>Ga0206129_10000027_pt1 | contig 238370 bp, 203 predicted proteins | sample Helgoland_Spring_8_FD_148616 | JGI IMG/M metagenome (GOLD analysis project Ga0206129, IMG submission 148616) | Pelagic subsurface seawater microbial communities from Kabeltonne, Helgoland, North Sea - Helgoland_Spring_Bloom_20160502_2 | ecosystem: Environmental > Aquatic > Marine > Epipelagic...
ATCAAATCGGTGAACGCATTAACGAGATCGAATCCGTTTGGAGAGAAACGAGGAGAGGTAATAAAAGATGGCAGGGTAGGTGGCTTCGAAATATAGTGGATGGTAATAAAGGAGAACAAACCCATAATTTAGACTGGATCTCTGATACTGAAGTAATTTATCAGAACACTTATGGAGTGGGTTTATCAGGGGGTAGTGAAGCGTGTCTTTATCAAAAAGATAATAAAGGGGATTGGCGCAAGGTAAAAACGCTTCAAAAGCTAATACGTTAAGTAGTTTATGATTAAGCCAATTGGTTACATAGACATGGATGGAGTAATTGCTGATTTTTCAAAAGCGATTAAAACACATCCAGAAGCGACATCAGAGACCTACATAGACAACCCTGATAATATTCCTGGTATTTTTGAGCATTTAGAGCTACTACCTGGAGCCAAAGAAGCTATTCATCAACTCCACTTATCAAATAAATATGACTTATTTATATTAACAACTGCACCCTGGGATAATCCTACAGCTTGGATGCACAAGCGTTTATGGATTGAGGCGCATTTTGGAAAAATCTTCTATAAAAAAGTAATTATCACCCACAGAAAGGATTTATTAATGGGTGATTATTTAATCGATGACCGTATCGCTAATGGTGCGGGCAACTTTAAGGGGACTCACCTTCATTTTGGGTGGGATTACATCAATCATAAAAATAATACCTATCCAAATTGGGAAGCTATTTTGGATTATTTTAGGATACACAGTTAATGATGAGTCAAACACGTATGCTTGAATTAGTTTTTTAAGGCCTCCGCATTAACCTTTCATCATCGAGAATGGTGCCTACATCCCTTATAATAAAGTTCGATATTTGTCGGTTTCTTTGTACTGAATAAGCCTCTTCAAGTGAAGGGGCTTATTTTTTTTTAAGCACCTCACGCACCCAATAAACGATTTTATCGCTTGCTCCCCGCTGATTCTCAAAAAAGGACGAGGTGGTGTTTTCAACATGTGATCGATAAGCAGGCTCTCCGATTGCTTTGTCAATGGCCTCTGATAATTGAATTCCATTCTTCACTTCAATACCTACTCCCAATCTTTTCAATTCTTGAATTTCCAGAAAACGATCGTTTTCTGGACCAAAAATTACAGGGAGACCATAAACTGCCGCTTCTAATGTGTTATGAACTGCTTTTCCGAAACCTCCACCGACATATGCTGCATTGCCAAAACGGTACAACTTTGATAGCATCCCGATTTGATCAACATAAAGAACTCGTTGATTTTTTTGATCGCTTGAATCGAGATCACCAATTAAGACAAACTGATCCTTAAACTCCTTTTGCCAATTTATCTTTTGATCGTTATGTAATTCATGCGGAGCCACAATTACTTTAAGTTGTGGATGATTCATAATAACTGGAAATAAATACTTATCATCCGCTGCCCAATTACTGCCAACTACTAAAACGTCAGACCCGCCATCGACAAACTTCGTAATTGAGGGGAAGCTCCATTCCTCTTCAGCTCCTTCAATAACTCTATCAACTCTTGTATCGCCAATTTGATTCGTATTGTTAATCATAACACTTGAAAGAACATCACAACTCATTGCATCCTGAGTAAAGATCACATCAAATTGGGCCAAACGCCAACCAAATAATATTCCTGGCCACTCAACGGTCCAATGCTTGGCTGGAAAATAAGCACTTATCAAAGCCATGGGAATTTTGCGAAAATTTAAGCCCTCCATGAAGTTGAACCAAAATTCATACTTCACAAAAATGGCAACATCGGGTTGCAATAATTCTAAAAATCTATCTACATTCTCTGGCAAATCAACGGGTAAATAAGTGATTAGGTCCCCATGCTTATAATTCGATTTGGCCTCATACCCAGATGGTGAGAAAAAAGTGATCGCAATTTGATATTCATCAGAAACGACAAGTCTTTCGATTACCGGTCTGGCTTGTTCAAATTCACCAATGGAAGCACAGTGAAACCAGATTATTTTTTTACTTTTCTTAAATCCCTTCAAGTCAAATTTCCATTGATCTCTGGCATCAAGCCACTTTTTAGCTTTTAAATTGCGCGCAAAAAGCGGGGATAATTTCAGACCGACTCTAAGAAGAAACGTGTATATCCAAAGCATACTTTGATTTAATAGAAATAATAATCACTTGCTTGACGTCTGTATAATGGGAAATACCATCGAATCACCAAGTTAGCCAAAATGTCTATTCGTTGAGTCGGCTCTGATGCTTTTGTATCGAAGTTAATACTTCTCCTATTTTGAGTAAATCCCTCGTAAATCTCCGCACCAACATAAAAATTCAGTAATCTATAATTACTAAAATGCTGGTATCCGATAGATTGAGATAATGTAAATCCGTAAGTCAGACGATCATATCCTTTTTTATACTCTCCCAAAAGCTGAGGCACTTGCTCGGCCACTTCGATGATTTTGATTTTATGCTGCAATACTCCTCCCCCTATCGCGAGGTGAATACCAGAATTTGGATTAGGGCCAATTATGGGAAATATTTTACCTATTCTAGCTGAGGCAACAAATCCTCTTTGGTATAAAAAAACATCAGCAGGACCTCCATCTCTGCCAATAATATCACCATTCGCTGTTCTTAAACTAGCTAGGACTGAATCTTCCTTCACAATATTGCCGAAGAAAAAACCATAATTGGCCTCCATTGTGATATTTCCTGCCGATTTATACAGAAATGACCCCCCAGCAATACCGCCATATCCAAAGCGTTCACCGAGATCAGCAAAACCATTTTGCAAACCAATTTCACCTGAAATTGCAAAGAAGCGGATAGCAGTATCTTGAATACTCTTTTGCGCTAACCCAGCACGTCCTGCAAGCACAATTAAGAGGATAAAAACTAGTCTAATCATTATGCGAAAATAGCAAAGCTTTAGGGCCAATAATAAAACGGAATATACATTTGAGAATACGGAGTTATTGTAAAAACCAGAGGCTTAAAACAATATCTTTGCGCCTCATTTTTAGGACCGAATGAATCCAATTCAATTAGTAGATCTGCACACGCAGTATCTCAAAATCAAAGACGAAGTTGATGCCGCTGTGCTTAATGTAATGGACAGCACTGCATTTATTAATGGACCAGAAGTGCAATCATTTGCCTCTGAATTATCCACCTACCTCAATGTGAAACATGTGATTCCATGCGCAAATGGAACAGACGCACTTCAAATAGCTCTGATGGCCATTGGTGCAAAACCTGGCGATGAAATACTGACGCCAAGTTTCACCTATATAGCTACGGCTGAAGTCATAGCGTTATTGCAACTGACACCTGTTTTTGTTGAAGTAGACACCGATACTTTCACCATTGATATTAATGATGCTAAGTCCAAATTAACTTCTAAGACAAAAGCAATCATCCCAGTTCACCTCTATGGCCAATGTGCGAATATGGATGAAGTCATGGCGCTTGCTAGCAAGGCAGATATTTATGTGATCGAGGATACCGCGCAAGCTATTGGAAGTGATTTCACGTCAAAGACCGGCAAAAAGCAAAAAGCTGGATGCATAGGACACATTGGCACAACTTCATTCTTCCCATCAAAAAATCTGGGCTGCTACGGTGATGGTGGGGCTATGATGACCAATGATGATGATCTTGCTAATCAGTTAAAAATGATTGCAAATCATGGCCAAAGAATTAAATACCATCACGACATTATTGGGTGTAACTCTCGCCTAGACTCAATTCAAGCAGCAGTGCTTCGAATCAAATTGAAGCATTTAGAAGAATACACCAAAGCCAGAAATGAAGCTGCGACATTCTACAATGACGCCTTCAAAGAAATAGAGGAGATTACAACACCATTTATTGCAGCATACTCTAACCATGGCTATCATCAATACACTATTAAGTTAACCGGTGTAAATCGCGATGAAATGCAGTCCTATTTAAATGAAAATGGAGTCCCCGCGAATATTTATTACCCCGTGCCTGTGCACTTGCAGAAGGGTTACACTGAATATGGTTCAAAGGCTGGTGATATGCCGAAAACTGAAGGATTAACTTCTCAAGTTTTAAGTTTGCCTATGCATACAGAGCTAAGCAAAGAGCAATTGGAATATATAGTAGAACATGTTATTAGATTTATAAAAGGATGAATATAGCTGTAGTAGGAACGGGTTATGTTGGGTTAGTTACTGGAACATGTCTTGCCGAAACCGGAAACCATGTCGTTTGCGTTGATATTGACGAAGAGAAAGTTCATAAAATGAAGAATGGCGTTATTCCAATTTATGAACCTCATTTAGACAATCTATTTGAAAGAAACATTAAGCAAAAACGTCTAGAATTCACTACCAATCTCGAAGACGCAGTAAAGCATACCAACGTAATTTTCTTGGCTCTTCCAACCCCTCCAGGTGCTGATGGTTCAGCTGACTTACAGTACATTCTGAAGGTTGCTGACGATCTTGGTAAAATCCTTTCTGAATATTCTATTATAATTGATAAGAGCACCGTTCCAGTAGGAACAGCCGATAAGGTTCATGCCGCCATAGCTGCCAATTACAAAGGCGATTTTGATGTCGTCTCCAACCCTGAATTTTTAAGAGAAGGCTTCGCTGTTGATGATTTCATGAAGCCTGACCGAGTTGTCATCGGGACAGATTCTTCTAGAGCTCAAGAGATATTAGAAGAGCTATTTAAGCCCTTCGTTAGACAAGGGAATCCTATAATTTTCATGGATGAGAAATCAGCTGAAATGACCAAGTATGCTGCAAATGCGTTCTTGGCTACTAAGATTTCCTTCATGAATGAAATTGCTAATCTCTGTGAGATTATTGGAGCTGATGTGGATAAAGTTCGAGTTGGGATTGGCTCAGACTCTAGAATTGGTAATCGCTTCCTTTTCCCGGGAATTGGCTATGGCGGAAGTTGCTTTCCAAAAGACGTTCAAGCAATTGTAAAAACGGCACAAGACAATAATTACAACTTAGAAATCTTAGAATCAGTAATGAAAGTGAACGAGTCGCAAAAGACGATTTTACTTCCTTCAATTCTAAATGCATACAATGGAGATCTTAAAGGAAAGCATTTTGCTATTTGGGGCTTAGCATTTAAGCCCGATACTGATGACATTCGCGAAGCACCTGCGTTATACATTATTGACAAACTCATTGAACAAGGAGCTACCGTAAAGGCCTATGACCCTGAGGCCATGAGCAACGTAAGAAAGCAAATAGAGGATAAAATTGACTATGCCTTGAATGAATATGATGCATTGGACAACGCAGACGCACTTATCATTTGCACAGAATGGTCTGTTTTCAGAACACCAGATTTCAAAGAGTTAGATTCTAGGCTGAAATCAAAGACTATTTTTGACGGAAGGAATCTCTATGAAGTCAAAAAGATGCGAGAAAGAGGCTATTTCTACAGAAGCATCGGAAGAGAAACTGTAAATAATAAATAAGTGAAAAGCGTATTAATAACTGGTGCAGCTGGATTCTTAGGATCTCATCTTTGTGATAGATTTATTCATGAGGGTTATCGCGTTGTTGGCATGGACAATCTGATCACAGGTGATCTTAAAAATATTGAGCACTTATTCGCGAACGAACACTTTTCATTTTATAATCATGATGTGAGTTCGTTTATTCATGTTCCGGGCAAGCTTGACTATATTTTACATTTCGCATCACCTGCTAGTCCAATAGATTACTTAAAAATTCCGATACAAACACTCAAGGTTAGTTCATTAGGAACTCATAACCTTCTTGGCTTAGCACGTGCCAAGAATGCTAGGATTTTAGTAGCCTCCACTTCCGAAGTTTACGGAAACCCCCTAGAACATCCACAGACAGAAGAATATTGGGGAAATGTCAATCCAGTTGGGCCAAGAGGAGTTTATGACGAGGCAAAACGATTTCAAGAAGCAATGACCATGGCTTATAACCGTATTCATAACCTTGAAACTAGAATTGTGCGGATTTTCAATACATATGGTCCTCGCATGAGACTAAATGATGGCCGAGTTCTCCCAGCGTTTATTGGACAAGCGCTTAGAGGGGAAGACTTAACAATATTTGGAGATGGCAGTCAAACGCGTTCTTTCTGTTTTATGGATGACCTTGTTGAAGGCATCTATCGACTGCTACTAAGCGACTATTCACTTCCAATGAACATTGGAAATCCAGATGAAATTTCAATTAAAGATTTTGCTGAAGAGATCATTAATTTGACCGGAACAAGTCAAAAAATTGTTTTCAAGGAATTACCTGAAGGTGATCCTGAGAAAAGAAGACCCGATATTTCTAAAGCCAAAGAAATTTTAGGATGGGAGCCGAAAATTCATCGAAGTGAAGGACTTAAAATAACTTACGACTACTTCAAACAGCTCTCTCAAGAAGAATTGCATAAAAACGAACACAAGAATTTCGATGCCTACTTCAGATAGTTTGAAATACTTCGCCCACGCGTCTGCCTTTATAGATGAAGGATGCACAATTGGTTCTGGAACCAAAATATGGCACTTTAGTCACATAATGCCAAATTGTAACATCGGAGAAAATTGTAACATCGGCCAAAACTGTGTGATTTCACCTGAAGTAATTTTAGGCAATAATGTCAAAATTCAGAATAACGTTTCCGTATACACGGGAGTCATATGCGAAGATGACGTCTTCTTAGGTCCTAGCATGGTGTTTACCAATGTTGTAAATCCGAGGAGTGGCGTTAATCGCAGAGGTCAATACACAAAGACAATTGTAAAAAGGGGTGTCTCTATAGGTGCAAACGCAACAATAGTGTGTGGTCACGATATTGGTGAATATGCCTTTATTGGAGCAGGTGCAGTTGTAACAAAAGAAATTCCAGCATATGCTCTTGTTGTCGGAAATCCAGCAAAACAAATGGGTTGGATAAGCGAATACGGACATCGACTAAATTTTAATTCAGATGGCACAGCAACATGCACAGAATCATCATCAACATATAGACTTGAAAACGGAAAGGTCTCTAAACTGTAATTATTGGATATGAGTAATTTATACGATCAAATTTTAAAAAAAGAAGCGAAAATCGGAATTATCGGTTTGGGTTATGTTGGACTTCCAATTGCCCTAGCATTCGCTAAAAAAGCATCAGTTGTTGGTTTCGACATCAACGCTGAGCGTGTTGAGTTAATGAAGAAAAATATTGACCCTAGTGCTGAATTAGAGTCCAGTGATTTTGAAAACAGTGACATCACCTTTACTGCTAATACAGACGACTTAAAGGATGTGAAATTTTTCATCGTTGCTGTGCCAACGCCAATTGATGATTATAACAAACCAGATCTTAGACCACTTCTTGGAGCATCTAAAATTGTAGGCAGTGTGCTTAAAAAAGGGGATTACGTTGTCTTCGAATCAACCGTTTACCCAGGTTGCACAGAAGATGATTGTGTGCCAGTATTGGAAGAACATTCTGGGTTGACTTATATCAAGGACTTTAAAGTAGGCTATTCTCCTGAACGCATAAATCCAGGAGATAAAGAGCATACGATTACTAAGATTCTGAAAGTTGTTTCTGGATGTGATGAAGAATCATCAGAAATAATTGCAGATACATACAAAATCATCGTTGAACCAGGAGTGCATAAAGCCTCAAGTATTAAGGTTGCAGAAGCAGCTAAGATCATTGAGAACACGCAGCGCGATGTCAATATTGCTTTGATGAATGAATTATCCATCATTTTCAATAGAATTGGCATTAATACATACGAAGTGCTTGAAGCAGCTGGAACTAAATGGAATTTCCTAAAGTTTTCTCCAGGATTAGTTGGAGGCCACTGCATTGGAGTAGATCCTTATTACCTGACCTACAAGGCTGAAAAGCTAGGTTACCATGCTCGCATTATCAACTCAGGCCGTTTTGTGAATGACAGCATGGGTAATTACATAGCTAAAACTACCGTGAAGAAAATTCTTGCACAAGGAAAGAATGTAGCTGGAGCTAAAGTTTTAGTAATGGGCGCGACATTCAAAGAGAATGTAAGTGATATTAGAAACTCCAAGGTTGCTGATGTGGTTAAAGAATTGCGCTCCTTTATGGTAGATGTGGCTGTTGCCGATCCGCATGCCGATAGTGATGAACTTAAGCACGAATATGGTTTTAGCTTATCTGATATCACAGCTAAAACGTATGATGCTATCATAGTGGCCGTTAACCATGATGATTACATGAAAATGGAAGAAGTAGATTTCAAAAACCTTATGGCTGATGAAAATGGAATCTTTGTTGATGTAAAAGGAGTTTTTAAATCAAAAGTAAAGTCCCTTCATTATTGGAGTTTATAAGACGGCCGGGAAATGAGCTTTGAAAAAAGAATAGTTGTAACTGGAGGAGCAGGATTTATAGGATCTCATGTAGTGAGAAAACTTGTCTTGAACTATCCGAATTACCAAATCATCAACGTTGACGTTTTGACCTACGCAGGTAATCTTGAAAACTTAGTTGACATCGATCAGAAAGCAAACTACGTCTTTGAAAAAGTTGACATCTGCGATCAAGAAGGTATTTCTAACGTTTTTGCGAAATATAATGTCAATGGCATTATCCACTTGGCTGCAGAATCACATGTTGATCGTTCGATTTCAGACCCTCTTGCCTTCATTCAAACGAATATAGTTGGCACGGCAAACCTTCTTAACTGTGCAGTGGCCTTTTGGAGAAATGATTTCACGGATAAACGATTTTACCATGTCTCTACGGACGAAGTTTATGGTTCTCTAGGCGATGAAGGTTTTTTCTTAGAAAGCACTCCATATGATCCTAAAAGCCCTTACTCAGCATCCAAAGCAAGCTCCGACCATCTTGTTAGAGCGTTTGGACATACCTATGGACTTCCAATTGTCATATCGAACTGCAGTAATAATTATGGTCCAAATCAATTTCCTGAAAAATTAATCCCATTATTCATCAGCAACATTGTTGCTAAAAAGGATCTTCCTGTGTATGGAAAAGGTGAAAATGTAAGGGACTGGCTTTACGTTGAAGATCACGCGGAAGCTATTGATCTTATCTATCACAATGGTGAAAACCAAGAAACATACAACATTGGTGGTGAAAATGAATGGAGTAACATCAATTTGATCAAGTTGCTTTGTACCGAAATGGATTCCGTACTAAACAGAGAGTCTGGTGAGAATGAAGAACTCATTTCTTACGTTAAAGACAGAGCAGGCCATGACTTTCGCTATGCTATTGATTGCTCTAAAATCAAACACGAATTAGGATGGTCTCCAAAAACAAGGTTTGAAGAAGGTCTTATTAAGACTATCAAATGGTATTTAAGCAACTCAGAGTGGGTAGAAAACATTAAATCTGGTGAATATCAAGCCTATTACAAGGCTCAATACGAAAGCCGCTAATTCTTCCCCAGTCAAGTTCATCTTCTCCTTTTAATTGCATCTTTTAAAATATTCGCAGATTATGCAATCTTTTGTTCAAAGTTTTTGCAAAAAAGCAATTGGAATAAATAATAAAGTCAAATTTGACGCATAAAAAAAGGGGCAAAAGCCCCTTTTCAAATTTCAATCTTTAAGTCTTAATAACTCCACAGGTCATGTTCCATATTGGTAATCTTAGACTTAATAGCTTCTGCTTCTATAAGAGCATTTAAACCCGTTTTGAACTGCCCAATACCTCGATCATAAACGTTAGACGTCTTGATAATAAAGCTACCAAACTGTCTTTTCCAAAAGATATCCTCATAGGTTCTTCTTTCTACGTCATTCCCCCTATTGAATACTTCAGACTTAACAAAAACATATCTGGCCTCAGGATAATAAATCCAAAACAATGGCTGTAAACCACGATAATCACCAGCTTCATCCTGCTTGGCTTTCATAGGACAAATACCAATAATTCTTACATCCATTACCGATCTTTGGCGATCAAAGAACCACTCTTCTTTGATTTCATACCACTTTACATCAGTACTTTTAACATCAATATTCACGATGATAGGCTCCATTTCTCCGGTCATCAAATTTTCAGTGTAACTAGTGTCTTTGCTTGATAAGAGATTTCGAACTTCGTCAGTTGTCATCCTCTTGGTAAACATATCGTCATCCCCTAGTGCTCCTGGATCGTATGCCGTTAAGGTGCCATCATTAAGAATAGCATCTTTAATCACATCAAAAAGTGATTTCCTGCCTTGAGCAGGCTTCTCTGGAAAATACATTGGATGATTGATCTTTTCACGCAAATCAACCCTACGCCACACGCGCTGCAGCCACATTATATCTGCTTCTCTCAACGGGGCGTAAGAAATAACTTTTCTTTCAAGCGTGTGCTCGGGTCTATAGATGCCGTCAAGAACATCCTGTGCCGAAACAACGTTTGATGAAAACAGTATAGCCGAAAAGGCAACTAAAGAAAAAATCAATCTTTTCATAACTTAAATTTTAAGCTTATATCACTTTTAAGGAAAGTGTACCAAGGTCTCTTTGAGTACCATCTGGCCCACGTGCCTTAATCTTCTCAAGGTAAATCTTTTGTCCAGACTTCATCGCAGCTCTAATTTTCTTAGCATCCGATGACAAATAAGGACCGGTACATTCACTTTCAACAATTTTTCCTTTAATTGTTGCGGAGACAACATAACTAACAATTTCAAACCTTAAATCAAATTCAAAATTCTCCATTTTAGCTATAACTCCTGGGGCCGCTAAGAAATCCTTAAACTTTATATTATCAGTACCTATAGTCGCCCCACCAAAATATGGCTTTGGATCTGGGACATTCTTTACACGGAACTCCTTTTTACCAAAATTCTGCTTCTTCCCATTGATTTCAGCACTCACTGAAACTTCACATGTCTGACCTTTTCCTGGCTTCACCATAAAGTTTCCATTGGAGCCACTCTTACCAGCGTTTGAGATCGAAATCTCCAGCTTATCAGTAGGAACTCCTGGAACTGAAACTTCTACAGGATTCTCAAGACCTCGATAAAATACATTCATCGCTGTAGGTGAAACAACCAAGGCTGGTTTTGCAACCGTGTAAGATTGCCTAGGGATCTTATAAGATCTATAAGTCCCATCTGGGCCTTTGATCTGTATAACTCCTCCCCATTCTTTAACCCCTTCTGCAGAGGCTGCCACTGCGTACCTAGCAGCACCATTTACAACAGTTATGTTAGAACTATCCAAGTTATCAAAACTGTCATAAATGGGCAAATCATTCGTGTCGTTGAACTCACTAGCCAACCTCATTCGCGGAGGCTGTGTCGTACTAAAAGCAGCAACAATTACGTCAGCTACGAAGCTATCCCCTTGAATTACATATGTAGATCGAGGGATAACCTTTGCGGCAAGCGTATCGAATTTGAAGTCATCTGCACTAATATTTCGATACAAGGCTTTAATAATATCCGCCTCTGCATTTCTAATATCTGCCTGCATTTTAGTCAGATTCGTCACAACTGCAGCCAAAGGAAGGTGGTAGAAATTTGCAGTAACCCATGTTTGAGGCACTCCATCTTCTTTTCCAAAATCACCCTCTGTTGCCAAGCCTAATGCCAAAGCATTTTTCTCTTCTTCGTCATTAAAAAGATAAAGCAATTCAGATTTGAAATTCTCAATTTTACTTTTTAATTCTAAAGCTGACCATTCGCCTTCCTTTGGTGCATGAGGGTCTGAACCCACTAACCAAAGAGTTGGTATATCATAGTTATCCTTGGAATCAACATTTCTTAAATTAAAAAGAGAATCATCCTCCACCTCTTCAATAGATGAATTTCCTGCTGTAACAGCTATGAGATACTTTTTTAATTCTTCGATATGGAGATAAATCTCATCGGATAATCCTTTTGCTCTAAAAGCCTTATTGTAGAACTCCGCAACCTTCGCTGGGTCATTCGCTTTAGCTTTTTCAAATTGCGCATAAGTGAACTCATTCTTCGCCATGAAGTTTTCATTCGTAACCTGCAAACCTTCATTAATGATTACAAATGCATTAAGAATATCCTTTGATACGTTCATCGCCAGAAGAGCTGTGAGTACTAAATACATCATACCAATCATCTTCTGCCTCGGGGTTTCTTTTCCACCACTCATAGTTGCTTATACTTTTTTCGTTCTAGAAATTTGATAAACGGATTATCCGTTGTTGTTTGAACCTCCAACATTCATGGCAGCAAGCATATTTCCATACACTCTATTCAGGGCAGTTAAATTATTTGAAAGCTCAGATATACTCTCTTTGTATCGCTTTGTATCCTCAACAGAAGACTGCAGGTTAGACATCAATTCTGTAATACCATTGTAGAATTGATTAGTCGACTCCATTTGTTCTTTACTTCCTTGAAGTTGTGCATCATATACACCACCTAGCTCTTGAAGCTTAGAAGTAACTGACCTTAAACTATCCGCATAATCATTGCCATCACCAGAAGACATGCTGATACTAGCTAAACTCTCAGACGCTTTTGAGTATGTCTGAGAAAGAGCAGTTACACTAGAAGCAGCATTTCTAACGCTATCAACATATTCAGACGTAGCAACAGACGCATCAGACATGTTACTCAACTTACCTGCATTATCAGAGAGAGAGCGAAGACCTACACCTAGACTTTCAATAAGCTCTGGACCAATTTTTGCTTCTTCGAGCATATTATCCAATTGCTCAGTGATAGGTAACTCTTCCTTAGAATCCCTGTCTGAAGACTCTTCAATTGCCTCGTGATCTTCATCTTCATGCTCATCAGAATGAACAGCTAATTCTGGGTAAACTAACTCCCATTTTGGCTCTTCATGCATTGGTTCAAACGCTGAGAAGAAAAATATAACCGCTTCTGTAGACAGACCTACAACTAATAACGGACCTGAAAATGGCCAGTGCATAATTTTAAAAAGAGCTCCCACGATTACTACGGCTGCTCCTATTCCATAAAGCTTAGCCATGAAGTCCTTCCAACTTTTACTTCCGGGTCTGAATCCTTTAACTTCTTGAGACATAATTGAATTTATTAGGTATTAATGATTAAGTTAAAATTATTAAGGTTATATATCATCTCCTTTGGCTCGGCCAAGGAATGTCATTACGTTTCTAAAACCGATATAGCTCTTCGCAGTATCCTGATATTCATAAGTTCTTGTTCCTGTTTGGAGGTAGTAACCAATATCCTTCCAACTTCCACCTCTTAGAACTTTTCTCTTTAGAACGGGTGGATCATCGTCCTTAGCCTCATATACATAGTCCATGTTCAAGTCATGCGCAAAGTCAAATGATGACTCATCGAAGGCATTACTAGTCCATTCCGCAACATTCCCGGACATGCAATACAAACCATAATCGTTAGGCGAGTAGGATGTGACAGGCACCGTATGGAATCCACCGTCATCTACATAATTACCTCTCATAGGCTTGAAATTAGCTAGAAAACAACCTCTTGTATTTCGAATGTAAGGACCACCCCATGGATAAGGATCCAAATCCAGTCCACCTCGAGCAGCATACTCCCATTCAGATTCCGTTGGAAGTCTAAAATCTTGAACTACTCCGCCACCAATCTCTCTTAGGAAGCCATTTAATAATTCAGTTCTCCAAATTCCAAAAGCTCTTGCTTGTAACCAAGTAACTCCAACAACCGGATAATCATCATATGCTGGATGACTAAAATACATCTTGGTCATGGGCTCATTAAACGAATAGGTAAAATCATGTACCCAGCATAAAGTATCAGGATAAACATCAATAACACTCCGCTTAATAAAGATCGAACGATCTGTCATACCTCGCTGTCTCAAAGGCGCTCCAGGGGCACCCTTTCTTGCCGCTTCACGGTAATCAATCCAGAAGTATTCATACTTCAATTTTCTAGAATCAATCTCTCTTCTACCTCTGAAACGTTCAAATTCAGGATAATACATCACTTCAAGAGCCTCCCTCTGGTCTGGATCCGCCCAATCAATTCTAGAATTCCAATTAATATGAGGTGGATCTATATCCTCATCATATGAGTTTATAGTAAAAAGATACTCTTCTTCATCAATCTCTTCACCAAGTATTCTTCTAGCAATACTGTCTCTTACCCAAAACACAAATTGACGGTATTCGTTATTTGTGATTTCAGTTTCATCCATGTAAAATGCCTGAACAGAAACTGTTTTCGATTTTGCTGTAGAAGCATATGGAACATCCTGATCGCTTGGTCCCATATTATATGAGCCCATAGGAAGATAGAGCATGCCGTATGGATCTGGCTGATACCATGCAATCCTATTTTGAACGCCTATCAGCTGTCCATTCCCAGAGCTGCCGCAACTGCTCAGGAAAATCGGCAATGCTGCTAGCACTACCATTGCGTATTTGAGCGAGTTTTTCATTTTATCTCCTTTATTAGTTAATATCTTTTTAGGGATGCTTTTTGGAAAAGTTACAAAAGTAATCTATTTACTATAAGAATCTTACGCTCTTATGTCTTGAAACAGGGGATTTCTGTTTTAGCTTCAAACAATATTGGACAAAGATTTCATGAGAACCATTGCTACCTGAAGCTAACTTGTTTGTTGTCACGTCATACGCGTAGCCTGTTCTCAGGGTTCCAGGAATTGTTCCGGGCTCCCAATTTACTCCAGCCATCAATACAACTGCATCAACGTATCTATATGTTAACCCTCCCCAGATGAAATTATTGTATTCAACGAGTGCATTCACATCCACCTGAGCCGAAACAAGGTCAGACTTCACGAAAATTGAAGGCTTCAAAACAAATAATGGATTTGGTAATGGAAAATCATACCCTCCCATTACGAACAAATGCGATTTCATCGAGAAACTAGTATTGTAATTAACAACATCTGGGTTGGTTCCAAATCCTCCTCCTAAACCCTCGCCCTCAGCGTTAAAAGTAGCACCGGTCAAGTGAGTCAAAGATGCTCCAATAAACATTCTATTGGTTTTGTAATAAAGCCCTAAGTCCAAATCAAGTTTACTAGATTGAAAACCCTCATCGGGAATTGCGGGATCTGAATAGTATGGATTCGTACTTCTCCAATTATTTCCCAACCCAAACTGAAGCCATCCTGCGCTTATGCCTATTCCTAAATGACCTGGATCACTTCCGGTAATATTTAAAGGAATATGAGCACTATAAGAACCTTTGATAGAAGTAAAGTGCATTTGACCTAAAGCATCTCCAGTAATTACAAGACCACCACCACTTCTCAGATTGATCCCAGGAATAACGAATGTACCGTGGGCGCCCAACAAATATGTTTCTGGACGACCTTCAAAGCCAACCCACTGCTGACGAGCAATGGTATAAACACAAATCCCATCATTCATACCTGCATAAGCTGGATTAAAAAACAGCTTATTATGCATGTTCTGACTGAACTGCGGATCTTGCTGTGCATCAGCCTTGAAGACCAACGACAACACAAATAGTAAAGAAATTACTCCAACTTTTAATTTCATAAATAGGACAGTAGATCTAATTGTTCAGACTTGCTAAATTACTTAAATTTCAAATCGAGTCAAGAAATTTCCACGAACGTAGGTGTTTTTCAAGCTCAATGGGAGAACAAACTCGACCAATTAATATTTAAAGCATCTTTTTATAGGCCTTCCACCATCTTTCTGGCAGGTCGTCCCTTGTTGCGATCAAATAATCATCGTATCCACAGGGAATCAAATGGTGCTTGCGATACTTGTTCGCAAATTGCGGAGGCACAGGCACTTCCATCCACCAACGATCAGTAAAAACACTCTTATAAAAAACCAATTGAAACTCATCATTCCGAAGGGGTACGCGGTACTTTAAAAATCCGTCTTTATTTCCTGAAGGAATTTCCGACTTCCTGCTGTAAAAGCCATCCACATGACACCAAATCATCTCGGCAATTAAAGTAACATCACTCTGATAAACCTTAGAAAGGTTTAGATCGGTGATAATAACGACTCTATTTTTTTCCGCTAAGCCAGCATAACGGATCATTTGGCACACTTCTTCGGCATAAAAACCATTAGGCTGAGGATTCATAGAACTTCTAAAGTCGCTAGACTTTAAAACCTCTAGTGAACACGAAATAATTTCTGCACTGCGAATAACAGGTTCGACACTTTGAACATCTCCTCTAACAGACCCCAGTCTAAAAAAGTCAAAAAAGAGTTCATCGGCTAATTCTATTTCCTCGGGTGATACAAAATAAGTTTGAAAACCTATGTTAGAATAGTTGAACAAATAATTAGGTTGTTCTTTAATTATCCTGCCAACATAGTTAAAGGTACTGTCCTCGTCAAGGTTGAGATAATTATCAATAGAAGTAAGATTGACGATCTGTTCCTCTTTTTCAAATGCCTTATAAGCGGTGTATGTAAGATTTCTTCCACCACCAATTATGATAGGAACAATCTTTTGTCTCACTAAATACTGAATAAGGTCGGAAAGTCCTGCCTCAGTATCAGATATTTTACTGCCAATTTTAAAAATACCAAGGTTTAAAATCTTTGGCTCAAAATCATGGACATAAAGCTTTCCAAGTGAAATATTGATCTGATTAAATATTTCATTTACATCACTTGTACCATGATCAACCCAACGATTTTCTGGCACATAGATAATAGCAAGATCAAAGTCTTTGACTTCTACAGAATCAGAATACATGATTATTTGAGAAGAAAGCGATGTTCCTTCAGATTCAAATTCAGCTAAACTTTCAAAGTAACTGGCAATCTCCATAAAACTACTTTTTAGAAGTCTTTCTCTTTTTTCCTTTGTTGGTCGGACTTGAGGTATTCATGATTTCCAAGCATTTTTCCAAGGTCAAAGCCTCAGGATCCTCGGTCTTTGGAAGCTTGTAATTATCCTTACCAACTGCCATATAGGGACCGTAGCGTCCTTTCAATATTTTAATTTCTGGGTCGTGATCGAAAACGTGGATGATAGCTTTTAATGCTTCTTCTTTTTTCTTTTTAATCACCTCAATTGCCTGATCCATTGTAACCTCCAATGGATCTAAATCTCCCAGATTATAAAAACCTCCATCATATCGCACGAAAGGCCCGAAACGTCCAGCAGAGGCAATGACTTCGTTTCCTTCCCATTCACCCAGATTTCGAGGAAGCTTGAACAACTCCATGGCCTCTTCATAGTTTATAGTCTGAATACTTTGTCCTTCTCTAAGCTTCGCAAACTGCGGTTTTTCCTCATCAGAAACATCACCAATCTGCACCATTGGTCCGTATCTACCCAAACGTGCAACGACTGGTTTACCCGTTTTTGGATCCGTTCCTAAAATTCTTTCGCCCGTGGCTCGCTCTGAATTCTCCAATGTATCCTCCACCGTATCATGGAAAGGTTTGTAGAACTTCGCAAGCATGTTGGTCCAAACCAACTCACCTCGAGATATATGATCAAATTCTTCTTCCACAGAAGCTGTGAAGTGATAATCGAGGATTGAACTAAAATGTTCCTGCAAAAAATCATTAACAACCACTCCAATGTCCGTTGGAAATAATTTATTACGCTCAACACCTGTATTTTCCGTTTTAGTTTCTTGTTTGACATCGGAGCCATCTAGAGAGAATACTTTGTAATCTCTCGATTGACCATCTCTATCTTCCTTCACTACGTATCCTCTTTTTTGAACCGTACTGATTGTTGGAGCGTAAGTTGACGGTCTTCCGATCCCAAGCTCTTCAAGTTTCTTTACCAAACTTGCCTCACTATATCGCGGAGGATGCTGAGTAAACTTCTGTGTCGCTTCTAAACCTATTTGATTCAGTTGATCACCTTCAGCAACATTCGGAAGATTGTCATTACTTTCTTCGTCTTGTTCATCATCCGTGCCTTCGAGGTAAACTTTCAAGAATCCTTCGAAAGTGATGATTTCTCCTTTTACTTCAAATTTTTCAGTTAATCCGGCCGCGCCAATTTTAATAGTGGTTCGCATCAATTTGGCATCACTCATTTGGGAGGCAATTGCTCGCTTCCAAATCAACTCATAGAGCTTTTGTTCACGTGGATCAGATGAACCAATTTTTTCATTGAAGTACGTAGGACGAATTGCCTCGTGTGCTTCTTGAGCATTAGCTGTTTTGGTAGCATACTTTCTCGGATTCAGATAATCTTCTCCATACTGTCCTAAAATTTCAGCTGTGGCTCCTTCTATTGCTGTGCCACTCAAGTTCACACTGTCCGTTCTCATGTAAGTAATCTTACCAGCTTCATATAAGCTTTGAGCCAGTCTCATGGTTTGAGCAACAGAATTACCCAACTTTCTTGCGGCTTCTTGTTGAAGCGTTGATGTAGTAAATGGAGCAGAAGGAGTTTTCTTACCTGGCTTTTTATCAACGGACTCGACTGAAAATTCAGCGCCTGAGCACGTTTTTAGAAATGCATTTACTTCTTCATCAGATTTCAATCGCTTATTCAAATCCGCTGAAAAGCTTTTACCCTCAGCCTCGAAGACAGCCTTAACTCTGTAGTAAGGCTCCGCATTAAAAGCACCAATTTCCTTTTCACGCTCAACAATGAGCCTGACAGTAACACTCTGCACTCGTCCCGCAGAAAGAGATGGCTTCACCTTTTTCCAAAGAACAGGGCTTAACTCAAAACCAACAATTCTGTCAAGAACTCTTCTAGCCTGCTGAGCATCCACTAAATTCTTGTCAATTGTTCTTGGATTTTCAATTGCTTTGAGAATAGCTGGCTTAGTAATTTCATGAAAAACAATTCGTTTGGTCTTGTTTTCTTTCAACCCAAGTGCTTCAAATAAGTGCCAACTTATAGCTTCTCCTTCGCGATCCTCATCCGTTGCTAACCAGACAATATCAGCGTCCTTACTTAGTTTTTTAAGTTCAGTAATGACCTTTTTCTTATCAGGCATTACCACATAGTCCGGCTTAAAATGATTCTCTAAATCAACCGAAAGCCCTTTCGTTGGAAGGTCTCGGACGTGACCGTAACTAGATTTAACAATGTAATCTTTTCCAAGATAACCTTCAATTGTTTTTGCCTTTGCAGGAGACTCTACTATCACCAAATTCATAATCAACAGCGCTTTTCAATGACTGCAAATAAAACGCAAAATAATGTGGTCTGCACGAAACCTTGTTTTTGATGTCAATAATAAATGCACAAATCATCACCTGACATTTTTGCAGACGACCCTATTCCATACCTTTGCCACCCTCTTATATTTAAGGCCAAATGGAAGATAAATTGTTAGAAGAAGAACGTCAAGGTGAAGCAGTGATCACTGAGCAAGAGATTAATTTCTTGAATGGCAAGAAGCTTTATGTAGAGAGCTATGGCTGTCAAATGAATTTTTCGGACAGTGAAATTGTAGCCTCCATAATGGGGAAAGCAGGTTATGAAACAACTAAAAATGCTGATGAGGCTGACGTTGTTTTAATCAATACATGTTCTATACGAGACAATGCTGAACAACGGGTAAGAAATCGTTTAAAGCAGTTTCAAAAAATTAAAAAAGATAATCCTGAAAAGGTCATTGGAATCCTAGGTTGCATGGCCGAGAGATTGAAGTCAGAGCTTTTAGAGGAAGAAAAGCTCGTTGACCTTGTAGCTGGACCTGATGCATACCGAGAATTACCTGGACTTGTATCTGAAGTAGAGTCAGGTCAAAAAGCAGTGAACGTGCTTCTTTCAAGGGAAGAGACCTACGCTGAAATAACACCTGTCAGATTAGACTCAAACGGTGTGAGTGCATTTATTTCTATTATGCGTGGATGTGACAATATGTGCAGTTTCTGTGTTGTTCCTTTTACGAGAGGTAGAGAAAGAAGCAGAGATCCGAAAAGCATAGTAGCTGAAGCTGGAGACTTGTTTGATAGAGGTTACAGAGAAGTCACTCTTTTGGGACAGAACGTAGACAGCTACCGATGGAACTTATCCAAAAAAGGTGAAGTTATTAACCTTGATGAAGAAACCGTAAACTTCGCTCAGCTTTTAGAGAAAGTAGCTTTAGTGAATCCAGGTTTACGAATCCGCTTTTCAACATCGCATCCAAAAGATATGACTGACGATGTGCTTTATGCCATGGCAAAGCATGAGAATATATGCGAGTACATTCACCTTCCTGTTCAATCGGGTAATAGTGAGGTTCTCAAAAGAATGAATCGCGGCTATTCGAGAGAATGGTATTTCAATCGTATTGACGCTATCAAGCGCATTATGCCAGATAGCGGAATTTCGACCGATGTGATTGCTGGATTTTGTGGAGAAACCGAAGAACAGCATCAAGAAACACTAAGTTTAATGCAAGCGGTTAAGTATGACTTTGCCTACATGTTTTATTACTCCGAACGTCCTAAAACTCTTGCTGAGAGAAAATATGAAGACGATGTTCCTTTAGAGGTGAAGAAAAGAAGGTTGAACGAAATTATCGATCTTCAAATGCAACATTCTCTTGAGAGCAATAAAAAAGCTGTAGGAAAAACTTTTAAGGTTCTTGTTGAAGGACATTCAAAGCGAAGTAAAGAACACCTCTGTGGAAGAAACACTCAAAACGTGATGTGCGTTTTCCCAGCAGGCAACCTAAAGTCAGGTGACTATGCAAACGTGAAAATCACGGAATGCACCGCTGCTACATTAAAAGGGGAAATTGTAGAATAAACATGACTATTCAACAAGCAAAACAAAGATTTGGAATAATAGGCATCAGTCCTATTTTAGATCGTGCTATCGAAACTGCACTTCGTGTGGCTCCAACGGATCTCTCCGTTCTTATAACAGGAGAAAGTGGAGTTGGTAAAGAGCGCATGCCTCAAATTATTCATCACAACTCTACGAGAAAGCACAATGGCTATATTGCCGTGAACTGCGGAGCAATTCCAGAGGGAACGATTGATTCAGAGCTTTTTGGTCACGAAAAAGGATCATTCACAGGTGCCCATGAAACGCGGAAAGGTTACTTTGAAGTGGCTGATGGCGGAACAATTTTTTTGGATGAGGTGGCTGAATTGCCTGTTTCTACGCAAGTGCGATTATTACGGGTTCTTGAAAGCGGTGAATTTTTAAAGGTTGGATCTAGTAAAGCTCAGAAAACTGATGTTAGAATTGTTGCCGCAACCAATATCAATATACTGGAAGCCATTAAAAAAGGTAAGTTCAGAGAAGATCTTTATTACCGCTTAAATACTGTTCCGATTCATCTTCCATCCCTGCGAGAACGTAAAGAAGATGTGCATCTTTTGTTTAGAAAGTTCGCAGCAGATTTTGGGGAAAAATATAGAATGCCACCTGTTCGATTGTCACCAGATGCCGTTGCAATGCTGGAAAGTTACAGATGGCCCGGTAATATTCGACAACTCAAAAATATTACCGAGCAAGTTTCCGTAATTGAAACTGAAAGAGATATCAATGGCCCTAAGTTGGCGCCATATTTGCCCGATTCGCAAACGAGCAAGTTACCAATGATCATTGAAAAAGAGAATCAATCAGACATGTCTGAGCGAGAAATCCTCTACAAAATCATCTTCGAAATGAGAAACGAGGTTCATGATCTTAAAAAATTGGTTTCGGGAATGATCAGAAATGATGATGATTCTTTTGATGAGGACGCATATAAAAGGCTTTATCCAGTCATCAAGCCTTCAAATGACTCAGCACAAACTGCGGGTAAAGATTCTTTTGACTATGAGATTTCTAGGGCCGAGCCTGTTTATCATCAAGATGATTCAATTTACGATCCTGAAGTAGTGGAAGAATCTCTTAGCATAGAGGAAAAAGAAAAGGAATTAATCAAAAAAGCATTGGAAAAGCATCGCGGTAGAAGAAAGAATGCCGCGCAAGAATTGGGTATTTCGGAGCGCACTCTCTATAGAAAAATCAAGGAATATGAGCTCAACTAAACTCATCTCTTTCGTGCTGTTTTCAGCGCTGCTTCTTGCAGTTGGCTGTAAAGTGAGTTATTCATTTACAGGAGCCAGTGTGTCGCCTGAAACCAAAACCATTTCTATCGCAACCTTTCCCTCCTATCAAGCACCACTAGCACCTCCGTCATTGAGTCAAACCTTTTCAGAATCTTTGAAGGACATCTTTTTAAGACAAACCAGTTTGACTTTGGTGAAAAACAATGGCGATATAATTATTGAAGGTGATATCACGAGCTACAGACAAACTGATGAAGCTGTCACTGGCAATGATGTTTCATCTTTAAGCAGATTGACAGTTACAGTTAAGGTTCGCTATACCGATACGAAAAATGAAGAAAACAGCTATGAACAATCGTTTTCAAACTTTGCCCAGTTTAGTTCTCAGCAAACCTTAGCTGATCAAGAAACTCAGTTGATAGATGAGATTAACGAAAAGTTAGCTCAAGATATTTTCAATAAATCTCTTGGTAATTGGTGATGCAAAGTGCGATAGAAGAAATATTAGTTGGAGAGAGATTGAGCAATGAAAGCTTAGAAAGTTTGGTGAATTCATTCAATGAGCATCCCTACTCTTCTACCATGGCAATTTTGCTTGCCAAGGCTTATTCAATCAATGATGACATTCGGTTTGAGTCACATATTCGCAAAACAGCTGTGCTTACAAATGACCGAAAGCATCTGCATGATTTTCTTTTTAGTGAAAAAGCCACTTCACCGATTGAAACTAATACAGCTGAAGACAGTGAGTCGGCAACCATTAACATCCAAGAAAGCGGAATTGAAATAACGGCTGAGAAGAAGAGCCAAGTTGATCTAACTGGCGATGAGACCAAAACGCCCATCAAAGAAACTAAAGAAGAAAAAGATCCGTTTCTAAATCAATTTATTACCGAAGCATTAATTGCTGGAGCGGCAATTGACCTCTTAGAAGAAAATCTTGAAGATGAAATTATAAAAGAGGGAGACCTAAAGGTTCATCCAGAGAAACCAGTTGACAAACCAATAGATACTAGTTCTAAACCAGAAACGCCCTCAAAACAGAGTTTTTCTCATTGGATGGACTTTTTGTCGGATGAAGACAATAGCTCTACAATTAGCAAATCAGCAAAAAATCCAGAGCAAACTATTTTCCCCCGGAACGCAAACGAAAAGAAAAAAGTCATTTCAATCATTGATAATTTTATTCAAAAGGAAGATAGTTTAGTGCCAAAACGCGCTGAATTCTTCTCTCCGAGCAAGGCAGCTAAAGCCAGTTTGCAGGATAATGATTCGGTTGTAAGTGAAACATTAGCCACTATTTACGCGGCTCAGGGCAACATTAACAAGGCAATTTCGACTTATAATAAACTCAGTTTGCTGCATCCTGAAAAAAGCAGTTATTTTGCCGCCCTTATTGAAAAATTGAAATCAGAGAAAAAAAGATAATAAATCATGGTCATCATTTCTATCCTCATATTACTTGTTAGCTTATTGTTGATGGGTATTGTATTGATCCAAAACTCTAAAGGTGGCGGATTAGCATCAGGTTTTTCTTCAACCAACCAAATTGCTGGTGTGCAGAGAACAACTGACTTTTTAGAAAAAGGTACTTGGATATTGGCGGTTTCACTGCTTGTACTTTGTTTAGTTTCTACAGCCTTCATAGGTGGCGAGACTATTGAAGATGCTTCTAGCCAACTTGAAAGTGTGATAGATCAAGAAGCTATTGCTCCTGTTCAAGGATTGGATGAAAACACCGTTCCTTTGCCAGAATAGTTAGTGCAATAAGCACAACATAAACGACTTAATGTCAGCTTGTCACTTGCAGGCTGACATTTTTTTGTCCACTAACTGACAAAACATTCCCAAAATAGTTATTGGCATAATAAATGACTAATTGCCTACATATTATCAAACATTTTAAAAATGGCAGAAGTGAATTTTAAACCGAACGAAGATCGAGTGCTTGTTGAAGCTGCTCGAGCCGAAGAGAAGACTGCAGGGGGAATTATTATTCCTGACACTGCAAAAGAAAAACCTCAAAGAGGAACTGTAGTTGCGGTTGGTCCTGGTAAAAAAGATGAGCCAATCACCCTAAACGTTGGTGACGCGGTGTTCTATGGAAAATACTCTGGAACAGAGTTAAGCATCGAAGGAAAGGACTATTTGATTATGAAAGCATCCGACATTCTAGGAAGCTTAAGTTAAAAAACTGATTATTAATATTCAAAAAACTCAAAAATGGCTAAAGACATATTTTTTGATACTGAAGCGAGAGACGGCCTCAAGAGAGGAGTTGACGCTTTAGCAAATGCTGTAAAAGTGACCTTAGGTCCTAAAGGAAGAAACGTTGTTATCGATCGCAAATTTGGCGCTCCGATCATCACAAAAGATGGTGTAAGTGTTGCTAAAGAGATTGAATTGAAAGACGCTCTTGAAAACATGGGCGCACAAATGGTAAAAGAAGTTGCTTCTAAAACTGCTGATGTAGCAGGTGACGGAACGACTACTGCTACAGTGCTTGCGCAAGCAATCGTAACGGCAGGTTTGAAAAACGTAACTGCTGGAGCGAATCCAATGGATCTTAAGAGAGGTATTGACAAAGCAGTTCGCGCTGTGACGGAGCACCTTGCAAAACTTTCTCAAGTAGTTGGTGACGACTACGCTAAAGTTGAGCAAGTAGGAACTATTTCAGCAAACAATGATGCTACTATAGGCAAGTTGATTGCGGAAGCAATGAAGAAAGTAGGTAAAGAAGGTGTTATCACTGTTGAAGAAGCTAAAGGAACTGAAACGACAGTTGATTTGGTGGAAGGAATGCAGTTTGATAGAGGATACCTTTCTCCATACTTCGTTACTGACACGGATAAGATGGTTGCTGAATTAGAGAATCCATACATTCTAATTCACGACAAGAAAATTTCAAACCTTCAAGACATCGTTCCAATTTTGGAAAAAGTTGCTCAAAGCGGGAGACCGCTTTTGATTATCGCAGAAGATGTTGAAGGAACGGCTCTTTCAGGATTAGTAGTAAACAAGTTAAGAGGTGGATTGAAAGTAGCTGCTGTTAAGGCTCCAGGATTTGGAGACAGAAGAAAGGCAATGCTTGAAGACATCGCTATCCTAACTGGAGGCCAAGTGATCAGTGAAGAGAGAGGTTTCAGCCTTGAAAATGCTGACATGACATTCTTAGGTGAGGCTGAAAAAATTGACATCGACAAGGATAACACTACTGTTATTAATGGCGCTGGAAAGAAAGAAGACATCAAAGCGAGAATTGGTCAAATCAAATCTCAAATGGAGTCTACTACTAGCGATTATGATCGTGAGAAACTTCAAGAACGTTTAGCTAAGTTAGCAGGTGGTGTAGCTGTCCTTTATATAGGCGCTGCGACTGAAATGGAAATGAAGGAGAAGAAAGATCGTGTAGACGATGCGCTTCATGCTACTAGAGCTGCTGTAGAGGAAGGTATTGTACCTGGCGGTGGTGTATCATTCATTCGCTCTATTGAAGCGCTTAACAACCTTGAAGGAGATAATCCTGACCAAACTACAGGTATTGCAATTGTACGCAGAGCTCTTGAAGAGCCGCTTCGTCAAATTGTTGCGAATGCAGGCGATGAAGGATCAATTGTTGTTCAACGTGTTATTGAAGGCAAAGGAGATTTCGGATACAATGCTGCAACAAGCATCTACGAAAATTTGTACGAAGCCGGAGTAATTGACCCAACAAAAGTTTCCCGTGTGTCTTTAGAGAATGCAGCATCAATTGCTGGTCTATTATTGACTACTGAGTGTGTATTAGCTGATGAGCCAGAAGAAAATGGTCCAGCTATGCCTGCAGGTGGAATGGGCGGAATGGGTGGAATGATGTAAATCAACCCTCTCCAATGACTATAAAAAAGCGCCTGTATCAATTGATGCAGGCGCTTTTCTTTTGTATAAATTTCTTATTAGAGTTTCCCTAACTCTTCTTTCACCAATTGCGATATAATCTTACCATCAGCCTTTCCTTTCAATTGACCTGATAATGGCCCCATAACCTTTCCCATATCCTGCGGGCCAGAAGCTCCTGAAGCTGCAATTTTTTCAACAACCAATTTTCTAATTTCATCTTCACCCATCATTTCAGGTAAGTACTCCCCAATAACTGAAGCTTGAAATTCTTCATCTTCAGCCATATCAGCGCGGTCTTGCTCATGATAAATGGCGGCAGCATCGTTACGTTGCTTAACGAGCTTTTGCATTGCCGTGATGGCATCTTCATCGCTCACTTCACTGCCAGCCTTTTCACTTGCAATTAGAAGAATAGCACTTTTAATAGCCCTAAGAGATTCTAGCCTTTTCTTATCCTTGGCCAGCATCGCTTTCTTTATATCATCATTGATTTGTTGTGAAACACTCATAATCTATTTTTTTCAATGACGCGAAATTACGGTAACCCTATAGATCAAAAGGACTCCAATTTGATCATTTCTTATCTACCAACGGCAAACCTCTTTGTAACGAAACGTCCGTCAGATTCAACATCCAATAAATAGATTCCTACTGCCACATCATTTATATCCAATTGGATTTCGCTCTGATCGATTTTAAACCACTGCGATTGATCAAACTCTTTAACAAATTGGCCCGTGGAGTTTAAAAGATTGACTTTTAAGCCTTCATCAATTTTCCAATTTCCAAAATTTACATTGAGCCTATCTGAAGCGGGGTTAGGGAAAATAGAAAGCTCGTTGATAGCGAATGATTCCTTGATACCAATAGTAGCAGTATCGCAATCAAGAAGAGCAATACTGATAGAATCAAATGTCTGGCAACCATTAATATCGCTGATGCTCACAACATAGACGCCTGCACCAATTCCCATTAATGATTCGCTGGTAGACCCATCACTCCATAGAAAACTGTACGGAGCCGTATTGCCTTCGACCGTAGTTATAATAAAGGCAGTGCTGTCATCAGCACAAACTGAATCACTAGAAGCAGTTAGCAAAGTTCCATATGGTTCGGGTTCAGATATACTGATTGAATCGGTCAATGAGCATCCAGCTTCGGATGTAGCTGTTACGAAATAAATTCCTGTTCCCAGGTTCGTGATTTGATCGGCAGTATCACCCGTATTCCAAGAATATTCATATACTCCATTCATTCCGGAAGCCAATGCTGAAATAACTCCCGAACTATCACCTTGGCATAAAATCTCAACGTCCTGAACGATTTCTAATTGACTTAGACTATCAAAGATCAAGACTGAGAAAAATGATGAATCGATATTTCCAGAACTATCTATGGCATACAGTAAAACACTATTAAGTCCGATTTCATTGCATGTGAAATCTGTTTGACTCAACCAAATTGAATCTAAATCACAGTCAACTGTAGCACTGTCAGCTTGAGCTGATGATAGAGAAGCTGTTCCGTTGGCATCTAACCCTAAAGCTATCAGCTGAAAAGGATACACTGTTGGAGAAAAGGTGTCAAGAACAGTAACATTAATCTGAGTTGAGGACTGATTTCCTGAAATATCTATAGCGTTAAAAGTCACAGCGTTTGTCCCAATATGCGAACAATCAAAGCTTTCTTGACTCAGCCAAATACTATCAACACTGCAATTATCAACAGTTCCTGCATTCGCTGAATCAACAGATACAACAGTATTTCCTGCAGCATCTACATAGGCGGTCAGGTTATTCGCTATGATAGATGGAGCTATCGTATCAAAGACCGAAACAGAGAAAAGTGCTGAATCGATATTACCATTCACATCGATTGCAAATAGTGTTACCACATTGGTACCCGTGTCGCTGCATTGGAAATCCATTTGACTAAGGTAAAGTGAGTCGATTCCACAAGCGTCAGACGAGCCTCCATTAACAGAAGCCGGAGTAATTGAAGCTAAGCCCGTAGCATCTAAAAACAACTGAACATTGTTTGCAACTACGTTTGGAGAGATCGTGTCAAACACTGACACAAAATTGGCTGAAGAATCAATGTTTCCATTTACGTCAACAGCATAAAGCATCACTGGCTGAGGCACACCTATGTCGCTGCAATCAAAGTTATATCTGCTGAGGTACATCGTATCAATTCCGCAATTATCAGAACTAGCCACATTGATGAACGCAGTGTCTATTGTAAATGATCCACTTGCATCTAAATAAATTGAAGTATCGGCAGATTGAATCAATGGCCCAATGGTATCTGAGTTGGTTATTGAAATTGATGTTGTATCCGAACATCCATTACTGCTATTCACAGTTACGGTGTATGAACCAATTGACAAACCAGAAATGGCCTCTGTATTGGCAAGGTTACTCCAAGCATAAGTATAAGGTGCTGTACCTCCTACCACCGAAACTTGAGCAGACCCATCATTTGAGGACAGACAAGTGGCATTAGAAAAAGATGAAATACTGGCTACCGCAGCTGTTGTAGCTGGAATAATATCTACTTGAGTAATATCGAAACATCCATTGATGTCTGTCACTGTTACTTCATACGTACCGATTACTAAGCCAATGATAGAAGATGTGCTCGCACCGTTGCTCCATGCATAGGAATATCCCGGAGTTCCTCCAGATGCTGATACCGATGCATCTCCATTATTACTTCCAACACAAATGGCATTGGTTGAACTCACGATAGACGCTGATACTGAGCTCGCTGGCTCAGAAATGGTAATTGATTGGGATGTTTGACATCCATTCGCATCCGATAGCGTTAATGAATAATTTCCTGCAGATAATCCGTTGACTGAATTGTTGGTTGAACCATTGTTCCAATTGAAAGCATAAGGAGCTGTTCCACCAGAACCAGAGGCTGCAGCAGACCCATCACTGCCACCGAAACAAGAAACATCAAAGGATGCACTAACTGAAGCCGCCAAAGGAGAAACAGGTCCTGAAATCGTCAATGCGTCAATTATAGAACAACCATTACCATCCGTTGTCGTTACAGAATAACTTCCAACAGCTAATCCAGATATGCTTGCATTTGTGCTTCCGTTGCTCCACAAAAAAGAATAGCTTGGAGTTCCTCCCAAAACCGAGACTGAAGCCGACCCATCATTTCCTCCAAAACAATCAACATCTGCAGAAACAACTGAGGTTGAAAATAGTGTAGGTTCAGTTATCAAAACTGTTTCAACTATACTGCATCCATTAGCATCCGTAATTGTAACACTGTAAGTCCCGACTGAAAGCCCAGTTACAGCAGCAGTAGTCTGTCCATCACTCCATAAATAAGAGTACGCAGGCACTCCTCCTGAGACTATAACTATAGCTGTGCCATCATTACCAGCGTTGCATGTGACATTAGTTGATGATAATGCAGCTGACAATGCTGGTGGTTCGGCTATTGAAAAACTCGATGAGTCTGAACAGCCGTTGGCATCAGAAACGGTAACAGAATAATTTCCTACAGACAATCCAATTATTGATGGACCATTAGCGGAATTGCTCCAAGAATAGGTATAGGGAGGCAATCCAGAAGAGGATGATGCAACAGCCGAACCATTGTTTAAACCATTGCAGCTAACATCTGAAGACACTGCAGATATAGTTGGATTGCCATTTACGCTAATTACTGTTAAAGCTGAGTCGCTGCCGCAAGTATTTGAATATAAATATTGAATGGTATAGCTTCCTGTTCCCACAGAAACAGGGTCAAAAATTGAATCATTAGTTATTCCAGTTCCTGAAAACACTCCTCCACTTGGCGATGCATAATTAGCAAGAGAGATAGACGCGTCTCCTTCGCAAAGATTTGGGAAAGCGGAAAACGAAACATTCAGAATTGGATCTACAACTAATTGAAAAGTATCTAAACCTGTGCAACCACTTGCGCTGTATGAGTAAATAATTTGATGCGTGCCTGAACCAGCTACTGCAGGATAGAAAAAATTCGAAGAAACACCAGGTCCACTAAACGTTCCTCCAAAAGGCGAACCGTAAGGAGCTAAAGGAAGGAACAATGTTGAAATACACTGCTTTGGAATTGGAGTAATATTAACCAATGGGACCGCTGTCACAATAGCTGTGATGGAATCATCAGCCAAGCAACCCGCAACAGAATAATAAATAATATGCGTCCCAACACCAGCTGCAGAAGGATCAAACACCGAGCCGATGACACCAGGTCCAATGTGCGTTCCGTTTTGAGGAAAACCATATCCAGCTCCAGATAAAGATATTGGCCCACCATTTTCACAAGCTGATATATTATTAATGAAGATGGTTGGGTTTTGATTTACTACAATAGTTTTAGTCACACTATCTGAACACGAATTCCCATCGGTATAAGTATATGTAACCAAATTAGTTCCCAAATTAGCAAGTGAAGGATCAAATATGCTGCCAGATATAACGGCAGAACCAGAGTATACTCCACCTAATGGACTTCCACCTTGAAGTGAAAATGCTACTTCGGTTTGACAAACTGCACTCAAATTTGAATGTGAAACGTTTGGCAAAGAATAAACCGAAATTGGGAGTACGTTACTAGTATCTTTACATCCTGCACTATCGACTATTACCGAATACGATCCAGAACTTAAAGCTGTGAAATTCGAAAATATCTCTCCTGGCATTGAGGCACCATTAAAAAGCCATTGATAAGAGTAAAGACTATTGGTATCCGCCACAAGAAGAGCGCTTTCACTTTGACAAAAATTCACTTGACCATTAAAAGAATAAGCTTCTGCTTTTAACCTCGAACAATTTGCCAAACGCATTGCAAAACCTTCTTGACTTGGACCGGCTGCGGTATTATTTCCAAAATCCATAACAGCATTAAAGTTTCCAACAACTAGCATATTATCTAGATCAGAAGTAGCAGTGGCTCGAGCAACCTCTAAATCATTAGGAGCGCTCTCAGGAGCCCAAATAAAGCTCAATGAATCTCCATCATAATTATACCTCATGGCATATGGGTTAAGATCACCAAATGGAGTGAGAGACAATCCCTGAAAAGACAATATATCGTTAAACGAAGACGCCATCAAGAAATTCCCAAAACCATCTACTGAAATTCCCATAGAAGTGTTAATGCTCGAGTTTGTATTTACAAGCCATGCATCGTTTACATTTCCAGAGGTGTCACACTCAATTATCCAATCATTTACACCTCCTCCGAAAAGACTTTGAGCACCAAAAGCGATATTTCCCTCGCCATGTCCACAAATTAAAACTTTCTGGTTCTGATCAATGGCTATATCGGTTCCAACATCGGAGTTAACACCTCCACCTTTATTCAACCAAATCGGACTCCCTGTTAATCCATTAAGTTTTGCATAAAAGACGTCCTGCGCACCAAAAGAAGTGGCTGTAAACAAATCAATTTGAACACTTGTAGTAAAATTGCCAGTGACATAAACATTATTGTGATTATCAACTGCCAAACCTCCTAAGCCTTTGCTAGCCTGAAAGAAAAAGAAATAATTACCATAAGAACCATTGGTAACGATTTGTTTAGCCCAAATAAGCGAACCAGATGAATCATATTTAGTGACTAAATACTCGCTCCCGAGGTTTGAGGGAGCAAACTGGAGTGAATCAACATGTAATGTATCCGAGAACTGTGTTAAAGCGTAAACAAAACCTAACTGATCCGTTTTCACATCTAAAACCGTAGCTAATGACTTACATAAATGAGGAACACCCCAAACTGCATTTCCTAAGGAATCATACTTTACTATAAAAGCATTATTTTGATAAAAAGCTGGTGTACCTACAAATGGGGGTAAAACGACCGATCCAAATGTTGCTGAGCCTGAATAAACTCCTGTTACATATATATCGTCATAAGGACTGATGGCTACTGAACTAGCGCCATCGGTTCCTCCTCCTCCTCCGGAAACTGCCCAAATGGGATCTCCTTGAGAGCCATATTTGACTAAAAACATATCAAAGTTTCCAAATATTGAAGGAGTGCCTAAAACACTCAAAGGAGCGAAAGATACGCTATCAACAAAACTACCTGTAACGATGTAGCCCCCATCGGAGGTAAACTCCACATCATTCGAATACTGAGCTGAAGCCCCAGATTGAACATTAACATCGATATCAAATTGTGAAAATACTTTCGTAACTGTAAACAGAAGCAATATAAAAACGACAAAAAATCTAAAATTCATAGATGAGTTATTAAAAAAGTGTCCACTTTTTAAAATTGCAGCTTTCAAATCAATTTGGTTAAAGATAGTGTGAAAATTAAGTTAGCGTTTGGATAAAATAATTTTTTCTGTGTTGATTATCCTCAATAAATAGTAGGCTCATTTGATGTCTTAATTGCTTTCAGAAAAAAAAATTTCTGGAAGGAAACATTAAAAATATTAATTGCTTTAGTATAAAATAAAAAATGGGCTTAGCGCCCATTTTTTATTTTATTTCTAATTGTCCTTTTTAATCTACATTATCATGCAGGAACCCATTGTTAGGTCTTAATTTTCCACGTTTCTCACCATCCTCTGCTTCCTCTTCACCCAACGTAAACCGGCTGGTTGAGGACTCTGAAGAATGGGGCACATCATCCAAATTGATTTGCTTGCGCTTAAACGCTGGCTCATTTTCTAAATCTGACATCCCAGATGGCGTGCGCCATCTCATGCTCAATTCTCTTAATCGAGATAATCTCGCATTAGCTCTTTCAGCTTGTTCTTCTCTAGAAGGACGATCATCACCACTTGGCTCTGAGCTATTTGAAGGTGTTGTGGTCTTAAAAATTGGCTTCTTCTCAACAATCGGCTCTTTATCTTTTTCTTTCTGCTCAGATTCACTTCGAATAAAGGGCTCCCATTCTGGACGTTCCTCTTCCTCAGTTTCTGCTGGTTCTTGAGCCTGATCAGAGGTAGCTGAGGAATCAACTTCTTCTGTTTCTTCTTCTTGATCATTTACCGCTTCAATGGAGCTTCCAACTTCGAATTCAAAAATTCGTTGTTTTTGCTCCACCTCTTCTTCTTGATCGTCTTCAACAGAGTCCTCGGTAAGCGTGAAAATATTCCGCTCATTTGACTCAGTTTCTTTCTTTTCCTCTTGAACAATCTGTTCTGTTTCACTTGTTTTCAAGAAAGGTTCAGCTTCATCCTGCGTCTCCTCCACAATTGGAGCAACAGCCGCTTGTTCTTCTTCCTCTTCTTCAAGATTAATTCTTCTCTTCTCAGGCTTCTTCTCGAAGTTTGTAGAAGCTGAAGCGTTTTGGTGAAAGCCCGTTGCGATGATAGTGACTGAAAGAGAATCTCCTAAACTCTCATCCATTCCATATCCCCAGATAACATCTGCACTAGCTCCTGCCTCTTCTTGGATATAATCAGTAATATCACTAATCTCATCCATGAGCACTTCTTGGTTTCCGAATGTGATGTTGAGCAACACATAGCGAGCTCCTTGAATATTGTTGTCATTCAACAATGGAGATGACAAGGCTTTTTCAACCGCTTTGGTTGCTCTATCCTCTCCTTCAGCAGCAGCAGAACCCATAATCGCAACACCAGAGTCGCACATTACTGTTCTCACATCTTCAAAGTCAACGTTGATGTATCCTGTTCTCGTGATAATCTCCGCTATTCCCTTAGCAGCCGTTGTCAAAACATCATCGGCCATTGCGAATGCTTGAGCAATTGGCAAATTGCCGCACATTTCGCGCAGTTTTTCATTATTGATAATCAAGAGTGTATCTACCTGTTCTCTTATTTCTTCAATTCCAGCTTCAGCTTGCTGCCGCCTTTTCCGACCTTCAAAGAAGAATGGCATTGTAACGATACCAACTGTCAACACACCCATTTCTCTTGCAGCTTTAGCGATAACTGGTGCTGCGCCAGTTCCAGTACCACCGCCCATTCCGGCAGTGATGAAAATCATCTTGGTGTTTTTATTGATGATTTCTTTGATGTCATCAATATTTTCAATGGCAGCATTTTTACCCACTTCAGGCAATGAGCCGGCACCTCGCCCTTCGGTAAGCGTAGCTCCTAATTGAACCTTGAAAGGAATTGGACTGATATCCAATGCTTGTTGATCAGTATTGCATACAAGGAAATCTACTCCATTGATTCCTTGGCGGTACATGTGATTGACAGCATTACTGCCACCACCACCTACACCAAGTACTTTGATTATGCTTGAATTTTCTTTTGGTAAATCGAATTTCATATCAGATTGTTTTCAGCGATTGATATTCCTTAATTATAAATTGTCATCTTCTTCAAACCATTCTTTCCCTTTGTTGAGGAGCTTATCGAATAAGCCCGAAGTGGCTTTTTTCTTAGGCTTATGTGCGGAGACAGATGATTCTTTGCGGTTATTTCTTTCAGCGTATTCAAATCCTTTTAATACAAGACCTACGCCAGTTGCGTACATTGGACTTGCGACCTTGTCGTTTCCAGCAGCTAAATGCTCAGTAGGATAGCCAATACGCGTATCCATTCCTGTTAAGTACTCAAAAAGTTGAGGTAAGTGTTTCAATTGAGCACCACCACCTGTGATTACGATCCCTGCGATCAACTTGCGTTCAAATCCTGAGTTACGTATTTCAAAGTAGACTTGCTCGATAATTTCTTCCATTCTAGCCTGAATGATGTGAGCCAAGTTCTTTACACTGATTTCTTTGGGTTCACGTCCGCTCAAACCAGGAATGACTACGATATCATTCGCTTGATTCTCACTTGCCAATGCAGAACCAAACTTCACTTTTAGTAATTCAGCTTGCTTGCGAATAATCGTGCATCCTTCTTTAATATCATCGGTGATAATATTACCTCCAAAAGGAATGACAGATGTATGACGAATGATTCCATCTTGGAAAATAGCAACATCCGTGGTGCCGCCCCCAATATCCACGAGTACAACTCCTGCTTCTCTTTCTTCATCGCTCAATACGGATGCAGCAGAAGCCAAAGGCTCAAGCGTAAGATCAGCAATTTCTAAGTCAGACTTCTGAACACACTTAAAGATATTCTGAATGGCTGTTACTAATCCTGTAATGATGTGAAAGTTCGCCTCGAGACGGATACCACTCATTCCAATTGGATCTTTGATTCCAGATTCGTTATCTACAATAAAGTCTTGTGGTAATACATGAATGATAGATTCACCAGGAGGCAATACTAGTTTATGCATGTCTTGAATCAAGGCATCCACATCTTTCATTGAAATCTCATCCTCCAAGTTATCTAGGGTAATAACTCCACGATGCTGTAAGCTCTTAATGTGCTGACCGGCTATACCCACATTGACTACTTTGATTTCACATCCAGAGTTAAGGCCTGCCTTTTCAACGGCCTTTCTAATAGCTTCAACAGCTGGAGTTATATGAGATACAACACCTCTTCTTACTCCTACTGACTCGGCTTTACCCATTCCCAACAACTCTAGCTTACCATACTCGTTCTTCTTTCCTACGAGGCAGGCTATTTTAGTTGTTCCAATGTCTAAACCAACAATGATTTGCTCGTTAGATTCCATAGATTAACTTTTAGTGCAAACCACTTGGTTCGCATACTTTAGATTTATTACTTTATACTCGTTCCAGCCAGTTTTGTCAAGTCCTTCTGCATAGAAATACTTTAACTTATTCAGCTTTTTATCAAGGTCATTTGAATGTCCTATTAGGATGTGGTGATCACCTACTCTTGGAATTAATTCAATTTCTTTATCTCTATTCACATAAAGTTGGTTGATCTGAGAAGACCAAAACTTACTCTTACTGCAGGTTTGGGCCACGGTATATATATCAACCAAAACTTCCACATCAGGATGATCGGTCAACTTAGCCAATTCACTAATATTCTTGCCGATATATTGATGAAGCATTAATGTGATGTTTCCGTTAGCTACTGGCACACGTGCTGTGAACTTTGAAGACAATGGCATTATTGATCCTTCATGGTCGATATAAACGCTAATCCCTAAATCGTTGAACACACGAACAACAGGTTTGCGCGCCTTAACATCCAAATGCAAATCACCATTCAACTCCGCATAAACTTCCGCCTCTTGAATAAATGCATTGTTCTCAAGCAAATGTTCAAGGTTTCCAGGATTGATATCTCGTAAAAGGGTAGAGTCAATGGAGTATCCAAGATCAAAAATTGTTTCCTCAATTTGATCTTCATCAATGAAAAAGTTCTCACCTGCATAGTCAATCTTGACCACTACATGCTTCAAACGAATTTCATTAGAGGCAGAGACAGCTGCTACCAATAGCACGAATAAGGCTACTACGGCCAAAACTGCTCCTGATATTTTTATAAGCTTACTCCACATTTGATTTATTCTTTATCGCATTTGCAATAGGTTTGACGAAGCGATCGATATCTCCCGCTCCTAAAACCAATACTACATCTGCATTTAACGATATTACGGCATTTAACAAGTCTGATTTTTGTACCAATTGCTTAGTTTTCAACGTGAGTTTATTCAAAAGATTCTCACTAGAAACGCCATCAATGGGTCTTTCACGGGCGGGATAAATCGGCAGTAAAATCACTTCATCAGCTTCTGATAAACTCTCTACAAAACCCTCTTCCAAATCTCTTGTCCGTGAGAATAAATGAGGTTGAAAAATGACAGCGACTTTCCTTCCAACGTATAACGTGCGAGCTGCCGTAAGCGCAGCCTTAATTTCTTCTGGATGATGCGCATAGTCGTCTATCACCACTTTTGTTGGTGTTTCTAAAATGCGCTCGAACCTGCGCTTAATACCCTCGAATGATTCTATAGCCTTTGCAGCTTTATCTGCCTTAACATTCAGTTCCATTGCTAAAGAAATGGCAGCCGTAGCGTTCTCTACATTATGCTCACCCGCAAGCTTCAAAACATAGTGATCGCTTTCATTTACTGTAAAAGCAAAAGCTCCATTCACTACTTCAACATTCCCGTATTTCACTTCAGCCGTTGGCCCCTTTCCGTAAATACGCTTGTTTGGATGATCGAATATGTCTGCGATGTCTTCATGAACGATCAGAAGCTCAGCGCGACTAGCGAAGGTTTTGTAATCCTTCTTCATTTCTTCGAACGTCCCATAAATATCTAGGTGATCTGGATCTAAACTTGTTATCACGGCAATATTAGGATGCAATCTTAAAAAAGACCGGTCGTATTCGTCAGCTTCTACGACAACATAATTCGGTTTTCTGGTAGTGATTAAGTTTGAATCATATCCAGTCATTACACCACCAATAAAGGCTGCAATATCCCCTCGTGTTTCGTGTAATAGGTGAGCTGTTATGCCTGTAGTGGTAGTTTTACCATGGGTTCCAGCAATAGCAATGGTTTTTGTCTCTTTGGTGATCCACTCTAGCACTTCTGAACGTTTATACCATTGATTTCCCGTTGCTTCAACATATCCAAAAGCTATGTGATCAATAGGAACTGCAGGAGTATAAATGAACAAATCAGCGTCATCTAATCCCTCTGAACTTTCGTCAAACCTCACATCGATTCCTTCCTCAATCAATTTATCAGTTAAAGAACTTGACGTTTTATCAAATCCTGAAACTTTAGCCCCCTTACCCTTGAAGTATCGCGCCAATGCGCTCATACCGATCCCTCCAATCCCGAGTAAATAAACCTTCTTAATATCCTTTAAATCCTTCATTGAGCCAGGTTTATTATGTGTTGAGCTATATCTGATGCAGCGCTCGGAAGAGCGTGCTTTTTAATGTTTTCAGATAATAATGAACGCTTAGAAACATCTGTAACTAAGCTCAATATTTCTGGAACTAGATCTTTTGACGCATTCTTATCAGCTACCATAATGGCCGCTTGAGTTTGCACTAAGGCTTCTGCGTTTTTTGTTTGATGATCTTCAGCTGCGAAAGGGTAAGGAACTAAAACAGCGGGCTTACCTATGATACAAAGCTCGCTGACAGCAATTGCTCCAGCTCTAGAAATCACAATATCGGCAGCCGCATAAGCCATATCCATATCATAGATGAAATCCGTTATAACAAGAGGCTTGTCCTTACGAGTAACTAGTATTTGCTTTGATTCTTCTGCGAATAGCTTTCCTGTCTGCCAAATGACTTGAATACCGGCTCCAAGCAATTCGTCAATGCCATCTTTCAATGCTAGATTAATAGACCTTGCTCCGAGACTTCCGCCCACGGTTAGAAGTACAGGCTTAGTAGAATCGAAGCCATAATTCTTAAATGCCTCTTCCCGCTTCCCCTCGATTTCTACTACGTTTTTTCTAACCGGATTTCCTGTTTTCTCGATGCGAGCTTTTGGGAAAAATTTCTCCATTCCATCATAAGCAACACACACCTTGCTAACAGATGATGCTACCCATCGATTGGTTATTCCTGCGAAGGAATTTTGTTCTTGTATTAATGTGGGAATACCCATCCATGTAGCCATTCTCAATACCGGACCACTCGCAAAACCTCCTACGCCAACAACTACATCAGGTTTAAAATCCTTAATGACTGTCCTTGCCTTGACTAAACTTAATAGCAATTTGAAAGGAAACATGAGATTACTGATTGTCAGCTTCCGTTGAATTCCTGTGATATTTAATCCAATGATTTTGTATCCAGCGGCTGGAACCTTTTCCATCTCCATTTTACCGTTGGCTCCAACGAATAAGAACTCCGTATCAGGCAGACGTTCCTTAATTGTATTGGCAATTGCTATTGCAGGGAAAATATGTCCTCCTGTGCCTCCTCCGCTGATCATTACTTTAAGAGACATGAGCCATTGGTTTATTGGTGAAACTCTTGTCTTCTTTATCAGCTCCTACGCTTACACTCAATATTATCCCAACAGCAAAGCAGGTAAACCAAATCGATGTTCCACCCATAGAAACCATAGGAAGAGACTGACCTGTTACTGGAACCAAATTAACGGCAACAGCCATATTTATCATTGCTTGAAATACGAGACTAAACCCAATTCCAATAGAGAGCAATGATCCGAATGTTCGTGGACAATCAAGGCCAATTTTTATTGCACGGAAGAGCAGAACCAAGTATAAAATGAGGATGAATATTCCACCAATCAATCCGTATTCTTCCAATACAATGGAATAAATAAAGTCAGAATATGGGTGAGGCAAAAAATTTCTTTGTGTGCTCTTTCCAGGCATTTTACCGACTATTCCACCAGTAGCAATGGCAATTTTAGATTGATCACTTTGGTAACTCTGATTCATGCTAGATTCATCAGGAGAAACAAATGATTCTACGCGACTAATCCAAGTGTCCAGCCGATTAAATGATCCAGGCAATGCTTTTCCAGTCATATATACCATGCCCAAAGCAAAAACGCCTGAAAGCATTAATAGGCCTAAGTGTTTCAATTGAACCCTGCCAATGAACATCAAGACCAAACAATTGATAAACAACATAGCAGCAGTAGACAAATCCGCAGGAAGTATGAGTCCACAGACAATAAAAACGGGTATAAGTAAGGGTAAAAATCCTCGCTTGAAATCCTTGATTTCATCTTGCCTGACCGCTAAAAAGCGCGCTACAAACATGATCAGGGCTACTTTAGCCAAGTCGGATGTTTGAAAAGTTTGATTTATAACTGGAATGGTAAGCCAGCGATTTGCGCTATTAATACTCGTACCCATCAATAAAGTGACTAGTAAAAGTGGAATACTCACATAAAGAGCCAATTGTGCAATCTTGGAGTAATAGGTGTATTTGATTCTATGTGCCAGGTACATTAACCCAAGCCCTGCCACAAGAATAAATCCATGTCGAAACAAGTAGTAAAACGTATTGCCATCATGGTGACGATAAGCCAAGGTGACAATACTACTATACACCAACAACAAGCTCAGCACTGAAAGCAGCAGCATGATCAGCCAAACTGGTCGATCTCCTTTTATATATTTAAGTAATGCTTCCAATTATTTTAAGCGCATTTCGCGAACAGCCTTTCTAAATGACTGTCCATTTTCTTTATAATGAGTGAAGTTTTCCAAATCATTGACTCCAGGTGAGAATAAAACAACATCACCACTTTCAGCAAGATCTCGAGCTGCAATTGCTGCATTCATAATAGAGTCAACCTTAACGATTGGTTTATGCACCGCACGCATTGACGCTAAAACCTTATCATGATGCTGACCAGTAATCACGAATGCCTTGATGTTGCTGATTTTTATCTCATTCATCAGTGCATAGTCATCTTCATCTGCTGATGAGCTCATGACCCATACCACCGGCATATCCATGCATTCTAAAGAGTACCATGTTGAATTGAGGTCAGTAGCCTTTGCATCATTCACATATTCCACTCCATCAACAACATCAACAAACTCTAAGCGATGTTCGATATCGCCCATTCTACGCATACTTTGCTTTCTCGCATCAATGAGTCGTTCATTAACCTTTGCTTCCAGTATAGATGTTTGTGACTTCATGGAGTGATTGATTACAGGTTTCTTACAGCTTCTTTAAATTGACGTCCACGATCTTCATAATCATCGAATAAATCAAAACTTGCGCAAGCAGGGCTTAGCAATACAGCATCACCTTTAACGCCAGCTTTATAGGCTTTGTAAACAGCCTCGCGCATAGTATCTACTTCGATAATTTGCTCAACATACGGTCCAAAAGCTTCAATCAACTTGGCGTTGTCCTTTCCTAGACAAACGAGTGTTTTTACTTTGGCCTTCACCATAGCGTCAAGCTGAGTATAATCATTGCCTTTATCTACACCTCCAGCAATCCAAACTACAGGCTGATTCATACTTTCTAATGCATACCAAGTAGAGTTTACGTTGGTTGCTTTTGAATCATTGATAAAAGAAATTCCATAAACATCATTCACAAGTTCAAGTCTGTGTTCAATGTTTTGAAAATCTGATAAACACTCTCTTATCAAATCTTTTCTTACCTCTAGTATTCTAGCTGCGATGCCTGATGCCATCGAGTTGTAGAGGTTGTGTTTGCCCTGAAGGGCGAGTTCTTGCATCGTCATAGTAAATTGGTTTTTATTTGGGTTAATGGTTATTTTATTGTCGTTTGCGAAGGCTGCTAAACCTTCATGATTCTGTTTTATTGAAAAAGGCGCTTTTTTTGCTTTTGATTCTATAGTTTTCATCACTTCACGCGTCACTGGATCATCTTCGTTATAGATGAACCAATCATCGCTGGATTGATTTTGAGTGATTCGCATCTTAGCTCTAGCATACTTCATAAGGTCATATTCATACCTATCAAGATGATCTTCAGTAATATTCAATAGCATGGCGATATCACATTTGAAATCATACATACCATCCAACTGAAAACTGCTAATCTCAAGAACTACCCATTCGTATTTATCTCCTTCGGCAACTATTGCCGCAAGACTCTTACCGATATTTCCTGCCAGTCCAACGTTGATTCCTGCGCGTTGAAGAATATGATGCATTAGAAGTGCCGTAGTTGTTTTACCGTTACTACCTGTGATTCCAATGAACTTGGCTTTGGAATAACGTCCAGCAAATTCAAGCTCATTGATCACCGGAATACCTTTTTCTCTCAACTTCACTATCAATGATGCTGAATCAGGAATTCCAGGGCTTTTCACCACTTCATCTGCAGCTAGAATTTGATCAACAGAATGACCTTTTTCTTCAAACAGAATGTCATTATTTAAAAGAACGTTCTTATACTTTTCCTTAAGTGCACCTGCGTCACTCACAAATACATCCCAGTCTTTTTGCTTCGCCAATAGCGCTGCTCCTACTCCACTTTCTCCGCCTCCAAGCACGATCAACTTCTTCACTATCTCAGCTTTAATGTGATAATGCTGATCACAGCTAGCATAACTCCAATGATCCAAAAGCGAGAGACAATTTTGCTCTCATGCATACCCTTCATTTGATAATGATGATGAAGAGGCGCCATGAGAAAAACTCTCCTTCCTTCACCGTACTTATTTTTAGTGTATTTGAAATATGCTACCTGCAAAACCACGGATAGATTCTCCACTAAAAAGACACCGCAAAAAATTGGAATGAGAAGTTCTTTCTTAATAGCAAGAGCAAATACGGCTATGATTCCACCAATAGCTAAACTGCCTGTATCACCCATGAAAACTTGGGCTGGAAATGAGTTGTACCATAAAAACCCTATGCATGCGCCACCGAATGCCCCCATGAAAATCACCAGCTCTTCAGAGTTGGGAATGAACATGATATTAAGATAGTCGGCAAAAATCAGGTTAGACGATAGGTAAGCGAATATTGCCAGTGTCAGGCCGACTATGGCCGATGTCCCTCCGGCTAGTCCGTCTAACCCATCAGTCATATTGGCGCCATTGGAAACGGCCGTAATCACAAAAATCACGATGATTATATAGATGATCCAGGCATATTCTGCGACAGACTCTCCCATCCAATCAAGCAACCATCGGTAATCAAATTCATTGTTCTTTATGAAGGGTATGGTCGTTTTAGTCACGCCCGTTTCAACCCACTGAGGTTGCTCAATGGCATTTCCGTTCTGATCTATTACAGATTCTGTAATTACAATGCCATTTTCATCATATGCTTTATGCTTAACAGTGACCTCCCCGTTGAAGTAAAGTATCGCACCAGCAACAATTCCAAGTCCTACTTGCCCAACAACTTTAAACTTCCCTGCCAATCCTTTCTTATCCTTTTTAAATACTTTGATATAATCATCTGTGAACCCTATAGCGCCTAACCAAACGGTTGAGATAAGCATCAACCAGATATATGTATTATGAAGCTTTGCGAATAATAGCGTAGGAATGATGATGGCGGATAGGATTATTAAACCTCCCATTGTAGGCGTTCCTTGCTTTTGAAGCTGACCTTCAAGACCAAGATCACGCACCGTTTCACCAACTTGAAGTTTTCGGAGATAGTCGATAATTCGTTTACCAAAAACAAGACTTATAATCAACGAGGTGATTACAGCCATTGCGGTTCGAAACGTGATGTACTCAAACACCCCCGCTCCCGGCACATCAAATTCATTTAAATATTGAAATAAATAATAAAGCATTAGCTAACTAGATTGAGCATTTCGATGAGAATTTTCATGTCATCAAAGTCGAATCGTTCTCCCTTGATTTCTTGATAAGTTTCATGACCTTTTCCAGCCACAAGTATGATATCACCTGGATCTGCCATTGAAGCAGCAGCCTTTATCGCTTCCTTGCGATCGGTGATTGCCAGCGATTTCTTTTGTTGCGTTATTTCTATCCCTGCCTGCATATCACGAATGATTGCTTCAGGTTCTTCAGAGCGAGGATTGTCACTTGTAAGCATTACTCTATCACTTAAATCAGCAGCAATCTTGGCCATTTCTGGTCGCTTACTTTTATCACGATCACCACCGCAACCTATAACAGTGATAACCCGCTCATTTCCACCCCTTATTTCTTGAATGGTTGAGAGCACATTCTTTAATGCATCTGGGGTATGGGCATAATCGACAATTCCGATAATCCCACTTTCAGATCGTATGTATTGAAACCTTCCTGCTGGTGGGTTTAAATTTGAAAGCATTGTAAGCACTTCCATCTTCTCCTCTCTAAGCAATAAGGCTGTGGCATAGGTAGCTAGAAGATTGTAGGCATTAAACTTCCCAATCAGCTTACTCCATATCTCTCTGTCATCTAGGATGATATTAAGGCCTTGAAAGTGGTTTTCTAAAATCTTGGCTTTAAAATCAGCTCCTGTGCGAAGTGCATAATGATAAACTTTGGACTTCGTATTCTGAACCATGATTTCACCATGGATATCATCCACATTCACTAAAGAGAACGCATCGGCAGGCAATTCATCAAAGAATTGCTTCTTAGCTGCGATGTAATTGTCAAATGTTTTGTGATAATCAAGGTGATCATGGGTAATGTTGGTGAAAATGCCTCCAGCGAATTTCAATCCTGCAATTCTTCTTTGATGGATAGCATGCGAACTCACTTCCATGAAGCAATACTTGCATCCTTCTTCAACCATTTGCTGTAACAAACGATTCAATTGCACAGGATCGGGCGTTGTATGAGTTGCTGGAATTTCTTTGGTTCCAATGAGGTTAACAACCGTACTAATCAAGCCTGGCTTGTTCCCAAAAGATCTATACAACCTATGCAACAAAGTCGTAACTGTTGTCTTTCCATTTGTTCCAGTAACACCAACAAGCTTCAATTTCTCAGAAGGGTTGTCGTAATAATTGGACGCCATGAGGCCTAGTGCTTTAGCTGAGTCTTTGACCTTTACATAGGTTACGCCTTCAACCAACTCAGAAGGAAGCTCTTCGCAAACAATAATTTTTGAACCTTGAGCGATAGCTTTATCGATGAAAAGATGACCATCTGTTTGTGTTCCTCTAATCGCAACGAACGCACTCATTTTCTCAGCCAAGCGACTATCGAAACAAATCGTCTCTACCGCCAAATGGGTGTTCCCAATTACCTCTTCAATTCCGGCCTTATACAATATATCTTTCAGCAGTTTCACGATAGCTCTAAGGTTATTTCTTGTCCTCTTTGAATATTTGCGCCTGGAATAAGCGATTGAGACTTGATCATTCCACTCCCTCTCAACTGTACTTTCAATCCTGCATTCTCCAAAATGTAGACAGCGTCTTGCGCTGACATTCCTTTCACATTTGGAACCATATTCTCCACGATGTTTCGCCTACCCATTTCAACTTTTTCCTTACCCGTTTGAGTAATCACCCATTTATTATCCAAATTGGATGACTCAACCTTCACATGCAATTCTTCAAATACATTGTTGAGGTCTTTCTGCATTCCACTTTTAGAAACTGGGATTTTTGTAAGTGATGTGAATTTGTCTGACGACTCCAGTTCATCATGGATATTGATACTGGTTGCATAAACCTTGTCAGCGATTTCAGCGAAAATTGGTCCTGCGACATGACTAGCATAATAAACGCTTCTATTCGGTGCGTTCACTACTACGATGCAGCTGTATTTTGGATTATCTGCAGGGAAATAACCGGCAAATGAAGCCTGATAAGTGATCTTTGTTCCGTAACCAGCACTTGATTTCGCTACCCGGGCCGTACCCGTCTTACCAGCGATAGCGTAGTTAGGATTTTTCAAGTTCGTTGCAGTTCCTTCTTGAACTGCAGCTTCCATTAATTTCTGCGCCTGTTTGGCCGTCTTTTCAGAGCAAACTCTAGAATTGATTACTTGCGGGTCTATCTCGCTTATAACTGAACTTTTATCAGTAACCTTTCTTACAAAGATTGGCTTCATCATTTTCCCATCATTGGCAATGGCATTGTAGAAGGTTAAGATTTGAAGGGGCGTCATTTTAACCTCATAACCGATGCTTGTCCACAAGTAAGAAATCAATGACCAACTTTTATCCGTTGGATCTTTAATCAAAGGAGCTCCTTCGCCCGCTATCTCAATCCCAATGGATTCACCCAAATTCATTCTGCGTAAGCCATTGATGAATTTCGCTGGCTCGTTAGCATAGTACTTTTCAATGATGCGCATCACACCAATGTTTGATGAAAGAGCGAAAGCTTCTTCTACAGAAATTTTACCATGTCCACCATCTTTTGAATCACGCATGGTTTCTCCATGAAAATCTGCCGTGCCGTTCCCTGCATCAATGCTGTCATTGAGCTTTATATAGCCATCTTCAAGCGCTACAACCAAAGAAGGAAGCTTGAACGTAGACCCAGGCTCTGCACTCTCACCGATGGCATAATTGTAGTACTCATAATAATCACCATCGCCATCTTTACTCAAATTCGCAATTGCCTTAATTTCACCAGTTTCAACCTCCATAAGAATTACACATCCGTGATGTGCATCGTGAATCTTCAACTGATCCAACAGAGCGTTCTCGGCAACATCCTGAATATTCAAATTAATGGTAGTGTGAATATCATATCCATCCATGGGTTCAATCTCATTCTCATCATTGATCGGCATCCATAACCCACCAGAAATTTTCTGCATTAATCGCTTCCCACTAACTCCGGCCAATTCACCACGATAAGCTCCTTCCAACCCAACTGGAGCAACTCCCTCTCTATCGTAACCAATGGTTCGAGCGGCCAGCATCCTAAAAGGACGCTCTCGTCTATTTTGCTGAAGAATAATAAGTCCTCCCTTGAACTTTCCTCGATTAAAAATTGGAAAATCACGCAGCACTTTCATTTGATGAAACTTCACCCTGCGCCTGATTAGATGGTATCGTTCTCCTTTTTGACGAGCCGCCACCAATTGTCTTTTCCAATCAACTGGAGACTGATCAGCAAAGAGGTTAGACAGCTTAATGGATAATGAATCTATATTTTCATTAAACGCCTTATCAGTCAGACCATCTGCATTAAGATCCATTCTAACTTCATAGATCGGAACTGAAGTAGCCAACATACTTTCATCATCAGAATATATGTTACCCCTAACAGCATCTATGTTTCGGTAAACAGTTGTTAAGTTTTCGGCCTTTTCTCGCCAATAAGAACCCTCAACAAACTGTATGTACAAAACCTTAGCAATAATGGAAACCCCCACCAACGCAATAGCAAAGTAGACCACATAAGATCTATTCATCATTTGCTTATTGGAGATGTTGGCCATTAGTTAATCTGGTCTAATTGAGATGATTCGAGGATAATTTTCTTTGGTGGATCATAAGACTCATCCAATCCCATGTTACGCTCTTGAATAATTTTCATCAACTCTGATTCTATGATGGTGTTATTCAATTCGCTCTTCATACTGATTTGCTCAGAGCGCAATTCCTTAATTTCTTGTTGGGTGAGGTTAATCTTTCGGACAGAAGCCTCTGCCAAATAGCCATTGGCTATATACACTAAGCCGATAAAAGCCACGAAAAGCAAAAACGGCAGGTGCCTTATCACAGCATCTTGCGTCAAAAGCCTACCAGATAGCAAAGCAGCTATAGGGTTACTTTTCGACTCGTTTTTATTTTCTTTTTGACTCATTATCGTTTAACTCCTATTCTCATTTTAGCACTGCGTGCTCTAGGGTTTGATTCTATTTCTTCTTCTGACGGCACAATTACTTTTCCTTTGGGATCAAGTGGACGGTGGACATTTCCAAAAACATCTTTATCAAGCACATCATCAAAATTTCCAGACCTTAAAAAATGCTTCACCATACGATCTTCTAAAGAGTGGTAACTCAGCACAACAAGTTTTCCTCCTGGATTCAAAACTTCTGGCACCTGCTCTAAAAACTCTTGTAGCACCAATAGCTCATCATTCACTTCAATTCGAATGGCTTGAAATATGTGAGCCAACTCTCCTTTCACCTTTCTTTCAGGAACCACTGATTCAACTATCGCGACTAAATCACCAGTAGTTCTAATCGCGTTTCCTAATCGCACTTGATCAATCTTCCTAGCTATCGGCTTAGCAAAAGATGACTCTCCATATCTTTTGAATAATCGAATCAGCACTCCCACTTCGTAATCGTTTACTACTTCAATAGCGCTCTTTTCCTGAGAAGCATTCATTCGCATATCCAGAGGCGCATCGAACCGGAACGAGAAACCACGGGAGGCCTTATCAAAATGATGGCCCGAAACACCTAAATCAGCTATAATGCCATCTACCTTTTGAACCCCTTTAGCAAGGAGAAACTGTTTTAGAAATCTGAAATTCCCGAAGCACAATTCGAAGCGATCATCATCTGGAGCGTTATTCACCGCATCAGCGTCTTGATCAAATCCCAGTAAATGACCTTCAGAAGCCAAGCGTTTTAGAATTTCTTTACTATGACCTCCAGCACCAAGCGTTACATCAACATAAGTTCCAGCAGGCTGCATATCCAACGCATCAACACCCTCATGTAAAAGAACTGTTGTGTGATAAGTCATACCTATGAATCAGTATCTTCAAGTCCACCCATTACATCCTCAGCAAGTGCTGCAAACGCATCAGCATCCTGATCCATTACTTCTTCATACTTATCCTTAGCCCACACCTCTATTCGATCAGCGTATGCAAAAAGCACCGCCTCCTTATCAATTCCTGAAAACTTCATTAGCGACTTAGGTACTAGAACTCGAGCATTTGAGTCAAGCGAAATGGCAGTAGCGCCATTATGAAACTGTCGATAAAACGATCGATTCTTGGCAACAAAAAGATTTAAGTTCTTAAGCTTCGATGTAATCTTCTCCCACTCATTAAGCGGATAAAGCACCAAACAACCCTCAAAACCTCTGTTTAAGACAAACTGCTCTTTCGCGGAGGGGTCAATTTGTTTGCGCAGACCACCCGGCAGTAAGAAGCGAGACTTACTGTCCAATTTGCAATCAAATTCACCTAAAAAGCTTGTCATGAAATCGTTTCAATAATGAAAGCGTAAAAGTATGCGATTTTTACCACATTTTACCACTATATAACAGATTGTTGATAAATCACTCTGTTATTCATGAACAATTTCACTTTAAAGTACATCCCACTTGCGTTCTATTTGGTGGGAAATTGTGGAATCCATATCATTCATTATTGACAATCACAACATCGCTGTTAACATTTAGGTGTTTACATACTCACTAATAAGACACCTCACTAACATCTAATTCTTTATTTTTGGGAACTTGCAACATTGCACCCACCATGAAGGTTAACATTATCGAAGAAGGCGGATTTAGCTACATTGAGGAAGGTCAAGGAGAAACCATAGTGGTGCTTCATGGACTCTTTGGGGCATTGAGTAATTTCAAAGGCGTGTTTGAATATTTCACCAAACGATTTAGGGTGATTATTCCGATCATGCCTTTGTACACCATGCCCATTATTGACACCAACGTAAAGAACCTTTCGAGGTTCCTATTGGATTTCATGGATTATAAGAAAATCGATAAAGCCCATTTATTGGGCAATAGTCTAGGTGGACATGTAGCGCTCATCTTCGCTGCGAAACACCTTAATAGAGTGAAAAGCCTAGTCTTGACGGGAAGTAGTGGTCTTTATGAAAATTCATTAGGTGGCACTTTTCCGAAGCGAGGTAATTATGACTTCGTTAAAGAAAAGGTAGCAGTTACCTTTTACGACCCAAGACACGCAACAAAAGACTTGGTGGATGAATGCTTTGACATCGTCAACGATAAAGGCAAAACGGTAAGAATTATTTCTCTTGCTAAATCTGCTATTCGTCATAACATGGCTTCAGAGCTGCCCAACATGAATGTTCCAACTTGTTTGATTTGGGGGAAAAATGACACCATTACGCCACCTGATGTGGCTGAAGAATTTGCTGAGCTTCTTCCTGATGCTTCTTTATTCTGGATAGACCAATGTGGTCACGCACCTATGATGGAACATCCTGCTGAATTCAACGATACGCTGAACGCATTTTTCAAAGATAGATTCGATTACGCTGCCTAATGTTTATACACACCGCAGCATTCGAAAAAAGCTCTTCGAAAGTCAAAGAATGTCCTGATACCACATTACCAGAATTTGCATTTATTGGACGATCAAATGTTGGGAAATCCAGCTTGATCAATATGCTCATGCAGAGGAAAGACTTGGCCAAAACATCAGGAGCACCAGGAAAGACACGACTCATCAATCATTTCAAGGTGAACGAATCGTGGTACTTAGTTGACCTTCCAGGCTATGGTTATGCCAAGGTCTCTAAAACAGATCGCGCTTCATTCATGAAGATGATTTATGATTATTTCGAGCAGCGCGAAAACATGGTCAACGCCTTCGTGTTAATTGACTCAAGGCACGCACCACTTAAAAGTGATCTTGAATTTATGATCTGGTTAGGAGAGCATGGCATTCCTTTCAGCATTATTATGACCAAATTGGATAAGCTATCTAGTTCTGATCTAAAGAAGAACAAAGACGTTTACCATAAAAAAATGCTTCTTGAATGGGATTCACTTCCTCCTTTCTTCTACACATCTGCTTCCTCTAGACTTGGTCGCGAAGAAACCCTCCAATACATTGAGCATTGTATGAAGGTTTATGAAGATGCACAGAAAGAATAATATTGTTTTGACCTTAAAAAAAACAATCGCATCTTCTCTTTTTGTAGCGCATTTCGTTTTAACGTCCTGTCAACCTAACTCTCAATCCACTTCCTCCATGAGTAATGTCGATTTCACCAACGACTTAATTCACGAATCAAGCCCATACCTACTGCAGCACGCTCACAATCCAGTGAATTGGATGCCTTGGGGCGAAAAAGCGTTGCAGAAAGCGAAAGATGAAAATAAACCAATGCTGATTAGCATTGGATATAGCGCTTGCCATTGGTGTCATGTAATGGAACACGAAAGTTTCGAAGACACCGCAGTCGCTAAAATCATGAACGAGCACTTCGTTTGCATCAAAGTAGATCGCGAAGAGCGTCCTGATATCGACCAGGTATATATGGATGCCGTTCAGTTAATGACCGGAAGAGGAGGATGGCCATTAAATTGTTTTGCGCTGCCTAATGGAAGACCGTTTTTTGGCGGGACATATTTCCCAAAAGAACAATGGGTAAACGTATTAACTAGCGTAAACGAAACATTCATTTCTGACCCAGCGAAAGTTAATGAATACGCCACAAAACTGACCGAAGGCATTAATCAAATGGACGAAATGCCAGTCCAGCCAGTTCCCGCTGAATTCTCAGATGAAGCCGTTGACGCTGCAGTAGGCAGATGGAAAAAGCAATTCGACACAGCTGAAGGCGGAGCGCAAGGAGCTCCAAAATTTCCACTGCCAAATAACTATCTATTCCTTCTTCAATATGCGACTACCGAAGACGATGCAGAAGTGAGGAAACAAGTGCTACTTACGCTCGATAAAATGGCTTTTGGAGGCATATATGATCAAATTGGTGGAGGATTTGCTCGCTACTCAACGGATGATATTTGGAAAGCTCCACATTTTGAAAAGATGCTTTACGACAATGGTCAGCTGCTTTCACTCTATTCAGAAGCCTATAAAACAACGAAAAAGCCACTTTACAAACAGGTAATCGAAGAAACCTCACAATTTATCAAGCGAGAATTGAACGCTAAAGACGGAGCTTTCTACTCGGCTCTAGACGCTGATAGTGAAGGTGAAGAAGGGAAATTTTATGTGTGGTCTTTGGAAGAAATAAAAGACCTATCGGGTGATGACTTTGATCTAATAAAAGAATATTACAACGTCAACAGAAATGGACTTTGGGAACATGGCAACTACATTTTACTTAGAGACCGAAGCGACTCTGAAATAGCCGACAAATTCAGCCTAAGCGAAGATGAATTGCATCAAAAAATAGAGTTGTTCAAACAAAAAGCAATGGCAGTCAGAGGCAATAGAATACGCCCGGGATTGGATGATAAAACGCTTACAAGTTGGAATGCAATGACATCAAAAGGATTGGTTGATGCCTTCATAGCGACCAATAACAAAGAACATCTGATATTGGCTAAAAGCAACCTTGACTTCTTACTCAAACAGCAGGTAAAGAAAGACGGCAGCCTTTATCATTCTTATAAAAATGATAAGTCGAGTATTAATGCTTACTTAGAAGATTACGCCCATTTAATCGATGCATTAATTCGCTATTACGAGGCCACATTTGAAATAGAATATTTAGACAAAGCCAATTCATTGGCTCAATATGTCGTGGAGAATTTTGATCGGAATGACGCTGGTTTCTTTTACTTCAAATCATCGGCTGACGATCGACTTGTAGCTCAAAAAGCAGAAATCACAGATAACGTCATACCTGCTTCTAATTCTGTTTTTGCTACGTGCTTATTCAAGCTAGGTCAACTCTACGAGAATGAAGAATTCATCTCAATTACCAAGACTATGGCCGCATCAATTGAGCCAAACTTCAGTCGCTACCCTGCTGGCTACAGTCAATGGATGAGCCTGATGCTTTATCTATCTGAGCCTTATTATGAAATCGCGATAGTAGGAGAAGAATGTGAAGAAAAAAGAGACGCACTCCTGCAGCACTATCTTCCAAAAGCATTGATTTGCGGTGGAAAAGATGCCGGAAAATTGCCCATACTTCAAAACCGAAAAGTTCAAGGAAAAACCCTCATTTACGTATGTCAAAGTGGAGCTTGCAAGCTTCCCGTATCAGAAATTGATGCAGCGATGGAGCTTATTGATTAGCCTAATACTGTTCATCAGTTACAATGCATTTTCACAAGTTATTATTCCTGGGAAATTCATTGATCAGCGTTATCCTCTATTTAACGACAGCAGCATTGCTAATCAAGCTATTGAAAGCATTACGATACGTGTTATGCGCAAACCATCAAGTAGACCAATCTATGACGATGGCCGCAGAATCGCCTATCATTTTAATGAACAAGGAAGATTAATCTCATTTCAGAAAGTATTTCCAAGCAGAGCAGGTCGCGTAGACACGAGCAGTCAAACATTCATATATCGCAATGACATTATTCAAGCTCGATCTGAAAAAATAGGCAAGTACAGAAAAAGGATCTCCCTTGATCACATCAGTACACACCAGGTCATTGAAACGATAAAAGTGAAGCATGGCAACATGGACTGGGACGAATTAGGGAAAGAAGAAATTAAACGTAATGAATCCAAAATAGAAGATCAACTCTTGATCACCGAACTAAGAGGAGGTGTAAATGAAGCTCCATATCAATCTACTATTAGTGTCTTTAATGCCAATAATAAACCGATTAAAAAAGAGGTGTGGTATAGTTCAAGACTTGCTAGTTTGGAACAATATGAATACTCAAACGGCCTCTTGTCTAGTTATTCAATTAAGAACGCTGAAAAAGGAAGCACAATGAATATTAGCTACAGCACAAGCTCAAGCATTCAAGACGAAGGCACTTGGTGTGAAAATGATGAGTGTAAAAATTGGAGTATCGTTTTCTATGAAACAGGCCTACCAAAAGCTTTTATTCTCATGAATATCAAAACGCAGGATATGGAGATTTGGGAGTATCGATATAAGTATCGCTAATTCACTCCATTACCACATATTTACACTGCGTTGCCCCGATGGAAATGCTTCCGGAGAAAACCACGTCACCACCTACTGATGTTCCGCCAGATCGAAGAAATGCCTCGTAGCTATATGTGCCAGGTTCGAGATCCCGAATATCAACTTTAGGACAACCTGACTCACAACCTGACACTCCTCCATTACAAGCTTCAAGAAAACGACCTACATATTCATCTTCCCAATACAATTCTATCTGAAAGCCATTTTGGATATCAATCAAATTGAAAAAGTAAACATCACTCGGATAGGTGCAGGTCCCATCATCTGACTCAGCTCTTGACCAATAATTTGAAGCCTCGGGGTCAGTGCATCCCAAATATTCACAACTCCCATCATCAGAAGTTGCGGTATCGTCATAATTCGTAGCTGAAAAGTCCGTGCATCCTTTGTTGCAGGATGATACTATAATACTGATGGTAAGTAAAGTAAAAAGTAAACTCCTCATACAATTCCTTTTTTAGGAGTCGTAGCTTGAAAGTCCTTCAAATAAAATGGTTCGAAGTAAGCCACATCCTCATAGTTTTCTTCAATATAGGATTTCTCTGAAAGTGAAGTCATCTGAGATGCGGAAGGCCATATACCATTTAGGAAACGGCCGTTTTGAGAAAGGCAAAGGGGCTTGAACTTTTCTGATCCATTCCCGAAGAATAACATCGTATGCTTTTGCAGCTCTTCAGCAAATGAAGTTTCATCCAAAATCACTGGAGAAATATCATTCAAAGACTCAATCTCTTTATCAAATAAAGCAGTGTAAACCTCCATGCGTCTAGCGTCCAACATTGGGCATAAAACCGGATCTTCAATCTCTGAAATCACATCTTGAACAACTGAGTTGAGACACATTTGCTTGAGTGTATCTATTGCAATTAGTGGCTTATCAGCACCGAAACACAGTCCTTTCGCTAAGCTCACGCCAATGCGCAGTCCAGTATAGCTTCCTGGACCTTTACTTACCGCAATGGCATCAAGGTCAGAAGGAGAAAAGTGATTTCTCTTTAAAAGTTCATCCGTAAAAACTGCCAACTTCTCAGCATGGGAGTATCCATCATTCACTTCTTCGAAGTCAATACAAACGCCATCTTTACCAAGAGCCACAGAGCACATAGTTGTAGCAGATTCTATGTTGAGAATTAGAGCCATTTCTTAAGCACGAATTACACGATAATTTCCGAAACGTTAATCAACCGTTTTCTAACCTTCGAATCCGAGTGGCTTACCCATGTAGAAATCCAAAATCTTTGTTTTGAATATGAAGTCATAACGCGAGCGAGACAGCTGCGCTTGTGAAATTTGCAGATTATTCTTTGCGGTATTGAATTCAGTGACGTTCATCGCGCCTGCTTCAAATCTTACCTCAGCAAACTCAAACGACTTTTGTGATGATTTCACAGCCTCAACATTTGCCTTGTAAAAGTCGCGTGACGCCACGGCATCAACTCGCGCCAATTCGATGCGCTGACGCAATCCCATTTTCTCTTGCTCCAATTGTAACTCAGCGATCGACTGATTGACTTTAGCTTGATTCACAGTGTTCTTGACGCTGTATCGATTGAATATTGGCAAATTCAAACTTACCCCTAGAAACTGGTTGAAGTTGTCATCCAGCTGAGTCGTAAATGGAACCCGCTTCATAGCAGCATCAAACGTAGAAGTATAAACTATATCGCCTGCTTGAGTAAACCCAATCTGTTGATCGGGACCTTGAGAAATAGACTCAACCTCAGTTCTTAACCCAGAGTAACCACTCCCAATAGATCCACTCAAAACCAATGAAGGATAGTATCCACTTTTAGCTGCATTCAATTGTTTGTCCCAACTAAGCAAAGAATACTCCGCACTCTTAATTTCAGGCATGGCAGATTCAGCATAGCTATATACCGTTGCAGAATTTTCTAAACGAATGGTGCTGTCTGCATCAATCTGAGGTCTTATGAGGTTTATAGTCTCGTCAGCAGGCAATAGCATCAATTGTTTCAATTGAAGCTTAGCGATTTGATAGTCATTTCTGCGTTGCGTGAGGGTTGACCGATCGCGACTTAGTTGCGCTTCAAGCTCATACTGTGTGCCTAGATTTGAAGCTCCAGCTACTACCATCTTCTTGATTCGATCCAATTGACGCTCCGTAATATTTACTTGCTGTTCAGCAGCAATAATAAGGTCTTCTGCAAGAACCACCTGCAAGTAAGAGCCAGAGACATTAAGTGCAATATTGTTTTTCTGCGTTTCTAAATCATACTTCACAGATTCTAATCCTGCCTGTTGGGCTTGAATATTTTGCTGATTTTGAAATCCATTGAACAAGGTTACGTTGGATGAAAGCCCGAACGAATTACTCTGAACACGCGTTGTGGCAAACTGATTCGTAAAAGGATCAATTCGTTGACCCCAGTTGTAATTGTGTGAAGCAAACCCATTGACATTGGGTAGAACGTTAGCCTTACTCGCTTTAAGCTGAGACTCACTTGCATCAAGGCCTAGTTCAGCTTGTTTCACTTGCAAATTATTTTGCCAAGCGAGTTCAATACATTGCTCCAATGAATAAATCTCCTGTGCATGAATACCTGACCACGCAAAAAGGGAAATGACGAATAGAAAAGCACACCTCATATAACAAATGTATAAACGCCTTTCAGGGGACGGCAAAAAATAATACGAGCGGCTGTAAATGGTGATAAACGTTTAAGACTGAGATTCAGACTCAGAAGTATTTTGATTCAATCTTCTGAAAAGAATAATACCCATGCCTATTAATAAAGCGTAAGGTATTCCCATCAAATAAAGAATGCCAGCATTCAAACCTTGAGCTAATTCACCGCCTGTTTTTAAATTGGACTCCACCACAGCACTACACATACTGCATTGAGCAGTAACCTCAACGGATACTAGAGCTAAAATTAGGGTTAGGAAAATTACTTTTTTGATCATAAATACTTAACAAATGTAAATATCCTTTGGTTTAATAGTAGGGAGAAATCATGAAGTAAACCACCACTCCGGTGATCGAAACGTACAACCAAATAGGAAATGTGATTCGAGCAATTTTCTTGTGTTTATCAATCTTGTTTGACAAGGCTCTTGAAAATGTAATAAGCACCAAAGGCACGATTATAACAGCCAAAACGATGTGGGTTAGTAATATGAAGAAATAGATATTTCGAATCATTCCCTCTCCGCCAAAAGCGGTGCTCTCATGGGTAGTGTGATAAAGCACATAACTCACCAAGAACAAAGCACTCAGCACAAGATTAGTCGTCATCAGCATTTGATGAGCTTTACGTTTTCCTTGTTTGATCATTACAACTGCTGCAATAAGCAGTATGCTCACCGTCCCGTTGATGGTGGCATTCAATGCTGGAAGAAAATCAAAACTTCCTTCAGCAACTTCGAACTTCGGAGTAATATATATGACACCTACTGCGGAGGCAAGCACACCTGCCACAATGTAAATCCACTTATTGATATTTACCTCTTTGTTTCCTTCCATGTCATGTATGGTTCTTTGAGCAACAATTTAATGGCATCCTGAAGTTTCTTGTTTTCCTTGTGAATTCTAGAATCAAAAAACTCTCGAATAACTCCCTGTTGATCAATTAGCACAAAATGTTTTGAAGGCAATTGACTGCGACTTTCCAGTTGCTGGGTGCTCACAAATACGTATTCCAAAAAAGCATCCAGCTCATTTTGATCTTTCACTTTTGCAAATTTCCAATTCTGCATTTCTGGCATGTGATTGTTTTGAAGGCTTTTTAAATCCTCAAGATTCACTTCTGCGTTTAAACAAACACTAACCACACTCCATTTATCTTTTTCTGAAACGTCATATAAATAATTGACCAAGGTCACTCCTTTCTTCATGCATGCCTCATCGCATGACATGGTGAAAAAATCAAATAAAACAGGTCGTCCTTTCAAGTCATCAATGGAGAACTCAATTCCATCTTGATCTTGCAAGACCATATTTGGAGCTGGTTTGTAAATGGTGTCGGTATTATCTTGAACACGATAAGAACCATAAGCTCCCATTTTAATCACATGATGCTCACCCAATGAAAAAATCAAGAAGAGAATCGAAGGAAAAAGAAGTATCAGTATTAAGTAAAATCCTTTGCGCATATATCATAAAAAAGGCCCTGGAATAACAATCAAAGGCCTCGTTTTGTTTTTTATATTCTGATTTTTAAACCCATCCAATCACATCTTTCACATAGAAGATAAAGGAAGATTCCACCAAGAGAATGAAAAATAAATAACCAATAAATAATACATAAGGAATCAATATCACGTTACGCAATGATTTACGCTCATCGCCTAAATGCATGAATACCATTACAATGTAACCCGCTTTAAGCAATGTAAGGATGATGAAAATAGACTTGATCGTCAACCAACCCATGCCATCTACATCAATATGTGCCTTTCCCCAAATAATTCCCATTGCTACTTCAATAGCCGTAACAACTGAAAGAAGTACGGTAACGAAGTAAATTTTCTTTCTTATTTTCTTTCCCGCTTCCTCATCGTGATGAGTATCAAGCGAGTATTCTATGATGTCGTCTCTTTCCATGTTTTAAAATATTGGAAGTTATATCAAATAGAAGAATGTGAATACGAATACCCAAACTAGATCAATAAAATGCCAGTAAAGACCAACTTTCTCCACCATTTCATAATGTCCTCTTTCGTCATACCATCCTTGAATAGAGCGAATTAAAACGATAAGATTAATGACCACTCCACTTAAAACGTGCGTACCATGAAACCCTGTAATGAAGAAAAAGAAGTCAGCATACAATTGCGGACCGTAAGGATTTGAAGTCAATGATGCATTATCAGCAGATGTTGATAGAAGTCCATCAGGACCAGCAATAAATGTCATCCATTCCCAAGCTTGAGAGCCAACGAATATTGCTCCACCTAAAACAGTAAAAGCCATCCACTTAACAACACCTTTCCGATCCATTCTATGTCCTGCTTCAACCGCCAAAACCATTGTTACAGAACTGATGATCAAAATGAATGTCATCAACGCTACATATAGAAGCGGCAAATGAGCATGCGTTAATGGAAAGTGAAAGAAAATATTTTCTGTAACTGGCCACGTATCTTCTAAGTGATGTCGTGCAAAGGCCAAGGCTGAAAGGAATCCTCCGAAAGTAAGGGCATCTGAGATGAGGAAAAACCACATCATCATTTTACCATAACTTACACTAAATGGAGAACGTCCGCCTCCCCAAAGTTCCGCTTGGTCGATTGCTTTTGTTGCTTCTCCTGCCATGATTAGGTTAAAAAAGGTTATTTAGGATTTCGGTGCAATGTTAACGAATAAAGACTAAAAACAGTAGCAAGTATACCCAAAGGATATCAAGAAAATGCCAATAAGTGGCAGCAACCCCGATACCTACGTGATCTTCAGCTGAATATTTTTTCAAAATTGACTTTACCGAAGTGAAAATTAATGCGAATAAGCCGCCAGCTAAGTGGGCTAGGTGCAATCCTGTGAGTACATATAGAAATGATCCTGAAGCATTGCTTTCTCTACCTGCGAAAAACACACCCGTATCTACTAATTCGCCCCAAGCTTGAAACTGAAGCATTGCAAAGACAAACCCCAAAACCAGGGTCGCCAATAGCATTACAGTGGTGAGCGTTGTATTATCTTTTTTAATCGCGTATTGCGCCAAAAGCATCGTCATGCTGCTTATCATAATTACTGCCGTGCTGACATAAAATGTGTCAGGCAAATCGAAATACAACCAATTTCCTTCTGCTTGCCTTACAATGTAGGCACTGGTCATGCCTGCAAAAAGCATTACCATACCAACAATACCCACCCACATGAGTGGTTTTGCTGTGCGATTTCTAATGTCTTTTAATTCCTCCTGTGAAATATACGTTGCCATCTTCTTTTGTTTAAATGAGATATAATAACTGAACTATTGGGAGATAAACAAACGAAGCGAACATGAGTTTAAGCGCAGCCTTATCATCCATTTTATTGAACAATTGAACAGCATACCACGCAAAGGCCACACCCATGAGTGTAACTAATGTCAAAACGATTGAATTCCCAGTGGTGAAGATGATCGGGAAAAGGCTAATTGGAATAAGAAATAAAGAGTAGATCAAGATATAAAAAGCCGAAGTCTTGCTTTTGCCTTTAGACGAAGGCATCAATCTAAAGCCGGCTTTGGTATAATCGTCATCGGCCTTCCAAGCAATTGCCCAAAAATGTGGAAACTGCCATATGAACTGAGTCGCAAATAAAACACCCGGTATTAAACCAAAATCATTGGTTGCTGCTACGTAACCTAACATCGGAGGAATTGCTCCAGGAAATGCTCCAACAAAAACTGCTATTGGTCCAACTCTCTTTAAGGGTGTGTATACCGCAACGTAAAGAAACAGCGCCAATGTTCCGAGCAAGCCACTCAATGGATTCAATCCGAACCATAACAATAAAACGCCAACAACACCTAGTATACCAGCAATGATGAGCCCTTCCATTGGCTCCATGCGTCCATCAGGAATTGGCCGATCTGCAGTGCGCTTCATCAGCTTGTCTAAATCGCGCTCGATAATTTGATTGAAAGCATTGGAAGAACCCGTCACCATAAACCCACCCACGATCAAAAACATGATCTCAAGTGCGTTGACTTGATGCAAATCGATGGCGAAAAAGTATCCTGTAAGCGCACTAAAAACAACCAAGGAAGCCAATCGCATTTTAGTCAATTGGGCATAGTCAGCAACTTTTGCTTTTAAAGAGACGGTTATGGATGCTGTGCGGGCTTTCATTTTAAAGAGGTGCAAATGTATTAAGCATGTCGAATTTTCGGCTAAGAATTGGTCTAAATTTCATCTTTTGTTAAGCCTGTCAAATCATACCTTCGGACTTCGATGGCTGGTATCTATATTCATATTCCATTTTGCAAGCAGGCATGCACGTATTGCGATTTTCATTTTTCCACCAATCAGAAACTTCGTAAACCAGTCATCGATGCATTATGTCTTGAAATAGAAATGCGACAGTCTGAAATCAATGAGGCTCCTTCAACACTCTATTTTGGCGGTGGATCACCATCTATTCTAGATAGTCAACAATTGAATCAGATCTTTCGTTCACTTTCAAATGCATTTGATTTAAGTGCGCTGGAGGAAGTGACATTAGAATCAAATCCGGATGACCATACTGAAGAGAAATTAAACCTATGGAAATCACTTGGAATCAACCGTTTGAGCATTGGGATTCAATCTTTCATTGATCGTGACTTAAGCTTAATGAATCGTGCTCACAATGCCAAAGACGCTGAACTTTGTGTGCAAAAAGCGCGTGAAGCTGGTTTTGAAAAAGTGACGATCGACTTGATTTATGGCATCCCGAATCAATCTGAAGAAGAATGGAAAAGCAACATTCAACGCGCCATTGACTTAAATCCAGAACACATAAGTGCCTACTGCTTGACCGTGGAAGAAAAAACGGCACTGTACCATCAAATGGAAAAAGGAGAAATCTCCGAAAAAGATGATGAAGTGATTGAGCAAGAATATTTGACCTTACAATGCATGCTTTCTGAATCAGGCTATGTACACTATGAGATTTCAAACTTTGGAAAACCAGAGCATTTAGCCACGCACAATGCCAATTATTGGAAAGGACTGGCCTATATTGGGTTTGGCCCTTCGGCACATTCGTTTGACGGAGCCAACAAACGATCGTGGAACATTTCCAACAACGCTCAATACATCAAAGCGGTAAATTCTGGCGGGCAATTTTTAGATGAAGAAATCTTGAGCCCTGAAGACCGAAGCAACGAGCAAATCATGACGGGATTGAGAAGAAGCACAGGTTTCGACCTCGATCAATTTCCAAAAGAACACGCTTTAATGGTGCAGCAAAACATCAATGCGATGGACGATCAATTGAAAGCATGCATTTGGCAAAATGAAAGTCATGTGGGCATCCATCCTGAGAAATGGTTGTTGGCTGATGCAGTGATTCGAGAAATCATGATCGACTCTTAAAATTCGTTTAATTTTTCACCAAAATTTGATCACATGGACTGGAAAAAAGGCATTGACATCTCAATTCCATACAGAACCGAAAACGAGGCTACTTCAGCATGGTATGTTGGCCCGATAAAAATTGAGCCGGTGCGAGCCGATGGTTGGGTTGGATCAGTGAAAGAAGGCGGATCAGTAAACTTTCGAGACATTACTCTAAATCCGCATGGAAACGGAACACACACCGAATGCGTTGGCCATATTGCGCCCGAATGCCAAAGCATCAATCAACATTTGAATCAATGGATGTTTGATGCTGAGTTGATTTCCATCACTCCAGAACAGCAAGGCGAAGACTTGGTAATTACAAAAAATCAAATCATCAAAGCGTTGGGCGAAAAACGCCCAGAGGCACTTATATTGAGAACACTTCCCAACGAAGAAGGAAAATTGCACTTGAATTATTCCAACACCAATCCAGCCTATCTTGAGGCAAGCGCTGCAAAATGGATGGCCGAAAATGGAATCGATCATTTATTGCTTGACTTACCCTCAGTGGATCGTGAAGTGGATGGTGGTGCCTTAGCTGCCCATCGCGCTTTTTGGGCTTATCCTGAAAACACGCGACTTCACGCGACCATCACTGAGTTGATTTTTGTTCCTAGCAATGTAAAAGACGGAAGCTACCTTTTGAACTTGCAAGTGGCACCAATCGAAAATGACGCTTCTCCTAGCAGGCCGGTTTTGTATTCGAGGGATTGAAACAAATTTTATTCTGAAATATTCACTTAATTACTTGTTTATCAAAATTTTTTAGTTTTTTTTTTTGTAGCACATCTTTTAAAAACCATGCTATGAAAAATTTAATTTCCCTTTCCTTTTTTTTAGGCTTTTCTACCCTTCTTTTTAGGCTTATCAACTTGCCTTTTATCTCAAACGGTCACAGTTTCAAATACCACGAATTGCGATTATATGGTGAAAATCTTTGGGTCAAACACATCCCCTACAACTAGCTGTTCCTCATGCTATGTATTTGAGTGTATACCCGCTGGGCAAACCGTTGCTGTCGATTTGAACACAGGATCGGGTTCGCCTTGTGGAGCGGATACTTATGTAACAATGTCTCAAGTGATAGTTCAAGATCCATGTGTCAATCCAACTTGCACAAGCACCAATACAGTTTGGACTTCTCCGACTGGATGCAATAGTTACCCCTCATCAGATGCTGCTACGAATTCATGTAATCCTTCCCCTTGTTCTAACACATCAACGACTGTCAATTGGACTTCTTCGTTTAACTTTACAATAAGCTAAAACTAGTAGTATGGAGAATTATTAAAAAATTCACTCTAAATAATTACTAAGATTAAGTGTGAATTGTAACTATGAATTAATGAAATCAATCCTAACTGTTAGTCTACGTCCAAAAGAAATTTTCAGTTCTTTGACTATCAATTATTGATCAGTTTTTGAAAAGTAGATTCGCCATAGTTGCTAGTTTAATCAAACTATTTGTTACACTCTCGATTCTATTGCCGAGTTCAAATATCTATGCCCAAGGGCCAACTGCTCACTGGTATTTTGGAGATTCTGCTGGAGTTGAGTTCAACAATTATAATCCCTCTTTTCTACTAAACAGCAATCTATACTTTGCTCCTGAAGGTTGCGCTGCATTGAGCAACCCAAGCGGAGAATTAATGTACTATGCCAGGCCTGACTATGTTATAAATAGCAACCATGACACCCTTGAAAATGGAGGCGATCTGTTGGGAAGCTTTTCATCTACACAAGGAGCAATGTTTATTCCAAACCCTATTGATACTCAGATTACATATTTGATTACTCATAACGGTCTATCCCATTTTTATTCAATTATTCGAACAAGCGAAGCAATTCCTCTAGGATTTATTCTTCCTTCGGAAAAAAACATTTCATTAACTTCTAACGCCACAGAAAAAACAACTGCTGTTCATCATAAAAATGGCAAGGATATCTGGCTAATCACCAAAGGACACCAGTCTGACACATTTAGTGCTTTTCTTATAACTGAAAATGGAATTCAACTTAACCCTGTCATATCATTAGCTCAGTCAGACAGTATTTTTGGCTATTCAGGTCAGCTTAAAAGCTCACCTAATGGTAGATACTTTGCAGAATGTCTCAATATTGGTTACACACAACATCCAACCCAAGCAAGACTTTATAAATTTAATAATGAGACTGGCCTAATTCATTCACCTATAGCAATTTCAGACAGCAATTTGGCTACCTATGGAGCTGAGTTTTCGGCAAATTCAAACTATGTTTATTTTTCAAATACACTTGGCCTTAACGCAATTGCTGCCAATCAGTACAGTTTAGCAAGCTATGATTCAGTGTCAATTTCAAATAGTAAATATGAGATCATAGGAAATCTCAATTTCTCATTGCAGATCGGAATTGACAAAAAAATCTACGGAACTCGGCCCTTTCCATACGATCAGCACCTGACATGTATTGAGAATCCTGAATCAACTGGTCTAAACCTCATTTATGAAGACACAGCAGTATACTTAGGTGGAAGAACATCACGACTCGGCCTCCCCGATTTCATCCAGTCTTTTTTTCACCCTGCCTATTATGATTATGAATCGAAATGCAATTTGCCCGTAAAATTCACTTCTTATCCTGTGGGTCAAGACAGCGTGCACTGGGATTTTGGCGAGCCTTCAAGTGCTTCAAATACATCTACAGTCATCAACCCAACCCATGATTATCAGAATGAAGGTTTCTATACCGTAGAATTTATAGTCTATGCCGATAGTTCATCTGATACTTTTTTACGGGACATCTATGTGAAAAAATCATTGGGCTTAACAGGAAGCTCATTCAGTGTTGATGTATGTGACACAGCTCACGTGATCAATGCCAACCACAATCTCACACTGATGAAATACAATTGGAGCACAGGTGCCTCAGTTGACTCCATTTCCATCACTCAAAGTGGTACTTACTTCTGTTCTATGACTGCTTTTTGTGATAGCCTAATTGATACGTTCAATGTTTCTTTTATGCCTGCGCCAAGTGTAAGCTTAGGCAACGACACTTTGCTTTGTGAAGGTCAATCTTTCACTATTGGTGCTGATCTTTCAAACACGATTGATTTCTTATGGTCAACGGGTGATACTTCTGTATCCATTGTAGTTGATGAAAGTCTATCACCAAATTTTGAAACGTTGGATTTATGGCTCACCGCCACCAACGCCTGCGGCACTTCCAGCGATACCATTCGCATTGAGTTCTTGCCTCAACCCGATGTTTCGTGGTTTGGCGACTCCATATTATGCGATCAATCGGAAGCCATTGTTAATACACCAATCATCGATAGCGTTACTTTTTTCATGACCTACACAACAGATGATATTGCTTATGACACATTGGCTCAACCTTGGATCATCGACACGCATGGTTTGTATTATGTGCATGCCTTCAATCAATGTGACACGGTGGTGAAGCGCGCTTTTCTATCTCCATTCAATGTCATTGATGTTTCCTTGGGTGCAGATTCGGTGCTTTGCCCTGGAGACGTGATCAAATTGGATGCTTTTTGGCCTACGTCAAGCTACGTTTGGAATGATGGCAGCCAAGACAGCACTTTATCTGTGAGCTACAATGAATTGCAAAGCGCTGGATCCGCAATCTACACCGTAACCATAATCAATGGCGCTTGTGAACGCATCGCTTCACGAACGTTAAGTGTTGATGATCTTGTTTGCGATACAGTCAACTGTAAATTCTCTATTCCCAATGTATTTTCTCCCAATGCCGATGGCATCAATGATGTGCTCAAAATTTCAAACACTTGCACCAACATATCATACGCTGCCGCCATTTATAACCGTTGGGGGCAATTGATTTATACAGATGAACGCGCTCAAGGATATTCACCCTTTACCTGGGATGGATTCGTGAACGGCATTGCTGCCAGCGAAGGAACTTACTTCATCATCATTCAATACGAAGACAAGGTGCAAAAAGGAAGTTTTTCGTTGTTGAGGAAATAAAATCCACAAAGCTCTTCTCTTGAACGCTTGATAATCAAGAGACAATCACGTCTAAAATTTCGTTGTTGATATTATTATTTGGTATTAGCGAATTATAATTTGGTGTAACCAATATCTATCTTAATTTTATTCGCTGTAACAGAACAACCACAAAACAATACTATTATGCCACGCCCCATAGACGACATCGACAGAAAAATTCTCAGAATCCTCCAAGAACGAGGTAAAATATCTAACATAGACTTGAGCAGAGAAATAGAATTATCTCCAGCCCCTACGTTAGAACGCGTTAGGAAATTAGAAAACCAACGTATCATTGAGGGTTATCACGCTCAAGTGAACTTGGCTAAAATGGGAATCACCATCAAGGCATTCATTCAAGTGACCCTTGCACATCAGCAGGAAAACAACATTCACCGATTCATTGAAGCAGTATTGCAAATTCCTGAAGTAGTAGAATGTAATCAAGTGACTGGCGACTATGACTACCAACTAAAAGTTTACACCTCTGACATTGGTGCTTTAGATCGCTTGATTACAGATCGAATCAGTAAGCTGCCTGAAGTGGGGCAAATCAAATCTCACATCATATTGAGTGAAATCAAGCATTCGAAGGTGGTGCCAATGCTTACCAGTCAATTGGAAGAGGCGTGAATGTTGAAGAATACAGAGAATATTGTATTTCAAAACTTGGTGTAACAGAAGGATTTCCTTTCAACGAAAGCGTGCTTGTTTTTAAGGTAATGAACAAGATGTTTGCCTTGTGTGATATTGATAAATACGATGGTATAAACCTGAAATGCGAGCCAGAGCGTGCCCTAGAACTTCGTGAACAACACCCCGGGATCATTCCTGGCTATCACATGAATAAACAGTTATGGAACACCGTAAGCACAGATGGCAGTATTTCGGATGAGCATTTCAAAGAACTGATAGATGATAGTTATGATTTGATTGTTGTCAGCTTGCCAAAACGCGACCGAGAAGCCTTGAAAAATTTAGAATAAAAAGCGGCCTTCACTCAATAATCAGAGCTTTCTTTGTGCTAAGTTAAACCGCATGAAAAATTTCTTCTCCGCACTGCTACGCTACTTCGTAAGAGGTATTATTTTCCTCACTCCTGCCACCGTCACGGTGTATGTGATCGTTCAGATTTTCATCATAATAGATGGAATTATCCCTATCGATATACCTGGGTTGGGATTATTAACGCTGCTTGGAGTAATCATTCTCTTTGGGATTTTAGCCAGTACTGTTCTAGCTCGACCATTTGTTAATTGGGGTAACCGTCTTTTGAAATCGGCCCCAATGATCAAAACGATCTACTCGGCCATCAAAGATTTAGTAACAGCCTTTGTGGGAACTCAAAAAAAATTCGACCGCCCTGTCTTAGTGAAAATGTATGAAAAAGCCGAAGTTCAAAAATTAGGCTTCTTAACTGGAACCGACTTAGAAGACCTCGGAATTGGCAAAGACAGAGTGGCCGTTTACCTGCCCCACAGCTACGCTTTTTCTGGAAATCTTTTTATCGTACCCGCTGAAAACGTCACTCCAATTGACGCAAAACCAGCCGATGTCATGAAGTTTATCGTCTCAGGTGGAGTCGCTCGTATGAGCGATATGGAGCAAGAGTTGAACGATTGAACTTTATTAGAAAATACAAGTACTATTTCTCGCTTCATGCGGTGATCTTCATTTGGGGATTCACTGGAATATTAGGCAGAATAATTACCATTTCATCCACTTCCATTGTCTGGCTGCGCATGCTTATTGCCCTGGTTGGGTTGATTGCATTTATGGTGATTACCAAGCGAGGTTTCTACACCGGTAATCTGAATAAATTAAAATACTTGGGCACAGGTGTAATCACGGCTGCGCACTGGATTTTCTTCTTCGAGGCACTCAAAATTTCAAACGTCTCTATAACGTTGACCACCCTCGCCTCAACGTCTCTTTTCGTAGCCTTTCTTGAACCTTTCTTTTTCAAGCGGAAAATCATTCCCTATGAAATCATTCTGGGGGTTCTCACGCTTGCGGGTCTAGCCATCATCTTTCAGGCTGAAAGCGATTATTCTGTGGGCATTCTTTATGCATTGATTTCCGCCTTTTTCGCTGCACTATTTGGAACATTAAATGGCGTCTTCGTCAAATACGACCGTCCTACATTAATCACAGCCTACGAAATGCTCGGTGGAGTGCTTTTCATAACCATCTACTATCTTTTTACAGGAGGTTTCGAGCGTCTTGAAATGCCGACTAATATCGATTGGTTTTGGCTTTTGATTTTAGGCCTGGTGTGCACAAGTATGGCCTTTGTGGTCAGCATAGAAGTGATGAAAGAGTTGAGTCCTTTTACTGTGAGCATGTCCATCAACATGGAGCCGATTTACTCGATCATTTTCGCACTCATTATTTTTCAAGAAGATGAATACATGAGTCCGTTATTCTACGTTGGAGCAGTGATCGTGATGAGCATGATTTTCATGAACGGTTACTTCAAGCGAAGGGCAAGACTCAAGGGCGAGAAAGTGCCTGTTCACTAGGTGATTTATAATTGATCATTCATGATTGATAATTAGGCAAATGCTAGCGTCAGTCTGATCGTTGGCGGATGTATCGAGAAGCGACAAGACAATTCGTAATGTTCGTGGTTCGTGGTTCGTGGTTCGTGGTTCGTGGTTCGTGGTTCGTGGTTCGTGGTTCGTGGTTCGTGGTTCGTGGTTCGTGGTTCGTGGTTCGTGGTTCGAAATTTGAGATTATTTCACGCTAACTCCTTGTTTTTCAGATTTTTTTAGTTTTTTTTTGTGTAGCACATTTCTAAAACCCATGCTATGAAAAATGTAATCTTCTTTACCTTCTTCTTTATTGTTTCCAATTATTTGTCGTCACAGACCATTTATGTTTCAAATTCGACAGCTTGTGACTATGCCATTCGAATCTTTGGCTCACCAAATTCTCCAACCACGAATTGTTCTTCGTGTAACGTTACAGCTTGCATTCCCGCTAGCACTTCAAACGTAGCCGTTGATTTAAATACAGGCAGTTGTGGTGCCGACACATATGTGACAATGGCTCAAGTAAGAGTTCAAGATCCTTGTGCTTCGCCAACTTGCACAAGCTCTAACACAATTTGGGTCTCTTGGTCTGGATGTAACTCATATCCAACGACAGCATCAGCTACCAACTCATGCGGTGCTCCTTGCTTAAATCCTTCAACTACTGTCAATTGGGTAACAGCCAATAGTATTGATATCGACCCTTAATTAACTTTTCTTTAAATACATTGAAGGTGCATTTAAAGAACCATAATCGTGTATTTTTATTGGTGCTTAAACAAATCTGTTTCATTTTATTCGTTGTATTCAATTCAACTACGTTTGCACAAGGACCAGCATCGAATTGGTACTTTGGATTGCGCGCTGGAATAAGGTTTGACAACCTTGAACCAAATACATTATTGGATAGTGAAATGAGGGCATTTGAAGGCTGCACTTCCTATTCATCAGAAAGTGGCAATCTTTTATTTTATTCCAATGGTGACACTGTCTGGAACAGGAATCACCAACCGATGCCAAATGGCACAGGACTACAAGGACATCCTTCAGCAACCCAATCGGTTGCCTTTTGCCAATTACCAAACACCAATTCAAAATATTTTATTTTTACTACAGATGGTTTTGATTTAAACGTAGGATTGAGATACTCTGTAATAGACATGGACTTGGACGGAGGATTGGGAGATATTGTTGTTGGGCAAAAAAACATAATAGTTTTAGATTCAGTCACTGAAAAGCTTGGTATTATTGAAAAATGCGACAAATCAGGTTATTGGGTGATTACCAACCAAACGCTCGGGAACACAATTTTCACGTATTCCATAGATAGCAATGGCTTAGATACAAATGCAAATGTCAGTCAAGGGCAAATTTCCTATTCGTCACTCGGGGCAAAATTTGGATACTTACGAATCTCTTCGAAAGGTAATTATGTTGCATTGTGTCATGAAATGAAACATAAAGTAGAATTATTTCAATTCGATAATCAAACTGGGCTATTATCGAATCCTATTGTTATTCAAACGCCCAACCTTATCAACCTTCCTGCACAGAGTAAACCATACGGTGCTGAATTTTCGCCCGATGAAGAGATTTTATACATTACTCCCAGAAATGGATTTGAGGGTTACATTGCGCAATACAGTATTTCAATTTATGACTCAACCACCATCAAGGCTTCTGAATTAATTTTAAAAGATTCAATTTGGACTGGTGCTTTGCAACTCGGTCCAGATGGACACATATATGGGTCTAGTTTATATCATCTTTTTGAAATAGAGAATCCAAATGGAATTGGTTCTGCAGCTAACTTGATCGAATCTGCAGTTTATTTAGGTGGAAGACCAGCATATGACGGCTTACCCAACTTTGTTGCTTCAGATATTGTTCCTCCAATTCCAAACATTCAAATATGCATAGGCGACAGCATCGCATTTGACTACGAACAGGAGTGCGCCATCTCCTACTTTTGGAATTTTGACGATCCCGGTTCAGGAAGTTCAAATACCAGCAGTTTTAGTAATCCAGTGCATACGTTCTCAGATACCGGTAATTTTAATGTCCAATTGATTGTACAATACCCGACATTATCTGATACTTTCTCAAATATTATAACCGTTGTTTTGCCACCAGCACCGGGCGTACTTAAAGACACAACTTATCTTTGCTCTACTCAACCTACTTACCTATCTGCCTTTCAATTCGGAGCAGAATACACTTGGGAAAATGGAAGTGATAGTTCAGCTATTTTGGTAAATGATACAGGCTGGTATGTATGCACCATTTACAATGCTTGCACAACCATTATCGACAGTTCATTCGTTCGATTTGTAGAGCCGTTGAATATTGATTTAGGGATAGACACATTTTTGTGTGATTCAGCAATAATAGCGCTGAATGCCTTTAGTGCAGCAAACGTTGAGTCAGTTATGTGGAGTACAGGCGACACCGCAAGTGCAACACTTGAAATCTCTCATTCTGAATTAGAGCCGTTTTCTGTTTATTGGCTCACCGCCACCAATGCTTGTGGCACTTCTAGTGACACCATTCGCATTGAGTTCTTGGCACAACCCGATGTTTCGTGGTTCAGCGATTCGGTGCTGTGCGATCAGTTGGAAGCTACCATTGCCAATCCGCAGCAAGACAGCGTAACTTATTTCATCACCTACACCACAGATGACGTGCTCAACGATACTTTGGATGAACCTTGGCGCATTGATACCTTCGGCTTGTATTACCTGCATGCTTTCAACCGCTGCGACACGGTGGTGAAACGGGCCTTCCTTTCACCCTTCAACGCCATTGATGTTTCGCTGGGGGCTGATACGGTTCTTTGCCCTGGCGACTCTGCAGTGTTGAATGCCTTTTGGCCTTCGTCAAGCTATGTGTGGAGCGATGGGTCAACCGACAGCATTTTGGTTGTGAGCCACGATGATTTGTTGGGCGCAGGATCGGAAATGTATTCGGTAACCATTACCAATGGTGCATGCCAGCGCACTGCCTCGCGCTCGGTGAGCATTGAAGATTTGCTGTGCGACACATCCAACTGCAAATTCTCTATACCCAATGTGTTTTCACCCAATGCCGATGGCATCAATGACGTGCTCAAAATTTCGAATAAATGCTCCAGCGTTTCGTTTTCTGTAGACATATACAACCGCTGGGGGCAATTAATTTTTTCTGACCAACGTGCCCAAGGCAATACAACCATCAAATGGGATGGATATATAAACGGAGCTGTGGCATCGGAAGGAACGTACTTCGTCATCATTCAAGCTGATGATCGGGTGCAAAAAGGAAGTTTTTCAGTGGTGAGATGAGTTCTTGGTTCACTGGGTGATTGATAATTGGACAGATGCTATCGTTAGTCAGCCAAAACCAGCACATTCGATCTGAGGAAAGCAACACCTCAAATTCATAAAAAAGAACCGAAACTCATGTATGATGAATTCCGAACCTTCAAAGTTTTTAAGCTGATATTACTGAGTGATGATCAATCTAAAGGTTTCTCCAGCGCCATTGTCAGCATCTACATCCATCATATAAATCCCCGCAGGAACATCATAGTTTAAGCTAACCATTGTTGATGCATTGGAAACAGCTCTATTTGCAATCACCCTTCCTGAAAGATCATATAAAGTGATTTCTAAATTTCCGGAAGCGCTTGCATTGCTCAATTCAAAACTTCCATCCGATGGATTTGGATAAATTGAAAACGACTGCTTCTTAATGTCTGCAACTCCTACTGGAAAAACGTTAATGTCTTGGCATGTTAAACCACATGCATTATCACCATCGAAGGTTGTCAAACACACTTCGTAAACACCTGGAGCATTGTATGTGTAGGATGGATTGTTAAACGTTGATGTATTGCCATCGCCAAATTCCCATAATACTGAAGAAACATTGCCAACCGTAGTTGTATTTGAGAATGAATAAAGATTATTGTCACCACGCGTGTATTCAAACGTAGGCTCGCAATTATATTCTACAACAGTCACCGAAAGACAAAAATTATCAAAACAAGGTGGCGTGATGTTTACCAATGACAAACAGACATCGTAAGTCCCTGGCGCTGAATAGCTATGATCGGGCGTTAAACTTGGAGTTGAGCCATCACCAAAATCCCAAAGGGCAGTTAAAAATTGACCTGAAGAAGTATTGATACAACTAATATCTAACTGATCTGTTTCAAACGTGAAATCAGCCACACAGCCTTGAGCGTGGGATTGATTGATGAAAACCGCTGTCAATAAAAGGACAAAAACACTATTGTAGTAAATTGATTTCATGGCGATTACATTGGTTGATTTTAAAAAACTTCACACAAAAGAACAAACAGTTATGCATTCTTTGACAATCATGAAAAAAGATCGCGACAACTTCTTTAATGTTAACTCAAAATCTATCAACTGACCATTAAACAACATTTACATTTGCCGCATGCAAACTGACGTAAACATCGAGGCTGAAAAGCGCTATTGCAACAGCCTCACCTCTTTTAGCCGCTTCAAAACCATTGAAGTAAATATCGGTTCATTGAAAATGGGCGGTGATAATCCGATCCGTATTCAGTCGATGACGACCACCGATACGATGGACACCGAAAAAACGGTAGCCCAAAGCATCCGGATGATTGATGCTGGTTGTGAATTGGTGCGCATCACAGCTCCAAGTAAAAAAGACGCTGAAAACTTGAAGCAGATCAAAGAAGCTTTGGCTGCTAAAGGCTACATGACTCCGCTTGTTGCTGACATTCATTTCACACCAAACGCAGCTGAAATTGCCGCTACGATTGTCGAAAAAGTGCGCGTAAATCCTGGCAATTATGCCGACAAGAAGAAATTCGAACACATCGAATACAACGATGAAACGTACAAAGCAGAGCTAGAAAGAATACGGGAGCGTTTTACGCCTCTTGTGTTGTTGTGCAAAAAACACAACACTGCCATGCGCATTGGCACAAACCACGGTTCATTAAGCGACCGCATTTTGAGTCGTTATGGAGATACACCACTGGGAATGGTAGAAAGTGCGATGGAGTTTTTAAACATCTGCCGCGATCATGACTTTCACAATATTGTGCTTTCCATGAAGGCAAGCAACACGCAAGTGATGGTGCAAGCCTACCGTCTCTTGGTAAATCGCATGATGAACGAAGGGATGAAATATCCTTTGCATCTTGGAGTAACAGAGGCCGGTGAAGGCGAAGATGGTCGTATAAAATCTGCTGTTGGAATCGGAACATTGCTTGAAGATGGTTTGGGCGACACCATCCGAGTTTCGTTGACCGAAGAACCTGAATTTGAAATTCCAGTGGCATTTGCCTTGGCAAAACGTTACGAGAATAGAGCCAACCATGCTCCTATTCCTGAATTGACATCTTATCCGATCAATCCATTTGAATATTCAAGAAGATCATCTGCTGAGGCTGGAAACATTGGAGACCACAATGTGCCGCGCATCATTCAAGACTTTTCTCAATTAGAAGAAATTAAGCCCGCAAACTTGCATGCCGTAGGCTACAATTACTCTGTGCCATTAGACAAATGGAACATTACTGACCAAGCCTGTGATTTTATTTATATCGGTGATTCGTCCATTTCGTTTGAAATTCCTGGAACATTAAGTGTTATTCAAAACGCAGCTGCCTGGCAAGATAAAGATCGCCACTACCCGATTTTTGAAAGCATAAGCTATGTAGTGGCGGAGAGAAAATCGCCTCTTATCAACTTTGTGAAATCTGACTTAGATGGCTTGGATATGCCATTGATTGCTGCTTTAAAATCTGATCCTACAGCTGTGTTGATTCTAACCACAGAAAACGAACACGGAATGGCAGAGCAGCGAGCGGCATTTTTCAGATTGATGGAAGAAGGATGTAACACTCCGGTTATCATTCAGCGCAGCTACCGGGATTTAGATGAAAATACTTTGCAGCTTTATGCCTCAACAGATTTGGGAGCTCCATTCATTGATGGATTGGGCGATGGAATTTGGATTGACGCTATAAACTGCGGTAGTAAGAAGATGCTCAACTCATTAGCATTCGGCATCTTGCAAGCTACTCGAACGCGTATCTCAAAAACAGAATACATTTCATGTCCTTCATGCGGAAGAACATTGTTTGACCTTCAAGAAACGACTGCCAAAATCAGAGCCAGAACGAGCCATTTAAAAGGCCTTAAAATTGGCATTATGGGATGCATCGTAAATGGTCCAGGAGAAATGGCCGATGCGGACTATGGTTACGTTGGAACTGGACAAGGAAAAATTACCCTGTACAAAGAAAAAGAAGTGGTGAAGCGCAATGTCCCTGAAAAAGAAGCTGTAGATGAATTAATCGCTCTGATTGCTGAACATGGCGATTGGATTGAAGTAGCAGAAGCCTAATTATGATTGGAAATAAAAAACACTACCTGATAGCAGGATCAACTGGATTGATTGGAAAGCAACTTCTCTCATTGTTACTCAATGATCCTGAAACTGGAAAAGTGACATCGTTGGTGCGCAAATCTAGTGGCATAACGAATGAAAAGCTTCAAGAAAAAGCAATCAATTGGGATACGTTTACTGATAATGAAATTCCACCAAACGTTGACGCAACATTTTGCTGCTTAGGAACGACCATGGCCAATGCCGGCAGCAAAGACGCCTTTAGGAAAGTAGATTTTGAATACGTCTCAAAACTTGCCGTTTTTAGTCAGCGAAAAGATATTCCTCAATTCCATGTCGTTAGCGCAGCTGGTTCAAATCCAAATTCAAAGATTTTCTACAACAAGGTAAAAGGTCGCATGGAGGTGGAGATCCAGAAGTTAGATCAATTAAAAAGCATTTATATCTACCGTCCAAGTATGCTTCTCGGAGATCGAAAAGAATTCAGATTCGGTGAGTTCGCAGGAAAGATTTTGATGAAAGGTTTAAGTTTTATCATCCCAAAAAGCTCTAAAGCTATTTACGATTCGCAGGTAGCGCATGCCATGCTGCATCATGCTGAGCAACCAAAAAAAGGGTCGCACATTGTCACCAACGCAGAGATGCTTGATTTAAGTGCATAAATCTTGGAAGGAGATTACATCAGCATAAAGCATGGACCACGCTTTGAAGGCATGCCATCAACAATTGGAATGTTTGGCGCCATCGGATTTATCATTTATGGCTCTTGGCTTATCAGCGGAGATCTCGTTTCAGCACTCGTAATGTATTTCATTGCGATCGTTTGCATTTTTATTTTTCTGGATTTTCGTGGTGTGAATATTGACTTCAAGAACAATCGCATTCGTCAATACCGCAATATGTTGATGATTCGACATGGAAAGTGGGAAACACTCAGTGATTTCACCAAAGTGAGTTTGACTTTAGAACAATTCAAAACCATGTCAGCTTCAATCCTTATTAGTCAAAGCTTCAACAGTAAATCACACGATTCATACTTCGTCATCTTGGAAGGAGAAGAAGGCATCATTCCTTTTGAAATTGGAGAATATGAAGCGCACTCATCAGCCAAAAGCACCATGAAGTGGATGGCAGATAAACTCAACATTCCCAGCGAAGATTTGTATGGCGAGCGCAAGAAAAAGGCGGCAAAAATTCAAAGTGGCAGAAGAAAGACAGGGAGAAGGAACTAAGTCTTTTCTAGAATTTAATGCGTGTTCTTTTAGACTTCATTTATTCAACAGATTGCGTTTTCTTCGTATCACACAGTGAATCCACTTGACACACCCATAGAATTTCTGAAAGGCGTTGGCCCAATGCGAGCCGACCTGCTGAAAAGCGAATTAGGCATTCGCACATTTGCCGATTTAGTTCGCCACTACCCTTTTCGTCACATTGATCGCAGTAAGTTTTACTTGATCAGCGAGGTAGATCCAAACGCAGCTTTGGTTCAGGTAAAAGGCAAGTTCATTCGCATCGATAGTATTGGAGCACAGCGAGCTTCACGCATGGTTGGTGCTTTTCAAGATTCTCAAGGAGGTATAATGGAAGTGGTGTGGTTTAGAAGCTTAACGTGGATCAAACAAAGCATCAAGCCTGACATAGAATATGTGCTGTTTGGCAAACCCGGAATATTCAACAACAAGCTGCAAATGACGCATCCGGAAATTGAACCGGCAGCCGAATTTGATAAGCCTTTGAAAGGTGGCTTGGAAGGCGTTTATCCTGTGACGGAAAAATTGAAATCCAGAAAACTAGACAGCCGAGCGATTCGTAATTTGATGCAAACTGCACTTCCTCAAGTGCTTCTTTCGATTGCCGACACCTTGCCAGCATATATCATCAAGAGGCAAAACCTTTTGCCGATGCGAAAAGCTATCCAAGCTATTCACTTCCCTGAAAATACACAGCAGCTTGCCGAAGCTCAGCTGACCCTCAAATTTGAGGAGTTGTTCTACGTTCAAATGCGTTTGATGAAAGTGAAGGCATCACGAGAGCAAAATATCAAAGGACTCGTTTTCACAACAGTTGGAAATCATTTCAACGATTTCTACAACAATCATCTGCCATTTTCTTTAACTGAAGCGCAAAAGCGCGTGGTCAAGGAAATAAGAAAGGACATGGGAAGCAGCCGTCAGATGAATCGCTTGTTACAAGGTGATGTAGGCAGCGGAAAAACCATCGTTGCCTTGCTATGCGCCTTGATTGCGATCGACAACGGATACCAAGCCGCCATCATGGCACCTACTGAGATCCTATCGCAGCAACACTTCGAAGGGCTGTTTGAATTAGTCTCCGAAATGTCCATCAATGTTGCTCTACTCACAGGAAGTTCAAAAACGGCCTACCGCAAAAAACTTCATGCACAATTGGAAAATGGTGAAATCAATCTTTTAATCGGCACACATGCTTTGATCGAGGACAAGGTGAAATTCAAGAATCTGGGTTTAGTTGTGATAGATGAGCAGCACAGATTTGGCGTGGCACAACGGTCTAAGCTTTGGAAGAAAAACACAGTTCCACCGCATATTTTAGTCATGACCGCCACACCTATTCCTAGGACGCTAGCAATGACTGTTTATGGTGATTTAGATGTTAGCGTGATTGATGAACTACCGCCTGGAAGAAAACCGATCAAAACCATTCATCGTTGGGACAGTCACCGCCTTCAGGTTTTTGGGTTTATGAAAGAGCAAATTGCTTTGGGAAGACAAGTCTATTTGGTTTATCCGCTGATTGAAGAATCCGAAAAGCTTGACTACAAAGACTTGATGGATGGCCATGAAAGTATTTGTCGTGCGTTTCCCAGACCTGAATATGAAGTGGCTATTGTGCATGGCAAAATGAAACCTGCCGATAAAGATTTTGAAATGAAGCGCTTCGCTGAAGGTCAATGTCAAATAATGGTGGCAACAACTGTAATTGAAGTGGGCGTGAATGTGCCCAATGCTTCCGTGATGGTCATTGAAAGTGCCGAACGATTTGGACTTTCTCAATTGCACCAGTTAAGAGGCCGCGTAGGACGCGGAGCCGATCAGAGTTACTGCATTTTAATGACCGGAAACAAACTAAGCAACGATGGTCGGGTAAGAATGAACACCATGGTGGAAACCAACGATGGATTCAGAATTTCAGAAGTGGATTTAAAACTTCGCGGACCCGGAGACATTATAGGAACTCAACAAAGTGGAGCACTGGATTTTAATATTGCTGATATTGTTAAGGACACTGAAATATTGGAAGCATCTAGATCAGAAGCATTATACATTTACGACAATGACCCTACAATGTCACATCCAAGCTTAAGCAGCGTAAAAGCTCATTTAACTTTGATGATGAAAAATCGACCAAACTGGGGTAGGATCTCATAAAACAAAAACCATGAAAAAAGCATACGCCATCATCAACTTAATCGTCACAATCGCCATCGTTTATTGGAATTCCGTTGTCGGAGCAGAAGGTTTAAACGGAGTCAAAATGGCAGAATTGAGCGATAAATATTATAGCCTATTTACTCCCGCTGGATACGCTTTCAGCATTTGGGGAATCATTTTCATTGGTTTATTAATTCACGCCTATTACCAAATCAAAATGGCCTTTTTCAAAAAAGAACACAGCGGTTTCTTAGACAAAATGGGGCCATGGCTCATAATCGCCAACGTTCTTAACGGACTTTGGATTTGGGCTTGGCTCACCGAAAGAACAGGTTTAAGTGTGCTGATAATGCTTGGACTTTTGATTTCATTGATCATTCTGGTAATCAGATTAAACATGGAACGCTGGGACGCGCCCTTCGTTGTGATTCGAAATATTTGGTGGCCAATCGTTATCTATTTTGGATGGATTTGTGTTGCTACCATCGCCAACATTTCAGCCTATTTGGTAAAGATTGAATGGCAGTCAGGGTTGGAAGATTCAACGTGGTCGATCATCATGATTATCGTAGCGACAGTGCTCAATTTAGCCATGCTCTACTTCAGAAACATGCGAGAATTTGTGGCTGTCGGAATTTGGGCGGTAGCAGCAATCGCCTATCGACAGTGGGATGTTTATCCGAGTATACAATGGACTGCTGTTGTCTGCTGCGCAGTTTTAGGATTGGCAACAACGTATCATGCCTACTTGAATTGGGAAACAAATCCTGCGCACAAAATGCTTAAGAAGCAAAAAGCTTAGCGCTTTACAGAAGCCATTTCTGCACATTTCTCGCCATCAATCGCAGCTGAAATAATACCACCGGCATAACCAGCGCCTTCACCACACGGGTACAAACCTTTGATTTGGACATGCTCTAATGTGTCGCGGTCTCGCGGAATTCTTACTGGTGAAGAAGTGCGCGATTCTGGAGCATGAACCACAGCTTCGTTGGTCAAATAGCCTTTCATCGAAGCATCAAACTCCTTGAACCCTTGCTGCAAAGCCCGATAGATAAATTCAGGCAAGACTTGTTTCATTTCAACGGAAGTAGTTCCCGGAACATAAGAACTTTCAGGAATCACATCCGATTTTTTTCCTTCAGTAAAATCTACCAATCGTTGAGCTGGAACACGTTGCGTCCCGCCAGCCAATTGCCAAGCACGTTGCTCAATTTGTTTCTGAAACTCCACTCCTGCAAGCGGTCCAAATGATTTATATGCTTTAAAATCTTCGGGTTTTAATTCTACTACAATGCCCGAATTTGCCGTTGATTGATCGCGTTTGCTTGGCGACCAACCGTTGGTTACAACTTCACCTGGCGCAGTTGCACATGGCGCGATGATTCCGCCCGGACACATGCAAAAAGAATAAACTCCCCTGCCTGAAACCTGCTTCACAACACTGTATGGCGAAGGCGGCAAATATGGTCCGCGGACTTCGCACTTGTATTGTAAGGAGTCTATCAATGCTTGTGGATGTTCGACACGCACACCTATGGCAAATGGTTTTCCTTCAATAAGAATATCATTTTGATGCAGCAATTCAAACACATCACGCGCACTATGCCCAGTAGCCAAAATCACTTTATCGGCATTCAAAGTTTCTCCGTCAGAAAGCACGACTCCTTTAATGGCCGAGCTATCGATCACTACATCAGTCATGCGGGTATTGAACCGAATTTCTCCACCATTAGCCAAAATACATTCGCGAATAGCCGTGATTATTCCCGGCAACTTGTTGGTTCCAATATGCGGATGAGCCTCCACTAAAATATCGCGGCTCGCTCCAAATGCCCCCAATAACTGTAGAATACGATTTACGTCTCCTCGTTTTTTAGATCGTGTGTAAAGCTTACCATCACTGTATGTTCCTGCTCCACCTTCTCCAAAGCAATAATTAGAATCTTCATTTACGATGTGATCTTGATTGATGGCTTTGAGATCTCGCCTTCTAGCTTTCACATCCTTTCCGCGTTCTATAATGATAGGTTTCTTACCCAATTCTATGCAGCGCAATGCAGCGAACATTCCCGCAGGACCCGCTCCAATGATTATCACTGGTTCTTCATTGCTCACATTCTTATAATCTGGAAGCTGGATATCTTCTTCGATAAAATCTTCACCGATATACACTTGAACTTTGAGATTGATCTTCACATGCCGTTGACGCGCATCAACGGATCGTTTGAGAACATGAACCGCATTAATCTCATCCAATCCAATCTCCATTTGAGTGGCAATTTCTTCCTTAATAAGCTCATCTGACGAGGCTGTTTGAGGATCTGTTTGAAAGGTGAGTTCGCTTTGCATGCTGCAAAGAACTGCAAATCGAAGTTGTATTGGTAGCTCTTGTTTGATAAAACTTGCAGAGCATTTTATTGACGACCTTTGCAGAAGAATAACATTCGTTCATTCTGCAAGCAAAAGCATCATGTCAGTACATATAAAAAACCGCGAAGCCATACTTTCTAAACTAGGAATTGAAAAACTCAATCCTATGCAAGTAGAAGCTACAGAAGCGATTCATTCGAATCCAGAAATCGTATTACTTTCTCCGACCGGAACAGGTAAAACTCTGGCATTTCTCTTACCAATTATTGCGGAATTGGATCCGGAATGCGAAGAAGTTCAAGTGCTCATCATTGTTCCATCCAGAGAGCTGGCAATTCAGATTGAGCAAGTGATTAGAGAAATGGGCACTGGTTTTAAAACCAATGCAGTGTATGGCGGAAGAGCAGCTTCAAAAGACAGAATGGAGTTGAAGCATCGACCAGCTATTTTGGTGGGAACTCCAGGACGAATTGCAGATCATCTTAGAAGAAAAAGTATTGGAACGACCTTCATAAAAACACTGGTACTAGACGAGTTCGATAAATCACTCGAAATTGGGTTTGAAGGTGAAATGAGCGAAATCTGTGCATTGCTTCCTGAAGTAAAAAAACGCTTGCTTACTTCGGCTACACCAAAAGTCCTTATCCCCTCTTTTGTTGGCCTCAAGGATCCGAAATATGTCAACTATTTAGAAGATGGCGTTCCGATGCTTGACATCAAAATCTTGCTTTCGCCAGATAGGGACAAGCTAGATACGCTAGTGGCAGTGCTCGAACAATTAGGCGATCAGCCGGGGATCATCTTTTGCAATTTCAAAGAGTCAATCAATCGTGTGAGTGAATACTTAGACAGACACAATATTGCCAATGGCATTTTTTATGGTGGCATGGAGCAAAAAGATCGAGAGCGCGCTTTGATCAAATTCAGAAATGGAAGCTACAATATCATCATCGCTACAGACCTTGCTGCGCGTGGATTGGACATTCCCGAATTGAAGTATATTATCCATTATCACTTGCCGCTGAAAAAGCAAGAGTTTACGCATCGCAACGGTCGAACAGCCCGCATGAATAGCGAAGGATCTGCATATATTTTACAATACGAAAAAGAACGTTTACCGGATTTTATCCGAGCTATTAATCCACCTATTGAAGACCTAGAAGACCTGCCTTCAGTAAAAAAGAAAGAAGCCATTACTTGGGAGACCATTTTTGTGTCTGGTGGACGCAAAGACAAAATTTCTAAAGGCGATATCGCTGGATTATTCATCAAGCAAGGTGGCCTCGGAAATGATCAAGTTGGTGTGATTGAAATCAAACAAGACTGCTCTTTTGTGGCGGTAGACGCATCAAAAGTTGATCAACTTATCCAGAAATTGGATAATTCACGATTGAAGAAGAAAAAGGTTCGAGTTACGAGGATTGATTAGATTCAGAGCTAGTTGAAGAGTTGAGGAGAGAAGGGTTATAGAGTGACTTGTAATTCATGATTTATAATTGATTATTAGGGAACCTATTAATCAATAACTGGGAACCATTAACCTTCTTAAGCCGCTTGTCTTCGAGACTCGCCTCCTTCGTCAGCGACCTCAGACTGACGCTAGCACTCTGCGTGACTATGAACCCTGAACCTCCTTAGCTGTCAGTTCGAGTGTTTCTGAGGAACGAAGAAAAGTATCGAGAACTAAGACAGCGACCATGACCATGAATTGTCTAGTCGCTTCTCGATACAATCCCGCTATTCGCGGAATCACTCGAAGTGACAGACAATGTATCAACCCCACCACCAATTCAGAGTTCAGAAAGGCCTTCAATCATTAATTCTTTACAATCATGGCACTTCCTTGCCAATCCGATAATTCAATGAGGGATTCGGGAATGGTCACCATAAATTCATCAATTGCCTTTGGGATGCCTTCCCAATTATGGTTGTAGTCATGAACAATGATTACACCTCCACTATTTAATCGCGGATAGAAAAATTCCAAGGCCGCAATCGTTGGAGCATATAAATCTGCGTCAATATGTACCAAAGCAAATTTTTCAGATTCGAGGCCTACTGATGTCTCAGGAAAAAAACCTGGTTTGAATCTGAGATTATCATTTCCTTTCATATAGTGCTGAACTTTTTCAACACTCGTGTCCGCAAACATGTCCGTTGTAAATCTATCGTCCTTCTGTTTTTCAAGAACCAAGTCCTTCTGACTGAAGCCTTCAAATGTGTCAAAAAGGTAAAAGATTCGGTTAGGATCCATATGATGAATTGCCCGTGCTGTTTCTCCTTTGTGCACACCCAATTCTGCAAAAGCGCCAGCGACTTTGTTCTTCTGCAGCTGCTCTACCTGAAACCATAAATTGTAAAACCGCACCCGATCTCTGTAAGATCGCTCTATTCGTATTAAGTCCTTTGAGACTAACTTTTCTTTCACCGCTTTTTCCCAAGCATGCGGCTTGCTGATTTTATACGACCAAAACGTCTCTAAATACTTGAATCCAAAAAACACCAAAACGAAAACGAATAGGATGTTTACAGACTGCCAAAGGGAAATATGTGCGAGGATGAAATTCATTTCTTTAAGCGAGGCAATGTAAAAAATTAAAGAATCTTAAAGCCAAAAAAGGGCGCCTCCAGCGAAGAAGCGCCCTTAACCTAACTAAACAGAGAACGATACGGTTTGCTCTTGCCAAAGAGCGAGTGTTTTGAAAAGCCCTCCATAAGGAGGGCTTTTACGAACCTATAAGGACTGAGCCTCAGAGGCGCCTTGGTCTCCGCTTGGCGATTCGGAGACCGCGGACTGACTTAGAAGGTATAGCAATGCTTGTGTTTCAGCATTGCGAATGTCGAGCTGCATTTTAGAAAGTTGAGAGAGTACTCCACTCAATGGAATATGACGGAAATGATACGTCTCCCAGTCTGTTTCATGTCCACTCATTTCATAAGTTTTACTAAAATCAAATGGTAAAATAGCCGCCATTTCACTGCGAATCTCAGGCTTATAAACTTGCAATATTTCTGTTTGAAAAGATTCCAATGAAGTGATGAGGGCATTTGCGCTAAACTCTCCTTCTCCACCAAATAAAATATGTGTTGGAATGTCGAAATTGTCTTGTCCGTTCAGCAAGTACACTTTTGCATTCTTTGCATCTTCTCTAGAAATTCCCTCCGTTTCAGAGATTAGTTCTAATCGAAATGACTCTAAAGTTGTGGAGGATTTATTGACTGTAGCTTTCAATGCAACAGCATTCTGGTTGCCTTCCAATTTAGAATAAAGTGCTTCATTATTTGCTGCTTTATCCACTGAATCTTCGAGTTCAGCGCCCACCAACAATATTCCTCTATTGAAGTTGGTGCTTCGGTTTACGCTCATTAAGCCAAACACTAGAATTAAGCATGTCATTGCGACCAAACCAGTGGATAGCGTAATGGACTTATTTGCGGATGATTTGTACTTCTTAAAGTAAAAAAGAGGAACATAAAGTGCAGCGAGAATTGCCATTCCAGACAGCAAGGTAACTGCCGCACCGGGCCAGTGCATAATCTTAAACAAGACCCCAATTGTGGTCAGCGTTAAACCCACAAAACCTGAGATGTGCATCATCGATTCATCACGAGGTGATTCCTTCAGTTTGTGCCAAAGCAACATGGGTAAGTACACGAATGCAAGCGAGCCCGCACCCAAAACAATTAAGACAGCGGAACCAGGCCAATGCATCAGTTTAAAAATCGTCCCCGCCAAGAGAAGAATAGTCGAAGTCAGTCCGAAAGAAAATGCTACTTTTTTCATGTTTTCATTCATTTCGGTTAATAATTCAAAAGTTTGTTGTTGTACCTGCTTTAAGCCCCCAGGTCCGAAGAGCTTTATTGTTTGTTCAAAGGCTGCCTCAAAAGATTTGCCTTCATCCATTTGCCGTTCTATAGAAGTGCATACATGATCTAAAAGATCGTCATGCAATTCATTTTGTGCTATTCCGTGCTGCTTAATGTATGCGCTGATCAAAGCAACTTGTTGTTCGTTCAATTCAGACATTGTAGCTAGGTTTTAGTGAGAAGTTATTCAATAGGCGATTCATTGTTTGAGAGAACTCGTGAAATTCTGCTGCTAATGATGTCGCTTGATCGTTTCCTGTATCTGTTAATCTGTAGTATTTCCGTACTCGCTTTCCGATGTTTTCCTTCTCGGTGTCGAGTAAGCCTTCCGCTTCCAATCGATGCAATAATGGATACAACGCACCCTCGGTCAATTGAATTTTTCCATCGGTTTCTTCCTTCACGTGTTGAGTGATTTCATAACCATACATCCGGCCTTTTTTAGCTAACAAGCTCAAAACAATCGTTTTAAGCGTTCCTTTAATGAGTTCATTTGAATACATAAGGCAAATATACATTAGATTCTTATGCATCCAAATATTATACCTAATTTTATTATGCATAAGGATCTAAAGTGTTGATAATCTTGCGAATAAATTTTCCTCTCTTCATAGAGCAACACATTGAAGGATTACGCCAAGCGCTATATTTGACGTCTAAAGCAAATTGTATGAAGATTTTCACAAAGGCCTTTTTCCTATTAATCATCGCTTCTTTCGCACTTACCTCATGTGTTAAGTATCAAATTAACAATCGGTGTTGTGAAGATGAATACGAGATCATCAATACAAATTATGTGTTGCCTGACTCATTTGCACTTTACATTCCGCAAGCTTTCACTCCTAATGGAGATGGCGTGAATGATATTTTTGTGCCTGTTGGAAAAAGGTTTGAAGTCGAAGACTTAGTCATAAAGAAAGGACGTAATACCGTATATAAATCTTCTGAGCGCATTGAAGCCTATTGGGACGGTGGTGACGAAAAAGACGGGCGCTATTCTTATGAATTGACAATTCGCCTTTCAAATAATGATAAGTTGGACATTGAAGGCAACGTTTGCTTGATGACCATTGGTGCAATTGGCAGCAACCTGCATGACACGGAAAGAGAAAAAATATGCGAATGTGTGATGGGCGACATGATCAATGCTAGAGACGGTGTTGTAAAAGCAACCGTTGAATGTCCATCAAACCAATAAAATATGACTGCCGATTTATTAGCACTATTTCTTCGTGACTTAGATCGACTTCAAGCTGAAGTATTAGTCTTTGAATCCGAAGATGACCTCTGGAATAAAAAGAAAGGCATCAGCAATACGGCAGGAAACTTAGCGCTGCATATTACCGGAAATCTTCAGCATTTTATCGGGCACGTTCTTGGCAAAAGTGACTATCAACGAAATCGGGAAGCTGAATTCAACAGCAAAGTTGCTAGATCAATATTGCTTTCTGAAATTGAAAACGCAAAATCCTCAGTATCATCAACCCTCAAAAAGTTGAGCACAGAAGATTTAAAAGCAAATTTTCCTATTGAAGTATTTGGTCATCCAATGACCACCGGTCAATTCCTTCTCCATCTTTCTGGTCATCTTAACTATCATCTTGGGCAAATCAATTATTACCGCAGATTGAATTGATTCCATTTTTGAACTTTTAGCCCACTTGAGCATTCTATATTTGAAGCCTAATTTGAAAGCTCTACAATGATTACTCGATCCAAGTCAGACGCGCTCTATGAAGAGGCGAAAAAATATTTACCAGGCGGAGTAAACTCTCCCGTTCGTGCATTTCGTTCTGTAAATGGTTCTCCTATTTACTTCGAGAAAGGAAAGGGCAGTAAAACTTGGGATGCTGACGGAAATGAATACATAGATTTTTGTTGCTCTTGGGGTCCGCTTATCTTAGGTCATGCAGATGATACAGTTTTGGCGAAAGTTTCATCCGTAATGGCCAATGGAACATCCTTTGGCGCACCTAACAAGTATGAAACAGAATTGGCGAAGTTGATCGTAGACAACCATCGCTACATTGAAAAAATTCGTTTTGTCAACTCTGGAACCGAAGCCGCTATGAGCGCCATCCGTTTGGCAAGAGGTTATTCTGGAAAGAATAAAGTGGTAAAATTTGAAGGCTGCTATCATGGGCATGTAGACAGTTTGATGGTAAAAGCGGGGTCAGGATTGGCTACGCTTGGAACGAGCACTTCAGCTGGAATTCCTGAGAGTTTTGTGAAAGAAACGATCGTGCTTCCATTGAACAATAAAGAAGCAGTGAATAAAGCTATTGAAGAATATGGTGACGATATCGCATGTATTGCAATCGAGCCAATTCCTGCCAATAATGGTCTTTTATTACAAGACAAAGAGTTCTTACAATTTTTAAGACAGCGCTGTGATGAAACGGGTATTCTTCTCTTCTTTGATGAGGTGATTTCTGGTTTCAGAGTATCATTTGAAGGTGCCAGCGGATATTACGGTATCAAGCCTGACATGATCGCTTTTGGAAAAATAATTGGTGGGGGTTTTCCTGTAGGCGCATATGGAGCTTCTTCGAAAGTGATGGATCATGTTGCACCTGACGGACCCGTATATCAAGCGGGAACCTTAAGTGGTAATCCTGTTGCAATGGCAGCTGGAATAGCTCAACTAGAACAATGTCTAAAGCCTGGTTTTTATGATGCTCTGGCAGCAAAGGCACAATCGCTAGTAAACGATGTTCAATCTTATGCTGACGAGCAAGGTTTTCCATTTCACATGTTTCATGTCGGCTCAATCTTTTGGATGTCGTTCAGCAATAAAAACCGCGTGCAAAGCGCAGATGAAATTGACCCAAAAAGTGGAGAACGTTTCAAAATATTCTTTGACGAATTATTAGAACAAGGAATATACGTTGGACCTTCAAGCTATGAAGTTGGTTTTATTTCTTCTGCCCATTCCAATGAAGATTTGAAGAAAGCAGCAGGCGCTATGAAGTCTGCTCTAGCAAAGGCTTATGCCTAACGACTCACGAATCGGCCAAGGTTTTAATCGACTTTCTTCCATCTACGACTTTGTGGTTTGGCTCGTGTTTGGCAATAAGATTCAAAACTTAAAAAGATCTTTTATTCAATCACTTCCCACCGCTGAAAACACACTAATTATTGGCGGAGGAACTGGGGAGATTCTGGAATACGCTTTAGAATCAAACATTTCATCACGTTTTGTTTATGCTGAGCTTTCAGACCAAATGATCATTAAAACTAAGGCGAGAATTTCAGCTGATGATCTCAGTCGGATTGAATTTTGCAATGATTATAGGGCAACGCTTGGTGAAAAGAAATTCAACTATATCATCGTTCCATTTGTGCTAGACTGCTACAGATATAAAGATGTAAAAATTATGCTCAATGAATTCACGAGTGCACTTGCTCATAAAGGAAGTATTGTTTTTTTTGATTTCAATTTGAGCAAAGAAGATGGCTTTGAATCGAGACAATGGAAGATTTACTTCATCAAGCTTCTGTACGTTTTTTTCCGACTCACAACTTCTATTCCAGCCAAAAGACTGCCATCATTTAGCAGACTTTTTAGTGAAGCCGGCTATTATAAAGCTCATACCACGCTTATTTCAAAAGGTTGGATTCAGGCCATAGAATGGAAGCGCGAAAGCAGAATAAAAGCCAGTGCATAGGTCAATATAAGACCTTCAAAAACCAAGGTATATTTCAGCTCTTCCCATGACTGTTTCATGAGTATGTATCCCATGATTATTAAACTAAAAATTCCAAGGTAAATCACAGCGACTTCAATAGAATTACCCATTAAACTCACATAGCCAGTTTGTATAAACCATAGCACAGCTACCAAGAGGCCAACTTGACGTCCCTTTTGAAATCCAAATTGAGTAGCAATAGTGCTTAAACCTGCCCGTTGATCATTGGATATATCTCTTAAATCAAACGGAATAGTAACAGCCAGTAAAAAAAGTACTCTTTCAATAAAAAGAGGAAAAATCTCTCTTGAAAATAAGTCTTCTATTCCCATTTGCTCGAAGATTGGAAAACCGAACGTCAAATAACTTGCAACAAGAGATATAATAATGGGCTTGGCAAATGGAATATCACGAAACCGCTGCCAACCCGTTGCCGTTGGTAATAGAGGAATAGTATAACCCGCAGAGATAATACCCGCAGGAATTATCCAAACGATGGCGTCTGCATGAAAATTAGGAAGAATCAATAGCTGAATAAAAACAGCCAAACTCATCGCATATTTCAAGTATGTTGCATACTTGAGCACCCATAAATGACGCTGGGCCAATTGATCTTTTGGGATAAAATCAATCTTATAAAGTCGATGAAAAGTATACAGTACAAACGAACCTAAAAGAATACTTACTGGAACGAACCAATTAAAGCTTAGATAGTCAAGCATTGAATAAGTGCTCAACGTTAAGCACGAAAGCAGGACGGCTACGAATAAATTAGAGTAGACAAAAGCACGGACAAGCCGCATAATCATTTGATAATATCTTGCCCTAAAGTAAACCCAATCGCTGTTCCTACGAGTCCCGCGAAGAGCGACTTAAATAAGCGCTTATTTCTGGCCGTTCGCTCATACCCTAGCACGTAAGCTGGCTCTGTTACTAAATGAGAAGAAGAAATTTTGTTCTTATTTATTTTATAGGCTGGAATTCCTGTAGAAACCAAGTAAACAAAAGGTACCGCGAAGGAAAAAACTGTCCCTGAAAGAACAAAACCCAAACCAGCGGTGATAGGGAGTCCAGCGGCAATTGTCCAATTGGCGCGGTAATACTTTGACGCATCCTGCTCACCTTGAATATAAAAACGCATTTCATCTATAGTAAAGTAATTGCCTACCACCGTATCCATATAGTAAATCACTTTTTCTTCACCATTCGGTCCATTGATTGAAAAAACGCGTTCTAGGTCCAATTTTTTAGCCTTCGTTTTTCCACTTTTCTTCACCAAATCATAATAAAGATATAGCGTGTCTTGACTCGTCACATTTCCCTCCAAAACATTACCCGTCATGAGCAAAATACTCTGATTTGACTGGGCAAACAAGACTCCTGACAGAATTACAAAAGCAAAGAAAATTGGGAGCTTTTTACTCATTTTACAAACATGGTGAAATAAATCGCAATTATCGTGCAAACTTAAAGACAGATATCATGTTATTCGATGCTCCTAATGAATCTCGTGCAAAGTATATTTGCACCCTTTATTAAAACGATATGACAAGACACGATTCTTTCCAACTGAGACACATCGGACCTCGCAGAGAGGAAATCAGCAGTATGCTTGAAACTATTGGTGTTTCATCTATTGATCAACTCATTGATGAAACGGTTCCGAAGTCTATTCGATTGAAAGCACCATTGAAACTTCCTGAAGGTGTTACAGAATTCGAATTCTTAGAATACACCAAGGAGACAGGTGCGAAAAACAAGTTGTTTCACAACTTCATTGGTCAAGGTTACTATGGAACGATTACGCCATCCGTGATTAAGCGTAACATACTAGAAAATCCAAGTTGGTATACTGCATACACTCCTTATCAAGCTGAGATATCACAGGGGCGATTGGAAGGCCTTCTAAACTTTCAGACGGTAGTTTCAGATTTAACTGGACTTGAAATTGCTAATGCGAGCTTGTTGGATGAAGGGACAGCAGCTGCAGAAGCTTTAATGATGTTGTTTCATTCAAGAAGTAAGACTCAAGAAAAAGCGAATGTCAACAAGTTATTTGTTGATGAATTATGCTTTGATCAAACCATTGCGGTAGTCAAAGCAAAGGCTGAGGCCGTTGGCGTTAAAGTTGTTGTTGCAAGTGTCAATGACATTCATTTAGACAAAAGCTTTTTTGGAATATTGATTCAATCCCCAAACAAGGAGGGTGTGATTAGCGATTATTCACCCATTATGACTCAAGCCGAAGAAATTGAAATCAAAACGGTTGTAGCGAGTGATTTACTGGCCCTTTGTCTGATGACTCCTCCTGGAGAATGGGGAGCAGATGTAGTAGTTGGAAGTACTCAAAGGTTTGGTGTTCCAATGGGCTATGGCGGTCCACACGCGGGGTTCTTTGCTACTAAAGACGAATATAAACGTCATATTCCAGGTAGGATTATCGGAGTTTCCTTGGACCGCGATAACAACCCTGCTTTAAGAATGGCCTTACAAACGCGTGAGCAACACATTCGAAGAGATAAGGCTACAAGTAATATTTGCACGGCTCAAGCACTTTTAGCCATTATGGCATCGATGTATGCCGTTTACCACGGGCCTATTCGTTTAAAAGAGATTGCCGAGGAGACTGCTCAAAAAGCAAAAAGATTGGCGCAATCCCTTTCCAAAATAGGTGTTGAGGTCAGCCATGACGCTTATTTTGACACCATTTGCTTGAAAGTAAAGGACGCTGAAGCAGTTAAAAAAACTGCTTTGTCTATGGACACCAACTTCTGGTATCATGAAAATGGACATATCACAGTTACCGTTGATGAAACTACGAACGAGAAAAGTCTAAATGTTATTCTTTCAATTTTCGCGAAAGCTTTGGGCAAGGAAGAAGCTGAGCTTTCAAAGGCAACCGGAGAAGTAGCCATTCCTGTTCACTTGCAGCGTTCTTCTGAATTCCTAGAACATCCTATTTTCAATGCGTTTCAAAGTGAAACCGACATGATGCGCTACATCAAGCAATTGGAAAACAAGGATATTTCTCTTACCAGGAGCATGATTGCTTTGGGAAGTTGCACCATGAAGTTGAATGCAGCTACTCAGCTTTATCCTATTTCAGACCCACAATTTGCAAACCTTCATCCATTTGTTCCAGCAAACCAAGCTAAAGGGTACGAAGTAATTATCAAGGAATTGCATGATTCGCTATGCGAAATCACAGGGTTTGACAGTATGTCTTTCCAACCAAACTCAGGGGCTCAAGGAGAATACGCTGGCTTAATGGTCATAAAAGCTTACCATGAAGCAAATGGCAATCCTAATAGAAATATTGTTCTCATACCGTCCTCTGCTCATGGAACAAACCCTGCAAGTGCTGTAATAGCAGGGATGAAAGTGGTGGTGGTGAAATGTGATGAAGCTGGAAATATTGACCTTGATGACTTAAAGTCAAAAGCTGAAACCTACTCTGAAGATCTTGGAGCCTTGATGGTTACATATCCATCAACGCATGGAGTTTTTGAAGAAGGTATCAAGGATATCACCAAAATAATTCATGACAATGGCGGTCAAGTATATATGGATGGTGCTAACATGAATGCTCAAGTTGGATTGACCAGTCCCGGAAATATTGGAGCAGACGTTTGCCATTTAAACCTTCACAAAACCTTTGCAATTCCGCATGGTGGAGGTGGACCAGGAGTTGGACCTATTGGCGTAGCAAAACACTTGTCTCCATTCTTACCTTCTCATCCATTTCATAAAACGGGAGGAGAAAAAGGTATCGGACCAGTATCGAGCGCACCATATGGTAGTGCATCCATCTTGCTCATTTCATTTGCCTACATCAAGATGTTAGGTTCTGAAGGGCTTACAAACGCCACGAAATTTGCGATTTTAAATGCCAATTACCTTAAAGCAAGGCTGAAAGAAAGCTTCCCAGTACTTTATACTGGATCAAACGATCGCGTAGCACATGAGATGATTTTAGATTGCAGACCTTTTAAGAAATCTGCTCAAATTGAAGTTTCAGATATTGCTAAACGTCTTATTGATTATGGCTATCATGCACCTACAGTTTCATTTCCTGTAGCTGGCACATTAATGATAGAGCCAACTGAAAGTGAATCTAAAAAAGAACTGGATCGATTTGCAGATGCCTTAATTGAGATCAGGAGCGAAATTCGCTTCATTGAAAATGGCGACAATCTAGCTGAAACGAGTGTTCTTAGAAACGCACCTCATACGGCAGAAGCTGTTACAGCAGATGAGTGGCCATATATCTACTCACGTCAAAGAGCGGCTTTTCCGCTTCCTTGGATTGTACAGAATAAGTATTGGGTTCCTGTTTCAAGAATCTCAGATGCATTTGGAGATAGAAACTTGATCTGTACATGTCCACCACTGGAAGAATATGATCATCATCCGGCAATGACAATGGAAGAATAACGACTGCATAATTTTTAAGAATTATCATCGTTACTTTTGGGCCTCTTAAAGCCTATGAAGCATTTCTTCCTTTTCGGCCTTATTCTGATCTCAGGGTTATCTCTTGGTCAACGTGTCGTTTCATCACAAATGACTGCGATCGCGTCATCGAGATATCAGGATACGATTGCTGAAAATGTTATTTTCTATGATGGGTTTGAGAACAGCGCAATCCCTAACCTACCTAATGGATGGGCATCCCAATCATTAGCAAGCGAAGGTTTTGTAACAGGAACTGGAGGTTCTTCACCTGGACAAGCAAATGAGAATGGTTTTTGGGCGGTACCGCTGCACGGTATATTTGCTATGTCCAATGATGATGTTTGTAATTGTAATAAGTCTAAAGACAGGCTTACTTCGCCCATAATTGACTTACTTGGAAATGAAAATTTAAACCTTCGATTTTCTGCATTTCAAAATGGAAGTGGCGGGCAAACTGCAAAAGTGGAAGTAAGAGCTCAAGGAAAACCTTGGACACCTATCGGTGACATTGTAAATAGTTCGATTTGGAGAGACTACAGTTTCAGTATTCCGCGATCATTTATATCAACGAGCTTTCAATTTAGATTCCTATATGATGATGCGGGCAATTACGCCTCTGGAATTGCGATTGATGATGTCTATCTCATTGATGAAATCTCAGAAGAGTTTTCATTTCGAAAGTTCTATTCAATAGAAGGAAATGATTTTGGCTCTGGACAGTTATTTGAGACTATTCCATTGTCTCAAGCCAGGGCAGCGAAATTTGAATTTGGCGCTTGTATAGATAATAAAACTTCAAGCAGAAAAAATGCACGAATCAATGCTCAGGTCAGTGGACCATTGACCTATAATCAGACTTCATCCAATTGGATGGTGGGAGCAAATCAGAAGAAAACAATCTATTTACCAAGCTCTGAAGCATTCACACCCTATGAATTAGGTGTTTACACGATTGAGGCATCCATTGAAAGCGACTCTGCTGATTTAGACTTAACCGACAATGCTTTTAGCACTAGTTTTTCTGTTGTAGATAGTGTTTATCGTCATGTAGAAGCGACAGCTGAAAACTCAACAGGAATATGGATTCAAGGCTCTGGAGACCGCTACGGAAACGTTTTCTACTTTCATGAAACGGATTCTATCAAGGCGATGAAAATTCGCATACACCCTTCATCTGAAGTTGGTGCAAAATTCAAAGTCGAGATATTTCGTTTTGACTCCATCAATCAATCGCCTTCATATATTTCAAATGTTTTCGAGGTAGCGGAAGAGAATATTGGAGTTGATTTTCGTTTGCCACTGAATATTGAAATCACTGGGGGAAAACACCTCGTTACGCTTAAAAAAGAACCAGGACCTAGACGCCTAATAGTGGGTGCAAGTAGAAATAAAGAAGCCCTCGATAGCAACGTAATTTATCAAAAATCTGGGGAAGAATGGAAGCAGCTTTCTTATTTCCCAAAATCAAGTTTAATTTTTAAATCCATTGACACCAGCTGCATCGGGCACATTCAATACACTTTAATAAGTGAGTCTTGTTCGAACAGTGATGATGGCAGTATCTCATTAACCGTATTTGGTATGACAGGAACTGAGAACTATGCTTGGTCAAATACAGCTGGAAATACCTCGACAATTTCAAACTTAGCACCTGGTGCTTATACTGTAACGGTATCCGATGATACGCCCTGCTTTTATTCAAAAACATTTAGAATTGATAGTGCTTCAAGCCTAAAAGTCAATCCTATTGTCTTTCCAGATAGCTGCGGAGGAAACACTGGATCTGTCGACTTGAATATTTCATCAGGTCAAGAACCGTATTTGATTAATTGGAACTCTGAAACACTTGGATCTGCAGAGTATAACCTCGCAAAAGGCGATTATCAAATTCAACTATTGGATTTCAACGACTGTGCTTTAGACACCCTCATTTCTATACCAGGAAGCGATTCTTTGATTATCAATTTCACAACAATAGAGCCTAACTGTTTGACCTCAGATGGCCAAATTAACGCTGTTATTTCAGGCTCGAGTCCCTTCATTTATAGCTGGAGCAATGGATCAACGAACAATTTGGTGCAAAATCTAGCAGCGGGAATCTATTCCTTGCAAATTTCAGACTCCATTGGGTGTGTTGGGTCAGCTTCAGTTGTGCTGAAAAACGCAAATGCACCGACTGTAGTGGTGTCACAAGCGGATACGCCTATTTGCTACGGTGAAGCTTCAGGAGCTATTGACTTAACGGTCTTTGGCGGTATTGCTCCCTATTCCTATAACTGGTCTAATGGCGCCACAACAGAAGAATTGACTAACCTGCTTGCTGGGATATATACGATAACAGTAAGCGATGATGCTTCATGTTTGAATTTCGCATACATTGATATTTCAGAATCACCCGACCCATTAGAAGTAAACTTCAACTCTAAGGGTGTTTATTGCAATGATGACAGCTCAGGAGCATCTCAAGCTATTGTTCGAGGAGGTAATAAACCTTACTCCTATAATTGGTCAACGGGTTCGCAAACCAAAGGAATTACAGATCTAATATCGGGTAGTTATGATCTGACTATAACAGATGACGATGGATGCGAAAAATTGAGCGAAGTGTCTATTGCTTCTGGCGTGCCGTTTTTTGTCACCCTAGACTCAGTGATCAGAGATACTGCAGGCAGTATTATTCCAAAAAACAAAATTTATATAACTTCCTTTGGCGGCACAGATCCGCATACATTTATTTGGAATGACAGCATACAAAGTGAAGATTTGATCAACATTCCAAGCGGTGGATACGCTTTGAAAGTAACCGATCAATTAGGGTGCGTAGTTTTTCTCGAATATTTACTTGAAAACGGTCCGGCAAATATTTCTGATGTTGAAGAGAAAGTATTCTTTACGATCTATCCGAATCCTGCCTCTGGCGATGACCTTTTAAAAATAAAAAGCAGCGAGAGTATATCCGAAATGATCATCTACGATATTAGTGGAAGAATTCTATTATCGAATCGGCACCAGTCAAAAGCTGCAGAAATTCAACTAAATGGCTATTCTCCAGGAGTGTATTTTATCAAGATACAAACTCCTTTTGGGCATCAAATCGAACCATTCATCATTAATTGATGTTAAAAACAACCATATTCTAATTGAAACCCTTGCCAAAGGCTCAATTCTTACGTCCTTTAATTAATATTGCAAACTAATTTTAAATCAAACATTATGAAAAGAATACTTTACTCTTTAGTAGGTCTGTTTCTATTTGCTTCCATAGCTTCTGCTCAGCAAAATGCATATCCGGTCCATGTTAAGGATTTTAAAAAGAACTATTCTGAAAACGATCAAGTCTTCAGATATAACAATGGAGCACAGCGTTTATCTAGCTATGACGATACCATTTGGTTTGATAGCTTTGACTCTGCATCTGTCTGGAACATTGACAACCAGCCAAGTGGTGGATGGCAAATCGCATCTAACGTAGGTACTTGGTATTTCCCAGCTAACGCAGCAATTAACTCTACTACAGGAGGTAACTACGCGGTAATGGTACCGGATGATCCGAATAACGCATCATCTACACTTCATAGAATTTCAACTGTAAATCCTATTGACATCTCAACGTATTCAAATCAAAATTTGGTTTTGTCTTATGAGAAATTTGGCGCTAGATTTTATGACACATTGAAAGTTGAAGTAAGTAACAATGGTGTTAACTGGACGACTCTAGATAACAATACAGACTTCCCTTTACTATCCACTGCCGGTGGAGGTGTTCTAGCTAACCCTACTTCAAGAGACTTATTTGTTCCTGTTAGTATTGTTAACGGAAGCGATCTATATATCCGATTCACATGGGATGCTGATAGATCAGGTGTAGAAGGAATTGGTTATGGATATTTCATTGATGATATTGCATTGTTCAATGTCCCATCAAATGATTTGTCTATTGACAAAACAGCATTTTTTGAAAATGTAGGATTCAGCTACGAATGGTACTACGGTGCAATGCCTATCCGTCAAGCTGCTGCAGATGAAATCACTTTCTCAGCTGTATATTCAAACATAGGATCTGCAGATCAAACAAATACTAAACTTGATGTTATTGTTTCTGGACAAGACAATCAAACATTCTCTTCTGCAACACAAGGTGTTTTGCTTGCTGGTGAAATTGCCGATGATACTGCCAAAACCACAACTCTTTACGGTCCTGACAACGGAGTTGGAACGTACACATTCACTTGGAATGTTGTAGGTGATAATGTAGATGACATACCTTCTAACAACATGTTTTCCGTAGATATGGATGTGACAGAAAATGAGTTCTCAATGACGCCACTTCCAGTATCAAGCGCAAATGTTTTAGGAAAAGGTGGAGCAGACGAGCCATTTGTTATCACTCAAGAGTATATTTTCAATACTGAAGATACGATAACTTCAATGGGTATTGCTTTGGATCAAGAATGGACAGTTCAAGGAGCTAGCTTTCAACTCTCTGTTATAGATGAGAATGAAGTGCCTGTAACACAATCTTCCATTTATATCACAGACAATTCAATGATAACAGGTGATATGGTTTATTTCCCTTTACCAGAAGCTATTATTCCTGCTGGTTTTTATGAAGCCAGAATTGAGGTTTTTGCTGAGTCATTATTCTTAGTTACCAGCCAGGATCCATCGCATCTTCAAGCTGCCCCTGGAGGTGGTTTTTACACAAGAACGCGTATTACTTATGGAGGTAATACATTTATTGAGGATCAAGCATACTTGACAATTAGAACTAAAACTACTCCAAACTGTAATCCAAACGCAGAAGTATTAGGTGCTGTTTTTGATGTAAGCACTGCTGAACCTTTTGATGCTTCTATTGAAATTTCTGATGTGAATGGTTTGAGTGGTACAATCTTCACTTATAGCTGGTCAGGTCCTTCTGGGTTCACATCAAGTTCTATGAACATTGACGAATTAGCAGTGAAGGGTGACTACACATTAGTGGTAACTGATGCTGATGATTGTGACGCTGTTGGAGTGTTCACTGTAGATGGAAATGTTAGCGTTGGTGAATTAGCAGATGCTGCTAATATCAACGTATTCCCTAATCCATCAAACGGAAACTTCAATGTTAGTTTAGAGAACGCATCTGGCACTTATGATATCAGCATTACTAACTCTTTGGGTCAAGTTGCTGCAAACAGAAATGTAACAGTAAGTGGATCGAATCAAATCATTGAATTCAGTGATTTGAATCTTCCAACAGGTGTTTATACAGTTTCAGTAGCCAATACTGAGAATGTAAATACTCCAAGTATCTTCAAAGTAGTGGTTGAATAATCACTTCTTTTCATAATACAAAAAGCCCCGACCTAAATGGCCGGGGCTTTTTTTTGTCTATTATTCTCGTTCTACTAAATCAGTGATGAACCAGTCATTTCATGCGGAGCATTCACGCCAATTAATTTGAGTATTGACGGAGCTACATCGGCTAAAATACCATTAGACACACTGGACACTTGATCGCCAACAATGATGCAAGGAACCAGATTAGTTGTATGCGCAGTGTGAGGAGTTCCATTCGGCAAATAAGCAATATCTGCATTGCCATGATCAGCAATTATGATAAATGAATAGCCTTGCTTTTGTCCTTCTTCAAACACCCTTCCAAGACAGGTGTCTGCAGTTTCCACTGCTTTGATGATCGCATCATAAATACCGGTATGACCAACCATATCAGGGTTAGCAAAATTCAAGCAAATGAAATCTGGAGCTTCATTCTGTATGTTTTCAATAACTCGCTCAGTAATCTCGTTTGCGCTCATTTCAGGTTGTAAGTCATATGTCGCCACCTTGGGTGATGCAACTACAATTCTTTCTTCGCCAGAAAAAGCCTCTTCTCTTCCTCCTGAAAAGAAAAATGTCACGTGCGGATATTTCTCTGTTTCCGCAATCCGTAATTGCTTTAATCCAGCGTTAGAAACCACTTCTCCTAAAGTATTAACCAAATTGTCCTTTTCAAAAATCACATGAACGTTTTTGAATGTTTCATCATACCTCGTCATTGTAACATAGTAAAGCGGAAGCATTCTCATTCCAACCTCTGGGAAATCTTGCTGCGTTAAGGCAGTTGTAATCTGTCGGCAACGATCTGTTCTGAAATTAAAACATAAAACAACATCGCCTTCTTTGACTCTTCCTTCTTTGGATTCGATGACACTCGCCCTAAAAAATTCATCGGTGATGCTCTCTTTATAACTGCTTTTGCAGCGTTCTGTAAAGCTTGTTGTCGATTGGCCTTTTCCATGAATTAAAAGGTCATAAGCGTCTTTTATACGCTCCCATCTTTTATCGCGGTCCATGGCATAGTATCTCCCGATCATGGAAACCAACTTTGCCTTCTTTCCATCCAATTCTTTTTCCAACTCAGAAATAGCATCCACCGCATTTCGTGGAGCCGTATCACGACCGTCAGTAAAGGCATGAACAAATACATTATTCACCGAAGATGTTTCCAAAATTCGCACTAATGCATGCAAATGATCTTGGTTGGAATGCACTCCACCTCTGCTCACCAATCCCATTAAATGAACCGCAACATTGTTTTTCTCGGCATGCTGAATAGCGTCTTTCAAAGCCTGCATTTCAGCAAATTCGACAGAATCAACAGATCGATTAATCTTCAACAAATCTTGATAAACAATTCTTCCAGCACCAATATTGAGATGACCTACTTCACTGTTTCCCATTTGGCCGTGCGGAAGACCAACATGCTCACCAAAAGTTTTCAAAGTTCCATGTGGGTACTTGCTCATCAAACCGTCAAAGACTGGAGTTTTAGCGCTGGTAATAGCATCGGCTCTTGACCCGTCTCCAATTCCCCATCCATCTAAAATGATCAATGCTGCTCTCTTCTTACTCATAATTATTGATTGAACTTTATACTAAAAGCTGTGCCTTTGGGGTGATTCTCTTGAATGCTCATTTGAGCATTGTGCAACAGCACCAATTGTTGCACCAAATACAATCCCAATCCACTGCCCTTCTGACTGCGCGTTTCCTCGTTCCCCATTCTATAAAACTTTTTTGTGACGTGATCCCGCTCTAGTTTCGGGATTCCTGGTCCAACATCTAATACCTCAACCACCACACTACTGTTTTGTATCTGTGCTCTAATAACAACTTCAGTTCCAGGGGCATATTTCAAGGTATTCTCTATCAAATTACTAATGATCGTATCAAATGCACTTTTATCCGCAATCAACACTAACCCTTCTTGGCACTCTATAATCAGTCTATTATGTGATTTCTCAGCCAATGAATCAAAACGCTTTGAAATTGAGATTAGATGCCGATTCAAATCCAATTCCTCATAAAACATCTCGAGTTTCCCCCCATCAAGTCTTGATGCTAATAAAAGATTAGAAACCAATAACTCCAGACGGTGCGCTGAGCTCAAAGCACCATCCAACATCTGAAAACGCTGGTCTGCATCCATCTCTCGTTTGCTGAGGGTTTGGAGATTCAACTTAATAGAAGCAATGGGAGAATTGAACTCATGTGTGGTTGCCAAAATGAAATTGCGTTCTTGAAGTGCAAGGCGCTGCTGGCGAATGATTGATTTTCTAATGTAGAATGCGCCAATTAGAAGTAATGAAAGGAAAACACTTCCTTCGCCCAAAATCATCCAAAGTTTATTCTGAAGACCAGATGGGGCTTCGGACATAGCTTCACCACCAATAGAAATTAACCGCTCATTTGCATTGAAAATTTCGCGGTTAAGATCGTAAATCAGGTATGCCCACCATGAAAACTGGGCAAAGACATACCCCAATAACACGTATAGCAATAAAACGACTTTTGGCGTTTTCTTCATGAAGCAAAGGTATCTACAAGATCTTTTAGTCAATTTGAAATCAGAAAGTAGAAAAGGTTTTAATGGTAAAAACAAAAAAGGCGACCCAAATGGATCGCCTTTAAAGTGGTGCGGGAGGGAATCGAACCCCCGACACAAGGATTTTCAGTCCTTTGCTCTACCGACTGAGCTACCACACCGCTAGATTTTTTAATCTTGCATTCTCTTTCAGAAGAACGGGCGGCAAAAGTAGAAATTTATCAAAATCACCAACATTTTATTCATAGAAATTGAAACTGATTGTTGACATAGGGAATTCAAGGACAAAATTGGGTCTTTTTTCAGGCGGTGATTTGATGAGCACATCAGTGATATCAGCCACTCCAGAAAAGAATGATCTTACAACCTTCTGTGCTGGAAACCCTATCGAGGCCATAGCTATTTCCAGTGTTGGAGAAAATTTAGTTCAGAAAATTGAGTCTTGGTTTCCAAATATATACCTACTCAATATTGAAACTAGCACTCCTTTTCCAATTAAAACCAATTACAAAACGCCAAACACCTTGGGTATTGATCGTATTTGTGGTTTGGTAGCAGGAAACAAATATTTTCCAGAAAACACCGTTTTAGTGATCGACATGGGTACCTGTATCACGTATGATTTGATTGATGCCAATAAAACGCACTTGGGCGGAGGTATCTCCCCAGGTTATAAAATGCGCCTAGACGCGATGCATGAATTCACAACTCGCCTGCCTAAAGTTGATCCTAAACAAGAAATTCCTAAAATTGGAACAACCACAAATGAATCTCTTTTATTCGGTGCAGGTCAAGGAATGAAGTCAGAGATAGACGGCATTATAGCCTTCTTTTCGGCAAAACATCCCAATCTTAAAGTAATTTTAACAGGCGGAAATCATTTGATGGTTGAGCAACGCGTTGAAAATGCCATTTTTGCAGCCCCAAATTTGATTCTAGAAGGAATAAACTCTATCCTTCTATACAATGAAAAATTAAATGATTAAGCGTTTACTCTTTCTTCTGAGCATTTGCCTGAGCCAAGGTGTATCCGCGCAAACCAACACGCTATCGCCATACTCGATATATGGATTGGGGGATAATGTACATTCTTCTTTGGCGGCTCAATCTTCAATGGGTGGAACAAGTCTTGCCATGTTGAGCACTCAAAATATCAACATTAACAATCCTGCTGCGCTCGTCTTTGTAAATCGACCAACTTTCAACTTCGACATTAAAAATGAATTTTTAACCTTAAACAATGGTGGTACTAGCGAAACGAGTTCATTATTTTCCATTGAAAATTTCTCTTTCGCTTTCCCTCTAGTGATCGACCCCCAGCGCAAACGCAAAGGTGCTTTCACTTTCGGGCTAACTCCATATGCTCGTCAAGGCTATGATGTGGCGTCATATCAGACTGTCGAAGACTTAGGTGAGATTCAATATCGTTTTTTAGGTGAAGGAGGAATAAATTCAGCGTTTTTAGCAGCAGGATATGATATTCTTTCTGACTCAGGAAGAGTAAACACGCTGTCAATCGGTGCAACGGGATCATATGTTTTTGGATCAATCCAGAATGAAAGAATAACCATTATTGATAGTGCATTTAATGGCTCTGGTTCAAACCTATATAGAGGAGAAAATCATGAAATCAGTGCCGCTGACTTCAAATTAGGACTTCTCTATACACGCAGGTTGTTTTGGAATAAAAACACTCCCGATGCTATTAACGGAAGTTTTTCAGTTGGAGCATTTTATAAGCCATCGGTTTCAATGAATACGTTTTCTGATGATGTTGCTTACACCTTTATCAATAATTACAACTCGCCCACAATTGTAGATACGGTAGCATTCTCTAGTTCAAACATTCCCACCATAGCGGCATCATCTTTCGGGCTTGGTTTTGGTTTCATATATGATGGCCGCATAAGCCTTGGACTTGACTTCACGTCAACCCGCTGGTCAGAGTTGTCTATAGCTGGAGTAAATCAAGGGTTAAATGATGAATTCAGGGCCTCTTTGGGCGTTGAATACATCCCAGACCCAACTTCATACAAGCAATTACTAAAAGTAATGCGATACCGCGCTGGTTTCAGCTATGAGCAAACAAGGCTTAATGTTTCAGGAGTTCAACCAACAAGAGTTGGATTCACTGCTGGACTTGGAGTTCCTATAATTGCATCAAAATCTACATCAGTTTTCAATATTGGCACTGAATATGCTATTAGATCAGGAGCAGGCCTTCCAGTAGTTGAGAATTATGTAAACATTTTCATTGGATTAACCTTTACACCTAATCAATACGACAGGTGGTTTGCTAAACAGAAATATGATTGATATTAATTTGAATTTTATGAGACGTTTTTTGATGACCTTGATGGCTTTTGGTCTTTTAAGCCAAGTGACTTTTGCTCAATTGAGAACTTACACGAACAATGCTGAGGATAGTATGATGTGTGTTCAGAACCTGTCACTTTATATAGAATACTTTAAGCAAGACAATTATAATGATGCGATAGTTGGCTGGAGAGGTGCCGCTTCTGTTTGCCCAAAAGCTACAGAGTCTTTGTGGACTAATGGAATTAAAATCTACGAAGAACTCTCAGACAAAGAAGAAGATAAAGCCCAGAAAGCTTCTTTGCTTGATTCTATGTTTTGGGCGTACGATCAACGCATAGAGCATTTCGGTAAAGAGGGTTATGTACTTGGAAGAAAAGGCTCAGACCTTTTAAAATACAAAAAGAACAACCCTGAACTAGCGTTTGCAGCTTTGTCAAAATCGTTAGAACTTCAAGGAAATGAAATGGAGCCAGGTGCCAGTATTTATTTATACAAATCTTCTTATGACTTATACAGGGACGGTAAAGGTGAAAAGGCTGTTCTATTTGATCTTTACTCTTCATTGAGCGATGTTATCGACTTTAACCTGCAGAGCCAATCAGATGATAGAATGAAGACTGCCTATCAATCAGCCCAAGACAATATTGATAAGATGTTTGGATCTGTTGCAGAGTGCCCTGATCTTATTGAGATTTACTCGTCAAAATTTAAAGCAACACCCAATGATGAGAAGCTATTGCGTCAAATCTTGAAGGTGATGGATAAAAGAGATTGCACAGAAGAAAATCTCTACTTGCAAGTAGCTGAAAAACTTTATGCTATTGATCCAAGCCCAGAAGCGAGTTACGCCATTGCTAATGGATATGCCAAAAAGAAAAATTATAGCACAGCAAGTGAATACTATGGCAAGACAATTGAATCAACTGATGACAATGTTTTAAAAATGAAAGCCCTTGAGAAGGGAGCACGCACAGCTATTGCCATGGGTCAAGGTCAAAAAGCAAAATCTTTAGCAACCAAAATGCTAGCAATTAATGCAAATAGTGGGGACGCTTACATCATCATTGGAGATGCATACATCGCAGGAAAAAGCGATTGTGGCGGAAATGATTGCTCTGCGAGAGCGGTTTACTGGGCTGCTGTAGACAAATACACAAGAGCAAAATCTGTTGACCCAAGTGTTTCTGAAGAAGCTCAGAAAAAAATCAATATTTACTCAGAGCAGTTCCCTAAGAAAGAAGACTGTTTCTTTCATGGTATGAATGAGGGAACAACATTTAAATTTGATTGCTGGATTGGTGAGTCAACCACCGTTCGTACAAGATCAAACTAATTGGATACCACACTTTCAAATACAAAGTTTTTCATCCCGATCATTTTCATGATCGGGATGCTTGTTTCTAGCTGTGAAAACAATATTGAAGATGTGAATCGATTGACAAACTTCGAAGAGCTTCCACTTCAAACCATCTATGAATCAAAAATCACATATACTGATTCCGGCAGGGTGCATCTCATCATAGAAGCTGGTAAAATCGACCGTTTCCCAGCGGGAGAAGAGCCCTATGATGAATTCAACAATGGAATTCGTGTTCTATCATTCAATAAAAAAGGAGAATTGGAGTCGGAGATTACAGCGGATAGAGCCACTAATTTCCCTAAACGAGATTTTATGGTTGCCAAAGACAGTGTAGTATTAAAAGACAAAGAGGGTAAAATGCTGAATACAGAAATGCTAAATTGGGACAACACTACCAATAAAATCTATACTAATAAGTTTGTAAAAATCACTACCCCTTCAGAAATTCTGTACGGAGATGGATTAGAAGCGGAGCAAGATTTTTCGAGGTATGAAATTAAAAATATCAAGGGAAGAATTAAAATTGACGAAAGTGCAGACAGCACTTTGCAAACTGAGTAAAACAAACGCTTAGATGAAGAAGTATAATATTTTTATGGAGAAGTTCTGGATGATCATTGCGATTGTCAGCTTCGTTTATGGCGTATATAGTGTTGGAAAGTTTGGCCTAGTAGAGGCAGGACTTTATTTGCTCATGCCTTTAATTGCCGGCACTCTTTTCTATCTTCGCTATTATACTCGAAAGAGAATGGAAAAAGAAAATGATCAAGATTCATAATCTATTCTTTATTTGATTTATCCTTTTCGATGGACGACCCTTCATATCCGCTATTATTTGTTTCCATTTTGGTTTCCTTGGTGCTATCCGCTTTTTTCAGCGGAATGGAAATCGCCTTTGTCTCTTCAAACAAGCTCAAGATTGAGTTGGACAAGAAGTTAGGGTTGCTGCCCGCAAAGGTTTATTCTTTCTTTCTTAAGCATCAATCTAAGTTCATTACCACCTTGCTCCTAGGGAATAACATTGCCCTTGTAGTCTATGGTATTTTCATGGCACAAATGCTTGAAGAGTCCATTCGTAGTAGTCTTTTCTTTGTCACCAATGGTGGAGCATTAGAAGCCTTAGTGCTTTTGATTCAAACAATAATCTCGACAATCATCATCTTGATTTTTGCTGAATTTTTGCCCAAAGTAATTTTCAGAATAAACCCGAATCAAAAATTGGATGTTTTTATGGTGCCAACGCTCATCATTTGTGCGCCTTTATTTGGTGTGGTTTGGTTGGTATTCATATTACTCACTTATATCCTGAAGATTTTCTCTGTAAACTTTCAAGAAAGCGAATATGCCTTTGGAAGAGTTGATCTCGATCATTATGTGAAAGAAGCTTCATCAAACAGCTCAGAAGAATCTGAAATGGAAAACGAACTCCAAATCTTTCAAAACGCCCTCGACTTCTCTAATATTAAAGCGCGCGAATGCATGGTGCCTAGAAATGAAATAGAAGCACTTTCCTTTGATGATTCTGTCGAGCATTTACGTAAAACGTTTGTGGATACAGGCTATTCCAAAATCCTAATCTACAAGGAAACTATTGACAATGTTATCGGCTACGTTCACTCGTTTGAGCTCTTTAAGAAACCCGATGCGATAAAAAATATCCTGAGACCACTTGCGATCATTCCAGAAACTACTACGGCAGATAAAGTTTTAAAAATTCTGATCGAACAAAAAAAGAATGTCGCACTGGTTGTGGATGAATATGGTGGTACTTCCGGCATGTTAACGCTGGAAGATATTGTTGAAGAAATATTTGGTGAAATTGAAGATGAACATGATTCAGAAGAATTGATCGAAGAAAAAATCGGAGAGGACCAATACCTTTTCAGTGCAAGGCTTGAAGTGGACTACATCAACGAAGAATACAATTTAAATCTACCTATTAGTGGTGATTACGAAACACTTGCTGGGCTTATCATCAATGAAAGTGAGGACATTCCCGAGGCAGGAGAGGTGCTTGAAATCGGCAATTACATGATCGAAATCAAGAAGGTAAGTGAGAATAAAATCGAAGAGGTTTATCTACGCCCCTCACAAAGTGGAATTTAGAGCTAATTATTCCATTTCAAGGTGTATTTTCGCGACCCATTAAAAAAAAGCTAGTATTTCATGGCAGCAATTGGAACAATTAGAAAGCAATCAGGCTTATTGATCGTATTGATAGGAATGGCAATGGTCCTTTTCCTTTTAGGTGACATTTTCAGCAGTGGCGCAAGCTTTTTTGCAGGTCAAGACCAAGAGATCGGAACAATAGCCGGTGAGTCAATAGACATAAAGGACTATGAATTGAAGGTTCAACAAGCAATTGATGAACAATATGGTCTAGAAGGGGCTTCAGAACAAGCCAGAAAATCAATCCGCGAAAGAATCTGGCAAGACATGATTAGAGAGCGCGTTCTGCTAACTGAACTCAAGGATTTAGGTATCTCAGTGAGTGCGGATGAGTTGCTTGATCAAGTTAAAAATGTTAAGCCAGGCTCTATTCTTTACCAATACTTTACTGATCCTAACACAGGTCAAATCATAGAGCAATTCAGAGATGAGCGCACAGGTCAAATAAACTCTAATCGCGTTCTTCAAGCCATTCAAAACCTTTTGAATAGTGAAAACTCGCGAGATTGGTTACCTATTGAAAAGGCCATCCAACAAGATGTTATGATGAGCAAGTACATGACTTTATTGAACAAAGGTCTTGTCGTTTCTTCTATTGAGGCTAATCAAATCGCTAAAGAGCAACAAAGTCAGGTTACTTTCAAATATGCTTTGAAAGAATTCGCCTCACTTGATAATGCAGAATTTGAGCCATCAGAAGCTGATTTTAGTGCGTATTTCAATAAGCACAAATCTGAAAAGCGTTTTGAGCAAGAAAATGAATCTAGAAGTGTAAAGCTGGCTTTGTTTGAATTAAAACCTACTGCTAAAGACATTGAAGAAATTAATCTAGAACTTGAAGATGTAAAAGTGGAGTTTCAAAAAGACTCAAACGACACTGCCTTCGTTGCTGAAAATGCTGATGGTCAAATGTCAGGTCTAATTCGCACAATGGGCATTAACGAGGTTAACCCAGCAATTAAGGATACTTTACCTAACGCGCCAATAGGAGCTGTTTTCGGTCCGTTTACTGCTGGAAAAACCATGTTAATTTACAAGTTGTCAGGGAAAACATTTGCACCTGATTCGGTAAAAGCAAGTCACATTTTACTTTCTATAGCCGATGCCGGTGATACAGCCGCAGTTTCTTATGCGAAGAATAAATTAGATTCTCTAAAAAGTGTTGCTCAAAAGAAAGGCAACTTTTCAGACTTAGCTAAAGAATTTTCTGAGGACTTTGGATCAGGAGAAAAAGGTGGTGATCTAGATTGGTTCACGAAAGGAAGAATGGTAGCTCCGTTTGAAAAAGCTGCTTTTGAAGGAGAGAAGGGAGATATGGTTATTGTTCAGTCACAATTTGGCGTTCATTTAATTTACATCACGGATCAAACCAAGGAAAAACCAAAGTATATCGTTTCCGCTGTAGATAGAACTATCGAGCCAAGTAAAGAAACTTCTGACGCCATTTACAGAAAGGCAAGCACATTCTCTATTGACCATCAAACGGCTGGATCCTTTGATAGTGTTGATGATATTCAAGTAGATAATGTTGATGCTATTCTTTTATCTTCTACCAATGTCGGTCCAATGACAAATGCAAGAGACATGGTACGTTGGGTATTTGAAGCCGAAGAAGGCGATGTGTCTAATCCATTTGAAAGTGAAAAGTACATAGCGGTGGTTGCAGTGAGCGGTATTAGCGAGGCAGGAACAATGAGCCTAGAGCAAGCTAAAGGACTCATCAGCTTGGAAGTAATAAATGAGAAAAAAGCCGCTAAAATTATAGCTGATCTTGGAAGTGCAGCAGGAGTAGATCAAGCGTCTTCTGCATTTGGAACTACCTCAAATACAGCTTCCAATGTTTCTTTCGGTCAAGGCTCTCTTCCTAATGGCCTCGGCAGAGAAATGAAAGTGCTAGGAACAGCTTATGGAATGGAAAACGGTCAAGTATCTTCTCCAATCATTGGAAATCGAGGAGTTTTCTTAATTGAACTGGTCTCAAAGAATATTCCTGAAGGTGATCTTGACTTGGCGAGCACAAAGCGCACGGAGTCAGCTAATATGTCCTCACGAGTAAATTCTCAGGTTTACGAAGCTTTGAAAAAAGAGGCAGGAGTTGTTGACAATAGAGCGAAATTCTATTGATAAAAAGTCCATTTATTAACCCTTTCTTAATCTTCGGGCGAAGACTGAATTTACCTTTGCACTTCACATGCATAAGGAAATTCTAAGCATAATATTTTCGGTAAGTTGGCTATTTGGATTAGCACAACAGTCTTTTGATGAGAAGTTAACGACTGTTTCTAACGTAAGGATGACCATTAATAACGTTGGAACTTTCGGAAATGCTTTTGGAGGAAGCTATAACGTTTTAGGCTATTCATCGGGAGAATTCCCTGCCAATTCAGGTATTGAACACCTATTCGAGGCTGGGATTTGGGTAGGTGCGCTTATCGATGGGTCCAACGTTACTGTTTCAAGTGCAGCTTATGATCAAACTTCAGGATACAGCCCAGGCAGAGCTGGTTACGAATTCACAGGCGAAATTGGAAATGTATTTGAAGAGCGGTCTTCATTAATTGATAATCCTAACTACAGCCCAGAAGCCATTTCCCATCAAGACTTTGTAGCAGACTATAGCGACAAAAACATATTGGTTCCAGGAACCCAAATACAAATAATTGGACATGACAATCCAATGAACATAGATGTGCATTTTGAATCATACAACTGGAACTATTCCTTTAGTGACTTTATGGTTATTTGTAATTACAGCGTCACCAACAATGGTTCTAACAATCTTGAAGATGTTTATATTGGAATGTGGGCCAATGAAGTGGTGAGAAATACAAATATCACTCCTGCTGGTCAAGGAGGTAGCGGTTTCTATGACAAAGGAGGTAATGGCTTCATCGACTCACTTTCATTAGCTTATTGTTTTGACGCTACAGGTGATGTAGGAAATACAGAAAGTTATATCGGTCATAAGTTCCTAGGGTCAGAAGATAAAAATGGCTTCCACCACCCAAACACCGACTCGTTATTCAAGGTCAATTATCAAACTTGGCAGTTCAATTCAGTTGGCCAACCCATTTTCTTTTTCCCCAGCAGTGAACTGCAGCGATACGACAAAATGAAGGACGGTTTTAATCAATGGCCATGTTGGGATGAAACCGGATCACCAGACCCACGATGTGGTCAATTTCAAGCTGAGTCAATCCAAGCTCAAATCCAACAACCCGGAAATAGAAGTGATCTAGTTTCTGTTGGACCTTTTGAATCTTTAGCTCCGGGAGAAACCATTGATTTCGCTTGGGCTTGGGTATTCGCTAAAAAGAAAGAAGATGGAAATCCAAACACGGATAATAATCCCACACAACAATCTAACCTTATAGCCAATGCCGAATGGGCTCAGACTGCTTATAATGGGGAAGATGTTAATTTCAACGGCCTACTGGATGACGGAGAAGATACAGATCAGGATGGTGAAATCACCAGATTCATTCTCCCTACTCCACCTTCTATTCCTGAAACCAAAGTAGTGGCTAGGGACAGGGGCATTGATATTTACTGGACCCGAAATGCCGAAGAATCTATAGACCCAATTACACAAGAAAAAGACTTTGAGGGTTATAACATCTTCCTAACCAAGCTGGGATATGATGTAATCAAATCTGCTGATTTGACGAATGACCTAAAGGTAATTTCCAGCTATGACTTAGAAGGTAACGGCCTTTTTTATGAAACAAGTCTCGCTTCTATCTCATTGGAAGAGCCAATTCAATTTGAAAGTGATCCAAAATCATATTACTATAAATATTCAATAGATAATTTAGTTAATGGCTGGCAATACGCTCTGTCCTTAACTGCTTTTGATCGCGGTGATGAAGAAAGTGGACTTGAGTCATTAGAAAGCTCCAAATTAGCGAACACCTGGCGCGTCTTTCCGGGAACAGGGGTGAATGAAAAGTTCGATCAATATGCAACGCCAACGACCCCGTTAACCGCACTATTTAATAAGGAATTAAAAGATAGTCTAGAGCTATTAAAGCCTTTCGCATATCCTAATCCATATTATGCTGGTGCTTCATGGGAAGGAAGGTCTAGTTTTGAAGAAGATCGAAAAATCACTTTTGGAAATCTACCTGAGCGCTGCACGATTAGAATCTTTACGCTCGCAGGAGATTTAATAAAAACCATTCAACATGATCAAAATTATAACGGTTCTGATATTCGATGGTATCAGACCTATTCTAACAATGAACGAACTGCATTCTCAGGTGGCGAGCATAGCTGGGATTTGCTGAGTGAAAGCGCACAAATTATAGCTCGAGGAACTTATATATTCTCCGTTGAAGATTTGAATTCAGGAGAAATTTGGAAGGAAAAATTTGTAATAATCAAATAGAAATTAAGAATTAAACTCAATACAATGAAAACACGATTACTCTTTTTAGTGCTCTTTATGGCCTCTTTCAATTTGGTCAAAGCACAATACCCAGTGGTTACGATTGAAGATATTCAAACGGTAACTCAAAATGCTTTAGGAAACTGCGATGATCAAACCTTTTACTTAGGAGACACAGTAATTCTTCGTGCCAAGGTGGTGATGGACGGAAATCTTGCTGTACCAAGTGGGGTAGGTAACCCAAACGGCCATAAAAACTTTTGGCTTCAGCAAGGAAATGGTGGAGCATATAAAGGCATCGATATTTTTAATTTATCAAGCGTTAGTGTTTCTGAAGATCCGCACAATTTGATTGCAGGCGATTCAATCGAAGTAATCGGAGTTGTAGATGATTACAACGGTGAATCTGAATTACTTCCTTTAGCAGGATCTTCAATAACACTTTTGGGTCAAGGTTTGCCCATCTATCCTGTTCAAGTTGATATTGCTGACCTCAATGACATTGAAAGAAACAACCTGTTAGAGACAGGTGAGCAATGGGAAGGAGCGTATGTAGAAATAGTAGGCGCTACGGTTGCTTCATTAGATTTCTTCAGTGGTGGTACGAGAGTGAGTTTCAATATTGAGGATCAATTTGGAAACCTTTTGGGCGTTTCAGATCGCTTTTTAGTTCAAAAACTTCCTGGAGAAGGTGGGAATTTTGTGGCACCTAATGTTGGTGATCAATTAGATACTATCCGAGGAATAATTGCTCATAGTAAGAACAACTGCCCAGGCTTCAACGGACGTGGATACGAACTCTATCCTTTCCAAGAAAGTGATTATGTATATGGAGCCTCGGCTCCACGTGTATTTAATATTGCCCGAACCCCTCTTGTTCCAAATTCAAGTCAAGACGTTACCGTAACAGCTGACATCACTGATAATGATGGCGTCATAGTTTCTGCCGCTATTTCTTACGCAACAGGTGCATCAGGTGGGAGTTTCTCAACTGTGCCAATGACGTTTGTTTCTGGAGAAACATATACTGCCACAATTCCAGCTCAAGCAGATGGTACTTTGATAAGATGGTACATCTCCGCCACTGACGATAGTGCCCAAGTAACTCAGTTGCCAAACAACGACCCAAACACGAATACTTATTTATATAGAGTTCGCAATAATGGATTGAGCATATTCGATGTTCAGTATACTCCTTACGCAAATGGAATCAGTCCATATCAAGGCGAAAGTGTTAGTGTAGAAGGTGTTGTTACGTCAAGCGTAAACTCTACCGACACTGGTGATCTTGGATATGTATACATCCAACAAGAAAATCAGCTCAATTTTGCTGGCCTTTGGTTGCAGCAAGGATCTACAATAAGTCAACTTGAACGAGGTCAAAAAGTAGAAGTTGAAGGTGTCGTGTCGGAAAACTTCGGAATGACGGCACTTACTGATATTGCTTCAGTAAATGTGACAGGCGCTGGATCTATCAATCCTCTAGTATTGAACCCTGATTCATTCTCTTTATATAATGGATCAACTCAAGAGCAGTATGAAGGCATGTTGGTTCGATTTGAGAATCCATCCGCTGGAGATAGAATATATGTTGTTGAACAAAACGCTGATGCGGTAACAAGCAACAACTATGCAGAATACAGAGTAGGTACAGACATCTTCAATCCAAATTCAGGTGTAAGAATTATCGCAGGTCGCTCGGGTGGAAATAGCTCATTGTATGTTTCCTATGTCAATGATTCGCTTTGGGTCAACAACCTAAATGTGGATCCATACATTGTTGATTATGGACACAGCATGCAAAGTGTATCCGGTATTTTCTACTACAGTTTTGGTTCTATGAAATTACTTCCTAGAAACAACCATGATATTGTTGGATATGGTGACGCTCCAGTAATTGCAATGTTTACTTCTGATCTTATAGAGGTTTGTGTAAACGACACTGTTCTATTTATGAATATGTCATCTGTGATTGCTGATGATTTTACGTGGGATTTTGGAGACGGCACATCATCTTCTAACGAAGATCCAATGCAGATTTACACGGTTGGTGGATGGTACTCAGTAAGCTTGATCGCAGAAAACACCGTTGATGGAGCCTCAGACACTGCAACAGCAGTGGAATATATCTATGTAGATTCGAGTGAAGCTTGTATGACGGTTGGTGTAAAAGAAAATAGAGTTTCTGCAATAGAGACTTTGATTTACCCAAATCCTACATCAGATTTAATTACAATTAAGACTGATTTTGCAGATCACACTGTGTACAGCATCACCATCTTCGACCTTAACGGAAGAGAGGTTTTCAAAAGAATGACAAGCCGCTCAATTGAGACGTTGAATCTTTCTTCTTTAGATGCAGGCAACTACTTCATCGAAGTGAGTTCTAACGGCAGCACAGTAGATGTTGTGACAATTGTTAAGCAATAATTTCTAGATAAAATCCTAGGTGCGAAAAAACAGATCGATAATCAGCGATTTTGCGATCAAAGCAATGCTTGGTCTGTTTTTTTGCGCCCTTTTATTTTCAAGTGCTTGTAAAAAGGACGAGCCAAAAGACAATAGTGCCCCTGAAACAATAACTTCTGTTGAAGCATTCAACTTGACAGGAGAAAACAGGCTTAACAGTTTAGTCAAGCTTGAATGGTATGGGACAGATCCGGATGGTTATGTTGTTGGATATGAATTCAGCTTTGACCAAGAAACTTGGTATTATACAGAGAGTCAAGACTCAACTTTTTTATTTTCAATAACCGCTGGAAGTGACACACTTGACATAGATTTCTATATCAGAGCTATTGATAATGATAAGCAAGCAGACGAATCTCCTGCTTATTTGAAGATTCCTCTAAAAAACACTCCTCCAGAAATTATTTTCAATAAAGACCTTATTCCTGTCGACACTTCTTTTAATCTCATCACTTTGGTTTGGGAAGCAAGTGATGCAGATGGGATCGAAACCTTGGAGCAAATCCAGCTTAAAATCAATAATGGAGAATGGACCAATATTAGCCCGAATCGATCACAAGGGACGATTGTTCCAACTACACCCGAGCAATCAGGTGAGGTTTCTTCAACCATACACTATGATCTTTCATCTACAGGTGGAAATATTTCAGGATTGCTTTTGAACGACATCAATGACTTTTATATTCGAGCCATTGATGTAGCTGGGTCTATTAGTAAAGAAGACACCATTCCGTCTATATATGTCAGAAAAAAATCGAATGATCTTCTCGTTATAGGAGCCAATTCGGCTAGTCCAAATTCATTTTACAGTTCCAACCTAAACTCTGCAGGTGTTGGCTTTGACTTTATTGACTTTGTAGCAAATGATGCTAAAAATCAACCTAAAATTTGGTCACCTACTCTCAGTTTGTTAATGCAGCAATACGATCAGGTAATGATGTACGCGAACGATGTAACGTTTACAAATGCACAAACCAATGCTGATGAAATTGTTTTAGAATTTGCTTCTTCGGCCATTGAAGAATATGTCACTGATGGAGGTAAAATATTTATTTCTTCAAGCTTTCCAGCAAATTATGACCAAACGAGCGGCTTATACGGCATTCTTCCTATAGACAGCTTTAGTTCATCTGTGGGTCTTGCTCGTCTTCCTATTGATTCATTAGTTGTGCCTATTGAATCATCTTTTCCCACTCTCACATGTTCTTCTTTTATATCTGGTTTAGATCCATTCTACCCGTCAAGTGATGCTATTGAAATGTATTCTGCTCAACTCACTAAGAACAATGGTTGGGAAGGACCAAAAAACGTAACCGTGAAGCGTGCTGCAAACGGAAACACAAACTTCATTTTTATGTCTATTGAGTTGCATAAACTCGCGGCAGATCAAACAGCAGTGCAACAATTCTTTGATAAAGTATTCAATGATGAGTTTAACTGGTAAGTCATACAATGCATATCATGCAGCGGGCCTTCCAAGATTAGTTGGGCTTGTTTTTTCAATGCTGTTATTAGTCGGTGCAGCAACCGCGCAAACCGCCACTTTAAAAGGTGTGATTTACGACAAAGAATCGGGAGAAACACTTCCAGGGGCCACCGTTGTTTTGGTCGGAACCTACAAAGGAACCAGCACTGATATTGACGGTAAATATGAAATTAAAGACATAAAATCGGGAGACTACTCTGTCAAAATCAGCTTTATCGGCTATAGCGATCAACTCTATAATGGAATAACCATTAAAAAGGGCGAAACACGCACCTTGGATTCGAAAATCAGCTTTAGGTCTAATACTCTCCAAGAAGTAATCGTAGTTGGCGAGCAAGTTATTGACCTTGAAAGTGGAAAATCTGAGATACGTATTTCGCAAGACGACATCAAAGAAATGTCGGTTAGAAACGTTCAAGACGTTGTAAAAATGCAAGCTGGCGTGAGTGAAAACCCAGATGGGTTGCAGATACGGGGTGGTCGTGTTTACGAAACTCAATATGTTGTGGATGGTATTTCAGCAAAAGACCCACTCGCTGGAACTGGTTTTGGTGTGAATGTTAGCTCTTCGTCCATTCAAGATTTAAAGGTCATAACCGGTGGTGCAGGAGCTGAATATGGCGATGGATCTTCGGGCGTTATTTCTACCCAGATCCGCGAAGGAGGAAATAAACTTCAAGTTAGCGGAAGTTGGCTAACGGATAATTATTTCACCAATAGAAAAGGTGGAACAGCTTGGAATACTGATATATGGGAAGCCACAATTGCAACTCCAATTCCAGGAACAAAAAATAGGCTTACACTTTTCACATCAGCATCCGTCAACCTCACCGATACTTATTTTGACGAAGAAGCGAGTCAGTTGCACTCTTCTCTTTTCACAGGAAATGACTCTTCATGGGCACCACGACAGGACAATAAATGGTCACACACATTAAAGTTAGCCTATACAATTCGCCCGGGGTTCAAGCTGTTCTTCACAAACCAACATTCCTTAAACATCAATCAAAACACACGAAGTTTGCAAATTGTAGGCTTTGATGCTGTTGTAAGGCCAGGGTATCAGTATGATTTCAGCAATGACTTAAACAATGCTACTACATACACTCATCAGTCCAATTTATCTGTAGTTGGAATGACATTTTCCTTTCCGAACAATAGGTGGAGTGTGCAGTCCAATGTCGGAAGATTATTTACGAATCTGCGAGCTGACGCTAATGGCAGGCCGTTTAGAGAAGAAACGATCGATCAAATTTATGACCCTGAAAGTATAATCACTGACCCCATCAGTCTATTCAACCCTGAAGATTCGATTGTTTATGTAAATGCTCCTTCTGGACTAATAAATAATGATGGCATAAGCACCATATGGCATGATCATTACGTTCAAGAGTACACCATTAAAAATATAATCAAATTCTACCCTGAAAGTAAGATTCACAAATGGACGTTTGGTCAAGAGCATAAAGAAACCCAGTATCAATGGGCTGACGTTTCCAGTCCATGGGTTGGAGCTCCAATTCAAATAAACGATACATTAACGACACCTTCTATTAGTGTTGGATCAAGTAATGATATATGGCAAGCCAATGCAACAAATGGTGGTCTGTTTGTAGAAGATAATATCATTTATAAGGGCATCAATGCAACACTAGGTGTTCGATTAAATTATTGGGCTTTTGGCTCTTTTGTTGACGATGCCATTAAAAACCCAGACGCTCTCATCCTAGATGAGGTTCGTAAACAATACACTGAGCGAACATTTGGCCTATTAGGTAAAAGGTATCAGGCACGAATACTTCCTCGACTAAATGTGTCTTTTCCAGTAACTGAAAACAACGTTTTGTATTTCAATTACGGACACAGTATGAATTTACCACACCCTCGCTTCATTTACGCTGGCCTTGATCCAGTTTATCAGGATCGTGGTTTTCTTTCACGAATCGGTAATCCCAACCTGAAACCAGAAACAACGGTTTCATATGAGTTAGGCATTAAATCCCAAGTCACTAAAAAGCTCGGTGTAACCTTTACTGCTTTTAACAATGATAAATACGATTACATCGTCACAAGAACCATAGTCCTTGAAGATCAAACGGGCAGATTGGTTAATCGCACAACGTCTATAAATCAAGATTATGCGCGAATCATTGGGCTTGAACTAGGTGTAAATTATCGAGTTGGAAAATTCATAAAAACATTCGCCAACTTAACCTACCAATCAGCAACAGGTAAATCAAATTCAGCTGCTGAATCTTTATTACAAATAGTTCAAACCGGCTTTGTAAATACTACCCAAGAACAATATCTGGCTTGGGACAGACCTTGGGACTTTAAAGCTGGAATAATAATAACTCCAGATAGCACCATTTCTATTGGTAAAATCCCTCTTAAAGGGTTCAGAGTATTTATAACAGGAACTTATAAATCTGGTTTGCGCTATACTCCTTACGAGTATAATGGCACAAATGATATTGGAAGACCAATTTACATTCGAGATGACTCGAACCCCAATGCTAATATTGGCGAAGCTTGGTCATGGGTTGACTTAAGACTATCAAGAGATTTTATTTCGAAAAACGGACGTGGGGTTTCATTGAGTATAGAGGTGAAAAACATATTCAATAGAAGAAATGCTCAAATCATAAACCCAGTAACCGGAAGAGCCTATGAAGTAGGAGATAATGTTCCCGATAGCTGGAGAGATTTGGCCTATCCAGATCCTTTAGACAGAAGCACTCCTCCTGCGGACCCTGCCCGATTCACTTCTCCCAGACAAATCATTTACGGCCTATCGTTTAAGTTCTAATGAAGAAGATTTTCATCCATATCATCATTCTTCAATTGATTGCAATCAATGCATCAGCTCAACTATTGCCGAATTTGGGTGGGCAACGTGCAGGAGTTTCAACCTTATCTTTTTTGAAAAATGATATCAGCCCAAGGTCAATGGCTTTGAGTGGAGCAAACTTGACTCTTTCTGCAGATGGCATGTCAACAGTGCATAATACAGCATCCATGTCGCAACTTTCCGGAATTCATATAGTCGCCAGTGACTTAATGCTTGGAGCCGGAATAAATCAATCTTGGTTTAGCGCTATTGTCCCGCTAAAATCTAGCACAAGTGCTATTGGTGTTAATCTAAACTATCTTTCTAGCGGTGCTATGAAAGTTAGGACGGAGTTTCAACCTGAAGGAACTGGTGAATATTTCTATGCTAATCAATTTGCTGCTGGAGTCTCTTATTCAAAATTACTTTCAGACCGTTTTAGCTTTGGAACGAATCTTAAATTGATCAGAGAGAATCTAGCTCAATACTCTAATACTACAGTGGCTGTAGATCTTGGATTTCTTTATTCAACGGATGTGAAAGATTTAAAATTTGGAATTGTGGTTCAGAATTTTGGAGGAAATTCAGCGCTTTCAGGTACAGATATAGCTGAATCTTTTAATAGACAATCCGTATCTGTAGGTCAATATTCGGTGCCAACTGTTTTCAGATTAGGAGCTTCAATGAAACCCATTCAACGAGATGATCAAAGTTTAATGGTAGCTGTTCAACTAGAGCACCCTAATGACAATAGTGAAAACTTAAGAATTGGTGTTGAATACGAATTCAAAAAACTGTTTTATGCTCGCGCTGGATACAAAATCAATGTAGAAGGTGAAAACCTTCCTACCCTAGGTTTAGGATATAAAATTCGAGCAGGTAGAAATACTTTAATGATCAATTACGGAGTAAATGCTACTCAATATCTTGGCACACTACATGCCTTTGGATTAGACTTCATGATCAATAATGATAAAAGAGAATGAGAAGAACTAGTATCATATTAATCTTCGCTAGTCTTCTTCTAAACTCTTGCGAGGGATTCTTCGGTAAGAAAACAGATTTATCATTTATTGATGCGCCTGTTTTTCAAGCCCGTGATGTTGCCTATGTGCCAATACAACCAATAATTGATGGTTTTTTTGAGCCTACAGATGTAATAGCTGGATTTGATGAACTCATCTATGTGGTTGATGCTGGAAGTCAAGAGATTATTGCCTTCGATCAAAGTGGACGTGAACAAGGCCGGTATTCACTTAAAGGCGTTACAAAAATCATCCAAGACCGTCAGATGAATATTCTTGCAATTGCGGAACACGACACTACAATTAATGAGGCTGACTATACGCTTTCCGCAATTTATAGATTGGATTTAAATTCTGCCTTAGGCTACAATATTAAAAATGCTCAAATCATAAATAAAATCGTTCACCCATTCTATTTTAAGACTAGCTTCAGCAGCATCGATGCTCAAGTGAAATTCACTTCTGTAGATATTATGGGAAACAATACTATTTATGCAACTAGAACCGGTCCACGTGACAATGAAAACCAAGTGGGTGGTCCTGATGATGGTATTGTCCTCTTCAATGAAAAAGACGAATATGTGTCTAACATTTTCGTGAGTACTAATTCAGGTTTTTTCAGAGGCTATTTTAAAACCCCACTCTGTATTACGACTCTTGCAAAACCTCGACAAAGCCCATCGGTTAGTCTTTCGAGTAATTTCTTTGTTGCAATGGGAGATCCTACTGTCTCCATTAACGTTCAGTCCATTCGTTTCACTGAAACTGAATTCGGTTCTTCTTATGAAGTAGAGGTATTAGATTTTACTGACACATCTAAAGCAGATGACTTCTTGTATAGATCAAACAGATTTGAAAACCCTGTGGACCTGACTATGACAGGAGACGGAACGAACTATCTCTTTGTTGTTGACGATGCCAAAGACTCCATCTATCAATTCACCACTCGAGGATGGGAAGGGGTGAATCCTCCAGCAGGTTCTTCGCAAACAAAAAACATTATTGCATCATTCGGTGGAACCGGACAAGGTGCCACTCAATTCAATAAACCTTCTGCTGTCGCTTACCTTGATAGGGTTCTCTATGTCACTGACAAGGGAAATGGGAGACTTCTTCGATTTAAATTAACAACCGATATTGACTAAATCTTTATGAAAAACATTCTATCTGCTCTTGTTCTATCCATTTTCATATTGCAAGTGATCGGTCAAACGACATTACCTACATCCTGGGATTTCAATTCCTCTCCCGCTACTTTACCAACAGGCTGGTCTACCAACACCACGGCAAATTACAGTTCAGGACTTATAGATGTCAATGGCTCTACTTCAGTGGCAGGTAAATTGCAAGCGACAGACCATTATGTCACCATATACTTCTTTGATGAACCAGGGGAAGTGAGTTACAATCTCAAAAGCTACGGAACTCCATCTTTCGCGGGAACGCTAGAAGTGCAAGAGTCCATAAATGGAACCTCGTGGTCAACCATGCATACGTTCTCTAATGGTGATTTTGACGGTTCATGGAATCAATTCACAGACACGCCAAATATCACCTCCAGATATATTCGGTTCATTCTATCAAACAAGATTTCTGGAACAAATGCTGGACTTGATGATGTGAGCATCTTAGCCAATGTGCCAACCATTCAAGAGATGAATGTTCAATTTTTAGGGAATGACATTCCAAATAACAATTCCGTTCAATTTGCTGAAAACCTCACTTCAACTAAGGTTCTGAAATTCGGCATTCAAAACCTAGGCACCGGCAGTTCATTAACTATTGGAGCATCAAGCTTATCAGGCAGTGAAGCGGGTGACTATAGCGTAGCCAATAGCCCAACTTCTATCGCTCCTTTAAGCACAGATACACTTGAAATCAATTTCACACCATCTGCAGCTGGAAGTAGAAATGCAACCCTCTCTATCATCAATGATGATCCCAATGAAAACCCATACGTTATTCAACTCGATGGAATTGGTGGAACAGGCGCCAGTGAACCTTCTGCAAACCCGAGTAATTTGACAGTCGGAATGCTCAAAACATTCAGAGTAAGTGCAAGCTTCGATCCAAGTGTTGCTGATGGCTATGTTGTTTTATTCAAAAAAAATACTGCCATAAATGTAACATTGACCGATGGTGATGAATATGAAAAGGGCCAAGGTTTAGGTAACGCAAAAGTTGCATATGTTGGATCAAACACTATGTTTTGGCTGAATGAAGCAACGGCTGATGATACTTTTCACATTGAGGTCTTTGCATATAATGGAAGCGGTCAATTCATTAACTATAAAAATGATGCTCCACTTCAAGGTGAGATCATTACCCCACTTGCTTCAATGCAAAACGCTAACTATTACAATGGGGTAGATGCAACTCTACCAAGTTTCGTATCAGATCTGCATGATGTAATCAACCCTCATACAGTGCGTTTTTATAGCAATTATAAGTCAGATATAATCCCACAGTTTATCGCGCGTGACACTGCAGATAATAAACGCGTTGTTACGTGTGTTTATAGCAATGATGAAGTTGTTTATACTCCCCCTTTTGCTTGGACGCCTACCACAAGTTTAAACAGAGAGCACACCTTACCTGCCAGTTGGATGCCAAGCGTTGGAAATACTGGCACACCAGAATATCAAGACAGACATCATCTATTCCCTACAGTTTCAACAGCAAATGGTCAACGAAGCAATGAACCTCTGGGTAATGTTGTCACCGCCACTTCTTCCTACGGAGATGGTAAAAGAGGCACGGATGCATTTGGCAACACCGTTTATGAGCCGCGTTCGGGACAAAAGGGAAATGCATCTAGGGCAATTTTATACATGATGACGGCTTACCATGATGCACAAGGGGACAGTTGGGCATTTGATGATTTATTAAGCAACGGTTCAAATCAAAAACAGGATGTTTTGGTTGATTGGCACACCAATGATTTACCTACTGGATACGAGCATGCTCGCAACGACTATATAGATTCACTTCAAGGAAATCGCAATCCGTTTGTAGATAGCGCTCAATGGGTTTGCTATATAGATTTCAAAACAATGAATTACCGCAACACTCCAGACAGTCTTTGCTTAGCAAAAACAGCTCTTCATCCACCAATTCCAGTTGATACCGCGGATACCGCAATTGGTATAAACAGCATTGACTTTGATGATAATTGGATTCTATATCCCAATCCGAGTTCTGATTTCATTACTGTAGGTCATATAACAGAAAAGAACACCTTGATTGAAATATATAATGCTCAAGGAAGATTCATTATGTCAAAAAACTTACCCTCAAATGTCAATCAATTTAATATTGGTTCACTGTCAAAAGGGCTTTACCATATTGTGCTCCATTCAGCAACAAAGAATAAAAGACAGGTCTTCAGATTTGTGAAAATTTAAGTTCCAAACTTTTCCTCGTACTTTAGAGCAACTAATTACTTGCTAAAAGAGTCATAGTACAAATGAAGAGTGCGTTGATTTGTGGTTTAATTCTAATTTCCTGTTTTAAGGGAGTCTCTCAATCGTGTCCAAATATTGGGTTTGAAGACAGTTCTTTCGTCAATTGGACTGGTTATACAGGCAGCTACAATGATTTAATAGGTAATATGACTGTAGGAATTGATCCTACAAGACATAAGATTATTTCCGCGTATCCAGTTATGCCTTATGATTCTTTATGTGATACTCTTCTCGCCAAAGTGGCTCCTGGTTCTGATTTTTCAGTAAGACTTGGTAACTCAAATGTTGGCGCCAGACATGAAAAATTACTGTACACCCTTCAAGTAGATTCTAGCAATTTTCTTTTTACTTATGCTTCTGCTATTGTTCTACAAGACCCTGGCCATAGCATTACGAGTCAACCTTATTTTCAAATAACCCTGTTGGACACTGCTGGCAATGAATTAGATTCTGTCTGTGGTAAAATCGAAATCTTCGCAGACCCTTCAATCCCTGGATTCATTCAGTCACAAAGTAGTGGAGGATTTCAACCACCTCTCTATCGAGATTGGACATTTGGAGGAATAGACTTAACTGCCTACGAAGGTCAATCTGTGACTGTTGAATTCACAACTAAGGACTGCAACGCTGGTGGACATTACGGTTATGCGTATATCGATGCCGGTTGCTATCCAAAAGAAATTGTCACCCAATTTTGCGAAGGCTCAACGGATAGTATAAGAATGTCTGCCCCAATTGGATTTGAATATCTATGGAATACAGGAGACACTGGTCAAACCTTATCTGTTCTCCCAGAAATTGCAGACAGCGCATATTTCGTAACATGTACTTCTTCATTAACCGGCTGTTCTTTTGAACTTTCCACAACTACAGAACCTACATTTTACTATGATTTTGGAGTCAAAGAAACAAGTTGTGGAGAAGCTCAAATTCAAACTACACTGAAAATCAGCCGAGGCTCTATTGCTAATTTTTATTGGGATTTTGGCGATACCACCACACTTGGTGACACTTCCAATCTCATGACTCCAACTTATACTTATCCCGGACCGGGTGTATATGTAGTCACTCTTATTGCTGATGACGGTTTAGGCTGCAGAAGTGATACTCTGACGGATAGTGTGAACATTTATTTTCCTCCACAGGCTGATTTCATTGCAGATACGGCTTGTTTAGATCACACTACTATTTTCAACAATCTCTCTGAAATTTCACCCAACGTTTTTAACTCCTTCAACTGGACCTTCGGAGATGGGTCAACCGATACAGCATATACTCCTATCCATGAATTTGATCAAGACACTATATTCTTGGTTACGCTTAGTATTTGGTCTGATTCATCATTCTGTGGAGACACGATAACCAAACCCATTTTAATCAGACCTCGACCTACTGCTTCGTTTTACAATTTTGAGCCCGATAGCTGCATACCTCATGAAGTACATTTTATAAATGAATCTTCATATAAGGATAGTTCAACAATCGTAAGCTATGCTTGGAACTTCGGAAATGATGATCTTGATTCTATTGCAATTCCTACGTATACATACTTACAGCCCGGAATCTTCAGCCCCTCTCTCATATTGACTGATACCTTTGGTTGCCAAGATTCTATTAAATATGAAAATCTAATCCGCGTTGCAAATATTCCAACAGCAGATTTCACCGCATCCCCATTAGAAGTTCACATCTCAGATGCGGCTGTTTATTTCACCAACAAAAGCAACGATGCCGACAGATTCATTTGGACATTTGGAAACGAAAACAATTTGGGCGTAGGCACTAGCGAAGACGATAATCCCAATTGGATATTTCCAAGGGCCGGTAATTATGAGGTTCAACTTTTAGCTTTATCAGATCTCGGATGTTTTGACACGGCATCTCTCAACATTCGTGTCATTGATGATCGGTTGTTTATTTCAAATGTCATAACACCAAATGGAGATGGTGTTAATGATGCATTCAATTTCATTGGTGACCATTCCTCAATGACAAATTTTAAATGCGCTATTTACAATAGATGGGGGACGCTAATTTTTGACACCAATAACCCAGGATTCAACTGGGACGGAAGTCTTCATGGAGAAATAGTATCTCCTGGAACTTATTTCTATACCATAGAGTATGACGGTTTCAATAATGAGTCATTCAGCTTCAAGGGTGAATTGAGCGTATTGCCATGACCCCGTTCATTCATGCAAAAAATCCATCGAAGCAGCGATAAACTCTGTTGGTTTTTCAGCATGCAACCAATGCCCTGCTCCTTCAATAGTGATGAGGTGCGAATGAGGAAATAGCACTTTAATGTCTGGCCAGTCTTCGTCTCGAATGTAATCCGATTGACTTCCTTTAATAAAAACTGTTGATCCCTGAAAGTCCATATCTTCTATAGCTTCACCAATACGTTCTAGGTTGCTCTCGATTGCATCAAGGTTAAATCGCCATCCAAATTGATCGCGCTCTTTATGAAAAAGACTCTTCATTAAAAACTGACGAATACCTGGTTGTGGAATATCGGCTTTCATGAATTGCTCTGCATCTGTGCGCTTAGCAATATCATTCAAAGGAACTGCCCGAAGTCCAGCAATAATAGATTGATGATGCACTTTGTAATATCTAGGTCCAATATCCGCCACAACGAGCTTTTCAACCCTTTCAGGGAAGTCTTGTGCAAGTTTCATGGCTACTTTCCCACCCATTGAATGCCCCAAAATATTTGCGCTCTTTAATCCCAAATCATCCATGAGCTCTATGACGTCTGTCACCATCAAATCATATGAATGATCTTCACTATGTGGTGAGTGTCCATGATTCCTCAAATCAAGAATAAAAACTTTATAATATTTCGCAAATTCTTTCGCAGGAGCTTGCCAGTTATCTAACATCCCCATTAAACCGTGCATCACAATTAATGGCTCGCCCTCGCCAAAAGATTTATAGTTTAGCTTCATGACAGTTTAGACAAATACATCTGCACAGTGTTTTCTAAGCCAAAGAAAAGAGCATCAGAAATTAAAGCGTGACCAATAGAGACCTCATCCAAATATGGAAGTGACGTGGTAAAATATTCTAGATTCTCGAGGTTTAGATCATGACCAGCATTTATTCCCAATCCAATTTCATGAGCGTGTTTTGAAGCCAAAGCAAAAGGCTTCACAGCCGATTCTCGATCAATGGAATAATTAGCCGCAAAAGGCTCTGTATATAATTCGATTCTATCAGCTCCGACTTCCTTAGCTCCATCAATTAATTGAAGGTCAGGCTCAATAAATATGGAAGTTCGAATACCGTATGAATTCAACTCCGTTAAAACTTCTTTTAAAAACGCACCATATTGAAGTGTGTTCCATCCTGCATTGCTTGTCAAAACACCCGGTGGATCAGGCACTAATGTGGCTTGAGATGGTTTAGCTTTTAGAACTAAATCTAGCCATTCGCGATTCGGATAACCCTCAATATTGAATTCGGTTTTTAGACTGGTCGAAAGATCTTCAACATCCTTATAGGTAATATGTCTTTGATCTGGTCTTGGGTGAACTGTTATTCCCTCTGCACCAAATTCTTCAATGCGTTTGGCCGCAAAAACTACGTTAGGAATATCTCCTCCTCGAGCGTTTCTGATTGTGGCGATCTTATTTATGTTTACACTTAGCTTGGTCATTCAAAATTCTACATTTGCCTTACAAATGAACGGATTTCCACGTCTTTACTAAGACTGTCTTAGAATAATAAATGTTAGCTGAAGAACTCATAGTAGATAATATCCCTCCCTTGTCAAAAAATGACACAGGTGAAACTGCTTTGAGATGGATGGATGAATTCAAGATTATGCACTTGAGCGTAGTTGAGAATAAAAACTTCTTAGGAACCATATCTGAGAGTGATGTGCTTGGCATGACGGACTTAAGTGAAAAAATTGGAAGCTACATGGAGCTTCTAAACCCTGCTTTCGTAACGCAGAGGCAACATGTTTTCGAAGTAGTAAAGGTGGTTAACGATCAAAAGCTTTCCATAATTCCTGTATTAGACGCTCATGAAAAATATGCCGGATCTATTACTATTGCTCAAGTAATGGAGATTATTGCTGATATGCCTGTTGCGAATAATCCAGGTGGAGTGATTGTATTAGAGCTCAACTACAACGATTATTCCTTAGAGGCAATAGCTAGAATTATAGAAGAAAATAATACCAAGATCTTAGGGACATTTATTACATCTCATCCTGATTCAACGAAAATGCAGTTGACAATAAAGGTGAACACAGTTGATATCAGAGCAATTGTTTCCTCTCTCCAACGTCATGAATATTCCATCACATACTTTGAAGATAGTGGTGATTTTAATGATGATTTAAAGGATCGATTTGATTCTTTTATGAATTTCTTGAATATATAACTGCTGCGTATGCTCAGGCTGAGCCTCTTCCTCATATTGAGCATTTTGTGTTTATTACAGCTTTCGGCTCAAGAAAAGGTCGAGATCAATGAAATCATTGTTCTTGGCAACGAGCGTTCAAAAGAGCAAGTCATACTGCGAGAACTTTCCTTCAAACGTGGAGATAGTATTTCTCTCAACGACTTCGAAGAGTTAAAAGCAAAAAGCACTCAAACTTTAACGAATACCTCATTATTCAATTTTATTGAAATCAGCTATTCGCCAAGAGCTGAAGGTCAAATTATAGTAGTTGTGAAAGTAACTGAACGATGGTATATCTGGCCAGGGTTTGTCTTCTCACTAGCTGAAACAAATTTTAATAGTTGGTGGCAAAACAAGGATTTCGACAGAATTAACTACGGCCTATTTGTTCAAGATATGAACTTTAGAGGCAGGCGAGAAAAGGTGACGCTAGAATTTCAAAATGGATGGAAAAGAAAAATTGGGATTAATTATGAAATCCCCGGAATAAACAAAAAACGAACCTTAGGAGTTGGAATCAAAATGTTCTATGCCAACAATAGAGAAATCAATTACGGTTCTGCAAATAACGAACGTCTATTCTTTAAAAATGAAGAGTTTATACAGGAAGAATTTTCGTTCGAAGGTAAACTTGAGTTAAGACCACGTCTATTCAATAGACACAGATTGGCTTTTGGATTAAATACGGTCATCATTGATGATATTATTAATACCTATAACACATCTTATCTTCCTGAAAATCGAAACAGATCGCAATACTTTTATCTTAATTATGGGTTTAAGCGAGAAAAACGAGACAACATAGGCTACCCCCTCAAAGGATATGTATTTGACGCAAGCATAGATCAAGAGGGATTAGGGTTAATTCATGAAGATGATATCATGATGACCAAAGGCCTAGTCACTTTTAACCTTCACAATCACCTGGGAGGAAGATGGTATTATGCTCAAAGCTTAAAGGGGAAGTACACCTTTTATGACAGTAAAAATGTGCCTTATTATTTCCAGCGTGGATTGGGCTATAGTTCGGCATTTATAAGAGGATACGAATTGTATGTTATTGACGGTCAACACTATGCCGCATATAAATCAAACATTAAGTATCAACTTATCAAAAAACAAACTGTAGACCTAAATTTCGGCATAGCAAACAAATTTGACAAGTTCCACTATTCCGTATTTTTGAATGCATTCGGGGATGCGGGATACGTTGTCGACAATATAAATGACGCTGTTAATCCACTCGCCAATAATCTACAGTATACGTATGGTCTTGGTCTTGATTTGGTTACTTATTATGATATCGTGGTTCGATTTGAAGGGTCTATTAATCGTCAAGGCGAACCGGGGTTTTACATCCACTTTAAAAATCCAATTTAAATGAAACCATTTGCAATCTACGGCAGAGAGTTTGGCGAAGAGCACAATAAGAGGATTATAGAATTTTTTGAATTTCTAGATTCCAAAGGAGCCAAGTATTCTGTATACGAACCCTTTGCAAAATTTCTTCAGAATCGGATTGGACTCTCGAATCAAATCACCACATACTCAAAAGAAGATTTTAATGCTTCTGAGTTTGAAATCATGCTTTCAATAGGTGGAGACGGCACCATGCTGGATACCACAACTTTCATCAAAAACTCTAAGCTTCCAATTCTCGGACTAAATACTGGAAGGCTCGGCTTTTTATCAAGTATCAATCTTGAGCATATGGAAGAAGCAATCGATCAAATTTTGAAAGGTGCATACATGATTGATACCCGATCAGTTTTAAAAGCGGTGACGGAAGAAAATCATTTTGGCAACGAAAATTTCGCGCTTAACGAACTGACAATTCATAAAAAAGACACCCAATCTATGATTGCTGTCCAAGTGTATGTTGACGGTAAGTATCTAAACACCTATTGGTCTGATGGACTAATTATTGCCACTCCAACTGGATCAACGGCATATTCATTGAGTTGTGGTGGGCCAATAATTTTACCTAGTTCTGCCAACTTCATTATCACTCCGGTGGCAACGCATAACTTAACCGTAAGGCCAGTTTTGATTTCCGATCAAAGCGTCATTACACTCAAAATGGACGGCAGAAATTCTAATTTTCTGATGTCAATGGACTCTCGGTCTACAACAATTAATGAAGATTGTGTAATAACCGTTATGAAAAATGATTTCGAAATAACCCTTGTAAGATTGAAATCGCATAGCTTTTTAAAAACCTTAAGACATAAACTACATTGGGGGTACGACAGACGCAATTAACAGAAAATGAATTGCTCATTGGTCAAAAACCTATATTTGCACCCTTGAGAAAACCTTTCTTAGTGAGACAATTAATTAGCCTTTTTCTATTCATTTTATTTCTCGTGCCTCAAATGAGTGAAGCACAGAGATGGAAGCGCTATAGACATGAGGTTTGGGGTGGTCTTGGCGGGACCAATTTTATGGGTGAACTAGGAGGCGGTGCTCAAGAAGCCCAAGACCTTTTCATGGATTTTGATGTTAAATCAAGTCGTTATGTAATAGCTGGAGGCTACCGATATAAGCTGGATGAAATTTTCAGTTTAAAAGGTGGACTAGCTTACGCAAGAGTATATGGAGCTGACAAGTTTGCTGGTGACGTATTTCGCCAAAGTAGAAACCTATCTTTTCGTTCCCCTGTAATTGAGTTAACTGGTCAAGGAGAAGTTTTCTTCATTCGAGAAAAAACGAGTAATCGTTATCGAACACGGGGAATTAGAGGTGCTAATGGAAGTGGTTTAAGTGCATCTTTAACGGGTGGGTTAGGATTAATATACTTTAATCCTAGAGGTGAATACAATGGTAAATGGTACAGCCTTCAGCCTATGGGGACTGAGGGTCAGGGACTTCCTGGAGGCCCCGATAAATACAAAAGAATTGCGATGGTAATTCCTTTTGGTATTTCCGCCAAGTATAGTATTAACAGAAATGTATCTATTTCCTTAGAATATAATTTCCGATTTACCTTCACTGATTATATGGATGACGTTAGTGGCTATTACTTTGATCCTAATGCCATTGCTGCCGCCAATGGTGGTATTGGGTCGGAATCTGGTGATGCTGCAGCATATTTATCTAATCCTGCAATTCCTCTAGAAAAAGAAGACGGAACGATTTTTATTGCTGGGGGACAATCTCCATCAAGTCCAGCGCAGCAAAGAGGAGACGCAACCACAAACGACACGTACATGTTTGCTATATTAGCCCTTAACTATAAGTTTACTTCCAAGAAAACTAATAGGCCTAAGTTCTAATCACGAGAATAAATTTGATCACTTTTCGTTTCTCGATTATGAGACTGTATATGCTCATTCTTTTAATTCTTCTTTACTCTTTTCAATGCTCAGCGCAAAAATCAGGGCAAACTGATTTTGAAATTGGGTTAAGTGGAGGAAGTTCTTGGTACAATGGTGATCTAAATCCTTATGCTCATTTCAACCAAAACTATTGGCACGAATCTTTTGGAATAAGCTTGCGCAGAAATATCAATCAGCGCTTTGCATTTCGAGGACAATTCAATATTGGAGAAATATCCGCAGATGACGCTATTTCTTCATCACAATTTCAATCGAATAGGAACCTCAACTTCTCCTCTCCTCTTTACGAATTGGCATCTACTCTTGAATTCAATTTTCTCAAATTCGATGCCCTTATTAATAAATTTAGATTCAGCCCTTATTCATTCATAGGTATTGCCGGTTTTTATTTCAACCCTAGCACTTCTATTGAAGGAAGTATATATGAACTGCAGCCTTTAGCTACAGAAGGCATTTCATACTCGCGCATTGGAATTTCTATCCCCTTTGGATTTGGCTTTAAATTAGCACTCAACGACCGACTAATAATTAGTGCGGATTGGGGGTTAAGAAAAACGTTCTCAGATTATCTAGATGATGTAAGTGGTGTATACCCCGCTGCATCCGAAATTGATGGTTTATCTCAGGATATTTCAGACAGGAGTTTAGTGCAATCTGGTCCTGACGGAACCAACTGGGGAACTCAACGCGGCAATTCAGTTACGAAAGACTGGTATACCTATGCCATGCTAACTTTAGCCGTGCGCCTTGGACCAAAGAAAGGGTCATGTAAGCATCTAAGGATTTAAGTATCTTCGCGGCCTAATTTGTCTCAGCAAAGCATGAGGCATTTTTTTAGATCGAATGGAACTTGAAGATCAACTAAATAAAGAAGCAATTCCGAAGCACATTGCCATCATAATGGATGGAAATGGACGCTGGGCAAAAGAGAGAGGCAAAGCCCGAATCTTTGGTCACCGCAATGCTCTAGAAGCCGTTCAAGAAACAACGGAAACCGCGGCTAAAATCGGGGTAAAGCACGTTACTCTTTACGCTTTCTCTACCGAGAATTGGAATAGACCTCAAAGAGAGGTCAACGCTTTGATGGAGTTATTGGTAAACACTATCAATAAAGAAATCAAGAACCTTCAAAAAAACAACATTAAGCTAACGGCAATTGGAGATCTAAAATCGTTGCCATCTGCGACTAGAAGAGAACTTGCCAAAGCAATAGAAGCGACTAAAAACAACACCCAACTCGAAGTTATCTTGGCACTAAGCTATAGTTCTAGATGGGAAATCGTTGAGGGTATTAAAAAGCTGTGTCAAGGTGTTAAAAATGGTGAAGTAGACATCGATACAATAAATGAAGAAACGTTCAGTTCATACCTTGCAACAAATAATGTTCCCGACCCTGAATTGATGATTAGAACAAGTGGTGAAATGAGAATTAGCAACTTCCTGTTATGGCAATTAGCCTACGCAGAGCTCATTTTCACTCCTAAACTCTGGCCTGATTTCAGAGGCCCCGACTTAATTCAGGCTGTTATTGATTTTCAAAAAAGAGAGCGTAGGTTCGGTATGACAAGCGAACAGGTTAAGGCATAAGATTTTCATGAATAAGTTCGTCTCTCTATTTCTATCCTTGCTTTTCCTGCTATTGACTTTAGAAGCATTGTCCCAAGTACGTATTGGCTCTTCCTCATCTTTTTCATACAGCTCCCCAAAAACCTATGAAATAGGCGGCATTACAGTGGAAGGCGCTGAAAATTTGGACGAAGGTGCAATCAGGTTGCTATCGGGACTAAATGTTGGCGATAAAATTGATGTTCCTGGTGAAGAAACATCAGAGGCGCTAAAGAAACTTTGGAAACAAGACCTTTTTAGTGATGTTCAGCTTTTATCTCAGAGAATAGAAGGAAATAAGATTTTTCTAATTATAAAAATAACAGAAAGGTCAAGGCTATCTAGGTTCAAATTCAGTGGCGTTTCAAAATCAGAAGCAGATGATTTAAGGGAAAAAATAAACCTCTACAAAGAGAAAATAGTCACTGAGAACCTTGTTATTTCAACACAAAACAAAATTTATTCTTTTTATGAAGACAAAGGCTTTAGGTCTGCCGAGGTGGTCGTAACTCAAGAAGTTGATAGCCTCTTTAGAAATCATGTCATGCTGACTATTGATGTAGACAAACACAAAAAAGTCAAGATTCGAAATATTAATGTTCAAGGAAACAGCCATTTCAGTGATTCCCGTGTTCGAGCTTCCTTTAAAGAAACCAAAGAGAAAACATTTTTTAAGCCCTTTCTCGACCTTGATACGTTGAGTAAAAATGTTTCTAGAAATCTATTTAGTGATATTCGCTCGATACCAAATCACCTTTTACAATACGTCCAAAACCACATAAAGCTTAGGATTTTTAAATCCTCGAAGTATCTTCAAGACAATTTCGAGACGGATAAAGAAAGTCTCATAGCGCGATACAATCAAAAGGGTTACAGAGATGCGCGGGTATTATTGGACTCGGTATACAATGATGGATACAGCAGTGTCAGTATTGACATGAAGTTATCCGAAGGAAATAGATATTATTTCCGAGACATAAAGTGGATAGGAAACACCAAATACTCATCTGATGTTTTAACTAAAACACTAGGAATTAAAGACGGTGATGTCTATGACCCAATCAAGTTAGAAGCTCGCTTGTTTATGGATCAAAATGGAGGAGATGTCACCTCTCTTTACATGGACAACGGCTATCTTTTCTTTCAACTCGATCCTCAAGAGATCTTAGTAGGTAAAGATTCGATCGATCTTGAAATCAGAATGTATGAGGGGCAACAAGCGAGAATCAATAAAGTAACGGTGTCTGGAAACACGAAGACCAACGACTACGTTGTTCTACGAGAGCTTCGCACGAGACCAGGACAGCTCTTTAGCCGCGCAGATATCATTCGCTCCCAAAGAGAGCTTTCTGTTTTAGGCTACTTCAACCCTGAAACCATGAATGTCATTCCAACGCCTGATCCATCAACAGGAACAGTTGACATAGAGTATATTGTTGAAGAGAATCCTAATGATCAGTTGACACTTCAAGGTGGCTATGGCAGTGGGATATTGGTAGCAACTGTTGGAGTGCAATTCAACAATTTTTCCACCAAAAATATTCTTAAGCCCAAAGAATGGAATGGCCCTCTACCTTCAGGTGATGGTCAAAAACTCGGAGTGCAATTCAACACAAATGGCCCGTCATACCAGGCATTTAACGTTTCCTTTACCGAACCATGGCTTGGTGGAAAGAAACCAACCAGTTTAACTCTGTCAGCATTCTATTCATTCTTTTCAAATGGAGCAAGTAGAAGAGCTCCAACAACGTCAGAGAGTCTTACAAAAGAATTTTGGGGAGTTGACAAGCCTTTATATGTGTTTAATGTTAATCGTGGTTTCTTCGAGAGGCGAGGCCTTTCTGCGCAAATAGGTTCAAGATTAAAATGGCCTGATGATTACTTCACTGCTTTTGTAGAGGTGAGCGGTCAACAGTATACGCTGCAAAATCAGCAGCAATTTATTTTCCAAACTGGTCAGGCATATAACCTCTATGCAAAGTTCAAGATTGCTCGAAGTTCTATTGACCAAGCCATCTTCCCAACGATGGGTTCAGAATTGGCGCTTTCTGGGCAGTTCACACCACCTTATAGTTTGTTTAATAATAAGGACTATTCTGATTTAAGTGCATCTGAAAGATTCAAATGGTTAGAATATCATAAATGGAAATTTACTGGAGCCCTTTACAATAAGCTATTTGACAAATTTGTTTTGTATACACGCATAGGATTTGGTGCATTGAGCCTTTATAATAGGGAAGTTGGAATGGTGCCATTTGAAAGATTTTATCTTGGCGGTGATCCCTTTTCAAATGCCGTAAATCAGCTTGACTCAAGAGAAGTAATCTCATTAAGAGGATATGCTGGTTCCAATTTATCGCCTGTTCTCGGAGCAACATTGATCAATAAATATACCGCTGAACTCAGGTATCCTTTTTCATTAAACCCTAGCGCTACCATTTATGGCCTCGGATTTGTAGAAGCTGGTAACAGTTGGGAAACTTTTGAAGGATTTAACCCATTCAACGTTTACAAATCAGCTGGTGTTGGTGTTCGTATTTTCTTGCCAATGTTCGGTTTACTTGGAGTCGACTGGGGATATCGCTTAAATGATGTAGAAGGAAGAGATGGGTTTCCAGCTTTTGATCCTCAGAGGTCAAGATTTCACTTTACACTGGGTATGAATTTTGGAGACTTATAAAATTGATTTATTATGAAATTGAAAATAATTCTTTTACTGACCATTACTTTGATCGCTGCTTCGTCAATGCAAGCGCAGCGTTATGCATTTATTGACACTGACTATATTCTAGAACAAATTCCAGCATATCAAGAAGCTCAAGCTGAAATTGATGCCCAAGCTGAAAAGTGGCAAAAGCAAATTCAAGCTCGTTATGATGAGATAGAAAAGATGTATACCGCCTACAAAGCGGAGCAAGTGCTTTTGACTCCCGATATGAAAAAAGTCAAAGAGCAAGAAATTATCCAAAAAGAAAAGAATGCAAAAGACTTTCAGAAACAAAAGTTTGGCGTAGAGGGCGACCTTTTCAAACTACGTCAAGAACTCATCAAACCCATTCAGGAAGCTGTTTTCGAAGCAGTTCAAAAAATGGCAGAGCAAAAGAGCTACGCAGTGATTTTTGATAAAGCTGCAAGCAGTTCTGCTATTATTTATGCCAGTCCAAAATATGATCAGAGCGAAGAAATTCTTCAACGTTTAGGCTTTACTGCTGAATCAGAATAATTAATACCCTTTATTTGCACCTTAAATTCATTTAGACATGAAATACATACTACTTACAATCGCCAGTTTGGCAATATTCTCAACTACATTAACTGCACAGACCAAATCCAAATTTGGACATGTTGACTCTCAAGCTTTGCTTGAAGCAATGCCCGAAAAAGCTGAAGCTGACAAAAAATTAGAAGCCTTCGCGGCAACACTTGAGACTCAATTAGGAGCCATGTCTACAGAGTGGGAAGGAAAGGTGCAAGATTACAGAGCTAACGAAGCCGTAATGTCAGATATAATCGCGCAAACAAAAGCAGAAGAAATCCAAAACCTAGAGCAAAGGATTCAAGCCTTCCAAAAAAATGCTCAACAAAGATTAGCAAAGGAAGAGGCAAACGTTTATCAACCCATTCTGGATAAGGCTAAGGCAGCCATTGAAAAAGTTGCAGGAGCAAATGGCTATTCTTACGTGTTTGACACTAGTTCTGGATCCTTGCTTTATCAGCCAGAATCAGACGATATTTTGCCACTGGTAAAAACAGATTTAGGAATCACACAATAAATTTAAATCCCGATTTTCATCGGGATTTTTTATTTCCAATTAATTCTGTGGACAACGATCAACCTATAGGTGTATTCGATTCTGGAGTTGGTGGATTATCCATTTGGAGAGAAATTCATCGATTACTTCCGAACGAATCAAGCGTTTACCTTGCAGATTCACGCAATGCTCCTTATGGTGAAAAAGGCAAACAAGCCATCATTGATCTCAGTGTTAAAAACACTGAACTTCTTTTAGAAAAAGGATGTAAACTAATCGTAGTTGCATGTAATACTGCTACGACAAATGCAATTGACTTCCTAAGAATCAACTATAATGTTCCATTTATTGGCATTGAACCTGCCACGAAACCAGCAGCAATAGCAACAAGCTCAAAAAAAATTGGAATACTAGCTACAAAGGGAACCTTAGCCAGTGAACTTTTCATAAATACATCATCTGAATTTCGCGGTGACATAGAGATTTTCGAAACCATTGGAGAAGGACTCGTTCCAATTATTGAGTCCGGAAACTTATCGGATGCAATTCCTCTGCTTGAAAGATATTTACTTCCTATGGTTGAGGCAGGAGTAGATAATATCGTGCTTGGCTGCTCACACTATCCGTTTCTCACCGAACAAATAAAGAATATTGTTCCCTCTAATATTACAATCATTGACTCGGGTGCAGCCGTAGCTAAGCAAACTAAGAACATGCTGGAGAGACACAACCTCCAATCAAAGAACCCAGACCAAAAAAGTCAATTCTTCACAAATGCTGACGTGGAGATACTCAATTCCTTTCTCAGAAAAATGTCCGTCACTTCATTTGAGTCTTCCTACTTGAAGTTTTAGATTTACATCACTTAAACCAGCTGGAGTATTTCACGTAATTAGCCGCAATTCTAGCTATCTCACCATCAATCATTTCTTGAGAAACTTCCTTTCTGAATTTTGCTGGAACGCCAGCATAAAGACTTCCAGCTTTCACGATTGTCCCCTCCAAAACCACCGCACCTGCCGCGATAATAGAATTGGACTCAATCACTACGTTGTCCATCACAATAGCTCCCATTCCTATTAAAACATCATCATGCACCTCACAGCCATGAACCAATGCGTTGTGCCCTATTGAAACATTATTCCCCAAAACTACTTTGGTCTTCTGATACGTAGCATGAATGACTGCTCCATCCTGCACATTCACTCGATTACCCATTCTTATGCTATTAACATCGCCTCTCACCACCGCATTAAACCAAAAAGAGCATTCTTCTCCACAAGTAACATCTCCCACAATGGTAGCATTATGAGCAATAAAACAGTCATTTCCAAATTGAGGGGAGACACCCTTCACCGGTAAAATTGTAGCCATAATTAGTTCTTTAGAACAAAGCTAAGTTAAGCCTGTTTGAATCCTACATTTGCATCAATAAATGAATGATGAGCGAAAAAAAATTACCCTATATGATTTATGCTGAGGTAACTCCTAACCCAGCTACAATGAAATTTGTTTCGAATCATGTTTTAGCCCTAAATGGATCTATTTATGAATTCAATTCTGAAGCTGAAGCTAAATACGCTCCGTTTGCTCAAAGGCTTTTCAGTTTTCCATTTGTAAGCAAAGTTTTCATCACTCAAAATTTCATTACTCTCACTAAAATTGAAGGTTTGGAGTGGGATGATGTAATGCTAGAATTAAGAGAATACATAAGCAATTATCTTAATGCGGGTCAAGAAATATTCTTAGACGGTGTTGACGCAAAATCAGAAGAAGGAGCTGCTGAATCAATGGGTATTACAGATCATTCGAAAGCAAACACACCTATTGAAGAGCGCATTGTGGAAATTTTAGATGAGTACATTAGACCTGCCGTTGAAGGTGATGGTGGTGCGATTCATTTTAAGTCGTTTGAAGAAGGAAAATTGAATGTTGTGCTCAAAGGTGCATGCTCTGGCTGCCCTTCAAGTAGCTTGACTCTAAAGTCTGGAATTAAGGCACTTTTTGAAAGAATGCTGCCAGAAGTTAAAGAAGTTATTGCAGAAGAGCTCTAATAGCAATCCTAGCCTAATTCTAAATCCCATTTTTAATTCTCGATTGAATTGACCAATTTGCAAGTCTAACTTACAGATTTTCAATTGAGAACCCTTCTCGGAATAATACTACTCTTGACATGCCTGTCAAATTCAGCATCTGCTGGTCACCTTGTTGGTGGGGAAATATTCTATGAATGTCTCGGAAACAATCAGTACATCGTTACATTGAAAATGTACAGGGACTGCAATGGACAAGGCGCCCCTTTTGATGAAGCTGTTCAAATCGCGATGTATAACGGTAGTAATAACAGTCTGATAGATGTAGTGTTAATCAATCATCCTGGAATAATTGACACTTTGCCTTTTACACAGAATATCCCTTGTTTAGTAGACACTCCTGACATATGTATTTCTACAGCTAGTTATAGTGACACATTCGAATTAATTATTCCATTTGGAGGAGTTTCATTGGTTCATCAACGCTGCTGCAGGCCTCCAAATGTGATTAACATAGATAATGTATCTGATATTGGGTCTACATACTTTGCCTTTATTCCAGACAGCACTGTCGCTCCTTGCAACAGCTCACCCTCTTACAATTTTGTCCCACCTATTGCCCTTTGCAGTGAGCTTTATTTGAATCTCGATTATTCAGCTACCGACAGAGACGGAGATAGTTTGACATACACCTTTTGTCGACCATACCATGGCGGTAGCTCACAAAACCCTGCACCAACACCAAGTCCTCCTCCATTCCAAAATGTTCCTTGGGAGATAGGTTTCGATGACCAGCACCAGATAACGGCCTTGCCAGTCTTAGAGGTTGACACCTTCACTGGAATAATAACAGGAAGACCAACAGATCTTGGAACATATGCCTTCGGGGTATGTGTTCAAGAATGGAGAGACGGTATTTTTATTAGTGAAAACAAGCGTGACTTTCAGCTGACAACCTTGTATTGTGAGGTTGATGCGGCTGCTGCAATTGATAGCTCATTGGAGGCGTGTATTGGTTTTGATATTGCATTTTTCAATCTGAGCACGCTTGGTGATTCGTTTCATTGGGACTTTGGAGATTCTTTAACAATCCACGATACTAGCAGCTTTCAAAATCCATCCTATGAATATCCTGACACTGGGATATATACCATAACATTGATTGCCTTCGGAGAAGTCTGTAACGATACAACTGAATCTGAATATAGAGTTCAGCACAAAATTGAACCTTACTTTGAACGTCCCGAGGCTGATTGCTTAGATGGACATAAGTATTTATTCTCCCCTGAAGGGTTCTTTAGGGAAACTACAGTTGCACGCTGGCAATTTTGGAATGATACGGCCTTAATAGGTGATGGCGGATTACCGACAGCTACAAAACAGTATGACACAATCGGCTTTCACTCTGTAACCCTTCATTATATTGACACTGAATTGGGTTGCAAAAAGGAATATACAGACAGCGTCTATGTTATTCCGAATCCAACCATTGAAATTTTAGACTCGCCTCAAGAACAATGTGCTCCATTCGAATGGACCTTTTCAGCGTTTACTACTGAGGCTTTTAAACCTACCTATAAATGGCACATAGACTCCATATTACTGTCCGATTCAATTTCCTTATATGTCGAGATAGACTCAATTGGTGAATATGATATCGCCCTTCAACTTATCACAGATTCAATGTGCATTGACACTATAGACTTACTTTACAAAAAGCAAATAGTGGTCAATGATACTCCCAGCGCTGGAATTGAAATGTCAAGTCTTTCGACAGATATGTATCATCCCGATTTTACTGTCTTTGACAATAGTTCAAATGCCGTTAGCTGGCAATTTTACTTAGATGAAGAGTATTTGGCTAGATCATTATCCTATGACTTCACTTTACCGGATACTGGAAACTATGTTGTCGCTCAAGTTGCTGAGCATATTAGTGGATGCAAAGACACTGCCTATCAAAAAATACGGGTAAAACCTTCCTATCTGTTTTTTGCTCCAAACACCTTCACACCAAACCGTGATGGAACAAATGATGTATGGAGACCCTCCGTATTTATTTCTAATAAATACAATGTGTCAATTATTGACCGATGGGGACATGAAGTATTCAAATCTGAAGACCCTCTAATAGGATGGAACGGTCTTAAATGGAATACAGCTGCTGTTTGTCCGAACGGCACCTATACGTACTTAATAAATGTAGAGGACGATGAAGACGTTCCTTATTCATACAAAGGCTTGATTAACCTTCTTCGATAAGATTTAAAGCCCAAGAAGAACTTGCTCTGGCTCTTTGCCACCAAACAGCATCCATGAAGGATTCTCTATCATCTCTTTCACCTTATAAAGGAAGCTTACCGATTCCTTTCCATCAATAATTCGATGGTCATAAGAAAGAGCCACGTACATGATTGGTCTGATTTTAACCTCTCCATTCACTGCGATAGGACGTTCAACGATGTTGTGCATTCCCAAAATTGCACTTTGAGGGGGATTGATAATTGGTGTACTCAACATCGATCCGAAAACTCCACCATTTGTAATGGTAAATGTTCCTCCGGTCATTTCATCCATGCTCAATTTACCATCACGTGCTTTTAAGGCGAGGGCTTTTATACCGCCTTCAATTTCGGCCAAAGACATTTGCTCCGCATTTCTAAGAACAGGAACCATCAAACCCTTTGGTGAGCTCACCGCAATTCCTATATCAGCATAATCATGGAAAACCATTTCTTGACCATCGATGTATCCATTAACAGCGGGATAAAGCCTCAATGCCTCAGTAACAGCTTTTGTAAAGAATGACATAAAGCCAAGGTTTACACCATGCTTTTCTTTGAAAGCTTCCTTATATTTCTTGCGCAGATCCATTACGTAGCTCATATCAACCTCATTAAAGGTTGTGAGCATGGCCGTTTCATTTTTCACAGAAACTAAACGCTCGGCAATCTTGCGTCTAAGAGAACTCATCTTTTCTCTTCTTTCGTCTCGAACTCCACCCCAACCCGAAAGTTGGTTTGCTGTATCGAATCCGCCAGCAAGGTATAGCTCTACATCATGCTTTAATATCTTACCACCTTCTCCACTTCCTTTTAGTTTACCTGCATTCACTCCATTATCATTCATCATCGCTTTTGCAACTGGTGTCGCTTTAGCATCAGAATTGGAGGTTGCAGCTTGAGGTTTTGGAGTATCTGACTTAGATGCTTTTGCTTCTTCTTTAGGAGCGGCTGCAGGGGATGCAGCCTTCTTCTCAGGCTTTACGGAAGTATCGATCTTACAAACCACTTGACCAATCAGCACAGTATCTCCTTCTTCAACTAAGAATTCAACTTTTCCAGCAGCTTCTGCATTCAATTCCAGCGTAGCCTTGTCACTATCGATTTCAGCAATAGGCTGGTCCAATTCTACGACATCTCCATTCTGAACGAGCAGCTGAGCTACTTCAACTTCGGTAATTGACTCGCCCGGACTGGGCATTTTCATTTCAATAATATCAGCCATTATCTGTCCTTATTTATGCTTAGTTGAATACTGTATCAATGATTAACTTTTGTCTTTGTTGGAATCTCTTCATAGATCCACTTGCTGGACTTCCACTCTCATGTCTGCTTACGCAAGCGAGCTTCTTTCCTTTCCATGTGCGCTGCAAGAAATCCCAAGCACCCATATTAGAAGGCTCTTCCTGAGCCCATAACAATTCCACGTTATCGCCAAAAGTCGCCAATACTTCGTCAATGGCCTTTTGCGGGAAAGGATACAATTGCTCCACGCGCACTAAGGCAACATCTTCTCTTTTATTATCTTCTCGTGCAGCAAGCAAATCGTAGTACAATTTACCTGTGCACATTGTTACCTTTTTGACTTTTTTCTTATTTACCAATATGTCATCATACACCTCCGTAAATCTTCCTTTTGCCAGATCATCCATGGTTGATACACATTTCGGATGGCGCAATAGGCTCTTTGGGGTGAAAACAATCAATGGTTTTCTAAAAGGCCATTTAACTTGCCTGCGAAGCACATGGAAAAAATTGGCCGGTGTGGTACAATTCACCACTTGTATATTATCCTCCGCGCATTGCGACAAAAAGCGCTCAAGACGAGCACTTGAATGCTCAGCTCCTTGACCTTCATAGCCATGAGGCAAGAGCATAACTAGGCCGTTCATGCAAGCCCACTTATCTTCTGCAGCAGTTAAAAATTGGTCAACAATGATTTGAGCTCCATTAAAAAAGTCACCAAACTGTGCTTCCCAAATTACTAGGGAATAAGGGTTTGACATGGCATATCCATATTCAAATCCTAAAACTCCATATTCCGAGAGAAGAGAGTTATAAATACTGAAATCGCCTTGCATTGAAGAAAGGTGCTGCAATGGAACGTACTCTTCTTTACTATCCTCAAGAGTAACTACTGCGTGGCGATGAGAAAACGTACCTCGTTCCACGTCTTGACCACTTACTCTAACTGGATACGCCTCATACAAAAGACTGGCGTATGCCAATAACTCTCCAAGCGCCCAATCAAGTCGATCTTCCTTCACCATGGTTTTTCTATCCTCCATAAGCTTTAATAGCTTTTTGAAGAAAGGTTTATCCGCTGGCAAATTATTCATCTTGTCAGCCAACTCATGGAGTGTCTTTTTATCAAACCCGGTATCTGGAGACTTTAAGAAGTCTGAACTGTTTGATGTTACAATTCCCTCCCAAGACGCTTCTAGGAAGTTAGAAATTTTAGCAGTGCGTGTTTCTTTAGCTTCGCTCAATCTCCCTTGAAGAAGGGCATTGAATTTAGTTTCAATTTCCTTCGCTTCTTCAGCGGTTAAATTCCCTTCATCCATCAAACGTTGCGCATAAATCTCTTTTGGATTTTTATGCTTTGCTATCGCCTGGTATAAAGTTGGCTGAGTAAAGCGAGGTTCATCCCCTTCGTTATGTCCATACTTTCTATAGCATAGAAGGTCAATGAATACATCCTGCTTAAATGTCTGTCTGAAATCGATAGCCATCTTCATTGCATGAACAACAGCCTCAGGATCATCACCATTTACGTGGAATACAGGGGAAAGGGTAACCTTTCCAACATCAGTACAATATGTGCTAGATCTAGCGTCTAGATAGTTTGTCGTGAATCCAATTTGATTATTGATAACGATGTGAATACTTCCTCCTGTTCGATAACCATCCAACTGAGCCATCTGAACAACTTCATATACAATTCCCTGACCAGCAATTGAGGCATCTCCGTGGATAATTATTGGAATAATTTTACCCTCATCCTTCAAGTAATTGTCAATTTTTGAACGAACAATTCCTTGAACCACTGGCGCGACAGCTTCAAGATGAGATGGGTTTGGAGCAAGGGTGAGTTGCAGCTTAGTTCCAATTTCAGAAAGTATTTCTGACGAATAACCAAGGTGATACTTTACATCACCATCAAATAAATTGTCCTCGTATTCTTTCCCTTCAAACTCACTGAATATATCAGAATAGGTTTTCTTCAGAATATTCGCCAAAACATTCAATCGACCTCTGTGGGTCATACCAATGACAATCTCTTCTACTCCAAACGTTGCACCATACTCAGCAACTACATCTAAAGCTGGAATCAATGCTTCGCCTCCTTCTAGTGAAAAACGCTTCTGACCTACAAATTTCTTATGCAAGAAGCTCTCAAACACGACAGCTTCATTCAATTTTCGGAGTATAGTTAGCTTGACATCTTTTGAAAAACTCGGCATGTTTCTATCTGCCTCAATGCGTTTTTTCAACCACGCCAATTTCTCAACGCTTCGTATGTACATGTACTCGACTCCAATACTGTTACAATATGTTGTCTGAAGAAAAGTAACTATGTCTCTCAGTTTTGAAGCCCCAATTCCTATTTCAACTCCCGCGTTGAAAACAGTATCCAGATCACCATCCGATAATCCAAAGTTTTCAAGATCCAGCGTTGGCGTATATTTCCTTCGCTCTCGTACTGGATTGGTTTGAGTGAACAGGTGACCTCTAATGCGATAAGCATTGATTAAATCAATCACCTTGAACTCTTTTAAAGTTCCTTCAGAAACGGCTTGATCACCATAATTGGATTGAAAAAAGTCAAAGCCTTCAAAAAACTTTGTCCATCCCTTGTCTACTGACTTAGGGTCTTGCTTGTACTGCTTATACAGCTCTTCAATAGCATTTACATCGCCATTGCCTATAAAAGAAAATTTATCCATCGAATCAATCGAGTATTGGGATAACAAATCTAAGGTTTTAAGTGCTCTTCAATATCGTTTACATCATCTTTCGATATCGAATTTGAGTAATGTTTTCTTATCCAGACTTTTTGAAAGCACCTGAGTAGAAACAAACGACTCGCTTCTTCGATACTTAGACAGTCAATATCAATCTTCGTTGGAAGATCAATACGATAATTGAGGTTATCCCATTGCTGTTTATTACTTTTCACACTTTGAATTGAATCATTGATGGCAAGCATGATTTCTGTTAGATCGAACTCTTCAGAAACTGATTCTATTGAGACGCCTGACAATTGAAAGTCCTTTGACAATTGATTGAAGGTGTCCATACGCCACTGCTTCGAATTCATTTGAATGTCAAATTGTTGAGAAGCAATTAATGAAAAACTATTATCTGACACAACTCTTCAATTTTGAAAATAGGCTATGACGAAAGTATTAATCACAGGCGGAACAGGAATGATAGGAGCTCCACTGACTGAGCTATTATTAAAAGAAGGATATGAAGTGACTCATTTAAGTCGCTCTGTTACTGGAAAAGAGAGTGTGCCAACCTTTTCATGGAATCTAGATACAAAGCAAATTGACGCTAGAGCCTTCGAAGGAGTTGAGAACATCATTCATTTAGCAGGCGCTGGCATTGCGGATAAACCATGGAACTCAAGCCGCAAACAAGAAATAATTGACAGCAGAGTAGATACCGCTAAAATGCTTCTCGATGGCTGTAACAAAAACAACATCAACCTTAAAAACTTCATTTCAGCTTCTGCAATTGGATATTATCCACTAACCATTAGCGACTTATTATTTAAAGAAGATAGCCCAAGTGGCAATGGTTTTCTTGCTGAAGTCTGTAAAAAATGGGAAGATGCCGCTGATGATTTCAAAACGGTGGCTGAAAATGTTTCAAAAATTAGAATTGGTCTGGTATTGGGCAAAGATCAAGGTGCCTTGAAACAAATCGCACTGCCAGTTAAATATTATGCTGCGGCTGGTCTTGGAAAAGGATACCAGTCCATGGCTTGGATTCATGTTCAAGACGTGAGTAGAGTTTTTGCTCACGCCTTAAAAAATAATCTTAACGGAGCTTTTAATGCCGTTGGGCCGGAAATTGTGAGTAACCAAGACTTCATGCAAATATTAGCTGATGTTATGGAGAAGCCTTTGCTTTTACCAAATGTGCCTGAGTTTTTAATCAAACTCGTTTTTGGAGAGAAATCTGATTTAGTGTTGAAAGGCGTCAAGCTTTCATCCAAAAAAATTCAATCTACTGGATTTGATTTCGATTACCCCACCTTGAATTCTGCTCTTATGCAGATTTACAATGATTAATTCTCGCGATCGATAAGATAATGAACAAGAGCTGAAAGCTTAGATTTTACATTTTCCTCACCCTCAATATTGGCAAGAGTCTTAAGTGAATCATCAGAGTATTTAGCTATTTCCTTTTCAGCGCACCCTTTCACATCTAACTCATTATAAATTGCCATAACTGCATCTACTCTTTTAGATATATCGGTAATTGAATAGGCGTCTAGAAGACGTTGATTATCATCTCCGAGTAATTCAAAAGCCTTAAGGGTCAACCAAGTTCTTTTTCCTTCCCGTATATCACCACCAATCTCCTTTCCAAAGGAATCCTGATCTCCAAAAGAATCTAAGTAATCATCCTTAATTTGAAACGCCAAACCCATGCTTTCAGCAAAATGCTGAACTTGCTCTAACTGCTTTTCAGATGCATCAGCCACTATAGCTCCAAGCTGCATTGCTCCGCCAAGTAACACTGCAGTCTTAAGACGAATCATTTCCAAATAATTCGGTAAAGAGACAGTCTCATAAGAAGCGTAATCCATATCATACTGCTGTCCTTCACATACTTCTAATGCAGTCTTGGAGAAGACATCTGCCAATTTTTTCAGTTTATCATTTTGCGCCTTGAATAAGTGCTGATAAGCGATAACAATCATACCATCACCACTGAGTAAGGCAATATTCACATCCCATTTTTTATGCACAGTGGGAAGGTTTCTTCTCACTTCTGCGCTATCCATAATATCATCATGAACCAATGTGAAATTGTGAAAAATCTCAACAGCTAAGGCCTGATCCATTGCATTAGAATAAGGCTTCCCAAATAATTCGCAACCAATAAGGGTAAGTATTGGTCTTATGCGTTTTCCTCCAAGAGAAAGCATATATTCAATCGGCTCGTAGAGGTTCGCTGGATCTGAAGGCAGATCTATAGAGCCTAAATGTTCTTCTATTTCAACACGCAATTTATTAAGGTAACTATCCATCTACTTTTTAATCAGTTTCATTAGGTACTCGCCATAACCGCTTTTCAATAATGGAGTTGCAAGTTTTTTGAGCTGATCCGCTGTAATAAAATTCATTCGAAATGCGACTTCTTCAATACAACCAACTTTCAAGCCCTGCCTCTCTTCAATAACTTGAACAAATTGACTCGCCTGCATCAATGAAGGAAAAGTACCAGTATCAAGCCAAGCATAACCCCTGCCCATAGAACGAACCTCAAGTTCACCCATCTCGAGATATTTCTTGTTAACGTCTGTGATCTCATATTCTCCGCGTGCACTTGGCTCCAATTCTTCAGCAATCTTCACTACGCGATTATCATAGAAATACAATCCAGGGACGGCATAATTTGATTTTGGATTCTCAGGTTTTTCTTCAAGAGATAGGGCCTTATGATTTTCATCAAACTCCACTACACCATACCGCTCTGGGTCATTAACGTGATAGGCAAAGACAATACCACCCGAAGGATCCACAGCAGATTGAACTAGTTTGTGAAAAGCATTTCCAAAGAAAATATTATCCCCTAGGATCAGTGCAACATTATCATCACCAATGAATGACTTTCCTAATACAAAGGCTTGAGCAAGGCCATTTGGAACTTCCTGAACTTGATAGCTAAAAGCACAGCCCAGATCTGAACCGTCTCCCAAAAGACGCTCAAAGTTCGGCAAATCATGTGGCGTTGAAATAATTAATATCTCCTTAATACCCGCCATCATAAGGACCGATAATGGATAATAAATCATTGGCTTGTCATAGATCGGGAGCATTTGTTTGCTCATAGCAAGCGTCAAAGGGTGAAGTCTCGTTCCAGCTCCTCCGGCCAGTATTATTCCTTTCATAATGTGGGATTTTCTTCTTGATCAAAATCTAGGTCATCCAATTCTAAATCCTCCTCTTCATCAAGAAGGGTAAGAAACGGTTCTTTGAACCATCGAGTTAGCATGGCTTTCTCAAAAGACATTAAGAATGAGGGCAATAAAATTAAGTTGGCTAACATTGCCACCATCAGCGTCAATGAAACCAAAATTCCTAACGCTTGTGTTCCTCCAAAATCAGAATAAGCAAATACTCCAAATCCGAAAAAGAGAATAATGGAGGTGTAAACCATACTTACACCTGTTTCTTTTAGCGCCAACTGCACCGAAAGACCAATGTCATTATTTGTAAATCTCAACTCTTGTCTATACTTCGCTAAATAATGAATCGTATCATCTACTGAAATACCAAATGCTATGCTAAATACAAGAATCGTGGATGGCTTGATATTTATACCAAAATACCCCATGACAGCGGCCGTAAATAATAGTGGAATAAGATTGGTCACAACTGAAATTACAATCATTCTCAATGAGCTGAATACAAAAGCCATAAGAAGAGCGACAATCAGTATCGCTAGACTAAGGCTAACGAAAAGGTTTTTCACTAAATAGTTAGTTCCTTCTAAAAACGTAATACTCGGTCCAGTAATTGAAACTCCGATGTAAGCTTCATCCAAAGCCTCCCGGAGCAGGCCAATAGATCTTTCATTGTTCGCAAATAATACAGAATCAAAATCAACCTTCCCTGTTGAGTCGCCTTCCAAATAGAGATTACTAAAGATGCGCTTTGCAGGGGCGTTCCGTTTCAAAATATATCGTGCAATTGAATCTGAAACAGCCGAATTAACACCCTTTTCTACTATAGATATAAGAGAGTCTTGTTTAGTTCGTTTCGGATTGAATATTGCGTCAATCTTTGGAGAATAAAAGGCAAGTAAACTGTCCATTTCAAGAGTTCCAATATCGGCTACTTGCAAACTAATTCTAGCATATTGTTCGGTAGAATCAAGATAAGCCGTGAGCAAGTTCTGATCGGTTGAAGAATTATCCACGTAATCACCAAAAAAGGCTTTTTCTCTGCTCGTAATGAGCTCGTATCGATCTGGGTTACCATTGTAAAAAGCTTGCTTAATAAATTTCAAAGCATCGACTATGGAGATACTCTTTGAAAAGGAGGGATCATCTTTAAACAAGTCTTGAGTCTCTTCAATATTCTTTAAGATACTTGATTTCGTAATCTGCTTTGGTTTTTTAGCATCAACCTTAATTTCAAATGGCACAACACCACCAAAATTCTGTTCGAACCAATGCAAATCCTCAACGGTCTTGTGATTCTTTGGAAGATCATCGACAATGTTTCCTGTGGTCTGAATTTGTATCATGCCAAACAAAGAAGTTACAACAACCATGATGGTCACTGTATAAACCAGTGGTCTTCTTGTTTTTACCAGGCGGGTGAAAAAAGAAACCAGATTGACCACCCAGCGTTTTTCCACATGCGCTTTGCTATCCTCCTCGGGAACGGGTAAAAAACTATACGTTATCGTGATAACCAAAATAGAAAGAACAAAAAGCGACATAATGGAAAAGAACGCGACAATTCCAAACTCAACCAACAATATACTTTCTGTAAACACAAACGTTAAAAAGCCTGTTGCCGTTGTAGCATTTGTCATGAAAGTAGCACTGCCAATTCTAGATACTACTCGCGTTAGTGCCTTGGCACGATTTCCATGTAAGTTTAGTTCTGAATGAAATTTATTGATGAGGTATATACAATTGGGAATCCCAATTACAATTACCAACGGAGAAATCAATGATGTTAAAATTGTGATTTCAAACCCAAGCGTGTTTAGCAAGCCAAGTGACCATATCACTCCCAAGCAAACCACTGTCATTGAAATCAAAACAGGCTTAATAGATCTGAAAAAAACCAATAAAATGATGATGGTAATGATCACTGTCAACAAGAGCAAGGTGCCCAATTCTTTCTTTACCAGAGAGCTCAAATTCTCCCTGATATAAGGCATACCTGAGTATCGGATTTTCACATTATTCTCTTGTTCGAAAGATTCGACCATTCCGAGCACTTCACCAAAGAACTCTGTTCTATCTGTGGAATTAAATCGATCATTACTCATGGAAATAGCCATGAGACTGAAATTGTTATCCGGATTATATAGCAATCCCTCATAAAATGGAAGTGATTCATAGCGCGAGCGCAAAAGGTCGAGTTCAACCTGATTCTTTACTGGCCCCTTCACCAATGGATCAATCACGAATTTTTTGATCGTAGTATCCTTAACAATATTGAATGCGCTACCAATTGAAAGAACGGTATCTATACCTTCTACCTTGGTAATGCTCCTTCCAAGCTTATACCATTCATTAAACACATCGACATCATGGAAAAGGTCTTTCTCAATTCCGATTGCAAAAACAGTAGACTCTTCTTTGAATTGATCCTGAAAACTCCTCCAATCAATAATTGTTTGAGAATCTTCTGGAAGCATTTGTGGCAATCCATACATGAGCCTAACCCCAGTTGCTTGATATAGCATAACTGAAGTAAAACACAGTAAAGCAATGATAATTGCTATCCTGTAACGAATGATTAACCGGGCGATTTTAGCCCACATATATAGGGGATTTTGAAAGTTTTCGAAGGTAAGTGAATCACAAGCCAACGACAACGCATTGAAGCATTATTTTTGGGCGTTCATGACCATAACCGATACAAGACAACTTCTAAGCCATTGGAATTTTTCAAAGGCCTTAAACGCTCTACTCACCCTAGCAAGTTACTATCGGGGTCGGATATTTGGAAGTCCCCAACATTGGGGGAAACCTATCAGCTTATCTATTGAACCGACAACAGCATGCAATTTAAGATGCCCAGAATGTCCAAGCGGTTTGAGAAGCTTTACAAGACCAACCGGAAAACTAAGTCTTGAGTTACTCGACAAAACACTGAATGAAGTAAAAGACCATTGCACATATATCAACTTCTATTTTCAAGGAGAACCCTATTTACATCCACAATTTTTTGAGATGGTGAAGCAAGCCGACAGTGCTGGAATCTATACCGCCACAAGTACTAATGCTCACTTTTTAGATGACATCAGAGCTAAAGGAACAGTTGAATCAGGTCTAGATAGACTTATTATTTCAATTGACGGCACAGAGCAAGCAACCTACGAAAGCTATCGTAAAGAGGGAAGCCTAGAAAAAGTGATAGAAGGGACTAAAAATGTAGTAAAATGGAAGAAAGAGCTTAAATCAAAGACTCCACACATTATATTCCAGTTCCTTGTTGTGAAGCCAAACGAGCATCAGGTTGATGAAGTGAAAAAGTTAGGCAAAGAATTGGGGGTGAATGAAGTAAAGTTTAAAACTGCACAGATCTACGACTTCGAAAACGGGAATGAGCTTATTCCAAGTATTGACAAATATTCGCGCTATAGAAAAGGTTCTGCAGGAAAATGGGAAATTAAAAACCCTCTTGATGACCACTGTTGGAGAATGTGGTCAGGAGCGGTGATTACATGGGACGGAAAAGTTATTCCTTGTTGTTTTGATAAAGACGCTAAGCATAGTATGGGCACATTAGCAAACACTTCATTTACTGAAATATGGAACTCTGACAATTACAAAAACTTTCGTAAAAGTGTTCTGACCAGCAGGAGTGAAATAGAAATGTGTAAAAACTGTTCGGAAGGAACAACAGTTTGGGAAACCTAAACCGTCATTATATCTTTCTCCTTCACTTCTAAAATAGAATCAACATCCTTTCCATAAGTGCCGGTTAGTTTCTGAATTCGTTCTTCAGCATCTTTAGCTAAGTCATCAGAAATAGTTTCTTTTTGAAGCTTCTTTATTTCATCATTAGCTTCCTTACGTGCCGTTCTTATAGAAACTTTAGCGTGCTCACCTTCAGCTTTTGTCTGCTTTACTAAATTCAATCTGCGCTCTTCAGTTAAAGGTGGGACATTTATCATGATTAATTCCCCATTGTTCTGAGGATTCAATCCAAGGTTAGCTGCCATGATCGCCTTTTCGATAATTGGAAGCATTGGTTTTTCCCATGGCTGTATAGAAATGGTTCGTGCATCTGGGGTATTGATGTTACTTACTTGACTAAGTGGAGTGTTTGTTCCGTAATAATCTACATAAACACCCTCGAGCATACTTGAGCTAGCTTTTCCTGCTCTAATCTTCAGTAATTCTTTGTGTAAATGGTCTAGAGCAGCCTCCATTGACTCCTTAGCCATATCATATATCATATCAATCTCTTCCATCTCATCAAATAATTATCGACTGCAATAATAATTAGAAACTCTAAAAACTAAACCTCAACTAAAGTTCCCACTCGTTGTCCCTCTACCACCCGAGTCAAATTCCCTGGTTTGTTCATGTCAAATACAATAATTGGAACATTATTTTCTCTACAAAGAGTAAAGGCCGTCATATCCATGACATTCAAATTCTTCGATATTGCTTCAGAAAAAGAGAGATTATCAAACTTAACAGCATTCGCATCCTTTTCAGGATCGGCTGAATAAATCCCGTCAACTCTCGTGCCTTTTAAGATTACATCCGCTTCAATTTCTATAGCTCTTAATGAGGCTGCTGTATCAGTAGTAAAATATGGATTACCTGTGCCTGCGCCAAAAATCACAATTCTGCCTTTCTCTAGATGGCGAACTGCTTTTCTTCGAATAAACGGTTCAGCAATTTGCTCCATTTTAATCGCTGTTTGAAGTCTTGTTTTAAGTCCGATTGACTCAAGTGCTGATTGCAATGACAAACTATTGATCACAGTCGCTAGCATTCCCATATGATCGCCTTGAACGCGATCAATCATTGACCCATCAGCTTGTATGCCTCTAAAAATATTTCCACCACCGACAACTACGGCAACTTCGACTCCGCGCTCAGCGATCAGCTTAATTTCTCGACCATACTGCATCAGTCTTTCGTTGTCAATTCCATATTGTTTTTCTCCCATGAGTGCTTCACCACTCAACTTCAACAACACTCTTTTATATTTCATTTCAGCCATGGAACAAACCTAATTCATTTTTATTCAGAAGAGAGGGCTGAAATTTCAACGTACAATGCTGAAAATCAACCTCACAAAATATTGCACAAAAAAAAGAGCGATGAATAATCATCGCTCTATAAAAAATTATCATTGATTTAATTCAATCCGTATCGCTTAAAACTAGTAACCGTTAAGCCTCCATCAATTTCTTTAAGCATTTGCTCAATGGACTTCTTGTTGTCCTTAATAAACGCTTGGCTAAGAAGTGTATTCTCTTTAAAGAATTTGTTCAATTTTCCTTGAGCAATCTTTTCGAGCAATTCTTCAGGCTTACCTTCTTGACGGGCAATGTCCATTCCAATTTCAATTTCCTTCTCGACAACGTTAGTAGGAACACTGTCTTTATCCAAGGCCACTGGATTCATAGCAGCAATTTGCATTGCTACATCTCTACCTGCTTCTGAAACAGTTTCTCCGGCCTTATTCAAACCAACCATTGATGCAACTTGATTGCCAGGGTGGTTATAGGCAACTACCGTTTCAGCTTCGATTATATCTAAAACTCCCAAATCGATCTTTTCACCGATTTTACCTATCATTTCAGTAATCTTCTCACTCACAGTTAGACCGTCACCAAAGGGCTGAGACTTTAATTCTTCAGCTGTTTTCACTCCAGTGTTCAATGCAATGTCCACCATCTTATCAGCCGTTTGACCAAACTCCGCGTTCTTTGCAACGAAGTCAGTTTCACAGCTTAAAATAGCAATAACACCCTTCTTTCCGGACGCATCAGTTTTTGCAACAACTAATCCTTCTGAAGCTTCTCTATCTCCTCTTTTTGCAGCAACTTTCTGTCCTTGCTTTCTAAGGATTTCAATTGCTTTTTCAAAATCTCCTTCGGCTTCTACTAGTGCCTTCTTGCAATCCATCATACCACTTCCCGTCATTTGACGTAAGCGATTAACTTCTGATGCTGTAATTTTCGACATCCTATAATCTATTTAATCGTTCTTAGTTCCTTCTGCAACGGCTTCCTTTGCTGGCGCTGCCTCTTTAGCTGGCGCTGTTTCCTTCACTGGAGCTGAAGCTGCAACACTTTCTTCTTTATCTTCCTTGTCCTTTTCAGACTTATCACGATCATTCTTTCTCTCTGACAAACCCTCTTTAATAGCTTCTGTCATTATAGAAACGATCTTATGAATAGACTGTGTAGCATCATCATTTCCAGGAATTGGAAAATCAACAGCTCTTGGGTCTGAGTTTGTATCAACGATAGCAAATGTTGGGATGTTCAACTTTCTTGCCTCACGAACTGCGATGTGTTCTTTATTGATATCAATAATGAATAATGCAGCTGGAAGACGTGTCAAATCAGAAATACTTCCAAAATCCTTCTCAAGCTTTGCACGTTGACGATCAACTTGTAGACGCTCTCTCTTTGACATGGTCAGAAAAGTACCATCCGCCTTCATCTTGTCGATTGATGACATTTTTCTAATCGCCTTTCTAATAGTCACGAAATTGGTCAACATACCACCTGGCCAACGCTCAGTAACAAAAGGCATGTTCACTTCACCTGCTAACGTCTCTAATGAGCTCTTAGCTTGCTTCTTTGTTGATACGAACAAAATCTTTTTACCCGACTTCGCGATTTGTTTCATTGCTGCCGCAGCTTCTTCAGCCTTAACAACAGTTTTATGTAAATCGATAACGTGGATTCCGTTACGCTCCATAAATATGTATGGAGACATGTTTGGGTTCCACTTTCTTTTGAGGTGTCCGAAATGTACACCTGCTCCTAATAGATCTTTGTAGCTTGTTCTTGCCATGTTTACCTTCTTGTTAAAGCAATCAGCGGGTAGTTCCTTAGGAAATCCCGCTGATTTAGATTCTAAACTGTTATTATATAATATGAATTAACGCTTACTGAATTGGAAACGCTTACGCGCTTTCTTCTGACCTGGCTTCTTACGTTCAACCATTCTTGGGTCACGTGTCATGAAACCTTCAGCTCTTAATGCTGACTTATATTCGGCATTGATTTTCACCAACGCTCTAGAAATTCCTAATCGAATTGCCTCAACTTGACCGTTGATTCCTCCTCCAGTAACATTAACTGTAACGTCATATTGACCCTCAGTCTCTGTAGTAGCGAAAGGCTGGTGAAGCTTGTGATGCATAAACGCAGTATCTACGTATTCTTTGTAATCGCGGTGATTAATAGTAATGTTACCTTTCCCTTTTTGAAGGTAAACTCTAGCTATACTAGCCTTTCTACGACCAAGTGCATTAATTACGTCCATCTTACTTTATTGCGTTGATATCGATTGTCTTAGGTTGTTGAGCTGAATGAGGATGCTCTGATCCAGTGTACACATATAGGTTACGGTACATTTGGCTACCGAGTTTGTTTTTAGGCAACATGCCCTTAACAGCCCATTCGATTAAATCTTCTGGTTTTCTTTCAAGTGTTTCAGCTGCTGTTCTCGAGCGCTGACCGCCTGGAAAACCTGTATGCCAAAGCCTTTCTTTTGTCTCCGCTTTATTACCAGTAAGGCTAACAGCCTCTGCATTGATAACAATTACGTTGTCTCCACAATCTACGTGCGGAGTGAAATTAGTCTTATGCTTTCCTCTAAGTAGGTATGCTACATGAGAAGAAAAACGACCAAGGGTTTGATCTTTTGCATCTACAACAACCCACTGCTTATCGGCAGTTTCTTGATTTGCTGAGACTGTTTTGTAACTTAAATGACTCACGGTTCCAATGGTTTTATTCCCCTAAAAAGGGGCGCAAAGATAAAACTATTTTTAACTGCGTCAAACAGTTAAGAAAAGATTTTATCAAAGCAGTTATTTACTTTATTACTCCGAGGCTCTTTCCAACTTTCGTAAACGCAGAAATCGCCTTATCTAAATGCTCCGTTTCGTGAGCTGCCGATAATTGAACTCTGATTCTAGCCTGCCCGTTAGGCACTACAGGAAAAAAGAAGCCAATCACATAAATACCTTCCTCTAAAAGAGCATTTGCGAACTTCTGTGATAGAGCTGCATCATATAGCATAATAGGCACAATGGCAGAGTCTCCATCTTTAATGTCGAAGCCCGCTGCTTTTATTCCTTTTTTGAAATAATTGACATTATTCTCGAGCTTATCTCGCAAATCGGTTGATTCGGCAAGCAAATCAAATACAGCAATTGAAGCTCCAACAATACTTGGCGCTAAAGAATTGCTAAACAAATATGGTCTTGAGCGCTGACGCAAGATTTCAATTATTTCTTTCTTACCTGTCGTGAAGCCTCCCATTGCCCCTCCAAGAGCTTTTCCTAAAGTGCCGGTAATTATATCTACTCTACCAAGCACATTCTTTAATTCGACAGTTCCTCGGCCTGTCTTTCCTATAAATCCTGTAGCGTGACATTCGTCTACCATAACGAGTGCATCATATTTATCGGCTAAATCACAAATCTTATCCAGCTGAGCTACATAGCCATCCATCGAAAACACACCATCAGTAACGATAATTTTAAAACGAGCTTCAGAAGCCGCTTTCAGTTGCTCTTCTAATTCAGCCATATCGTTATTAGGATAACGGAACCTTTTAGCCTTGCAAAGTCTCACACCATCAATGATACTAGCGTGATTCAAAGAATCAGAAATAATAGCGTCCTCTTCACCTAATAACGGTTCAAACACACCGCCATTGGCGTCAAATGCAGCCGCATACAATATGGCATCTTCTGTATGTAAGAAGTCCGCAATTTTTTCTTCCAGTGTTTTATGAATGTCCTGTGTTCCACAAATGAAACGAACAGAAGACATTCCAAACCCATGTGTGTCCAAGGTATCCTTTGCTGCCTTAACAACCTTAGGATGAGACGAAAGACCTAAATAATTGTTAGAGCAAAAATTCAACACCTCCTGGCCTGTGCTAATCTTAATGGAAGCACCTTGCTCAGATGTTATAACTCTTTCCCTTTTTAATAAACCCGCTTCTTCAATTGATTTAAGTTCATTTTGAAGATATTCTTTTAGATTACCGTACATATCAATTCAATTTTTCTAAAAATAAAAAAGCAGCCGAAACCGACTGCTTTCTATTTTCCTGATTAGTATATCATTAAACGTGTCCTTGAGCAACCATCGCGTCAGCTACTTTCAAGAAGCCTGCTACGTTTGCACCTTTCACATAGTTCACATAGCCTTCGTTATCTGCTCCATACTGAACACAGGCCTCGTGGATACTGTTCATAATTCCATGAAGTTTTTCATCTACTTCCTCTCTAGTCCAGCTCAATCTCAATGAGTTTTGGCTCATTTCTAAACCTGAAGTTGCAACTCCTCCCGCATTTGATGCCTTTCCAGGTGCAAACAACAATTTTGCAGCGTGGAAAATCTCAATAGCTTCTGGCGTACATGGCATATTAGCTCCTTCGCTCACACATAAAGCTCCATTTGCCACCAATGCTTTTGCCTCATCTCCATTCAACTCGTTCTGCGTAGCACAAGGGAGAGCAATATCGCATTTCACTGACCATGGACGTTTTCCTTCATGGAATTCAGCGCCAAACTTATCAGCGTATTCTTTAATCCTTCCTCGCTTATTGTTCTTCAAATCCATGATGAAAGCCAACTTTTCTGGATTGATTCCATCCTTATCATAAACGAAACCTGAAGAATCTGACATCGTAACCACTTTAGCTCCAAGTTCAGTAGCTTTTTCGCTTGCGTACTGAGCAACGTTGCCACTACCTGAAATTACCACAGTTTTACCGCCAAAATTTTGACCTTTAGTTTGAAGCATGTTTTGAGCGAAGTATACGTTTCCGTAGCCTGTAGCTTCCGGGCGAATCAAACTTCCTCCGTACTCACGACCTTTTCCAGTGAGCACACCTGTAAACTCATTTCTTAGTCTTTTATATTGACCAAAAAGGAATCCTATTTCTCTTCCACCTACACCAATATCTCCTGCTGGCACATCCGTATCAGCACCAATGTGCTTAGATAATTCAGACATAAAACTTTGGCAAAAACGCATCACTTCATTATCTGATTTTCCTTTTGGATCGAAATCTGAACCGCCCTTACCACCGCCCATTGGAAGTGTAGTTAATGAGTTTTTGAATACTTGCTCAAACGCCAAGAACTTGAGAATACTCAAATTCACTGATGGGTGAAAACGAAGCCCTCCCTTATATGGTCCAATAGCAGAATTCATTTGAATTCTATAACCACGATTTACCTGAAAACCGCCTTTATCATCGATCCATGGAACACGGAACATAATAACTCTTTCTGGCTCAACAATTCTGTTAAGAATGTTGGCTGTTTGATATGCCTTATTCTCAGCGATATAAGGAATTACTGTTTCTGCAACTTCGTGAACCGCTTGAAGAAATTCCGTTTCGTTTGGATTCTTAGCTTTTACAGAATCCATGAAGCTGTCTATTTGTGCTTGATATTTACTCATTGTGAACTTGTTAAGACTGTATTAAAGTGCGGCAAAAGTATTAGATTTTGAAGTTCGTGATGCTATTTTTTAATTGCCTGTATTCCCATACTTAGATCGATATAAATCAACCTGTTCCATCCAATATCTTTTCGAGACATCCATGCCATCCAGAAAATAAAACTCACCGCCCCAATTGTGTTTAACTCGCTTGAATATTTTGATATCGATTCCTTCTTTCACTAACACACGCAATACCTCATGATTAACGAGGTTAAAGGTCTCTTCTGTAATTCCATCATCAAGTTGAGTAAAATCCTCTTTCACCTTTTCTTCGATGGTATTCGTCTGATTTTCAATTAAAACCTTTTCTGATTTGGGCTGAGGTTTTTTCGGTAATGAAGACTCCACTATTTTAGTCGGAACCTCTTCAATTTCAACCAAACTATCCGTCTCTGCGGAAACAACTATCAAGTCGGGAACTTCCAATTGCCTGGATTTAACACCATTGTCAGCCTGAGCATCCGCCAATCGACTTACCTTGATCGGCACCTTTACATAAATAGAATCTACAGATCTAGCAGCATTCTTGGCCATAAGAATATCCAAATCATTGACTTTCGAGATCAGCCACTGTTCCATCTCTGGATTGAAAGGAATGGCCTCTTGATAAGTCATACGCGCTGATAGATAGTCTCTCGACTTAAATGCTCCGTCTGCCTTTTCGAGTAATACATTATACTTGTTCTCAGCGGATATAAGCGCTTCAAATTCTTCCTTGGCCTTCTGATCACGTTTATTCAGCGGGCGCTGCGCAATTGCCGGCAAAGTCAAAATCAACATCATTATTATCAAACTAAATTTCATACTACTCCTCTTAACATCCATTTAATTTCACTCAACATCATCGCTGTTGCGCCCCATATTTGATATCCTTCGTGCTCAAAGTAAGGCGTTTTAATAAACACGCCATTGTCCAATCTAATCTTACCATGCACCACCGTCTTGTCATCCAACAGTTTTGATATAGGAAAGAAAATAATTTTTTCCACTTCTCTTTCATTCTTAACAAGTGATGGCAATTCATTGAGATAAAAAAGAAAAGGATGAACTAGAAATCTGCTTGGAGGAATATAGACTTCAGATATGGAACGAATCAACATTGGATTCGCCCTCAAAATCCCAACTTCTTCTTCCATTTCTCTTAATGCAGTGTCCACAAGAGTTTTGTCTGTTTCTTCTACTTTACCTCCTGGAAATCCAATTTGCCCGCTATGAACACCATCGTAAGACTGTCTCTCAATCAAAAGTATTTGAGCCTCACCATCAGTTAAAGGAAAAAGGGTAGCAGCCACAGAGCTTTGCCGAGGATTAGGGTCTCTTTGAAATGCATTTTTTCGTTGTTGCGCCAAAACAGGCAAAATATCATCATGAGCCTTATGACCAGGTAGAGATTGATCAGTTATTCCATGGATCTTAGAAAGAAGGAAATCAAACTTCATTTTCTAACAAATGAAATTTTACCAACGCATTGATTGGCTTTCTTTCAAATATTCCTGGTGTGAGGTTATGTTCAGCGAGAACTTGTCGTATTTCAGTTTCAAATTCGCATGAAATTGATCCTAAAAAATGATGAGGCCAATCGGGATGATTATACTTCAATAAATGCTTCTGAACAAATTCTGAAAACACATCATGTAATAGGTTCTGAATAAATTCCGTTTTGCGAAATTCCGAACATATTGGCGCGAATGATGCAATAAATGTATTTGGCAATGCGTCCTGATAAACATGATCAAGCACGTCATCTTTATCAAAAAGATACACCGAATCAATATGATTTGATATTTCTTCAGGCATATCTCTATAGCATCTTGCGCGAATTAGTTCTTTTCCAATATGACCTCCACTTCCCTCATCTCCCAAAACGAATCCCAAATTATCTACGTTGTCAAGGATCTTCCTTCCATCATAAAGACAAGAATTCGAGCCGGTGCCTAAAATACTTGCAACGCCCTTAGTGAATTGACATGCAGCTCTTGCCGCACCTAATAAGTCATGATATATATGCACATTAGCACAAGAAGAGGCGTTAACCAAAGCATCTTTTACAATTTGATTTCTTTTATCACTTGAACACCCTGCACCATAAAAATGAATAGCGCTTATTTGATCAATGATTTCTATCGGAATCGTTGATCGAAAAACGTCTTCAATCTTTTTTTGATGCACATAAAATGGGTTTAGACCCATTGACACGAGTCTGTTCTCTTCTCCGTTTTTCTCGTCAACCAAAACCCAATCGGTTTTTGTTGACCCGCTGTCTGCTATACAAATCACTTTGCAAACATATCAGGCTTATGAATGTGGGCAGCGAAAATCTCGAAGTTTTAAACAAAAAAAACCCCAATCAAATGATTGGGGCCTCCATATATTTAGTTTATTATTTATTTCTAATAAGTGTCAGATCACCTCGCCACTCGACTGTTTCGGCATCCAAGGTTGCCTCTTTTCCAGTAACAACATAAAAGTAGGTACCATCCGGCTCGTTTCCTCCATCCCATTCACCATCCAACTCATCACTGGTGAAAACCTTGGTTCCCCAGCGATTGTAGATGGTAATCTGGAACTCTTCAATTCCTTCTATATCCCAAACGAATAGGTCGTTTTGATTATCTCCATTCGGGGTGAAGACGTTAGGAATAAAGAAGTTCGTTACTCGGTCTGTGCGAATTATTACAGCATGCGTATCCGTGCACTGCCCATTATCTGCAATTAAAAAGACCGTATATGTGCCTATTTCCGGGAAAATATAAGATTGAGATTCAGCATTGCTTACATCATAGCTTTCATAGTCACCAAACTGCCAAGAATACGTTAAGCTTCCTGAGTCAGGGCTACTGAAATTATCGAATGTCAATTCCAATGGAACATTTCCTGTAACTGCACCATCCGCAGCAATCGAAACACCTGTTGTTGTGCTATCTACAGCAAACAAAGCATTAGGACTTGGCTTAACTTCTGTCTCCAATCTTGAATATGCACTTTCGCAACCAAATTCACTCACCTGAGTTGCATAAATAATAGTCGGCATATCAACTAATTCACCATAAAAGAATGGATTACCAGCACCCAATAGATCCATATCAGCCGTTGAAGGAATACTGTCCGGGCTGTCTGTTATTCCATTCCATGTATACCACTTGTAAGTATTACTTAACAAGCCATCTCCACGGACATTCCAGTTATCACCTTGACAATAAGGACCACCGCCTTTAACTTTAGGACGAACAGGTGTGCGAGCAATTCTCACATCAACAAGCTGTTTATTGTAGCACGTAGTTACCGTATCATATAGTTCGTAACTAAGAGTGTAAAAACCTTCCCCAATATTGCTAGGTACGAAATAACCGTCATGAAGCTCAACTAGGCTTCCACCCCATCTTCCGTCTTCTCTAGCTGTCTCTAAAAGAACACTGTCCAAAATATTGTCACAGTAAACACTATCAGCACCGAAGATTGACGCATCTGGAAGGAGGTTAATGAGGAGGTCCTTAGTAGTGGATGTCCCACACAAACCTTCTATCTCATAGGTAATGCTATATGATCCAGCTTTCATTCCAGCCGTGTTAAAATAAAACTCTCCAGAACCAACTGGGTCCTCAGTAATGTCATCACCAATCCAAGTTCCGAAAGGATCTCCTTCAAAGTCATTTAAGTGAATCAACAATTCCTCCCCTGCGCATATCTTAGGAAGACTGTCAATTGCAGAACTATACTCATCAATTACTCGCAAGTCGGCTGAATCGGTATTTACACATCCACTATCATTAATGGTGTGGAAAATACGAACAGTATCTGGTGCTGTGTTTGCATAAGCACTAGGGTCAAAATCGCCTGTTGCAGTAGTATTTGGCCCAACCCATGTACCTCCAGACTGATATCCTTCTAGCTGCTCAGACTCACTGAACTTACAGAATGGACCTTCTGTTAAAACTCGTGCATCTGGCAATCCTTTCACACGAATATTCAGCTGTGAAGTGTTAGCGCAAATTCCCTGGAGCACATAAGTTACTGTAACAGTAGTATCATTTCCAAATCCCGGATTAACGATATCCGGAGCAAATACTCCTTCAGCGGCATTTACAATACCTGGACCTAAGAATGTACCTCCAGGGGTTTGAGCCACTAAGGTATCAAGTCCATCTGTTGCGCAATAGACAACTGTGTCAACGGTTCCACCATTAACAGGCTCAAGCATAACTGGGAACTGATTAAACACTTCAATAACAATCGTATCCGTATTTCCACAAGTAGGTGTCAAGTTACTTGTTACTACATAAGCCGTTGTTTGCGATGGATGAATCCAAGGATCTTGACACTGCACACAACCAAAGTTCTGCCCAACTGCAATCGGGTCTCCATATAAAATTGACCATGAGAATGTGTCTCCACCGTTGGCATCGAGTTGAATTGTATCCAAACTACATATGGCGGTATCTGGCCCTAAGAATGTTGCCGGGCTAATGAAAATATTGTAATTGTAAATATTAAATCCCGTTACAGGACAGTTGTCATCTTCTACCGTAATATTAAACGGAACAAACGTTTGCGTCACAGGAATCGAACTCCATTCTATATGCACTGTATCTGGATTCCCTCCTTGGGTACTCCATGTTGCTCCCGGCAAAACCTGATCTATATTGCACGTAATAGTTAAACTATCATTCGAGAGATTACCTGACGTATCTAAGTCAAAAATTGCAACATCGAACTCAAAGTCTTGACCCACACAAACCTCAATTGTATTTGGACCAGTTTGGACACCTGTACCTCCGAAATTCAGCAGCCCATTGGTATCCTGCTGTGGAGGAATATTCACACATGAGTCTGTAACGATAAACTGAACATCTCGCTGAGTTGTACTTATTCTAACCCCTGTTGCAGGATCATACTCAGAGATCTTTACAGCGATTGCATAATTTGAAGCAATTGCATTAGGATCTTTAAAGGCTGTGAATGTCAGCTCTCCTGTTGCACCATCAATATTTACGCCTTGCATTGGTTGAATACCTGTGTAAACGAAAGGAAAAGCAGTGTATGTAATATAGTTAAATCCAGTTACATTATTGTAAGTAGACACCGCTGTATCCAACTCCCAATGAAGGCTATCACCATCTTGTTCTGAAGCGCCCCAATTGTAAGTCACTGCTTGACCATCGCAAAAGAATGGAATTGGCTTATTCGTAGTAAATCTTGGAGAACTATTATTAGGATAAGATTGCTGTTTAAGAGTAGTATAAGCTGCAATGGAAGGTTGACCAGTATAATTCGCACCCGTATTTCGAGCGCCAGTACCATAGTAAATCACAAACTCTGAACATGATGATTGAGTCAGAGTACTCAACACCAACTCTTGTTTATACTTATACCATCGAATCCCCAAAAGACCAGTTTGCCAGCCCGCAACGCAAGAATTCTGTGTTGCAGCCAATGGCGCACAAATAGGGGACGCATCAATTAATGTATCCAAAGGCGCGTTAAACGAATTGGACGAATTCAAATCTGGACATTGCACAGAAAAACTGCCATATCCTCCGGATGCAGCACTTGTTGGATTCCCATTAAACGCAGAACCACCACAATATTCAAAAAAGTCCAAGTACACTTCAAAAGTATCTCCATTAATATGCTCATACGCAATACTCATTCCCATGATATGGGTAGCCTGCACTTTAGAAAACCCTAAAACTGCGAAGAGCAGAATAATTATTTTTAGACTTACATTTTTCATTTTATCCAATTTGATATTGATCAGACACGGAAACTAATTGCAAAGTTGTCTGAAGCATGCAAAAAATTTTCACGAATATATTGATACTCCGCTTTATCTAAGATTCATATTAAATTTCAAAAGAACAATCGTGCGATCGAGCGATTAGTTTAGAACCTTTGCACCAATGTCAACTTTAATAATAGGTGGTGGTTTAGCTGGTATTTGCGTTGCTGAACAGCTCAGCAAATTAAACGAACCGTTCAATTTAGTTCAACCTTCTAGCATGCCTTCTAGCACTGCTGTTGCAACAGGAATGTTCAATCCTATCGTATTCAAGCGATTAAACCTCAGCTGGATGGTTGATATTCTTATTCCTGAAATGCTTACCTTCTATCAATCACTCGAAGAAACACTTGGCATTCAGCTTATTGAGAAGCACAGCCTTTACAAGAAGATTAAAAATAAAGCTTACGAAGACTTCTGGAATAAAAGATTAAAGGACCCTGAATACGCTCCGTTCATGGGGGAAATCACCAACACTTATGGCGAAGTAAAGCGAACAGGAACGCTAGATTGCGCGCTACTGCAAGCTTCTTACCTATCCAAATTAAAGTCTGACAACCTTCTAATTGAAACTGAATTTCAGCTTGAAGAATTAACCATTGACAAGAATGGGTTAATATTCAATAACGAGACTTACGATCGAGTGATTTTCTGCGAAGGCGCTTTTGCAGCGCAGAACCCATATTTCGAATGGCTACCCTTCAAACTATGCAAAGGAGAATGGATAACAATCAAAACAGAGGAACCTGTAACGGATTTTGTGGTGAATAATGTTGTAAATATTATTCCGCTTGGTAATAATGAATACAAACTCTCGAGCACATTCACCTGGGAAGATTTAGATTGGAAAACAACACCACAGGCCGTTGACGATTTACTAAAAGATTTCACGGACCTATTTGCCGTACCGTTTAAGGTAATCGACCATAAAGCAGCAATAAGACCAACTGTTGCTGATCGCAGACCTTATTTAGGTTCCGCTCCAGAAAATGATCGCTTGTTTATCTTTAATGGATTAGGATCAAAAGGAGCTATGCTTGCCCCATACTTCTCCAAACATTTAGTCAATCACATATTTAAAAGCGAAAAGCTACTCCCAGAAGTAGATATAAAACGTCATTACAAAAGATATCTAAACCGGGACGAAAACAACTGACCAAGATCAGAGTTCATTTTCGGTAAAGCACTTAATTTTGCATCATGTCACTTCATAACAGAATAGATAAGCGCGTTTTAAAAGAAATAATCGCCAACGACCCTACTCAGCGTAAGACCTTGTCTTTTTACAAATACTTTAAGATAGATGACACTCAAGCATATCGTGATCGGCTTTATAGGGATTGGGAGGCGCTAGGTTGTATGGGTAGAATCTATTTAGCCAATGAAGGAATCAATGCACAGATGAGTGTTCCATTAGACAACTGGAACGAGTGGGTAGAATATCTGTCTACCGACAGCAACCTCACGAATGTTCCTCTTAAAATCGCTGTTGAAGACGATAGTAAATCTTTCTACAAGCTCAAGATCAAAGTGCGCAGTAAAATTTTAGCCGATGGTTTAGACGATAGCACATTTAATCCTTGGAACACGGGAAGGCATCTTAGCGCGAAAGAAATGAATGAAGCTATTGCACAAGGCGCAATCGTAATAGATATGCGAAATCATTATGAAAGTGAAGTGGGACATTTCGAAGGTGCAATTAAACCTGACGCAGACACATTTAGACAAGAGCTAAAGATGGTTGAAGAAATGCTTGAAGGCAAGGAAGATGAAAAGGTTGTAATGTATTGCACCGGAGGAATTCGCTGCGAAAAAGCTAGTGCATATTTCAAGCACAAAGGGTTCAAAGACGTAAATCAATTAAGAGGCGGAATTATTGAATACGCCCATCAAGTTCAAGAAAGTAATTTGGAAAACAAATACATCGGCAAAAACTTTGTCTTTGACGAGCGGCTTGGTGAACGGATCAGTGACGAAGTCATTGCTCAATGCCACCAATGCGGTGAGCCCTGCGATAATCACACAAATTGCGCAAATGTTGAGTGTCACTTACTTTTCATCCAATGCGATGCTTGCAAAGCAAAATATGAAGAATGCTGTTCGGATGAGTGCAATGACATCATTCATCTTCCGGAAGAGGCGCAGCGAGAAAGAAGAAAAGGAAAACAGCTTCATGGTGATGCGAGAAATGTCTTCAAAAAAGGTCGGTTTAATGGGCGTGCTGATGGAAGCATTTCAAAAGTGCCATCTGTTGATCAAATGTCAACATAAGTGGATAAGTTTTGATCTTTAGGCCAAAGAGATTGAATAATATTGCAGCTTATTCCGCATAGAAAAAACCTCCCATTTGGCATGAAAGAAATCCGGTCAGCATTAGTCTCTGTATTTAGTAAAGACGGGCTTGATAAAGTCGCTGCAGAACTTAGCGCAAAAAAAATCACCATATACTCTACTGGCGGCACCGCTGCATTCCTAAAAGAAAAAGGTATTGATGTAATCGAAGTAGAATCCATCACTGAATATCCATCCATTTTAAGTGGCCGTGTAAAAACACTTCACCCCAAAGTGTTTGGTGGGATCTTGGCTCGATCGTCTGAAGCACAAGATGCCCAAGAACTTGAAAAATTTAATATCCCCGTTATCGATTTAGTTGTCGTTGACCTTTACCCTTTTGAAGAAACCGTTGCTGCTGGTGGAACAGATCAAGAAATTATTGAGAAAATTGATATCGGAGGTATTTCTTTGATTCGAGCCGCTGCTAAAAACTTCAATGACGTTACAATTATTCCTTCAAAAAATCAGTACACTGATCTTCTAAGAATTTTAAAATCTGGAGGCAAGACTAGTTTGATCGAACGCAAATCCTTAGCATCAAGAGCGTTCGAAGTAACAAAGCTCTACGACAGCGCAATCTCATCCTACTTCCTTGGAGAAAATTGGAATGAACAGCGCAAAGCATTAAGATACGGTGAAAACCCTCACCAAGAAGGAGCCTATTTAGGCAACATCAATGCATTCATCGAGCAATTGCATGGAAAAGAGCTTTCTTACAACAATCTTTTAGATGTTGATTCTGCTCTTAGACTCATTCGTGATTTTCAGCATGAAGACCCAACATTTGCAGTAATCAAACACAATAATGCCTGTGGATTTGCAACACGAGGAGATGCCAAAACAGCATACATTGAGGCTTTAGCTGGAGATCCATTAAGTGCTTTTGGGGGAATCATCATCTCTAATATCGAAATCGATTTGGCTAGTGCTGAAGAGATAAACAAATTATTTTGCGAAGTAATCATCGCACCATCCTATGATGATGAAGCTTTAAAATTGCTCCAAAGCAAAAAGAATCGAATCATTCTGATCGATAAACTTCAAGGTTTCCCAGGTAAATCTGCACGTTCTGTATTAAACGGGATCTTAGAGCAAGACATTGACGCAAAAAATGCCAAACCAGAAGATTTGAGGAACGCAACTAAAAGAGTAGCGACAGCCAGCGAAGTTGAAGATCTTTTATTTGCTAATAAACTTGCGAAACACACAAAATCAAATACGATTGTTCTTGCGAAGAATAAGCAACTTATTGGAAGCGGAGTTGGACAAACATCACGTGTAGACGCATTAAAGCAGGCGATAGAAAAAGCAAAAAGCTTTGGTTTTGAAATTGCGGGCAGTGTTATGGCAAGTGATGCGTTTTTCCCTTTTCCAGATTGTGTTGAAATCGCAAATGGGGTTGGCATTAAGGCTGTAATTCAACCCGGAGGATCACTCCGAGATCAAGAATCAATTGATTATTGCAATAACAATGGAATAGCAATGGTAATGACAGGTGTTAGACACTTCCGTCATTAATCGAATTGTTGAGAATATTGAAAATAGACTACTTTTAGACCAATCAGAATTGAACAGGAAGAAATAAAATATGGGATTGTTCAACATATTTACAGAAGAGATTGCCATCGACTTAGGCACGGCAAACACAATTATTATTCACAATGACAAAGTTGTAGTGGATGAGCCGTCTATAGTTGCCGAAGACAGATCAACGAAAAAAATAATTGCTGTTGGCAGACTAGCTATGCAAATGCATGGTAAGACGCACGAAAACATCAGAACGATACGTCCATTGAAAGATGGTGTTATCGCAGATTTCCATGCTGCAGAGCAGATGATTCGTGGAATGATCAAAATGATTAATTACGGAAATCGTCTTTTCACGCCAAGTTTAAAGATGGTCATCTGTATTCCATCAGGAATAACTGAAGTAGAAAAAAGAGCCGTTAAAGACTCCGCAGAGCATGCCGGGGCAAAAGAAGTATACCTCATTCACGAGCCAATGGCTGCTGCCATAGGTATCGGTATTGACGTTGAGGAGCCGATGGGAAATATGATTATTGATATCGGAGGTGGAACAAGTGAAATTGCCGTTATCGCCTTAGGAGGTATTGTTTGTGACAAATCTATTCGCGTAGCTGGAGATGACTTTACTAGTGATATTGAAGATTACATGAGGCGCCAACATAACATCTTAATTGGTGAACGTACAGCCGAGAGAATTAAAATTGAAGTCGGAGCCGCGATTACTGAACTTGAAGATCCACCCGAAGATATGGCAGTACACGGTCGTGACCTAATGACTGGTATTCCAAAAGAAATCATGGTCTCATATGTAGAAATTGGCCATGCATTGGATAAATCTATTTCTAAAATTGAAGAAGCTATTCTGAGTGCATTAGAAATGACGCCTCCAGAATTATCTGCTGATATTTATAGAACAGGCATTTACTTAGCAGGCGGTGGATCAATGTTAAGAGGGCTAGACAAACGTATTAGCATGAAAACAAAGCTTCCCGTTCATGTTGCAGAAGACCCTTTACGCGCTGTAGCTCGTGGAACTGGCATTGCTTTGAAGAATGCTCATCGCTTCCCATTCTTGATGAGGTAGCAAAGCATTAAACCGCATAATACAGTTGGTGACTGAATATGAAAAACTTCTTTCAGTTCATTTGGAATAATCAATTTACGTTTCTGTTCTTCTCATTGGAGTTCATAGGCTTTGCTCTTCTAGCGACCAATAGCGGCTTTCATAATAGTTCTTTGTACTCTACATCAATATCATTGAGTGGGAAAGTGGCCTCGGTCAACAATTCTTATGCTAAATACATGGGGCTTAAAGAAGAAAATACACGCCTGATGGAGGAAAGTGCACGACTTAAAAACCGAATTCTTAACTCTGGAGGAATGAAGTTTAGTAAGTCGCGAATTCACTATGAAGTGCGAACAGCCAATGCTATAAAGAGCACCCACAGTCTTGGAAACAATTATATTATCCTTAACAAAGGAAAAACATCAGGCATATATCCTCAACAAGGCGTTATAGGTCCAGAAGGAGTTGTGGGTATTGTAAGTCAATGCAGTGACCATTACAGTAAAGTAATCCCCTTGATACATAGTCAAAGCTTAATCAGTTGCAAATTAGCTTCAAATTCATACTTTGGAATATTAAAATGGGAAGGTAAGGACGACCGTTATGCTATCTTGGATGACATCCCCAACAATGTTGGCATCAATGAGAATGATTCTATATTGACTCGAGGTGGCTCAGGAGCCTTCCCACCCAACGAATTAATAGGCTTCGCTGTAAAGTCAGAAAAAAATGAAAGCAGTGGATTTCAATCTATCACAGTGAGGTTAGCTACGAACTTTAAAAAGATCGACAATGTGTATGTTTTAGAAAACTCTAATAAGCCTGAACTTGATTCATTGATAATGGGTGTAGGAAAATGACTAGAGACCTGATCTCATATTTCATTCGGTTTTCACTTTTAATTATTGTGCAAATCTTCCTGCTCAACAACGTGCAGTTTTCTGGTCTTCTAAATCCCTATTTGTATGTCTATTTTTTAATCGTTCTACCTGTAGACTTTTCGCCTAACATCGGCCTTTTCGTTGCTTTCGCAATGGGGATAATAATTGACATGTTCTCACAAACGATGGGCATGCATACCATTTCTGCAGTTTTCTTGGCTTATGCCAGACCTTATATTCTAAGATATATGGCGCCACGGGATGGTTACGAGTTCTCAAGAAACGTAAGTATCAAACAAATGGGATGGCTTTGGTTCCTAACCTTTTCAGGGTTAATGGTGTTTCTTCATCATTTCGTTCTATTCTTCATTGAATCATTTCGAATGAGTGGTTTAGGTTATACAATGCTCAAGGCAGTAGGAAGTTCTTTACTCACATTGACCCTAATAATAATCGTGCAGTTGCTTTTCACTAGGTCACCAAAGTCGGGAATAGGGTATGAATAACTTAGAAAACAGAAAGATCACAATCATTGCTCTTTTCGTATTTGTATCGTTCATTTTTCTCGCTCGGCTCTTTTTTATTCAGATGATTGATGATTCATATACTTCATCTGCAGACAACCAAGCTCTGCGCTACATTACGCAATATCCTGCGAGAGGAATCATCTATGATCGACATGGAAAAATTTTAGTTCAAAACCAAGCGGCTTTTGACCTTATGGTAGTGCCAAGACAAATAGACAGACTTGACACATTAAGCTTTTGTGAATTGCTAAACATCACGCAAGAAGAGTTCACTATTCGGCTCACGAAAGCAAAGAAATATTCGAATTATAGAGCCAGTATATTCCAAAAGCAATTGACCGGCTCAGAATACGCTAAAGTTGCGGAGAACCTATATCGTTTCAGTGGTTTTTACGGCCAAAAAAGAACATTAAGAATCTATCCCGATAGCGCTGCAGCGCATGTTTTGGGATATATTGGAGAGGTTAACTCCAAAGACATTGAAAGAGATTCAATTTATAAATCAGGAGACTTTATTGGAATTAGTGGTCTAGAAAAACAGTACGAACAAGTTTTACGTGGCGAGCGAGGAAGAGAGGTCCTAATGGTTGATGTGCACAATACGGTTCAAGGAAAGTACATGGATGGTGAATTAGATATTGCAGCCAAAGCAGGAGTAAACTTGATTTCAACGATCGATCTTGATCTTCAGAAGTACGGGGAGTCACTGATGCAAATGAAAAAGGGAAGTATTGTTGCCATAGAGCCGGCTACTGGCGAAGTATTATGCTTGGTCTCAAGTCCAAACTATGACCCCAACCTACTGGTAGGTGCAAATAGAGCAGCGAATTATCAATTATTAGCGCAAAATGATTCTTTAGACCCACTATTCAATCGTGCCTTAATGGCAAAATACCCACCTGGGTCAATTTTCAAAATCATTCAAGCATTGATAGGTTTAAACGATGTTGTGATTAACGAAAACACTGGACTTACATGCAATAAATCACTCGTAGGCTGCCATAACCACCCCTCAGCAAAAAATTTACGTGAGGCAATTCAAATGTCTTGTAATCCTTATTTCCACCAAGTTTTTAAACGTCTAATTAATAAAGGCTATTCGACTAATTATTTCGAAGACAGTGCGCTCGGTTTAGCCGAGTGGCATGAAAAAGTGAGCAAATTTGGATTGGGTCAACGCCTCGCCATTGATCTTCCATCTCTCAAGAGCGGCAGTATACCAGATGTGGCTTTATACGATAAGATTTATGGGTCTAGACGTTGGGCTTATAGCACCATTTATTCTGTAAGCATTGGCCAAGGTGAGGTAGAAGTGGTGCCTCTTCAAATGGCAAATTTGGCAGCAACCGTAGCAAATCGTGGCTATTTTATTGATCCTCATTTAGTGAAAGAAATTGATGCGGAGCATGACTCATTCATTCATTATGAAGTCCATAATACTGATATTTCCAAAAAACACTACGAGCCAATAATTGATGCAATGCAATCTGTAGTTGATAAGCCAGGAGGAACTGCAAGACGTGCTCGCATTGATAGTATAATTGTCTGCGGAAAAACGGGTACAGCAGAAAATCCACATGGAGAAGATCATTCCGTATTCATAGCGTTTGCTCCAAGAGATAATCCAAAAATTGCTATTGCTGTTTATGTAGAAAATGCAGGTTTTGGCGGAACATGGGCCGCACCGATTGCCAGTCTGATGATAGAGCGGTATATCAACGGGAGTGTGAGCGATACATTAAAAGAATCTCGCATTTTAGACGCCAATCTTTTATCCCAGCCAATTGAGAATTAAGCGAAACATATTCGAAGACATCGACTGGGTGATGGTAGTAATATATCTCGCACTCGTTTTATTTGGCTGGATTAGTATTTACGCTGCGACATATGATGAAATGCATCCCTCCATTTTTGATCTAGCTAAAAATCATGGAAAGCAAGCACTATGGATTGGTCTAGCACTGGTAATAGGCCTGATAATGATGTTCTTTGATACACGCTTTTTTGAAACGTTTGCTTATCCAATTTATGGATTTGCACTTTTCCTTTTACTTGCTGTCTTGGTTTTAGGAACTGAAGTAAAAGGCGCTCAATCGTGGTTTGTTTTGGGACCTGTAAGTTTCCAGCCCAGTGAGATTGCCAAGTTTGGAACTGCTCTTGCTCTAGCAAAATACTTAAGCGTTTACGGATCTAAGTTTGATAGTAAGAAGGTGAAAATCATCTCGCTAGCAATAATTTTTCTGCCTGGTGTCTTTATTTTACTTCAACCAGATGTAGGTTCAGTTTTAGTATTCACCTCATTGCTAATCGTTCTTTATCGACAAGGTTTAAGTGGTTGGATCTTTGGACTAGGTTTTGTTGCTGTCGTTCTTTTTATTCTGGCGCTTTTCCTCAAACAGTATCAATGGACACTTTTCGAAATACCAATTCAAGGGAACGTTGCCTTCATAGTTTCATTAAGTGCTCTGGCGGCTGCAGTCTACTATTTTCTTAGGAAAAAAAGAGGAAGTCTATTAATCATTGTTTCAAGTTACATTGCTTCATTGGGATATTTTCTTAGCATAGATTATCTTTTTGACAACATCCTTCAGCCTCACCATCAAAACCGAATCAACGAACTTCTGGGGATAGTTTCAGACCCATCAGGAGCTGGATATAATGTGCATCAATCAAAAATTGCCATTGGCTCGGGAGGCTTTTCAGGGAAAGGATTTCTCCAAGGAACACAAACAAAGTATCATTTCGTTCCTGAACAAAGCACCGACTTTATCTTTTGCACAGTTGGCGAAGAATGGGGATTTTTAGGAAGTTTAATACTAATTGGTCTTTTTCTAACCTTAATGGGCAGGATAATCTGGCTAGCTGAAAAACAACGCAGTGTTTTCACTAGAGTTTATGGTTACTGTGTAGCCTCCATACTATTTATTCATTTCACCATTAATATTGCAATGACCATAGGACTTGCGCCAGTAATAGGAATTCCACTTCCGTTTTTTAGCTATGGAGGATCTTCGCTTTGGTCTTTTACTCTTCTGCTATTCACATTTATTAAGCTAGACTCAGAACGCAAATATGTATTGCGCTAATTCCCGATGAAGATCTTTCTACTTAAACTAGATTCATGATCTTTTCCGGTGACAACATAGAAACCTGGATGTAAATGAGAAAGATCAAGCCATTCAGACTTCTTAGACTTTCTGGCGGAAACCACCAATCTGCCGCTCAAGTCAGTCACCTGAACAATTCCTCCATTTCCAGAATAAAGAACATTGATTACTTGATCGTAAACATCAATATTCCAATTATTCGCAGTTTGTGCTCTTGACGATATACCAATCAATGTATCAGAAGTATCAACGGGGGATTCTAGTAAATTAATACTTAAATCAGCTATTACAGGCAAATGATCGCTCATATCATAAAGAGCCGTTAGCACTGCTGCAGGAGCACTAGTATTGGTTCCATCCAAAAGAGAAAGGTTATAATGGTCGCCATCGTTCCCTACTGCCTTATAAGAGTTAGGAATATAGCTAACCATTCCTGAATCCTCTAATATCTGCCCGCTCATCAACATAATATCAAATCTATCATCCAAACCACCACCCGAAGCGCATCCACCAGAAGTATGAGTAGATTGAGTGTGTGAATAGGAAAATGATGCACTTCCACTCCACGATTCATTCGGAATCAAAGGGTCATAAAATTGATACTCACCATAGTTATTATCGGTTAAATTCTGATAGGCTGCTTCACTTGAGCTTTTCATATTCATGTCTCCAACAGCTATGAAATTTCCAGGTTCATATTCATCCTCCAAGTACTCCATTAAGGCTTCTGTAGCCAATCCTCTATCCACAACATCAGAACCAGAGCTTCCTGCTTTCAAATGCATTCCGATTAAATGAATAAAAGCTGTATCCGATCCCGCATTCAAATTTGGATCCTTGTAGTAAAAGGAACAAACATCAATGACTCTAACCAAGTTCGAGTTATTGGTCGCTACTGATACTTTCTCCTGACGAAAAAGAGCCAGTTTATTTTTATCATAAAAAACTCCATTGATCAAGCTGCTGAAAGAATTATTCTGGATGGCTGCCCGTTCATAGCGCGTTTCACCATTAATATTAAGAACATTTGCAATGATGCGGTCTGCATAAATCTGGCTCGCACCCATTTCATTTACGAGCAATAAATCTGGCTTGATATAAGTAGCAACAGTTCCGAAGTAACCATCCTTATCATTGATATTATTGTTCGATGAAGTGCAAAAACTTGTCACTTCTCCATAAAAAAGTAAATTATAAGACATTACTCGCAAAGTGTCCTTAGACTGAGCTTGAATGAATAGAAAACTAAAAAGGAGAATAGATGTGGAAATTAATTTCATAATCGAAATATAAAAGAAGAAAAATGCTTTTAGCTCAATTCTTCATGAATGTTTATGGCAGGCAGGTCCTTCACCAAGGTGTTCTCAGAAGAATTTTTCATTACTTGCTGCAGACTATCGTAACGATCAAAATACAAGTTGTAAACGGCATCTTTCATCATAGATATCTCTGTATAACCCAACCCGTCTAATGCAGTCAATACATCAGACACATAAACCTTATCAATACTCCTATGTGGCAAGAATCCAGAGTCTTCTTTGTCATTCGCCTCAACTTCGTAAATCAACCTAGCATCAATCATTAACTCAAGAACTCTTGCAGTTACACCAAATGGTAGCGATAATGAGGTTGATAAATCCTTACTTCTTGGGGCATCTTCTCCATTCTCGAAGCGCACAGAAATATTGCGTAGCAAAAGCAAAGCGATAATATGGCGCTGAGAAGAACTCAGCTTTCCTCCGTCAATTTCATTTTTTATTTCTGTAACATACTGATTGGCATAGGCCACTTCCGCACCAACAAGCGTGATTAACCAAGAGGTATTTACCCAAATCATAAACAACGGCAATGCGGCAAAACTTCCATAAATAGCGTTGTATCTGCTCACTCCGACTTGAAAATTAATATAAACCCACTCTAATAATTGAAAGGATGTGCCTGCTATAATTCCAGCGACCAATGCAGACTTAAAACTCACCTTGGTATTTGGCATAATCATATAAACAAAGGTGAAAAGAAGCCAAATCAAAGTGTAAGGAATCATCCGAACTAAAAAGTGGATAAAAGGACCTATGGTTTGCAAGAAGTCATAGCCAGTAACTAAGTTTTCTAGTTGACCACTGATCACCACAGTCATGCTCCCAGCAAGAATCACAAGAATTGGAGCAAAAAGCATGATCACGAAATAATCTGTAATCTTTCTGAGCCAAGTCCTACCCTTACCAACTTGCCAAATTTCATTGAACGACAATTCAACATTTGAAAGCAACTGCATTACTGTCCATAACAGGATGACAACTCCAACACCTGCGAGCAGACCTCCTTTGGTGTTTTCAAGCATTCTTGAGGCGAACGTCATTATTTGCTCTACCACTTCCTCATGTCCTTTCAGGGCAGTGGTCAACTCTTCTTCTAAAGTTTTCTCAAATCCAAATCCTTTTGAAATAGCAAAAGCTAGCGCTACAATAGGCACAACGGAAAGCATTGTGTAGAATGTCAAACCAGCAGCTTGCAGCTGAAGGTTGTCTTTCGTATAATTTTTCAATACGATCAGAACGATTCTCAACTGTTTAACAAAGAAGGCTGCGAAGGGATTAATATCCTCTAAACGAACATTCCAAATACTATCGTTGATCATTTTAATAATGCGCATATCACCCTTAATATTCAATCAAAAGAACAAAGTTCACAAATATTGAGCAGCACTTTTAAATAATAAATCGAATGAAATAGGTTTGATATATGCAAAAACACCTCACACTCATTCTTCTTTTTGTAGTGGGAATAACGATTTCCTGCCAAACTCAAGAGAAAATATTTACCCTTCAAGATTATTACAGCCACGATTCAGCGCTTGCTAAAGCCGTAGATGAAGTATACAATGACCTATCTGAGCAGCAGCGCGTTGCACAAATGATTGTGACATCACTCGGAAAACTAGGAAAACCATACGAGCAAGTTGAACCTCTTATAAAGGAGCAAAAAGTTGGTGGAATTATCTTTTTAAGCGGAGATCCCGAACAATTCAAAAAAGACATCGCATCAATCCAAGAAATGTCAATGGGCTTTCCACTATTAATGAGCATGGATGCTGAACCAAGTTTATTCAACAGAAGAATGCCTGGCACTCCTGAAATGAAACCAACCGCTGAACTAAAAACCTCAGATGAAATAAGAGCAGCGGTTTCTGCCATAGACAAAACACTTCAACACGTTGGATTTGCACATAACTATGCTCCTGTAATTGATGTTTCACCAAATAACGAAGCGATTGGAAATAGGACTTTAGGAAGCGATTCTTTAACCATTGTTCCTTTAGCAATATCCTTCATCGAGGAAACACAGAAAGATCAAATTATCGCAACAGCAAAACACTTTCCGGGTCATGGAAGGGTGAGTGGAGATACCCATAAAAAGCTGGTCTATATTGACGGTGAGCTGACCGAAGTAAGTCTATACAAACCAATCATAGAAGCTGGCGTACTATCGATTATGGTTGGGCATATTGCTGTTGAAAACAACCCTAAATACAGCACAAATGGCATGCCTTCCACCTTGAGCCCTATCATCGTCACCTCACTCTTACGAAAAGAAATGAGCTTTAATGGTTTGATCATCACTGATGCAATGAACATGGGTGCCGTTCAAGCCATTCCAAATTCAACTTTATTGGCTGCAAAAGCTGGTTGCGACATCATTCTGATGCCTCCCAATGAATCGGAAGCACTCGAATCCATTATATCAGAGATGGATAAAGATGAAGCATTCAAACAACAAATTGAGGCTTCGGTAAAACGTGTAATACGAGCAAAAATATGCCTAGGAATGGAGTTCAAACATTCCTAAAAACTCATGGGTAGTTCTGTTTTTATCTCAATTGGAACTTTTTTATGAATGAAAAAGTTACCTACTTTCAGCTCTCCCTTTACGAGCACTTCAGGTTTTTTTCCTGAAAGCAATCCCGCTAAACCGGTTAATCCAGCCGTAATCATATCGCCCATATTACCTGTTAGTTGAACTGGATATACTTCAGTAGAGTTGGCATTAATCTTAAAGGCCTTTTTCAATTGTGCATCACCTAAACTCTTTTTACCAGAAAACAATTCAAACTCTCCACTTTTTACAGTTATGGGAAATGAATTAGGATTTGAAAGCACCAAATTAATCGTGGCGTCAAGCTTACCTCCTCTTAAACTATTAACTTCGAAATCCTGAACGTTTTCAAGCTTGACATCCTTAAACTCACAGCTTGTCAAGGTGATAACCGATAAAACAATTAAGAATAAATTCAATTGAAGGCGAATCATAGGAGGATATTATTTAAGCATTTAACAATAGCAAATAAAACGCTAAAGTTTACTTTATTATTGATACTGCCTTGCATATTTTTTCTAAATCTTTCAGCCCAAAACCAGCGAGCTCAGCACTGGGCCTTTCCTCACAACAACGCTTTTGACTTTTCGTCAGGGAGTCCTATTGCTGATACAAGTTCAACAAGCGGACCAGGAGGAGGGGCTAGTATTTCTGATATTAACGGCAATTTAGTATGCTATTCAAACGGCTCAAATATTTGGCAGGCAAATGGAGCTGTAATGATGGGAGGCTCCGCATTAGCCGGCAGTTCAATGGCTACTCAATCTGCTATTATCATTCCTTCAGTCACGAGCTCTACTCGATATTATGTTTTCACCAATAGCGCCCAAAGCCTCAATATAGAGCTCAATTTTTACGATGTAGAAATGACGTTGAATGGTGGTAATGGAATGGCACTTGGCCCCAACCTTCTCCTCAATCCCTCAACCGAAAAGCTAGCGGCAACACGACATGGCAATGACAAAGATTATTGGGTTTTAGCTCATAAATATAATTCTGACGAGTTCCATGCTTTTCTTGTAGATGAAAATGGAGTTAATACAGTCCCAGTAATAAGTTCTGTAGGCATCTCTCATCTCAGCAGTGCGGGAGGAGGTGAGTACCACGGCACTATGAAAATTTCACCGGATGGACAATGGGTTGTAACGTGCATCTTCGCCTCTGGCACTGTACAATTGTTCAAATTCAATAATGAAACGGGTCAGGTAACGGAACCTTTAACCATTACCTCAGGAAACACAATATTCCCTTTCGGATCTGAATTTAGTGCAGATAGCAAGAAACTATTTTATTCACGGAAAGCATCCAATGCCTCAAATCCATTAGGTGTCCATCAATTTGATCTGGATCATGCTTCAACTGATTGTTTATTGGCAAGTGAGCAGATCGTTTCTAATGGCAATGAATTTAAACCTTATGCCGATTTACAATTAGGTCCTGACAAGAAGGTTTATTTTTTTCCCGTAAATACATACATACCTAATATTGATACCGTTGGGGCATTTACTCAGCCTGACAGAATGTGCCCAGACTGCGGTTTTGAGGATCAACACATTCAAACCATTAATAATATTACTGGTGGAGGGATCAACTTTGTCTCTAGCTTCTTAAGTGATGGCATAACCTATGAGTTTGGATCCAATTGTGAATTTGACACTACAAAGTTTACACCAGAAGATACGCTAGCTTTAGACAGCGTCAATTGGAATTTTGGAGACCCATTGAGCGGATCAAATACGAGCAATTCAATCAATACTGGTCATGTATTTAGCGCACCAGATACTTTCTTGGTATTCTTATATGCTTTCAGAGGAAATTCTGTAGACACCTTTTCGCGCAATGTTATTATTTGGGATGTCGAGTACAACCTCATCGGCAACGATACTACGATTTGCAATGGCCAACCTATTGCGTTGGATGCTTCTTGGAACAATGCATGCATAGAATGGAACGATGGCTCCACCAATAATACTCTGCCTGTAACCTCTGCAGGCACATATTGGGCTGATATTTCATATCAAAGCTGTGTTTGGCGCGATTCCATTGATGTTATTCTCATCAATAATCCACCTCAATTTTCTCTCGGGGAGGATACATTGGTTTGCTCAAATGCGAACTTTGTAATAGATCCTGACTTGCCTAATGCATATTACACTTGGATAGACGGAAGTCACGACACGACTTTTAACGTAACCTCTACTGGAAGTTACTGGTTAGCAGCTTCAAATTCATGCGGAACTACCATTGATACAATAAATGTGGAATTAAACCAATCGGCACAACCTGTTTTGGAATTCCCTGACGACACTACGTTATGCATTTCTGAAGAATTAGTATTAAACGTAACATTCGAAAACGCAACCTATGATTGGAGCGATGGATCCTCTTTGGGAATTAAATTAATTAATCAGGCGGGAACCTATTGGGTAAGGGTCGGAAATGTATGCGATACGGTCAGCGATACCATTAATGTTTTTTTCGATAATTTTTTAGAATCCTCTTTAGTGGACATTACTCTTCTCTGTGATGATTTTGATACAATTAATTTGACTGCTACAACGGACACCTCCACAGTGTTATGGTCAACGACATTGACTAGCCCAACGATAGAAATCACATCTCCCGGCACATATTCTTATGTTGTATCAAACACTTGCGGTGCACTGTTAGATACAATTAATGTAATGCAATGGGACAGCAATTATGTCTTGAGCATTGGTGGTGACACCGTTCTATGCAATGAAGAAACTAGTATTGAATTTGGTGATTCAGATCAATCCTTTCCTTGGCGTTATGAATGGTCTACGGGGCAAAACACTCCGACTATCTCTGCAAGTATTGGCTCATATAATCTGAATGCGAGCAATCGTTGTTCAACATTAGAAATTAAAAGAATACTCGAGCTGAGACCTTCTATCACCATTAATGAGGTTACAGACAAATCCATTTGTGAAGGCAAAGCTTTGACCCTTTCTATTTCTTCAAACTCGGAATCCGTCTCTTGGTCCACAGGAGAAATTAGCACTGAAATTGACGCCCGACAAGCCGGAGTTTATTTTGTCGACATCATTGATAGTAATGGTTGTCTTCAGCAGGACTCTATCCAATTAAATGATAATTGCCCAGGATTGGTGTTTAGTCCAAATGTATTTTCTCCAAACGGAGATGGAATCAATGATGAGTTATGCGTTGATCTTCAGAATATTATAGCTTATCAAATATCCATGTTTGATAGATGGGGCTTTAGAGTATTCCAATCTGACAACAGCGCAACGTGCTGGGACGGTAAAATCAGAGGTCAAAAAGCATCTTCAGGTACTTATTTCTACGTAGTCGAAGTGGAAGATTATAAAAGTGAAAAAGCCTCTTATCGAGGCTCTTTCACTTTGTTACGTTAATCTTCTTCTGTAAAATATTTATAAAACAATGGTATTGTTTCGATGCCTTTGAGGTAGTTGAAAACCCCATAGTGTTCATTTGGTGAGTGAATATCATCCGAATTCAATCCAAATCCCATCAGGATAGACTTTAACCCCAACTCTTTCTCGAACAAAGCCACTATAGGAATACTTCCTCCACCTCTTTCAGGAATTGGCTTCTTTCCAAATGATTCCTCCATGGCTTTAGAAGCCGCAATGTAACCGGGAAAATCAGTTGGAATCACAATAGGGTCACCTCCGTGGTGAGGAGTAACCTTAACATTCACAGACTTAGGAGCGATACTTAGGAAATGCTTCTCAAATAGAGCTGTAATCTTATGAGGATCCTGATAAGGAACAAGTCGCATTGAAATCTTCGCAAAGGCTTTTGAAGGAAGTACAGTCTTGGCGCCTTTGCCTATGTAGCCACCCCAAATACCATTTACGTCAAGTGTCGGTCTTATGGACGAACCTTCCATAGGAGAATATCCCTTTTCTGATCTTGTTTCACTAATTCCAAGTCCAGTTTTAAAGTCTTCAATATCAAATGGTGCTTTTGCCATTTCGGTTCTTTCTTCCATGGTAACCTCAGCCACATCGGAGTAGAAGCCATCAATAGTAATGTGATCATTTTCATCTTTCAAAGAAGCGATCATCTCACATAGCACATTCACAGGGTTAGCAACTGCTCCGCCATAAACTCCAGAGTGCAAATCTTTATTCGGCCCTGAAACTTCAACCTCTACATAAGATAAACCTCTCAATCCAACAGTAATTGATGGAGTATCATTGGCAATAATCGATGTGTCACTTACTAAGATGACATCAGCTTTTAATTTTTCTTTGTTCTCCTTCACGAATATTGCAAGGTTCTGAGAACCAACTTCTTCCTCGCCTTCAATCATGAACTTAATGTTACAAGGCAACATTCCAGATTTCTCCATAATTTCAAATGCCTTCACGTGCATGTATACCTGGCCTTTATCATCCGCAGAGCCTCTAGCATAAATATTCCCATCCTTCACAACAGGCTCAAATGGGGGTGAATCCCACAAATCAACTGGGTCAGCAGGTTGTACATCATAATGACCATAAACCAATACAGTAGGCTTATTTGGATCAATAATGCGCTCTGCATAAACGATAGGATGACCTGCTGTTTGATTCACTTCTGCAAAATCAGCTCCTGCAGCTATCAAACTTTGCTTGACTACCTCAGCACATTTTTGAACATCTTCTTGATAAGCTGGATCTGCGCTTACAGAAGGGATTCGTAAAAGATCAAAAAGCTCCTCTATGAATCTATCCTTGTTCAGATCTATATAATTTAATATTTGACTTCTTTCCATCGTATTTGATATTCTATTTTTCTCGTTTCAAACCACAAATATAAAGGATGCAAAATGGCTCATCACATCTCTATTAATTGCAAAAAAGAGTAGGCAAACCAATCAAAATGACCTATAAAATTGATGATTTTGCTTAAACTTGTAAGTTAGGCTTGCTGACAGTTTAAATATCATCATTATGAATTTAAGATTTACAATTTGGCTGTTTTGTTTCTTACTTCCAATTTGCGCAATATCCCAAGGAGATGCGCCAAGTAATGTTCGCATTACTGCTATTGGACAGCACCAAACTATAAACTGCACATCCGATTCAGTGCAGATCGGTATAGAAATAGAAAATTGGATTCCAAGTTTTAGTTACTTATGGAGCAGTGGCTCCAGTGATTCCATACTTCTGGTAAAACCCGAAGCCACAGAAACCTATACGGTGACAATCATCAATTCTTCGCTCAATTTCAATAGTATTGAGTCAATTGAAGTCAAGGTATTTAATTCTCCCATTCGGGTTTCGAGTTCCGATATTGAAATTGACAAATTTACTTGTGCTGGCGAAGATATAGAATTATCAATCTCAAAAACAGGAGGTTACGCCCCTTATTCATACGTCTGGAGCAATGGCTCTACGTTATCAAATCCTGTGGTCAATCCAGTTTCAAGTGAAACATACACAGTAACCATCACTGATCATTGTGGAACTCAAGTTACTACAGAAATGATTGTAGTTTTTGCAGATCATGATGAATTGAGTATGCCAAATATTGATGTCGCATTCACTTGTGATGATGAGGAGCTTTCTCTATCGCCAGATTTGAAAAGAGTGAAAGGTGGCGTTGGATATGGTTACCGTTTCTCGTTTGATGAATGGGCTAGTGAAAATACTCTCTTGAAAACCACGCCTAATGAAGGCTTAAAGATCCCATTTACCATCACTGATGCATGCGGAATCCAGCATTATGAAAGTGAATTCAGTCTCGTCAAAAATGAAATCGAATTACCAACATGCGAAGATCAACTAGTTTGCGAGGGATCTGAAGTTGATGTAACCAGTCTTAACGATGGGCTTTACTATTGGAGAGATGGCACTATGCATGCTTCCTTTTCAGAGGAAGTTAAAAAAGAAGAAATCTACGAACTGCAATTTCTTGATCAATGCGGAGAGATGCATCCAATAAAAAAGCATATCAAAACGAAAGATATAAATGCAAACTTCAGCTTTGACCTGTACCAATTTGATGGAAAAGTTCAATTGGCCGCTGACGACACAGAAATAGAGGGAGATATAACATGGTTCGTCAATGGAACGGAAATCAGCCATGAATCAAATCCTAATATTGACTTACCAACGGGCGTTGAAAATGAAGTGGAATTAGTTGTAACAGACGAGGAAGGTTGCACAAGCCGTTCAACGAGGACCATTGTCTTAAGAGATGGTATGGATGTGCCAACAGCTTTTTCGCCAAATGGAGATGGACTTAATGATTTTTTCAATGTAAGGTTTGAGGAAGAACTGAAAACATTTAACATCAAGATATTTGACCGTTGGGGGCAACTTATCTATCATTCAAACGACCAGTATTTTAGATGGTATGGATTGCATGATGAAGAAAGCCAAACTCTTTCTAGTTTTGCCTACATTTTGAAAGCAACAACTATCTCTGGAAAACAATTAGAAAAAAGAGGAACTATATCTGCCTTTACGGTTGAATAACATGAAAAAAACTTCCACACTTTTACTTTTATCCTTGCTTCTATTGCTGAATGTGACTATTCATGCTCAGCCAATTGTTACAACATCTGCAGCTCCTTATAATACTGCTACTTATCTTGTGAATAGCGTTTTGATGGGAAGTGGAGTATCCGGATACAACATTACTTCATACGGAACTGTTGGTCAACGTGGATATTTCTACAATGGAATGGGCGCTATTGGCATTGATAGTGGGGTGACATTGTCTTCAGGAAATGTAACAAACATCATGACCTCTACTGGTCCTACTGCATCCACCAATATTCCTGTCGGAGGAAATCAAGGTGGTGGAGACGTAGATCTGCTTGCTGTAGCTCAAAGTGTGCCGGCATTAATTGGTGCAGGATTTAGTGTAAACAGCGTTCAAGATGCTGCTTTAATTGAGTTTGATTTTGTTCCAACGAGCGATACGGTTGAATTCAACTATGTATTTGGATCTGATGAATATTTAACTTGGGTCAATACCCAATATAACGATGTATTCGGATTCTTTTTATCAGGCCCTGGAATAGCTGGTCCTTTTTCAAATAATGCGGTTAATGTATCGAGCGTTCCTAATACTGCTCCTCCTTTGCCGATAACCATTAGCACTATTCATCCCGGTTTAAATGGTCAATATTATAATACTGGCGGGGCATTACTTGCCTTTAATGGATACACGGACGTGATGACAGCGGTCCTGCTTGTTCAAGCCTGTGATACTTTCCATATGAAACTGGGAGTTGCAGATGGAACAGATGGAATTTTAGATACGGGCGTATTTTTAGAGGGAAGCAGTTTTGAATCTGTCGGATTAATTGTTTCTCCTGAGCCATCATACAATCCCTATGGAGCGGATACTGCCCTTTATGAAGGTTGTGGAGATGTTACAATTTTCTTCACCCGAAATGACTCTGTTTTATCTGCAGATTCTTTAAGCTATGAAGTGTATGGTGTAGCGGAAATGGGCATTGACTACACGGACATTATAAATTCTGCGGGAGATCCATGCATTTTTAATGCTACTACAAACCACTGGGAGTGCGAATTGTACTTCGGAGCTGGCGTTGAAACTGATTCAATCACTTTTGATGTGTTATTTGACAACCTCAATGAAGGAATCGAAAGCTTAATCATTGCTATCACAGATAGTATTCAATTGAGTTGTTATGGAGGTGATACAATCAAGTTAAACATTCTTGATCAACCTGATTTAATGATCAATGCCTTTGGAGATGTAACCCTCGATTGTAATGATGGACCTGCTCTTATAGGAGTTCAGGTATCTCAGGGGCTTCCACCTTATGTTTTTAATTGGAGCAATGGTGTCACCGATAGTACACAGAGCGTGCTTCCTGCCATTACTTCTTCCTATGTTGTTACCGTAGTTGATGGTTGTGCATCACAAACCGAAGTCGACTTTGTGAATGTTGGTGTATTCAATGTACCATGGTCTTCTGTAAAGTTCGGAGATAATCAAACTATATCTTGTATTGACCCACCTGTGACCATGGGGGTTTCAGTCATGTTTAATGACGGCATATGGCATGGAGATATTTCTTATTTATGGAGCAATGGCTCAACGAACTCTACGATTACTGTTTTTTCAACAGTAGATACTGTTTACACGGTTACAATTACAAGAGGTTGCACGCAAGAAACAGTGACGCATACCTTTCATCTTTACACTGAAAACGATCCTGTAATTACTTTAACAAGAGACATTCCAGAATCCAACTTTGATTGTCCTGGAGACACCGCATTTATGAAAGTAAGCACGAGTGGTGGTTATGAGCCGTATACATTTAATTGGAGTACCGGGTCTGTTGATTCTGCAACTTTTGTAAACCCAATGGTCACAACCACCTACACCGTGACAGTAAATGATATTTGTGGCTTAGTGGATTATGTAGATTCAGTAACTGTTTATATGCCAGTTGCAGTGCCGCTTAAAATTCACGGTATTGTGAATGATACTGTTCCATGTGAAAACGTAAAAGTGCATTTTGGACCTGGCGTTCCCGAAGGTGGATATGGCTGGGGATATACGTTCAGCTGGGACAACTTTGAAACCATTGGCAATATAACTCAAGAAATCATTTTTGAAGACACCCCTTTTACTCTATGGCTTACGGATGGATGTAGGGTAGATACAATTTCAAAAACAGTATTCGGTGTGATCGCTGAAAAAAGTGATTTAGACTTAGAGCTTCCTAATGATACGATCATTTGCTACGGTGATGAGATCGTTTTAAGTGCTCAAGCTATTGATGGTGCCGAACCTTATACTTTTGAATGGAGTAATGGTTCAAACTCTGCTAACACACTTATTTCTCCTAAAGAACCGACAACTTTTGAAATGAGGTTGACAGACTTTTGCGATACCGTTATAAGAAAAAGTGTTTTCGTTGATGTATCTCGAGTAGAAGCAGATTTTGATTGGGAATATCTCAACGATTATGATGTAGAATTTACAAATCGCTCCACTGGAACTTCCGAGTTGATTGGATTTATTTGGGAATGTGAAAAAGTAGGCATCGAATCATTTGAACAGTCACCTATCTTAGCTTATCCTGATGGAGAGCCCTACACCACAACGTTAACTACAATTGATGAATTTGGTTGTAAAGATGAGGCAACAGTAATAGTGTCTCCTAAATTCAACTTATACATTCCTACAGGTTTTACACCAAATAATGATGGAATAAATGATGTTTGGAGCATTGAAAGCACTGGAATTAGAGAAATGCGATTAGAGGTCTACGACCGTTGGGGTAACACAATCTACTCAACTGCTGACAAGGGTTTCGTTTGGGACGGTGTTTACAAAGGGAAGAGACTACCAATGGGAAGCTATGCATACCGATTAGTCTTATATACAGATAAGGATGCATATCAAGAAACTAGAGGTGTCGTGAATATTATTAACGACTTCAGGAAAAGAGACTAAAATTAAATCTTCAGATAATTTAAAGCCGGCCTTTACAAGTCGGCTTTTTTATTGGTTAAAAATCCGGATGCATTCACAAAGGATAGTAATTCCTCATTTTCCGTTTTTAGAATCTTTTGATTATCGCCTTCCCACCACTTATCGCCTTTATGAATGAATAAGATGTATTCTCCAATCTCCATCACACTATTCATGTCATGAGAAATTACCAATGTGGTAATATTATACTCGACAGTAATCTCATGAATCAAGTTGTCAATAACAATAGAGGTTTGAGGATCCAGACCTGAATTAGGTTCGTCACAAAACAAATACTTTGGTTGCGGGGAAATTGCCCTCGCAATTCCCACCCTCTTTTTCATGCCGCCACTCAACTCGGAAGGAAATAGCTTATGTGAAGTTGGCATTTCAACGCGCTCTAACACTTCATCAACACGCATTTGCTTCTCTTTCTTGGTGAGGTCGGTAAGCATATCGAGCGGGAATCGAATGTTTTCCTCAACGGTCATAAAATCAAACAAAGCGCTTCCTTGAAAAAGAAAACCAATTTCAGTTCGAAGCTCTTTCTTCTCTTTATTGCTTAATTCTAGAAAGTCTCTTCCGTCATAAAGCATGCGACCGCTCTCTGGAGTAATTAAGCCCACTAAACAGCGCGCTAAGGTACTTTTGCCACTTCCACTCGCACCAATGATTAAACTAGTTTTTCCTGTCTTAAAAACGGCTGAAATGTCCTTCAACACATGATTGTCACCAAACGACTTATTCAAACCAACAACCTCTATCATATCAAGAATAGTTGTGTTATTAAATAATTAGCTACTAATATGATGATCGAGCTTTGTACCACGCCTCTGGTGCTCGCCTTGCCCACTTCAAGTGCACTACCCGCGGCAAAATAGCCTTGATAGGCAGGAACCGAAGTAAATATGAACGCAAATACCGCAGCTTTAGAAAGTGAATAAACCACATGGTAAGGACGGAAATCCAACTGTATGCCATAAACATAGTCCGAAACGCTAACTATATCAGTAAACATTGCAATCATGTATCCTCCTCCAATTGAAACAAACATCGAAATGATGACCAAGAAAGGGTTAATAATTACGGACGCTATTATCTTAGGGAGAATTAAGAAGGAACTTGAATTTACACCCATTATCTCTAGTGCATCAATTTGTTCTGTAACCCTCATCAATCCGATTTCAGAGGCAATATTGGAGCCAACTTTTCCAGCAAGAATTAGAGCCATAATGGTAGGACTAAACTCCAAAATAGTTGATTGACGCGTGGTAAATCCTATGGTATAACTTGGAATAAAGGCACTATCAATATTCGCAGCAGTTTGAATGGTAATAACGGCTCCCATAAATAATGAGATCACCATTATAATCCCTAATGATGCTAATCCCAATGACACCATCTCGTCAAACAAACGTTTGCGATAGATTGACATTTTCTCGGGTTTACTAAAAACCCTCCACATCAGTATGAAGTATTGCCCTAAATGGAATAAAAAAGATGCCATCGCGACAAATGTAACGCTATTTCAGTGCTTACTTCATGAATCAATTCACTAGCTTTGAACGATGCGTTTTGTAAAAACTTCCATTTTCTTTTGCGCTATTCTCACATTGAGTTCTTGCGCAGTTTTCAAAGGCAAAAAAGACTGTGATTGTCCACATTGGGGATCATCGAATTTGCAGCCACAAACAGAATTGGCGGCAGCTGCTCTCCCAAATGAGTAAAGATCTTTTCTTAAAGAAAATGAGCTCTTATATGCCTGAAGAAGCCATTGACTTGGTTTATTCTTGGCTAGGACCTCATAACATCCGATTAAAAATCACTAAACCAAGACGCTCAAAACTTGGAGACTTCAGGGTAAAAGGGAAACAACAACCCGCAATTATTTCGGTGAATGGAAACCTTAATCCCTTTTCCTTTCTAATCACCTTAACCCACGAAATAGCGCACCTGAAAGATTTTAGTGAACGTAAAACTTTAAGAGATGCTCATGGTTCTAACTGGAAACGGATTTACTCTAATCTACTAGCTGAAGTTATTGAAACTGGGGCTTTCCCGAACGAATTACACCCTGCTTTGCGCAAGCACATCAACAACCCTAAAGCCGCATCATGTTCTGACGCCACTCTTTTAGATGCCTTGAGGCAATATGATGTTGAGCCTAAATCTAGATTAAAAGAATTGCCTCTCGGAGCACAATTCTTACTATCGAACGGAATGAGATTTGAACGAGGTGAATTAAAGCGTACACGCTATAAATGCCAAGAGCTGAATTCTAAAAAATGGTATTTGGTGCATGGAGAGGCAGAGGTGATTAATGTAGAAATGAATTAAAAAGCTAACCTTAGCTTCAAATAAGAAAGTGTCCAGTGCGTTACTTTCGCTGCTTGAATAAGAAGAATATGAAAGACGTTTATTGTGTGATAATGGCAGGAGGAATTGGAAGCAGATTCTGGCCCATGAGTAGACAAAGCTCTCCTAAACAATATTTAGACATAATGGGAACTGGATCATCGTTGATCCAGCTCACCTATGATAGACTTAAAGCCATCTCAAGTCCAGAACAATTTATGATTGTTACTTCAGACGAGTATGTTGAATTAAGCAAAGAGCATTTAACCGATTTAACTGACGAGCAAATACTGAGCGAGCCTTCTCGAAAAAACACCGCACCCTGCATTGCATACGCAGCTTATAAGCTTTACAAGAAGAATCCAGATGCCGTAATGGTGATATCACCAGCAGATCACATCATCTTAAAAGAGAAAATCTTCATTGATACACTTAATGTAGCAATTGATCACGCTTATGAAAGCGAAAATCTTGTCACCATTGGTATCAAGCCAAGTAGGCCTGATTCTGGCTATGGCTATATTCAATTTCATCGCGATACTGATTATGGAAATGATCAAGTCAAAAAGGTAAAAACCTTTACAGAGAAACCTAGCGTTGAATTGGCACTTCAGTTTCTTCAGAGTGGCGATTTTTATTGGAATAGCGGAATGTTTGTTTGGAAAGTGTCAGCCATTGTGAAGGCTTTTCAAGAAATGATGCCAGGGCTAGCTGAACTATTCAATGAGAAAATTGATGATTTAAATTCCGATTCAGAGGCTTCTGCGATTAAATCAATCTACGGTGAATGCCAAAATATTTCTATTGACTTTGGTATCATGGAAAAAGCCTCAAATGTAGATGTCGTTCTAGGTGATTTTGGCTGGTCTGATCTTGGCACTTGGGGATCGCTTTATGAACAAATGGAGAAAGATGAAAAGTCAAATGTTCTGGTAAATGGTAATATTAAAATCTACGACACGAATCAGTCTATCATCATGCTCCCCAATGAAAAGCTGGCTGTAGTACAGGGTTTGTCAAACTACATCGTGATTGATACAGATGATGTTCTTCTCATTTGCCAAAAAGAAGAAGAGCAAAAAATAAAACAATTCGTTCAGGACTTAAAAAAAAGCAAACTGAACAAATTCATATAAAAAAAGCCAAGCTCATAATTTTGAACTTGGCCTCTTCTAACTCTTGAATATTCCTTAGCTCATGCTTCCAATCATTTTTGATGGATCAACCCATTGATCAAATTCTTCTGCTGTAAGGTATCCTAAATTCACTGACTCTTCTTTCAGAGTGGTTCCATTTTCGTGGGCCGTTTTGGCGATTTTCGCAGCCTTTTCGTAACCAATCTTGGTGTTCAATGCTGTTACTAACATCAATGAATTGTCAAGATTTTGCTTGATCCGCACATGGTTTGGCTCAATACCAACTGCACAATGCTCATCAAATGATTTACAAGCTTCCCCGATTAATCGAGCGCTCATCAGCACATTGAAAGCCATCATTGGTTTAAACACATTCAACTCAAAATGACCGTTTGAACCTCCTATACTCACAGCTACATCGTTGCCCATTACTTGAGCGCAAACCATTGTCAAGGCTTCTGCTTGGGTAGGGTTTACCTTTCCAGGCATGATACTCGATCCTGGTTCATTTGAAGGAATAATCAACTCACCAATTCCACAGCGAGGACCACTTGCCAACAAACGAACATCGTTCGCGATCTTCATCAAGCTCACAGCCATTTGCTTCAAAGCACCATGTGTTTCAACCAGTGCATCATGAGCAGCTAAAGCCTCAAATTTATTTTCAGCACTTCGAAAAGGATGTCCCGTAAAACCTGCAATCTTCTCTGCTACCAAGTCAGAATATCCTTCTGGCGTATTGATTCCTGTCCCAACAGCCGTTCCGCCAAGCGCTATTTCAGAAAGGTGATCCAATGTGTTTCTTAATGCCTTCAGACCATGATTCAATTGTGAAACATATCCTGAAAGTTCTTGTCCGACAGTGAGTGGAGTTGCATCCATTAAGTGAGTACGTCCAATCTTAACGATATTCATGAATTCTTTTGACTTCTTTGCCAACGTATCGCGAAGTTGCTCCACTCCAGGAATAGTAGTTTCTACCACCATTTTATAGGATGCTATGTGCATTCCTGTAGGATATGTATCGTTTGAGCTTTGGCTCTTGTTGACATCATCATTCGGATGAATGGCTGAATGCCCTTCTCCCAATTTCCCACCAGCAATCACATGGGCTCTATTGGAAACCACCTCGTTTACATTCATGTTTGATTGTGTTCCTGAACCGGTTTGCCAAATCACCAACGGAAACTGATCATTGAGCTTTCCTTCAAGAATTTCATCACAAACCTTGGAGATCAAATCGCGCTTTTCTACTGCCAAAACACCCAATTCACAATTGGCATGAGCAGCTGCTTTCTTTAAATAAGCAAAGCCTTGAACCACTTCTAGCGGCATGCTTGCCTCTGGGCCAATTTTAAAGTTATTTCTTGAGCGTTCGGTTTGAGCTCCCCAATACTTATCTGCGGGCACTTTTACTTCGCCCATCGTGTCTTTTTCAATTCTATAATCCATATGATGTTGATTTTAAACGATTCACGGTTATTGATGAAATCTTTGTTTTTATTTCTTTCGAATAAATTAGACCTATGCTTTATATTCGCTGCCAAATGTAAAATGCCATGGGCGAATATATTGGCTTCTTTATTTTTCTTTTCTTCTTTTTGATGGCTTTTTGGATCCTTATCTTTTTGGTTGGATTCTTAGGTTATTGGTCTGTGATGGGCGGCTTAAACAGCTTAATGCCTGGACTTTTCAATAAAAAAGAAGAAGAAACAACGGAAGAAGGGTAACACATCTTCTTTATTGTTTGCCTTCTTCGGTCAGCTTACCAGCGCTCCACATTAAGAAGGCTTCAAGAAATCTATCTAAATCTCCGTTTAATACTGAGTCGGGATCCGATGTCTCAGCTCCGGTGCGTACATCTTTCACCATTTTGTATGGATGTAAAACGTAGTTTCTGATTTGGCTTCCCCACTCTATTTTCATCTTATTGGCTTCAATCTCTGCCTGCTTCGCACGCTTAGCTTCCAATTCCATTTCATATAAACGAGATTTCAATAATTGAATGGCCTTTTCTCGGTTTTGATGCTGAGATCGTGACTCTGTGTTCTCAATAATAATTCCAGATGGTCTGTGCTTTAAACGCACGCCCGTTTCAACCTTGTTTACGTTCTGTCCACCTGCTCCACCCGACCTAAATGTATCCCAATCAATATCAGATGCATTCACTTCAATCTCAATGCTGTCATCAACCAAAGGATAAACATAAACGGAAACAAACGAAGTATGCCGCTTGGCATTAGAATCAAAAGGTGAAATACGCACCAAACGATGCACACCGTTCTCTCCTTTTAAATATCCGAAGGCAAACTCACCCGTAAATTGAAGGGTCACGGTTTTCACTCCCGCTACATCACCTTCTTGATAGTTGAGCTCTGAGATTTTATAACCATTTTTTTCGCCCCACATCATGTACATACGCATGAGCATTGAAGCCCAGTCACAACTTTCAGTGCCGCCAGCGCCAGCCGTAATTTGCAAGACAGCCTCTAAACTATCTTCTTCAGCACCTAAGAGATTCTTCATTTCCAAATCTTCCAAGAGCTTCTTTAACTTCTCATATTGAGCATCTACCTCAGACTGCTCCGCCTCTCCTTCTTTCAGAAATTCGAAAAAAACCTTCAAGTCTTCTTGAGCTAGAACCAATGCATCAAAAGATTTTGTCCAAACCTTCTTTTTGTTGATTTGCTTCAATACGAGTTCTGCCGCTTTTGGGTCATCCCAAAACCCAGGATCTTGAGTTTGTTGCTCTTCATCCTCAATTTGAGCGCGCTTGTGGTCGATATCCAAATAAGATTTCAGCGATTTCAAACGCTCATCCACCTCTTTGATATCATCTATCGTTGTCATATGGCAAATGTACTTTTTGGCTTCGACTTTCTGCTTTGCCTACTGCCTCTATTCTTAGTAAATTAGGACTCAAGGTTTTTCATTTAACGCTTCAGAAAGTTCTCGTTTAAAATCACCGAATTGATAGCCTTTCTGCATAAGGTAATTTACCACCTTCTGCTTTTTACTCATCGACTTCTCGCCTTTCAAGAGACCGAGTTTCTTTTGAATTAAATGCTTTATGGTCTGCTGATATTCATCTTCATCGATCTCCGTGAGAGCCGTTTGAATCAAACTGCTGTGTATTTGTTTGGACTGAAGCTCATACCTGATTTTTATCTTCCCCCATCTTTTGGTTCGGAAATAACCTCGAGCAAAACTTCGAGCATAGCGCTCTTCATTGAGCAGGTCTTCATCCATCATTTGCATCATGACCTGATCTACTTCGTTTTTCCAAAGTCCAAGGCCATATAATTTATCCTTTACCTCTTTATGGCAACGATCTCGATAGTTGCAAAAGGTTCTAGCCTTGATGATGGCTTCGTCAACGGATATCTTCTTTTGAGGAAAGGACACAAAGCGAAGTTATGTATCGTAAGAAATAATTGGCTGAAGCTTTCATTAAAAAAAGCCCCGCTAATGCGAGGCCTTTTTTTTAGAATAGTATCTCTTTTCCTTCCTTATCTAAAAACTCATAATCGAGCATCGTAAGGGCGTTCTTAGCTTCCACTGGAACCCAACGCTTATAGCTTTTAAACCAATTACGCTGATAGCCATACATGTTCTTTTTAAGGTATGCGGCTACAAAAGGATGGGCAGCCAACGTAATGACAGCATCTTTATGCTCCTCAAACAAGGCTTTCAAATTCATTTCAATCTCATCAATGATTGTAATGGCTGCTTGAACCTCACCTGTACCATGACAAGTTGGACAAACCTCAGCCGTTTTAATAGCCATTTCAGGACGCACACGTTGTCGCGTGATCTCAACTAGACCAAATCTGCTTACTGGAAGCACTTGATGCTTGGCACGGTCAGCACTCATGAACTCACGTAATTTGTTCAAGAGGTTTTTTCGGTTTTCAGAACTTCGCATATCGATAAAATCGATAACAACAAGCCCACCCATATCTCTTAAACGCAATTGACGCGCAACTTCTTCTGCCGCTTCAATATTCACCTTAATGGCGCTCGACTCTTGGTTGGCTTCGCCTTTGGCAGTATTCCCGCTGTTCACGTCAATAACGTGCATGGCTTCAGTATGCTCAATGACCAAGTATGCACCAGTTTTCATGGTAACATGTTTACCGAAAAGACTTTTAATCTGCTTTTCGATGCCAAAATGCTCCATAATGTCCGTTTTGGCCTTATGGAGTTTTACAATCTTTTCACTCTCGGGAGAGATGGTTTTTAAGTAATTACAGATATCACTATGTAAAACAGCATCGTCTGTAACGATTTGATTGAACGAAGGGCTCAACAAATCGCGCAAAAGCACATTTGTTCTGTCGATTTCGCTCAAGACTTTCTTAGGAGGTTTGGATGAGGTGAAACTTTGAAATGCCTCTTCCCAACGTTGCGTAAGATTACGCAAATCAGCATCTAGCTCGGCTACCTTTTGCCCTTCAGCAACAGTACGAACAATTACCCCACAATTCTTGGGTTTGATACTTGAAATCAACCTCCTGAGACGGTCGCGCTCTTCACGCTTCTTGATCTTCTGAGAAACAGAAATTTTATCTCCAAAAGGAACCAACACTACAAACCTTCCAGCAATACTGATCTCGCAAGTTAAGCGAGGTCCTTTTGTGGATATAGGTTCTTTAGCAATTTGAACTAGCATATAGCGATTAGGCTTTACAACCTGATCCATCTTGCCGTTCTTGTCAATGTCCGCTTCAAGCGTGAAATCCGTTAGATCTCCATTCTTTCGCTTGCCGGTTATTCCTTCAGAAATATACTTCTGTAACGATGAGGCCTGAGGGCCTAAATCGTGGTAGTGTAGGAACGCATCTTTCTCGTATCCTACATCAACAAAGGCCGCATTTAATCCTGGTACAATTCTCTTAATTCTACCTAAAAATAAATCACCAACGTTAAAACCTTTATCAAGTTTTTCGTTGTGATATTCAACTAAGCCTTTATCCTCTAGAAGAGCAATATTTACTTCACCATCCCCGGAGCGAATGATCAATTCTTTGCTTTTATCACTCACTTTAAAATATTTTAAATTATACCGGGGTCACAAATGTGAAGGAGAAATTACTTCTTCTTCTTGTGACGATTCTTTCTTAAGCGCTTCTTACGCTTGTGTGTCGCCATCTTATGTCTCTTTCTTTTCTTACCGCTTGGCATAATATTATGGTATTTGATTCAACATTATTTGAGCCTCATTCCTGAGCTCTTCATTATCTTTTTCACTATCTAAAAACGCTTCAAAGTGAGCTTTTGCCTCTGCAGAACGAGCTAAATTAAACTTAGCAAGACCAAGCCAATAATTCGATTCTACAAATTCTGCATCTATGCTTTGAACTTTTTCAAAACGTTCAACAACTTTCTCCCACTGCCCTGTTTGAGCTGAAAACCTTCCCAAATTGAGCTGCGCTCTGAAATTAGAAGGATTCTCCTCTGCAATCTGTCTTAAAAACAGAATTCCTTGCATCGGTGCTTCACTGCCAATCATGGCCAGTGCTGAATCAATTTGATTCTCTACCGAGGGCGGTTCATTATTCTCCGACATTTCTTCAGCCGAAGTCAACATACCTCCCGAGTGCCGAGGGGCAAAAAATAAAAGAACGATCAACACTAATGTCGCTCCTACAGTTATGTAGTGTTGCTTTTTCAAGCTATTAAACGACTTTCAATTACTTCACCTTCACATTCTTCTTCACCTTGTCAACAAATGTCTTTGCTGGCTTGAATGAAGGAATATTGTGTGCCGGGATAATTATGGTAGTGTTCTTAGAAATATTTCTTCCTGTCTTTTCAGCTCTCTCTTTTACGATAAAACTTCCAAAACCTCTCAGGTAAACATTCTCACCACGTGCAAGAGAATTCTTCACACTATTCATAAAAGCCTCTACCGTAGTTAAAACTTCCATCTTGTCTACACCTGTCTTATCCGCAATCTCCGATACAATTTCAGCCTTCGTCATTTTTATTCCTAATTTAAACTTTTGATATTCAGTGAATTTACCTATTTCTAAAAACGGGCTGCAAAGATAGAATCATTTTAATACTCCGAAAGCCATTCGAAAAGTATTTTCGCTGAATGATTGAAGTAATGCGCAATGAGCTTAGCAAATGGTATCAGAAGCATAAGCGCACCCTTCCTTGGCGATCAGAGCCCCAACCATATTTTGTTTGGCTATCTGAAATAATACTCCAACAAACTCGTGTAGAACAAGGCCTTTCATATTTCAACAAATTTGCCGAAGCTTATCCGAACATTGAAGGTTTAGCAAAAGCTGACCTTGATGAAGTGCTGAAATTGTGGCAAGGATTAGGCTACTACAGCCGAGCTCGCAATCTACATTTTGCCGCAAACCAAGTGATGAATGAATTTGAAGGCAAGTTTCCTTCTACCTATGATGACATTCTAAAATTAAAAGGAGTGGGCTCCTACACGGCCGCTGCCATTTCTTCCATCGCATATAATCAGCCTCATGCGGTTGTTGACGGCAACGTAATTCGAGTAATTACGAGGTTATTTGGAATTTCTGAGTCCGTCAACCAAAGCGCTACATTAAAGAAAATTCAAGCGTTGGCTGACGAACTGCTGAATGAATTGAATCCTTCAGAACACAATCAGGCAATGATGGAATTTGGAGCGCTGCAGTGCGTTCCTAAAAATCCAAATTGTGAAGTTTGTCCGTTAGCAATAGTGTGCCTTGCAAGAGCAAATGGAACTGTTTCCGGCATTCCATTGAAAGACAAAAAAATTAAGAGAAGAGCTCGATACTTTCACTACATCATCGCAATAAACAACGGCAAAGTCATCATTTCTCAAAGAGGAACAAACGATATTTGGGGAGGACTGTTTGAATTCCCCTTAATTGAAAATGATTCAGTTGATTTTCTAACTCCATCTCAGCTCGAATCTTCCTTCCCCATTTCCATCAAATCACTTCTAAAAGTCCATTCTGAAAAAAAACATGTGTTGAGTCACCAAGACATCCACGCCAATTTTTATCATTTAGAAATTGATAATGTTAATGATGAAAAATTAAATCTTGTTGCGTTGAGCGATCTTCATACGTTTGCCTTACCGAGATTAATTGATCGATATCTTGAAAATCATGACTTGATTTCAGGTGAAAACAGGCATTAATTTTTAAGTTTGTTTAAATAGAAGAAACGATATGGCTGGAAGTGTAAACAAAGTAATTCTGATTGGAAATTTAGGAGCAGATCCTGAAATTAGAAGTTTAACTAGCGGAGCAAAAGTTGCACGCATTAGAATTGCAACCTCGGAAACATACACCAACAAAGAAGGTGAGCGCATTACAAACACAGAATGGCATTCTGTGAATCTTTGGAGAGGTTTGGCAGATATCTCTGAGAAATATTTGACAAAAGGAAGCTCGGTTTATATTGAAGGTAGGCTTCGAACCAGAAGCTATGATGATAAAGATGGCGTTACTCGTTATGTCACAGAAATAGAAGGTGATAACATGACCATGTTGGGTAGCAGAGGCGATTCAAACAATTCTGGAGGTTCCTCTAGTAACCAAAATGATCAAAGCGCTCCTGAGCCAAAAGCAAAGAAAGCTCAGCCGAAAGCTGCAGAAGCAAATGAAGATGAAGACGATCTTCCATTCTAATTAAAAACCATTCCATTGGACCCTGGCGAACCGCATTCGAGTATTTATTTAGACCTTCTTCTTCCATGGAACTTTAATGTTCTTATCGGCATATTTATAATGCTGATTCTTCTCTTACTTTCCGCGTTGATTAGCGGTTCTGAAGTGGCATATTATTCACTTTCACCCCAGGATAAAAAAACACTAGAAGAAGACACATCAAAGTCATCTCAGCGTGTTTTAGAGCTTTTAAAAAAGCCGAAAACACTCTTAGCTACTATTCTCATAGGTAATAACCTGGTGAACGTGGCGATCATTATTCTGTCTTCGCTTCTGATGAAAATGTTGTTCAATTTCGAGGGAAGTGAATTACTTGGCTTTATCATTCAAGTGGTCGCAGTAACGCTAATCATCTTAATGGTTGGTGAGATTTCTCCGAAAGTTTATGCTACTAAAAACGCAATGCGATTGGCGCTAATCATGGGCAGTGCATTGACTTTTATGAGTAAACTATTTTATCCTCTTGCACGGGTATTGGTCGTAGGAACTCGAAAAATAGATCAACGCGCCAAGGAGCAAAATGATTCTGGTAATTTTATTACAGCCGATGAGCTCAACCATGCGCTAGAACTCACTACAGATAATACAACAGGTGCTGACGAAAAACGTATTTTGAGCGGGATCGTAAAATTTGGATCAACGGAAGTAAGACAAGTAATGACCCCTAGAATTGACGTTATTTGTTTTGATACGAAAACCACCTACAAACAACTTCAAACCGAGATCGTTGAACATGGTTTTTCTAGAATTCCAATTTTCGAAGATTCATTTGATAATGTAGTGGGTATACTTTACGTCAAAGATTTACTCAACCACCTGCATGCGCCTGATGATTTTGATTGGAAACCTCTATTAAGAAATCCTTCGTTCGTAACTGAAAACAAAAAACTAGATGATCTGCTTCGAGAATTTCAAGACGACAAAAATCATATGGCTGTGGTTGTCGATGAATATGGTGGCAGTTCAGGAGTAATATCACTTGAAGATATCATTGAAGAAATAGTAGGCGAAATAAGCGATGAGTTTGATGATGAAGAATTGATTTACACAAAGATTGACGAGAACAATTATGTTTTCGAGGGAAAAGCAGCCTTGATTGATGTGTATCGCGTGTTAGACATCACAGGTGAAAAATTCGAAGCTGCAAAAGGTGATAGTGATAGTTTGGCCGGTTTTATCTTGGAATTAACAGGAAAGATTCCTCAAAAAAATGAGCGTATTAGATTTGAGCATTACCTGTTTACGATTGAAGCTGCGGACAAGAGGCGAGTAAAACGCGTTAAGGTTACCATTCAGGAGGAAAGCAAATGAAATGGACCTTCCCTCTTATAATGTTGTGCTTGATGCTTTCGTCATGCGATGAGGACTTCGCACCCAAGCCGAAGGCATATGCCCGCATTGATTTACCAGAGCCTATATATCAACAAACCGAAGGAGAAAATTGGAATTGCCCGTATTCGTTCGAATTCTCAACGCAAAGTTTTATAACGCTAGAACCGAGGTATCAGGACAGCACTTGCTGGTATAATTTGTATTATCCAAAATATAGGGCAACCGTGCACTTAACATATTCGGACATTAACGACAATTTGACTAAGCACATCGAGGAAAGCAGAAAACTGGCCATGAACCATATTGGAAAGGCTTCGCAAATTCAAGAAATTCTCATAGAAAACGATCGAGATCGTGTTTATGGACTGGTATATGATTTTGCTGGAGAAACTGCTTCTGATATGCAGTTTTTTTTGACCGACAGCAACGCTCATTTTTTGAGAGGAGCACTCTATTTCAATGTTTCCCCAAATAAGGACAGCTTAGCGCCTGTAATCTCCTATATAAAGAAAGACATTCAGCATCTAGTTGGAAGTCTTAGCTGGCAGCAAAGCGATAGCTAGCCGAGTGTATAAACTTAACATGCGTTAGTAATACGATCAGGGCAAACACTTGGTGGATTACACCCATGTAAATCGGCACTTCCATCAAAAGCGTTGCCACTCCCAAACCAAACTGAGTATAAACAGTCAATGTTGCCAACCTAGCGCTTTTCTGAAGATTACCGCTCCACTGAGAGCTGCGATAAAAAATCCAAGTTGAATATGCAACTACAATAAGTCCCAATGTTCTATGTATGAACTGAACTCCTGATCGACCGTTAATAAAATTCTGTAGGAAGGGTTCTAAGGCGGTCGCAGCTGGAGCAATAATATCACCATCCATTAATGGCCACGTATTGTGCATCCATCCTGCTCGCAGTCCAGCCACAAAAGCACCATAAACTATTTGAAGAAATAGAAGCCCCGTCATTAGGAGTACTGTTTTTCGAAATGGAGAAACCAATGTCTTCTCTTCTTGAAGATTCTTGTAACGAAGAGCGACCCAATAAATATAACTGCAAGCGATGAAGGCTGTGGACAAATGTGCTGCCAATCTAAAATGACTCACGCGAGGAACATCTACCAATCCGCTTTTTACCATAAACCAACCCAAAAATGCCTGAAATGCGCCTAATCCCAGGATGATAAAAAAGTTCTTATACATTGATCTTGGGATCCATTTCTTAGCAAGAAAAAAGATGAAGGGGAAAATAAAGACCAATCCAATCAGCCTTCCAAACATGCGATGGATGTATTCCCACCAGTAAATAGACTTGAACTCCTCTACCTCAAAATGAGCATGCACTTCTTTATATTCTGGTGACTGCTGATATTTTGCAAACTCAGCGACCCAAGCTTCCTGAGACGTTGGTGGTAAGGAACCTGAAAAACTCCAATGGGTCATTGAAAGGCCTGAATGCGTGAGCCTCGTAACTCCGCCTATCACAACCATTGCAAGAACCATTGTGATGCCCAAATACAACCAATAGATAACTAATTTCTTAGGTGCGAATTGCTCTTCCATTCAATAGAATTTTAGAGATATAACAAGGTTATAGTGAAATTGCTCAGAAAATAAAACGCAAAGCGTCAAATACATTTGGAAACTTAAATGTACCCTCCTCATGCTGAGTGCTTTTATCTTTTCGTCTTTGGATGTTTTTTTCAGCTATCGCCAAAATTTCCTCTGAATTCATCTCAGCAAGATCAACTTGAGCTGAAGATTTTGAGGACAATGAAAGATCATTCTCAGAGCGCGTGGCTGATAATAACAGCAGCACGAAAGACGCAACGAAAATAAATTTTGAGAATGGTGTTTTCATTTCAATTACGAATGTAGTTTTTTTCTAAAAGAATACGCATAAAAAGCTGAGCTAGAGCGAATCTCAAGTTATCTTTGGCCGCTCTATGGAGCAGGACAAACAAATCGGAACCACTGAAGAAGCGGAAATGTCATTTCTCGATCATCTCGAGATACTCAGATGGCATTTAATAAGGTCAGTCACAGTAATTATGCTTGCATCAATTGGCGCCTTCGTTTTTAAAGGCTTCATCTTTGACGTAATCATCTTTGGCCCAAAACAGCCTGATTTTATTACCTATCAATTCCTGTGTTCCTTCTCCAAAACGATGAGTGAATTGGTTCCGGCCATGTTTCCAAATGATGCTATTTGTATAGGTCAAAACTTACCAAACTTGGTAAACTTGACCATGGCAGGGCAATTTTCGGCTCACATTATAACATCCCTTGTCGCTGGAGTCATCATTGCCTTTCCATACATCTTGTGGGAGGTATGGCGTTTTATCAAGCCAGGCCTTCAAAATAAGGAACGAAACATGGCTCGAGGCTTTGTTGCCTCTGCCTCATTTCTATTTTTCTGTGGAGTCGCTTTTGGATACTTCGTCATTTCTCCTCTATCGATAAACTTCTTTTTAAATTATCAAGTAAGTGATGAGGTATTAAACAGCCCAACACTTTCAACGTACATATCCCTCATAACCTCGGTAGTGATCGCGTGTGGCGCAGTGTTTGAATTACCTATAGTTGTCTATTTTCTTACAAAAGCAGGACTATTGACACCTCAAATTTTAAAAGCATTTAGAAGACACGCAATGGTAGGCGCGTTATTACTTTCGGCCGTAATCACACCACCAGATGTATTCAGTCAAATTTTGGTTTCTATTCCTATCATGATTCTTTATGAACTTAGTATTAGAATATCGCGTATTGTGACCAAGAAAGATGCTGCTTAAACTTGCATAGACTAAACCTTATTCCATTGAAATTTTCACCGATTTCTAATCTTAGAATTGGACTCATCACATTGCTTTTTTGTGCACTTGGGCAAGTTGCTCTTGCGCAAAAAACAATAGTCACTGGCAAGGTGATAGATGCGGAGACAGAAGAACCATTGCCCTACGTAAACGTGTTTTTTAAAGGAAGTAAGATTGGAACTACCAGTGACATTAATGGGTATTACCGCATAGAAACATACTACGCCACTGATTCACTTCAGACTTCTATGATAGGCTTCCGAACACTGTCCAAAAAAGTGAAGAGAGACTTGGCGCAAGTAATAGATTTTGAATTATCAATATCAGGAATTAGTCTAGGCGAGGTAACTATTGTCGGAGACAAAAAAGAGAAAGATCCAGCGGTTGAAATCATGAAAAAAGTGGTTCGCAATAAATCTGCGAACAATAAGGAAAAGTTAGAGGCGTATGAATATTCGGTCTACAATAAGATTGAATTTGACATGAATAATATTGCCGAATCCTTCACCAATCGAAGAGTGATGAAGCCCTTTCAATTCGTCTTTGAAAACATAGATTCAACATCAGAGGAAAAACCATTCTTACCTATTTTTTTGACAGAATCTGTATCCCGGTATTACTTTGTAAAAACCCCAAAAAGCAGCAAAGAAATAATTGAAGCCACGAAGGTCGCAGGGGTTAAAAATGAAAGTGTTAGTCAATTTTTAGGCGACATGTATCAAAGTACAAATGTCTATGAAAACTACATTTCAGCATTTGGGAAAAGCTTTGTGAGTCCACTTGCAGACTTAGGAATGCTTAGCTACAAATACTACTTATTAGATAGTGCTGTACTTGATTCAAAATACAAGTGCTTTAAAATCGCTTTCATTCCACGCAGAAAAGGAGAATTGACTTTTGAAGGAGAAATGTGGGTACACGATACCACATTCGCTGTAAAGCAGATAGAGGCTACCATAGGCCAAGACGCAAATATCAACTGGATTTCAGGGTTTAAAGTCTATCACGAATATGACCAAGTTGAACCAGAAGTTTGGATGCTTACCAAGGAACAAGTTGTAGTGGATTTTGCGGTTGCTGAGAAATCCGTTGGCTTTTATGGGCGGAAAAAGACTGTCTATTCTGATTTTAAAATTAATGAGCCCAAAGATCTATCCTTCTTTAATCCTTTCACCAATATTGAGGTTGGAGAAGGAGTCAACGACTATGATCAAGAATATTGGGATTTAAAACGGCCTGACTCCTTGAGCGCTTCTGAATCCAGTGTATATAAAATGGTGGATACGATTCAAAATATCCCTGCTTTTAGGACTTACGTAGACATTATTACACTGTTTGTGACTGGATATAAAGAATACAAGTACATAGACCTTGGTCCCTACTTTACATTCATAAGCTTTAATCAAATTGAAGGGTTGCGTCTGCGTGCCGGAGGAAAAACCAACGCAGGTTTCAGCACAAAAATTGAATTTAGCGGTTATGCTGCCTATGGTTTAAAAGATCAACGCTTAAAATATAAGATTGGGTCACGCATTTTCCTTTCAAAGCAGCCTAGGCAAATACTCAGTTTAAATCATGTAAAAGACCTAGAGCAATTGGGTCAAAGCGCTAATGCATGGCAAACTGATAACATTCTAACTTCAGTATTCAGAAGAACACCCAACAACCAACTTAATGCATTTGAAGAATATAAAGTGGGCTATGAAATAGAGTTCTTTCCAGGCTTAAGTTCCAGTATACATTTCAATAGACGAGACTTATGGTCGGTTGGATCTATACCATTTGAGAAGTATGATAATGACGGAAATCTACAAAATGTTAATCGAATTAGCACATCAGAAGTTAGGTTTAGTACACGGATTGCCATCGATGAAAAGTTCATAAATGGTGAATTAGATCGCATCAGTCTTGGAACCAAGTATCCCATAATCAGAGCTGATGCGGCCTTTGGCATCAAGGGGTTTTTAGGTGGTGATTATGAATACCAAAAAGCTTCAATTACTATTCAAGACCGCATTGCTTTCAATCCGCTAGGACAGAGTGATTTTACATTAGAATTTGGTAGAATATGGGGTAGACTTCCTTTTCCACTTTTGCAGTTGTACCCTGGCAACGAAACTTATTTTTATGATGCTTACGCGTTCAATTTGATGAATTTCTACGAATTCATTGGTGATCAATGGGCTAGTCTTTTTTGGGTCCATCATTTTAACGGGCTTCTATTCAATAAAGTCACCGTTTTCAGGAAACTCAAGTGGAGAGAAGTAGCATCTTTAAGAGCTGCCGTTAGCTCCTTTTCAAATAAGCACGCTTCTGAATTAGAATTACCGCAAGGACTTTTCACTCTAAACAAGCCCTATGCAGAGGTTGGAGTTGGAATTGAAAATATTTTAAAGATTTTTAGGGTTGATGCTCTTTGGAGATTATCATATTTGAACAATCCTGACGTTGTGCCTTTTGGTGTGCGAGTAACCTTTCAAATCGAATTTTAATTTCATGAAATTAAGGGCAGAAAATCTAGTAAAGAAATACAAAAGCCGCACTGTGGTTAAAGGTGTTTCCGTTGAAGTAGAGCAAGGAGAAATAGTTGGCCTCCTAGGTCCAAATGGAGCTGGAAAAACTACTTCATTCTATATGATAGTTGGGTTGATTAAACCAAACGAAGGACACATTTACCTTGATGGAAAAGACATCACAAGTTTACCAATGTATAAGCGGGCCCAACAAGGCGTAGGTTATCTACCTCAAGAAGCTTCAATTTTTAGAAAACTGAGCGTTGAAGACAACTTGAAGGCTGTACTAGAAATGCGGAAGGGAATGTCTAAAGCTGATCAAAAAGAAAAGCTAGAATCATTATTGGATGAATTTGGATTACAGCGTGTTCGCAAAAACCGAGGCGACTTGCTTTCTGGTGGTGAACGGAGAAGAACCGAAATAGCGCGAGCGCTTGCCTCTGATCCAAAATTCATCTTACTTGACGAACCTTTTGCTGGAGTTGATCCGATTGCTGTTGAAGACATTCAATCTATTGTAGCGACACTGAAGGATAAGAATATCGGAATACTTATTACAGACCATAACGTTCAAGAAACGCTTTCCATTACGGATCGGGCTTATCTTCTCTTTGAGGGAAATATACTCAAAGCAGGCTCGGCTGAAGATCTTGCAAATGATGAACAGGTAAAACAGGTTTACCTAGGGCAAAACTTCGAACTAAAAAAATCCGTTATAAAAAAGGGTAATAGCGATCAGGCTTCAACCAACTCAAAAGAGTAGGATTCCATAATCATGTTGCACAATAATTTGCGACACGCCTGATCAACCTTCTCTTTGGCAACTTCAGCATTTGGAGCCTCCACATGCAACTGGATATGCTTCCCAATTCTTGCATTTTGAATTTCATTCAAACCAAGGTTAACCATGGTAGCAGAAACCGCTTTCCCCTGTGGATCCAAGAGATTGTCATGCGGCATTACATCTATTTCAGCTTTAAACTTCATCTGATTGTGCTCTTTCTTTTGATGTGCCAAAAGTGGCATAAATCAATGAAAGGATGAAATATCCGATCATTATTATTGGAATTATTAAATAATCAATGAGACCGTAGCCTCCTAAATAGGGAATCACAAAAATGAGATAGGCGATAGCCAGCCAAATAATGATTCCATAACTCCATTTATTTTTACCCCAACTTAACCTCTTAAATTTCAAAGACAACATGGGAATGCGACTCACCATAAGCGCAGCTAAAATCACTGATAACACTTGATAAAAGAGGGTGTTAAACATCATTTTAACGATAAGTATATCACTTGGATCCCACCTTCTAGCCTCTCCTAAAATTGCAATAAACTGGTTAGATAGAGGATGATAAAAATTCAGGTGATATTGCATTTCCAGAATAATCGGAATTCCAAAAACGAACATGCTCATCGCGGGTATTGGCATTCCCAAAAAGTGATCGGTGTGCCCAGAATCAAGATTATATCTAGCTAATCTTAACGCACCAGCCAAAGGCACCAACCCGGCAATTGCTGCATTTAAAAAAACGGGGATAGGCCAAGAAGCTACATCCACAAAATAATAACCCTGGGTAATAATGATCATCTGAAACAACATAAACCCGGGTACCACTCCAAATGTGACAAGGTCCGCTAAACTATCTAACTGCTTACCCATTTCTCCTTCAGCATGCAACAGCCTAGCAGCAAATCCATCTAGAAAATCTAGGATCAAAGCAACGGCTACGCATAATACAGCACTAACCATTTGTTCCCTGGCAATAAAGACCAATGCTAGTAATCCCATAAAGAGATTACCTAAGGTCAATAGATTTGGGATAAACTTTACTATTTGTTTCATCAAGCCAAAGATATTTCTTTACACAACCAAGCTGCACAATTTATCAGACCAAGATCAGTTATAGCCCCAACCAACGGCCATTTTAACTCGTACATTTGTTAGTTAAGCTATGAGAAAAGCACTATTTCTTTTTCTGTCACTGGTTATACTTGGTCAATGGGCTTTTGCTCAAGCACCAAAGTATAGCAATGAATTTTTAAGCATTGGAGTCGGTGCTAGGGGTTTGGCTATGAGCAAAGCCCAAGTTGCTTCAATCAATGATGTTACTGCGGCCTATTGGAATCCAGCTGGATTGGTTGGATTAAATTCAGACTTACAGGTAGCTGGGCAGCATGCAGAATACTTTGCAGGAATTGCCAATTACGACTACATCGGATTAGCAAGTAAAATTGACAGCTCGAGTGCATTAGGATTTAGTTTCATTCGTTTTGGTGTAGATGACATTCCCAACACTACTGACTTGATTGACCAAAACGGTCGAGTAAACTACGACCGGATAACCTCTTTTTCAGCCGCTGATTATGCCTTTTTAGTCTCCTATGCCAAACAAATGGGTGTGAAAGGACTTTCTCTTGGTGGAAACGCAAAAATCATCTATCGGCAAATTGGAGATATGGCCAAGGCTTGGGGTTTCGGATTGGACGTTGGAGCTCAATATAAAAGAGGTAATTGGCAGTTTGGAGCTACTGGAAGAGACATCACTTCAACATTTAATAGTTGGAGTTTTGATTTGACTGAAAGAACGATAGAAGTATTTGAAAGCACAGGAAATGAAATTCCTCAAAATGGTCTTGAAATTACATTACCTAAACTTAGCCTAGGCGCAGCGCGTTCCTTCAATATCAAAGACCGCGTTGGAATATTGGTTGAATTAAATGCTGATATCACTACTGATGGTAAAAGAAATGTTTTGGTGAGTGGCGATCCTTTTAGTGTAGACCCTAATTTGGGTATTGAGATTGACTATATGGGTATTTTCTTCCTCAGAGGAGGATTTGGAAATGTGCAGAGAATCAAAGCTGAAATTGGCAACTATAATGAATACACTTTTCAGCCAAATATTGGAATTGGAGTAAATATTAAAGAAACCTTGAGCATCGACTATGCGTTAACAGATATAGGAGACCAAAGTGTTGCACTCTATTCAAATGTTTTTAGTCTTCGTCTTGCTATAAATAAAAAATCAGGGTGAAAAATCTAATAGCTTCGGTCATTGGCGTCTTCATGACGCTGGTTTCACTAGCACAGCCTTATGCTAATAACTGGATAGATTAAAGCCCAAACAAGATATATCTCAAATTCAAGGTTGCTCAAAATGGTATTTATAAAATTGAGCATTCTACTTTAAATTTTGTGCTCAATGGACTTATCTGGTAAATTCAATAAAATACTACCCTCTGAATATGCTCCTGAACTTTTTGAGACCATTTTATGATAGATAGTGCAGCAACAGATTTTCCCGAACCAGATTCCCCAACAATGGCCAAGATCTCTCCTCTGCCAATATCAAATGAAATATTATTTACAGCGGTAAACCGACCAACCCCTGAGGGAAATTGAACCCCAAAATTCTTACCCGAAACTATGGGTAAATCATCCTTCACTTGGAAGACTTATTTCTTCAGCTTTGAGAACAGGGCGTCCGATTAATTTCAAATAAACTTGAACCAAGGTAACTACATCCTTTTCGCAGTATGTGACAATTCTAGAAAGGTTCTTTTCTTTCCAATAAACTCCCGCCACTTGGCTTCCATCAATATCATCCTTTGGAGTAGGGAGTTGAAAAATATGCGCCAATAACTTCAAAGAAGTGAAGTTTTTGAAATCTCCAAACTTCCACATCTGCATGGTATCAAGATGATTTACCTCCCACGGTTTTTTGCCTGCAGTATCTAAAATTCGTGGCAGTTTAATGCCATTTACTAGCATTCTTCTTGCGATATATGGAAAATCAAATTCCTTTCCATTATGACCACACAGAACATGCTCGTTAGAATTAAAATGCTTGTTTAGCATCTCACCAAATTCGGAAAGCAATTCTTTTTCATCATCGCTCGCAAAAGACTTAATGCGTAATTCACGATTGGTCTCTTTGTCATTGATCAACCCAACAGAAATGCATACTATTTTGCCAAATTCGGCATAAATCCCCGCCCTCTCAAAGACAGATGATGGAGTGTCCTCATCACTTTGAAGTAAAAAACGGGCTTTTTCTTCCCATAATTTTTGATAGGTTTCCTCGGCTTTTTCGAATGAATCATACTGAGGAACGGTTTCAATATCCAAAAACAAAATATTACTCAAATGCATAACTAAATGATTAAAATTCCTTTTTGATCGAGCACTGGTATGTCAATCAAGTTCTTATCTAATAAAGTATCTGGCAGAAAGATAAACTTCTTATCAAAAATGGTTTGGTCAATGTAAAAGCTTACCCAATATTGATTGTTTAAACCTACCAACTCAGGAGTTATCAATTCTATTGGTCTTGAAGACTTTGCTTTCAGGTCCTCAAAATAGTACCGAAGTTCAGATGTATTCACTTTATCATCGTCCTTCTTTCCGTATCCCCGTGTGGAGACCAACACATTGGTTAATTCCTCGTCCAACAAATTAACAATGTGAACTCTCCATGAAACATTTTCTTCATCGGTTTCTGGGATGGCACATATACCCACCTTTTCAACCTTCGGAAAGTCGATATCGTTTTTCATTCTGCTGTAAGTCTTTGAGCCATATCAATGTAATGAAACACATCTTCAGGATGAGGTATTCCACTGCCATATTTTCGTTTGTGCCCCATTCTCACCACAATGATGTCATCTTCAGGAATAACAATTACATATTGCCCCAAAATGCCCCTCATCATATAAAAATATTTGCTTTTGTGCTCACCTAGCCACCAAGAGTATCCGTAAATTTCACATTGAGAGCCGTCTTCATTTTTTAATCCCTGTTGCTGTGAAACAGATGCTGCGACATAGGCGCTATCCACAATCTGAACTCCGTTCCATCTTCCATTATTCAAATAGAGTTTGCCAATTCGCGCGAAATCACGAGCAGTGGCATTGATGCAGCAAAACGCCTTTTCTGTTCCTCCTTCATGATCCAAACTCCATAAAGCTTCGTGCTCAGCACCTAGTGGCTTCCACAAATTTTCTGATGCATATTCTGACAACGAAGTTCTGGTTACACTCTTCAACGCAAAAGCCAACACTTGTGTACCTCCACTTTGGTAATTGAAGTATTCGCCTGGCTCTTCGGTAACTTCATAATTCCTTAAAAGCAATTCTAAATTATCACCATAATTAGCTCTAGCTGGAAATGAAAATGGATTGATATAACTCTCGTCAAAGTTGATTCCTGAACTCATGGTCAGTAAATGACGGATAGTCATTTTTTCACCCAAATCACTCTCATATTGAGGTAAATACCAATAAGCAGGCTTGTCAACACTTTCAATCTGTCCTTTCTTAATAGCAATACCTGTAAGCACTCCAACGACCGACTTTGCCATGGAGAATGAATTGCTGATAGATTCCAGATCGAAATCATCCCAGTACTCTTCAAAAACTATTTCATCGTTCTTGATTACCAAAAACGAAACCGTTCCAAACTCTTCATGAAAGCTCAATTCTTCTTCATTGAAAGATGCCGCATTGTAATCAGAGCTAATTTTCCAAGGTTGAGCATCTCCTGTTTCAATAACTCGATTCGGCATATCCTTGTATTCAAGAATTCCCGGTCCTAGGCGTCCTTCAAAAACTGTACTTGAAAGTGTATTGTATATGTAATGATGTCCGGTTACCTCAACAATAAAGTGAAGAATGAAGACCCAAAAGAGAATCCAGCCAAGTCTTTTTAAAACTCTAGATTTTACATTCAATGCATTAGAATTTGGCGAGCGAGTCTTTCAACCAATCGATCACCTCGATTTCGATAGAATCTGCTCCTTTATATTCTGCAAGATACACAGTCATCCAATCACCCAAATGAATGAGGTATAAGGCTTGCTCAATTTTTGAATCACCTTTAGCGCTGTAATGGTGGATGTGTGGTGTCTTCTTTCTGATTACCGTTTCTGTTAATTCCATTCGTTTTGAAACGCGAGGATGATCGAAACTACTTGTCAGATAAATCACGCTTAAATCATGAGTTCCACTTGCCCAGCCTACCAACTCATTATGGTTCATCTCAGGATAAACATTGTGCCAACTCAAGCCTTTGCTATTCTCACTTATTTGCTGATTCCAGCGTGTTGCAACACCCTCCAACCAATTAGATGTGTAAACAATGGGTAGTTTACTTTGAATACTTTCTGCCAATTGACGAGCTGTGGCACGAATAGACTGCTCATTGGAATTCAAGTAAGCAATTGCTTTTTCTACCTGCGATTTCCACTTAGGCGATGTCATACCATAAGCTTCAGCTAATTTTAAGAGCTGCACTATCGTCAACCCAAAAGCTGCACGTGGCGGCAATCCGCCCGGAACAGTAATTAATGGCCAGTTATTTTGAACTGCCATATCGCTCAACTTTCCACCTGAAGAAATGCATGCAATATTGGCGCCTTGCTCAATCGCATGATCTATAGCTTCTAATGTCTCTTCTGTATTTCCTGAATATGAGCATGCAATAACCAGCGTTTTACCATCTACAAAAGCAGGAATCGTATAATCTTTTGACGATTGCACTGGAACAGAGCAATGATCGGCTAAAAGCTGAGAAAGTATTGTTCCTCCAATTCCTGAGCCACCTAGTCCACAAATGAGCACATTGTTAAATTCTGGAACTGCGTCCAATTTAAATTTATCTGCAATTTCAATCGCCACAGAAAGATGCTCAGTGAAATCAGCAACCAATAAATCCATCGTTTTTTCCATAGCCGCAAATATAGGAGTCGTGGGCATTATCTGATTGCTTGCTCAATTCAATAAATTCTCACGGATTGTTAGTTCAAAAGCCGAACGATTAGCTTATGCTTTCGCTAATTATCTCCCTTTAATATTCTCGCAATTCTGTTCATCTTTGCCGCCCCAATAATTTGAATGCATGTCACAAGAATTGAACGATCAAGAAATCGAGAGAAGACAAAGCTTAAACGAGCTGAGAGAATTAGGTATTGAGCCATTTCCGGCAGCCCTATACCCTGTGAACATAACAAGCAAGGCCATTAAGACTGAGTATAAGGAAGAAGATAAGAACCTTCAAGAAGTGTGCATCGCGGGAAGATTGATGAGCCGAAGAATTATGGGTAAAGCTTCATTCGCTGAAATCATGGATCACGAAGGACGCATTCAAGTGTATCTGAATCGTGATGAACTTTGCCCTGACGAAGACAAAACAACTTACAATACGGTTTTTAAGAAGCTTTTAGATATCGGTGACTTCATCGGAATCAAAGGATACGTTTTCACCACCAAAGTGGGCGAAATATCAGTCCATGTAAAGGAACTTACTGTACTTTCTAAATCGCTTCGACCGCTACCTATCGTAAAGACAGATGCTGAAGGAAATGTGCATGATGGCTTTGCAGATAAAGAACAACGCTATCGCATGCGCTATCTTGATTTGGTAGTAAACCCAGAAGTGAAAAAAGTATTTGAGAACCGTACGAAAATCGTGAATTCGATTCGTGAATTCGTGAATTCAAAAGGCTATTTGGAGGTTGACACTCCAGTGCTTCAGCCCATTCCAGGTGGAGCCGCTGCTCGCCCGTTCATCACGCATCACAATTCATTGGATGTAGAAATGTATTTGCGCATCGCTAATGAGCTTTACTTAAAGCGACTTATCGTTGGTGGATTTGATGGTGTTTATGAATTCTCAAGAAACTTCCGAAATGAAGGAATGGACAGAACGCACAATCCAGAATTCACGGTAATGGAAATCTATGTTGCGTACAAAGACTACAATTGGATGATGGATTTCACCGAAGAAATGGTGGAGAAGGCTGCACTAGACTTACATGGAAAAACAGAGCTTTTAGTAGGCGAAAACACCATTAATTTTCAAAGACCATACAAGAGAATAGCTTTCCTTGATGCCATCAAGGAATACACTGGAACAGATGTTTCGGAAATGAATGAAGATGAGTTAAGAGCCTTCTGTAAGACGATTCATATTGAGACAGATAGCAGTATGGGTAAAGCCAAACTACTCGATGAATTATTCGGTGAAAAATGTGAGCCGAATTTCATTCAACCAACTTTTGTCTATGACTATCCCGTTGAAATGAGCCCACTCTGTAAAAAACATAGAGAAAATCCTTCGCTTACGGAGCGATTTGAATTGATGATCAACGGCAAAGAAATAGCAAATGCTTATTCAGAACTCAATGATCCCATTGATCAAAGAGAGCGCTTTGAGGATCAACTAAAGCTGAGTGAAAAAGGTGATGATGAGGCAATGTTCATCGATCAAGATTTCTTGAGAGCATTGGAATATGGAATGCCTCCAACCTCTGGAATGGGAATTGGAGTTGATCGTTTGGTGATGTTTTTAACCAATCAAACTTCTATTCAAGATGTACTTCTCTTCCCTCAAATGCGCCCGGAACGGACGCATTCATGAATTCCCGCAGGGAATAATAGATCATGAACTAAATGCGTCCGTTCCGGCCGCATTCGTAAGTTCTCGGAAAACCCTAAGAATCATACGATTCTTTGACTGGCTCAATGGGAATAACGGCCTCAAACGCCTTTTGACCTGCAGACAGCATTTTGGGTGCGATCTTAAATCGACTAAAGCTGAAACTGAGGTAATACAGTAAAAAGCCAAAAGCCAAAATTTGACCTCTAAGAAATTCGTTTGCGGTGTCTTTGCCATGAAAAATTCCGATTAAGATGGCAGAAACCATCAAAATGGTCATCAACCAAAAAATCAAGAAGTAGCGAAGTCGATCATTGATCAATCTGCGGTGCGTTGAATAAAACCGAGAAGCATTGATGGTTTTGTTCTTCATCGTAAACCAGAAGTGCGTTGAAAGCATGAAGAATAGAAATGTTAATCCACTCAATTGCTTGGCCACAGGATTAATCAACCAAAAATCATAGAAGCCATGCATGACAGAGGCTAGCACAAAACCTCCAATCAAATAAGGCCATCCTTTTAAAGCCTTTTTGTAGGTAAACACCATGACCGAATAACCCACCACAGAACTGAATGTCATGTGCGCCACGGTCGACATCAAGGCACGACCATTGATCGCAAAAAAGCTTGATTTCTGAATATACATCGCGTTTTCAATAAAGGCAAAGCCAAGGGCTGAAACGGATGCGTACAGGATGAAATCGTAGGGCTCTCTCACAATTTTTTTATACCTGACGATAATCAACAGAGGAAGCAGTTTAACAAACTCCTCAACCATTCCAATTCCGATCACACAGTAAAAAAAATCATTGACGGTATCGCCATTCAATCGAAAATCCAATGTGTCTTTAATGAAGTCAGAAATTGGGAAAACCAGCCAGACTGTAACGCAACCCAACACAAAAACGATGAACATGTTGAGCCAACGCTCCGGGTCGAAAATATCAAGCTTACGCAGGTAAACAGCCCAAATGGTGCTGATCGACAAGGCAACTGCAATTCCGAGATAGGTGTTGAATGAGAGGCGTTGCATTTCATCTTTCAACGGGGAAACTACAGGAAGAAATAGTTCAATGCAGGAAGAAATAGTTCAATGATGATAAATCCAGCAATCAACAACCCACCAACTGTTGCCACATACTTGTGTCTACTAAACCTCCAAAACTTCTTGTTATCCTTATTCTGTCTGTAGTCCCTGATTTTGTATCTCACGAACTGAAAAAGTAGCAACAAGCCTACGATATTGAAGATGATATTGATGGTATTCCACACGTCTCAAATCTCTAAAAAAGATCAAAGCCGAATACAGAATAATCAGTTTGCACAATGAATTTCTACATTTGACGGAATGGATCAATCATTTGGTGTAATTGGAGGAGGAAGCTGGGCAACTGCCATAGCTAAAATGCTAAGCAACAATTCCTCAAAAGTGAATTGGTGGCTCAGAAGCGAAGAGAGCGTTGAATACGTGAAGAAATTTCGTCATAACGACCGCTATTTACAATCTGTTGAGTTTGACCTCAACAAAGTTCATCCAAGTAATGATTTGAGGAAAGTAGTCGAAGAAAGTGATGTTTTGGTCATCGCTATCCCTTCTGCTTTTGTTTATGAAACCTTCAACGGGTTTAAGGTTGACGGAATAGAAAATAAAATATTATTCAGTGCTATAAAAGGAATTGTTCCTGAATACCACTCTATTCCCGCGCGTTTCTTCCACAAAGAATTTGGGATTCCTTATGAACGTATTGGCATTATTTCAGGTCCGTGTCATGCAGAGGAAATTGCCTTGGAGAGACTAAGCTACCTCACTCTAGCATGTCCAAATCAAGAAATAGCCCAAATGATGGCCGATGCTTTGGCATGCAGATATGTAAAGACATCAACATCCGAAGACATCTTTGGAACAGAGATCAGTGCTGTAATGAAAAACATTATGGCCATTGCATCTGGCATTTGTCACGGCCTAGGCTACGGTGATAATTTTCAAGCCGTATTGATTAGTAATGCGATTCAAGAGATTGAGGAATTTGTTGATGCAGTGAGTCCTGTGCACAGAGATGTCAATTCTTCTGCCTATTTGGGAGACTTGCTTGTAACTGCTTATTCTCAATTCAGCCGAAACCGAGCATTTGGAATGATGATTGGAAAAGGATATAGTGTAAAAGCAGCTCAACTCGAAATGAGCATGGTAGCAGAAGGTTATTACGCTGTGAAATCGATTGTGGAAATGAATAAAAAGTTTGAAGTAAAACTCCCGATTACACGAGCTGTTTACAACATTTTGTACGAGAAAATAAGCCCGGTAATTGAAATGAACTTATTGAAAGATAAATTCGTTTAAACAGTCTGTTCAGGAATAAATATTTTGAAGGTAGTTCCCTCGCCTTCTTTCGAAATAAAATCAATTTCTCCATTAAGATTCTTCACTGATTCTTTTAAGATATACAGGCCTAATCCTGAGCCAGGAATTGTGCTGGTTCCACGGAAAAATATATCCCAAATTTTATCCTTGTAATCTTCCTTTATTCCGATGCCATTGTCTTCAATGATCAGTGTCACACCCTTCTCCTTCCATTCAGCCCTAATAGATATAAAGCTGTTGTCCTTGGCAGAATCGGCATACTTGATAGCGTTCGAAAGCAGATTATTGACTATTATTTTGATGCGCAATTTATCAGACTGAATGCACGTTTGTTCTTCTATTTCGATAAAGTAATCGATCTTATTGTAATTGGTCTGATAAACCAAATCTGCCATACAATCGTCTACAATTTTTCTTAAACAAACGTCTTCAGACTGCACAGCCATCCTTTTATTGCGAGAATAGTCAATTACATCTCTTATGTATAAGTCTAGTCTATCTAATGCCTCGCGTTGCATGGCTAATACTGTATCCAATTCTTCGCGATCTGCAGTATCTTCAGCAAGAGAGTTTAATCCAAGAACAGATGCTATGGGAGCCCTCAAATCATGAGATATACTATAAACAAATCGATCGAGCTCCTTATTCAATTGATTCAATTCCTCATTTCTATCCTCCAATCTGAACTGAGCTCTTTTTATGTCATTGATATCAAACGAATAACCGATTAAAAACTTCTTTGGTTTCTGATCCTGTATCAATGTGATTGGAACCAAGTTTCTAATGTGATAGGTGTCTCTCCCGTCACCCGTTTTCATATTCTCCTCCCACCTAATCGTTAAATCTCCTTGCATGGCTTTGGCAACCATCTCGTCTCGAACTTGAGTAAAATCCTCCTTTAATTTTCTATAATCAGAATAGTCCTTATTTGTTTTGCCAATCATCCATTCTCTCAGCTCCGCATCCTTAATTGCATTTCTGCTGATGTAGTGATATTTTAAATTCTCATCAATTAAAATTGATTCTACAGGAATATTGTCCAATATGTTTTGATAGAATTCTTGTGTTGAAATTAACTCTAGTTCTTGATTCTTAAGCTCCGTTCTGTCTTGAACCGTTCCAAACCACCTTTCGTCATCACCTTCCCCTTCTATGCCGCATATGTAGTAAAGAAACTTCTTCGCCCCTCCCGGAATAGTATACCAAGAGCCAAATTCAAAAGCATCATTCATTTGCTTCGATCGCTTTATACCCTGTTCTATTTCAATGTGCGAAATATCTTCAAACCCTTGAAGCCAAATATTAAAGGAGTCTTGATAGTCAGTAGCTAAGAACCCATGAATATGGGCGCATTCTCCTGACCATTCAACCCTTTTATCTGACGGGAAAACACGCCAATTACCAAGTTTCGCCAATTGCTGGGCATTTCTCAATTGTTGTTCGTTCTCTTGAAGCTGCTCATTTTGCTCTTGTTGAATGGTAACATCGGTAATAGTTCCCACCAAAAAATCTCCTCCTTTTTCACTAATCAATGAAACGCTTAACCTCCCCCAAAAACTCGAGCCATCCTCTCTTCGATAGCTCATTAGAACATTACTCACTTTGCCCTGACGCGATACCCTGGCTAAAAGTAAATCTCGCTCTACTTTTGAGTTATATAAGTTGATTGGCTGGGTGCTCAGCATTGTTTCTTTAGACTCATATCCAAACATCCTTGCGAATGCTTCATTCACATAAACGAAACCATGAAGAACAGACGATTTAAAAATCGCCTCTTCCATATTATCACTGATGGTTTGCAGAATATTCGCATCCCTGGCTGACTACATTAATGTCTCTTCAGTCTTGGCATTTCTTTTACTGGAACTCTCATATAAAACAACACCCATCATTATTGTGAGGCCTGTAGAAAGGCTGTAAGATGCAACCCTCAAACTAGTGACTTCTTCATTAGATAGCTGAGTAAGTTCTATATCAAAAAGGAATAGGATTAAAGTTCCAATTACGGTGAAGAACATATAAGAGGAAAAAACCAAGAGGTTGTTTGAAGGTCTTCTTTTAAATAGAAACAAAAACGCCAAAAAACAAATGAGCGCCATGTATTGAAAATTCGCTTCTAGTCCAAAATAGCCAGAAAGACAGAGAATCAAAATGGCAGGGTCGATTATAAAAATGTTCTTCGCAAGTGCATACTCTTTCCTTGAATTAAGAACGAGAACAGCTAAGACAGCAATTAAGTGAACGGAAATTAAAGAGAAGATAAACATCCAATGAGCTGGCATGAAATACATAGTCGTAATTCCTGCAACCCAAACCAATAAAGCTCCTTGAATCTTGATTGAGTTAATGGCACGTATCTCATCGATCAACTCAATTGATGTATCAGGGAAAATCCCCGCGTTAACTAATTTGTGGAAAACGTCTTTCACTCTTCAGCAGCGAAATATACAACTATCGCCTTGGCTTGTGACTTCGACACTACAGCAGAAAGTTGGTCTTCAGACAATTCCTTTATGCGTTCTAGACTATAAAATGTCTTCAACAGTTCTTTAGCTGTTTTTTCACCAATACCATCTATTTCAAGAAGCTCACTTTTAAATGCGTTTTTACTCCGTTTTGAGCGATGGTGCGTAATTCCAAAACGATGAGCTTCGTTACGAAGCCTCTGAATTAGCTTTAACGACTCTGAACGTTTATCAATATAAAGTGGAATAGAATCTTCAGGAAAAAATATTTCCTCCAATTTTTTCGCAATTCCAACAATCGTTATTTTGCCTCTCAAGCCGAGTTCGTCAAGACTTTTCAGCGCAGAGCTTAACTGACCTTTACCACCATCAATGATGATTAATTGGGGTAATGATTGATTCTCATCCATCAACCTTTTGTACCTGCGGTAAACCACTTCTTCCATCGATGCAAAATCATCTGGACCTTCTACCGTTTTAATATTGAAGTGCCTGTAATCTTGCTTACTCGGTTTAGCATCCCTGAATACAACGCAAGCCGCTACCGGAAATGAACCTTGAAAATTTGAATTATCAAAACATTCAATGTGCTTCGGTAATTCTTTCATTCTTAGGTCATCACGTAAAGTTTGAAGCACGCGGTTTGCATGTCGGTTCGGGTCTACTTTCTCCTGAGCTCGATGTCGGTCCAGTTTGAAAAACTTAAGGTTTCTAACTGAAAATTCTACCAATGACTTCTTGTCTCCTCGTTGAGGCTGATGAAAACTTACCCCTTCCCATTCTGCAGTTATAACATGACTAGTTAGCACTTCTTTTGCGCTGCTTTGAAACAGATCTCTCATTTCTGCAATGGTGGAAAGCAAGATATCCGTATCCTGTTCATCAAGCTTTTTCCTAAACTCAACGGAATGAGACTGAATAATAGCACCATTTACCACTCTCATGTAGTTGACATATGTAAAGACGTCATCTGAAGTTACAGAGGCCACATCAACGTCACGAATACTGGGATTTACCACCACAGATTTACTCTGATAATCTTGCAACAACTCGATGTTGTTTTTATACATTTCTGCTGCTTCAAAATCAAGTTCTTGAGCCACTCTGTTCATTTGAACTTTGTACTCCTTAATTACATCGTCTACATCTCCTTTAATCAATCTTCTGATTTCATCAATAGAGTTGTTGTAAGTTGCTTCCGTCTGTTTTCCCTCGCATGGGCCCAAACAATTGCCTAGGTGATATTCTAAACAAACTTTGAATTTGCCTTTTTGAATATTCTCATCAGACAAAGAAAAGTTGCATGTTCTAACCTTGTGCAGCTTTGTAGCCAATCCAATGACAGCTTTCATTCGCTTCACCGAAGCATAGGGTCCATAATACTCCGATCCGTCACGAACAACATTTCGAGTTGGAAATACTCTTGGAAACCTTTCTTTCTTAATGCATATCCAAGGATATGTTTTATCGTCTCGAAGTTGAATATTATACTTTGGTTGATGTTCTTTTATCATTGAGTTTTCGAGCAATAAAGCCTCAAACTCATTTCCAACGATTATGTGATCGACAGAATCAATCTTCTTCACCAATAGTCTTGTCTTACCGCTATCATATTTATCACGATTAAAATATGATGAAACCCTTTTTCTAAGGTCCTTGGCCTTCCCCACATAAATGATGATTCCCGACTTATCCTTGAACTGATACACTCCTGGCTTATGCGGCAAGTTTGATACCTGTTCTTTTAAATCTGGATGCATTTCATCAATCATGTGCTTTTCAAAATATTTTATGAGCCATTTATTTTGTTTAAGTTTTAATAAACTATACTTAAACAAGGTAAAAAAGACCCTATGTTTGTTCGCGAATACAAACTTATCGAACACTTATGCATAAGTGTTGTTAACTGCACCATAATTATGGGAGCTTACTCAATAAAAGAATTAGAACAGTTGTCGGGCATCAAGGCTCACACTATTCGTATATGGGAGCAACGATACAGCATCATTGAACCCCAAAGGACAGAAACAAACATTCGCTTTTACGATGACAAACAGCTAAAATTCCTGCTGAATGTCGCTTTACTTACCCGGCACGGTTATAAAATTTCGCTTATTTCTAAGCTAGATGATGCGGGGTTCAAGAAAGAAGTAGAAAAGATTTACGAGCAGACGCTATTGCATGACACAGACGTCATACTTGATTTAGATGCCAATGATCTGATGGTTTCGATGATCGACATGAATTCTGAGAAATTTCACCGGATTTATGAAAATTCGGTTAGAAACAATGGATTTGAAAAAACCATTACTGACCTTATATACCCTTTTCTTGAAAAAGTTGGAATTCTTTGGACCCTCAATCAAATCAATCCTACACACGAGCACTTTATTAGTTGCTTAATTAGACAAAAGATTATCTCAGGAATTGACCTACTTCCTAATCCAACAGGAGGAAAAAAATATGTTTTGTTCTTGCCAGAGGGGGAAACCCATGAGATTGGTCTGCTCATGGCGAACTACATGCTAAAGAAGAAAGGGTGTTCGGTTTATTATTTGGGTCAGAACCTACCAGACCGAGATGTAGAACGCTGCATTGAAACGATAGAGCCCCATGGAATTCTGACTTTCTTTGTTGATCCAGCCGTAGTTAGCAATGCTGCAAATTCCATTGCTAAGTTCAGGGGTTATAATCAAACCGTCCAAATTCTTATTGCAGTAAGATCTTCTCCTGAACTAGAAAGTTTGGACCTCGAAAACGTGCATTTTCTTCATGGAATGAAGGATTTGGATAAGTATCTCTAAATTCAACCTCATGTATTGAATGTTGAACGTCAGGCTGCCAGGCCTGTTATCACTCATTTTTATTATCCCCAAGTGTTTTTGTTTAACATTATTATTAAATAGTTAAACATTTTTTTCGCGATTCAATGTTCCTACCTATATTTGTTCAAAGTTTAACGAAAAACCTTAAACAAAATGTCAACACTAGAATTTAATCAACAAATACTTTCTTTCAGAAAGCCTCTTGAATATTTTGCCTTTAGTCTAACACACGACAGTGACGATGCTCAAGATCTTGTGCAAGACACTTACATGAAGGCTGTTGCTTACAAAGACAAGTTTAGAGACGCAACTAACTTGAAGGCATGGTTGTACACAATCATGAAGAATACGTTTATCAATAATTATAGAAGACAAGTAAAGTCTAAGACAATTATTGATCAATCTGAAGATTTATATTATTTGTCAAATGCTCCTGACTCTCGCGATAAGAATCCATCAAGCATTTACAATCACTCGGAAATCAGAAGGTCAGTAAATAATCTTCAGGATGAATATCGCATACCATTTAAGATGCATAATGAAGGCTATAAGTACAAAGAAATAGCAGATTACTTAAATTTGCCTATAGGAACTGTAAAGAGCAGAATATTTCTTGCTCGCAAAAAACTTATGGATGTTCTTAGCGACTATAATCCTAATTAAATATTCTTGAAACCTACCGCCACTATAATAGGATCTGGATTTTCTTCATTGTCCGCTGCAACATCCCTCGCTGATAAAGGATTTGATGTCACTATCATCGAAAAAAACGAGAGTGCTGGAGGACGAGCCCGCAAATTTGAACACGATGGATACATGTTCGATATGGGCCCAAGTTGGTATTGGATGCCAGATGTTTTTGACAAGTATTTTGCTCGTTTCGGAAAGAAAACATCTGACTACTATACGCTCAAGAGACTTGATCCATCATATCGCGTGTTTTTCAAAGATGAGCATGTAGATATGCCTGCCTCAATGCAGGGATTAATAGACTTGTTTGAATCTAGAGAGAAAGGTGCTGGTAAAAATTTACAGAAGTTTTTAGCAGACGCATCCATCAAGTATGATGCTGGCGTCAATGACTTAGTAACCAAACCAAGCCTTTCCATATTTGAGTTTGCAAAATGGAAAGTGATTAAAGGTGTATTTCAATTGGACCTGTTCTCGAATTTTCATGCCTTTGCTCGAAAATATTTTAAGGATGAGAAACTGTTAAGCATTATTGAATTTCCAGTGCTCTTTCTTGGTGCTATGCCGAAAGAAACTCCGGCTTTATACAGCTTAATGAACTACGCTGATTTGAAGCTTGGTACATGGTATCCAATGGGCGGAATGCACAAAATTATAGAGGGCATGGTAAAGCTCGCAGAAGAAAAAGGGGTTAAATTCAAATTTGATGAGGCGGCTGAACATATCAGTTCCGAGGGGAAACTCCACATCAAAACAAGTAAAGGAGAATATACACCTGATTATATAATAGGCGGTGCAGACTACGCTCACATAGAGCAAAGCCTATTAGATGAAAAAGACAGACAATATTCTGATGAATATTGGGATAAGCGCGTAATGGCTCCTTCTTGCTTAATCTATTATGTTGGGGTTAATCGGAGAGTTTCGAACCTAAAGCATCACAACTTATTTTTCGATACCGATTTTGATGCGCATGCTCAAGAGATCTATAAGTCAAAGAAATGGCCTAAGAATCCACTTTTTTATGTTTGCGCGCCTTCAGTGACTGATGATTCAGTTGCTCCTGAAAATTGCGAAAACCTATTTTTCTTAGTTCCAATTGCAACAGGCATAAATGGCGACACGGAAGAATTGAGAGAAAAATATTTCAAACTTATCTTAGAGCGACTTAAAAAGCATACTGGAGAAGACATCTCTGAAAATATTACGTACAAAAGAAGTTACTCTGTAGCTGATTTCACCTCAGATTACAATGCATTCAAAGGCAATGCATACGGATTGGCAAACACTTTAATGCAGACGGCCTTTTTAAAGCCAAGAATAAAACACAATAAAATTAAAAACCTCTACTATACAGGACAATTGACTTCCCCAGGTCCTGGCGTTCCACCATCACTAATTAGCGGGCAAGTAGTAGCAGATTATATTTTAAAAAAGCATAATCTTAATTAACATGAAAGCACTATTTGATAAAGTTAGTCTGGAAACAAGTCGAATGACTACGCGTTCTTACAGTACTTCATTCTCACTTGGCACAAGATTTTTAGGTGCATCCGTTCGAGATGCCATCTATTCCATATATGGCTTTGTTCGTTTTGCCGATGAAATTGTGGATACATTCCATGACTATGACAAAGAATATCTTTTAGACAAGTTCAAAAAAGATACTTACGAAGCAATAGAAATGGGTATATCTCTCAACCCTATTTTGAATAGCTTCCAAAAGGCAGTAAAAGATTTTGGGATTGATATGGCATTGATAGATACGTTTCTTGAAAGCATGGAAATGGACCTCAAAAAGACAGCCTACACCAGACAAGGTTACGAGCAATACATTCTCGGAAGTGCGGAGGTTGTTGGGTTAATGTGTCTGAAAGTTTTCGTTTATGGAGATGAAGAAAGATACAAAGAGCTTCAATTTTCGGCCATGCGCTTAGGTGCTGCATTTCAAAAAATTAATTTCTTACGCGATTTGAAAGCCGATTATCAAGAGATGGGTAGAACGTATTTCCCAGGAATTGATTTAGAAAATTTCAATGCCGAAGAAAAGAAACGCATTGAAAAAGAGATTGAGATGGACTTTATAGAGGGATATAAAGGAATCCTTGAATTGCCTAAATCTTCGCGTTTTGGAGTTTACATGGCTTACATATATTTCTATCAACTTTTCAAAAAAATTCAACGCACGGATGCTCAAGATATTCTAAAAACAAGAATTAGAATTCCGAACCAGAAAAAGTATGCCATTTTCGTTGAAAGCTATGTAAAGCACAGTCTAAATCTGATTTGAAGAAAATAATTTTTATAGCGCTTTTTGCATTAATTGCAAACGTCACTCGGGCACATTACCCAGAAATTGTAAAGGTTAGAAGTGGTTTTATTTACGCTGTTGATCACAAAGATTCGCGTGAAGCTTATGCGCTGATGCTTGAGGGTCTTGAAAATAACATGCATAGCAAGGCCTATTTGGGAGCCGCTAAAACTTTGGTTGCCGAATGCGTTATGATGCCTTGGGCAAAGTATTCGTATTTTAAAGATGGGTCTAGACTCATTGAAGAAGCGATCAAAGAAAACCCTCTCAATGCTGAATATAGATACCTGCGTTTTCTCATTCAATTCAATGCACCATCGTTTTTAGATTATTATTCTAACTTGGGTGAAGACTACCGCGCAGTAACTTCCGCTATTAAGAGCAATCAGTCCAAAGAGGTTTGGATGGAATACTTCATTCAATTTGAAAAGCTGAACAAAGAAAAAATTGAGGCTATCCTCGAAATAAGTTAAAAGTAATGCAGACCGAAGAAGTAATCTTAGTAAATACATCTGACGAAGAAATTGGAACGATGGAGAAGATGAAGGCTCATGAGGAGGCTTTACTTCACCGTGCATTTTCTGTTTTTGTATTTAACCATAAGGGTGAAATGCTCATTCATCAGCGCGCCATCGAAAAGTATCACTCAGGTGGTTTATGGACAAACGCTTGCTGTAGTCATCCACGTAAAGGTGAAACAACTGAAGAAGCAGCGCATAGAAGATTGATGGAAGAAATGGGGTTTGACTGCCCGGTGTCAGAACGATTTTCCTTTATTTATAAAGCAAAACTTGACCAAGGTCTTACAGAATACGAATTTGACCACGTGTTCTTTGGTTCTTTTGATGGAAGGCCACAGCCTAATCCAGATGAGGTTTGCGATTGGAAATACGTTTCTATTCGCAAATTAAAAGACAACATCAAAATGGAACCTGAGGCTTACACCGAATGGTTCAAAATCGCGATTGATAAAATGAACGAGAGTAAAATCGCATTAAAGCCCTAAATTTTGAAAGTACGAGTAAGTAGAAAAGGGCATTTTAATGCTGCACATCGATTACATAATCCTCATTGGTCCGCTGAAAAAAATACCGAAGTATTTGGTAAATGCAATAATCCCAATTATCACGGTCACAACTATGATGTAATTGCTAATGTCAAAGGAGAGATTGACCCTGAAACAGGCTATGTCATAGACATGAAAGTGCTGAAAGAAATAATGAACAACGAAGTTTTAGATCGTTATGATCATAAGAACCTCAATCTAGATATTGAAGAATTTAAATCGCTGAATCCAACGGCAGAAAACATAGCTGTTGTGATTTGGAACAGATTACGAAAAAGACTTGACGACCACCTCGAATTAACCGTAATACTTTACGAAACAGAACGAAATTATGTTGAATACAGTGGCGAATAAAGAAGCACTTGAAACCTTAGATTATGAGCACCATTGGAATGGCCTTTCCACTCCAATGAAAGAAAACGCGCATGATCTTTCGAGTGAAGAAAAAGTAGAGAAAATTAAAGGTCATTTCAAAGAAATCATGGAAACGCTAGGTATGGACTTGAATGATGAAAGTCTTCAAGACACTCCTAACCGTGTAGCAAAGATGTTTGTAAATGAAGTTTTCAAAGGGCTTAACCCAGAGAATAAGCCAGAGATTAAACTTTTCTCCAACAATTACAAATACAAAGAGATGTTGGTTGAGCGCGACATCACGCTTTACTCCTATTGTGAGCACCATTTTGTGCCTATCATAGGAAAAGCACATGTGGCTTACGTAAGTAATGGTAACGTGATTGGCTTAAGTAAAATCAACCGATTGGTTGAGTATTACGCAAAGCGTCCACAAGTGCAAGAGCGCTTAAACGAACAAATCGCTCGAGCATTGAAGGAAGTTTTGAAAACTGATGATGTGGCTGTGGTGATTGATGCTGAGCACTTGTGTGTGAAATCAAGAGGAATTCAAGACACTGCTAGCAGCACAGTCACAGCAAGTTACCATGGTAAATTTAAGGAAATGGAAACTCGAAAAGAATTCTTGAGTTACCTCAACTTGAAAAGCCAATATTGATGAAATATCTAGTCGTTGGAGGCAGCAAAGGCATCGGAAAAGCGTGCACTGAGCAACTATTAGAAGCTGGTCATGAAGTTATTGTTGCCGCAAGATCGAATGAAGCAATAAGTCATCTCCCTATTGAATTTATTGATTTGGATGTTTTGGAAGATGTTTCTACACTGGAAGATTTTGATGAACTCAACGGATTAATCTACTGCCCCGGAAGCATCAATTTGAGGCCTTTCAATCGGTTGACAGAAGATGACTTCAAAAACGATTTCAACCTCAACGTTTACGGTGCCATCAAATGCATTCAAACGTGTTTACCCGCATTGAAAAAAGGCACTGGGTCAATCGTGCTTTTCAGCACCGTGGCAGTTCAACAAGGAATGGCGTTTCACGCATCAGTAGCAGCTTCTAAAGGTGCTATCGAAGGATTAACGCGCGCTCTTGCTTCAGAATTAGCTCCAAATGTTCGAGTAAATGCTATTGCTCCAAGCCTAACAGATACACCGCTGGCTGAAGCCTTACTTTCCAATGAAAAAAAGAGAGAAGCAAGTGAAGAACGTCATCCACTAAAGCGCGTTGGAAAAGCTGACGAAATTGCATCGATGGCGGTGCATTTAGTTTCTGAAAACGGAGGCTGGATTACAGGACAAGTCATAGGCATCGATGGCGGAATGAGTCGTGTGCGATAATCATGGCGGTTTTTACTGAAATAGATTGGGCCAAGCGAAAAGACCGCTACTGGTCAAACTTCTTCAACACACTCAGCGGAGCAAGATCCTCTGTTCTAATTGGAACGAGCAACGCACAGGGTCAACACAACCTGGCTATTTTCAATTCCTTGGTTCATTTGGGTGCGAATCCACCTTTACTGGGATTCATTCTCAGACCAGCCACTGTGCCTCGAGGCACCTACGAAAACATTCTGACCAATAAGTATTACACGCTGAATCACATTTCAGAAGCAATGATCAATGCCGCGCATCAAACTTCTGCCAAATATGAAAATGGAGAAAGTGAATTTGACGCCACCGGCTTGACGTCCGAATTTGGTGCATCCAAAGTAGCACCATTCGTAAAGGAAAGTCCGATCAAAATCTTGATGGAGTTTCAAGAAGAACATTTGGTGATGAATGGAACCCGATTAATTGTCGGACAAGTCAAAGAAGTTGTTCTGAACGAATCAGTCATTGAAGAAGATGGTTCAATAAAAGTAGCTGAAGAAAATCTCATTGCGACCAGTGGCCTTTATCATTATCACAGCGTGAAATTCAAGGTCAAAAAGGATTTTGCAAGACCATGAGGGAATTGAACTTATTCTGGTTCAGACGTGACCTTCGCCTCGAGGATAATGCTGGATTATACCACGCCTTGAAAGAAGGCAGAAACGTACAACCCATCTTCATTTTCGACAGAAACATTCTCGATGATCTTGAGGAAAAAGACGACCGCAGGGTAAGTTTTATCTACGCTCAAATCGAACGATTAAAGCAGGAATTGCAATCCAAAGGTTCAGACTTGTGGGTGTTTTATGGAACTCCGATGGATGTATTTGAGTTGTTGCTGAACGAGTACACCATCACTGGATTATTCGCCAACAAAGACTACGAACCGTATGCGCTAGAGCGAGACAAAACTGTCTATGACTTGTTTCAAAAGCAAAGCTTGACTTTCCGCGCATTCAAAGACCTTGTGATCTTCGAGAAAAATGAAGTGCTGAAAGACGATGGAAAGCCTTACACTGTTTTCACTCCATACTCGAAAAAATGGAAAGCGAAGCTGAACGATTACTTTATTAAACCTTATCCAACTGAGAAATATTTCATTCGTTTTAATCAAACGAGTCCATCTGAATTGATTTCTCTTTATTCAATGGGTTTCGAGGCCCATGAACAAGATTGGAATAACAATGATCTTGACAAAAGCATTGTAAATCACTATCACCAAACCAGGGACATTCCTTCATTGAAAGGAACTTCGCGTTTGAGCGTTCATTTAAGATTCGGAACAGTAAGTATTCGAGCCTTGGCCAAAGCGGGGTTAGAACTGAACGAAAAATGGTTGAACGAGTTGATTTGGAGAGATTTTTACCAAAGCATTTTATGGCACTTTCCTCATGTCGTAAAAGGAAGCTTCAGGCCCGCGTATGATCACATTCCGTGGATTAATGATGAATTGCAATTTGCAGCTTGGTGTGAAGGAAAAACGGGTTATCCCATTGTGGATGCCGGCATGCGCGAGTTGAACGAAACGGGGTTCATGCACAATCGCGTGCGCATGATCGTGTCTAGTTTTCTCACAAAGCATTTACTCATCGATTGGCGCTGGGGCGAAGCATACTTCGCTGAAAAGTTGATCGATTTTGAATTGGCGTCTAACAATGGCGGATGGCAATGGGCAGCCAGCTCAGGTGTAGATGCCGCTCCCTACTTCAGAATTTTCAACCCCTACTTGCAAACCGAACGATTCGACCCAGAGTTAAAATACATCCGAAAATGGGTTCCTGAATTGGATTCTTCCTCGTATCCAAAACCCATCGTTGAGCATAAAATGGCGAGAGAACGTGCCATTGAGACTTATAAAAAAGAGTTGCAAAAACTGAAATAAAAAAGCCCTCCGAAAATCGAAAGGCTTTAAATAAATCATAAAATCTGACAGCTGAAAACTGACGACTGACAGCTATATAAATTACATGTGCTTTAACTCATCGGGTAAATCATAAAATGTTGGATGACGATAAATCTTATCGTTTGCTGGTTCAAACAAAGCTTCTTTATCACTCGGATCAGAAGCCGTAATATGAATAGATTCAACCACCCAAAGACTCACACCTTCATTTCTTCTGGTGTAAACATCTCGCGCCATTTCTAACGCCATTTCAGCATCAGCTGAATGCAAGCTTCCTGCATGACGATGGCTTAATCCCGCTTTACTTCTGATGAACACCTCCCAAAGAGGCCAATTTTTCTTGTTAGACATTGTGATGGTCTTTTATGATTTAAGCTGCTTTCGAAGCTTCTCTTCTCTTTTGTTTCTTATCAGCATACTCCATGGCTGCCTCGCGCACCCACTCGCCTTTTTCATATGCTTCTTTTCTCGCTCTAATGCGCTGACGATTGCATTTTCCGTTTCCTTTCACAACACCCCAAAACTCATCCCAATCCAATGGGCTCATTTCATAATGACCTGTCTCTTCATTGAATTTTAAGTTCGGATCTGGAACCTCACAACCCAAAAGCTCACATTGAGGAACGGTCATGTCTAAGAAACGCTGACGTAATTCATCGTTTGAAAAACGCTTGATCTTCCAATTCATACTTTGCTCAGAATGAGAAGATTCAGTATCATGTGGACCAAACATCATCAATGATGGAAACCACCAACGGTTGATTGCATCTTGAGCCATGCGCTTTTGTTCTGGCGTTCCTTTGGCCATTGCTAACATGATCGAATAACCTTGTCTTTGATGGAAACTTTCTTCCTTGCATACGCGAACCATAGCTCGGCTGTATGGACCATAAGAACATCGGCAAAGCGGCACCTGATTCATAATTGCAGCTCCATCAACCAACCAACCAATGGCTCCTATATCAGCCCATGTAAGTGTCGGATAGTTAAAGATGGAAGAATATTTTGCTTTACCAGAATGTAAATCTTCGATGGTATCATCACGCTCAACGCCTAAGGTTTCAGCAGCAGAATAAAGGTACAGACCATGGCCTGCTTCATCCTGAACTTTCGCCAACAAAGCCACTTTTCGTTTCAAGCTCGGAGCTCTTGAAATCCAATTAGCCTCTGGCAGCATGCCTACAATTTCGCTGTGTGCGTGCTGTGAGATTTGACGGATGAGCGTTTTGCGGTATGCATCTGGCATCCAGTCTTTAGGCTCTATTTTTATCTCGTTGTCGACTCTCTCTTGGAAAATCTTTTCTAAATCTTTTTCAGCCATAATAATCGAGTTCTATGCGAATATAAATATGAAGGTTGGTTTGGTGACTGATTGAACGTAAGTTCAATCTGAAAACAGACGAAAATCAGGTTTTGTTCAGCGATTGATGATTTAGTATTCATGGTTCATAGTTCGTGGTTAATGGTTTATAATTGAGCAGAATGCCAGCGACAGTCTGAGGTCGCTGACGTAGGAAGCAAGTCTCGAAGACAAGCGGATTTAATGGTTCGGGGTCGCTGTCTAAGTTCTCGATACATCGCGCTAAGGCGCGCCACTCGAACTGACAGCTGGTGAGATTCGTGGTTCGTGGTTCAAGGTTTGTTGGTTCCCCAATTATCAATGATGAATCATAAATTATAAATCACGCCTTAACCCTTCAACTTTTTAACTCTTTATCTAATCCTGAACTGAGGACGCCCTCAGACGGACGAAAGAACCATGAACCACGAATTCGCGCTGTGCAACCTGACCATAATCATCTTCACCGAGGATGAAAGTGAGCATCAAAAGCAATGGACTTATGCTATTTTTACCGCCTCTAAAAATTGATCTATGCCGAAATTTCATCCATTGACTGTAAGAGAAGTGAGAAGAGAAACAGAAGACACTGTCTCCGTTTCATTTGACGTGCCAGAAGAATTAAAAGATGAATACACCTTCATTCAAGGTCAATACCTCACCTTTAAGAGAGCGTTCAATGGCGAAGACGCAAGAAGAAGTTATTCAATCTGCAGAAGTCCGTTTGAAAATGATCTACGTGTAGCTATCAAGAAAGTAGAAGGAGGATTGTTTTCAACGTATGCCAACGAATCTTTGCACGCTGGTGACGTTTTGGAGGTGATGACTCCGCTCGGAAGGTTTTATACCAAACTCGATGTAACACATGAAAAGCATTATGTAGCTTTTGTTGCTGGTAGTGGAATAACTCCAGTGATGGCTCATATGAAAACCATTTTGGCAACCGAGCCAAAAAGTGAATTCACGTTGGTTTATGGCAATAAGTCAACGGCAAGCATCATCTTCAAAGAAGAAATTGAAGACCTCAAAAACCAGTATATGGATCGCTTGAGGGTGTTCTACATCTTAAGTCGAGAAGCCAGCGAATTTCCAATGCTTCATGGCAGAATTGATGGAGAAAAGTGCGAGTTAATTCTTAAATATTTCATTGAACCAGAGAGCATCGATGAAGTTTTTATTTGCGGGCCAGCGCCTATGATTGATGCAGTGAGATCGAGTCTAGCAGCAGTTAATGTTGATCGTAAAAAAATTCACTTCGAATTGTTTGCTTCGCCTCAGCAGTTGGCCGAACGCAGCGGTGTGGTGAAAGAAAAAAAGAAAGTAATAATGGGGTTCGAAGCGAATGTTTCCATCATCTTGGATGGTGTTGAAACAAAGTTCAAAATGGATTCCCAAAAAACAAATATCCTTGACGCAGCCTTAGCTCATGGAGCTGACCTTCCATTTGCATGCAAAGGAGGCGTTTGCGCAACATGTCGTGCAAAATTGGATAGTGGCAAAGTCGATATGGATGTCAACTATTCTTTAGAGCCTGACGATTTAGAACGTGGCTTTATTCTCACCTGTCAATCACACCCAACTACCAGTGATGTCGTGGTGAACTTTGATGAAGCGTAAATAACGTTCACCGAACACCCTTTATAGATTCTTCACATCTTCATTTCAATAATTCGAGTTTTCTGAATTTCATCTACCATATTTGCGCAAACTTTAAATCATGAGCGATACGCGTATTTTAGTGATTGGTGCATGCGGTCAAGTAGGCACAGAACTGGTTGAAGAGCTAGCAAAACGATTTGGAAATGAAGGCGTTATAGCATCTGACATCCGCGACAGCGCCAATTTTGATGTAGAATATGTGAAGTTGGATGTGCTCGACAGAGAAGCCACACGAAAAGTGATTGTTGATTTCAAGATCACAGAGGTTTATCAATTGGCTGCATTACTTTCTGCTACAGCAGAGAAGAATCCAGAGTTTGGTTGGAAGTTGAATATGGAAGGTTTATTCTCCATCCTTGATTTGGCAAAAGAAGGATTAGTTAAAAAAATATTTTGGCCAAGTTCTATTGCTGTTTTTGGCCCTACCACACCACGTGAAAATACTCCTCAACGCACAGTAATTGAACCTACTACTGTTTATGGAATCTCAAAATTTGCCGGTGAACGTTGGTGTGAATATTATTTCAATCGTTGGGGAGTGGATGTGCGAAGCGTGCGTTATCCAGGCTTAATCGGATATAAATCTTTACCCGGTGGAGGAACAACCGATTATGCAGTCGATATTTTCCATCAAGCCTTGAAAGAAGGAACATACGAGTGCTTTCTCAATGCTGAAACCGCTTTACCAATGATGTATATGAGCGATGCCGTGAAAGCGACTATTGATATCATGCAAGCCCCAAAAGAAAGCATCAAAATTCGAAGCAGTTATAATCTAAGCGCAATGAGTTTTAACCCTGAGCAAATTGCAATTGAGATTAAAAAACATATTCCTGACTTTAGTATTTCATACGAACCAGATTTCAGACAAGCCATTGCTGACAATTGGCCTGCATCTATTGAAGATACCGAAGCGCGGGCAGACTGGAACTGGAAGAACAGTTATGATTTAGAAAAGTTAGTCGCGGATATGCTCGAGAACCTCATAAAACAAATCACCACATCATCATAGCGCCATTTATTCATATCAATAAATCTGACGCCTAGTCTTGGAAATAAGTTTATCCTTTCGGCCACTTTTGAAGTACTTTATTGCAATGAGAACATTCCTAATTCTTGCCCTGATTTCAATTTCATGTTCACTTTTCGCTCAGAATCAAACCAATGATGCTGGGAGAAAGATCGGATATTGGAAACTTACCGGAGCAGACAAACCAATGCCTGGATACAGTGAAAGCGCAATTGTTGAAGAAGGTGAGTTCAGCGAAGGTCGCAAAATTGGAATGTGGAAAGCGTATTTTCCTTCAGGTAAGTTGAAGAGTGAAATCACCCATGACAATGGTCGCCCGAAAGGCCCATACACGACCTATTACGAAAACGGCCAGATAGAAGAAAGAGGAAATTGGGGACTGAATAAGAACATGGGAAAATTTACCCGCTACTATGAAAATGGTCAGGTTCAACAAGATTTCACTTTTGACGATACTGGAAAAAGAAATGGTGCTCAGAAGTATTATCATGACAATGGTCAATTGATGATAGAAGGAGATTGGAATGGTGGTAAGGAAGATGGAGCCATCAAAGAATACTATTCGAATGGAGATATAAAATCAATTCGTGTTTTCAATGGAGGTAAGATGGATGCTGCAAAATCAGAATTCAAAAAAGCTTCAACACCCGCAGTAGCCATGAAAGCAGAGCCTGATCCAGTGAAAGACGCAAACAACAATGTGAAAAAGACCTATACTGTATCTAAACAAGAGGCCGCCCCGAATATCGGTGTTTTTGATGGTAATGGTCCTCATACCTTATACAATAAGAATCGTCAAATCCAACAAAAAGGTATTTTTAAGAATGGCCGATTAATGGATGGTAAAATCTATAAATATTCTAAGGACGGGATCCTTGAGGTCATTGAAATATACTCTGGAGGACAATGTGTTGGTGATGGCGTCATCACTGCAGACATGAAATAACTTCCGCATACTACCAGCATCTTTTTTCACTCATTTTCTGAAGCTTCTATAGTTTTTCAGCTTCTATCTTTGCATGCGAAATAATTGACATGAATTCAGCATTGCACGTTTACAATACCTTAAATGGTAAGAAAGAAAATTTTGAACCACTCACACCGCCACGTGTTGGCCTTTACGTTTGTGGACCGACTGTCTATAGCAATGCTCATCTGGGTAATTGCAGAACCTTCCTTTCATTTGATTTAATCGCTAGATACTTGCGGTATACCGGATATAAGGTAAGATATGTGCGCAACATTACCGATGTAGGCCACATTACCACCGATGTAGATGAAGGAATAGATCGTATCGGCCAACAAGCCAAATTAGAGCAAATGGAACCCATGGAAATCGTGCAGAAATACACGACCGATTTTCATAACATCATGGCTTCAATGAACATCCTTCCTCCTGATATTGAGCCAACAGCTACAGGACATATGATCGAACAAATCGAGATGATAAAAACCATCATCGATAATGGGTATGCATACGAATCAGAAGGAAACATCTACTTCGATGTTGAAGCTTACAAAGCAAAACACAATTACGGTGAATTGAGTGGCCGCAATGTGGATGAGCTTTTTGAAAATACGAGAACATTGGATGGTCAAAGTGAGAAACGGTTTTTTGCAGATTTCGCCCTTTGGAAAAAAGCAGCTCCTGAGCACATCATGAAATGGCCATCACCTTGGGGAATGGGGTTTCCGGGTTGGCACTTGGAATGCTCGGCAATGAGTACAAAATATTTAGGAGAGGAATTCGATATACACGGGGGTGGAATGGACTTAAAATTCCCTCACCACGAATCTGAAGTAGCACAAAACACAGCCTGCACAGGTCATGGTCCAGCAAGATATTGGCTGCATACCAACATGCTCACTTTTGAAGGTTCGAAAATGTCAAAGTCGTTAGGCAATTCTATTTTACCAAATGAATTATTCACTGGAGATCACCCTTTATTAAAGAGAGGTTTTCATCCGATGGTTGTGCGATTCTTCATGATGCAAGCGCACTATCGCAGCACGCTTGACTTTTCTAATGAAGCATTAGAAGCTTCAGAAAAAGGCTACCAAAGACTAATGGCGGGTGTTAAGGTTTTATCTACGTTGGTTACGTCAGATAAATCAGATATTGACGTAGTCGCTTATAAGGATAAGTTCACAGCAGCCATGGATGATGACTTCAACAGTCCTGTGCTGATCAGCCATCTTTTTGACGCTGTGAAAAGCATCAATTCAATCGCTGAAGGAAGGCTTAAAATCACCGCTCAAGATAAATCTGCGCTTGAAGATCTAATTCATGGAGTAATCAGCGAAATTCTGGGTTTAAGCTCCATAGAAGAAACTGGGAATTCTGATTTAGCCAATGGATTAATGGAGTTGATTCTTGACTTAAGAGCTAGATCACGTTCCAACAAAGACTGGGCTACTTCTGATGCTATTCGAGATCAATTAGAAGCATTAAAAATCGTGGTAAAAGACGGGAAAGACGGAGCAACATGGGGATTAAAATAATTCGAAAGCTTTCAGTAGTTTTTATGGTTAGCCTATTGCTTTGGAGCTGTGAAAACGATTCGAAACGAAGGTTGGAAACAAGGCCTAAAGCTGCCACTAAAACTGCAATAGTCTTAAAGGAAACTCCTAGGTTCAATCAAGATTCAGCTTACGCATTTGTCCAAAAGCAAGTCGATTTTGGCCCTCGTGTGCCTAATACTGATGCGCAATTAGAATGTGCACAATGGATGGAAGCTAAAATGAAAAGCTTCGGCTTAGAAACTTCTATTCAGCAAGGTGAAGTAACAGCCTACAACGATCAAAAGCTACGAATGATTAATGTCATGGGACGTTACCGTCCGGAGGTAAAAGATCGGATTTTATTATGTGCTCATTGGGACACAAGACCTTATGCTGATCGTGACACAAAAAACTTAAACGAACCTATAGATGGCGCCAACGATGGTGCGAGTGGAGTTGGCGTTCTGCTCGAACTTGCGCGAATTATAAGCTTAGACTCTATAGGACCAAACATTGGCTTTGACATCGTCTTTTTTGATACCGAAGACTACGGAAAACCTGAGACATCGATGGTTGGGTCTTCAAGTGATTCTTGGTGTCTTGGTTCGCAATACTGGGCGAAGAATATTCCGTTTGCGAACTATAGACCGAAGTATGGTATTCTCCTTGACATGGTCGGTGCGAGTAATGCTGTTTTCCCAAAAGAAGCAGCTTCCATGCATTACGCTCCTTTTGTCATGAATCGAGTTTGGTCTGTAGCACAGGCAATGGGTCACAAAGATTATTTCGCTAATATCAATGGAAACCCAATTACCGATGATCATATTTATCTCAATACGATTGCTGGAATTCCAACTATAGACATCATTCACTATGAAATGGGCAGGGCAGATTTTGGAACATTCCACCACACGCATGATGACAATATGGATGTGATTGATGCTAACACGTTGAAAGTTGTAGGCGAAGTATTGACCCAAGTGATATATCAGGAATGAGAATTTTTCTTGTATTTATTTTCTCCTTTTTCTTTTTTAGCAGCAATGCTCAAAACACAGATATTGATTGGTTACAGGCTATAAATGTTCATCGCAATCAATCGCTTGACCCTTCATTTAAATTAATTACCAATTCAGCCTCCGCTGTGAGTGTGCTATGCCCTATTAGTGTCTATGGTGTTGGATTCATCGCAAAGGACAGCACTCTCATGAGAAAAGGCATTTATGTCGCAGGAACAATGGCCATTTCAGCCACACTTACCTATGCGTTGAAATACAGTATCAATCGTAAAAGGCCTTTTGAGGCGTACGACTTTATTGATAAACAATCGAAAGGTGGTGGACCTTCGTTTCCATCCGGCCATACCAGCAATGCATTTGCTACAGCTACGGCAATGACATTTGCTTTTCCAAAATGGTATGTGGCGGTTCCAGCATTTAGTTGGGCTGGTGCTGTAGGTTATTCTAGAATGCATTTAGGCGTGCATTATCCAAGTGATGTTTTGGTTGGAGCAGCTGTTGGCGCAGGATCTGCTTGGCTTGGACATTGGCTGAACAAACGACTATTTCAGTCTCGAGCAAAACGATAAAAACTTCATTAATTCTTCCTTGGAAATTACCCCTACATTCTTTTGATAGGGTTATATTTCGGGAAATTACTTCCTACAATGGCTGACGAAAAAAAACTCTTTCTACTCGATGCGTTTGCACTGATTTATAGAGCATACTATTCTTTCATCTCTAATCCAAGAATCAGTAGCAAAGGCTTCAATACTTCAGCCATGTTCGGCTTTACAAACACGCTTTTTGATCTGATAAAAAAAGAAAATCCAACGCATATCGCTGTGGTTTTCGACCCACCAAGCGGTGATCAAAAAAACTTTAGAGTGGAGCAATATGCAGAATACAAAGCTAATCGAGAGGCCATGCCAGAGGATATAGCACGGTCCATTCCTTACATTAAAGCAATCGTAGAGGGGTTCAATATTCCTGCCTTAGAAGTAGCCGGGTTTGAAGCAGATGATGTCATTGGCACTTTGGCAAAAAAAGCAGCTAGAAAAGGCTACACCGTTTATATGATGACTCCCGATAAAGACTATGGTCAATTGGTGGAGGAGAACATATTTATGTACAAGCCAGCCCGCGGAGGAGGCGATGTAGAAATCATGGGAGTAAAAGAAATCTGTGATAAATATGGCATAGTACGACCAGAGCAGGTGATCGATATTTTAGGCATGATGGGTGACGCGGTAGATAATATTCCTGGAATTCCGGGTGTGGGAGAAAAAACCGCTATCAAGTTTGTGCAACAATTCGATTCAGTTGAAGGGTTGTATGAAAATTTGGACAAGCTGAAAGGTAAAATGAAGGAAAAAGTGGAGGCCAATAAGGATCTCGCTTATATGTCTAAAGAACTCGCTACAATCGTTCTCGATGTGCCTATTGAGTTAAACGAAAAAAACTTAATTCGTGATGAGCCGAATCAAGAAAGGCTGATCGAAATATTTACTGAGCTTGAATTCAAAACCATGGCAAAGCGCATGCTTGGCGAGGAGATTAGTATCGTTCAATCTGATAGCTCAAGCAGTCAACTAGACCTATTCAGCACTCCTGAAGAAGGTGAAGCAAAAGTTGAAGAGAATGTTGTCGCAGAAGATTTGAAATCTATTGGCAGCTTAGATCATGATTACCGAGCTGTCTCCAGTCCTGAGGAAAGAAAAGCGCTTATTACTTCTTTAATGAAGCAACCGAGTTTTTGTTTTGACACAGAAACAACTGGAATAGATTCACTTACTGCAGAATTGGTGGGCATATCCTTTTGCTGGAAAAAAGGAACCGCGTTTTACGTCCCCATTCCAGCAGACCAAGAGGAAGCAAAAGCTATTGTCTCTGAATTCAAATCAGTCTTTGAAAATAATGCAGAAAAAGTTGGGCAAAATCTTAAGTATGACATCGAAGTTTTAAATCGTTACGGAACTGATGTAAAAGGTTTCTTGTACGATACAATGATTGCTCATTATTTGCTTCATCCAGATATGCGACATAACATGGATGAGATGTCTGAATATTATCTTAAGTATAAACCTGTATCCATAGAGTCACTTATTGGCAAAAAGGGCAAAGGACAAGGCAGTATGAGGGATGTTGCATTAGAAGAGATCAAAGAATATGCTTCGGAAGACGCGGACATAACTTGGCAACTAAAGCAGGCATTAGATGCCGAATTAGACAAAGACCATCTCATAAAGCTCTTTACAGAAATTGAATCGCCTTTGATTACAGTGCTGACGCATATGGAAATTGAAGGAATAAACTTGGATGTAAAAGCACTTCAGTCATTCTCGAAGGAATTAGCAATTGACATTGACCAATTGCAGACTAAAATTCTCGAATTAGCAGGAATCGACTTCAATATCGATTCACCAAAGCAATTGGGAGAAATGCTCTTTGATCATTTAAAAATTGATGAAAAAGCAAAAAAGACAAAAAGTGGACAGTATGTAACTCGAGAAGATACGCTTCAAAAACTTGCTAATAAGCATGAAATTATTCCATTGATTCTCGACTATAGAAGCGTCAAAAAACTAAAAAGCACTTATGTAGATAGTTTACCTGAATTAGTAAATCCAAAAACTCACCGCATTCACACCAATTACATGCAGACGGTAGCGGCCACTGGACGTCTTTCATCTAACAACCCAAATTTGCAAAACATTCCAATCCGCACCGAGCGAGGAAGACAGATTCGCAAAGCATTCATACCACGGGATGAAAACCATGTCATTCTAGCCGCTGATTATTCGCAAGTTGAACTCAGAATAATCGCTGCTCTCAGCGGTGATCAAGGAATGATTGAAGCCTTTAAAAATGGATTAGACATCCACGCAGCCACTGCTGCCAAAGTTTTCAATGTTGCTTTAGAAGATGTAACACGTGATCAAAGAAGCAAGGCAAAGGCTGTAAACTTTGGAATAGCCTATGGGCAAGGAGCATTTGGTTTGGCTGAAAATCTGAACATATCAAGAACAGAAGCCAAAGAAATCATCGACAATTATTTTAAAGAGTTTCCTGGCATTCAGGATTACAAACACATCGCTATAGAAAGTGCGAGAGAAAAAGGGTATGCAGAAACTCTCTTAAACAGAAGACGTAATCTGCCAGATATCAATTCACGCAATGGAAGCGTAAAAGCAGCAGCAGAGCGAAATGCCATCAACGCCCCAATTCAAGGTTCCGCAGCGGACATTATTAAATTGGCGATGATCAACATTCACGAGCTCTTCAAAAAAGAAGGATTTAAATCCAAAATGTTACTTCAAGTGCACGATGAATTGGTGTTCGATGCTGAAAAAACAGAGTTAGAGAAGATAATTCCACTGATTAAAAAGGAGATGGAAAGTGCCTATATAATTGACGTTCCATTAGTTGTTGACATAAATTATGGGAATAATTGGCTAGAGGCACACTAAATTCAACTCCAATCTCTTATAAGTTTGCTTGAACCTAGGGTAATTATGAAAAATTCCATTATTGTTTATCTGTGTCTTGTCGGGCTATTTATGCATGGCTGCGGAGGCGAATCAGAAAAATCGGCCAAGGAAGAGAATCCTGCCAATTTCATTGACACAAGTCTAATCAAAGATGGTATGGGGGACGAAATGTATGATCGTGCCAGAACCATGTTTTATTCAATGCCCTCTCCGATTGAATTACAGACCATGATCGAACAAGCGGGAGGATATTTCAGAGCTGATTTGCTTCACAATCCGCAAACATCTTCTCAATATCAAACCACCGAGCAGCAGGCCATGGCACTTGGTGTTTACGGAACTGATATGAGCTATTCTACGGTGTTCAATCAGCAACAAGAATCTTTACTGTTTTTAGCGGCTTCGCAACGTGTTTCCAAGAAAATGGGCATACATGACCCTTTCAACGGAAATTTAATTGAAAGAGCCAATGCAAACATGTCCGATAAGGATTCAATGCTTCTTATAGTTTCAGAACTGTATTGGGAACTTAACAGCCAACTTCAAGAAGAAAACAGAAACCAACTTGGTCTAATTGTTCTTGCTGCAGGATGGTTAGAAGGAATCTACTTGGGAACTCAAATTATGGATTCTGAAAATCCTCAACAAGAAATATCTCAAGTACTGATTGATCAACGTTTTGTTGCATCCCAATTGAATGAAATGTTCATTGATTACAAAGAGGACTCTTTTATCAAGGCTACAGAACCATTTTTTAGACCTCTTATCGATAAGTTCCTAAGTTTAAAAATGGATGAACAAGCCACAACGATTAAAGAGTCTGGAGGCAAGATGGTGATAGGTGGCGCTGCCAAAGTATTATTCGGTCCTGGAGACTTAAAAGAAATTAAAACACTTGCGTCTGAAGCAAGAGCTAAAATCATCATGATATGAGACGCACACTAAAATTTACTCTTGCGCTTATCATACTATTAACTGCAGCAGCGCATTCAGCTTCAGCTCAATGCAAAAATTTCACAAAAAAGAACTGTCTATCTGAGTTGGCAGATTATACTGGCAATGGTCAATATAATGGCGCAGTAATGTTTGAAGGAGAAGAGGC
>Ga0206129_10000028_pt1 | contig 237601 bp, 234 predicted proteins | sample Helgoland_Spring_8_FD_148616 | JGI IMG/M metagenome (GOLD analysis project Ga0206129, IMG submission 148616) | Pelagic subsurface seawater microbial communities from Kabeltonne, Helgoland, North Sea - Helgoland_Spring_Bloom_20160502_2 | ecosystem: Environmental > Aquatic > Marine > Epipelagic...
GGCCTGTTCAAAGAGTCCGGGCTGAACTTTGGTGGCGCCTGTAAATGAGCCCTTCTCATGACCAAAGAGCATGTCTTCAATTAGATTTTCAGGCATCGCGGCGCAGTTAAACGCAATAAAAGGGCCCTCATAACGGGGGGATGCGTCATGTAATATACGGGCCAAAACCTCTTTGCCTGCACCGGTAGGGCCGGTTAGCAAAACGGTTACATCAACCTGTGCCACGCGCTCGGTTAAGGCGAGCAAGTTGCGGCTAACGGGATCGGCGAAAACAAACGCCTGTTGTTTTTCGCTCGGGGTGATTTTTGCCTGGGCAAATGTCTCGGTCCATTCAAATGCCGATTTTTGATCGCAGGAAACAACGGTTAGAGCGCCCTGACTCATAGCCTCAATTCCAAGCTCAAACATCTCGCGAGGCACGCGGGCAACAATGGGTGCGATCGCATTCACAGATGCTTGCCTAGACTGTAGCTGTTTGAGTAAATCCACATTGCGACTAAGACTCACCACCACCACATCGGCGCTGCTAATATCTTCGTCACTTAGATTCGCAGAGGATGACTGACTCACCGCCAAACCCTGAGCAGTAAACGCCGATAGCTCCACCGAGCTCAATTGCTCTAGCGGATCTAGCCACAGTACTGCCATTACATTGTTGTTTGCCACATTGTTACCTATTTGCTTGGTTGCCACTTTGAGCGGTTATACCAAGAGATAGCAATATGTGTGCCAAAAACATTTATCGTTTAAAAACAACAGGTTATCTAAATAGCGGCAAGGAAGTGTCAATAATCTGCCAGTGGCAAGCGGTCGGCTATTTGACAGGGAAGTGGCCGAGAAAATTCTGGGAGCAGGCTGATGTGAGTGGCAATACCTGGCCGCATTGGTAAGGTTAGGCGAGTTAGGACAGTTGATTTAGCCAAGCTAAGAGGTTTCGGAGAGACCGTATTTATTAATTTTTTCAATCAGCGTGGTGCGCTGTAAATTAAGCAATCGGGCAGTTTTAGACACATTACCCTCAGCTCTGCCCAGAGCTTGCTTGATTAGACTGCGCTCTATTTCTAGCAAGTGCTGCTTAAGTTGCATGCCCTGCTCAGGAAAAGAATCACCCCCCTGAGCCAGCATAATGACACGCTGAACTTCATCCAGAGGCTCTGCAGGCGCTGGTTCGATACTGGCGTCTATCTGTGACAGGGCCAAGGTCTCAACCGACTGATCCATCGGGGCAAAGCCGGTTAGTAGTGCACTTAGCGCATCGCTGCCATTACTGTCGGCAATGGTACGTATACCCGATGGAATCATCGCCGAGGGGACCTTGCGCAAATCAACCTGCTGACCCGGATAGAGCGCGCTGTATCGATCAACGAGATTAGACAGCTCACGGACATTACCGGGCCAGTCATACTGAATCAGCAGCTGCATAGAGCCACTAATCATCGTAATCGGTGGCTTATCTGCTTTGGCGTAATGATTGGCAAAGTGCTCAAACAGTACTGGGATGTCTTCTCTGCGCTCCTGCAAGGCCTTAATTTCTATGGGCATCACGTTGAGGCGGTAAAACAGATCTTCACGGAAATGACCCTGCTCAATAAGGGTCTCAACATTTTTATGGGTGGCGGCAACCACCCGTACATCGATATTGGTGGACTGCGTGGAACCGACAGGATCTATGGTTCGCTCTTGCAGTACGCGCAGTAGTTTGACCTGCAGGTCCATCGACATGTCGCCGATTTCGTCGAGAAACAGGGTGCCGCCATTGGCAAGTTCAAAGCGCCCTTTACGATCGGAGATAGCGCCGGTGAAAGACCCTTTGCGATGGCCAAACAGTTCACTTTCCAGCAAGTCTCTGGGTATGGCGCCACAGTTCACCGGGATAAATGGTCCGCGAGCCCGTTCCGAACAGCTATGCAGCGCCTTAGCCACCAGCTCTTTGCCTGTGCCACTGTCGCCTAAAATCAGCGCCGTTGAATCACTGGGACCCACAATTTCGATCAACGCGCGTAGCTCGTTGATCTCTCTGCTTGATCCGACAATTGATGCTAGCTTAGACAAAAATCAATTTACTCATCAAATCCATGGGTGGGCGAAGCCGTTTCATCCATTGATTCAGCGAGTCATAAATATGGGTTTGAGTATAGATGTAAAAATAGCGGAGTTATACAGTTATGCCGCTATCTCATACGATAACCTATATCTCAGCTTTAAAACTACTGACAGGCCGGCTCTCGTTAGGTACATTAGCTGCCTCCAAAAATAAAAAATAAAGGGGAGTTTCGATGCATAGAGTGCGCGAGGCTTTAGTCGAAGTTTTTATCATTTTCTTGGTTGGCGGGCTCATCGGCGCCGTGCTGGCGGTTGTGTCTAATCTGTTTGTTATAGGCGTGCAGTCGTTTAGCCAGCAACGTGAAGCCAGCGATTTGCTCTCTTTTACCCTTGGCGGCCAGAGCCTGTCCTTTTCTAGCGTACTGTTTCTGTGGGCTGCCGCTGCGGTGGTGGTCTTTATCAAAACCGGCCTCGGCATCAGCCGCTGGGCAGGACCCGCTGACTCCATGTATGCCGCACATCAGGTTCATCAACCCCTAGATATTAAAACCGGCTTTGCCTCTACCCTGGCAGCGTTTGCCTCGGCTAGCGGCGGTGCATCAGTGGGCCAATATGGTCCGATTGTGCATTTTGGTGCCACTATGGGAATCTGGTTTAAACGTTTTGTCTCGAGCCGTCTATCCCATGAAATCTATTTGGGCTGCGGTGTCGCCGCGGCCATTTCGGCGGGTTTTAATGCACCTATTGCGGGTGTGATCTTTGCCCATGAGGCCATTCTGAGACATTTTTCAGTTCGTGCCATTGCCCCCATTACCGTAGCCTCGGTGTCGGCAAGTACATTAAGTAACTATTGGTTCCCTCATTCTGCGACCTTTGAAATTGCCTCCGTGGTCCCCAGCCTGGCTGAGGTGGTGCCGTTTTTGGTGATTCTGTCGCCGTTTTTTGCCCTGGTGGCCATTGTCTTCATGCTGAGTATTCGCTATGTCACAAAGACCGCAGCATCCTTAAAAACCTCTCCGCTGGTGCTGCCTTTTGTCGCTGCTACTATCTGCGGCCTGGTAGGCGTTTGGGTGCCACAGATATTGGGGCTGGGCATTAATAGTATTAATGACATGATCGCCGGTGAGTTTATGCTGTCGCTATTGATTACTGTACTGGTGGCGAAAATTCTTATGACTGCGCTCTGTCTCGGCTTTGGGCTATTTGGCGGCGTATTTTCTCCCTCCTTGTTTGTGGGTGTTGCGGCAGGTGCCCTGACTGGGCAAATTCTTACCCTGCTGGGTTTTGCCGATATTGCCAGCGTTATCAGCGTCGCGGCCATGGCTGCTGTTAGTTCTGCGGTTATTGGTGCGCCCCTATCGGCGGTATTAATTGTGTTGGAACTAACCCAGTCTTATCAGTATGCGGTGGCTGCGATGATTGCGGTGATGGTGTGTACGCTGATTACCAATCGTCTGTTCGGCAATTCCTATTTTGATCGCCAACTGCTTGATCGTGGCATTGATTTGGGCAAAGGTCGCGAAGCCATCGCCCTTGCTCATCAAGTTATCGGTCCCTTTGCCAGTGATGACTATATTGGCATCAGCGCAACGATGAGTGGCAATGACCTGCAGCAGAAAATGAAAAGCCAAGGCCATACTGAAGCCTATGTGATCTCGGACGCTGGACAGTTACTGGGCAAGGTAAATATCTATCTGGCCATCGAAGCCGCTGATAATCCTGTAGGCGAGTTTATGGATAGTCGGCCTATGACGCTTTATACCGATGAGTCTCTCGATGCGGCAATGGTGAAGGTCAGCCAATTTGTTGGCGAAAGCCTTCCCGTAGTAACTAAAGAAACCGGCGCGCTCCATGGTAGTATTGCGGAAGGAGCTCTTTTTCAGGCAGTGATTGATGTGCAGGCTGAGGCACGCAACCTGGAAAGGATCTGATAATAAGAATTAATCTGTGAGTCTGTTATGAACTATTTTTTACGCCTTATGATTGTCTGCAGCTGCATGGCATCTCCTTTAACGCTGGGCGAACCCTTTGAAGCCGGCCTTAGCGCACTGGAGCGTGGGCACTATGCGACCGCTATGCGCGCCTGGTTAAAGTTAGCCCGCAGTGGCGTGGCTGAGGCTCAGAATAATGTTGGCCATATGTACGAAGAAGGTTATGGGGTTTCACAGAACTATGCCCAGGCCATGACCTGGTACAAGCAGGCCGCGGAACAGGGTCTCCCAGAGGCTCAGCATAATGTGGGTATGCTCTATTACCATGGCTATGGCACAGCGCAAAATTACCGCGTGGCTATTAGTTGGTTTAAACGCGCGTCCCAATCGGACTTAGCAGACTCTCAATATATGCTCGGGCTGGCCTATCATCAGGGTAAAGGCGTCGGACTAGATTATGAGTTTGCCAAATACTGGTTTTTAAAGTCTGCCAAACAGGCCTATGCCAATGCTCAGTTTATGCTGGCATTTATGTTACAGGCTGGCGATGGCGAAGACTCCGAACCCTTTAAAGCATTAGTTTGGGCTGAGCTGGCCAAGCGCAATGGCAAAATGGATACCGCCGATATCTCCGGTTTGTCGAAACTCCTCGTTGATGATGAGGATGTAGCCAATGCACTGGTTTCTGCCGATCGGTGCCTCGACACTAACTATGAACAGTGCCCGCAATGAAAAGTTACCTCTCTAGGCAAATTAATTCCATTATTTACTAAAGAATCTCAGGTTCTCTCCGATATTAATAGTAAGTAAATATGGAGTTACACCAGATGACCCTGAATAAAAGAGCACTCAATGCCTATCGCAGCGTAGGCGCTTCCTCTGCAGTTTCCTATGCCGACAGAATACAGTTGGTGCAGATGTTGTTTGATGGTTTATTGGCCGCTCTCGCTGATGCCGAAGGGCATATGCAGCGCAGAGATATTAGCGGCAAAGGCGAATCTATTAGCCGGGCCACTAAAATTATTATTGGTCTGCAGGGCTCCTTAGATTTTGATCAGGGCGGTGAGCTTGCACGTAATCTTAATGACCTTTACGACTACTGCACTAGACGCCTGTTAAAGGCTAGCTTACGCAACGACATTACTGTGCTGCATGAAGTTCGTGATCTTTTAAGCGAAGTTAACTCTGCCTGGGAGATGCTTCCCAATATACTGAAGGCTGAGCCGGTTGCTATGGCCTCCTAGGTCAGCAACCATTTTACTCAACACCCTAACTCTGGTTTCCTAGAGTAAAGTTTCCCCGAGGCGCTAGAGCCTAACCTCCTGAGATAAATTGCGTTAACGCATAAGTGGTAATACTATTGCTTCCAAATAATTTTGACTGGGGAGTGAAATCCTATGCTCATCTACCAACGACGCATGATGGAGGTTCTAAATAAGGGCGATGATCAGGACGCCACAAGTCGCGCCTGCGATATATTTCTGTCCGCCCTCATTCTGCTAAATCTGGCGGCCGTCTGCCTAGAATCTGTCGAGTCTATTAATCGTGAGTACAACAGCGCCCTGGTAGCTTTTGAGTGGTTTTCGGTGAGTATCTTTCTAACAGAGTACCTGCTGCGTATCTGGTCGATTGCGGCCGATGATCGCAATCCCGCTAAGACCCCTCTGGGTCGCCGCGCTCGCTATATCTTTAGCTTTACTGGACTGATTGATCTGGCTGCCATTCTGCCCAGTATTCTGCCGTTGATTATGGGTGGTGTTGATCTGCGCTGGTTGCGGGTATTGCGTCTGGTACGACTGCTTAAAATCTCCCACTACTCGTCTGCGCTGGAGGATTTATTCTCTGCAGTCTATGAGGAGCGCCGCTCGTTTGCTGCGGCACTTTACCTGATGGCCATCGCATTATTTCTCTCTAGCTCAATGATGTACCTGGCGGAATATGAGGTGCAGCCTGAACATTTCCGCTCTATACCGCAGACTATGTGGTGGTCGCTGATTACTCTTACCACGGTGGGATACGGGGATGTATTTCCAATTACGCCTATGGGCAAGGTTATTGGCGCCTTTACTGCACTGATGGGGGTGTGCACGGTGGCGCTACTAACGGGTATTGTGGCCTCAGCGTTCTCAAATCAGATGGCGCGCCGTGAGGCAATTTTTGAAGCGGAGATTAATGCCGCCATGAGTGATGGCATTGTGACCCTCGATGAGAAAGAACATATCGAGGAGCTGCGCGAGCGCTTTAATATTCCGGAAGAACATGCCACCGCAATTTTTGCATTGCTGGCGGAAGGCAAAAAGCACAAATAGACCTCGCCCATTAAGAGCCGTTGTTGATAATAACTTCAATGCGGCGGTTTTTAGAGCGCCCCTCTGGCGTATCGTTAGAGGCCAGAGGCTTGGTGTCAGCAGAACCGGTGACATTAATTCGGCCGTCGGATACCGAGGAGTTGTTGAGCAAATAGTCTGCCACTGCCGCTGATCGCGCGGCGGACAGATCCCAGTTAGAGCGGAACCGTTCGCTGAAGGCCATGGGCACATTGTCTGTGTGGCCCTCAATAGTAATCAGGCCGGTGCCTTTGCTTATCGCGCTACCCACTTTATTTAACAGTGGCTTAAAGCTCGGCTGCAAATCTGCGAGACCACTACCAAAGGAGCCGCGCTCGGCAAGACGCACAATAATTTTATCGCCATCGCGCTCAACTTCCGCTAATCCTTCAGTAATCTCTTTCGCTAGCTCCATACGAATTTTTTGATACTGGTCGGCAATCGCCTGCTCTTTGTTCTGATTGCTGTCACCGGATCGACCATCGGCTACATTGTTTGGAGACGCCTGCTCTACCTGCACCTGGGAGACAACCTGAGCCTGGGCGGAGGCAATTTTAGCGTACACTTCTAGGTCATTCTGGGCCACCCGAGCGCCCGCTTTACTTTCACTGACATCACCATTGATGCCCGTTTTAGCCTTTGATTCAACCTGAACCACCAGCTTATTATTCTCAATCCGTACACTGACCTTACCTTCGGCAATTTCTTTAGCTAGGGCTTTTTGCAGTACCTGAACATCTGCGTTGGTATCTGAGTCCTGTGTCTTGGTCGCATCTTTTAATATCGGATCTATGGGTTGTTCTTCGTCGGTGGTCTGCTCTTGAATCACATCCATCAATGTGGGATCGACCTTGGCGGTCCTATACTGTTTGGCAATAATACTTTTAGCTTTGGGGGGCTCTACCACTGGCACCAGACGCTGCACACCAAAGGCATTTTTCATTGAGCCACTGACTTCTTTGTACTTGGGTACATTCATCTCAGCAAAGGACAGCAGTAGAACAAAAAAGGCCATCAACAATGTCGCCATGTCGGCAAAGGTGGCCATCCAGGCGGGCGCGCCGCTTTTACAGGTCGGACAATCGGGCTCCGGGGCCGGTTCTTCGGGCTCGGGCGGCGGGGGTGGAGTTTCCTCTTCCTCTGGCTCTGGTGCAACAACGGGCAGGGGCGCCTCTTCTATCTCAGAGGTCTCGGCGACTGTTGCATCTTCCATTTTATTTTCGGCCATTAGGCTCTATCCAACCGGTTATTAGGAACCATCGACAATTACCTCGATACGGCGGTTGCGGGCGCGGCCCTCAGAGGTAGTATTCGGGGCAATAGGCTTGGTATCAGCAAATCCAGCAACCAACATATTTTCTTGGGCGAAACCAGAATTGTTAATAAAGAAGTCCGCTACCGTGGCAGACCTCGCAGCAGAAAGATCCCAGTTGGAGTTAAAGCGCTCGCTAAAGGCAACCGGCACATTGTCGGTATGGCCCTCTACACGAACCTTGCCCTCAGTCGCCGCCAGAGAATCGCCTACCTGACGCAGTAATTTTATAAAGCCTGACTGCAAGTTGGCGCTGCCAGAGACAAAGGATCCCTGGCTGGCGAGACGCACAATGATTCTGTCGCCATCACGCTCTACTTCTGCCAGACCCTTTTGAATTTCTGCGGCTAGGTCCATGCGAATTTTCTGTAGTCGGTCGTCAATGTTTTGATTTTTGGCCTGACCGCTACCCGACTGGTCTTGATCAGGGGTTTCTGAATCCGTTGCACTGTTGTCAGCACCCTGAGCGAGGGACTGTTTACGCACTTCAATTTCGGTAGAGGTATCGGCCTGGGCATCAATTACCTTGGCGGCAATATCGAGAGTCTCCTGACTGATCGGGCCGCCACTTTTGCTGCTGTCGCTGTTAATACCTTTACCACCGCTAGTGAGTGCTGACTGCAGTTCGACGATGACGCGATCATCTTCAAGGCGCACAACAACTTGACCCTGCTCAATTTCTTCGGCCAAGGTCTCCTCTAACTTACGAAAGCTCTGCTCGGTTTTAAAGTCAGATCGTTTCTCTTCGGTTTTGGCCACGATATTTTTCTTGGTCATTTCCTCCGAGCGCTGGCGCTTGCGGTCAAGAACGGTAGGCTGTGCGACTGACGGGGTAAATTCTTGTTTAACGAGACTTCGGGCGGTGGGGATTGAGATAACAGGCACGACCCTTTTTACACCAAAGGCTGCTTTCATGGAGCCTGCAATCTGCTTGTACTTGGGCACATTCATCTCAGCAAATGACAGCAGCAGCACAAAGAACGCCATCAATAATGTCGCCATATCGGCAAAGGTCGCCATCCAGGCGGGGGCGCCGCCTTTACAGGGCGGGCAGGCATCGGGGGATGGTGGGCCATTATTTGCCGCACCTCCACCTTCCGACTGCTCCTCGTCGATAGTCTCTTCAGAGACTTCCCCAAGCACCTCTTCAGACGCGTCGGTTGCTGTTTGCTCTTCAGCCATTAGTCAACTGAACCCTATGCCGGCACTAGTTTGGCGCGGGCTTTCGGACTCAGGAACGCGGCTAGGAAGTCACTCAGTACGCGAGGATTACCACCGTCTTGAATAAATAGAATGCCTTCAATAATTAATTCGTTGTTGGATTCTTCAATATCTGCCTGATTCTCTAGTTTCATCGCAATCGGCAAACAGAAAACATTGGCCAGAATCGCACCGTACATCGTTGTTAATAGGGCAACCGCCATCGCCGGGCCAATGGCCTTTGGATCTGACATATTACCCAACATCTGTACCAAGCCAATCAGCGTGCCGATCATGCCCATCGCTGGCGCAATCTCACCCCAGGCAGAAAATATCTTTGCACCCATATCATGGCGCATTTTGGTCATGTCCTTCTCTCTTTCCAAAGAACCTTTAATAATAGTGGCATCAGCACCGTCCACTAACATGGCGACTGCCTTGGCTAAAAACGGATTGGCAATTTCCTGACCTTCAAGAGCGATCATGCCATCTTTACGAGCAATGGTAGCCAGCTCTACGATCTGCTCAATTAATGTCTCGGGGGGTTCAAGCTTGTTTTTAAAGGTTTTGGCTAACACCCCAACGGCGCCCAAAAACTCTCCCAAAGACGAACGTAGCATCACCACCATGATAGAACCGCCAACTACAATCAGTAGGGATGAGGTATCAATAAATGCCCCTATGTCGTCAATAGCCATGATGATCATGCCAAAGGCGCCTAACAAACCTACAATCGTTGCGATATCCATTAACTTTCCTTAACTCTGTAAATAATGACGATGCTCGGATGTTGGCCAAGCGAATTCTCTATTCTCTACTGATCGACAGTATTGGGTAAATATTGAGCCTGCAAGCCTGTTCAATGCAATATTGATTAAAACGGGTTTAATCATATCAAATCGGCCACTGTTACTTATTTTTTTCTGCATGCTGTCGATATATTCATTGCGAAGGTAAGATATGCTTTGTACAAAGTGTATTAGGTGACAAGGATGCTATAAATTAATTGTTAAAATGTCTTGAGAAATGGGATCGTTTAAATGTTCTGCAAGTCCAACACATTAGATACAGCAAAAGGAGATCGCCTGTGAATGATAAAATGTTAGGGAAAACTGCCCAGAAGAAAGGCCTTAGAGGCACGGGTAGCAGTCTATTTCGCACCATCAGTACAGTAGGGTTAGCCTCGGTAATGCTGTTTTTGCTCGCCAGCTGTGACGGATATCGCGTCGCTGAAAAATGCTCAGATTACATACCCCGAGGCGACAAAGGCAAATTTGTCACCGACACCACCGGCATCGCCAAAGATATTGAGACGGGCACAACCTGGTACAGATGTGCCGCAGGCATGCGGTTTTCTAACTTTCGCTGTAAGGGTGACACCCTTAATCTAAGTTGGGATGACGCCACCGAATACGCCAAAGAATTTTCAGAGAAGTCTGGTATTGAATGGCGTCTGCCTACCAATGATGAAATGAAATCTATTATCGAGCCATCTTGCATTAGTCCGGCGGTGAACGAAAATGTGTTCCCTTCCACTGCGACTAACAATCACTGGACCTCTACTGATAGCTGGCACCAGAATATCTTTAAATGTTCGGTCAATACGTTTAGTGGCAGCCTAACCTGTCGCCAAGCAAGAATGCTGGAGCAGCCCTTTTTATTGGTACAAGACTAGGCGGGTTATTGTCACCTAGCGGGGGGGCTTTGGAGAAAAACTCAGGCATGCCTCACCGTGCACCCGAACGACTTCCATACTGGGAAGCATCTTAGATTTAAACCCCATAGACTCGCAGCCATAGGGCCGTTTCGGATCATGGGTTATTTTGAAATATTTACAGGCCCAGCAATCAGGGCCGGTTTTTTTTGGCTGCGTCACGTTTTGGTTTCCAAAACTCCTGATAGGCTTTCCACAGGACAGTAATAACAAACATCACGCCTATCACCGTGGCGAAGACATCGGTGAGGGCGATACCTTTAAGCAGGGACATCTCAGGCTTCATATAAAGCATAAAAAGTATTGGCACTGCGACCAAAAAATAGGTGCGAACTAATTTGCACACGGCGCAAGGCGGCTTTTTGTTTGGCTGTGCCATTTCTCTCCCTCCTGTCTGCAATCTAATTTTTATTGATCATCTGTGGTTTTGCTTGCTGATTTTTATACTCAGCTTTTCAAGCTGCTTGCTAAGGCTCTAGTTTATGCATATCTGACCCGTGACGCCAAATAATCTTTTATTTAAGCGCCCTTGCCGACACCACCCGCACACGATACTTGGATGCCTCAGTGGAATCTGTAATAGGACCAATGCCTGTACTGATCCTAAGTTCACGACCCGCGCGCAATATTTGCGGCAACATTAACCGCTGGCCCGTGCCTGAAACCGATAACTGCAACTGAACCCCAGTCATACTCACCGGACTGTTGTTTTTGGTGGTGACCAGCAGATAGCCCTCTGCAGTTAATGATAACCGTGCGCTTAAAAATGACTGGGGTTCAAGCTCTAAGCGCACAGCTATTAGCTGCTTTTGAGACAGTGCCCCCAGTTCACCACCGGCCGCACTGGCCTGCTTAAAATATCCTGCCGCCTGCTGATACTGCCTGCTAGCCATCGCCGACTGACCCAGATAATAGCTAGCTGCGGGCGTCGGTAATAATGCATAGCTGCGCTTTATATCCGCCAAGCCAAGATCTTTTTGCCCGCGCTCATGGCGCAAAATTCCCCGCGCCAAATAGGGACTGAAATGTTTTGGGTTCTTATCTATAGCCGTGGTGAAAGCCTTTTCGGCATTGCTACTATTATCATTCAGCGTCCAGGCATGGCCACGCAATTCCCAAAATGAGGCTTCTCGAGGCTGGATTGCAATGGCTTTATCCAGTTCGTTTAAGGCAGCTTTTCCGTCTTTTTTCTTCAGCGCGGCAATCGCCAACTTTTCCGCCTCATAGGCACCGGTATCTTTGTTGAGCTGACTAATTGCCGCCTGATAGCGCGCCTTATACCGCTGGCCCCGCGGCAACGTTTGAGCCTTGGCGATATTGGCCTGGACGCGTTTTATAGACGGCGGGTGGCTGGCAAATAAACCACTGAGAAAATCCGCCTGTCGCCCTTCACTGAGTTTGACAAAGGTTTGCTGTAATTCCACGGCACCCTGGGGCTCGTAACCGGCTTTGGCCATGTAGTTCATGCCGTAATAATCAGATTCCAATTCGTCATCCCGACCATATTTGGCCATCCAGGCCGCGGCTCCGATCTGAGATGCCATACCATAGAGCTGGGCACCATCACGACCCGCGGTGCCTATGCCTATGGCGGCAATACCAATGCTGCCCAATGTGCCACGGGTCATCTGTGATGCACCATGACGAGCAGCGGCATGGACAATCTCATGGGCCAACACAGCAGCAAGCTGTGATTCATCCTCTAGGTGCACTAGCAGGCCGCGGTTTATGGCAATTTTCCCGCCGGGCAGTGCCCAGGCATTGGGGACGGAATTATTCAGCACCACAAATTCGTAGGGCAGATCCGGCTTGTCGCTAACGGCCGCTAGTTTTTTGCCGACGCCAGCCACATAGGTCTGCAATTTGGCATCGAGGTAATAATCCCCGCCCTGCGACTGCCGCGAGGGCTGATAATTTTTTTCGCCGACCGCTATCTCCTGCTGCGGGGACATAAAAGACAGTTCGTTTTTACCAGTAACCGGGTTGACCGAACAGCCTTGCAAGAACAAAACCGTGGCAAAAAAAGCCGTAGTGGCCAGGTTGATTCTGAGGACCATGTTGTTACTCCTTTTTGTATCTCTAAAGCGCCTATAGGTTGCTATAATGACAGCACTAAATGCACCGAATATCCACAAAATGGCAAATTTAAATGATGTTGACTGTTATTTCCCCCGCCAAAAAGCTCGATTACAGCAGTACAGTTGAGCCTCAGGCCCATACTCAGCCAGAACTTCTAAGCCATGCAAAGGAATTGCTAAAGGGACTTAAAACCCTTTCACCACAAGATGTCTGCGCTCTGATGGGTCTCAGCGATAAGTTGGGCGCACTTAACTATGAGCGTTTTCAAGCGTGGCGCACGCCATTTAATGAAAAAAATGCTCGGCAAGCGGTACTGGCCTTTAAAGGCGATGTTTATCAGGGCCTGGATGCGCAAAGTATGAGCGCTGGCGAACTTGCCTGGGCACAGGACAATCTGCGTATTCTTTCTGGGCTCTATGGCCTACTGCGGCCCCTAGATTTAATGCAGCCCTATCGCCTTGAGATGGGTACCAAGTACAGCAATGCCAGAGGCAATGATCTGTATAAGTTCTGGGGCACTATCATCACCGATGAAATCAATAAGGTGCTTGTGGGCAAAACCCCGGTGCTCCTGAATCTGGCCTCTAATGAATACTTTAAGTCGGTGCAGACGAAAGATATCAAGGGCCAGATTATCAGCCCTCAGTTTATGGACAAAAAAGATGATAAATACAAAATCATCAGTTTTTATGCCAAGAAAGCGCGTGGCCTAATGAGCGCTTACATTATCAAGAACAAAATTACTAATGTTGAAAAAATTAAGGGGTTTGACTCAGATGGCTATAGCTACAATGCCGCAATGAGTGAAGGTGATAAGTGGGTATTTACCCGCGGTTAGATTTTTTAACGAGTTTGGATGGCATATGGATAAGCCCTTTTCACAAGCCTGCATCAATAACCGCGGCCCGATTTCTGGGATTCTAGAGCGGGTCTTTGCGAACAAAAGAAATATTCTCGAAATCGGCAGTGGCACCGGCCAGCATGCTGTTTGGTTCGCCAGTAAAATGCCGCACCTGTCTTGGCAGACAAGCGATCAGGCTCAGTACCATGCGGGTATCAATCAGTGGATCGAAGAATGTCCCTCCCCTAATCTACTCGCCCCCATCCCCTTGAATGTGCTCACTGACCCCTGGCCAACTAACGCCTATGATGGAATCTATTCTGCCAATACCGCGCATATAATGCCTTGGGAGGCAGTGGTGGCTATGTTTGCCGGCGTCGGTGTTCGACTGTCAAGCAATGGAATATTTTGTCTTTATGGGCCGATTAAATATCAGGGGGAGCTGGATGCTCAGAGCAATGTGCAGTTTGATCAACGACTACAGCAGCAGTTTCCCCATCAGGGCATTCGAGAGTTTCACGATATTAATCGTCTGGCACTGGCGGCCGAATTAGTGCTTTTGGAGGACAATACCATGCCGGCTAATAATCGATTATTGGTATGGCAAAAGATTTAGTCGTTTAAGGCAGCAGTAAATAATCCAGAGCAAGACCAATGAAAATGACCATGCCCACCCGGTGGTTATTTAAAAAGGATCGAAAGCAGGCGTCGCGATCGCGGCCTTGTGCCTGCAAATGCTGATTCACAAAGTACAGCCCGGCTGCGACTAGGCCAGCACCATAAAACCAGCTGCGACCAAACTCTAATCCGGCCGCTAACAATAAAATGAGCGCTAACAGCTGTAACAGCCCAATGATCAATAAATCATATTGGGCAAATAATATGGCTGTAGATTTAATGCCTACCTTTAAATCATCCTCTCGATCGACCATAGCGTAATAGGTATCAAAGGCGACGGTCCATAGGATAACCGCGGCAAAAACCAACCACAGCGTTACTGGTAGTTCTCCCCGCTCGGCAGCAAATGCCATGGGTACGGCCCAGGCCCAGGCTGCACCTAAACCCAGCTGAGGCAGATGGGTAAAACGCTTTAAAAAAGGATAGGTTGCTGCGAGAGCCAGACCACCAAAAGACAGCATGATGGTGAGTGGGTTGGTCATCAGCACCAGCGCCAATGACAGCAACAGTAAAAACACAAATAAAATCAGTGCCTGTCGAGGCTGAATCTCTCCCGCGGGGAGCGGCCGATGCTTAGTGCGCTCAACACTGCCGTCCACGTTACGGTCTGCATAATCATTTATCACACAGCCTGCTGCACGCATAGACACAACGCCTAGGGTGAAAATAATTAGGTTGGCAAAGGATGGACTGCCCTCACCCGCAAACCAAAGCGCCCAGAATGTCGGCCACAATAAAAGGTAGGTGCCTATAGGCCGGTCGAGGCGCATGAGTCGCAACCATCGGTTAGCCGGTTTACTGGGATTAGCGGTGTGAGTCATCTGCTTAAGGCTGCCGTGAAAATCCAATGTGAGGGCTTTGATTGTACGGCTTAAAGGCGGGTAAAAATATCTCACTCACCAATAAAGGTTTTTGGTCGAGACGAAAAACTGAGCGCCTCCCCCATAATGCTGAGGTTATTTCGTTTAGCGCGGGGGGTAGCTGGGCGTTACTAGAGGAGATGCACGCTACTTCGACAGGCTCACGACTCATACTTGGGTCGCTAAATAGCAGCGCACCCAGTGGGCGACTATCGAGATGGCGCAGTTTTCGCAAGCGTCCGGTTAGGGTGCCAAGCGGAATCACACTTCGCGCATAGACCCAAGGCTGACCTTTGCCAAATAAAATAACTTCTCTTATTAGCGCTAGCCTGCGCGGTGGCAATGAAAGGGCGCGCATCTCGGACAATCTGGGCAACTGCACACTCTGGTTGAGTACCTGTACGCTTAATTCCCCCGCACTGGCTTGCATAAGTCTTTGGGTTAATGAGCCGGTATCCAATAACCAGTCGCGCCAATGCTTTGGGACCGATCTATCACTGTCGGACAATAGCTGTTGCCAGGCGGGCTCCCGATGGAGCCGAAAATTTGAAAATCGCGAGGCGGGCAATGGAGTATTAGGTTCCATGGGGATAGATGTCAGGCAAACCATCTGGGCGAGCACGGAAACGTTTATATTCCCACTGATACTGATTCGGCGCGAGGGCCACAATAGATTCCACGCCCTGGTTCATAGCCAGCAAGCTGATGCTTTGGTCGTCGTTATATATATCTTCAGGTGCGGGCATAAAGACCATTTTCCATCCGCCGGGCACACGCAATGCGGTGCAGAGAATGGCCTGGCTACCTGAACGCTGCAATAGATTATGCACTAGGGTCATGGTCTGGGTGGGTACACCAAAGATTGGTGCAAAGTCTCCGCTGACAGCAGGGGGCTGCTGGTCGGGAAGGATAGCCGTGAGCTCACCTCTTTTTAATGCTTTGATCAAGGCGGCAACGCCACGTACATTGGTAGGCACCAATGTGGCGCCGCCACGCTCGCGAGAGGACTTTATATAGTGCTCCATCACAGCCATTTTTGGTGGCTCGTATAAAGAGGTCATAGCGGTCTGTTTTGAGATCCACAGACCGATAACTTCCCAGTTTCCCTGATGGGGTATTATTAAAATAGTACCGCGATCATTGGCCAGTGCTGCCTGCAGATGATCCTGTCCCTCGATGGCAATAATCTTTTTATCCAGCCAGGGATTCCCTTTGCGCCAGAGTCGCGGGGTTTCACAAAGAGCTTGCCCCAAATGAAGCATCCGCTCGCGACCTAATGCCTCCACCTGCTCTGAAGACAGCTGGGGATAACAGAGGGCGAGATTAATTCGCGCTACGCGAATAGGCTGTAGATTAAAGCCAATAATTAGGCGTCCGAGAGAACGCCCCAGTGCCCTTGAAGCCCCGAGGGGCAGCCAGGACAGAAGCTTGAGGAAGACTAATACAAGGTTACTTTTCAATGGCGTCTCAGAGTTTCCCGACTAGCTCATTTTTGAGGTAGTCGCGAAGTTCGTCACCGATTTCATGATGAAGTAGGCCAAGCTCGATATTGGCTTTTAACAGCCCCATCTTACTGCCGCAGTCATAGCGGATACCTTCATACTCGTAAGCCAACACCTGCTCTTCAGTGAGAAGCGTTTGGATGGCGTCAGTTAATTGAAACTCTCCGCCAGCCCCTGGTTTAAGACGCGCCAAATGAGAAAAAATTTGTGGGGTGAAAATATAGCGACCAGTAACACCCATGTTGGAGGGTGCATCGACAAAGTCAGGCTTCTCAACAATTTTGTCTAGCAGATACACACGGTCAGTTTGCTTCACGCCGCTGATCACACCATAAGACGAGATATCAGGTCCTTCGACTTTCTGTACGGCAATCACCGAGCTTTTATAAAATTCGAAGGTTTCGACCATTTGGCGCACGGCGCCTTTTTTGCAATGGATCAGGTCATCGGCCAGAATCACCGCAAAGGGCTCATCACCAACCAGATGAGAGGCGGTAGCAACTGCATGACCCAGACCAAGGGCCTCGGTTTGGCGGATATAGGTACAGCTCACGCCTTTAGGCACAACGTTCTGAGCAATGGCCAGCAATTCTTTCTTGCCGCGCTGCTCTAGCTGATGCTCTAACTCATAGGCCTTGTCGAAATGGTCGGCAATACTGCGCTTGGTGCGACCGGTCACAAAGATCATTTCAGTAATGCCTGCCTCGACAGCTTCTTCGACGGCATATTGAATAAGAGGCTTATCAACTACGGGCATCATTTCTTTTGGGCTGGCTTTGGTCGCCGGTAAAAAACGGGTTCCCATGCCTGCAACAGGAAATACTGCTTTGCGAACCTTCTCTCCATGTCTAACGTGAACCATCTAAAACTCCTAAAGATTATGAATCGATGAATATGCCTGTCGGTATTATATCCATAACTGATTGGGTGAAGGCCACTAATTAAAGGGTTTGAAGGTGATATGCTCTATCTTTCTGGGCTTGCGCCTTTATAATTGCCGATTCTTTCCGTTGGTTTAAATCTTTTAGGTGAATTTGTGGGCAATCTCTGTGCGCCTCCTGAGACTTTTCAGGAACTAATATCAAGACTTCAGGAATACTGGGGCGAAAAAGGCTGTGTTGTTATGCAGCCATTAGACTTAGAAGTTGGCGCTGGTACGTTTCATCCTGCAACTTTTTTGCGCTCCATAGGCCCCGAGGTATGGAATAGCGCCTATGTGCAGCCATCCCGCAGACCCACCGATGGTCGATACGGAGAAAACCCCAACCGGTTGCAGCATTATTACCAGTTTCAAGTAGTGATGAAGCCCTCTCCTGCAGACTTCCAAGAGCTGTATTTGGGTTCATTGCGCCATCTGGGCATAGACACCTTGGTGCACGACGTGCGCTTTGTTGAAGATAACTGGGAATCGCCCACTTTGGGCGCCTGGGGCCTAGGCTGGGAAATCTGGCTAAACGGTATGGAAGTATCGCAGTTTACCTATTTCCAGCAGGTGGGTGGGCTCGAATGCTACCCCGTCACCGGTGAAATTACCTATGGCTTGGAACGGATTGCCATGTATTTGCAATCGGTCGATAGCATTTATGATCTCGTTTGGGCCCACGGCCCAGAGGGCGATGTGACCTACGGCGATGTGTTTATGCAAAACGAAGTGGAGATGTCTACCTATAACTTCGAGCATGCCGATGTCGATTTTTTGTTTACAAGCTTTGACCAGTATGAAAAAGACAGCGCGCGACTCATTGAAGCTGGCTTGCCGCTGCCCGCCTACGAAATGGTAATGAAGGCCTCCCATACGTTTAATCTACTGGATGCCCGTAAAGCCATCTCCGTAACCGAACGTCAGCGTTATATTTTGCGCGTGCGCACATTGGCTCGTGGTGTTGCTCAGGGGTATTTTGATTCACGCATGGCCAAGGGTTTCCCATTGGCCAATAAAGAGATTGCCGCTGAAGTAATTGCTAAGCATTCGGGGGAGTCGAAATGAGTGCTGATTTTCTGATTGAGCTGGGCACTGAAGAGCTGCCACCCAAAGCGTTACTAAAGCTTTCTGAAGCCTTTACCGCAGGTATTGTTAGTGGCTTTAAAAGCCATAAGCTGTCTCTGGGTGAGGTGACTGCCTACGCGGCACCGCGCCGACTGACCGTTATCATTAAAGACCTAGATCGCAAGGCCCCAGACTCTGAGGTTGTTGCCTGGGGACCACCTACAAAGGTGGCTTTCGATGGGGATGGCAATCCCACCCGTGCCGCCGAGGCCTTTGCAGGCAAAAATGGCATTGAGGTTTCTGAGTTAAAGAATAATGTCGAAAACGACGGGCAGCAGGACAAACTCTGTGTGCGCCGCGTTGAAACCGGCAGCCAAACGCGCAGCCTACTTGCTGACGTTATTAATGCATCTCTAGCGGCATTGCCCATCCCCAAACGTATGCGCTGGGGTAGTAATAAAGAAGAATTTGTTCGCCCGGTGCAATGGGCTGTCTTGTTATTTGATGGTGAAGTTTGCCATGAGCGTATCCTTGGTCTTGAGTCTGGCAATACTAGCCGCGGTCATCGCTTCCACTGTGCTGAAGATATTATCATTGAGTCCGCGGACAGCTATGCCGCACAGCTTGAGAAAGCCTATGTGATGGTCGACTTTAGTCGCCGTCGTGACATTATTCGCGAGGGGGTTACCACACTGGCCACAGACTTTGGCGGTGTTGCCGTTATTGATGAAGACCTGCTGGATGAAGTGAGCGCACTGAATGAGTGGCCGGTGCCGCTATTGGGTCAATTTGATTCGCACTTTTTGGATGTGCCTGCTGAGGCGTTAATTTCGTCTATGAAAGAACACCAGAAATATTTCCATCTGGTTGATGCCAATAAAAATTTAATGGCGGCGTTTATTACGGTTGCCAATATTGAAAGCAAGGATCCGTCTCAGGTTATTGATGGCAATGAGCGCGTGATTCGCCCTCGACTTGCGGATGCTGCTTTCTTTTATAAGAATGATAAAAATGCCACATTGGAAAGCCGCCGGACTGCGCTTAAGCAGGTGGTGTTTCAAGTTAAGCTAGGTTCGGTCTATGACAAGACTGAACGGGTAGCCGCCTTAGCCGAAATGCTTGCGCCGTTTACGGGCGCTGATGCTTCGTTGGCACGCCGCGCTGCCGAACTCAGCAAGTCAGATCTGGTGACTGATATGGTTGGCGAGTTCTCCGATTTGCAAGGCACCATGGGTCGTGACTACGGCATACATGATGGCGAAAATGCCGAGGTTGCCGAAGCATTATTCGAACAGTACCTTCCGCGCTTTGCCGGTGATGAAGTACCCAGCACTGCAGTGGGAACAACATTAGCGTTGGCGGATCGCCTAGATAGTCTGGTGGGTATCTTTAGTATTGGCCAACAGCCTTCGGGTTCACGAGACCCGTTTGCACTGCGCCGAGCTAGCCTTGGAGTATTGCGAATTATGGTTGAACGCAATATTGATATGGACCTGACAGTGGCTATTGCTGCCGCTGCCAAGCCCTTTAATAACAGTAGCGACGAGTTATGTGAGCAAGTGCTAACTTACATTATTGAGCGCTTTAAGTCTGGCTATAGAGACGAAGGTATCAGCCCAGAGGTGTTTGCTTCGGTAGCCGCTTTAGGGCTGTCAAATCCCTTAGAGATCAATATGCGAGTGCAGGCTGTGCACCAATTTACATTGCTGCCAGAAGCTGCAGCGCTGGCCGCCGCCAACAAGCGTGTATCTAATATTCTAGCTAAACAGCTTGGCGACAAGACTCCTGAACCAGTGAGAGCTGAACTACTGCAAGACGCCGCAGAGAAAATCCTGGCCACTGAAATTGACGCACTGGCCTCGCTTGTTACGCCATTACTTAAACGGCGTGACTATAATGCTGTTCTGCAAAAATTGGCCCTGCTGCATGACCCGGTCGATCAGTTCTTTGATCAGGTGATGGTGATGGCTGAGGAGGCCGCGGTTCGCGATAATCGTCTCGCACTGCTGCACAGCTTGCGCAGGTTGTTTATCGGTGTGGCCGATATCTCTCAGCTAGTACCGGCAAAATAACCCTGCCTGTCAACAACGGACAGGGGTGTTTAAGGCGTTATCACAGTAACCGAGAGGTTAGTTTTCGTTGCGATGGTATTACTCAAAAAACTAGGATGTTCGATGAGATCCCTACTATTTTATATAGGCTTTATTCTAATTTTGGCCGTCATGAGCACAGTCTGCTGCTTACTGTGCTTCCTTCCCTTTAGGCTGCTGCAAAGGATCGCGACCTCAGGTAATCAGCTGGTTATGGTGTGGCTGAGACTCTGCTGTAACATTGATATCAAGGTCACTGGGCAGGAAAATTTGCCCCCGGGGCCCTGTGTGATTCTAAGCAACCACCAAAGTACCTGGGAAACCTTTTACCTACAGTGGTATTTCCAGCCAGCGAGCGTAATTTTAAAGCGCGAGCTTCTATGGATTCCTTTATTTGGTTGGGGTCTGTACTTTATGCGCCCCATCGCAATCAAACGCTCCAACCCAGCAGGCGCTATTCGGTATGTATTAAAGTGCGGTAAAAAGCGTCTACAGGAGGGTAATAGAGTGGTTATTTATCCGGAGGGCACTAGAGTTCCAGCTAACAGTCTGGGCGAGTTTAAGACCAGTGGCGCGGCCATCGCCAAAAAAGCCGGTGTGGCTATAGTCCCTGTCGCTCATGATGCCGGTAGTTTCTGGTTCCGAGATCGCTATAGCAAACGTTCGGGGACCATCCATATGCATATAGGCCCTGCCATCGATACCAGTGAGGGCAACGCTAGGGAATTAACCGCAAAGGCCCGCCATTGGATCAGTGACACATTACAGCTGTGACCTGACGCACAAAACTCTTGGTATTTTGTCGATACAATCGCGCTCTTAGCAGGAGTTCGGTAATGGAAAAGGATGCCCAAAAGCCCAAATCTTTAGCGCTCAATACGCGTAAGAGCAGACGTCGTGTTGATATTGATCGTCGGGAAGAAATACGGTTTGAGCCCAGCACCGATAACCGTCGACAGAATACTGGTCGACGGGTTGGTGACAAAGATATATGGAAGACAGTCGAATAAAGGCCATAGATTAAGCGCAATGGCTTAAGTGCTATGAATTAAAAGCTATGGAGTAGAAACATTAAGCTATTAGCTGGGATCAGCTGATAGCTTTTTTATGTATCAGACGTCTAGATTAACCACTGACAGAGCATTGTTCTCAATAAATTCGCGTCTTGGCTCAACCTGATCACCCATCAATGTGGTGAACATCAAATCTGCCGCAATGGCATCTTCAACAGTAACCAACAGCATACGTCGGCTCTCTGGATCCATGGTGGTCTCCCAAAGCTGCTCGGGATTCATCTCACCTAGACCCTTATAGCGCTGAGTATTAATACCGCGACGGGATTCTGACATTAACCAGTCCAGCGCTTCCTTAAAGCTTGCCACTGGCTGGTTGCGCTCGCCGCGCTGAACATAGGCGCCCTCTTCAATCAGGCCCTGTAGAACAAGCCCCAACGCAACCATTGCCCTGTATTCATTGGAATCAAAAAAGTCACGACTTAGGCTGTGATGATGCGGCACGCCATGGGCGGTAATTTCAATATTAGGTAAGAAGATGCCACGCTCTTTATCTTCTTTAGCTGCCACCTGATAGCGGTGGGAGCCACTTTCGGCTTCCTGTAGTTTTTCCTGGAGTTCGACGCACCAGGCGTCAACATCGCTGCGTTTTTGCAGAAGTTCCTTATCTAGGCTGCGAACATAGATCAGTGCTTCAAGCACTTCTCGCGGATAAACTAGCGACATGCGCTCCATCAAATTGGACACATGCCTGTAGCGGCCAACAAGGGTTTCAAGGGCTGCGCCCTGCATAGCCGGAGCATCTTCACTCACATGCAAGCTCGCACTCTCAAGGGCCTTTTGGGTGAGATAAACCAAGAGGGCCGCATCGTCTTTAACATACTGCTCATTTTTGCCTTTGCTAACCTTATACAGCGGTGGCTGAGCAATATAAATATGACCGTTCTCTACTAGCTCACGCATCTGCCTAAAGAAAAAGGTCAGCAGCAGCGTACGAATATGAGATCCATCCACATCCGCATCCGTCATAATCACAATGGTGTGGTATCGAAGCTTAGCAAGATTAAATTCTTCCGCACCAATACCGCAACCCAGCGCCGTTATCAGGGTGCCAACTTCAACACTAGACAGCATCTTGTCGAACCGCGCTTTCTCAACGTTAAGAATCTTGCCTTTAAGGGGCAAAATTGCCTGTGTTTTACGGGCTCTACCCTGCTTGGCAGAACCACCAGCAGAGTCTCCCTCCACCAGGTATAACTCAGACAGCGCAGGATCCTTCTCCTGACAGTCTGCAAGCTTGCCAGGCAAGCCCGCGATATCTAGGGCGCCCTTGCGCCGCGTCATCTCACGGGCCTTACGGGCCGCTTCTCGTGCACGAGCAGCATCGATCATTTTGTTAACGATAGCGCGGGCTTCCTGTGGGAATTCCATCAGGTAATCAGTAAATTTACTGCCCATCTCCTGTTCAACTGCCGTCTTAACCTCAGAACTAACTAGCTTGTCTTTAGTTTGCGAAGAGAACTTGGGGTCTGGGACCTTCACTGAAATAATACCGGTCAGGCCTTCGCGGGCATCGTCGCCAGTAGTCGCTACCTTTGACTTACCGTTAATACCCTCTTTTTCAATATAGGTATTTAAACCACGGGTAAGCGCCGAACGGAAACCGGCAAGGTGAGTGCCACCGTCACGCTGGGGGATATTGTTGGTGTAACAAAGGATATTTTCCTGGAAGCCATCATTCCACTGCAAGGCTACCTCAACGCTGGTGCCGTCTTCACGGTCAGTATTGAAATGCATGATTTTGTTTACCGTGCTCTTATTGGTATTCAAATACTCAACAAAGGCTTTTAGGCCGCCATCATAGGCATAAACTTCTTCCTTACCCGAACGCTCGTCGTGAAGAACGATACGTACACCAGAGTTAAGGAAAGACAGCTCGCGCAATCGCTTGGCCAGCTGGTCAAAATGGAATTTAATATTAGTAAAAGTACCTTCAGACGGTGCGAAATAAACCTCTGTACCACTTGCCTCAGTATCACCAACAATCGCCAATGGCGCCATTGGAACACCGTATTCATAGTTCTGCTCATGGACTTTACCGTTGCGACGGATAGTCAGGCGCATCTTCTTGGACAGTGCATTAACAACTGAAACGCCCACACCGTGCAGGCCGCCAGACACCTTATAGCTATTATCGTCAAACTTACCGCCAGCGTGAAGCACAGTCATAATAACTTCTGCCGCTGAAACACCCTCGTCGTGCATCTCAGTGGGAATACCACGACCATTATCAGAGACCGAGATAGACTCATCGGGATGAATAACAATACGGATTTCAGAGCAATGGCCTGCTAGAGCTTCATCGATTGAGTTATCGACAACCTCGAAGACCATATGATGAAGGCCAGTGCCATCATCTGTGTCGCCGATATACATACCGGGACGCTTGCGAACAGCATCAAGCCCTTTAAGCACCTTAATGCTCGACGAGTCATAATTCGGTTCTTCACTCATATCTTTTACTTTCCTATTATTCAGCCTACTGAAGCCATACCATGTTCCACGTGGAACATCTTATGCGCTATCCCCACAACCAGCTCTTCAAAATCTTTCTTATCGACCCCGGTCATAAAATACTGACAACCCAGACCGTCTAAGCAGGCCACTACCTGCCCACGATGTTCATAATCCAGCTCTGCAGGCAGATCATCTAACAAAAACAAGCAGGACTGCCCTGTCTTTTCCTGATAATGCATACCCTGAGCCAACTTTAATGCGTAGACCAACAGTTTAACCTGGCCTCTAGATAACCGCTCCGCAGCAGCCACCCCATCAACTTTAATACGGATATCTGCCTTATGGGCACCATGGTTGGTTTTCCCTGTGGCAATATCCCTTGTTCGATCCCCTACCAACACCTGCTCTAGGGACAGCTGATCATCCCAGCCCTGGTAGTACTCGAGCTCTAGGACACCCAAGCCATCAAACCGACCTGCAACAGCCAGCACCTGCTTGGTGAGATCTGCTAGATACTGCTTTCTAAAGCCTGTTATCTGCTCACTTAGCGGTATTAACTCGGCCGTCCAGGTACGCAACGAATCTTCATCCATTCTACCATGGCGGAGCAATTGATTGCGCTGTTTTAACGCCTTTTGAAAGCGCCTCCAGAGGGCCGTGTAACCATGTTCCACGTGGAACACTCCCCAGTCTAAAAACTGTCTTCGCTGTAACGGCCCTCCCTCAAGTAGCGTAAAGCTATGAGCATCAATTAACTGCAGCGGCAACTCCTCGACGAGCTGGACCGCGGACTGTAGGGACTTTCCGTCAAGACGGGCCTCGAAGCGACCCTGGGCTGTACGCTTAATACCAAGCTGGTGACTACCTATAGGTCCGACACGCTCAATGCGCGCAGATACCACCAACTCATCAGCATCATTATTGACCACAACACGAAGGTCACGATGTTTAAAGCTGCGGCCGCGGCCTAGTAGATAGATTGCTTCGAGGATACTGGTTTTGCCACTACCGTTAGAGCCAAAGATAATATTGGCTCCCGGATGGCAGACAATCTGAACATTCTGTAGGTTTCTAACCTGAAGAATGTCCAGCCGAGAGAGATGCATTGGGGGTTAAGACTTAGAAAAATCGAGCAGTAAGCGAAAGCCCTGCATCAAAGACGCATGGGCATAACAACATACACAGCACTACCTTCACCGGCATCTTCAACCAGAGCACTGCTGTTAGAGTCGCTGAGGGTAAACCGAATATCCTTACCCTTCAGCACATTCAGTACATCCAGTAGATAGCTAACATTAAACCCAATCTCTAGGTCATCGCCCACATAATTGACAGTGACCTCCTCTTCAGCCTCTTCCTGCTCTGGATTATTAGCAACCATCTTGATAGCGCCATCCGACAACAGAATACGTACGCCTCGATACTTCTCATTAGAAAGAATCGCGGTGCGGCCAAACGCCTGCTTTAACTCAGCGCGATCGCCGATTACCTGCTTATCGCCACCCTTGGGTAGCACGCGATCGTAGTCTGGGTAGGCCCCATCAACGAGCTTAGACGTGAAGCAATAGTCTGTCCCTGTGATTCGAATATGGTTCGAACCCATGGAAACATTAACCTCCTCATCCCCAAGCAGCCGCGAAAGCTCCATAATGCCCTTACGAGGCAGTATGGCGGTAATAGTATCCTGCAAATCAACTTCACAAATACCATCGCAAAGCGCCATACGATGGCCATCTGTGGCCACAGCACGCAACTTGTTCGTACTTAGCTCCCACAGCATACCGTTTAGATAGTATCTAACGTCCTGTTGAGCCATGGCAAACGAAGTCGCTTCGATCAAACCCTTAAGGATACTGGCCTGAACAGCGAAACCAATACTCTTCTCCCCCTCATCAACAGAGGGAAATTCATTGGCCGGGAGTGTGGCCAACGTAAATTTGCTGCGCCCGCTCTTAAGGGTCGCCTTCCCATCACTACTAGAGAAATCCACCTGGGCGTCTTCCGGTAGCGAGCGACAAATATCAAGAAACTTACGCGCCGACACAGTCACCTCTCCAGCCTCGGCAGCTACACCCACTTCAGTAGAACCCACAATCTCAACTTCGAGATCCGTGCCAGTCAAAGATAACTTAGTCCCTTCAAGGCTAAGCAATACATTGGACAGAATAGGTAACGTTTGGCGCCGTTCGACGACACCAACAACAAGCTGTAAAGGCTTTAATAATGCTTCACGGGAAAGGCTGAATTTCATGGTAACTTTCTATCTCCAACAATCTGTAAGTCGATTAAAAAATAATTACATTGATCAGTTTAAGGAATACTTAGGTAGACAGCGTGCGATAGAGATTTTTGAGATCACGCTGAACTTCGCGGTCGATACTCTCAAGCTCCTTCACCTTACGGCAGGCATGTAATACCGTCGTATGATCGCGCCCTCCAAAGGACTCCCCTATCTCCGGCAAACTATGGTTGGTCAGCTCCTTAGCAATGGACATAGCCACCTGCCTAGGGCGTGCAACAGAGCGACTACGACGCTTAGAGAGCATATCCGACATTTTTAACTTGTAGTAGTCGGCCACCACTCTTTGGATATTGTCTATGGTAACCAGCTTGTCCTGAAGTGCCAATAAATCTTTCAATGATTCACGAATTAAATCGATATCAATGGTTCTACCCGTGAACTGAGCATGGGCCATTACCCGCTTTAGAGCACCCTCAAGCTCACGTACATTGGATCGAATACGCTGAGCAATAAAGAACGCCGCATCTTTGGAAAGCGACATCCCTACCTGCTCGGCCTTATTCATCAGGATCGCCGCACGGGTTTCAAGCTCTGGCGGCTCAACCGCTACGGTCAGACCCCAACCAAATCGTGACTTTAGACGCTCTTCAACCCCATCCATTTCTTTGGGATATCGATCGCAAGTAAGGATCATCTGCTGCCCACCCTCAAGCAGGGCATTGTAAGTGTGAAAGAACTCCTCCTGAGAGCGCTCTTTACCCGCAAAAAACTGAATATCGTCAATCAACAGGGCATCTACCGACCGGTAGAAACTCTTAAACTCATCAATAGCCTTAAGCTGCAAGGCCTTGACCATATCCGCAACAAAACGCTCTGAATGCAGGTAAACAATCTTGGCATCCGGCTTCTTAGCCCGCATGGCATTACCGACGGCATGCATAAGGTGAGTTTTACCAAGGCCCACACCACCGTAAATAAAGAGAGGGTTGTAAGAACCCCCGGGGTTTTCAGCGACCTGCTGTGCAGCCGCAAACGCCAGCTGATTGGACTTTCCTTCGACAAAGCTGTCAAAAGTGAAATTTTTGTTTAAATTGGTTTTTAGGCTGCTTTCGGCGGCCGATTTAATAATAGCCGGTGCTTCAACAATACGCTGGGATGGCACCACTATACGGCTTGGCTCTTCACGACCTCGATGAGCTTCGGGCTGAAAGCTTTCGTTATTAACAGAGTTAGCCTGCTCATTGGACGGATTTCCTGCAGACTGCTGAAAAACCGGTGCGCTTGATCGATTCGCAGCAACCGCCAGAGAGACAGACTTTCCACCAAGCTGATCAAATAGTTCCTCTATCCGAGCAAGAAACTTATTCTTAACCCAGTCCTCAATAAACCGATTGGGCGCCAATAAGTGAACAACAGCCGCCAAGGGATCAGACGCCGGCTGAATAATCAGCGGCCTAATCCAAGTATTGTATTGCTGTTCCGGCAACTCGCTACGGAGTTGACTCTGACATTGAGACCACACTACCTCAGGCACATCAAACCCCATTCTCTCGACCTTTTAATTCCGCTGTTGGCTCACTCAGGAAAAACCCGCTTACCGGAATATTCCACCTAACAAACCAATCTATTATTCTGCAATTTGCACTGCGAACTTTAGTTATCTCGCTTGCAAGAGATTCTATACCCAAGATTATGGATTATCCACAACGCAGAATGTGAAACAAAAAGGCAGTTTGTAATTTAATCATTTATAATCAACGACTTAAATAATCTCAATGTTTTTTTTATCAACAGCATTTAAAAATAAATTGAACAAAAAACAACCAATTACTGTGGATAACCTGTGTGTATGCACTATATAACCAGTGTTTAACCGTTAAAATCACTGATAGAGAGCACTAACCAATGGAGGTCTTAATTCACTAGTGACCAGCAGGTAAAATATGGTCACTTTCCAATACAGAACGAGGAGAATATGCGGCCCAGCAAGTCGTCTGACGTGAACTGACCGGTAATCTCTGACAGCTGTTGTTGGGCCTGACGAAGGTCTTCCGCAAGTAATTCGCCTGCGCCAGCCCCCTCGAGCTGAGCAATCCCGGTAGTCACTAAGCTAAGTGCTTTTCGTAATGCATCTAGGTGTCGACGACGGGCCGAAAATAAACCCTCTGCCTGTCCCTCGTAACCAATACTCTGCTGCAAATACTCGCTAAGGGCGTCAAACCCAATATGCTCCTTGGCAGAGATAGCAAAGGTGCGCTCGCGACCAACAATAGCACCGGCAGTATGTCCTGAACGGTCAATCTTATTTAATACCAGCGTCACTGGCTGGCGGGCCTCGGGAAAGCGCGTGAAGTACTCCGGCCAAATATCCCCCAGATCAGGGTCATCAGACTCAGTAGCATCTACAACGAACAGTATTAAATCCGCTTTTTCTATTTCAGCCCAGGCGCGACGCACACCTTCCTGCTCTATTTCATCCTCACTGTCTCTCAGACCCGCCGTGTCGACAATATTTAACGGCAGACCATTGAGTAGGATGCGCTCCCTGAGCACATCTCTCGTAGTGCCCGCCACAGGCGTCACAATAGCCGCATCATTCCCCGCCAAGGCATTGAGAAGACTCGACTTACCGGCATTGGGTTTACCCGCCAATACAATTGTCATACCGTCACGGAGTAAAGAGCCCTGCTGGGCTCGAATCAGTATATTATTCAGATTAGTCGCCAAACTATGGAGGTTACTAACAAGCCCCTCGTCCGCCAGAAAATCGATCTCTTCCTCGGGGAAATCAATCGCCGCCTCGACAAAAATTCTCAGCTCAATCATTTTCTCGACCAGCTGATTAATCATCACAGAGAACTCCCCCTGCATTGATCGCACCGCTGACCGCGCCGCCTGAAACGACGAGGCATCGATTAAATCAGCTATGGCTTCAGCCTGAGCCAGATCCATTTTGTCGTTGAGAAAAGCACGTTCACTAAACTCGCCGGGACGGGCCAAACGAGCGCCTAGTTCCACACAGCGTTGCACCAATCTATCCAGTACAACGGGGCCGCCATGACCCTGAAGCTCAAGAACATTCTCACCCGTAAAGGAACTCGGGTTAGGAAAAAATAGCGCGACACCCTCATCGATAGACTCACCCGCACAGTCCTGAAACCGACAGTAGCTGGCCAGCCTTGGCTCAAGCGCCTCCCTACCCAGCAAACCCAACACGTAGGGCTGTAAATCAATCGCCCCAGACAGGCGCACAATACCCACACCACCTCGCCCCGGGGCGGTGGCAACAGCAACGATTACATCTTTATCATTTTGCAACATAGAACGATTATGCCTGATTAAGGGCCCTATAAAAAAGGCTCCAACAGGAGCCTTTGTGAATCAGTAAGCAGGGAGTACTTACTTATTATTTTTCGCCTTTGCAAGCTGTCGGCTAACCACCCATTGCTGCGCCATAGACAGGAGGTTGTTCACAGTCCAATAAAGCACCAGGCCAGCTGGGAAGATCATAAAGAAGAAAGTAAATGCAATCGGCATAATCTGCATAACCCTAGCCTGCATGGGATCTGTTGGCATTGGCTGCATTCTTTGCATCAGTAGCATGCTGGCACCCATAACTAGAGGCAGAATAAAGTACGGGTCTTTTGCTGAGAGATCCTGAATCCACATTATCCAAGGGGCATGGCGAATCTCAACAGATTCTAACAGTACCCAGTACAGAGAAAGGAACACTGGCATCTGCAGTAACATGGGGAAACAGCCGCCCGCAGGATTAACCTTTTCCTTTTTATACAGCCCCATTAATTCCTGAGACATTTTTTGGCGATCATCGCCATATAATTCTTTTAACCGCGCCATCTCAGGTTGTAGATTACGCATCTTAGCCATAGATTTAAGGCTAGTGGCTGACAGCGGGTAAAGTAATAACTTAATCCCCAGTGTTAGTAAAATAATCGACCAACCCCAGTTACCTACGATATTGTGGATCCACTGCATGGCGAAGAATATTGGCTTAGCCAGCATCCACAGAAAACCATAATCAACGGTTAAATCAAGATATTCAGCTAATTCCTCTAGCTTGTACTGATCTTTCGGGCCCACATAAAACCGCGCGCCATACTCACCAACACCGCCAGCCGCTACGGCTATTGGTTGCCCAGTAAAGCCCATCAGGTACACATCTTTGTCACCCAATTTGCGCAGGCTGAAGCTGTTTTTATCGGCGGTGGGTGGTATCCAGGCACTAACAAAGTAATGCTGGACCATAGCAACCCAACCGCCAGTCACTGAGGCAGTGACTGTTTCATCTTCCATATCACCAAAATCATACTTGGAGAAGTTCTTTTCTTCTTCACGAAGCGCGGCACCCAAATAAGGCTGCACACCAGTAGATTCAATAAAGGGTGAATGGGAATCGCGCTTTATTTGCCCGTAGAAGGTCGCATTCCATTCCTGCGACGTCCCATTGTTAATAAGGTACTCAACACCTACATCATAGCCATCGCGACTAAACTCAAAGCGTTTTACCAAACGCACACCGTCTTGGTTGTAAGTAAGGTCGACATTGAGAAGGTCATCGTTAACATTAAACTCATAGCTATTTTGAGCAGCGAAAAACTGCGGTCGGCCATCACGAGTATCCGTACCATTGGGACCAATTAAGCCACTCTGAGCGATATACATGTTGTTTGAAGTACGATTCAACAGCTGAAAGGGCTTACCGCCATCCACAGCCATCTTAGTGAGATGTTTTAGAAGGTTAACCTCAATAATATCGCCGCCGAGGGTATCAATTACTACCTCGAGCACATCATTGCGCACAGTCACGAGCTGACTATTAGATGGCTCAACAAAAACAGCCGCTGGGGTCTGACCAATTAGTACAGGCAGCTCATCTTCATTTTGCGCAAGGGCCTGTGGGATAGGACTGTCCACAGTGGGGCTGGCATAACTACTTTGCTGAATAACCTCAGGTTCGTTAGCTTCTTGAAACTGAGTCCACTCAATAACCAGTAACCAAGCAACGACACCCATACCACCTAATAATGTTGTTTTTAGCCAATCCATTCTATTTATAACTCTGTGTGATGATTATTACAGGGGGTTTTTACGTCTTGAACAGCTTGTCCGCCGACAGGATCGTAACCACCTGGATGAAAAGGATGGCATTTTACGAATCTTCGCATCATAAGATAACCCCCTTTGAAAAAACCGTAGCATTCGAATGCTTCTTTTGCATACTGAGAGCAGGTTGGGTGAAAGCGACAGTTATTGCCCATTAGCGGACTAATAGCATACTGATAAAATTTGATCACCCCAATTGCCAGCCTACGCATTGTTATCTCCCAGCGATTCACAGCGCTGCCGAAGTCTGCACCAAGATTGATACAACAACAAGTTCATCTCCTGCGAGGTCATCTTATCGGCGCCTTTACGAGCCAAAAAAACGATATCCAGTGCTACAGGGAAATCAAACTGACGAAAAGTCTCACGCACAACTCGCTTTACACGATTGCGGCCGACAGCGGTGGGGATATTTTTTTTACCTATCACTAACCCGAGTCGCGAGTGACCAGAATTATTGGGAGAAGCTAATAGGAGAAGTTTCGGATGAGCAACCTTAAGCCTATTACAGTCAAAAACCTCCTTATATTCAGAGGCTTTTAATAGGCGTCGATTCTTACTGAAGGCGTAACTGGGCACGGAGCCCTAAAACCTTAAGCTGATAAACGCTTGCGGCCTTTAGCACGACGGCGATTCAAAACAGCACGACCACCAGGAGTAGCCATACGAGATCTAAAACCATGAGTGCGTTTGCGCTTTAAGTTACTAGGTTGGAATGTTCTTTTCATTGTCTTAATCCAAAAATAATTGCGGTACTGTTTTCAGGCGGGGGATTCTAATAAAATTACCTCAGCATATCAACGGTTTATTACTTTAATCTCAATTAGCCGTAAAGAACGGTCAGGGCCAAACCTGTGGTTATCAGGGACTCACAGATAATAAACAACTTATCCCCACACTTTACACATTTAGCCAGCTTAGCGGGCTGATAATTATTTTCATGTACAAAACCTATGCATAACATTGCTAACTACACACCGATTTATTCAGCTATGCCCCTAATCTGAATATAGGCGAAATTTAATACCGGCGAGAACATAAGTAATAACACACCTAAAACAGTCTTAACAAAGCGTTTATACAGCCAGGTTTAACTCACAACCTATTGTTTATTAAAGATATTTAATACTTACTAACAAAAACACCGCTCCCTAATAACAATAACAATAACCTAATACATACTCTATATAGATAATATTACTAACCAATAAGTTAAAACGACCCAAGATAACCACAGACAAAAATCCCGCACGAAACTGCTTATTATTTAGCCACACACCCGTATAATGGGCAGCCGAAATTCCACAAGCCTATTGAAGACCTATGCAATACCCAGACACATTCGACGTAATCGTTATTGGCGGAGGCCACGCAGGCACTGAGGCCAGCCTTGCTTCCGCACGCATGGGCTGCAGCACATTGCTGTTGACGCACAATATCGAAACGCTGGGCCAAATGTCGTGTAATCCCGCTATCGGCGGTATTGGTAAAAGCCATCTGGTGAAGGAAATTGATGCCCTTGGTGGCGCCATGGCCTTGGCAACCGACCTAGGTGGAATCCAGTTTCGAGTGCTCAACGCCCGCAAAGGCCCTGCAGTTCGCGCCACTCGCGCCCAGGCTGACAGAGTTCGTTACAAGGCAGCCATCCGTGACATGCTGGAGAATCAACCTAACCTAACCATTTTTCAGCAGGGCGTTGATGATTTAATTATCGACGGCGACAGAGTTACTGGTGCCGTTACCCAGATGGGTTTGCGTTTTAGTGCAAAAACCGTCGTGGTTACCGCGGGAACATTTCTGGCAGGCAAAATTCATATTGGTTTAGAAAATCATGCTGCTGGCCGAGCGGGTGATCCTCCTGCAGAAAATCTTGCCAAGCGATTACGTGAACTGCCCTTCAGGGTTGAGCGCCTCAAAACCGGCACGCCCCCCAGAATTGATGCGCGCAGTGTCGATTTCACTCATTTACCAGAGCAGTGGGGCGATAAGCCAGAACCCATTATGTCGTATATGGGTCGTCTTGAAGATCATCCGCCGCAAACCTGTTGCTGGATTACTTATACAAACACAAAAACCCATGAGATTATTCATGGCGGTATGGATCGTTCACCAATGTACACCGGTGTTATCGATGGTGTTGGACCAAGATACTGTCCCTCCATCGAAGATAAGGTGGTGCGTTTTGCTGACAAAGATAAACATCAGATATTTGTTGAGCCTGAGGGACTAGATACCCATGAACTCTATCCCAATGGTATTTCCACCAGCCTGCCCTTTGATGTTCAGTTAAATTTGGTTCGTTCTATCCAGGGCTTTGAAAATGCTCACATTACTCGCCCCGGTTATGCCATTGAATATGATTATTTTAATCCACAGGATCTTAAGTATTCACTGGAAACAAAATCTATTCAGGGCCTGTTTTTGGCTGGTCAAATAAACGGCACTACAGGCTACGAAGAGGCTGCAGCCCAGGGTTTACTGGCAGGTACCAATGCCGCATTACAGGTTCAGGATAAAGACAGCTGGTGTCCTGGGCGTGACAAAGCCTACATGGGCGTGTTGGTGGATGATCTTATTAGTATGGGTACGGCAGAACCCTATCGCATGTTTACCAGCCGTGCAGAATATCGGTTGCTGTTACGTGAAGATAACGCAGATTTACGATTGACCGAAAAAGGCCGTGAACTGGGTTTGGTTAACGACAGTCGATGGCAGAGCTTTTGTGAAAAGCACGAAGCTATTGAGTTGGAGCGTCAGCGTCTAAAAGACACCTGGATTCAACCTGGAACCGAGGCTGCTCAAAAGCTTGCAGATCATATTGAAAATAAACTGTCCCATGAGTACTCATTATTTGAGTTACTTAAACGCCCTGAACTCAACCATAAAATTTTGAGCTCAGTCTGCCCTCCTGCAGTAAATACAGTGAGTGAGAAAGTGGCTGAGCAGGTAGAGATCGACGCCAAGTATTCTGGTTATATTAACCGTCAGCAAGACGAAGTTGATAAGTTACAGCGCCATGAGAATACTGCAATTCCGGCTAATTTCGATTATAAAAAAATCAGTGGGCTATCCAATGAAATAAAGCAGAAGCTCAGTGATGTAAAGCCCGAAACATTGGCTCGAGCATCGAGAGTGCCTGGTGTTACACCGGCTGCGATCTCGTTGTTACTTGTTATGCTTAAAAAACATGCAGCCTGATTCATCTGCGAGCCAGAAGAGAGCTAAGCTGCAGGCTGGTATAGACACATTAGGAATTGCTTGCACCACAGAGCAACTTGATCTGTTGCTCGCCTACCTAAATATGCTTGAACGATGGAATAAAGCCTATAACCTCACGGCTATTCGCGATCCTATGCAAATGATTAATCTGCACCTGCTAGATAGCTTGGCGCTGCAGCCTCATGTTGCGGACAAGAAAAACCTGATTGATATAGGTACGGGCCCAGGTTTGCCGGGTATTCCCCTGGCTATCATGAACCCCGATAAACACTTCACGTTACTAGACAGCGCTGGCAAAAAGACACGGTTTTTATTCCAGGTGCGTACCGAATTAGGGTTGAGTAATGTGCTTGAGGTCAACAAGCGTGCCGAAGCCTTTGTGCCAGAGGAGCGTTACGACACGGTGTTAAGTCGTGCCTTTAGCTCCCTACCTGACATGTTAAAAACCTGCCAACATCTCGTGACAGACAGTGGCTGCTTTATTGCCATGAAAGGAAGATTACCGGAATCAGAGTTGAGCGAAATACCGAAAGACTATAAGGTCTCTGACTTGTGTCGATTAGACATACCAGATGTCGATGGTGAAAGACATTTAATAACCATCACCCACAGCTCGTTGTAAAGCAACTATAAGGTAAGTACATCAGTGCGCATACTATCAATAGCCAATCAGAAAGGCGGTGTCGGTAAAACCACTACTAGCGTTAATCTTGCTGCGTCTCTGGCTGCCTATAAAAAACGTGTGCTGCTGGTAGATATTGATCCCCAAGGTAATGCCACCATGGGTTCTGGGATTAACAAACAAGATTGTAAGCTCAGTGTTTATCATGTGCTCACCGAAAAAAATACCATTGAAGATGTGATTGTGACGGCTGAGCAAGGCAAATATCACCTCCTACCCTCCAATGGCGATTTGGTTGCTGCAGAGGTTGAGTTGATGCAAGAGATTGGCCGCGAAAGCCGCCTGCGCCATGCTATTAAGCGAGTTGCTAGCAATTACGATTACGTGATTATCGACTGTCCTCCCTCATTAAATATGCTCACCGTCAATGCGTTGGTTGCCAGCGATGGCGTTTTGATTCCAATGCAGTGCGAATACTATGCCCTTGAAGGACTGTCTGCCCTCAATAATACGATTCGTCAAATCGCCAAGCTAATTAACCCCCGGTTAAAGATCGAGGGCATTTTGCGTACCATGTACGATCCGCGCAGTAGCCTCACGAATGCAGTGTCTGCGCAGTTGAGAAAATATTTCGGTGATCGGGTCTATCGCGTTAGCATTCCTCGGAATGTTCGCCTTGCCGAAGCCCCCAGTCATGGTATGCCTGCACTGGTCTATGATAGAAACTCGAAAGGATCAGTTGCCTACTTGGCACTGGCTGGCGAGATACTCCGTCAAGAAAAAGAACAGCAAGCACAAAAAACCCAAGCCACAGGGATCTAACAACATGGCAACAAAACGACAAAGTCTGGGTAAAGGATTGGATGCATTGCTTGGAATTCCTGAGGATACGGAAATTTCCGAGCAAGACTCCGCAGAGGGAGCTGACTCAAATAATGCGGTAGACGGCAAACTATGTCAGTTGCCTGTAGAGTTTCTCCAGCGCGGAAAATATCAGCCACGTCGAGATCTAAATCCAGACGCGCTACAAGAATTAGCCAGCTCAATTGCCTCTCAGGGTGTTATGCAGCCTATTGTTGTACGCCCCATAGGCAAAGATAAATACGAAATTATTGCAGGTGAGCGACGCTGGCGCGCTACTCAGCAAGCGGGTCTAGACAGTATTCCTGCGATTGTTCGCGAGGTCTCAGACGAAGCAGCAGTCGTAATGGCGCTGATCGAAAATATTCAACGGGAAGATCTAAACCCCATTGAAGAGAGCCTTGCGCTGATCCGCCTACAGGATGAGTTTAAGTTGACCCAACAGCAGGTTGCAGATGCCGTCGGCAAGTCACGCTCAGCCGTCACTAATCTTATGCGACTAGCTAGCTTGGAATCTCCGGTGCAGTTACAGGTTGAGCGCGGTGAGTTAGAGTTGGGTCATGCTAAGTGTTTACTTGGTTTAGAAGGTAATGTGCAGATACAGGCCGCGCGAACCGTAGCAGCCAACGCCATGACTGTTCGCCAAACCGAAGCCCTGGTGAAAAAATTACAAAACCCAACCACCCAAAATACCAAAACAGAGGCGACTGACAGCACCGCAGATATTATGCGTTTACAAGAAGAGCTGTCTGAAAAGGTCGGTGCTGTAGTGCAGATTCAGCACAGTGCTAAGGGTGCAGGTAAGCTGGTTTTTAAATATAACAGCGTTGATGAGCTTGAAGGTATTCTTGCCCATCTAAAGTAGCTAGATATCAAACAGGCCAATTCCCGATATATAAGGTGTTTAGCGAGTTGAATATCACTAACACTATACCTATAATGCCGATCCGTTCGAGGTGGGTCTAATGCTCTCCTTAGTTGGACCTGGGAAAAGTGGACGAAAGGCATGATGACGACCATTCCCAAACCACCAATGCATAGAGTTGCGCTCTATCAGTTAATAGTACTGCTGCCAGTAAGCGGATTGTTGATGATGGTGAGTCAGGTAATTGCCTATTCGGTATTGATAGGTGGTCTGATTCAGATTGTGCCTCAAGCTTGGTTTGCACGGCAGGCTTTTAAGTATGCCGGTGCTAGACAGGTACATTTAGTTGCTCGCGCCATGTACCAGGGCGCGGCGGGAAAGATTGTGTTAACGGCTGCGATGTTTATCACCACATTTATATTGTGGAAAGAACTTAATTTTTTGGTCGTTCTTAGTACTTTTATCGTAATGATCCCGTTGCAGTGGTTTATTACCGTAAGATTATTGAAATAGTAGTACCCAATAATGTGTGGCGCTTACTTTTAGGTAATTCTTTAGGTAGCTGCTAGCCGAAATTAGAATTGCACTGATTTAACGAGAGTTGAGATACATGGCAGGCGAGAATCCCGCAAGTACAACTGAATATATTCAGCACCACTTAACCAACTTGGTTTATGGCAACCATCCTGACAATGGGTGGGGCTTCGCTCATGGCGCTCAAGAAGCGGCAGAGATGGGTTTTATGGCCATTCATGTTGATTCAATGGCCTGGTCAATTGGTTTGGGTGTTCTGTTTTGTTGGTTATTCCGCTCTGCTGCAAAGCGTGCGACGACTGGCGTACCTACTGGCTTATTAAACTTCGTAGAATTAATTATTGAGTTTATTGATGGTGCTGTAAAAGATAGCTTCCATGGTCGCAACAAGCTTGTTGCCCCTCTCGCGCTGACTATCTTTGTTTGGATCTTCCTGATGAACTTCATGGACCTGCTCCCAGTTGACCTGATACCAGAGTTGCTGATGATGGTTGGCGTCCCTTACCAGAAGATTGTTCCGTCAACAGATCCTAATATCACCTTGGGAATGGCGCTGGGCGTGTTTGTCCTGATGCTCTACTACTCAATCAAGATCAAGGGCACTGGCTTTGTTAGCGAGTTGACCATGCACCCTTTCAATCACTGGGCCTTTATTCCAGTGAACCTATTTATGGAAACTGTTGGCCTGCTGGCAAAACCTTTTTCACTGGGTCTTCGACTCTTCGGCAACATGTATGCCGGTGAAATGATATTTATCCTGATTGCGACTACATTCGCAGCGGGCGCAGGCGCTGGTCTTATCGGTGGCGGTCTGCATGCACAAATCTTTGGGGAGCACACTAGCGCTTGGTTCTGGTTAGTTATCTTTATCTTGGTCTGCGGCGTTTGCTGGCTAAACCTCAAAGGAAAAATACCCACGGGTAGAACTGTTTTGCTATGTATGGTGTTTATGACCATAGGTGGTGGCTTAACAGCGCTGGGTGGCGGGTTAATGCAATGGGGCTGGGCGGTATTCCATATTTTGGTTATTACTCTGCAGGCATTTATTTTTATGGTTCTTACTGTCGTCTATCTCAGCATGGCGCATGAAGAGCACTAATTCTTACTTTATTATTTAACTACTTAAAATCGGGAGTCTACGATGGAACTTATATACATTGCTGCGGCAATAATGCTCGGATTGGGCGCACTAGGGGCAGCTGTTGGTATGGGCCTGTTGGGCGGTAAGCTGATCGAAGGAACAGCGCGTCAACCAGAATTAGGTCCAATGCTTCAGGGCAAAATGTTCCTGCTAGCTGGTCTGATCGATGCTGTGCCTATTATTGGTGTTGGTATTGCTATGTACCTAATCTTTGTTGTTGCTCCAACAGCAGCTGGCGCGTAACAACAATTTTTAACTCATCTATTAATGAGGTATTGGCGTGAATATTAATCTAACGCTTTTTGGTCAGATGGTGACGTTTGCATTTTTCGTGTGGTTTTGCATGAAGTTTGTATGGCCTGTCATTATTGAGGCTATGGAAGAGCGCCAGAAGAAAATCGCTGATGGACTTGATGCAGCTGACCGTGCCCTGCGCGATCTTGAATTGGCTCAGAATAAAGCTACTGACCAAATGAAAGAAGCTAAACAGGAAGCGGCCGGCATTATTGATCAAGCCAACAAGCGCGCAAATCAAATTGTTGATGAAGCAAAGCAGCAAGCTGTCACCGAAGGTGATCGCCTGAAGCTATCAGCCCAGGCTGAGATCGAGCAAGAAATTAACCGTGCTAAAGAAGAGTTACGTGCCCGTGTGGCAGGTTTGGCTCTGGCTGGCGCGGAGAAAGTGCTCGAAGCATCAATTGATGATAAAGCTAACCGCGCGTTAGTCGACAAACTGGCAGCGCAGCTGTAACCGAGGTTTAACATGGCAGAATTGAGCACATTGGCTCGGCCCTATGCGAAGGCAGCGTTTGAATTTGCTGCTGATGCCGGGGACCTGCAAGGCTGGTCAAAAAGCCTTTCCACTGCTGGTGCTGTTGCAAAACAGTCCGCGGTTGTTAAGCTTTTGAGTTCACCGAGCTCAACAGCGGCGCAGCAAGCAGCGGCAGTCGTTGATATCTGTGGTGACGCGTTGAGTGCAACGGGTCAAAACTTTATTGCAATTTTGTCAGAAAATCGACGCTTGCAACTGTTACCCCAGATCTCACATCAGTTTGAAATCATGAAAGCCAATCGTGAAAAAGCGATTGATGTGGAAGTGATATCAGCGCAGGCACTGGACGCAAAGCAACAGCAACAACTCAGTGATGCACTTGGTGCAAAGCTGGAACGTAAAATAAACATGCAGGTTAGTTTAGACAAGAGCCTGCTGGGTGGTGCGGTAATACGCGCCGGGGATACCGTCATAGACGGGTCCATTCGTGGCCGTTTGGCCAAACTCGCCGAGTCACTAAATTCCTAAGGATTGAGGCCTAAGCATGCAGCAACTGAATCCATCAGAGATCAGCGAAATTATTAAGAGTCGTATCGACAACCTTGATGTTTCGTCAGAAGCCCAAAATGAGGGCACCATTGTTTCCGTATCGGACGGTATCATTCGTATTCACGGTCTAGCCGACGTGATGTATGGCGAAATGATCGAATTCGATGGCGGTGTTTACGGTATGGCACTTAACCTGGAGCGCGATTCAGTCGGCGCCGTGGTTTTGGGCGACTACCAGGCACTTGCCGAAGGACAGAAAGCCCGATGCACCGGACGTGTATTGGAAGTCCCCGTTGGACCAGAACTCGAAGGCCGTGTAGTAGACGCGCTGGGTAACCCTATCGATGGTAAAGGTCCGATAAACGCCGCACTTACCGACGCAATTGAAAAAGTTGCTCCAGGTGTTATTGAGCGTCAGTCAGTAGATCAGCCAGTGCAAATTGGTCTGAAAGCGATTGATGCCATGGTGCCAATCGGTCGTGGTCAGCGCGAGTTGATTATTGGCGATCGTCAAATTGGTAAAACTGCCATCGCGGTTGACGCAATCATCAACCAGAAAGGTTCTGGCGTTAAATGTGTCTATGTAGCGGTTGGCCAAAAAGCCTCCTCTGTAGCTGCAGTGGTACGTAAATTAGAAGAGCACGGCGCAATGGAACATACCATTGTTGTTGCTGCTACCGCTTCTGATCCAGCAGCCATGCAGTTTCTAGCACCTTTCGCTGGTTGTTCCATGGGTGAGTACTACCGTGACCGCGGTCAAGATGCGCTAATTATTTATGATGATTTGACTAAGCAGGCCTGGGCCTACCGTCAGATCTCACTGCTGCTTAAACGTCCTCCGGGTCGTGAAGCTTATCCTGGTGATGTGTTCTATTTGCACTCCAGATTGCTTGAGCGTGCAGCCCGTGTAAATGCGGACTATGTAGAGAAGTTCACCAACGGTGAAGTTAAAGGTAAGACGGGTTCATTGACGGCATTGCCAGTGATTGAAACTCAGGCCGGTGACGTATCAGCCTTTGTACCCACCAACGTAATTTCGATTACCGATGGTCAGATCTTCCTTGAAGCCGATATGTTTAACGCAGGCGTACGTCCAGCGATGAACGCAGGTGTTTCTGTATCTCGAGTAGGTGGCGCGGCACAGACTAAGATTATTAAGAAACTGTCCGGTGGTATTCGTACCGCACTGGCACAGTATCGCGAGCTTGCGGCATTCTCGCAGTTTGCATCCGATCTTGATGCAGCAACCAAAGCCCAGCTTGATCACGGTGAGCGAGTGACCGAATTGATGAAGCAGAAGCAGTATTCTCCCCTCAGTATTGCTGAGATGGGTCTGGTGCTTTACGCGGCAGATAATGGTTTCTTGCAGTCTGTTGAAGTCAGTAAAATTGGTGACTTTGAAGATGCGCTGCTCTCCTACATGAAAGCTGAGCACATTGATTTGCTCGATCAAATCAATCAGTCAGGCGATTACAACGACGACATAGCAGCTGGCTTTAAAGCGGCACTAGAAAAGTTCGTTGCAACCCAAACCTGGTAAGTCAGCGTAACTGGACAGGCATAAGAGATGGCAATCGGAAAAGAAGTAAAAACCAAAATTGCTAGTATTGGTAGCACGCAGAAAATCACTAGCGCCATGGAAATGGTAGCGGCGAGTAAAATGCGTCGTGCTCAGGAGCGTATGCAACTGGGCAAGCCCTATGCAGGCCGCATCCGTGATGTAGTGGGTCATATTGCTAACGCTGTGTCCGAATACAAACATCAGTATTTGGCCCAGCGCGAAGTGAAACGTGTTGGCTACATTATCATTTCGACAGACCGTGGGCTCTGTGGTGGTTTGAATATTAATCTGTTCAAAACGGCCTTGAAGTCAATGAAAGCCTTGTCTGATGAGGGTGTTGACGTTGATATCTGTGTTGTGGGCAATAAAGCCGGGGCATTTTTTGGTGCTGTCGGTGGGAATGTTGTTGCGGCCGTCAAAGATGTTGGTGACGAGCCTAACGCCGCAGACCTTATTGGTGGCGTGAAGGTAATGTTAGACGCCTTTGATGAGGGTCGTGTGGATAAACTCTTTGTCGTCAGTAATGAGTTTGTAAACACCATGACTCAGAAGCCAAGAGTAGAGCAGCTGTTGCCGTTAGCGCCAGTGGGTGACGAGAGTATCTCTCATCACTGGGACTATATTTACGAGCCAGACGCGAAAGAATTACTGGATGGATTATTGATTCGTTATATCGAATCGCAGGTCTATCAAGGTGTAGTAGAAAACAAAGCATGTGAGCAAGCAGCAAGAATGCTAGCCATGAAAAGTGCCACCGACAATGCCGGTGAAATGATAGACGAGTTGCAACTTCTTTATAACAAGGCCCGTCAGGCAGCGATTACACAAGAGCTGTCCGAGATTGTAAGTGGCGCAGCCGCCGTATAAAGCCAAACGAATTTAAAAAGATTTAGTAAAGAGGAACCGGACATGAGTAGCGGAAGAATCGTACAAATTATTGGTGCTGTGATCGATGTGGAATTTCCACGTGATCAGGTGCCCAGCGTGTATGACGCACTAGTCGTCGACGACAAGGGCTTAACGCTTGAAGTTCAGCAGCAGTTGGGCGATGGAGTAGTACGTACAATTGCCATGGGTGCTTCAGAAGGCATCAGCCGCGGACTTGGCGTTCAAAACACCAAAGCCCCTATTTCTGTACCCGTTGGTATAGAGACACTGGGCCGTATTATGGATGTGCTGGGCAACCCGATTGACGAAAAAGGTCCAATCGGTGAGAAAGAGCGCATGGCCATTCACCGCAAGCCCCCTGCCTATGACGAGCTGTCAGCCTCTGACGAGCTTCTGGAAACAGGTATCAAGGTAATCGATTTGGTTTGTCCTTTCGCCAAAGGCGGTAAGGTTGGATTGTTCGGTGGTGCTGGTGTTGGTAAAACCGTAAACATGATGGAGCTGATCAACAACATTGCGACAGAGCACAGCGGTCTGTCTGTATTTGCTGGTGTTGGTGAGCGTACTCGTGAAGGTAATGACTTCTACTACGAGATGCAGGAATCCGGTGTTGTAAACATCGAAACTCCAAGCGAATCCAAAGTGGCCATGGTTTATGGTCAGATGAATGAGCCTCCAGGTAACAGACTGCGTGTAGCGTTGACCGGTCTAACCATGGCAGAGAAATTCCGCGATGAAGGTAAAGACGTACTGTTGTTCGTCGACAATATCTATCGTTACACATTGGCGGGTACAGAAGTATCAGCACTGTTGGGCCGTATGCCATCAGCGGTAGGCTACCAGCCTACTCTGGCGGAAGAAATGGGCGTACTTCAGGAGCGTATTACTTCCACTAAGACTGGTTCTATTACATCTGTTCAGGCGGTATACGTACCTGCAGATGATTTGACTGATCCATCGCCAGCCACAACCTTTGCTCACTTGGACTCAACCGTTGTACTGAGCCGAGATATTGCATCTAAAGGTATTTACCCCGCGGTAGATCCATTGGATTCAACCTCGCGTCAGCTGGATCCATTGATTATTGGCCAAGAGCACTATGAAGTTGCCCGTGGCGTGCAGTCAGTACTACAGCGCTATAAAGAGTTAAAAGATATTATTGCGATTCTGGGAATGGATGAGCTATCAGAAGAAGATAAGCTAGCCGTATCCCGCGCACGTAAGATCGAGCGCTTTTTGTCCCAGCCATTCCATGTTGCTGAAATCTTTACTGGCGCCCCAGGTAAGTACGTATCGCTAAAAGATACTATTGCTGGATTCCAGGGCATTCTTGGTGGAGAGTACGACCATCTGCCAGAGCAGGCTTTCTACATGGTTGGCTCAATCGACGAAGCAGTCGAAAAAGGCGCTAAGCTTTAATTAAACGACTACTGTCCAGAAATGGTGTAGAACGGGTCTATAAAGGGTCTAGAAAGATATGGCTATAACAGTTCATTGTGACATCGTAAGTGCGGATGAATCTCTGTTCTCCGGCTTAGTCGAGATGGTGGTTGCCACTGGTTCTCTTGGCGAGTTGGGTATTACAGCAGGTCATGCGCCACTACTGAGTGACTTAAAGCCCGGTCCAGTACGTCTGGTCAAACAGAATAGTGAAGAAGAAATTTACTATCTGTCCGGTGGTTATTTAGAAGTGCAGCCAAATTGCATCTCGATACTTGCTGACACAGCTGTTCGTGCCGCAGATATCGACGAAGCGGCGGCAGCTGAAGCCGTTAAAAGTGCAGAGCAGGCAATGGCTAATCAGGCGGGCGAAATCGAGTATTCAAAAGCCGCCAGCATGTTAGCAGTAGCAACAGCTCAGCTACGCACAGTGCAAACGCTACGCAAAAAGTTAGGTGGTTGATTTCAGATCAGATTGATTTAAAAAGGGTGGCTTAGCTGCCCTTTTTTTTGCCTGTAAATATCTCCGCGGTAGACTTGTGTTGCCACGATTTTGACAGTAACGTAAGCCCTATTAAAACCCTGCGAATGGAGTATCAGCGGAAACCCTATGAGTAAAACAGACATTGTCATCCTTGCCGCTGGTAAGGGTACGCGCATGCAATCCTCCCTGCCCAAGGTTCTTCACCCTCTGGCCGGAACACCTATGCTGGGCCATGTTATAGCGGCAGCCGACACGGTGACCAATTCACAGAAAATTATCGTAACCGGCCATGCTGCCGAGCGAGTGGAAAAGACTTTCGCCGCCGCCGAAGCAGTGTTTGTACAACAGACAGAGCAGCTAGGCACAGCCCATGCCGTGGAGATGGCACTGCCCTATTTGCGCAAAGATGCCAAAGTCTTAATTCTCTATGGTGATGTGCCACTCATCAAAGCCGACACAATTGCCAAGATGTTAGGGGCCGTCACCGACCAGTCAATTTCCCTGCTTACTATAAGCCTCGATGATCCCATGGGCTATGGCCGTATTGTGCGTAATACAGATGGAGAGATTGAATCCATTATTGAGCAAAAAGACGCCAGCGCTGATCAGTTGACCATTAAAGAGATAAATACGGGCGTATTGGCTTTAGGTGCCGGACAGCTTTGTGCCTGGCTTCCCCAGGTTGATAACAATAACGCGCAGGGTGAGTTTTATCTGACCGACCTAATTGCACTGGCCCGCAGTAATGGGTTTAGCGTTAATAGTATTCAACCGACATCGGCAACTGAGGTAGAGGGTGTGAATAACAGAATTCAGCTCAGTCAGCTTGAGCGCGCTTATCAGCTTGAATTGGCCGAAGCACTTATGCTGTCAGGCACTAGCCTGGCAGACCCAAACCGTTTCGATCAGCGCGGCACACTAAGCGCAGGCACCGATAACTATATTGATATTAACTGTGTCTTCGCAGGCACTGTGACTATAGGTTCCAATGTAACCATTGGGCCAAACTGCCAGATTATTAACAGTACGATCGGCGATGGCGTAGAGATAAAAGCCAACAGCCATATAGAGCAAGCCGTGATTGGTGACCGTGCGATTATTGGTCCCTTTGCCCGACTTCGTCCCGGCACAGAATTAGGCAGCGACACCAAGGTCGGCAATTTTGTTGAAACTAAAAAAGCTGTTGTCGGTAATGGCAGCAAGATTAATCATCTTAGCTATGTAGGTGATGCCGAACTTGGTGAGAATGTAAATGTAGGTGCAGGCACTATTACCTGTAACTACGATGGCGTAAATAAACATAAAACCATAATGGGGAATGGTGTGTTTATTGGGTCTAACAGCACATTAATTGCCCCTATAAAAATAGCCAATGAAGGGTTTGTGGCCGCGGGTTCAACGGTGAATCAAGATGTGTCAGCAGATACATTAGCGGTAAGTCGCGCCAAACAGCGTAATATTTCGGGCTGGAAACGCCCAACCAAAAAGGAAAGTTAAAACATGTGCGGAATAGTTGGCGCAGCCACTCACAGAAACGTTTATAAAATATTAATTGAAGGTCTGCATCGTCTTGAGTATCGCGGATATGATTCAGCAGGACTTTCTATTATCGATGAATATAAAAAATTACACACTAGAAAAAGTGTCGGTAAAGTTGCCGCACTTGAAGCAGTTGCCGAGCAGCAACCCTTAGCGGGTAATACCGGTATCGCCCACACCCGTTGGGCCACCCACGGAAAGCCAAGCACTATCAATTCTCACCCTCATACTTCTAACGGTGTCTCCGTTGTCCATAATGGTATTATTGAAAATCACGATCAATTACGTAAAGACGTCATTGCCCTAGGCTACGAAATACTGTCAGAAACCGATAGTGAAGTCATCGGACACCTAGTGCATCATCAATTAAAAACTACCGACGATCTGCGTACCGCAGTCCAGCACGTGATTGCTAAGTTAGAGGGCGCCTATGCCCTAGGCGTGATTGTTGACGATCAACCCCATACTATTATTGGGGCTCGCAGCGGCAGTCCATTAGTTGTTGGGCTCGGTATTGATGAACACTTTATTGCATCAGATCAGATGGCTCTACGTCAGGTAACTGATCGATTTATCTTTTTAGAAGAAGGCGATTTAGTAGAGCTCTCTGCTGAAAAATGCAGTATCTACGATGACAAGGGAAATAGCGTAGAGCGATCGCACCAGCAACTAGATGAAAAAGATTTCGTTGCAGAGAAAGGCGAGTACAGGCACTTTATGAAAAAAGAGATGTTTGAACAGGCCTCGGTTCTTGCCGATACCACCGCCGGACGTATTGGCGACGATCATATTCTAGAAGCTATTTTCGGCTATCAGGCCGACGCGATATTTACCCAAACTAACAACATCCATATCATTGCTTGCGGCACCAGTTTTCATTCTGGACTTGTTGCCAAATACTGGTTGGAAGAACATGTAGGTGTTCCCTGCCAAGTAGAAGTGGCCAGCGAATACCGCTATCGAAAGGTACCTGTTCCAGCTGGCACTCTGTTTGTTACTATTTCTCAGTCCGGCGAAACAGCAGATACCTTAGCTGCACTGCGCAAAGCAAAGGAAAACAACTATCTTGGATTTCTAGCAATTTGTAATGTTGCTAATAGCTCGCTCGTGCGTGAATCAAATATTTCACTCATGACTATGGCCGGTGTAGAAATTGGTGTTGCGTCTACCAAAGCATTTACGACTCAGTTGGTGGCGTTACAGCTTTTGACTTTATCTCTTGGTCGACATAAAGGTCTCGATAAAAAAGTAGAACAAGAATTAGTCAAAAACCTGCATCAATTACCACAACTCTGTCGTCAGGTGTTGGCGCTAGATTCTGTTATTGAGGAAATGTCAGAAGCCTTTGCCAACAAGCACCATGCACTATTTTTGGGCCGTGGCGAGCAGTACCCCATTGCAATGGAGGGGGCGTTAAAGCTAAAAGAAATCTCCTATATTCACGCCGAAGCCTACCCATCGGGTGAATTAAAACATGGGCCACTGGCATTAGTTGATGAAGATATGCCAGTAGTAACGGTTGCACCCAATAATGAATTATTGGAGAAACTAAAATCAAATCTACACGAAGTTCGGGCGCGTGGCGGCCAGCTATTTGTTTTTGCGGATGCTGATTCAGGTTTTGTAAGTGAGCCGGGCACTACTGTTATTGCCATGCCTCATGTACCAAAAAGTTTAGAGGCGATTATTTATACGCTGCCATTACAGATGCTGTCTTATCATGTCGCTTTACTTAAGGGTACGGATGTAGATCAGCCGAGAAATCTAGCAAAATCAGTAACTGTTGAGTAACTTTGAACAGTGATTTAAAAGGAGATAACAATGGAAGGATTAGCCATAATAGGGTTTGTGTTTGGGTTGGTGGCCTTGGTGAGGGTAGAGAAATTAATCAAGACATTAAAAGAAAAGGAAATTCTCGAAGATAATTATAAGTAACACTAAATCACTGTTCTAAGCACTTAGCTAATGTCGAGTAAGTTACAACATTAAATAAAAACAGGAATAGCGACGTGACTAATAATATAAACATAAAAATATTTTACTACTTAATAGCAGTCCTCGGAGTTTCTACACTAAACGCAGATACTTTGGACGTTGAAATTCATGGCGTTACCAAAGAAGGAATGTTGCATTTAGCAATTTACGATTCTAAAGATGTGTTTGAATCAGACAAAGGCGACAAGCCTGGGCCGCGGCCTGGAATAGTATCGGGTAGGGTTAAACAAGTTGCTAAAGGGATTTATAGAGACTCTTTTGAAATACCCGCTGGAACCTATGCGATTGGATTTTATATTGACGCCAATGGAAACGAGAAGCTTGATACCAACTTTATTGGTATTCCAAAAGAGGAGTTTGGGTTCTCTAATAATGCTATGGGCGCATTTTCGGCACCTAAATTTGAAGCGGCATCGTTTGTATTGGTAAGACATAAAAAAATTCAAATAGACCTTTAAATTTCATTAAAAAATATTTTTTCGGTCTTTGGGTTTGTGCTCAATACACTCGGCATAGTAGCGGTTTTTTTCAGAAAAAAGTAGATAGATAGCAGAAAGATACTAGAAAGTTAGTAGAGTAATAAAGACCTAATAAAAATAATACCTAAATTAAATTCACTTTATAAAACCAATAAAAGTTGAGTTGACTATGGTCATTATCATCCACGCATTCTTTGCGCTATTAGCGGTCCCTCTTGGACTATTTGTTTTTTTAACAAAAAAAGGCACAGGGCGGCACAAATTTCTTGGGAAAATATGGATTACATCTCTAGGGATTGTGAGTGTGACAGCCGTCTTTATTCAAGAAATAACGCCTGGCGAATATAGTTTTATTCACCTGCTTATTCCGGTAACTTTAATTACTCTCGTCGTTTCGATATGGAGTATTAGAAGATACAAACAAACCAAAATACAAAAATATAGAAAACTACATATGACCACTATGATTAATGTCTATATAGGGGCCCTAGTTATCGCAGGTCTTTTTACCTTGGCGCCCGGAAGAATTTTTCACCAGCTCATATTTGGATGAACAAAAAAGGCCTCTGGGATATGGCAGAGGCCTTTTTTTGTGTCAGAAATAGTCTTAACAGGCCACTGCTCTAACATACCAGGGCCATGAAGCTACCAGTGCTGCGTAGGTTGGAAATCCATAGGTGAGAGCTGCAGCTGCAGCCTTGGCCCCACCCGCCGCATACTGCGCCTTAATAATACAGGTCAGGGTATGGAAAATTCCCACGCCCACCAGTAGTAAAAGTGCAGCAGCACCGATAACGACAAGTGCAGTGGCAAGTGGTGCTAAGGCGGCAAAGAAAATGACCGCCCCAATAGCAGTGACTGCTATACCGGTGCGGACTGGCACCTTAAATACATTTGCGATGGGTAGAGTTAACGTATCTTCATTGTTTTCTTCTAACATAGTGTTTCTCCTTGTAAATAAATTAAGGCCTTAGTGGCCAACATTCTTACGCGTGAACGACTTGTAGAAACGATGAATTATCGAATTAAGATTTACTGCCTATCCTGATAAACGTAGACCAAAATAACTAAAGACACAAAATTTGGTTACTGTGATGATTGTTAATTCAGTACTAGTCTGTCAGACATTACTGGCTTCGCAAGGACGCTAATCCAGCTTGCAGTTTTTGTAGGTGGGCGTCTAGCTGCGGTCCCTTCTTTTGAGCCACGCCGATTGCCAACACATCGATGACAGCCAGATGGGCAATTCGCGATGACAGTGGTGTGTAAATTTGAATGTCTTCCTTGGCATCAACTTCAATGCCAATAGTGGCGCTTTTAGCGACAGGTGAACCACTGGGGGCCATACCGATAACAATACCACCGGCGCGCTTTACTAATTCCATTGAATCTAGCAGTGCCTGAGTTCGCCCAGACTGAGATATAGCAATCACAACATCTCCAGGATGGAGAGAGGTCGCAGACATATTTTGTAGGTGAGGGTCAGAGTAGGCCGCCGATGTAATCTGCAATCGGAAAAATTTATGCTGTGCATCAAAGGCCACCGCAGCCGAGGCACCAAAGCCATAAAATTCCACTCGGCCAGCAGCGCTAATAGCCGACACGGCGGCTTCCAAGTTTTCCAAGACTAGGCTGTCTCTCACCTTTAGTAAGGTATCGACTGTTGAGTCGAATACCTTATGTGTATATTCCCTAGTGGAGTCAGTATCAGTCACGGCTATCTGGCCGTAACTCGGGCTAGATGCAAGCTGCTGGGCCAGGGCTAACTTAAAGTCTTGGAAGCCATGGCAACCCACTGCCCGGCAAAAGCGCACTACGGTTGGCTCACTGACACCAGAGTGCAGGGCCAGATCGACAATACGCATACGAATCACATTGAGAGGGTCTTTCAGCACGAATTCAGCGACCTTACGCTCTGATTTACGGAGCTGAGGAATGGTGTCGCTGATCGATTGAGTCAGTTCTGCAGGCTTCATTTAATAACCATCTGTGATTTATGTAAAAAATTTACAAGAAAACCGCCCTCAATGCTAGTTTTGTAGTAAAAAACCGCTTAATTAGCCTAAATATTGGTTATTTGGCCAGTGATCTCAGCCATAAATATATTTCGCCGAATAGCCGCAAAAAGAAATGTCCGTCAGGCCGTTTTTTGACCGTTATATTGCTAGAATGCAGGCCTATGGACGTAACCTCGATACTCAATAAATTAAATTCCGCTCAGGAAGAAGCCGTCACCAGCGACAAGAAGCATTTGCTGGTATTGGCGGGCGCCGGAAGTGGTAAAACTCGCGTGCTGGTGCATCGTATTGCCTGGAAGATTCAGGTAGACAATGTATCGCCCTATTCCATACTGGCGGTGACGTTCACCAACAAGGCTTCTCGAGAGATGCGTGAGCGTATTGATCAGCTGCTGGGTATGTCACTGCGTGGCATGTGGGTGGGCACCTTCCACGGCCTGGCGCATCGCTTGCTCAAGGCTCACTGGCGAGATGCCAAGCTCCCCGAAAACTTCCAAATACTGGATTCCGATGACCAGCTAAGGCTGGTTAAGCGGGTTATGCGCAGTATGGACCTGGATGAACAACGCTGGCCGCCTAAGCAGGCCCAGTGGTGGATCAATGGGCAGAAAGATGAGGGACTCCGGTCATCTCATATCCAGGAAGGTGGTGATCCCTATTTGGCGACCATGTTGCGTATTTATCGCGGCTACGAGGAAACCTGTGAGCGCTTAGGCGTTATTGATTTTGCCGAGCTATTATTGCGTGCCCTAGAGCTGTGGAAATTTTGCCCCGATGTCCTCGACCATTATCAGCAGCGCTTTCAGCATATTCTCGTGGATGAGTTTCAAGATACCAATGCGGTTCAGTATGCCTGGCTGCGGATATTGGCGGGTAAGGTTAGTGCCGTGACCGCGGTAGGCGACGACGATCAGTCTATCTATGGCTGGCGTGGCGCTAAGGTCGAAAACATTCTTAGTTATGAGCGGGATTTCCCTGAAACTCATACCGTAAAGCTGGAACAGAACTATCGTTCCACCTCAAACATTTTGCAGGCGGCCAATGCCGTTATCGCAAAAAATCCAGAGCGCCTTGGCAAGAGTCTGTGGACGGAATCAGGGGAAGGCGAAGCCATCGCACTTTACTCCGCCTTTAATGAGCATGATGAAGCGCGCTATATTGCCGACCGAATTCAGAGCTGGGTTAACCTGGGCAACCGCAGAGAAGATTCCGCGATTCTCTATCGCTCCAATGCCCAGTCTCGTGTTCTTGAAGCGGCACTATTACAGGCAGATATCCCCTATCGTATTTATGGCGGCCAACGCTTTTATGAGCGCCTAGAAATTAAAAGCGCCCTCGCCTATTTACGCCTAATGTTAAATTGCCACGATGATGTGGCCTTTGAGCGAGTAGTGAATCTGCCGACCCGAGGGATCGGTGATCGTACCCTAGAGTTAATGCGTGCCTTAGCGCGTGAGAAGGAAACCTCCATGTGGGGTGCTGCGGTTATTATTGTTAAAGAAAAGCGCATGGCGGCCCGGGCAACGAATGCGATCGCACTATTTATAGAATTAATTAATGAAATGAGCGGTCAGCATGACGAGCTGCCGCTGGCCGAGCAGGCCGAACATGCCATTGCCCACAGTGGTCTGGTTGAAATGCACCGCCGTGAAAAAGGCGAACGTGGTCAGGCGCGAGTAGAAAACCTCGAGGAACTGGTCAGCGCCTGCCGTAACTTTGAAGCGGAAGATAATGACCTGCCTGTGCTACCCCAGTTTTTAGATCAAGTGGCTCTGGACTCCGGTGATCGTCAAGCGGATGAAGATCAGGATGCAGTGCAGTTAATGACGTTGCACAGCGCCAAGGGTTTGGAATTTCCTCTCGTGTTTATTGCGGGCATGGAAGAAAATTTATTTCCCCATAAAATGTCTATTGATGAGCCAGGCCGTTTAGAAGAAGAGCGACGTTTGGCCTATGTGGGTATTACCCGCGCCATGGAAAAGCTGTACTTAACCTTTGCCGAAAGCCGGTCTATTTATGGCAGTGAATCTTTTAATTCCGTGTCGCGGTTTGTTCGTGATATTCCGAAAGAAGTCATTGAAGAAGTTCGACTGCAAAATAATATAGCCCGACCCACCAGCTATGCTGCCGGCGCCATACAGAGTGATGAAGGTGGTGACACCGGTTTCGGATTGGGCCAGCAAGTTTTTCATAATGTTTATGGCGAAGGCGTTATTTTAAATTTTGAAGGCAATGGCCCACGCGCCAGAGTCCATGTTAGTTTTGAAGCGGTAGGCACAAAAATATTAATTTTAGCCTCGGCAAATTTGTCGGCGATATAAAAAATAAAAAGGGGTAAATAATGCGCATTGGAATAATCGCAATACTGTCTGTGATCTTGGCCAGCTGTGGTGGAAAAAGCACAGAGACTGAATCTGTTAGCAAGGCAGATACTCAGCAAACCTATAATTGGAAATTAGTGACAACCTGGCCAAAAAATTATCCTGGCCTGGGAACCGCGCCAGAAAATTTTGCCAAGAAAGTTGAAGCTATGAGCGGCGGCCGCTTAAAAATAAAAGTATTTGGTGCTGGCCAGTTAGTCCCTGCTTTTGAAGTTTTTGATGCAGTGGCTCAGGGAACGGCTCAGGTGGGTCATGGAGCGGCTTATTACTGGACTGGAAAATCAAAGGCTACCAGCCTTTTTACCGCGGTCCCCTTTGGGCTTAACGCTCAGGAAATGAATGGCTGGTTACATTATGGCGGTGGACTGGAATTATGGCGCGAGCTCTATGCCCCGTTTAATTTGGTGCCTTTCGCTGGTGGCAGTACCGGTGTACAAATGGCCGGATGGTTTAATCGCGAGATTAATTCCATGGAAGATATCAAAGGTTTAAAAATGCGCATTCCCGGGTTGGGTGGCGATGTGATAAGTCGCGCGGGTGGCGTGTCTGTGACGATCCCCGGAGGTGAACTTTATACCTCTATGCAGACCGGCGTAATTGATGCAACCGAATGGGTCGGCCCTTACAATGATCTCGCCTTTGGTTTCCATCAGGTGGCTAAATATTACTACTATCCCGGTTGGCATGAGCCCGGCCCGATTTTAGAATTTATTATTAATAAAGACGCCTATGCAACGCTACCCGCTGACTTGCAGGCAATTGTCGAAGGGGCCACACGCGCCGTTAATCAGGATATGCTTGATGAGTACACCGCGCGTAACAACAGAGCCTTGGTAGAGCTGGTTGAAACCCATGGAGTCGATGTGCGTAAACTCCCCGATGACGTGCTGATAGAGTTACGCCGGCTTTCTGCTGAGGTGATAGAGGAAGTGTCCCAAGATTCTGAAATCGCAGGGCGTATTACTGAGTCGGTAATGGCCTTTAGAAAACAAGCCATGGACTACCATGCAATTTCTGAAGAAGCTTTTTACGATGCGCGTAAAGTTAAGTAATAAAGTTCAGCAATCTAGTTTTGCGAAATTAAAAAAGGCCGGTTTTTACCGGCCTTTTTTCTATTCGTACTTCAGGCACCGACTTTAGTTTTTCCAGAAAGTCGGAGTAAACAACACCAGTAACGTAAAGATCTCCAGACGCCCTAACAGCATGCCCCAGCAGAGCACCCATTTGGCGAAGCTGCCGATATCCGCATAGTTAGTTGCCACAGCACCAAGGCCTGGGCCAAGGTTGTTAAGGGCTGCTGCGGTGGCCGACCAGGCCGTAACATAGTCCAGCCCTGATGCCAGCAGCAGTAGAACCATCAGATAAAAGATTGCCAGATATACCCCAACGAAAGCCCAGATGGCATCGGTAATTCGCTCAGGAATTTGACGATTATTCAGCTTGATCGGCAATATTGCATTGGGATGCACCAACCGGTAGATCTCACGGATACCCTGCTTACCTAATATAAGCATACGACCAATTTTAATACCGCCACCCGTGGAGCCTGCGCAGGCACCGAAGAACGACAGAAACAATAAGAAGAACGGTAGAAATGTTGGCCAAGCATTAAACTCAGTAGTAGCAAAACCCGTGGTCGTCATAATGGATACCAGCTGGAAAGTACCCTGGCTAATACTGTCGTTCCAGTTATAAGTGCCGCTGTAATACAGGTAGAGGCAGGTTATAACAATGCCGATAAATAGCAGGTAAAGGTACATGCGAGCTTCGGGGTCCTGCCAGTAAAAGCTCAGACGACGGTTGTGCCAGACCATATAATGCAGGGCGAAGTTGAGGCCGGAAATGATCATAAAAAAGATACAGATCGACATGATCAGGCCGCTATCAAAAAAGCCCATACTCGCATCATGGGTTGAAAAACCACCGATAGCTACGGTAGAAAAGCTGTGGCCAATGGCATCAAAGCCACTCATGCCGGCTGCCCAGTAGGCCAGAGCACAGGCGGCGGTTAGGGCCAGATAGATGCGAAATAGCACATTGGCAGTTTCGGTAATACGTGGAGTCAGTTTGGAATCCTTAACTGGCCCTGGGGTTTCTGCGCGGTAAATCTGCATGCCACCGACACCCAACATGGGCAAAATGGCCACGGCGATTACCACGATACCTATACCACCGAGCCACTGAAGCTGTTGACGATAGTAGAGAATAGATTTGGGAAGATCGTCTAGGCCAGAGATCACGGTGGCGCCTGTAGTGGTGAGTCCAGAGACTGACTCAAACAGGGCATCCATAAAGCTCAGCTGAAGCGCCTCGGCCAACATCAACGGTAAAGCTCCAAACGTACTTAGCACCAACCAGAAAAATACCGTCACAATAAAGCCATCTCTGGTGCGCAGTTCGCCGGCACTATTTCGCGACGGCAACCAAAAGGCCATACCAACGATGAGGGTAATGGAAAAAGCTGAAAGAAAGGTGGAGGCGGTTTTCTCGTCAAACATCCAGCCGACAAAGATAGGCGTAAGCATCGTCAGGCTGAATATCATCAGCAGCATGCCTAGAACCCGAGTGATAACAGCAAAATGCATAGCGACTTAGGCCCTAGAAAAAGGAGAAGTTAACGGCAAACAACTTCTCGACCGCTTTGGTGTTTTCTTTATCAACCACAAACACAATTACATGATCGTCACTTTGAATAACGGTGTCATGGTGGGCAATAATTACCTCACCGTTGCGAACGAGCGCAGCCAATGTGGACCCCGGCGGTGATTTAATATCACCGATCGCGCGGCCTATGACCTTGGAACTTTTTGCATCACCGTGAACAATAATTTCCAGTGCTTCTGCAGCACCACGTCGAAGTGAGTGCACGCTAACGGTGTCTCCCCTGCGCACATGGGTAAGCAGTGAGCTGGTGGTTGCCTGCTGTGGTGAGATGGCAATATCAATCTCTCCACCCTGCATCAGGTCTGCATACACTGGGTTGCTGATCAGGGTCATTACCTTCCGTGCCCCCAGACGCTTGGCCAGCAATGAGGCCATAATATTAACTTCGTCGTCATTGGTGAGCGCCAGAAATACATCGGTCTTGTCGATATTCTCATCGAGCAGTAATTCCTGATCTGTCGCCGAGCCTTTTAATACCACTGCTCTATTTAGCTGTTCAGAAAGGAATCCCGCGCGGCTGGCAGAGAACTCAATAATCTTAATATTGTAATCGTCTTCGAGGGCCTTGCTCAGGCGATAACCAATATTGCCGCCACCGGCAATCATCAGTCGACGATAGGGTTTTTCTAGGCGGCGCAACTCGCTCATCACCTTGCGAATATTTTTCTTGGCGGCGATAAAGAACACCTCGTCACCGTCTTCAATCACCGTGTCACCCACGGGGAATAGCGCGCTATCCTTACGGAAAATAGCAGCTACACGTGCGTCAACATTGGGTATATGTTCTTTCAATGTGCGCAGCTCTTGGCCAACGAGGGGACTATTAGCCACTGCTCTCAAGGCGACTAGCTGCAGTGCGCCATCGGCAAAATCCAAGACCTGAAGTGCGCCGGGCTGTTCGACTAGCTTACGGATGTAATCGGTAACCACCTGCTCGGGCGTGATCATCACGTCAACCGGCATATTTTTGTCGTTAAACAGCAGGTTTTTATATTTGGGGTTGGTGTAATTTTGCGCGCGAACGCGGGCAATTTTGGTCGGGGTGTGAAATAGCGAGTAGGCCACCTGACAGGCGATAATATTAATCTCGTCACTATTGGTGACGGCGACCAGCATGTCAGCATCTTCGATACCGGCTCTCACCAGCACGTCCGGATAGGCGCCAGTGCCAATTACCGTGCGAATATCAAGCCGATCTTGCAGCGCGCGCAGTGCGTTTTCGTTGATATCCACGACAGTGATATCGTTGTATTCGCGGGCTAAATTTTCTGCGAGGGTTGCGCCAACTTGGCCAGCGCCGACTATTACTATTTTCATTAATATCCCGAGTCGCTTATATCAAAGCTTTCTGAGTCTTGAGTAATAAAAACCATCGTTGCCGTTGACCAGCGGAAATAGCTGTCGGCCATGGTCTGTGGCTATTCCCCAAGCGGCATCAATCTTGAGTATTTCTGCGTCATTCTGTGAGGCAACAAAATGCTTAATAATCTGTTCGTTCTCGTCTGGCAGTACCGAACAGGTTGCATAGACTAAGATGCCACCCGGTTTCAGGGTCTGCCATAGGCTGGTCAATATCTTCGTCTGGATCGCAGCTAGCTTATCAATATCTGCAGGTTTGCGCAGTATTTTGATATCTGGGTGTCGGCGAATCACGCCCGTGGCTGAACAGGGTGCATCTATCAGTATGCGGTCATAGGTATTGCCGTCCCACCAGCGCTCCAAATCATTGGCATTGGCGGCCTTTAGGTCGGCTTTTAACTGAAGTCTAGCTAGGTTTTCTTCGACGCGAATTAGGCGACGCTGCTCAAGATCGATCGCCAACAGTGACTCTAGATCTGGCGCGCTCTCAAGAATGTGGCAGGTCTTGCCGCCGGGGGCGCAGCAGGCATCTAATACCCGCTGTCCTTTGTCGAGCATTAGTAGCCCTGCCGCTAACTGTGCTGCCTCATCCTGAATGCTGACATGGCCGTCTTTGAAATTAGGCAGGTCGTTCACGTCACAAGGAGCATCAAGCACAATGCCCTGAGCACTATACTCGGCGGCGCTGGCGGATATGCCCGCGGCAGTCAGACAGTCGAGATAGTCCTGACGCGATGTGCGCAAGGCATTCACGCGCAGAGTCATGGGAGCGCGCTCATTGTTGGCGGCAACGATCTGTGTGGCTATTTCTTCGGGCCAGGAATCATTGATTTTCTTTAGTAGCCACTTTGGATGGGCCGTCTGAAAAACCGCATTGTCAGACTGGCTGTCCAGAAGTTCCTGCTGCTGACGCTGGAAACTGCGCAGCACGGCATTGACCAGGCCTTTTGCCCAAGGCCGATTGAGTTTGGTTACGGCAGACACAGTTTCATTAATAATGGCATGTTCAGCGATGCGCATATGCATGAGCTGATAGAGTCCGCAGGCCACAAGGCCCTGAATTTCTAAGTCCTTCTCACGCAGTGGTTTTTGAATCAGACTTTTGAGCAGGATACTAATCTGTGGATACCAACGCAGGGTGCCAAAACAGAGTTCTTTTAAGAGAGGACGGTCTTTTTCCTCTACTCTTTCGCTGTATTCAGGTAGTAGCGCCGACAGTGACTGGCCCCGCAAAACCTTGGCGATAACTTCGGCGGCCGCAGCTCTGGTGGTGAGGATTTTATTGTTCTTGTTAGCCATAGGTTACTGCTCGAACTGCTTGCCGGTGGCAAATAGCTCCGCACGTGATCGTAGAATTTCGGACACCGGCATTCGGGACTTCCCTGCTAGCTGTATTTCTGTCAGTAATAGAGAGTCCTGTCCACAGCCAATAAGTAGGCCGTTATTATCTGCAGCTACTATCGCACCTGGCGTCTCCAGCTGTTGAGTGGAGACCTCAGCGGTCCATATTTTGACACGCAGGCCCTCTATCTTTGTGTAGGCGGCGGGGAAGGGATTAAAGGCACGGATGCGCTGATCAATCACTGTTGCTGGTTGAGACCAATCAATTAGGGCCTCTGTCTTATCTATTTTTTTAGCATAGGTACTTTGCTCATTGTCTTGAGCAACGGCAACGGCGGTACCAGCCTTCAGTTTATCAAGAGTACTCAATAGTGCCGGAGCACCCAGCGCAGCGAGTTTGTCATACAGGGAGCCGCTGGTTTCCTTAGGCTCTATGGGGCAGCGCGTAATCGTGAGCATGGCGCCGGTATCTAGGCCGGCATCCATTTGCATAATGGTGACGCCGGTTTCTTGGTCGCCCGCTTCGACCGCGCGCTGAATAGGCGCAGCACCGCGCCAGCGCGGCAGTATAGAGCCATGAACATTGATACAGCCGAGTCTGGGGGCATCCAACACTACTTGGGGAAGAATCAGGCCGTAGGCCACAACCACCATAATATCCGCCTGTAAATTGGCGAGAATGCTCTGCTGTTCAGGGTCTTTTAATGATTGGGGCTGGTAAATAGGTAGGTTGTTTTGTTCGGCAAGCAGTTTAACCGGGCTAGCGGTGAGTTTCTTGCCCCGTCCTGCTGGACGGTCCGGCTGGGTATAAACCGCAACGACTTCGTGATGGCTAATCAGTGCCTGAAGATGTGTCGCGGCGAAATCTGGCGTTCCTGCGAAAATTATCTTCAAGGGATTAATTGCCTATGCTCTTTGTTTTTTGAGCTTGGTACGTATGCGTTGGCGCTTTAACGGAGACAGATAATCAACGAATAGTTTGCCTTCTAAATGATCAATTTCGTGTTGAATACAGACTGCTAGCAGGCCGTGGGCCTCTTCTTCAAAGGCGTTACCGTCACGATCCAGGGCGCGGATAATCACGTGCGTGGGGCGATCAACCGGCTCGTAGAAGCCGGGTACGGATAGGCACCCCTCTTCATAGGGCGCCATTTCTGGCTCGAGCACTTCAATTTCCGGATTGATAAACACCCTGGGACCGGTGCTGTCTTCAGATAGGTCCATAACAATGACGCGCTGGTGAACATCTACCTGAGACGCGGCTAGACCTATGCCATTGGCATCGGCCATGGTCTCGAACATATCGTCAATTAGGCGCCGAATTTTATCATCGACGTCCTTAACTGGCGCAGCTTTAATGCGTAAGCGAGGGTTCGGATATTCAAGAATATTTAGTCTGGCCATAGCGAATGTGATGGATTTCTAGAAAATTAGTTAAAAGCACTGCTACCATTAGGTTAACTCGGGAGCATTTCCATGTTTTCGTGTCTCTCAAGACGAGATTATACATTAGGGGAAAGGACTCGACATGAAAAAAATTGTACTTGGTTTTATCCTGTTATGTGCAGCAGCGATCAGTGCACAGGCCGACGACAAGACCAATGATCAGACGATGCTGCTCAATGAAGATATTCCAGACCAGTATCAGGTAGAAAAAGGTGACACCCTGTGGGATATCTCGGCACTATTTCTTCGTGATCCCTGGATGTGGCCGGAAATCTGGCACGCCAATCAGCAAATCGCTAATCCCCACCTTATTTATCCCGGTGACTTAATTTCTTTGGTGTATGTCGATGGCAAGCCGCGATTGCAGATTAATCGAAGCCGTGATCAGAAATTGTCCCCCCAGATTCGTTCTCTGGATCACCAAGAGGCCATCGCCGCCCTTCCCCTCGACATTATTGACAACTTCCTTTCCAAAACCCGAGTGACCAGTAGCGCCGAGCTCAATGCAGCGCCCTATGTGCTGGGCGGCTTCGAGCGTCGTTTACTGATGGGCATGGGGGATGATTTTTATGCCCGTGGGGATTTCACGGACAATCAACTCAACTACGGTATTTACCGTCGTGGTGATCCCTATATAGATCCAGCGACTGGCGAAGTATTGGGGCTGCGAGCTGAAGATGTGGGTTCTGCCAAAGTTAAGGCCGTAAAAGACAATATTGCTACCCTAGGTGCTACTCGCTCCGTGGGAGAGATTCGCCTGAAAGACCGTTTGCTCAGCCGCGAAGAGCGCAGCCTAGCACCGATCTTTTATCCCCGTGCCCCTGAAGATACCGTTGAGGGTGTGGTTTTAAATGTTGAAGGCGGTGTGCGCAATGCTGGAGCGCTGGATGTTGTGGCCATTAACCGCGGCGATCGCGATGGCGTCCAAGCTGGAGACACTCTGGCAATCTATAAAAAGGGCGAGATGATCAAGGACCGAGTCGCGGGTGAGCGCATTCGACTGCCGGATGAGCGCATTGGTTTGTTAATGGTTTTTTACACCTACGAAAAAATGAGCTTCGGCCTAGTAATGCAGGCTGATAGACAGCTCGATATTGGTGATCTCGTCCGCAATCCCTAATATTACAAAGCTTCCGTGTGCTCCTGCGTTGCCACAGACAAATTTTCAGACTGAGCAGCGTAGGAATGGATCATGGCAGGAGCAGACGAAACCCATTATGGGTTGGTAGCGCAATATCTAACCGAGTTTCCCCCAAGGCTGCAGTCTCAGCTTGTTGAGCAGGCTGGAAGCTACACGGCCCTTTTCGCTGGACCCCCAGAGTCTCTTGAGCCACAATTTCAAGAGATCGTTAGACGCCTCCAACAGGAGTACCATCAGCAGCGCTGGTCCGACCAGATCGATTCAATCATGGTGCTGGTTGAGCGGTTAGGCGCGCAAATTATTCCTATTACCAGCCTGGATTATCCCCAGCAACTTAAGCAAATCAGCAGCGCGCCACCGCTACTTTATAGCCTTGGTCAAACAGATAACCTACATCTTCCACAGATTGCCATCGTCGGCAGTCGGCGTATGACCCGTGGCGGTGAAAACAACGCTCTGCAATGGAGCCGGTTTTTAGCCAATAGCGGCTTTACCATTACTAGCGGCCTGGCCCTAGGGGTGGATGGCTGCGCTCATCGCGGCGCACTGGAAGCGACTAATGGCAAAACGGTTGCTGTGATGGCCACCGGTATTGACAGTATTTATCCCCAGCGCCACCGGCAGCTCGCTGAACAGATACTAGATTCTGGTGGCACATTGGTCACTGAGTTTCATCCCAATGAAAAACCCCTGCCTACCCATTTTCCCCGTCGCAATCGTATTATCAGCGGCCTAAGTTTGGGTGTTTTGGTGGTAGAGGCGGCAGTCAAGAGCGGCTCATTAATTACTGCGCGCTATGCTCTGGAGCAAAACCGAGAGGTTTTCGCCATTCCTGGCTCTATCCATAATCCTCAGAGCAGAGGCTGCCATCTACTCATTAAGGAGGGTGCCCAGCTGGTGGAATCGGGAGACGACATTATTGCTGAACTTGGGGGTGCAATGGCGGGTGTAGCGGCTACAGCTACTGAGGTTGATCCCCTAGCAGCCAATACCGGCTCGGAGGGGCCCTCAATCGAGCTCTCAGCCCTAAATCAGCAGGAATTTAAATTGCTCGAGATACTCGGCTTCGAACCTATGGATATAGATAGCCTGAGTCAGGATCATGGTATGCCGGTTGAAACCCTGTCAGAGTTGCTTATAGGCCTCGAATTAAAGGGCATAATTGGCAATGAAAATGGTGTTTATCAGCGGTTGGTTTAGGCGGCGTTATGTCGCCCTATTGCACCTGTTCTCAAGTTCCGGTAGCCTTCGCAATCCTCCATAAAGGTCACCAAAAATGAGCAAACCTTTCGTCGCCATATTGATGGGATCAGATTCTGATTTACCAGTAATGGAAGCCAGTTTCGCAATCCTTAAGCAGTTTGATATTCCCTTTGAAGTTAAGGTAACTTCAGCCCACCGCACACCGGAAGCTACCCATAGCTTTGTTACCGACGCTGATGCTCGGGGCTGTGCAGCCTTTATCTGTGCTGCAGGCATGGCGGCACATTTGGCGGGCGCCGTTTCGGCAACAACATTAAAGCCGGTTATTGGCGTACCTATTAATGGTTCGCTGGATGGATTGGATGCGTTGCTGTCAACGGTCCAAATGCCTGGTGGTATTCCTGTAGCCACTGTTGCTATTGGTAAAGCGGGCGCAAAAAATGCAGCCTACCTCGCCGCCCAGATTATTGGTGTGAGCGACCCTGAAATGCATCAGAAATTGATCGCCGAACGGGCGGCCAATGCAGCGGCAATTATTGCCAAAGATGCGGCTCTTCAGGAAAAGCTGAAAAATAGCTGATCACCTCTGTGATCAACTGGTGCAATCATCCCAAAGTATGCCGTGCTGCGACTCTGTTGCAGAACGAGGGAGTGGTTGCCTATCCCACCGAAGCAGTTTGGGGTCTGGGTTGCGATCCATGGTCCGAAGCTGCTGTGGGAAAAATTCTTAGATTAAAACGTCGCGCCGAGGCCAAAGGCCTTATCTTGATTGCCTCCCATATTGATCAGTTTGCCCCTTTCTTGCGGGGGCTTGATGAGGATCATTGCGCGCGAATGCTAGCGGACTACAGTAAACCGATCACTTGGCTGGTGCCGGATAATGGCACAGCGCCAGATTGGATTGTTGGAGAGCACAGCACAGTCGCCCTGCGTATTACAGCGCACCCAGTGGCAGCTGCCCTGTGCACCTTATTTGCTGGCCCGCTGGTTTCGACCTCGGCGAACCCTCAGGGTTTGCCAGCGGCGACCAATGGACTTAAGGTAAAAAGCTATTTTGGCCAGAGCATCGATTATTTAGCGCCTGGTGCCGTTGGGTCGTCGCGACAAGCCAGTGAAATTCGCAACCTAATAACCTCAGAGGTCATCCGTCCGGGATAATATGCAGCACATCGATAAACACCTAGTTAAGAAATACCTTCTAGAACTGCAAGATAGCATCTGCGCAGCGCTGCATGCCGAAGATGGTGCCGAGTGGCAAGAGGATAGCTGGATCCGAGACGAAGGTGGCGGTGGCCGCAGTCGTGTTGTGGTCGATGGCCCATCGATTGAGAAAGGCGGCGTGAATTTCTCCCATGTCTTTGGTGATCAAATGCCAGCCTCCGCCACGCAACATCGCCCGGAACTGGCTGGCCGAAGCTTTGAGGCCATGGGCGTATCTCTGGTGATCCACCCGAACAACCCTAATGTGCCAACGTCCCATGCCAATGTGCGCTTCTTTATCGCTGAAAAAGAAGGTGAAGACCCCGTCTGGTGGTTTGGCGGTGGCTATGACCTTACGCCCTATTACGGCAATGAAGACGACTGTATCCATTGGCATCAGGCAGCCAAAGATGCCTGTGACCCCTTTGGCACTGACCTCTATCCGCGCTTTAAAAAGTGGTGCGACGACTATTTTTATCTAAAACACCGCAGTGAGCCCCGTGGTATTGGCGGCCTGTTCTTTGACGACTTTAACGAGCTGGGTTTTGAGCAGAGTTTTGCCTTTATGCGCAGCATTGGCGACAGTTTTACCAAGGCCTATGTGCCGATCCTCCAGCGACGTCGGGAATTGCCCTTTGCTGAGCAGGAGCGCAATTTTCAGCTATATCGCCGCGGCCGCTATGTAGAATTTAATCTGGTCTACGATCGAGGCACCTTGTTCGGCCTGCAAACTGGCGGGCGCACCGAATCAATACTGATGTCCCTACCCCCTCTGGTTCGTTGGGAGTACGATTGGACTCCCGAGCCTGGCAGTGCCGAGGCCGACCTCTATGAGAAATATTTAATTCCTCGCGACTGGATTTGAGATGTCAGATAAATACACCGTTTTTGGTAACCCTATAGCGCACAGCAAGTCTCCATGGATTCACCGGGCCTTTGCCGAGCAAACTGGTCAGGCAATGGACTATGATCGGCAACTCGTCGATGAGGCGGGTTTTAATGAGGCCGCAGATATATTTTTTCAGGCTGGCGGTAAGGGCCTCAATATCACGATGCCCTTCAAGCTAGATGCCTACAACTATGTGTCGCGAACTACTCCAAGAGCGCGGCGTGCCGGCGCAGTAAATACCCTAGCGATGCAGGCCGATGGCACGATATTGGGCGATACCACCGATGGCGTGGGTCTGGTCAACGATATTAAAAATAATCTTGGCTGGGAAATTCGCGCCAAACGGGTACTTATACTGGGTGCCGGGGGCGCGGTGCGCGGTATTTTGGAACCCATTCTGGAAGAGCAGCCCCAGCATGTTGTGATTGCCAATCGCAGCGTTGAAAAAGCATTGCAGCTCTCCAAAGCCTTCGCTGAAATGGGTTACATATTGGGCTGTGGCCTAGATATTCTCGACGGCCAGGAATTTGACCTGATTATTAATGGTACTAGCGCCAGCCTTAAAGGTGGCATGCCGCCGCTACCGGACAGTTTGCTGGGCAGTCCTGCCACAGCCGCCAATTGCTATGACCTGATGTATGGCGCGGAGCCGACTCCCTTTATGAAGTGGGCCCGGCGCGGTGGCGGTCAGACTGCCGATGGTTTGGGAATGCTGGTTGAACAGGCCGCCGAGTCGTTCATGCTTTGGCGCGGTGTTCGTCCTCAGACCTCAGCGGTTATCCAACAATTAAGAACGCAGCTTTAGAGGTCTGGTTACTGGTTCTGGGGGCTGATTACAGAGGGCTGGGCACCAAACATAGCTCTATTTTAAAGCCTGCTGCTCCAACAGATACTGATCTTTAAGCTTCACGTAGTTGGCGGGAGAGTAGGTAAAAAACCCTCGCTCTTTATCGGACAGTTTGCGCATCTGCTTGCAGGGGTTGCCCACATAAACAAAGCCGCTCTCCAAGGTTTTCCCCGGCGGTACCATACAGCCGGCACCAATAATTACTTCATCCTCAATAACCGCGCCGTCATTCACAATCGCGCCATTGCCGACCAAAATTCGATTGCCCAGAGTACAGCCGTGAAGCACCGCACGGTGGCCAATCACCACATCATCACCAATGTTTAGAGGGAAGCCGCCAGGATTAAAATCTGAGGCATGGGTGATATGTAGCACCGCATTGTCTTGCACATTCGAGCGAGCCCCTACCTTTATAGAATGCATATCGCCGCGGATAACCGCGCCGGGCCATACCGAGGCATCATCCCCGAGAACGACGTCGCCAATCACCGTGGCAGCGGGATCTACATAGACACGTTGGCCGAGTTTTGGGGAAATTCCCCTGTGGGAACGAATTGAGTGATCCATATGCTTTAATGCCCGATATAATAAAGACTCCTATTGTGGTGATGTATCGATGGCTTTTTCAACTAAAAAACGATTTATTGCAGGTGTTACCTGCCCCAAGTGCGCCGAAATGGACAAAATGCAGGTCTATGCCGAGAATGATGTGGACTATAGAGAATGTGTCGCCTGCGGTTTTAAGGATGAGATGCGCCTTTCTTCCTCCCCTCGGGAGGTCGAAACCCGCGTTAATACCAGCAGTGACGATATTGCCAATCAGACCCAGCCAGTAAAGCTAATGGATCCCAAGGGCTAGAAAAGTCTAAACAAGGCTAAAAAGCCGAATAAAAGCCGCTCAAAAATTCAGTGCAAACGGACGCGAGAATTTTGGCTCTTAAAGAGTAGGCGTATGTTGGAAGATTCTGTCAGACAGGGATAGCGAGTCACAGGATCATTGCCGAGGGTGGCTAGATAGGTGTTTATTTTCTTTTCTAAGCTGAGGTCTGCTTCGATAGCGCTAACCAACTTATCATTTAAAAGCTGAATGGCGCCGTCTATCTGATTGGCGAAGGGCTCGCCAATAATATGATGAACAATAAGGTTGGAGCGGGTCATATCCACGGGGATAATCGGGCAGCTAAAGCTGACATTAAGTACATCATTTAACTCTTCTAGCAAACGATGGGCCAAATAGGCCTGATACATATTGGCTTCAAGCCCCTCTTCTGTAGAGACGATCTCAACCGGCGCATCTAAAAACTCTCGGGCGGTGACGACTTGCTGGGCAATCTCTCCGCCTATCTCTGCCGCGGACAAGAAGTCTTCAAAGGCGGTAATAAAATCAGGTACCAACTCTACATAGCGCTCAATAAACGACGCCAATGCTGCAGTACCATCCCCTTCACGCAAACTAATGGAATGGTGCAGGTTTGCAACCCGCTCATTCAAATAAGCGATTAGAAATTCATTAGTTTGTGCCGAAAGTGCCAGCATAAAAGGGTCTCTTTATTAGCTCAAGTGTCTATTTGCCATGCTTATGTTCGCTAGTGCCTGCCCTGATGTGTTGGGCGTTCACCTATTAAATCTAGCAGATTTTAGGCTCTCTGCCACAAAGAATGTGGTTTTTACCCTGCAGCCAGAATAAAGCCCTGAAATATGCACTTTAATTTGATCACATTCTGGCTAGTGAAACGTATAGTCTTTTGCTACAATCGCGGCGCTTTTGCAGGGGCCCGTAGCATTTACAGGCTCGTTATAGTCTAGGCCACAAGAGTGAAGGCTTTAATTCCTAATTTACCACGGAGAAACAAGCGATGTTGAAAAGAGCGCAAGCACTTTTCTTGAGACTGCTGAGTCCAGCGATTGCACTTGCAATGGCAGGCGGCGTTAGTGCGGAGAGCACAGCGCGGCAGCTCAATATGCCTCAGGGAGTTACAGAAGTTAGTCAAGCAGCCTACGATATTCACATGATAATGATGTGGATCTGTACGGTAATCGGCATTGCCGTGTTTGGTTTTATGTTTTACGTCATGTATGCCCACCGAAAATCTCGAGGTGCTGTGGCGGCAAACTTCCATGAAAACCATGTTGTTGAGCTGATCTGGACTATTGTTCCGGCGCTAATCCTCATCGTCATGGCGATCCCTGCGACCACCGCTCTGCTCAAGGTGTATGACACTGAAAATGCAGACATTGATATCAAGGTAACTGGCTATCAGTGGAAGTGGCAGTACGAATATATCGGTGAAGGCGTTAAGTTCATGAGTGAACTGCGTACTTCTCAGGACGAAATTTACGGTCGTGCGCCGAAGGGTGAACATTACCTTCGCGAAGTGACTGAGCCACTGGTTATACCCACGGGCAAAAAAGTTCGCTTCCTGATCACTGGTAACGATGTAATCCACAGCTGGTGGGTTCCGGACTTCGGCGTTAAACGCGATGCGGTTCCAGGGCTATTCACCGCTGCTTGGGCTAAAACAGACGTTCCAGGCACCTATGTCGGCGAATGTACCGAGCTATGTGGTATTGGTCACGCCTTTATGCCGGTTGTTGTTGAAGTGAAACCAGAAGCTGAATACAACGAATGGTTAGCCGGCAAGAAAGAAGAAGCTGCTCTCTACGCTTCTACTATCGGTAAAGAGTGGACCTTCGACGAACTGATGGTTCGCGGCGAAGACGTTTACGAACGCTCCTGTGCCGGCTGTCACCAGTCGGACGGCAAGGGTATTGCTGGCGTATTCCCAGCATTGAAAGATAGCCCGATTGCACTGGGTGTCAAAGAAGGCCATATCGCCGTTCTTATCGATGGCGTAGCCGGTACATCTATGCAGTCATTTGCTGACCAGCTTTCCGAAGTTGATATTGCAGCGGTCGTTCATTACGAGCGTAACGCCTGGGGCAACGATGTTGGCGATGTAACACAGCCACTCGATGTTCTTAACTACAAACAAAACCAATAGAGGGTATTTGATATGGCACAGGGTCCCGCAACACTGGCTGACGGCTGGGGAAAGTATCTGAGCCGTTGGTTATTTACCACCAACCATAAAGATATTGGCACACTGTACCTCTGGTTCAGCTTTGCTATGTTTATCATGGGCGGCGCGTTCGCTATGGTTATTCGCGCAGAGCTCTTTCAGCCTGGTATGCAGCTGATTAAGCCTGAGTTCTTTAACCAGATGACCACCATGCATGGTCTAGTCATGGTGTTTGGTGCAATTATGCCGGCCTTTGTGGGGTTGGCTAACTGGATGATTCCGATGATGATCGGCGCACCAGATATGGCACTGCCGCGCATGAACAACCTGAGTTTCTGGATTCTACCGTTCGCATTTGCGATTTTGACTTCCACATTATTTATGGAAGGCGGCGGTCCTAACTTTGGTTGGACATTCTACGCACCACTCTCAACTACCTATGCACCGGATACAGTGAACTACTTTATCTTCGGCGTACATATCATGGGTGCATCATCAATTATGGGTTCCATTAACATTATCGCCACGGTAATGAATATGCGCGCACCTGGCATGACTTACATGAAAATGCCAATGTTCGTATGGACCTGGGTAATCACAGCTTTCTTGCTAGTGGCAGTAATGCCAGTGTTAGCCGGCGCAGTGACCATGATGCTAATGGATATTAACTTCGGTACTAGCTTCTTCGATGCAGCTGGTGGCGGCGACCCGGTCCTGTTCCAGCATATTTTCTGGTTCTTTGGTCATCCAGAGGTATATATTATTATCCTGCCAGCCTTTGGTGTGGTTTCTCATATTATTCCAACGTTCAGCCGCAAGCCGCTGTTTGGTTATTCGTCAATGGTTTACGCCACTGCCGCGATTGCCTTCCTGTCGTTTGTAGTTTGGGCACACCACATGTTTACCGTAGGCATGCCAATTGCGGGTGAGCTGTACTTTATGTACGCCACTATGCTGATTGCAGTGCCGACTGGAGTGAAGGTCTTTAACTGGATCACCACCATGTACAGAGGCTCATTAACCTATGAAACCCCCATGCTATTCAGCATCGCGTTTGTGATTCTGTTTACCTTTGGCGGCTTCACCGGAATGATGTTGTCGATTGCAGCGGCGGACATGCAATATCATGATACTTACTTCGTAGTAGCCCACTTCCATTACGTAATGGTCGCTGGTGCGGTATTTAGTGGTACTGCAGCGGTTTATTACTGGCTGCCAAAGTGGTGCGGCAAGATGTATAACGAAACCATGGGTAAGGTCCAGTTTTGGATCGCCTTTATCGGTTTCAATATCACCTTTATGCCACAGCATTTCCTAGGTCTAGCAGGTATGCCACGTCGTTACGCTGATTACGGTCTGCAGTTTGCGGATTGGAACATGGTCTCAAGCATCGGTGCATTTATGTACGGTGGCGCACAGATCCTGTTCCTGTTTAACGTGATCCGCACCATCGGCTGGGGCGAGCCTACTAAGGACCCTAAAGTTTGGGAAGGTGCAGAAGGACTGGAGTGGACATTGCCCACACCAGCGCCCTATCACACATTCGCCAAGCCGCCGAAGATTAAGTAAGAGGCAGCAAACATGTCAGTGCGCTCTGGAAATGGCCCGCTACTTGCGAAGTTAATTGCTTTAGCAGCTGCCATGTTTTTGTTTGCAATCTTTGTGTTGCCGCCACTCTATGATCTCTTTTGTGAGATTACTGGAATTGGCGGCAAGACAGACGGCGCATACACAGCAGTATCTGTCGAAGTAGATACCTCACGAGAGATCGAAGTGCAGTTTGTTGCGACCAAAAATGCAACCATGCCCTGGGATTTTTACCCGTTAGAAGAGCGCGTAATCGTTCATCCTGGTGAGTCTCGTGCAGTAGCCTTCTACGCTCAAAATAGAACTGGGCAAGATATGGTAGGACAGGCTATACCGAATGTTCTGCCGAATAATGCAGCTGACTATTTCCATAAAACGGAATGCTTCTGCTTTAACAACCAACCCCTGCTGGCTGGCGAAACAGCTGAACTGGAGTTGGTGTTTATCGTAGATCCAGATTTACCGGCCAGTGTTAATACAGTAACCCTGTCCTACACAATGTTTGATATAACAGATCGCACCAAGGTGCAGATCTCACAAGTACAGTAAACGGAGAGTAACAATGTCAACTGAAAGTACTTATTACGTACCCGAACAGAGCAAAATGCCGCTTATCGCTGCAACTGGTATGGGTGTAATGGCTTATGGTGCTGCCTCATGGGTTCTGGACGGTGGCACTGCCACTATCTTCCTGATCGGCTCACTGATTATGGCCGGCGTTTTGTACAAATGGTGGAGCATCGTCATTGACGAAAATATGCGCGGTCTCGCTAGCCCACAGCTCAAGCATTCTTATGTGTTGGGTATGCTGTGGTTTATCTTCTCCGAAGTGATGTTCTTTGCCTGCTTCTTTGGCGCCCTCTTCTATGTTCGTGTCTTGGTGAACTCCTGGATTGGTGGCGAAGCCGCCGTCGGTTGGTTTGACGACACCCCAACAGATGCAGCAGCAGCTAATGCTCAGCACCTATGGCCTGGCTACGAAGCCGCATGGCCGCCAATGATCACACCAGATCAGGCAGTTAATGGTGACGCGGCACAGTTTAAGGGTCCAGATCAGAATATGAGCTTCCCAGGTTGGGACCGTATTTTGCATTGGTTACCACTTTGGAACACGCTCGTTCTGCTGACGTCGAGTGTGACTGTGCACATTGCACACACAGGGCTTAAAGATGGCGATCGCAAAAAGTTTAATACCTGGTTAGGTATCACTGTTGCCCTAGGTATCTTCTTCTTGTTCTTGCAGGTTGAAGAATATATTGAAGCCTACCAGCACATGGGTCTGACACTTGAGTCAGGTATTTATGGCACCACATTCTTTATGTTGACCGGATTCCACGGCATGCACGTTACCCTGGGTACAGTGATGTTGTTGATTCAATGGTTACGCGGACTGAAAGGGCACTTTACCCATGATGACCAGTTTGGTTTCGAAGCGGCCTCTTGGTACTGGCACTTCGTTGACGTGGTTTGGGTAGGACTCTTCCTGTTTGTCTACGTACTTGCGTAAGCCACAGTAGATTTACCGAAGCGGCCAGGTAACCCCTGGCCGTTTTCATCTCTGCTCTAAATTACTGTGCAGCTGGTGCCGTTTCAGTAGGGACAGACTGTTCAGGAATCGCTTTTTCAGGTGCAGGCATGGCGGGCCTGGGTCTTATTGGATAAGGCGTGGTAGCCTCAGGGTGAAGTTGTCGATCCCAGGGCGCCCGGCTGCTGATCTGTCCGGTATATGCGCCGTATATAACAGTACCCAGTAGCAGAGCTGCTAGCGTAATCCGTAGGCCCAGAGCAAATAGCAGGCGACGTTTTGAATTGCCAAGGTCTTTGACCAGAAAGCGCAGGCCGCTAAATAGGCTGACAACCACGGCGATAAATAGAACAACGATAATAGTCTTTAATAACATGGCAATAACCACTCTTGAGAAAGGTTGGAATTTAAACACAGATGACCACTGAGCCCCACTTATCTACGCAGCGATTTCAATGGCAGCCCAATAAAAAATTATTGGTGCTTAGCCTCTGTCTGTTTCCGCTACTCGTGGTACTGGGATTCTGGCAATTAGATCGCGCGGATGAAAAACAACGTATCCTCGATCAGTATAATACTAACCAGCAAGCGCCTCCGGCAATGGTCTCGGATCTGATGGGTGACAGTAACCTGCAGTATCGCAGCGCCTGGTTAGTGGGCGAACTGGATTCACAGCGCCGACTGATTCTCGACAACCGAGTTAAAAATGGCCGTCCAGGTTATGAAATATTAGAGGCCCTAAGCATTGTTGGCTTAGGGCAAAAAGTACTGGTTAACCGTGGTTGGGTGCCGGCCTCATTGGATCGCAACCAGCTACCCGAAATACCGCCGCTGCTGGGTTCAAATCAGTTGCGTGGTGCGCTTTATCAGACATTGGGCGGTTACCGACTCGATGATGGTATTGGCTTAGTTGAACAATGGCCTGCACGGGTTGGTTGGATATCCGCCGCGCGGGCAGAAGAACTCTACGGTGAAGACTTCTTTGCTTATCAGTTTCGTCTGGATCAAGACAGTCAGGGCGCACTAAACACCGGATGGCCGACAGTTTCCGTACAGCCTTCCAAGCACACAGGTTATGCCGTGCAGTGGTTTGTGATGGCCATGGTATTAATAATAATGACCCTGATTGCCAACTCAAATCTGGCAGACTGGTTAAGACAGCGCTCAGGCACCTAGAGCGAAATCGAGCAAGCAATACAGGATTGATAGACCATGACAGAAAAGACAGAGATAACAGCCCAGCAACGCGGCTTTCAGTATCAAATATGGATCATGCTAATTATTGTATTCGGCGTGATATTGGCGGGCTTCTTGATGGTGCCAACCACCGAAGAACAACGGCAGGCCATGATGGCACGCATGGGTACTACCAATCAGGGCGAGATTGTTAGCCCTACCGTGGATATGAGTCCCCTGCTTACCGCATTGCCTCAGGGTGAAGCGCCCAAGTGGAAAGTAGTTGCGGCCGGCGGTGAAGGCTGTAATCAGGGTTGCCAAGATGTGCTGGTCAATGGCCGTAATATCCATATGCTACTGGGTAAATCTAGCGGTCGTCTCGAGCGCGTCTATCTTCCGGATAGTGCCAACCTAGACCTTATTGATATGGAACAGCTCCAGGCCGCGCACCCCTATCTCATTATCCACCCTATTGAAAATTCGGCTATGCGTTCTTTATTGCAGGATACTTCCGCTGACTGGGATATGCGCGACACGCGCTATTTTGTAGTTACCCCAGATAATCAGACCGTGCTGTATTACACGCAGGAACATGATGGCGGTGGACTGCTTGAAGACCTCAAACATCTGCTAAAATACTCGCCAAACCGATAACAACTGTTCATCTGGGAAAAAATAATGTCTGACGTTGATACGACCACTACAGTCACCTGGCGCGATTATTTAGAGCTCTGCAAGCCGAATGTTGTCGCCCTGATGATACTGACCTCCGTGATCGGCATGCTGCTGGCGACAGATGGGTTTATTCCCTGGGAAATCTTTGTCTTTGGAAATCTGGGTATCGCACTCTGCGCAGGCTCTGCGGCCGCCGTTAATCATATTGTCGATCGCAATGTAGACGACAAAATGGCACGTACCGCTAACCGCCCTATCGCTCAGGGACGCCTCGACCCCCAACAAGCAGTGATATTTGCCACTGTTACTGGCCTTGCAGGTATGGCTATTTTGCTAGTGTTCACTAATGTGCTCACCGCCTGGCTAACGTTGGCCTCATCTGTTGGCTACGCCTTCGTGTACACCATGTATTTAAAGCGTGCCACGCCACAGAATATCGTGATTGGCGGTCTAGCCGGCGCCGCGCCACCCCTATTAGGCTGGGTAGCCGTGACCGGAGAGATACATCACAATGCCCTGCTTCTCGTGCTGATTATCTTTGCCTGGACCCCGCCACATTTCTGGGCTCTAGCGATACACCGTAAAGAGGAATACGCCAAAGCCAACATTCCCATGCTACCCGTGACCCATGGCGAGCGATACACCAAGATTAATATCCTGCTGTACACCGTGATGCTGATTGTTGTTACCATATTGCCCTACCTAACCGGCATGTTTGGCTGGCTGTATCTGGCCGGCTCATTGTTATTGGGCGCTCGTTTTCTGTATTGGGCCGTGGTTATGTGGTTCGACAAAGACAGTGGCATGAAAACCTTCCGATTCTCAATTATTTACTTAATGGTCCTGTTTGCCCTGATGCTAGTGGACCATTACCTGATCGAAAAAGTACTTTATATAGCCTAAAGCAGACACATTCAGCTCATCAATACGTAAGTTTAAAACCGGCGGCGTCACTCACAGCGTAATAAAGGACAGAAAAATGGAACAGAAAGCAGCGATTCGTCGCACCGTAATCATGGTTGTAGCCTTTATATTGCTCGTGGTTTACGGCTTTATTTGGCGCATGAATCAACCGGTCACCATGAATGACGACCAGCTGCGAGCTAATGGCGCCATTGTGTTGAACCAGCCAAGAATTTTTAGTGATTTCGAACTCGTCGATCACCGCGGTGAAGTGTTTAACATCGCGCGGATGCAAGATGTCTGGACCATGGTATTTTTTGGCTTCACCAACTGCCCCGATATCTGTCCCACAACCCTAGCGGTACTCAACGACACCTACAGTAAGATGAAAGACAGCGAGAAGGAACGGTTGCAGATTGTAATGATCTCACTGGATCCCGAGCGCGATACGGTTGAAACGTTGGCCGAGTATGTGCCCTACTTCAATGAAGAATTTATTGGCGTTACTGGCAATAAGCATCTTATTCGTCGTTTAACCGCAGAGCTCAACGTCGCCTATAACAAGGTGCCCTTAGAAGGTGAAGACTACACGATGGACCATAGTACCCAGATGGTATTGATCAATCCCAAAGGCCATTATCATGGATTCTTTAAAGCGCCTCATATGGAAACCACCCTCCGCAGTACTTGGCGATCAATTTCCGCGACCTTCTAAAGGGCGCGGACTCGGGGTTAAGTGCGCTGCCTGAAACCCAGTGACAGCATAAAGAGCAGCGCCGCACATAGCACCACAGCAGGGCCAGCTGGCGCGTCGGTATACCAGGAGACGGCCAACCCCATCACCACACAGAGCATGGCGATAACACTGGCCGCCACGGCCATCTGTTCTGGGGTTTGGCTGACACGACGAGCCGTTGCCGCCGGGATAATCAATAAAGCGGTTATTAACAGCACCCCAACAACCTTCATGGCAATAGCAATAACCAACGCGGTCACCAGCATCAGCGCGGTGCGCACCAGAACCACATTCGTGCCCTCCACTGCCGCCAACTCAGGATCGACCGTAATATTGATCAGCTGCTTCCACAGCAGGCCGAGTAATAGCAGCACTGCCGTCGCTACCCCATAGATAACCCAGAGATCATTGATTGTTACTGAGAGTAAATCACCAAACAACAGTGACATCAGGTCGATTCGCACATCTGGCAGCAGCGAAATAACCACCAGACCAGTCGCCAGTGCAGAGTGAGACAGAATACCCAGTAAGGTATCCAGGGATAAAATCCCACGCTGTTCCAAATACACCAGTCCCAGTGCCATCAGTAGCGGTACTGCCGTCACAGTAATACTCAGATTAATATCCAGCAGTACACCCAGCGAAACCCCTAACAGAGCACTATGGGCTAAGGTGTCACCAAAATAAGCCATCCGTCGCCAGACCACAAAACAGCCCAGAGGCCCGGCCACCAGTGCGACACCAAGTCCAGCCAGCAGGGCATAGAGTAGAAAATCAATCATGTTGGCAGCCCTCCCCGTGCCTGTGCACACCATCAGCATCCAACACCTCACCATGCAGGCTGTGTTTGTGATCATGGTTGTGGGCATAGATAGCCGTCTGGCCAAAAATATCCAAATAAGCGGGGTCCTGGGCCACCTGTTCCGGGCGCCCCTGACAGCAAATATGATGATTGAGGCAGATAACTTGATCGGTCGCCGACATAACAATATGTAAGTCATGGGAAACCATTAGTACCGCGCAGCTCAAGGTCTTGCTCAGGTCGCCAATCATCTTATAAAGGGCATTCTGACCATTAACATCGACACCCTGCACTGGCTCATCGAGTACCAATAAATTGGGTTTGCGGAGAATAGCTCGAGCTAGCAGCGCCCTCTGTACCTCACCACCCGACAGTTTTTGGATAGGCGTCGCCGACAAATGGCTAATACCCACAAGGGCAAGCGCCTCGTGGCAAGCATCATGAGACATATTGGCCAGCTGTAAAAAGCGGCAGGTAGAGATGGGTAGCGTAGGGTCAATGTTGAGTTTTTGCGGCATATAACCAATCCGCAGATCCTGGGCAGAGACTACAGAGCCCGAATCTGGCTCAATCAAACCCAACATAATCCGCACCAGCGTCGACTTGCCTGCGCCATTGGGCCCAATTAATGTGGTAATTTCCCCTGGATTCACCACAAAAGAGATATTTTGCAGCACATCCTGACCCTGAAAGGCCTTATTCACGCCATTTAAGCTAATTAGTGGCTTATTCATCATTTCGATTCATTCTCGATGCTGGCACATTGTGGACAGAGACCAAAAAGTTCAAGTGTCTGGGACTGTAGTGTAAAATTCGCCTTATCACTGGCCGTCTGCAGCAGCTCATTGATGGACGCATGCGCCACCTCGGCGGCACTGCCACAGTTATTGCAGATCATAAATAGATTACTATGGTCGCTATTGGGAAAAGGGCAGCCAATATAGGCATTTAACGAAGCAATTCGATGGATCAGGCCAAGTTGCAGTAGAAACTCAATGGCTCTATACACTGTCGGCGGCGCGATTGTTTTGTCTAGCAGGGTCGCCAGCTGATCCTGAAGCTGATAGGCCCCCAGAGGCTGATGGCTTTGCCAGAGTAGCCGCAGTACCGCCTCACGAGTAGGCGTCATGCGGGCTTTGCGCTCGACGCAGAGATCCAAGGCACGGGTTAGGGCAGCATTAATACAGCGCCCATGATCGTGGGCCTGATGGACTAAGCGTGAATTTGTCAGCATAAAAGATCGGCTTTAATAAAGTGTTACGTTATAATATAACATTAATGTAAATGAATGAACCCTTTAACAGCAATAGGTACTGATTTAAAAGTCTGGTAAAGGTTAAGTAGGCAATTCAAGAGAAGAATATGAAAATAAAGATACAATATAACGTTATAAGCCTATTTTTAGTCCTGCCTATCGCGCTATCTATAATGTTTCTGAGCTCAATAGCCAACGCCCAGAGCACTCAGTCCTCGGTTCCACTGGTTATTACTACGATTAAACCCTTGGCGATCATCGCCAAATCTGCTCTGGGCGGCTCAGCTACCGTTGAATATCTGCAATCTAGCGGCCAGTCTGGCCATGACCTATCGCTGCAGGTCTCTGCCCTGCGTAAAATTGATCAGGCCGACCTGGTCATCTGGATTGGCGAGGATTTTGAAGCCCGAGTGGCAAAAACATTCAAGAAACTACCCGGCAATAAGCTCATGACTGTTCTTGATCTGCCCTTAAGGCACTTAAGCGCTGAGCACCATGACGGCAAAGAGCAGGAAAAAAGCCAAGACAGCACCCGCCACCGGGACCTAACCAGGGACCCTCATGTTTGGTTAAACCCCCACAATGCCAATATTATTGGCAAGCGTATTCAGGCTCAGTTCGGCATGCCGGCAGCAGATATTATCAGTGCAGCCCAGATAGCCCAGTTGCAGGAACAGTTACAGCCATACGCGAGCCAGAATTACCTTAGCCACCACGATGCCTTTGGTCATTTTGTCTCAGCTTTTAAGCTGCAGCCCAGCCTGTCAATTCGTGATGCTAGCGGTGCCCAGCAGGGTGCCAAAACCCAGTATCAACTTCGTCAGGCAGCAGTGGAGGGTAGGGCTCAATGTATTTTTGTCGAGCCACAGTATGGCGATAAAGATGCCCAGGTCATGGCGCAATCCTTACAGCTACCACTGCAGCCGTTGGCCCCCCAGGGCTTTGATCAGCCGTTAAACGAGCAGGCATATTCGCAATTTATGCACAGTCTAGTCGCCCAATTTAAGGCCTGCTTCGACTAAATAATGTATGCTTTAAACCTCAGTGTCTCAGCCTAAACCCATGGAAAATATGTCTACTAAAATCCCGGTAATACTTGTCGATGGCTCCTCCTATCTCTACCGAGCCTTTCATGCACTGCCACCGCTGACCAACAGCAAAGGCAACCCAACCGGTGCAGTCAAAGGCGTGATTAATATGATGCGCCGCCTGCAAAAAGATTATCCCGAGAGCACCCTGGTGGTGGTCTTTGATGCCAAAGGCAAAACGTTCCGTGACGATATCTATCCCGAATACAAAGCCAATCGTCCCTCAATGCCCGATGAGTTACGCAGTCAAATAGAACCCATCCATAATATTATTCAAGCCATGGGTTTGCCCATGTTAGTCATCGATGGCGTGGAGGCGGATGACGTTATTGGTACCCTCGCTTTAGAGGCAACTGCAGCAGAACAGCCAGTGATTATTTCTACCGGCGATAAAGATATTGCCCAGATGGTCAACGAACATATCACGCTCGTTAACACCATGACCAATACATTATTGGACAGGGAAGGGGTGATAGAAAAGTTTGGTATTCCACCGGAATTGATTATTGATTATCTCGCGTTACTGGGCGACAAGTCAGACAACATTCCCGGCGTACCCGGTGTCGGGGAAAAAACCGCATTGGGATTATTACAGGGACTCGGCTCTCTGGATAATATCTATGCACGCCTCGATGAAGTGGCAGCCCTAGAGTTTCGTGGTGCGAAAAAAATGGCTCCCAAACTAGAAGAGCACAAAGAACTCGCTTATCTCTCCTATACCTTAGCCACCATAAAAACAGATGTTGAAATGCCCATGCCCTTGGGTGAGCTAAAAAATGGCGAGCCAGATCAGGCCGTACTTTTAGGGCTCTTCAAAGACATGGAATTTAAAACCTGGATTGAAGAAGCGACAGCAGAAATCAATACCCCTGCCAGTTTCGAACTGACCTCAGTAACAGAGGCGGCGTCTGACGAGCCTCTAGAGGAGATGCTTGCGTCAGAGGAGGATGACAGCGAAAAAGATTATCAAACCGTTTTAACAAAAAAACATTTTTCCAATTGGATGGAAAAAATCACGACTGCAACCCTGGTAGCCGTAGACACAGAAACTACCAGTTTAGATTACATGCGTGCAGAACTTGTAGGCATCTCTATTGCAACAGCGCCAAATCAGGCAGCCTATATCCCATTTGGCCATGACTACTTAGGCGCACCAGATCAGCTATCTAAAGACTATGTTTTAGAAAGTATAAAACCTCTTTTAGAAAATCCAGAAATAAAAAAAGTAGGCCAAAACTTAAAATACGATATGAGCGTTTTGGCCCAGCATGGTATTCATTTACAGGGCATTGCCTTCGACACCATGCTCGAATCCTATGTGCTAGATTCCGTGGCGACCCGTCATGATATGGATAGCCTTGCTCTAAAGTACCTAGATCAAGCCACCACCAGTTTTACCGATGTAGCAGGGAAGGGCGCAGCCCAGATAACCTTTAATCAGGTACCGTTAGAAGAGGCAGGTCCCTATGCTGCCGAAGACGCCGATATCACCCTGAGACTTCATGATGCACTCTGGCCACAGGTCTGCAATCACCCGACGCTAGAAAAAGTTTTTACAGAGATTGAGTTGCCGCTCATATCTGTCTTGTCGCGTATCGAGCGCACCGGTGCAAAAGTTGACGACACATTATTGTTTACTCAGAGTCAGGAGTTGTCAGAGCGACTTGCCGAATTAGAAACTCAGGCATGGGACCTAGCCGGTCAGGAATTTAACTTGGCATCCCCCAAACAGCTTGGGGAAATACTTTTCACCAAACTAGAAATTCCCGTTTTGAAAAAGACTGCCAAAGGCGCGCCTTCGACTAAAGAAGAAGTCTTGCAAGAGTTGGCTCTTGAGTATCCACTGCCAAAAGTAATCTTGGAACATCGCGGATTGGCCAAGCTAAAGTCGACCTACACCGACAAATTGCCCACCATGATTAACCCGACCACCAAGCGCATCCACACCTCGTATCACCAGGCTGGTACCGCAACAGGCAGACTGTCATCCTCTGATCCAAATCTGCAAAATATCCCCATTCGGACAGCCGAAGGTCGACGAGTACGTCAGGCCTTTATCGCCTCGCCGGGAAGCAAGTTAGTGGCCGCCGATTACTCTCAGATTGAGCTGCGCATTATGGCCCACCTGTCAGAAGACCCAAGTTTGCTCAGTGCCTTTGCCGCGGGCCAAGATATTCACCGAGCCACCGCCGCCGAAGTGTTTGGTGTTGAGACAGAGGCAGTCACTATTGATCAGCGCCGCAGCGCCAAAGCCATTAACTTTGGTTTAATCTATGGCATGTCAGCCTTTGGCTTGGCGCGGCAACTAAATATTGGTCGCAAGCAGGCCGCTGAATATATCGAGCTGTATTTTGCCCGCTATCCGGGGGTGCAAAACTATATGAACAATATTCGCCACAGTGCCGCCGAAAATGGCTACGTCGAAACCGTATACGGCCGTCGACTGTACCTACCCGAGATCAATGCCCGAAACGGCATGCTACGCCAGGGGGCCGAACGCACGGCGATTAATGCGCCGATGCAGGGCACGGCAGCAGATATTATTAAAATCGCCATGATTAATGTGGACAGCTGGTTAGAGAGTAGCGGGCTTAAAAGTCGCATGATCATGCAGGTACATGATGAACTCGTGCTGGAAGTGCCAGAGTCCGAGTTAGAAGAAGTTAAGCTGGGTCTTACCGAGCGTATGGAGTCTGCAGCCGAGCTGTTAGTTCCATTAGTGGTGGACGTAGGTGTAGGGGATAACTGGGATGAGGCCCATTAATTCGGTCAAATGAAAAATAATTCAATTATTTTTGAACAGAATGGAACTTGTATACAAACCTGTGTCTAATTAAAGGCAATTGATGATTGCATCATATTCTCCCCCCAAACTAGAGTATGCAAAGTTAGACTCTCCAAGCAGCAAAGCAAGCCCTGATCTACCTAGTAGATCAGGGCTTTTTTTTACGTGCGGTGCTCTGTTTTACGTGCGGTGCTCTGTTTTACGTGCGGTGCTCTGTTTTACGTGCGGTGCTCTGTTTTACGTGCGGTGCTCTGTTTTACGTGCGGTGCTCTGTTTTACGTGCGGTGCTCTGTGAGCAGGTTATATATGCAATTACTGTATGTGGTATCTATGGCCCAAACTGCTATCTACTTAGATTCTAAGGGGCCTGCGGGGATTCTAAGAGGCCTGCGGGGCTTCGGGCTCAGTAAAATCGGCGCTTAACCAATGTTTTAACTGGGCTTCGAGCTGGGGTAGGCCGTCTTTCTTTAGGGACGAGAAGGTCTGTACGCTCAGCAATGTGCGGCCTGGATCCATATCTCTCAGCCGTTGCTCAACCTTTAATAGCATGTTCTGCGCTGGACCGCGCTTAAGCTTGTCTGATTTAGTGAGCAATACATGCACTGGCAAGCCCGCCTGAGCCGCCCAGTTGAGCATCTGCTGATCATAATCCTGCAATGGATGGCGAATATCCATCAGTAGAATCAGTCCGCCGAGGCTGTTGCGCTGTTGCAGGTACTCCGCCAGATGCTTATCCCACTCGACTTTCATGGCCTTGGGCACCTTGGCATAGCCATAGCCCGGTAAATCTACGATGCGGCGACCCTCACCCACAGCAAAAAAGTTGATCAGCTGGGTCCGTCCAGGGGTTTTACTGGTGCGCGCCAATCCACGGGTCCTTGTAAGGGTATTGATCGCACTGGACTTACCTGCATTGGAGCGTCCAGCGAAGGCTACTTCGCAGCCACTGTCCTCAGGACATTGCTTTAAAGAGGGCGCACTGGTGGTAAATTCAGCGGCTTGAAAATTAATTGGCACAGATTCCATAAAAAGACGTCCCTAACGGGCTTAAAACTCAGTTGTATTGGTATATAATGCCGCCGCTCTAGCCTATTAGGCTAATGTCATTAGGTCGCATCGATACACGGGCGACTATTCTAGCGGATTGTGAGAGTTGGATTAACCATGAAAAGAAGCATTTTAACACTTATTTGTCTGATGGCGTCGCTATCGGCAACTCAGGCATTGGCAACAGGCGATGCAGCGGCTGGCGAATCAAAAGTAGCAATGTGTTCTGGCTGCCACGGCAGCGACGGAAATAGTATGGTCGCAGCCTTTCCTAAGCTTGCAGGCTTGGGCGAAAAGTACATGACGCAGCAGCTTAGACTGATTAAGTCAGGCGAGCGCGTGATTGTTGAGATGACGGGCATGTTGATTGCCTCATCAGATCAAGATCTCCAGGATATGGCTGCTTACTACGACAGTAAGACTCGCCAAGTCTCGGGCGCACAAGACATTACGCTGGTTGGCATTAGCAACCCTGAAGAAGCGTTGGACTTCGGTGAAAATGTTTACCGTGGCGGCAACATGAAAACGGGCGTTGCATCCTGTACCGGTTGTCACTCGCCGTCAGGCAATGGCAATGGTCCAGCGGGTTATCCCGGATTGGGCGGACAGCACGCTGACTATATTGCCAAGCAGCTTTTAGCCTATCGTCGTGGCGAACGCGCCAGCGGTGCTAATGCCTCAATTATGCAAGGCGTAGCAGCAAACCTGAGTGATAGGGAAATCAAAGCGGTAGCGAACTATATCTCTGGTCTAAACTAGAGATAAGATCGCACTAGGCCAACAGGAGAGAAAGATGAATCATTGGATAAAACGCATCACTTTTTTAATGCTGATACTGCCCATGGCCATGTGCCAGGCGGAAACAGAAAAGTATCAGGCGGGTGTTCATTATGAGGTGCTTCCGCAGCCCATACGAACAGCGGATGCCACAAAGATTGAAGTCAACGAAGTGTTTTCTTATACCTGCGGCCACTGCTTTAACTTTGAAGCGGTACTGCATCCTTGGTCAAAAAGTCTCGCGGCAGATGTTGATTTTCAGCAGACCCCAGCGGTTTGGCAGCCATCGTTAGAGCCCTTTGCTCGCGCCTATTACAGCGCGGTGATGCTAAATGTTCTAGACCAGACCCACATGACTATCTTCGAAGCGCTTCATGTTAAAAAGCAGCCACTGCGCTCAGAAGAAGATTTTGCCGCTATTTTTGACGCGGCCGGTGTTGATGGTCTCAGGTTCTCTAAAGCCTACAACTCGTTCGGTATGACCAGCATGGTCAATCAGGCCAAGGCGCGTGTTCGTGGCTATCGCGTTCAGGGTACGCCAGAGGTTATTGTTAATGGTAAGTACCGCGTAAGCAGCCGTAATGCCGGAGGCTTTGATGGCATGCTGAATGTTGCAGATTTCTTGATCGAAAAAGAGCGCAGCGCCAAAGCAAAGTAATTTTGGTATCTCAGCATCAAAAATGAATACGCTGTCTGTACAGCGTATTTTTTTGCCTACTTTTTAGTACCACTGATCATAGATGCAGCTAATGCCGTACATAAAGGATTAAAACTTTATCTACAAGCGACCTATCGTTACTATGTAGCCCCAATTTTTTATAGTGCCTGGATTTTTGAATCATGACAGTCAATCAACGACCAACGATCAAGCCAAACAACCCTAATTTTTCATCAGGACCCTGCTCTAAACGCCCAGGCTATGATGTTAATAATCTAGATATTGCCACATTGGGCCGTTCACATCGCTCTTCCGTGGGCAAGCTTGCGCTGGGTCGAGCCTGTTCCGATACCGCAGAGATTTTGGGCCTACCTGAAGGCTATCGTGTAGGCGTAGTGCCGGCGTCCGACACGGGTGCCGTTGAAATGATTATGTGGTCCGTGCTTGGCCAGCGTCCGGTTGATATCTTCGCCTGGGAATCTTTCGGCAGCGGCTGGCTTACGGATGCCACCAAACAATTAAAGCTAGCAGAGCTCAACAGTTATACCGCGGACTATGGATTGCTCCCAGATATGAGTCAGGCCAATCCAGACCATGACTGTATCTTTACCTGGAACGGCACTACTGCTGGGGTTAAAGTGCCCAATGCAGACTGGATCAGCGACGAGCGCACAGGCCTGACTATTTGCGATGCAACCTCCGCTGTCTTTGCCATGGATATGCCATGGGAAAAACTCGATGTTGTCACCTACAGCTGGCAGAAAGTATTGGGCGGCGAAGGCGGTCATGGCATGTTGATCCTCAGCCCACGCGCCGTAGAACGTTTAGAAAACTATACGCCCCCATGGCCGATGCCGAAGATATTCCGCATGACCAAGGGCGGCAAGTTAATTGAGGGCATTTTCCGTGGTGAGACCATCAACACACCCTCTATGCTCTGTGTTGCAGACTATTTAGATGCGTTAGATTGGGTGCGCTCAATGGGTGGCCTGCCCGCAGCAGTTGCCAAGTCAGAGGCCAACCTCGATGTTATCAAAGGTTTTGTGGAATCTCGTCCCTGGGCACATTTTTTGGCCCAAGACCCAGATCAAATTTCCAACACTAGCGTTTGCCTAACCCTAGATCTGGAAGCAGATCAGGTGAAAAAAATTGTTAAGTTATTGGATGCCGAAGGCGTTGCCTATGATATTGGCGCCTACCGTGATGCTCCTGCCGGATTGCGAATCTGGTGTGGCGCAACCGTAGAAGCAACTGATGTACAAGCACTATTACCCTGGCTCGATTGGGCCCATGCTGAAGTAAGCCAATAGGAAATACTGAGAAAAATATGCACAAAATTCGTACCTATAATGCCATCTCTTCAAAAGGCCTGGATCGTTTTCCAGCCGATAAATACTCTGTGACTGCCGATTGCGCTGCCCCAGAAGGTTATCTTCTGCGCAGCCAGAAATTACATACCGAAGAAGTCCCCGCAAGCCTCGTAGCGGTGGCCCGTGCTGGCGCAGGCACCAACAATATCCCAACGGCAGATTACACCGAGCAGGGCATCGTGGTGTTTAACACCCCAGGCGCCAATGCCAATGCGGTTAAGGAACTAATTGTTGCTGGTTTACTGTTGGGCTCGCGAGATATTTTTGGTGGCATGAACTACGTTCAAGAGCTGGGTCATATGGATGACTCTGGCGAAATGGGCAAGCTGTTGGAAAAAGAAAAGAAGCGTTTTGCCGGCACTGAAGTTGTGGGTAAAACACTCGGCGTTGTGGGTCTTGGTGCGATTGGTTCTATTATTGCCAACCTGGCACTTGATCTGGGCATGAACGTTATTGGTTATGATCCGGCTATTTCTGTTGAAGCCGCATGGCAGCTTTCTAGCCGCGTTCAACGTATGGACAGTATTGAAGCGCTGCTAGGTCGCGCTGACTTTATTACTCTGCATGTGCCGGCTATTGAAGCGACAAAGCATCTTATTAATAAAGACACATTAAGCCTGATGAAACCTACGGCTAAAATTCTCAATTTTGCTCGAGAAGAAATTGTAAGCACTGAGGATATGGTTGCTGCATTGGATGCAGGCACTATTGCTGGTTATATCAGTGACTTCCCTGCGCCCGCATTGCTGGGCCGCAAAGATGTTCTGTTGATGCCCCATATTGGCGCTAGCACGGAAGAGGCAGAAGAGAACTGCGCAGTGATGGCAGCAGATCAGCTGATGGATTTTCTTGAAAATGGCAACATTCACAATTCGGTTAATTTCCCACCGACTAAGATGGGCCGCAATGGCGGAAGCCGCATTACCTTTAGTAACAGTAATGTTCCTAAGGTACTGGGTAGCGTGTTATCAATACTCGCCGACGCTGAGCACAATGTTGTGGATATGGTTAACAAGAGCCGCAATGAAATTGCTTATAACATTATTGATCTGCAGGGCGAGTTGACTGGAGATATCGCGGAGAAGATTGCGGCTGTTGACGGGGTTATGAGGGTTCGAGTCCTTTAGTTTATTTAAAGCCTCGCTATCATAGCGGGGTGTTTTTGTGGTGCACTTAGCCCCTGGGTCTGGTCTTGAGATCGGTCCCATGGGTGCATCCCTTTTCAGCGTTCGCAAAACTCGCTGGCGCTCAGACAGTTGCTCTCTTTTTCTGAAAAGGGATGCACCCATAGACGGGCCCTGACTGATCTCAAGACCAGACCCAGGGACTCTTTGGATTGAGGAGTGTTGTAAGGGAATTTAAAAAGGCTTATTTGTGGCTGTGTTTTTCGGCTATCCAGCGCTTTAAGGGGTTAACCCAGTCAGCTAAAGGCTGAAAGAATGCTCCGTGGCGTAATCCTGTAGAGATAGAAAATTCTTGGAATGATATTGCGTTACTGCTGTGATGTTTAAGTTTGCCACAGGAGCCCATCACGTCCGTTGTCTCATAAACTGTTAATACATTGCCGCCTAAGTTTATCTGCTTTTCAAAAGCTATATTTTCATTTAGACAGGAGGCTAGTAGTACGGTATTGATACCCTTGCTGCTTAGTTTATCTGAGGCTAAGGCTGTGGGATAACTCCCGTTCGAAAATCCTATTATTGTGATATTAGAGTGCTTTACCCCGGCATCTAACAGCTTTTCAACCTGACCGACCAATACATCCGCATAAGCGTAAATGTCTGTTTTTACTGCTCTATGGTGGGCGATAAGATTAAAATCACCCTCTGAAAATAACGCCTTCTTGATTTCGGGGAATGCATAAATTCCATAACTTTCATGTTTCGGCTTATTGTTTTTACTGCCTTCAAGGATTTTCCCATGAGAATAAAAGACATAGCTTTCATCAGCATTGATAGTCTCTGGGAAATCAGTATAAAGCTCAATCGACAAACTGTTGACTGAAAAAAGCAGTGAGATTGAGGCGATAAGCATTCGCATAGAGCATTCCTTAGTAATAAATTTTGGTCTAACCTAGGTGTTTAGTAAGTCAGTTAGTTTCAAAGTTTAGACTATGGATGGGGCGGCTGATGCTAGTCGGCTTAAAAACATTCAGTCTGTAAGGCAATGCCGAACCCCAGCTAGTATTGACGTTAGTTGAATAATTTTGCCCTGACTGTATTTCTGTAGGCCTTAGGGCTGTTGCCGGACCACTGTCTGAATCTGGATGAAAACCAACTGGCTTCTTTGTAGCCGCTGTAGCCTGCAATTTCTAGGATCGACAGATCGGTGTTTTTGAGTAGGTCGCAAGCGAAGGTCATGCGACATTCTGTTAGATAATCCCCTGGGGTACTTCCCACCGCGGTCTTAAAGCGGCGGTTAAAGGTTCTTGTGGTCATGCCAAACTGGTTGGCTAGATCTGGAATTGATAGTCCTCTGCTTAGATTGTCCTGAAGCCAGATCTGAGTTTGAGCGATAGCTTCGTCGCTATGCTTGCCTACCTGTTGATCACCCATGCCGACTGGGTCGGCTATATTTCTAATCTCGTGGAAGAAGTTGCGCTGTGCCTGTCGCGCAATCACTCGTCCAAATATCCGTTCTACCTGATACATAATCAATTCGGCCATGGCATTAACACTGGCGGCACAGTAAATATTACCAGCCTGAGTGGTGAAGTGCTGACGCTCTAGTTGTAATGCTGGGTAGCGTTTTTGCAGTTGATCGAAGTAATGCCAGTGAGTGGTGGCGGGTTTACCATCGAGGAGGCCCGCTTCAGCGAGAAAACACACGCCAGTGCCTACGGCGGTGAAGCTGCAATTGCGCTGATGCTGCTCTCGTAGCCAGGGAATATAGACCTGATACTTTGTCACGGCGGGTTGCGGGTTACGCCACAGGGCGGGGATATGAATCAGGTCGCTATCAAACCTGTCGGCGAGAGAGTGTGTTGCCTGCAGCTCAAAGCCTGCCGAGGTCTGCACCGGCTGTCCGTCGGGGGTGACGCGGCGAATCACCACTTCCGGAATATCATATTTACTGGCCCGTGCCATGGCCTGAGCGAAATTAAAAATTTCGGCGGCTAAGGTGGTGCTGGAAACCAGCATATTGTCGCAGAGCAAAAGAGTGAGGTTAAAGACCATAATGGCTAGTTTACTAAACTAATTGGCTGAATACTTAAATAATAAGCTGGGATTACTGATTACACTGAAGACTATTAGCTGATCAAACTCTTTAAGGAAAGTTTATGAGTCACTCTCTCCCCGTCATTGTTGGTTTTGGTGGTTATAACGCTGCAGGACGCAGCTCTTCCCATCAGGCGTTTCGTCGCATGGTGTTTGAATCCCTTCCCGCCCCAGAGCAGCAGCAAACTGTAGTTGGCCTGGCCTGCCTCATGGGGTATGTGAGCGCACACTCACCCGGTGCGGAGCAAAATGAAAGCTATCAAGATAAAGAGGGTACTGTTTTAACTGCCGATCAAGTTGATACTCGCTTTAGACAGGAGGTATTGGACGGCACCCTCATCCGCAAGATCGAGCTGTTCGACGCAACGGCCGTGGCCGGGCATAAGAAAATTAATGTGACGGGTGACAGGCTAGTGTTCACCATGACTAAGCGGGACTTGCCGCATAATTTACCCAAGGACTGGCAGGTCCGTGATCTTGAAGAGGGCAATGTTGAGGTCACTGCTTCGTCAGCGGGCCAATACCTCGTTGAAACCCATCATGAGTTAATTGCCAAGGCTGCCGGAGAATTACCTAAGGGCTTTAACCCAGCTGATCATTACAATTCACGCTTTCATCCTCGCGGCTTACAAATGGCCATCTTGGGCAGCAGCGATGCGGTACATTCCCTTGGAATTCCCTGGGATAAAGTTGCCGATCATGTGCGACCCGATCAGGTAGGGGTTTATTCCTCAAGCGCTCTGGGGCAAATGACCGAAGAAGGCTTTGCCGGATTATTCCAAGCCCGTCTCAAGGGCAATCGCACCACCGCAAAGCAGGTGCCTATGGCCCTCAATTCCATGCCAGCGGACTTTATTAATGCCTATGTACTGGGAAGTGTTGGCCACACCGAAGCCATCACGGGCGCCTGTGCCACCTTCCTCTATGTGCTGCAAGCTGCTGTGCGTGATATTCGCAGTGGTCGCCGTCGCGTTGCCATGGTGGGTAATGCCGAGTCAACGATTGTTTCCGAGGTCTCCGAAGGATTCTCTAATATGAGTGCCCTTGGCAGTGATGAAAATATCTGCAAATTAGACGGCACCGAAAAGCCAGATTGGCGTCGCGCCAGTCGCCCCTTTGGCCATAACTGTGGTTTTACATTGGCCGAGGCAACGCAGTACATCGTGCTTATGGATGATGCGCTTGCGGTTGAATTGGGTGCCGATATTCATGGCGCAGTTTCGGATGTGTTTATTAATGCCGATGGGGTTAAGAAATCTATTTCTGCGCCTGGTGTTGGCAACTATATTTCATTCTCTAAAGCGGTGGCTGCGGCCATTGAAGTGGTAGGCAAAGACGCTGTGCAAAATCACAGCTTTGTTCATGCCCATGGTTCTAGTACGCCAGCCAACCGTACTACAGAATCTGAGTTAATTGATCGAGTGGCCACGGCCTTTGATATTTACGACTGGCCTGTCACCGCCGCCAAATCTTTTGTGGGTCATTCATTGTCCACGGCCAGTGGCGACCAGTTAGTGTCTGCTCTGGGCACCTTTAAATATCATATGATTCCAGGTATAAAAACGGTTTCAGAAATTGCGCCAGATGTTCATCAAGAAAGAGCCCGTTTTGCGCTGAAAGATATGGATGTCAGTGAACAGAGAATGGATGTGGCCTTTATTAATTCAAAAGGCTTTGGCGGAAACAATGCAACCGCCGTGGTGTTGTCACCCAGCAAGGTAGACAGCATGTTGGCACAACGCTATGGCGATAAGTTTGCAAATTACTGTGCCCGCCGTGAACAGACACGTAGTCATTCTGCAGCCTATGCTGCCCGCGCCGACGCTGGCCAGCTTGATGTGATTTATCGTTTCGGCGAGCCGCTAATTAACGAGGCTGGGCTGAGCATTTCTGCAGAGGGCGTATCTGTTCCTGGCTTTGCCCAGCAGGTTATTTTTGAGAAGGGAAATCCCTGGCAAGATATGCGAGAAACTGCTGCAGCTGATTAAGCATGGCCCGATCGATTTTTCGGGCCTGATTAATCCACTGTTCAGGATTCACCTTAGCGCCGGCAGCTCTGCCGGCGTTGAACGAGTTACCGCCAGATATCCCAGAACTAAGAGTGCCGCCATGTACTGCTATAACGTTCCTAGTCTCGCCGTCCTCGGTGTTGCTAATGATGGGCCCACCTGAGGAACCGCCTAGAGCATCGCAGTTGTGCAATAAGAGCTGTTCGCTCACAAAAAACTCCGACTGAAAAATTTCACAATTATTACTTAGATTAATTTCCTGACTATCCATGTTATAGCCAAGCAGTTGTATATTATTTTCCCTGCCATTGATGGCCAAGGCCAGTGTAAGACTTGCTTGATAGGGTTTTCTATTTAACGCCACAAAAACAATGTCAGTTTCCGATTGACGCATTTTATTGTTTGAGGCAGGTTGGTACTGGTGTTTCGACACCGCAGAAAAATCTATTTCACTCAGTCGGCGATTCTCGGGTCGATAAGTACAGCGCTTAAACTCTAACCCAGTTTTCTTATCAAACAACACATGAGCCGCGGTCAAAATAATTGCTGGGCCCTCTTTGAATCTGGTATTTATATGGGTGGCGGTACCCCGCAAACCGCCATCACAGAATATAGTACCCACGGCTTTTAATAAATCGCTTGAGGCTAGATGGCGTTGATCTTCAATGCCATTGCTGGGGTCGCCATCACCGAAAATGGCGCTCTGAGACACATTGCTGGAAAAGAGAAGAATCAATAAAAAAATATTATTTATCATCCTTAACCCATATCACCCCAGAGACTTTGCATAATACTCATTGCCGCAAGTGGGGCTGTCTCTGTACGCAACACGCGAGGGCCTACTGCCAGTGGTGAAAAACCACTATGCAATGCACTGTCAATTTCGCGATTACTTAAGCCGCCCTCAGGGCCCACCAGCAGAGCAATATTATTATTCGAAAGGGTCATTTCAGAGAGGCGTTTTTCGGTGCGGTGATGCAGGACTAACTTTAGTCCATCAATGGATTCTGCCAGATACTGCTCAGCTGATATTGGGGCTCTTACGGTGGGAACAGTATTGCGCTGACACTGCTCACAGGCACTAATAGCGACCTGCTGCCAGTGTCGAGTCTTCTTTTCCAGACGTTCGCCACTAAGCTTTACTTCGCAGCGTTCGGTAAACAGGGGGGTTATTTCGGTGACGCCTAACTCAGTGGCTTTCTGCACAATCCAATCCATGCGCTCGCCACGAGAGATACCAATAGCTAGCTGAATACTAAGAGGGGACTCGCGGCTTATATCGGAAAAGGCGCCGACAGTAACCGCGGCTTTGCCTTTCTTAACCTCGCTAAGCTGGGCAGAATATTCACCGCCAAGGCCATTAAATAAAATGATATCCTGACCGGCCTTCATGCGTAGAACCGAGGTTAGATGCCGGGCGGCACCTTCCTCGAGTTGCATGTTGCTGCCAACCTCCAAGGATTGGGCGGTAAAAATTCGCGGTAATCGCATGGCGTTACTTCGTTGTCAGGCCTAGATTGCTACACAGAGTATCTGAATTTTGCCATTGATTCATGGTATAAAAATGTAATCCAGGGGCACCGCCAGCGACAAGGGCCTCACAAAGCTTAGTGACCACATCAAGACCATAGCGAACTAAGTCTTCTGGGTTGTCACTGCGCTCCTTCAACTGCCAGCGCAACCAGCGCGGAATCTCAGCACCACAGTTATCAGAGAACCGAACAAGATTGTGGTAATTAGTCAGAGGCATGATGCCAGGCACTATCGGCTTATCAATTCCGAACTTGGCGCATTCATCGACAAATCGAAAATAGGCGTCCGCATTATAAAAGTATTGGGTTATCGCGCGGTCGGCACCGGCTCTAAATTTCTCACCCAACCAATAAATATCTTTGCTGTAGCTTTCAGCTTCGGGATGAATTTCTGGATAGGCGCCGACATTAATTTCAAACTGGTCACCAAATTGGTCGCGGATAAGTGCCACCAACTCATTGGCATGAACCAGCTGTTTGGTGCCGCCGATACCTGAGGGTAGATCACCGCGCAGGGCAACAAGCTTATTGATACCGGCGTCTTTATAAGACTGCACTAGGGCTAATACTTCTTCGCGGCTATCGCCACCGAAGGAAAGATGGGGAGCAGCTTGGTAGCCGTCTTGCTGAATGCTCAGCACCAGGTCTTTGGTAGTATCTCGTGTAGAGCCACCGGCACCGTAGGTTACCGAGTAAAATTCGGGACTGTATTTATCGAGCTTATTGCAGGTGGTTTTGAGTTTTTGTTTCCCTTCATCTGTTTTCGCAGCAAAGAATTCAAAACTGAGGTGTAGTTTGTTCGTCATGAAAATTGCGTCCTATTTGCTAGGGCTATCGGACTCAATTAAGAGCCCGATAACTGGGAATTTTAATATTTGTAGCTATCGCCTTTGTAGGGGCCTTCAACGGATACGCCAATGTAGTCTGCTTGAGCCTGAGTGAGTTTGGTGATCACGCCACCAAAACCACCGACCATGTGACGGGCTACTTCTTCGTCGAGATGTTTGGGCAAGACTTCTACGCGGAGCATTTCAGCTTTGGTAACATCGTCCTGTGTAGCAAACTGCTGAGTATAGAGTTCAATCTGAGCCAGCACCTGGTTGGCAAAAGAACCATCCATAATACGACTTGGGTGACCCGTAGCATTACCCAGATTAACCAGACGTCCCTCGGCTAACAGCAGTAGATGGTCATTGTTGGCACGGTCGCGATAGACCTTATGTACCTGTGGCTTGATCTCATCCCATTCCCAGTTGCTACGCATGAAAGCGGTGTCGATTTCATTATCAAAGTGACCAATATTACAGACCACTGCGCCGCTCTTTAGAGCGCCTAAAATATCTGAACCACAGACATTGTAGTTGCCCGTGCTAGTCACCAGCATATCGGTGTTAGCCAATAGGTGTGCGTTTACGCCCTTGCTTGGATCGCCATCCTTGTAAGTAGAGACTAATTCAAAACCATCAAGACAGGCTTGCATGGCGCAGATTGGATCGCATTCAGTGACCTTAACAATCATGCCTTCCTGACGCAGAGACTGAGCAGAACCCTTGCCCACATCACCGTAACCAACAACAACCGCCTTTTTGCCAGACAGCAAATGGTCAGTAGCCCGCTTGATAGCATCGTTAAGACTGTGACGACAGCCATACTTGTTGTCGCACTTAGACTTGGTAACCGAATCGTTAACGTTAATAGCCGGTACTTTTAACTCGCCGTTTTCAAGCATCTCATAAAGACGATGAACACCCGTGGTGGTCTCTTCAGTAATGCCATGAACAGCCTCCAACACCTGGGGGTATTTCTCGTGCAGAAGTGCTGTTAAATCACCGCCGTCATCGAGAATCATATTGGCATTCCAGGGCACGCCATCTTTAAGCACCTGCTGTTCCAGGCACCATTCATATTCTTCTTCGGTCTCGCCTTTCCAAGCATAAACAGGCGTACCGTTTGCCGCAATCGCAGCGGCGGCATGATCCTGGGTGGAGAAAATATTACATGAGGTCCAGCGGACTTCTGCACCTAGGGCTTCTAAAGTTTCAATCAGCACAGCGGTTTGAATAGTCATATGAATGCAGCCCAGAATTCGAGCATCTGCCAAGGGCTGGTCTGCGCTAAATTTTTCACGCAGTGCCATCAGTGCTGGCATTTCTGACTCAGCAATTGAGATTTCTTTTTTGCCCCATTCAGCCAGGCTGATGTCGGCGACTTTATAGTCTTTCTTTTTGCTGTCGATTGGTTGTGCTGTTGCTGTCATCTTGTTTTGCCTTTGATTATGTAAAGTTTAAAGCGCCTTTTTTAGGGCTTCTACTCGGTCTGTTTTTTCCCAGGTAAAGTCTTTTTCTTCGCGACCAAAATGGCCATAGGATGCTGTTTGCTGATAAATAGGGCGGCGCAGGTCGAGCATTTCAATCAGGCCCCGTGGGCGCAGGTCAAAGTTTTCTCGAACCAAAGCAACAATTTCGTCATCGGATAACTTACCCGTGCCAAATGTATCAACACTGATAGAAGTAGGCTCGGAAACACCAATGGCATAAGACACCTGGATTTCACAGCGATCGGCGAGACCGGCGGCAACAATATTTTTCGCCACGTAGCGTCCAGCATAGGCCGCAGAGCGATCTACCTTGGTGGGGTCTTTGCCAGAGAACGCGCCGCCACCGTGGTGGGCCATACCGCCATAGGTATCGACAATAATTTTACGACCAGTTAAGCCGCAGTCACCCATAGGGCCACCAATTTCAAACTTGCCAGTGGGGTTAATGTGGTACTGCGTGCCTGCGTGGAGCCATTCTTCCGGAAGCACTGGGGCAATAATTTCTGTGCGCACAGCTTCCTGTAAATCAGATTGAGAAATGCTGGGTGAATGCTGTGTCGATAAAACAATGGCATCAATAGCAACCGGCTTCCCTTGATCGTAGCGTAGGGTAACCTGACTTTTTGCATCTGGACGCAACCAGGGCAGGGTGCCATTTTTTCGCAGCTGAGCCTGACGTTCCACTAGGCGATGGGCATAGAAAATAGGCGCAGGCATTAGCACAGCAGTTTCATTGCTGGCATAACCAAACATCAAACCCTGATCACCCGCGCCAATGTCTTTATCTTCACTCTCATCAACACCCTGAGCAATATCACTGGATTGCTTGCCAATAGCGTTAAGTACGGCACAGGAATGGCCGTCAAAACCCATATCCGAATGGTCGTAGCCCACGCCGGTAATTACATCGCGAACAATCTGTTCGAGATCAACGTACGTTTTAGTGCGCACCTCGCCGGCGATAATCGCCATGCCGGTTTTAACCATGGTCTCAACCGCCACTCTGGAGTGTGGGTCGTCTTTAATAATGGCATCTAATACCGCATCAGAAATCTGATCGGCGAGTTTATCCGGATGTCCTTCGGAGACAGACTCAGAGGTAAATAAATTGTAAGTAGACATAAGGTTTCCTTTTTGTAGAGCGTCTAACTAAAGGCTCTGTTCTAGCGTGCAGTGCTTCCGGCACTAAACTGTCGCAACTGAATGCGAAAACCATTGCGTTGAGTAAGATAGAGACTATTGCCCTCTACCAACCCAGCCATATTTGCCCAGCGGGTTAGCTCCTCTGGCTCAAACCCCAGCCATAGGTCGCCACAGGTATCTCGTACCCATTCCTGATCATGGGCGCAGAGGTCGGTAATTAATAACACGCCATCTTTATTCAGCAAGCTGGCGCAATCGGCAATAATATCTGCCGGTGTTGGGTTGTGATGCAACACCATATTCAGTGATAGGCAGTCTGCCTTTAGGCCCTGAGATTGAGCCATCGCGGTGTCACCGAGAATAAATTGAATATTACTTAAGCCCTGTTGAGTCGCCCGGGACTCACATTGATCGAGCATCTCGCGGGCATTATCTAAAGCAACAACCTGATCGAAGCGACTGGCAAGCTTGCCCAAAAATTGACCGTAGCCCGGGCCAACTTCAATGGCCGTGCCATTGGCAACCAGGCTGCTGTCTAGAAACCCCTCGACGCTGTCGCCATAGTCTGCCCAGCTGGCGATCAAATCTTGATTCTGTTCAAAGCGCGCTACATTGCGGTTAAAAAACGCCACCGAAGCCGAGGCACGTTCACTGTTAATCTGTGTTAAGTGTTCTGCCAAGACTAGATCGAGCCGCGCATCATCAACCGTGTTAAACAGCACCTGCTGCAGTGCCTGTAAATCCACATCAGTGTTGCGTGGATTACGACGGTAAAAAATCGTCGTGCCTTCGCGACGTGTTGCTACCAGCCCAGCATTTGCCAAAATCTTTAAATGATGGCTCATGGCCGACTGACGAATATCGAAAACCTGACACAACTCAAGCACGCCATAGGCATTTTGCTGCAACACCTTGAGTATTTGCATGCGCAATGGATCGCCCGCCGCCTTACACAGTGCAGTAATGGCGCTGATGTCAGGGTTTGAGGGCTGTTCTGCAACAGCGGAAATAGGGCTCAGGTCAGTCATGGCGCGGACTTTAACACAGTAGAATCGCTATATCAAAATATTTTTATATATGCAGCGGGTCGAATGAAGTCGGGTATCAAAAACATCCCTGTAAAGGAGGGGGAAATAATGAATATCGGTTTACTGGCAAGGCCGTCTAGTGGACAATACCTGCTTCCCAAATTACCCGTTTCAGGAGTGACAATTCATGGCCTCACGTCGAGACCTTGCTAATGCAATTCGTGCCCTCAGTATGGATGCTGTTCAACAGGCTAACAGTGGACATCCCGGTGCCCCAATGGGCATGGCAGATATTGCCGAAGTTCTCTGGAACGACTATTTGCGCCATAACCCGTCAGATCCAGACTGGGTTAACCGCGACCGTTTTGTGCTCTCCAACGGCCACGGCTCGATGCTACTGTATTCGCTGCTGCACCTCTCAGGCTATGACCTACCCATAGAAGAGATTAAAAACTTCCGCCAACTGCATTCCAAAACCCCGGGTCACCCAGAATATGGTTATGCCCCCGGTGTAGAGACCACCACAGGCCCGCTGGGTCAGGGTATTGCTAACGCGATTGGTATGGCATTGGCAGAGAAAGTTCTAGCAGCACAGTTCAACCGTCCCGGTCACGATATCGTCGATCACCAGACTTACACCTTCTTGGGTGATGGCTGTTTGATGGAAGGTATCTCTCATGAAGTCTGTTCATTGGCCGGCACCTTAAAGCTGGGCAAGCTCACCGCGTTTTACGATGACAACGGCATCTCCATTGATGGCGAAGTTGAAGGCTGGTTTAACGACGACACCCCAGCACGCTTTGAAGCCTACGGCTGGCACGTTATTGCCAACGTCGATGGTCATGACAGTGACGCCATTAAAGCAGCGATTGATGCGGCTCACGCCGAGACTGGCAAGCCAACCCTCATTTGCTGCAAAACCATTATTGGTTTTGGCTCACCGAACAAGCAGGGCAAAGAAGACTGTCACGGTGCGGCACTGGGTGTAGACGAAGTCGCCCTTACTCGCAAAGCCCTTGGCTGGAACCACGGACCCTTTGAAATTCCCGCCGATCATTACGCCGGCTGGAATGGCGTTGCTAAAGGCACCAGCGCACAAACAGCCTGGGCAGACCAGCTGGAAGAATATCGCGCAGCACATCCAGAGCTCGCAGAAGAATTTGAACGTCGTACTCGTGGCGATCTCCCTGAAGACTTTAGCGCCAACGCTGATGCCTATATTCAGGAATGTCAGGACAAGATGGAGAAAATCGCCTCACGAAAGGCCTCTCAGAACTGTCTTAATGCCTTTGGCCCAATGTTGCCAGAACTGCTGGGTGGCTCTGCCGATCTGGCAGGTTCCAACTTAACTATCTGGTCTGGTTGCAAAGATATCAGTGGCGACAATGCCGACGGTAACTACATCTATTACGGTGTACGTGAATTTGGTATGAGCGCCATGATGAATGGTATCGCTCTCCACGGCGGCTTTATTAACTACGGCGCCACGTTCCTGATGTTTATGGAATACGCCCGCAATGCTGTGCGTATGGCCGCATTGATGAAGCAGCAAAGCATCTTTGTTTACACCCACGACTCCATTGGTCTTGGCGAAGATGGCCCGACTCACCAGCCGGTAGAGCAGCTGAGCGCATTGCGTGCCACGCCTAATCTACACACCTGGCGCCCCTGCGATACTGTCGAATCAGCGGTTAGCTGGAAGAGCGCAATCGAACGTCGCGACGGCCCAGCGGCCCTAGTGTTTAGTCGTCAGGGCCTCAAGCCAATGCCAAGAACGCCACAGCAGGTTGCGGATATTGGCCGCGGCGGTTATGTCTTGAAAGACTGCGCTGCACCTCAGGCAATATTGATTGCCACAGGTTCAGAAGTAGAGCTGGCTGTAAATGCGGCAGACGAACTTGCCGGCAAAGGCATTCAGGTGCGTGTTGTCTCCATGCCTTGCGCCGAGATCTTCTCAGCACAGGACGCCGACTACCGCGACTCAGTACTCACCCCAACTATTCGTGCGCGAGTAGCGGTTGAAGCACTGCATGCCGATTACTGGTTCAAGTTTGTGGGTCTCGATGGCCGCGTGGTAGGCATGCGCACCTTCGGCGAATCCGCACCGGGCGACCAGCTATTAAAAGAGTTCGGCTTCACCGTCGACAATGTCGTTGCCAATGTTATGGAAGCCATCGGCTAATGATTCGCGTAGCCATTAATGGCTATGGCCGCATAGGCCGCTCAGTATTGCGAGCTCTGTATGAATCAGGGGCTCGCGAATGGGTGCAGGTTGTGGCGATTAACGAGCCTGCCGACAGTAAAACAATGGCCCATTTAACCCGCTATGACTCAACTCACGGAAGGTTTCCCGGTACCGTCAGCGTAAGTAAAGATTCACTTACAATAAATGGCGATGATATTGCCATCGTTCATGAAAAGGACTTAAGCGCACTACCCTGGGGCCAACATGGGGTTGATGTGGTACTGGAATGCAGTGGCACCTTTACCGATCGTGATACCGCAGAGCAGCATATAAGCAGCGGTGCCAAGCGAGTCCTGTTTTCCCAGCCAGCCGATCCAAGCGTCGATGCCACCATTGTTTATGGGATCAACCACAGTATATTGACCGGCAACGAAACCATCGTTTCCAGTGCCGCCTGCTCCACCAACTGTGTGGTGCCAGTGATCAAGGTACTCAACGATGTCTTCGGCGTAGAGGGGGGTGTTATTACCACCATTCACTCAGCGATGAACGACCAACCCGTGATAGACGCCTACCACCACACCGATCTGCGCAAAACGCGCGCGGCAATGCAGTCCATTATTCCCGTGGATACGGGCCTAGCCTTAGGCATTGATCGTATTCTGCCAGAACTTACCGGACGTTTTCAGGCCCAGGCCATGCGCGTACCCACGGTCAATGTTTCGGCGATTGATCTATCAATCATGTTAGATGCCAGTGTCGATACAGCCGCGGTCAATGCCGCCCTCGAAGCAGCAGCCAATGGCCCGCTCGATGGCGTACTGGGTTATACCGAGGAGCCTCTGGCCTCCTGCGACTTTAACCATGATCCTCGCAGCGGAATAGTTGACGCAAGTCAAACTAGAGTCAGTCAACAAAAATTAGTCAAAGTGTTAATTTGGTTCGACAACGAATGGGGCTACGCTAATAGAATGCTCGACACCTTATTAAGTTGGCATGGACTCACGCCAACCCAGCAGTAGCCATCCATCACACCTATTAAGGATTACGATGACCGTCAAGTTAATGACCGACCAGCAACTCTCAGGCAAACGCGTTCTTATCCGCGAAGATCTCAACGTACCTATTAAAGATGGTCGCGTAACCAGCGATGCCAGAATCAGAGCGGCACTGCCGACCATTAAGTTAGCCCTAGAGGCCGGTGCCAGCGTTATTCTAATGTCACACCTCGGGCGTCCCACCGAAGGGGAATACAATGTTGACTACAGTATGAAACCAGTGGCCGCCCATTTGGCCAGCCTGTTGGGTCAGTCGGTTGTAGTAGAGCAGAGCTGGACAAGCGGCCTAAAGACCGTCGATGGCGCCATCGTTATGTTGGAAAACGTGCGCTTTAATCCAGGCGAAAAAAAGAATGACGACACCCTCGCCAAAGCCTATGCCAAACTCTGTGATGTTTTTGTGATGGATGCCTTCGGCACCTCACACCGCGCCCAGGCCTCCACCCATGGTGTGGCTAAATATGCCCCTATCGCCTGCGCCGGACCACTGCTCGCCAAAGAATTAGCGGCGCTGGAAAAAGCACTGGCCGCACCCACTCCGCCAGTGGCCGCCATTGTTGGTGGCTCCAAAGTTTCGACCAAATTACTGGTCTTAGAAACACTGGCCGATAAGGTAGACCAGCTAATTGTAGGTGGTGGAATCGCCAATACCTTTTTGGCAGCAGCGGGTAAAAACGTCGGTAAATCACTCTGTGAGCACGACCTAATTCCAGCCGCTCAGGCGCTGATGAAAAAAGTTAATATTCCACTGCCCACCGACGTAGTGGTCGGCAAAGAATTTTCGGAAACCGCAGCGGCCGTTATAAAGTCAGTGGACGAGGTGGAAGACGACGACATGATTTTCGACATAGGGCCAGACTCCGCCAGAAAGCTAGCAGGCATTATTGCCTCCATGGGCACCATTATTTGGAACGGCCCCGTCGGAGTTTTTGAGTTTGATCAATTTGGTCAGGGCACAAAAACATTAGCATTAGCTATCGCTAAAAGCTCCGGATTCTCAATTGCCGGGGGTGGAGATACATTAGCTGCCGTGGATAAATATGAAATTACGGATCAGGTGTCCTATATTTCAACAGGTGGCGGCGCATTTTTAGAATACGTAGAAGGCAAAGAATTACCTGCCGTTGCAATGCTCGAACAGCGCGCTGACGGTTAATAGAATTATTAGAATTAAAGGAAGGAAGACACCATGGCACTAATATCTTTACGACAAATGCTCGACCACGCCGCCGAATACAGTTACGGCGTACCCGCATTTAACGTTAATAATCTAGAGCAGATGCGCGCCATAATGCTCGCAGCCGAACAAACCGATAGCCCAGTGATTGTTCAGGCCTCGGCCGGCGCGCGCAAATATGCCGGCGCCCCATTTCTACGTCACCTGATTCAAGCCGCCGTAGAAGAATGGCCCGATATTCCAGTCTGCGTGCACCAAGACCATGGCACCAGCCCAGCAATCTGCCAGCGCTCCATCCAACTGGGCTTTACCTCAGTCATGATGGACGGCTCATTAATGGAAGATGGTAAAACCCCATCAAGCTACGACTACAACGTAGACGTCACACGTCGCAGCGTAGAAATGGCCCATGCCTGTGGCGTGTCCGTTGAAGGTGAGCTGGGTTGCCTGGGTTCATTAGAAACCGGGCAGGCCGGTGAAGAAGACGGCGTAGGTGCAGAAGGTCTTCTTACCCACGACCAGATGCTCACCAACCCAGAAGAAGCGGCCGACTTTGTTTCCAAAACCCATGTTGATGCACTGGCCATTGCCTGCGGCACCAGCCACGGCGCCTATAAGTTTAGCCGCCCACCCACTGGTGATATTCTTGCCATCGACCGCATCAAAGAAATTAATAAACGCATTCCCGGCACCCATCTGGTCATGCATGGATCATCCTCCGTACCCCAAGAATGGTTAGCCATTATTAATCAGTACGGCGGCGAAATCCCCGAGACCTACGGCGTGCCCGTCGAGCAAATTTGCGAAGGCATCAAGCACGGTGTTCGTAAGATTAATATCGATACTGATCTACGCCTTGCATCAACCGGTGCCGTGCGTCGATACCTCGCGGAAAACCCCGCCGCCTTTGATCCGCGTTCGTATCTGAAAGAAACCATCACTGCGATGAAAGATATTGCCGTGGCGCGTTATGAAGCCTTTGGTACTGCAGGCAACGCTAGCAAGATGAAAGCATTAAGTTTGGATGCAATGACTGCGCGTTATGACAGTGGCGAGTTGGATCCTAAGATTAATTAGGTGCTTAGTTAAAGTGACATCTAAGAGGGCTCCTAAGGGAGCCCTTTTTTGTGCCTAATTATAAAAAGCTTCAGAAGACTTCATTGCTTTCTTGGCCGACTACCCTCCATTAGGTCATCCAATTCAGTTTGCGCCTTATTGGAGTCTTGTAAATCCTTAACTTCAATCATTTCGCATTCATCTCGAATCATTTCAGCAATACTGCTCGGGTAGTGCCTGCAGTCTTCAGGTCGGCTAAGGTAAATAGAGCAGGTATATTTTTCTTTACCCTGACTGGGTTCGATCTCAAGAAAAGGACAGCGGTTTAGTTGTACGCCGGTGTCCGGACAAAACCAGATTTCGTTATCTTTTACATATTGGAAAATGTGTGGCTGAAATAGCTCCCACATGTCGATTTCGCCTGCCGTTGCAGAGAGCGCGCCGTCGCCGTATTTAATACAGCACTTTCCACATTGGTTGCAGTCTTTCATTTTTGTAAGTGTTCTACTGTCGATAACAGTTGGAAATTGTATCACCGACTGCCCTGTAGGAACTGGTTTTGCATGCAAACTCGAATTGGAATAGTGAGTGGCAGGCCGGTAAGTTGCCGTCTCGTCCTGTGTGTCGGCATCCTATGCGGGGCAGCGGTTTTGGGGATGCATACAGTTTCCAAAATGTGGTCGGACGGTGCACATTGGCTAGGGGGCCTTAGCGGGCTAATTAAATGGTCCCTTTGCTAGCGTAGGGTTTGTGCCAGGCTACATAGAGATCTCTCTCTTCGATTGAGATGACATTTGGTTCGATCGAGATGACAGTTAGCGGAGTGCGAGATGACATAAACTTTGTCATTCCTACAGAGCTTAGCGACGAGGGATCTAGAGATCTCTCACATACGTTCGAGATGACAGGCGGCCGGGGCGAGATTACAGGCGGCCGGGGCGAGATGACAGGCGGCCGGGGCGAGATTACAGACGCTCCGTTCGAGATCCCGGGTGATTGGCGCATTCAAGGCGCACGCTAAACCTTTACAATCCAGCTGTTGATTGGCAGACTCATTCCATCGCCACATCCTCTATAAAACTATTACAAGAGACTGCCGTCATGGATTTGATTTACCCCGTTTTTAGCCTTGTCGTGCTGACCTTTATTGTGGCCACCGCCACTGGCCTATCTAGGCTAATCAGCGTTCGCCGAAAAGACATTAATCCCAAATACTATGTGCTGATGTCGGGCGATACCCCGCCAGACTATGTACAAAAGATCGGCCGCAATTTTTCTAACCTTCTTGAAGCTCCTGTGTTGTTTTATGTGTTGGCGGTACTGGTTATCACCTTACAGATCGACAGCGCGCTGATGCTTAACCTCGCTTGGGTCTATGTGGCTCTTCGGCTGGTGCATACCATTATTCATATTACCTATAACCACGCCATACATCGCTTCATTGCATTTCTGTTGTCGTTACTGGTACTGCTGGCGATGTGGATTCACTTTATGATGCTGGTTGGATAACTAAATATGACGATAGATACCATGGCTACCTGGCATCAGGTGGCAAAGGATAGAGACATAAAAGGCCTATATAACCTGCTGGCTGAGGATGCAGTGTTTCATTCGCCGGTGGTTCATACCCCTCAGATTGGCAAGAGCATTACTGGCAAATACCTCAGTGCGGCGTTTGAGGTTTTTTTTAACGACAGCTTTACCTATGTCCGTGAGGTGCATGGTGAGGGTAATGCGATTCTTGAGTTTGAGGTTGAGATTCAGGGCGTTAAGGTTAACGGCGTGGATATGATCTCTTGGAATGAGGCTGGGCTGATCACTGAGTTTAAAGTGATGGTGCGTCCGCTTAAGGCGGTCAGTATGATTCATCAAAATATGGGCGCTATGTTGCAGGCGCATTCTTAGGCCATGTTTTTAACGCGCGCGCTGTTTATTTTCTATGTAATTGTTCTTGTTATTGCGCTACCCGCGAAGGCTAATGATGAACCCTACCTCTATGTATTGGGTGTGGCTCAGGATGCTGGATATCCACAGGCGGGCTGTTATCAGGCGCATTGCATGCCGGGCTGGGAAGATCCAAGTCTGCGTCGTGGTGCTACCTCTATTGCGCTGATCGATCCCGCTGCCAAGACAAAATACCTCTTTGAAGCCACGCCTAATTTGCCTGAGCAGCTCTATGCGCTTGAGAAAGAAGCACCCTCTGAGCAATATGAACTTGAGGGAATTTTTCTTACCCATGCCCATATGGGCCATTATGCGGGCCTGATGTTTTTGGGTCATGAGGCTATGGGCGGCAAGGATATTCCGGTGTATGCCATGCCGCGCATGCACAGCTATCTGCGCAGTAATGGGCCCTGGAGTCAGCTGGTTGAGTTCAATAATATTGTCTTGCAGCCGCTGGCGGATAATAAGGCAGTGACGCTAGCGAGTGTGAGTGTTACGCCTTTGCTGGTGCCCCACAGAGATGAGTTTTCTGAGACGGTGGGCTATCTAATTAAGGGTGCGAATAAGTCAGCGCTCTTTATCCCGGATATTAATAAGTGGTCTGTGTGGGAAACTGAGATTGCGCAGATTATTCAGACGGTGGATTACGCGCTGTTGGATGCGACCTTTTATGGCGACGGCGAATTGCCGGGGCGGGATATGTCCAAGGTACCTCATCCACTGGTGACTGAAACCATGCAGGCCCTAAGCGGCTTGTCGGTAGAAGACCGTAATAAAGTATGGTTTATTCATATGAACCACACCAACCCGCTGTTGAATCCAGACAGTGAAGAGGCCAATACGGTGCGAGCTAATGGCTTTAATATTGCGGTTGAAGGCATTCGTCTGCCGCTCTAAGCGCGCTATAGTCTAAGTTACTGCCACAATAATCTATGGGTCAATTGTTATGCATGTTCCGGTTAAACTCCTCGCAAAATACCCCTTGTGGCTAAGGCCATTCTTTTGGAACCAACGGCGTAAATATGGCGCGGTGCTGGATCCTGGGTTGCTCTGGGGTAGGGTGCCAAAGCTCTTTGCCGCGGTGGCTATTCTTTATGGTGTCTTGGATCGCAGGGGTTCGCCGCTAAATCCGGTGCTGCGCTCTCTGGTGACTGTGCGCGTCTCCCAGATTAACTGGTGTGCCTTTTGTGTAGATATAAATGCCATGACACTGGCGAATCGAGCGGGCTCTATGGATAAGGTGGAGGCTCTTGAAACCTGGCAAGAGTCTGATCTGTTTGATCCCACGGAAAGGCTGGCACTCGAGTATGCTGAGGCCATTACCTATTCCGATCAGCAGGTGAGTGCTGATTTAATGCAGCGCTTAAAATCTGTATTTGATGATGATACCATCGTCGAACTGACCGGCCTGGTGGCCTTTCAGAACCTATCCAGCAAGTTCAATAGTGCCCTTGATGTTCCCGCTCAAGGCTTTTGTACGCTGCCATAAAACACTTTTAAAGGTTATTTTACCGATGTCAGAATTTACCAATGTATCAGTTGCCACAGAAGCCAATGTCTATTTTGATGGCCGCGTTATCAGCCGCACCATCATTCTTGCGGATGGCAGTAAAAAGACATTGGGCGTTATGCTCCCCGGTGAGTATGAATTTGGTACTGAGGTGCAGGAGTTAATGGAGATTTCGTCTGGGGCTATGGATGTATTGTTACCTCAGACGTCCGAATGGATCAGCATTACCGGCGGCACGTCTTTTGAGGTTCCTGCCAATGCCAAATTTGGCGTTGTGGTTCATGAGATTACTAACTACTGCTGTTCGTACGGTGCATAGCCTACCGCAATGAGTATTTCTCTGCACAATGTCATCGACCCCAGCATTAGCTGTTTCAGCTGCAAGGCCGTCTGCTGTAAGTTGGAGGTAATGCTCATTACCGATACGGGGGTCCCCAAAGAGCATATTAAAATCGATGCCTGGGGGGCAGAAACTATGCTTCGTTTAGACGATGGTTGGTGCTCGGCGGTGGATCGCGACACCATGATGTGCACAATATACCAAAACCGTCCATGGGTCTGTCGTGAGTTTGCTACGGGTTCCCAAGAATGTCTTGATGAGCGCCGGGAGGGTTTGTAAGAAACCCTCCCCTATTTCTGTAAGAGCCTCCTGCGCCAAACCACTGTATAGTGCCCATAATTGATTCTGAATGCTTAGGCGATACGCTATGTCCAACCCGCAACCTAATAATCCCCTTCATGGGATTACTCTTGAGCAGGTAGTCACGCGACTTGAAAAACGTTACGGCTGGGAATACCTCGCTCGCAATATCAATATCAATTGCTTTAAAAGTAATCCGTCGGTTAAATCTAGCCTCAAGTTTTTGCGCAGAACCCCCTGGGCTCGCGATAAGGTTGAGGCGCTGTATGTGGCGGCCTTTGCTAACAGTCCACTTGAAGTTTCCGTTGCCGCTCCTATTGCCGCTCCGGTTACAGAGGCCGATACAGTTTCTGATGTAGCGTCTGAGGCACCTTTTGTGGCGGCTTCTGATGCACCTTCTAATAAACCTTTTGATGCATCTCGAGCTGAATCTTCCAGTACATCTCGCTCGCCAAAAGTCACTGGGCCCTGGGCTAAGGGAATGGCTAAAATCTCTACTAAGGATTCTTAGAACCCCTCCGCGACAGTATCTGATTCTCCTCAGCCAAAAAATTAGTCTATGTTTAATAAATATCAGTCAACAGGCTGTAGAGATCGCTCTCTAATTTGCAGCCGCACCCCATACTAAAATGCTCTAGGTTTCACGTTCAAGCCCCGACGTGAGGCTTGACGTACCTAGTCGGGGCATAAATGGACTTATATTATGCAAACCAAATACCTTATTACCCTACTCATGTCATTACTGTTCAGCCTCTCCGCCTGTGCGGACTCCTCCAACAGTACTAATACCATTACCGTACCTTCTTCTTGGGCTAATCAGGATGGATCGACCCTAAGCATTACCGGTGTTGATAGTGCTGGCCAGATTACCGGTATCTATATCAACGGCGCCGCCGGATACAACTGTCAGGATATTGTTTATCCGGTCACCGGGTGGATTTATGGCACAGCCATTACTTTTGATACTAAATGGGAAAGCACTATTGAATCCTGTAATTCCATTACCTCTTGGGCGGGGTTTTTATATCAGGGCGAGATCAGTACTTTTTGGAATCTTACCCTGAATGGCAGCACCAGTACTTCACAGATTATTCAGGGAAAGGATACTTTTACCCAGGTAACCACCTCAGTGAAGAAATCACTTATGAGCAAAAAATAATTAGGCGTGAAATCTAGGAGTGCGAAGGTACTCCTTTTCAATACTATGAAAAAGGAGAAGTTCAAATGGATTTATTAGATTCGAAAAATGTCACCAATAGAATTAGAAAACGTACGGTTGCCTTAGCAGTTTTTGTTCATCTTTATTTAACCGTCTTTACACTGGGCATCTGGTTAATACTGCTCACGGTCTTCGGCCTGATCACATCGACCTTATTGCGCAATGATATTGATGAGGCAAAATCCAGTGCCAATAGTTTTAACAAAACCCATCCATTTAAATATTTTGGTGAGATATTTGGCCACTTTCAGCATATTTATCATCACCCCATTAATATTGAAACCGAAGTTATTGCCACCGTTGAAGAAGAGCTAAAAACTAAAACGCCTATTTCTAGTCTTGAAGCTCTGGCGATTACCGACTGCGATAAAGATTTAAATTCTTCTGAAGGGCGCAACTTTTTAAAGGGCCAATCCACGTCCACGCTGCGTGGCACTACATTAACGCTTATTTTAAATCAGAGCAATTATGGGGCTATCCGCTCTTTTGAATGGCGAGTGATCGCAGGTGGCTATGTGGATAAAGACGCCAAATTTAAACTAATTGCCTATTCTCCCTTTACATTTTTGTTTTGGATTGTTGCCTATGTAAAACGTGAATCCAATCTTCTTAATAGAGTGCGAACTATCTATCCAAGTACCTATAACGATATTGATGTGTCCACTCAGGTGCGCTCAATCAATGAAACGGTATTCGATGCGATGGTTGTTGCTCTGGAAAAGAACGGCATAGATACCAGCGACCTAAAAGCGCAAAAGATGCAGAGCATGAATATTAATATTTCCGGCGGCAAGGTTAATATGGGCAATGTAGTGCAGGGTGCCATGAATAAAATTGGCGGGGCCGTTAAGGGTGCGGTAAAGGGGGCTAATGCATGAGTCCTGCAGACATAAGAATTAATGTCTCTGGTGGCAGTGCCAATTTTGGTAATGTGAGTCAGGGCGATCATGGAGACATTCGGGTCAATCAGTCTATTCAATTCGAACAGAATGATGTTGATCGATTTTATCAAGCAGTCACCGAGCTGGCCAAGCAGAAGGGCATTAGCGACAGTGATTATTTGCGTTTACGCAATCGCGTTAATCAGCTGGTTAAAGATCCTAGCCAGCCCGGGATTATGGTAACCATTAAGGGCCTGTATGAAGACTATGCCTGGGCGACCAAACCACTAATGGCATTGTTTGCTGCCGTGCTACCATGAGATGATGGTGGCTTAACAAACACATTAATGTAGGTTGAATCATGCCACGCAGAGCGATTACCGATAACGAGATAGATAACTGTTTTAATCTGATGGTGGAGTTGCGCCCCCATTTGAAGCGCAGTGACTTTGTAGCGACGGTTCGAGCTATGGAAGCGGATGGTTTTTGCCTTGCCTTTATCGAGCAGGAAGGCGAGATTGTCGCCGCGGCAGGTTATCGTATATACAGTAATCTGTTTATGGGTAAGCATTGTTATGTCGATGACTTGGTGACGGCTGAGTCTCATCGATCAAAAGGTTTTGGTGAGCAGATGATTGATTGGTTGCGGGCTGAAGCTCAGGCAGCAGACTGTCAGGTTTTTCATCTGGATTCAGGCACTCAGCGAGATCAGGCCCATAAGTTTTATTTTGCTCAGGGTCTTACTATTGCCAGCTATCACTTTAGTGAGGCATTAACACAATGATGACTGCTTATGCGTTAGTGGCTATTAATATTCTGTGTATTTATGTCTGCTATGTGATCGCTAAAGAGCGGGGTGCCAATACACGTTTCTGGGGATGGATGGCGGTGCTTTTTGGGCCCTTTGCAGTCCCCTTTGTCTTTTTCGCCAAACCTAAGGAAAAATAATATGCCTGGTGAAACAGATTTAAAAGCAATTCTCCAAAGCCTATCACCCATTATGCTCGATGAAACCTATGTGTTTTGTACGGTTGTTGGGGCGAGCTATGGCGACTATGCCGAGACGGCGCCCATTGCCAGCTATCAGGAGAATGAGGGGCTGACTCTGGTGCTTACTCAGGAGCGTGCTGATATCGCTAAGTTAGGGTATGAGGGTCTGTTTAGTTGTATTAGTCTGCAGGTGCATTCGAGCTTAGAATCGGTAGGCTTAACGGCCGTTGTGGCGGGAAAGCTGGCAGCCTATGAGATTAGCGCCAATATCATTGCCGGTTATTATCACGACCATGTGTTTGTGCCGCAGGCCCAGGCTTCAGAGGCTTTCGAGTTACTGAGAAATCTCAATAAGGTCTGATTCTATCTTGGGAACGAACAGAATAGGACGGCACAAAAAAGCCCGGCTGGTGTATATAACCAGCCGGGCTTTTCGTATTTATGATTCTTTTTTAGTCGTTTGGATCTAGCCAAACACACCCTTAAAGAAGAAGAAAAACACAATCGACAATGCAGCGCCTGCGGGCAATGTAACCACCCATGACAGGAAGATCGCGCCAACCATTCGCAAATTAAGTGCGCCAATACCACGCGCCAAGCCTACTCCTAATACCGCACCGACTAAGGTGTGAGTGGTAGAAATTGGCAGGCCAGTACCCGATGCCAGTACCACGGTTGCAGCGGCACCCAGCTCAGCAGCAAAACCGCGACTTGGGGTTAGCTCGGTAATTTTACGTCCGATAGTGCCCATTACCTTGTAGCCGTACGTTGCCAGACCAAACACGATACCTGCGCCACCTAGCAGCAGAATCCAGCTTGGCATTGAGCTCTTAGCGGCAATATCACCACCAGAATTCACCACACTAACGACAGCGGCCAGCGGACCTACCGCGTTGGCAACATCGTTGGAGCCATGGGCAAATGCCATACTACAGGCGGTGAAGATCATGAGAACTGCGAATACTTTTTCGACATTGTAAAAGCGGTTGTCTTCTTCTTTGGATACGTCACGTTCGACCTTGGTCAGCAGGTAGGTGCCCAGCATTGTGACAAGAATACCGAAGCCGACGGCAACCAGGGCGTTTTCACCAAAGGATAGAGTGATGCCGACATCTTTAAAGACGTGCTTAAGACCTTTGAGCAAGGTAACCATGGCCATCAAGAAGCCTACGGCAAACATGTACATGGGAGCGTATTTTTTGGCCCGCTCAAAGGGATTATCGTGAATCAGAATTAGGCGCTGTACGCTTCTAAAGATGGCGAAGGAAATGGTGCCCGCCATCACTGGAGACACTACCCAGCTAGCAACAATGGTGCTGACCTTGTCCCAGTTAACTGCGTCATTAGAGACACCAACCGCAGCGAAGCCAACAATGGCGCCGACGATTGAATGGGTGGTAGAGACGGGCCAGCCCATCACACTGGCGATTAATAGCCAGGTGCCTGCGGCCAGCAGTGCCGATAGCATACCGAACACCAGAAGGTCGGGTTGGTCGCTAAATACATCGGAATCTACAATGCCTTTGCGGATGGTTGAGGTTACTTCTCCGCCAGCTAAGTAGGCGCCAGCAAACTCAAATACCATGGCAATGCAAATGGCCTGCTTAATGGTGAGCGCTTTGGAGCCCACCGAGGTACCCATTGCATTGGCCACATCGTTGGCACCCACGCCCCAGGCCATAAATAGGCCAAACATTGCGGCCATAATAATTAAGATCGTGCCGTATTCGCTGAATAAATCCATAGTTACTGGGTCCGTAAAAGTGCTATTGAAAGTACTTTTTTATTTTGCTAGTAGGAGTTCTAGGCGGTTGCCTACACGTTCTGCTGTATCTGCAATGGCGCCAATATTATCAATGGTGCTGTACAGAAACATTACGTTTACGGGGGGTATATCAGCTTCTATTTTGAACAGGCGATGACGCAGCTTACGTTCTTTCTTATCGACCTTTTGTTCCTGAGCATCCAGCTCGCGGATTAATTTCTTCACAAACTTCACTTCCTGGCCGCTAAAACCAGTCTCGAGAAGCTCGTCGAGTTCGTTGATTGCTTTGAGGGCCTTTTCGCAGGTTTCGATGGCACTCTTTATATAGCCAATAAAATCGGTCTGCAAAACGGTGGGAATATTCATCTCACGGCCAAGCACAATGCCGCAGACATCTTTGGTGGTATTGGCTATCTCGTCCTGCTGAGCAAGAATACTGAGCAGATCACCACGAGACATGGGCATAAACAGGCTTTTTGGCATGCTTAGGCGGAATTCTTTCTTCAGACGGTCAGCTTGCTGCTCGTTCTCTACGATAAGGTCAAAGACTTCGCTGGCGTTGTCCCACTTGTCCGTTATAACGGCATCAAAGAAAGGTTCAAGCTGTTTGGCGCAGCTAACTACTAGGGACATATGTTCCTGCAGGGGTCGAATTGGCGACTTGCCAAACAGGTTAGAAATTGGGTTACTAAAGTCCATGAATCATTCTCCAAGTTTCAATGCAGTATAGGGAGTTGTCATAAAATTGAAATATATAAGTGACATAAATTCGACCCGCGGTTATTTCTATGCCTGGGCGTATTGTTCGCTGTGGCCCAACCAGCGATTAATCAGCGGATCGACGTTTTCGGGATGGTTAACCAGCAGCTTTTCAGCGGTGGCTTTAATTTGCGGCAACATGTGGGCGTCGCGCTGTAGGTCGGCTATATGCAACTGCATATCACCGGTTTGACGGGTGCCCAGCACTTCACCGGGACCGCGCAGCTCAAGGTCTTTTTCGGCTATCTTAAAACCGTCGGTGGTTTCCCGCATAATCTTTAGTCGTGCGCTGCTATTGCCCGAGATAGGCGGGCTGTAGAGGAGTACGCAATGGCTATTTTGCGAGCCTCGGCCCACTCTGCCGCGCAGCTGATGAAGCTGAGAGAGGCCCAGGCGCTCGGAGTTTTCAATAATCATCAGGCTGGCATTGGGCACATCTACCCCCACTTCGATAACGGTGGTGGCGACGAGCAAGTCAATCTCGGCGGCTTTAAAGGCGGCCATAATCTCGAGCTTTTCTCTGGGCTTAAGCCGTCCATGAATCAAACCAATAGATAGCTCGGGCAACATTAGCTGGAGTTCGGCGGCGGTCACTTCGGCGGCCTGGGCTTCCAATACATCAGACTCTTCAATTAACGTGCACACCCAGTAGGCCTGACGGCCACTGCCACAGGAGGCGCGAACACGGGCAATAATGTCGTTGCGGCGGAGATTACTTAACACCACGGTTTCGACGGGGGTGCGCCCTGGGGGCAGTTCATCAATGACCGAGCAGTCGAGGTCGGCATAGGCGCTCATGGCCAGAGTCCGCGGAATGGGGGTTGCAGTCATAATCAGCTGGTGAGGGGCTGGGCCATTTAAGCTTGGACCCTCTGGGCTAAAGCCTTTTTTACGCAATGCCAGACGCTGGTGCACACCAAAGCGATGTTGTTCATCGATAATGGTAAGACCCAGATCATTAAATTCTACGGTCTCTTGAAAGAGTGCGTGGGTACCAATCACCATCTTGGCGGTGCCATCGGCGATAGCGGCCATCTGTACTTCGCGGGCTTTGCCTTTGACCTTTCCCGTGAGGTAGGCGATGCGAATGCCCATTGGCCGCAACCACTGCTCAAAGTTAATGCGGTGCTGGTCGGCAAGAATTTCTGTGGGAGCCATCAGTGCGACCTGATGGCCGTTGGCAATGGCCTGCACGGCGGCCAGGGCTGCCACGACAGTTTTACCTGAGCCCACATCTCCCTGCACTAGCCTGAGCATTGGGATGGCTGTGCTTATATCGGTGCTAATCTCGGCAGCGACTCGGTGCTGTGCGGCGGTTAAATCAAAGGGCAGTTGCTCGAGAAAGGCGGCTGCGGCGGTATGATCCTCAGTTAATACGGGTGCCTGCTGTTGCTGCACCTTTTGGCGTAGCTTGAGCATGCTGAGATTATGGGCAATTAATTCTTCGGCGGCCAAACGTTGCTGGGCGGGATGCTCGCCCTCTGCGAGTAGATTGAGTGCGGTACCCGCCGGTGGGTTATGGAGTAGACGCAGTGCTTCGGGTAATGAGTAGGCCAACTCTTGGCGCAGATCATTGGTTATGTCTTGGGGCAACAGTTCTCGAATGCTGTGATTTTCCAGCAGAGCCAGTGCCTGGCCACAGAGGTCGCGAATACGGCCCTGTGTAATGCCTTCAGTCGCTGGATAGATAGGTGTTAGCTTGTCTTCCAGTTGGGGCGGATTGGCCTGATCGAGATACTGGTATTCGGGATGATAGAGCTCAACACCAGACTTACCTCGACGCACTTCCCCAAAGCAGCGCAACCGAACCCCCGGTTTTAAACGCTCTTGCTGGGCCCGATTAAAATGGAAAAATCGTAGGGTCACCACGCCGGTATGATCCTGAAGTCGACAAACCAGGCTGCGACGGCGACCAAACATCACATCACTGGCCCGCACCTCACCTTCAATTACCACTTCGGTCATGGGCTGTATACCGCCGATGGGGGTGATCTGAGTCCGGTCGATATAGCGCAGGGGCAGGTGGAAAAGTAAATCTTGAATACTGTAGAGGCCAAGCTTTTGTAGCTTAATAGCCAGCTGCGGACCCACGCCATGGAGAGTCTCTACGCTTCGCCTGTCGAGAGAAGTCTCTGACATTAGCTTCTAATAATGCCCAATCCGGGCAGGCTGTTTTCGTAGATGGCGTTGCGCAGGGCATCAATGGATTTATGCCGCGGGAAACTTGCGCGCCATGCCAGTGCGGTGGTGCGGGCGGGGGTTGCGCCGGCAAAGGGGCGAGTGACGAGGGACGCACCACGATAGTTGGCACCCATGGCGGCAGAAAGGGGCAGAATGGTAATACCCAGTCCCGATGCGACCATATAACAGAGCGTCTCCAAAGAGCTGCCTTCGGTCATGGTACGAATCGGAGCTGCTTTAACCGGATTTTGATTAATATTGGGCAGGGCCTCAATCACCTGGTCTCTAAAGCAATGGCCTTCACCCATCATCAATATATTTTCACCGTCCAGGTCTTTGTGCTGGATTTCCTTTTTCTTGGCTAAGGGATGATCTTCGGGTAGTAGCAGTACAAAGGGTTCTTCGTACAGTGGCTGGACCACGACATCTGGCTCGTTAAAGGGTAGGGCGACAATAATCACATCGACCTCGCCACTGCGCAGGCGTTTGCGCAGGGTACTGGTGTAACCCTCTTCAATGATCAGGGGCATCTGTGGCGCCGCTTTTTGCAGCGCGGGAATAAAGTGCGGAAACAGATAGGGGCCAATGGTAAAGATGGCGCCAACATGCAGCGGGCTGCCGAGTTGGTCTTTGCCGGCGGTGGCAATATCTTTAATCGCTGCCGCTTCTTCGATGACGCGCTGGGCCTGAGCAACAATACTTTGACCAATGGGGGTAAGGCGCACGCTGCTTTTGGTGCGCTCAAAAAGATCAACACCCAGTTCACCTTCGAGTTTTTTAACCGCTATACTCAGCGTCGGTTGGCTGACATTACAGCGCGCTGCCGCCTGGCCAAAGTGCTGGACCTGAGCAAGGGTGACTATGTAGCGAAGTTCGGTAAGGGTCATTAGGGTACTACCTTCCTTATAGACTGCAATGATAGCTAAGTTTTATTATAGAGAGAATACTAATTGAAAATTTTATTAGCAGGCTGTGGTGATATTGGCCAGCGCGCAGGCGCGCGGTTAACACCAGAGCATCAATGTTATGGGCTCAGGCGCCATCCGCAAAACCTACCGGATCCTATTCTCCCCATCACCGGCGATATGTCAGACGCTCAGGGCCTACAGGAAATTCTCAGCGAAGGCTTCGATATTGTGGTGGTGACTCTCACGCCAGATGCGTTTACCGAGGCGGCCTATCGCAAATCCTATCTTGCCGGCGCTACTGCCCTTTCTACTGCCATTGGCAATATTGAGATCAAGCCCAAGCTGGTTATCTGGGTGTCGAGCACCAGCGTCTATGGCCACAATAATGGTGGCTGGGTCGATGAAACGTCTCCCACTGACCCCCAATCATTCTCGGGAAAGCTACTCCTCGAATCTGAAGAAGTGATTGGCAACTTACCCTGTAATCATTGCATAGTAAGATTTTCCGGGATCTATGGCCCAGGCAGAATAAGAATGCTTAGCCAGATAAAAGCCGGAAAAGGCCGGCCGGCGTTGCCAGAGCAGTGGAGCAATCGAATTCACAGCGATGACTGCGGCGGTGTAATCGCCCATCTTATTAATCGGGTTGCCGCAGCTAAGCCTATTGAGACAGTTTATTTGGCCACGGACTCTGCGCCAGTGACTCAACATGATTTGCGGACCTGGATGGCGGGGGAGATGGGGGTGACATTGACCGATGAGATTGTTGTGCAGAATGCAGTTCGGCGCTGCAGTAATCAGCGCCTCCTGGATAGCGGTTATGAGTTTATTTTTCCCAGCTATAAAGAAGGTTATCTCTCTTTGATAGCTGAGGATTAAACGGCGGTTTTAGATAGCGGCTTTCGACAGACGCTCTAGATTACCAAGATTCCATCCATCTCAACCATTGAGCCCTTGGGTAATTCGCTGACGCCAATCGCGGCACGGGCCGGGTAGGGCTGCGAAAAGTTCTGGCTCATAATCTCATTCACAATCGGAAAATGGCTTAGGTCGGTGAGAAAAATGTTCAGCTTAACGATGCTACTTAGGTCACCACCTGAGGCTTCACAAACGGCGAGCAGATTTTTAAATACCTGCTGAATTTGTTCGCGAATATCACCCTCAACCAGATTCATGGTCAATGGGTCTAGGGGAATCTGACCCGACAGATAAACAGTGTTGTTTACCTTTACGGCCTGGCTGTAGGTGCCGATGGCGGCTGGGGCATTGTCGGTATGGATAATGGCTCTGTTGGGCATAATGGTTTCCTTACTTATTTGTTTCTGACGCGATAAATGCGGCGCACGGGTTTAAGGCTGCGCGCGCGACGAAGTATATCGGCGAGGTGGATTCGGTCGCGAACGGTCAGTACTACATCGACGATACTGGTAAAGGCATCTTTTTCGTTCACGCTAATATGTTCAATGGTGGCATCTTGCTCGGTCATGCGCGAGGCCAGTGCGGCAATAAAGCCTCGCTCTGGGGTCACTTCTACTTTTATTTCCACGGGGAATTCGCCACGCACGACAGTTGACCAGGTCAATGGCATGCACTTCTCTGGATTGGAGCGGATTTCCTTGAGGTTGCGACAGGATTCGAAATGAATCACCAGACCTTTACCGGGGGTGATGTGGCCTAAAATCGGGTCCCCAGGAATGGGGTGGCAGCAGCGGCCATACTGCAGTAACAGTCCGTCGGATGCTTCGATAACCACGGGCAATGTATTGTTCTTTTTACCATCGGCAACGATGCGCTTACCCGCAGGGACCAATAAATTTGCCACGGCAAAGGGCACTCGGTTTCCCAGACCAATTTGTTGCAGGACATATTCGAAGGTCGATGCGCCGGTTTCTTTTAGCAGGCCTTTAATCTGTGACTTTTTGAGCTGATTATATTGGGTGCCCAAATTTGAGAGCGCCTGATCCAGCAGTCGCTTGCCCAGGTCTACAGATTCATCATGCTGTTGATTTTTGAGGTAGTGGCGAATGGCACTACGTGCCTTGGCAGACACCACAAAGTTGAGCCAATTGGGATTAGGTTGCGCCCCCTCGGCAGTAATGATTTCAACTTTTTGACCGCTTTGCAGCTGCTCTGATAATGGCGTGAGCTGGCCATCGACACGGCAGGCGATACAGCTATTACCAATACCGGTATGCACGGAGTAGGCAAAATCAATGGCGGTGGCATTCGAGGGTAGTTCGATAATTTTGCCCGTGGGCGTGAACACATAAACTTCGTCGGGAAACAAATCGGCTTTTACATGCTCGAGGAATTCCAGAGAATCGCCGGCCTGCTTTTGCATTTCTAGCAAGCCTTGAATCCAGCGGTTCGCGCGACGTTGATTGACATCAACCTTCTGATTACCGGTCTTATATTCCCAATGGGCGGCGATGCCATAGTTGGCCATCTTTTCCATTTCTTTGGTGCGAATTTGAACTTCGATAACCACACCGTGCATGCCCACTAAAAGTGTGTGCAGTGACTGGTAGCCGTTAGATTTAGGAATGGCAATATAGTCTTTAAATTCACCGGGCACGGGTTTGAAAAGATTATGAATGATACCGAGGGTCCGATAGCAATCGTCAGCGCTCTCTACCACTAGGCGAAAAGCGAATACATCCATGATGTCGCGAAAGGATCTTTTCTTGGTGCGCATCTTTTGGTAGATGCTCCAGAGGTGCTTTTCGCGACCTTTAACTAGTGCGGGGAATGCTTCGCTTTCCAGGCGTATTTCAATGGCCTGCTGAATCTCGCTGAGAATTTCTTTACGATTTTTTCTCGCCGCTTTCATGGCTTCGCGCAAGCGTCGATGACGCAGGGGATACATGGCAGCAAAGCCGAGGTCTTCGAACTCGAGACGAATATCGTTGATACCCAGACGCTGGGCGATGGGGGCATAAATTTCTAAGGTTTCCCGGGCAATGCGCCGGCGCTTGGCTGGAGCCAGTACACCCAGGGTACGCATGTTGTGCAGCCGGTCTGCGAGCTTGACCAATACCACGCGGATATCACGGGACATGGCCAGGGTCATTTTTTGAAAGCTTTCGGCCTGCTGTTCGGCTTTGGATTCAAATTCGATTTCGGTGAGCTTACTGACGCCGTCAACGAGGTCGGCGACGGTGCGGCCAAAACGACGGCTAATTTGGCCTTTGGTCACGCCGGTATCTTCGATGACGTCATGGAGCAGCGCGGCCATAAGGCTTTCGTGATCCATGCGCATGTCGGCCAGAATGTTGGCAACAGCGAGGGGGTGCGTAATATAGGGATCACCACTTTGGCGCATCTGGCCGCGGTGACATTGTTCAGAATATTTGTAGGCGCGCTCTACCCTAGCTACTTCTTTCGGGTCGAGGTAAGAGGAGAGTTTATCCGTTAATGCATGTGGCATTTTATCGCGGCCCTCCCCCGTTTCTGAGTGGAGCTTTAAACTGTTGGCTCTTGCGGCGTCGCTGTTCCTTCGGCAGTCACTTCGGCAGTCTCTTCAACTGCATCAACAATTTCGTAGTCTTGAACGACTTCAGTGAGGATGTCGGCAGTCACTAAGCCCTGTGCAATTTCGCGCAGCGCGATAACAGTAGGCTTATCATTTTCTTCGTCAACCAATGCAGGACGACCTTCAACAGCCAGTTGACGTGCACGTTTGGAGCCAACCATGACTAATTCAAAACGGTTATCTACGTGATCCAAACAATCTTCTACAGTAATGCGAGCCATTTTATATCCGCCAGTCTAAATAATTTGATCGAAAATTTGATCTATCAGTGCAGCGAAATGCTGCCAGTCCGCTAGTTTACCTAAAGACGGGGGTTACGACAATAAATCTTGTAGTAATTTTTCTATGCCCTGAACCGGTTGTCGGCAGCGTGTGGCCGTAATAATAGCTTCGAGTTCATTACTTGCCACAGCAAAGTCGTCATTGATTAGCAGATAGTCCGCTTCGACATAGTGACTCATTTCTTCGGTGGCGGCGGCGATACGGTTTGCAATCACGTCGGCGTCGTCTTGCCCGCGGCCATGAAGGCGTTCATGGAGGGCCTTTTTGGAAGGGGGTAGTATAAAAATACTTTTGCTTTCGGGGAATCTGCGTCGCACCTGCTCTGCGCCCTGCCAGTCAATTTCGAGAATGACATCGGTTCCTGCGGCCAATGTGCTTTTGACCCACTGCTCTGATGTGCCATAAAAATTACCAAACACTTCGGCATGTTCGAGAAAGGCATTGTCGCCGGTCATGGTCAAAAATTCATCATGGCTGACAAAATGGTAGTCGGTGCCGTCTGTTTCGCCGGGCCTGCAAACTCTGGTGGTATGTGAGACCGACGCTTGAATATTTTCCATGCGGCCGAGTATCTCGTTCACCAGGCTGGTTTTACCTGCACCTGAGGGTGCTGAAATAATAAATAATGTGCCGTTGCCCATAATGCGATTTGATCCAGTGCTTAAAAATAGGGTTATTAAATGACAATGTTCCGTGAAGCTAATTATTCCAGATTCTTGGCCTGCTGTAATAAAAATTTCCCTCTCTATTGTTGATCGCTGCCTCTGGGGTCGAAAATACGGTTGAGGCGATCGGCGAGACGCCGCCCAGCCATCAATAGGCGTCGTTCAATAATGGGCTTGTTGCGCTTGATATAGGCTGGGCCAATCAGTCTGGGATTGCGCTTGCCGTTGGGGCTAAAATTATAGATATGGCGGCGCAGGACTTTTGATTCAAGCGCCCAGTCCTGGAAATCAGCGATGTGCCAAGCGGGTTTAGCGGTACCCGATCGATCCAGCTTCTCGCTGTATTGTTCGGGACTTTTATTTTCGGTGTTGATAATCAGACTATCCCAGACAGTATGCAGGTTGCTGGATTTAGACTGTTTGAGCCATTTCACTGGGATGCTATTGCCGCCGCGATCGTCCCGCCGGCCCACATGCAGTGGCTGATGAATATCCGCCACAAAATGCACAAAGAACGCCAGGGCTTCCCATTGCTGCTTTTTTGGCAGCTGGGGATTCTGTAGTTCTGCGTAGAAGTATTCTAGGGCGGTAAGCACGTCGCCATCTCGATGACGGGGAAAATCTTTAAACTGTTCTTTGTCGTCAATACTCACGTAATGCCAATACTTGGATTGCTCCCACACTGAAACATAACGAATGCGGTCGGGCCAGACTGACAGCTTGGCGAGGCTGTCGCCGTCGGTTATGGCGTTAATCGCGAGGGCGGTTTTTATACTGAGATGGTTCTCGGCAATCTGACTAACAATGCGGTGGCCGTCTGCGCCAAAGGACAGTGCCTGGCTACTCAGCAGGGCGAGCCAGACAAACAATGTGGGAATGGCTCTGTGCATTATTCGATATTCTGAATCTGCTCACGCATCTGTTCGATAAGGACTTTGAGTTCGACAGATGCCTGAGTGGTTACGCCGGCGATGGATTTTGAACCCAAGGTATTGGCTTCGCGGTTGAGTTCTTGCATCAAAAAATCCAGACGCCGACCAATGGACTCTTCGCTACTGAGCACTCGGCGAATTTCGCTGATATGGGCTTCGAGACGGTCGAGCTCTTCATCGACATCGGCGCGGTTGGAGATGATGACCATTTCCTGCTCTAGCCGGTCTTCGTCGACCTGGGCACGCAGGCTTTCAAGTTTTTCGTTGAGACGTACGCGCTGATGCTCAAGAATGCTCGGAAGATTCTCGCGCACTACGGCGACCTGGGTTTCTATGCCTACCAAACGCTGCTCTATCATCTCACCGAGTTTGTCGCCTTCGCGCTGACGGCCTTCGAGCAATTGATCAACGGTTTCTTTAAAGGTTTGTATCGCCCCTTTGTGTAGGCTGTCGCTTTCAACATCTTGATCTTTAAGGATGCCAGGCCAGCGCATAATTTCCAGGGGCGAGATTGGCGCTGGGTTTTTAAGTTCCCCGGCCATCTGCTCGGCAATATCAATATAGCGCTTGGCCAGTTCCATATCGGCGCTGACAGTTGTGTCGCTATTATTAAAGGCGACCTGCAATGATATATCGACCTTGCCGCGGGTTAGTTTTTTACGGGCAATTTCACGCAGCTGCATTTCAACGTCGCGCAGGGTTTCTGGCAGGCGGAAGCCTGTTTCCAAAAAGCGGTGGTTTACCGAGCGCAGTTCGCAGGAGACTGATCCCCAGGTAAAATCTACGGTATGTCTGGCAAATGCGGTCATGCTGCGTGGCATATTCTTTCCAATCTAAATATTTATGAGCCGCCATGGTAACAAAGGCGGTTAACTGGGTGGTAGATTTGCTACAATTCTGGCAAATTTTTTAGCAACCTCACTTTCCAGGATACGCATTATGAACAGACCTAGTGGCAGACGCCCAGAACAGCTTCGCCAAGTAAAGATTACTCGTGATTTTACCTGTCATGCGGAGGGCTCTGTGTTGGTTGAGTTCGGAAATACTAAGGTGATCTGTACGGCCAGTGTTGAACCTGGTGTGCCGCGATTTTTGCGCGGCAAAGGCGAGGGTTGGGTGACGGCCGAATACGGTATGCTGCCACGTTCTACCAATAGTCGTATGGGCCGTGAAGCGTCGCGGGGCAAACAGAGTGGCCGCACTCAGGAAATTCAGCGTTTAATTGGTCGCTCGTTGCGGGCCGCCATAGATATGAAGAAGCTGGGTGAGTTCACTATTAACATCGATTGTGATGTGATCCAGGCCGATGGCGGTACTCGTACTGCTTCAATTACTGGTGCCATGGTTGCCTTGGTCGATGCGATTCGTCATTTGCAGCGCAAGAAATCAATCACTAGCGATCCGCTGGTCAGTATGATTGCTTCTGTGTCGGTAGGTGTTTACCAGGGGACTCCTGTGTTGGATTTGGATTACGCGGAAGACTCCAATGCTGAGACAGATATGAATGTAGTGATGAACGCCGAGGGCGGGTTTATCGAAGTGCAGGGCACTGCTGAGGCTGCGCCGTTTAGTGCTGAAGAGTTAAACGGTATGTTAGATCTGGCGAAGCAGGGTATTGCCGATTTAGTGCGCGTTCAGAATATGGCTTTGGCGCAGTAAGCGACAGACTTTAGATATTATAAATGTAGGCTACGAGCTAGCTAAAAATTTAACTGGGATTTAAATTAGACCTATGAAAAAGACCTATAAAACACAGTTTATCGATAATGCCCTCAATAGTGGCGCATTAAAGTTTGGTCAGTTCCGACTTAAATCTGGACGGATTTCCCCGCACTTTTTTAATGCCGGAGAATTCTATCAGGGTAAGGCCCTGGCTATTTTGGGTCGCTGTTATGCAGCAGCAATTATCGATTCGGGCATTAAGTTTGATGTGCTTTTTGGCCCAGCGTATAAAGGTATTGCTCTGGCGGCTGCAACTTCTGTCGCCTTAGCCGAGCATCATGATATGGATGTGCCATACTGTTTTAATAGGAAAGAGGCAAAAAGTCACGGCGAGGGTGGCACTCTGGTTGGCGCGCCTCTGGAAGGTCGGGTTTTAATTATTGATGATGTGATTACTGCAGGCACGGCTATTCGAGAAGTGATGGGAATGGTTGAGCAGGCCGGTGCCGAGGCGGCAGGCGTGGTAATAGGCCTGGACCGCAAAGAGCGTGGAGCTTCGAAAAAGTCTGCGATACAGGAAGTGGAGAAGCAGTATTCTATTCCAGTAATCAGCATTATTGATATGAACGATATTTTGACCTATCTCAAATCTGAGCCCACCATGAAAACAGTGGTTAAAGAGATTAAAACTTATCGGAAAGAGTACGGCGTATGATAAAAACGGTATGGCTTCTATTATTGTTGGTGACCCCCTGGGTTGCCGCAAAAGAGCTTTACCGTTACCAAGACAGCGCCGGGCTTATGGTGACCAGCGATACTCTGTCGCCTGAAGCCGCTGCCAATGGTTATGATATCGTTAATGAGCAGGGACGTGTGCTGCAGCGGTTGGGCCCTCGGGCCCTGCCATCTAAAAGCTCTGAACAGAGCGAACAGGATCAGTACCTGTTATCTAGTTTTAGTAAAGTCGATGAAATAAGCATTTTAAAGAATCGTAAGCTCGAGTTGTTGGCCCGGGATATTAAGCACCTGCTCAGCAATATCAAAGGCTTGATGGCTCGGGAAGATGAGATCGCTCAAGAGGCGGTCAATATGGAAATGGCGGGTGAGCCTGTCTCTCAATCCATTCTTGCTCAGATTGCTCAGGTGCAAAAATCTAGGCAGGAAATAGAGCAGCTACTCTCGGACCGACAGCAGGATCAGCGCACTACCGCTGACCTTTATCAATACTACGAACAACGATTTCGCGAGCTACTTAGTCAGCAAACATCTGCGCCGTAATGAGCGGCCATTGCTCGGCCCAATACTGAGTCGGCGGCTGCTTAAAGCCGGTGCGCACAAATTGACTGATCTTACCCTCAGCGCTAACCAGCATAAGATTCGCCGCCACTGATACGGATACATTGAGCTTTAAACCGTCTCGGAGTTCGGCTTCTCGCAGGCTCTGCTTTAACTGAGATTCCAAGCGATCAAAAAACACCGCCACACGTTCGTGGAGTCGACCGGTTTCTCCGGTGAGAGCATCTCCGTTGAGTATGCGGGAAATCCCTGGGTTCTTTTCTGAGAAGGTCAGTACTAGGCTGAGAATTCGATAACATTGATTAACCGCATCAGGCTCGTCGCTAACAATACTGCGCACCCGGGCAAAAATTGTTTCTTCAATAAATTCAATCAACCCTTCATACATGCGCGTCTTGCTCGGAAAGTGCCGATACAGGGCCGCTTCTGAAACGCCGACTTCTGCCGCCAGTGCCGCTGTGGTAATACGTCCGCCCCGAGAGGCTTCCAACATGCGCGCTAGAGCCTGAAGTATTTCCTGTGCGCGAGAACCTCTTTTGCCTGCCATCAGGATTCTCCTGCTAATTCTTGGTTGGTAATAAGTGTGCCGACACCTTCATCAGTGAAGATTTCTAGCATGACCGCGTGATTCACCCGACCATCGATAATATGGGCATAGGGAACACCGGATTTAACGGCCTCTAAGGCGCAGGAAATCTTGGGAAGCATACCGCCATAAATGGTGCCATCGGCGATAAGTTCGTCAACGCGGTCAATACTTAGGCCGGTTAGTACCTCGCCCTGTTTATCTTGCAGTCCTGACACGTTGGTCAGCAGCATGAGTTTTTCTGCTTTTAGTACTTCGGCAACTTTCCCCGCCACTAGGTCGGCATTGATATTGTAGGATTCACCATCTTTGCCAACGCCTATGGGCGCTATCACGGGAATAAAGCCACCTTGGACCAGCATGTCGATGACTGACTTGTCGATGGATTCAACTTCACCCACATGGCCAATATCAATAATTTCTGGTACTGACATCTCTGGAGTCTTGTGTGACACGCGCATTTTTTTGGCGCGAATTAGCTGGCCATCTTTGCCGGTTACGCCAAAGGCTCTGCCACCGGCACTGCTGATCAGGTTAACAATCTCTTTATTGATAGTGGCACCCAAGACCATCTCAACCACGTCCATGGTTTTGCTGTCGGTAACACGCATACCATCGACAAATTCTGACTTAATATTGAGTCGCTCAAGCAGCTCACCAATCTGCGGGCCGCCGCCATGGACAACCACGGGATTGATACCCACGGCTTTCATTAACACGATATCTCGGGCAAAGCTTTCTTTAAGGCCATCATCAACCATGGCGTTGCCGCCATATTTAACGACCACTGTTTTGCCTGCAAAACGCTGGATATAGGGAAGCGCACGGGAGATAACCTGTGCGGTAGTCTGTGCTTCTTTACGACTCAGTGACATAGTTAAATATAGTCTTCTATTTGGTTAATAAAGGGTAGTAATTCCCTGCGGAAGGCCTGCTTGACCTGTTCCAGGCTAGCATCATCGTCTGCTTCGAAGCGCAGGGTCAAGTTGGCTGAGGTATTGGAGGCTCTGATGAGTCCCCAACCATAGGGGTATTCTGCTCGCAGGCCATCTAAGCTGATGATCTGAGCGCCGCCAAATTGACAGCCGGACAGTAATGTTTGTATCAGCTCAAATTTTTCATCATCCGGCACCGGAATCAATATCTCTGAGGTAAAGCTGCTGGGATCAAAGCTGGCAATGATTTGGTCGAGAGTCTTTTCGGCACTGTCGCGCTGTGAGCATAGCACCTCGAGCAGGCGAGTGGCGGCGTAGGGGCCGTCATCAAATCCTTTCCAGCGATCGTTGAAGAAGATATGGCCGCTAAACTCGCCACCGAGGGGAGCCTTATTATGGTGCACGGCTTTTCGAACATGGGAGTGACCGGTCTTACACATAACCGGGCGACCGGAATGCTTGCGGATCATCTCGGCCAAACGCTTGCTGCTTTTCACATCAAAGACGATATCGGCGCCTGGATTGCGCTTTAGAATATCTCGGGCAAAAATCATCATCAACTGATCGGGCCAGATTATTTCCCCTTTGCCGGAGATAACCACCAGACGATCGCCATCTCCGTCAAAGGCTAAACCAAGATCGGCTTTCACCTCTTTGACCTTGGAGATTAACTGCTTAAGGTTTTTCTCATCGGCAGGATTGGGTTCATGGTTGGGGAACGAACCATCGACCTCGCAGTTAATGGGAAAGGCCATACAGCCGAGGCTATCAAACAGCTTTAACGCCACGGGACCGGCAACGGAGTTACCAGCATCAATTACCAGTCGGAAGGAGCGGTCGATCGAGCTGTTTTCGACAATGTGGCGAACATACTGGGAAATGATGTCCCGTGACAACGACTGCCCGCTTTCGCTCTCGGTAAATTTCTCGGCCATCAGCATGGGCTTTAATAGCTGCAATGCTTTGCCTGAGATTACCTGACGCTGAATAATAATTTTAAAGCCATTATAAACTGCGGGATTGTGGCTGGCGGTTACCATGATGCCGCAGCTGGACTGGCCGCAATGATGGACCGCAAAGTTGAGCACCGGGGTGGTTATCTCACCCAGGTTAATCACATTACAGCCCGTCGATAAGAGTCCCGCTTCCAGCGCTTCGGCAAGCTGTGGCGAGCTGAGTCTGCCGTCACGGCCTATATAAATAGCGGTATGGCCATTTTGAAGAATAATACTGCCGATAGCTTTGCCAAGTCTCAAGGCAAATTCTGGAGTGATCTGGCTGTCGGCGATGCCGCGAATATCGTAGTCGCGGAAGACAACATCGGGCAGTACAAATGGCTTTGGCTGTTCGGGTGCTGCCGCTGGCACTATTTCGAGCTGAGGCGCTTCAGTTTCTAGCTGGGGCTCTTCTGTTTCGAGTTGAGGCTCTTCAATCTCAAACTGGCGCTCTTCAGTCTCAAGCTGAGGCTCTTCTGTTTCGAGTTGAAGCTCTTCAACGTTAAGCTGAGGCTCTTCAGTCTCAAGCTGAGGCTCTTCAATACTCAGTGGTGTTTCTGCGGAAACTTGCTCTGTTTCGGGCTTTAGGTTGATGGTTTCTGGCGTAGGCTCTTCATCTGGCTGAGGCTCTCCAATCTCAAGCTGAGGCTCCCTAATCTCAAGCTGAGGCTCCTCATACTGCAGGTCTTCAGGGTCCTCGAGCAACTCTAGGTCTTGATCATCGGCCGCGGCAAAGAGCGCATCTTTGGCGTTGTGTTCTTCTATAAAAATATCGGTGATCAGGGATCTGCGACCGATGCGGTAACTGGCGAATAGATACAGAAGCAGCAGTACAGTGCCGGAAGCACAGGAAAATAGTAGCCAAAAGGGAGGCAACCCCTCTTCAATGGTACGAATAAGGCTGGCAGATGGGAGGAAGTTTATTTTCCAGATTGGGTTCTCTGTGTCAAACAATGCGGGCACTTCAGCAGAAGTGAGTACTTGCGCTGCAGCCGGATTTGGCGAGTCGCCGATGGTCAGCAATACTGTATTTGGTCTGTTAGGTACTTGCTGTAGTAGCTGTAGTCTGCCTTTGGAAACATCCACCGCGCTGAGGGCAAAGCGCAGCCCTGTGATGGGCAGCTGCACGAGGATAACGCCAAAGGAATCTGCGTTAGCGCCAAGCTCTGCAGTCGTTAGGGTTTTGCTAATCAGTACTTTCCACTGCCCGTTAATTTTGATTGCTCTGGGGCTGACCGAGTCGCCGCGCAATGATTGCTGGATCATCTGTACCGCAGTAAAACTAAGGTTGTCTTGGTGGCGCAGTCTGTCCCGATCAATGTAGCGAATAGATTCAGCATCGGTAATTATTGTGGAGGCGCTTAGCTCTCTTTTATCCAGCGCGGCATTATTTGCGGTGGCAAAGTCCTGGGCTATATCAGATTGATTGGCAAGTTTATCAAGCTGCTGGTGATAATTGTCGAGGTAGGTATCAACGCGACTGGCGGCGATCTTCATATTGAGGCCGAAATGGACATTCACGGCTTTCGATCGCGCGTCGACCATCACCAACTGCCAGCAGAGAGCAGCAGCTATGGCCAGCAGAGCGAGGGCGACAATAATGCTGCGGCCAATCACTTTGTCATCGCGAACTTCTGAAAAGAATCTTTTTACATTCACAGTAATTAGTAACTCAGTCACTGGGGATAGTTATTGAGGGCAAATACTGGCTTAGTGAAAATGGCCTTTGGCTAAATGCTCGATAATATCTCGTGCTAACTGCGTCTTACTCCTTTTGCTAAATACCACTGAAGATGAGCGGTCAATCCAGCTGACCTCGTTATCATCGGCATTAAAGCCGACATCCGTGCGTGAAACATCGTTCGCGATAATTGCACTTAGGTTCTTGCGCTGTAATTTTTCTCGGGCATAGGCTTCTACGTCCTGAGTCTCTGCAGCGAACCCCAACACAAATAAATTTGGGTTGGCCTGAGCCACGGCGCTGACAATATCTGGGTTTTTCTCCAGGCTAATGGTCATGCTGTCGCCCTGTTTCTTAATTTTCTGGTCGGCGACAGTACTGGCGCGGTAATCGGCAACTGCGGCCGCTGCTATAAATATATCGGCACCAGCGGCGGTAGCTAAAGACGCGTCGAGCATATCCTGGGCAGAAACAATGGATATAACCTTGCAGCGCTCAGGCGGCGCAATCGCCACTGGCCCGGAAATTAGGCATACCTCGGCACCTGCCTCGACAGCGGCGGCGGCCAGAGCAAAGCCCATCTTGCCGGAGCTGTGATTGCTGATATAGCGCACTGGATCCAGGGCCTCTCGGGTTGGACCTGCAGTAATCACTACTTTTTTGCCGGCGAGCAGCCCATTTTGAAACAGGCTACTAACCTTACTGACAATACTATCCGGCTGTTCCATTCTGCCGGGACCAACATCTCCACAGGCTTGAATGCCTTCGTCTGGCCCAATCATGGTGACATCGCGCTGTTCGAGTACTGCGATATTGGCGAGACTGGCAGGATGGCTCCACATGGCTTGGTTCATCGCTGGGGCTACGGCTACCTTGGCTGGGGTTGCCAGATGGATGGCGCCGAGCAGGCTGTCGGCTTTGCCGTGAACCATATTGGCAATAAAGTCAGCACTTGCCGGGGCGATTAATAGAAGGTCTGCCCAGCGCGCCAGTTCAATATGGCCCATGCCAGCTTCGGCTTCTGAATCCAATAAATCACTGTGTACGGGATGTCCTGATAGGGCTTGCATGGTTAGCGGTCGAATAAACTCACTTGCGGCTGGCGTCATAACGACGCGCACTTCGGCGCCTTGATCCTGGAGTCGTCTGACAACCTCGGCGCTTTTGTAGGCGGCAATGCCACCGGTAACGCCGAGAATTATCCGTTTGTTTGATAGGGTACTCATTAATCGTCCAGACAGGCCACATAAAGGCTTGTAAGATAACATTATGAGAAGGAATTCTGTAGTCATAAATGAGGAGTCACTATGGCTATAAGCCACTGGCCGAAGGAAGAGCGACCCAGGGAAAAGCTTCTATTGAAGGGTGCGTCCGCACTCTCAGATTCTGAATTACTGGCAATATTTTTACGTACGGGACTGCCCGGCATTACTGCAATTGATCTCGCCCGCAATTTGTTGGATGAGTTTGGCGGCATTGGGCCGCTGCTCAGTGCGGACCAAGATTTGTTTTGCGCAGGCAAAGGCCTGGGCCCCGCTAAATATACCCAACTCCATGCCTGCCGAGAGTTGACCACGCGCTATCTAAAAGAAGCGTTGACCGATAAGCCTGTGTTTACCAAACCCAGTCATGTCAGGGATTATCTAGCGATTCAGCTCCGAGACCTCAAGCGCGAGGTCTTTGTCGTCCTGCTGTTAGATACTAGGCATCAGCTGCTGTGCTATCGGGAAATGTTTCAGGGCACTATCGATGCCACTAGTGTCCATACTCGGGAAATAGTGCGGCTGGCGCTGCTAAAAGATGCTGCGGCCGTTATTGTTGCACACAATCATCCCTCTGGTGTGGCTGAGCCCAGCCTCTCCGATATTGCGATTACCCAAAAGATAAAGGCGGCTCTTGAACTGATGGAAATCCGCTTGCTTGATCATTTTATTATTGGTCGCGGCCAAGTAACCTCTTTGGCGGATACCGGCAGGATGTGATAGCTCTCGAAGCCTATCGAGGGATATAGTGAAGAAAAAACGCGGTTTTCCAGTGATTGCATGGTTTTCATTTGATTCAAGATTGGGTTTCTGGTATAAAACGCGCCTCCTTGCGGGACGGTCTCGTATATGGATAGAAAGTCACAGAATTCTTTTGCCTATTAGGTGTTTCCTTAGGCAGAAAAAGATAGCAGAGGCAGGAATAATGTCCAGAGTATGTCAAGTCACAGGCAAGCGCCCAATGGCTGGAAATAACGTATCTCACGCGAAGAACAGAACACGTCGTCGCTTTGAGCCAAACCTTCACACCCATCGTTTTTGGGTTGAAGCACAAAAACGCTTTGTTAAGCTTCGTGTATCCACTAAGGGTATGCGCATTATTGACAAAAAAGGTATTGAAATAGTCTTGTCCGAGCTTGCTGCTCGCGGCGAGAAAGTCTAAGGAGACCACTGATGGCTAAGTCAGCTCGCGAAAAAATTCGTTTAGTGTCTAGTGCAGGTACTGGTCACTTTTATACTACTGATAAGAACAAGCGCAATATGCCTGAGAAAATGGAGATCAAGAAATATGATCCCACTATCCGTAAGCATGTGATCTACAAAGAAGCTAAAATTAAGTAGTTTGGTTGCTCTGTAGTGCGAAAAAGTCCTACCCTTGCGGTGGGATTTTTTTTACCTGAAATAAATGGCTCTGTAATGCCTAATGGGTGGCACTGAATCGGCAGTTCTATTATCTATCAATAAACAGCGGTGATAAAAAAAGCCCCAATAATTGCTTATCGGGGCTTTTTAATAATTTTCGTACTGCTATCTAGTGACAGCGACAGAAATTATTCGGCAACTACGTTCTCAGCTTGAGCGCCTTTCTGACCTTGAGTAACTTCCATCGTTACCGCTTGGCCTTCTTTCAATGATTTAAAACCATCAGCTTGAATAGCGCTGTGGTGAACAAATACGTCACCGCCGCCTTCTTGCTCAATGAATCCAAAACCCTTACTGTCGTTGAACCACTTAACAGTGCCAGAAACTCGATCCGACATAACTAACCTCACTTATAAAATGTATACCGTTTAAGGCGTTTAAAATATATCCAGCCTCATAACGGGGCTAGCCTTACCTTGGAACTGAAAATACTAGGTACAGTACAAAGGCATTTCTGTCTCGGCAAACACTAAAAGTGTCATTAGTGCCAATTCAGAATCGCGCAGTGTATTGCTTTTTTCGGTGTTTGGCCAATTTTTGAGCGATTTAAACGCAAAAAAGACCTATTTTTCCCTAAAAGCCTCTATTTAGACCTAAATCCGGCGACCTAAAACAAAACACGACAGCGAATAGTGCCATTAATGGCCTTTAGCGCCTGTAAAGCGCCATCGCTGTATTCGGCCTCAATATCCACTACCACGTAACCGACACTGTCGTTGGTCTGCAAATACTGTGCGGCGACATTGATGTTGAATTCAGAAAAAATCTGGTTAATCGCCCCCATCACCCCCGGCACATTGCGGTGAACATGGAGTAATCTGTGGGTGTCTGCATGGGCAGGCAGTGCAACCTGAGGAAAGTTAACGGCACTAATGCTGGTGCCATTGTCGCTGTATACCACCATCTTTTCGGCCACTTCTACGCCGATGTTCTCTTGGGCTTCCTGAGTCGACCCACCGATATGGGGGGTCAAAATCACATTATCAAATTCCCGCAGCGGCGAGATAAACTCTTCCTGGTTTGATTTTGGCTCCACGGGGAAAACATCAATGGCAGCGCCACCGATATGTTTGCTGGCCAGATGCTCGCAGAGACTGTCGATATCGACAATTTGTCCCCGTGCCGCGTTAATCAGCATAGCGCCTGGTTTCATGGCGGCAAGTTGCTTGGGCCCCATCAGTCCGCGGGTCGCTGCGGTATCTGGCACATGCAGAGAAACCACATCACTCATGCCGAGCAGTCCATTTAATGTTGGCACCTGCTGGGCGTTACCCAGGGGCAATTTGGTGACGGTGTCGTAAAAGCGGACTTTCATACCCACTGACTCGGCCATCACACTTATCTGGCTACCGATATTGCCATAGCCAACAAGGCCCAGTGTTTTACCTCGCACCTCATAGGCATTGGCAGCTGACTTCACCCATTCGCCACGATGGGCTTTGGCGCTTTTGTCGGCGATGCCGCGCATTAACATAATGGCCTCGGCTATGACCAATTCAGCAACACTGCGCGTATTAGAGTAGGGCGCATTGAAAACGATTACGCCATGTTCGGTGGCGGCTTGAATGTCCACCTGATTGGTGCCGATACAGAAGCAGCCGACACTGATGAGTTTTTTGGCGGCGGCGAAGACCTTGGCGTTGAGCTGGCTGCGAGAGCGGATGCCAACAAAATGCACATTGGCAATTTTTTTAAGCAACTCATCTTCTGGCATAGCGGCGGGCTGGTAATCGATATTTTCGTAGCCAGCGGCTTTAAAGACTTCAACGGCAGAAGGGTGAACGCCCTCCAGTAGAAGAATTTTAATTTTTTGTTTACCGAGAGAAAAATTGAGCATGTTATGTCCGCTAAGTAGTTGCATTGGGCAGCCAAATTAAGGGCGCTATGTTAACATGACTAGCTCGCATTCCATTGCATAATCCACCTGTATGATGAGGATTTCCGGATGTTATCGGAACAGATAATTACGCGTTTAACAGACATTGTTGGTGCTCAGCGGTTATTGCTGGAGCAGGACGACCTGCAGCGCTTTGGTATTGATCGCACTACCATTTGGAAGGCCAATCCCTGTGCCGTGGTATTGCCCGGCTCGGTTGAGGAAGTTCAGCAGCTGGTGTTGCTGGCCAACGAATTCAATTTGGCCATTGTGCCCTCCGGCGGCCGAACCGGTCTCAGTGGCGGTGCCGTGGCCAAAGATGGCGAAATTGTTGTGGCTATGGACCGCATGAATCAGGTCTTAGATTTTAATCCGATGGATCGCTGTGTGACCCTGGGGGCTGGAATGATTACTTCTCAGCTCCAAGATTTCGCTGCGGAGCAGGGCCTATTCTATCCGGTGGACTTTGCATCAACAGGCTCCAGCCAGATCGGCGGCAATATTGCCACCAATGCTGGTGGCATTAATGTTATTCGCTATGGCATGACCAGAGAGTGGGTGATGGGCTTAAAGGTGGTTAATGGTGCCGGTGATGTTTTGGAACTCAATCGCGGGTTGGTTAAGAACAATACTGGCTATGATTTTCGGCATCTGTTTATTGGTTCCGAGGGCACTCTTGGGCTGATTTGCGAAGCCACAATTCAGCTAACTAGGCCTCCAGCAGATTCCACAGTACTGGTTCTGGGTATCGATAATTTCCCGGCCATTCTTGATGTATTGCGAACCTTCAGTACAGAGATCGACTTGAGCGCCTTTGAGTTTTTCTCTCAGGCGGCGCTGGACAAGGTCACTGAACATCGCGGCCATGCCAAACCTTTTGAAACCCAGACGCCTTTTTATGCGCTGCTGGAGTTTGAGACAGCGACAGAATCGGTGATGGATAAGGCCATGGCACTCTTCGAGAAATGCATGGAAGAGGGTTGGGTGCTAGATGGCGTGTTAAGCCAGAGTCTGGCGCAGGCCAAGGCACTGTGGAAGCTGCGGGAGGATATTTCTGAGACCCTGTGGCACTGGCAACCCTATAAAAACGATATCTCGGTGCGTGTGTCAAGAATGCCAGACTTTCTCCGTGAGGTAGATGAGCTGGTGGCCAGCCGCTACCCGGATTTTGAATTGGTATGGTACGGCCATATTGGTGATGGCAATCTGCATCTCAATATTCTTAAGCCGGAAGCCCTTTCTAATGAAGACTTTGTGGCTAAGTGCGGCAATGTCAGTGGTGAGATTGGCCAGCTACTGGCCAAGTATGAAGGCAGCATTAGTGCAGAACATGGTGTGGGTCTGCTAAAGAAAGATTATCTGCATTATTCTAGGTCGCCACTGGAAATTGAGTTGATGCGCAGCATTAAGAAAGCCTTTGATCCAAATTCTATTTTAAATCCTGGGAAACTGTTTGATTAGTTGGGTATCCAATCTCAGGTAAATACTGAAGGAAGTTAATGATGAGTGAACAGTTTATCGAATCAGGTGCCGCCCATAAAAATGTGGCACTGCTGGTCTATGTACTGCAGGGGCTGGGGTTGGTTACTGGTGGTTTAACCTTTGTCGCCGCGCTAATTGTCAATTACGTGAAGGTAGATGAAGTCAGAGATACCTGGCTCGAGAGTCACTTTCGCTGGCAGATGAATACGTTTTGGTACGGCCTGCTGTGGTCGGCAATTGGTATGATATTTTGGCTGGTGCTAATGGGCTGGCTGGCCTCGGCAATCGTTAGTATCTGGGTGTTCTACCGTATTATTAAGGGCGCCCTATATCTTAATGACGACAAGCCAATTATTTTTTAGACCTGTGCCGCAGAGGCTCAAACTTAGAGCCCTGGCTCTGTAATGGGGAGTGATGTAATGCAGGATTATCAGCATATTGTTGATGGCCATAAGGTCGATCTGCCACTGGGCAAAGTGGTCTGCGTGGGCAGAAATTATGCCGCCCATGCTCGAGAACTCAACAATCCTGTTCCCGCCGAGCCGGTTCTGTTTATCAAACCCAATACTGCCCTTGCGCCCCTCGGCGAGGCTATTTTTATTCCCGCCCATCTAGGCGAATGCCATTTCGAAACCGAGATGAGTATTCTGATTGGCCAGCCCCTGACTCAGTGTACTGAACAGCAGGCCCAGCAGGCTATTCTGGGTGTTGGTATTGGCCTGGATCTGACTCTGCGCGACTTGCAGCAGCAGTTAAAAAACAAGAGCCTGCCCTGGGAAAAAGCTAAATCATTTGATGGCGCCTGCCCAGCCTCGGAATTTGTCAGCCCCGACAAGCTAGGTGATCTTCAGCAGCAACAGATTCAGTTGCGCCTTAATCAGCAGCTTCGCCAAGATGGTAATACCGCCGATATGCTCACAGCCGTGTTGCCCCTGCTGGCGTATATCAGCCAATTTTTTACATTGCTACCCGGTGATCTAGTGTTTACGGGAACCCCTTCCGGCGTGGGTCCCTTAGCCGTTGGCGACCAGTTAGATATTTCATTGTCTGAAGTAATACATTGTCAGACTGAGGTCTGCTTGAGAAAAAAGGAATCTACATGAGTTTAGAAAAAGGAATTTACAAGCATTACAAAGGTAACCTCTATGAGGTAATCGATGTGGCCAAGCATAGTGAGACCGAAGAGGAACACGTGGTGTATCGCACGCTTTATGGCGATTACAGTACCTGGATAAGGCCCCTCGCGATGTTTACTGAGACGGTACAAATTGATGGCCAGCAGGTGCCTCGGTTTGCCTTTGTTGAGGCCGCAGTAGAGCAAAGAGTCTGATGTTATTTATTTCCAGCAGTATCTCCATTGCAGATGCCGAGATTGAGCTCACCGCTATTCGGGCTCAGGGTCCGGGAGGCCAGAACGTCAATAAGGTCTCATCGGCGATTCACCTGCGTTTTGATATTCCTGGCTCTTCTCTGGCAGATTCAGTCAAAGAGCGACTGTTAAAACTCAGTGATCAGCGAATCTCTAAAGATGGCATCGTGATTATTAAGGCTCAGCGCTATCGCAGTCAGGATAAAAACCGCACAGAGGCGTTGCAGCGGCTGCAAGAGTTGGTGCAGTCGGCAATGTTTACCCCTAAGATGCGACGGGCAACTAGACCGACGCGCGGTTCACAGTTAAAGCGTATGGATAAAAAAACCCAACATGGGCAAAAGAAAAATATGCGCTCAAAACCGAGCCTTGATTAAATGACCGAAACCAGCAGCCATCCCTTTGATGCTCTCAGCCCCGATTTATTAATTGATGCGGTGGAGAGTCAGGGCTTTGTTTCCGATGGTCGATTTTTGGCGCTCAATAGCTATGAAAATCGCGTCTACCAAATTGGCATTGAAGAACAGGCGCCAATGATTGCTAAGTTCTATCGCCCTGAGCGTTGGACTGATGATCAAATTCGCGAAGAGCATGAATACTGCTTTCAGCTTAAAGAGCAGGAGCTTCCTGTTGTCTGTCCCTGGCTCAATGCTCAGGGTGAAAGTCTGAGTACCTATGCCGGTTTTAGATTTGCCCTCTACGAGCGTCGAGGTGGCCATGCCCCCGAATTGGACAATCTGGATAACCTGCTTATTTTGGGCCGCCTGCTAGGGCGCTTCCATGGTATTGGAGCTATGCAGCCATTCGTTCATCGGCCAACGCTGAGTGCTGAAAATTTTGGCTGGGAGTCTTACCGCCTAATTAGTGAAAAATTTATGCCGTCGGAGCTTAGCCCTGCTTATGATTCCTTGGCGTTAGATGTTCTCAAGAAAGTGGACGAGATTCTTGCGGACTATGGTCCCATTACTAATATTCGTGTTCATGGGGACTGTCATTCCGGCAATATACTCTGGCGTGATGACAATCCACATTTCGTCGATTTTGATGATGCGCGCATGGCGCCGGCGATTCAGGATTTATGGATGCTGCTGTCGGGGGATCGTCAGGAACAGACGGCCCAGATGGCGGAGTTAATTGAAGGCTATAACGAATTTTATGATTTTGATTACCGCGAGCTGCGGCTGATTGAAGTGTTTCGCACCCTGAGAATTATGCACCACAGTGCCTGGATTGCCAGGCGTTGGACAGACCCGGCATTTCCGAGAGCGTTTACCTGGTTTAACTCACCCCGATACTGGAGCGACCATATTCTTATGTTGCGCGAGCAATTGGCGGCTCTGAATGAACCGCCATTGCAGGTCCGGCCCTAAGGCGCCTGCCAGCTTACTAAAAGCTGCGGGCTTACCAGATATCTACCAGCTGTAGTTAATACCAATAGTCAGCTGGCCGTCACTGGGATCGGTTCCTAGGGCAGGCTGGTTATCGTAAATCCACTCAAGTTTTAGCTCGGTAAATAGGTTGTCCACCAGCGGCGCTTTGAGGCCGATATCTGCCTTGATCTCAGAATCGTCAACATCAGACAGTGACACTAATAACCTGTGGGTATGAAACAGCTCTAGGGTTTGTCCTAGGATTCGACGGTAGTCTGCAGACCAGCTCCAGGTGAGGCGGTTATCCGAGCTCTGGTCACTAAATTCTTCGCTTATCCAAACCAAACCAGATTCTGCCGATAGCGCACTGGCATCCGACTCCCATAACTGGCGACCGATGGCGCTGCCTATAGAGTAGTACTGGTCTATGGCACGATTTTCGTTGGCGCCCAATGCGACAGCATTTTTCCAGAACCATTTCTCTCGGAAGAAAAAGTCCACTCCATAACCGAGGTGGTATTCCTCGTTGGCGGGAGAGCCGTCGAGACTATGGCTCTCATAATTAACCCGAGTGTCGTGACGGTAATCGCCAATTCGCCATTCAACCGCACTTTCGATATCCCAATCTTCCCGCTCTTCGTTGCCGCTGGCATAGGCGCCGGTGAGAGATAGTCCGCCTTTGTAGCTCCTGCTAAATGCAGCTCGAGCAGTGGTGGGCGCTTTTATCTTGACTAATGGTTTGCCATTGATTGATGCCACGGTTTCAAGGGCGATACTGAGGTTGCCAAAATTATCTGAGTGCCACATTAAATGACTCTCGGTTTGTTCCACGGTTTGGCCCTGTAAAACATCGCCGTTACTGAGCACTAACTCGTCGGCATGGGTTGTGGTGGTAGGTAGAGTAATGGCAGCTAGGCTGATCGATCCAAGTAAAATTGCGCGGGAAAATCCGATTTGCATAAAGTCCTCATTAGATTGAACACAGATTTAAAAGTAGTAAACGGCGGGTATTTTACAGATTTGGCAAAGATGATCATTAGTTGTCGAAAATTACTTTATCTTTCTTCTTTATTTTTCTACCTGATCATCAGTAGAATGGCGCAAAACTTGATTGCTGGCCAGTCACTGGCGGGCAATGAAACTGTAATATCGGATGTTATTAGTCACAGGAGAATACGATGAGCGAACTTCCCACAGAATTAAAATATGCCAGCAGCCACGAATGGGCCCGTCTGGAAAGTGATGGCACTATTGTTGTTGGTATTACTGATCATGCCCAGGAAGCTCTCGGTGACGTGGTCTATGTTGAGCTACCTGAAGTCGGCAGCACTATTGATGCCGGTGCTGAGGTTGCGGTGGTTGAGTCTGTTAAGGCGGCGTCTGATATTTATGCGCCAGTAACGGGTGAGGTAGTCGAGATTAATCCGGCCCTGGAAGACGAGCCAGAGACCGTTAACCATTCTCCCTATGCTGACGGCTGGTTTTTCAGGGTGAAGCCTGCTGGTCTCGGTGAGTTGGAAGATATGCTGGATGCCGATGACTATCAAAATGCGATTGATGAGTCCTAAGATTTGAATCTTTAGCGCTTTCAGTGCGAAACAGCAAAGCCCTAGTGTCTATTTGATCTACCGGGGCTTTTTTATACCCGCAACGAAATAATATCCCATCCCCTTGAGGCTGCTTCGGCACTGAGGGCGTCATCAGGATCCACCGCCACTGGCTTGTCTACTTCTAGTAGCAGCGGCAGGTCATTGATTGAGTCGGAGTAGAAGTAGCTCCCGGCTAAGGATTCATTATTTTCACTCAGCCATAGCTTTAGGCGCTCGACCTTTCCTTCCTGATAGGTGGGGGTGCCGACAATTTTGCCGGTATAGCGGCCATCAATAATCTCTGGGTCCGTGGCCAATAGTTCGTCGATGCCCAGAGCCTGGCAGATGGGCTCGACAATAAAGCGATTGGTTGAGGTGATTACCAGTAGCCGGTTACCGGCTTGCCGATGCTGTTCGATCAGAGCTTCGGCTTTAGGCAGTCTGAGGGGGCTAATTATCTGCTGCATAAACTTAAGGTGCAGCGCGGCGAGTTCCTCCATGGAAGTCGCGGCCAGAGGTGCCAGTGAAAACTCGAGATAGGCCAGTATATCCAGACAGCCAGCCTCGTAGTCCGCATAAAATTGGTCGTTCATTTTCTGGTAGTGATTGGCGTCTACTTTGTCGTTTGCGACTAGAAACTCCCCCCAACCATGATCGCTATCACCGGCAATTAATGTGTTGTCTAAATCAAAGATGGCCAGTGCCATGGGAACATTCCAGTGTAATTAAACGAGGGGGGGAGGATAGCGATGATGTAAGATAGCCTCAAGAGAAAATTGCTGGCTGTTGTCGACTGTGGAACAATGGAGCAGCTAATTATTAGGTTAAAACGGGAATAACACTGTGGTTGATAAGGATGGTTTTCGCGCCAATGTTGCTATTGTCATTAGCAATGGCCTAGGCCAGCTGTTCTGGGCTAAGCGAGTCGGGCAGAGCGCATGGCAATTCCCTCAGGGTGGCGTAGACAAGGGCGAGTCAGCGGAAGAGACTCTCTACCGTGAGTTATATGAAGAAGTGGGTCTTGAATCTAGCGATGTAAAAATTATTCAGCGGAGCAAAAAATGGCTTCGCTATCACATTCCCACCCAGATGCAGCGCAAGCATTCCAAGCCGTTATGTATCGGGCAAAAACAGAAATGGTTTTATCTGCAACTGACCGGTGATGCCTCCAAGGTGCGCTTTAATGCCGCCGGCACGCCCGAGTTTGATGACTGGGCCTGGGTTAACTACTGGTACCCCATTGATTCTGTCGTGTCGTTTAAGCGCACTGTCTACCGCAGTGCATTGCAAGAGTTTGCCCCAGCCAATGCTCTTTTTGAACAGCAGAGTCGAGGCGCCTAAGCATGTTGGCATCTTTGCGATCTATTGTTCAGGAGGTTAATAGCGCCCGCAATCTACCTGAAGTGCTGAGCATTATTGTCAAAGAAGTCCGTGCAGCAATGAATGCCGGTGTCTGCTCTGTCTATCTATTTGATGAAACCGATCAGCGCTATGTACTGATGGCCACTGAGGGCTTGCGCCCCGAATCCATCGGCAAGGTTCGCCTGGCAATGCGCGAAGGCCTCGTGGGCCTCGTGGCCGCCAAAGAAGAGCCGCTTAATTTAAGGGAGGCCGATCGGCACCCCAACTACGCCTATTTTGAAGAGACCGGTGAAGCCCCCTATCATTCATTTTTGGGTGCGCCCATTATCCATCACCGCAAGGTGTTGGGGGTGCTAGTGTTGCAGCAGAAAACCGAGCGTCGCTTTGCGGCTGAAGAAGAAGCCTTTGTGGTGACTATCTGTGCTCAGCTATCTGGTGCCATTGCCCATGCCGAGGCGACGGGTGCCCTGCGCAAGCTGGCATCGGCGGGTCGTGGTAAAAGCCGCGAAGCCACTTTTCATGGTATTCCCAGCTCACCGGGAATCGGCATTGGCCGGGTAGTCTTGGTGGAGCAAAGTACCGAACTGGCCTCGGTGCCCGAACGATTTACATCTAACCCTGCGGCTGAGGTAGAAGTTTTCCGCTCGGCCCTAGAGTTGGCCAAGAAGGATATGCACAACTTAGGTGAAGGCCTCGAAGAGCTTCTTAGCTCTGAAGAGCTGGCACTTTTTGATGTGTATATTCGTATGCTCGACGATCGTTCGCTGGGTGGTGAAGTAATTGCCGCCATTATGGAGGGGCAGGCTGCCCAGAGTGCCTGGAGTTCAGTCATTCTTAAGCACGTGCGCACCTTCCGGCAGATGGACGACCCCTATCTTCGCGAGCGAGCGGCCGATGTTAATGATCTCGGCAAACGGGTGCTGGGTTATCTGCAAAGCAATGATCGCAAAACATTGCCCATGCCCCGTCGCGTGGTGCTGGTTGGTGAAGATCTCTCTGCGACGGCATTGGCGGACATTCCCGTTGATCGCCTAGTGGGTATTATTTCCCTTAAGGGTTCGAGCAATTCCCATATGGCCATTGTTGGCCGTGCTCTGGGTATTCCCACCGTCATGGGTGCCATTGATTTGCCATGGGCGGAGCTGGAGGGCCAGGAGCTAATTGTTGATGGCTTCACTGGGGACGTTATCAGCAGTGCAACAAGAACGCTGCGACGCACCTATTTACAGCGTCAGCGAGAAGAGAAAATTCTTGCCAAAGATCTAGAGAAGTTGCGAGATATTCCCTGTATGACCCCTGACGGTTTCCGTTTTTCTCTGTGGGTGAATACGGGTTTGCGTCAGGATACCTACAGATCACTTAACAGTGGCGCTGAGGCGGTGGGGCTGTTCCGCACCGAAATTCCTTTTTTACTGCGTTCAAGCTTCCCCACGGAAGATGAGCAGATGGAGATCTACCGCGAGCAGTTGGTGGCCTTTTCGCCACGCCCAGTGACTATGCGAACCCTAGATATTGGTGGCGATAAAGACCTGCCCTATTTTCCTATCGAAGAGGAAAACCCGTTTTTAGGTTGGCGTGGCATTCGTATTTCTCTCGATCATCCAGAAATTTTTCTTATTCAGATTCGTGCCTTACTGCGCGCTAGCGAAGGTATTAACAACCTACGCATCATGTTGCCCATGATCAGTAATGTCCCAGAGCTGGACCGTGCGCTGGAGCTTATTGATCGCGCCTACCGCGAACTGATTCAAGAGGAGGGCTACAACATTGTAATGCCTCCTATCGGCGCTATGATTGAGGTGCCTGCCGCGGTTTATCAGGTGAAAGAGATTGGCCGTCGGGTAGATTTTCTGTCTGTGGGCACCAATGATTTAACCCAGTATCTGTTGGCGGTTGACCGTAACAATCCTCGGGTGGCGGGGCTCTATCACACTATGCATCCCGCTGTATTACGGGCGCTTAAGGCTATTTACGAGCAGGCATCCTCGGTTAACTGTCAGCTTAGTGTCTGTGGTGAGATGGCCGGTGATCCTATCAGTGCGGTGGTTCTGCTGGGTTTGGGTTACGAAAATTTCTCAATGAGTGCAACGAGTTTGCTGCGCGTTAAATCCATGCTACTTAACATTACCCGCAAAGAGGCACGTGAATTGGTGCGGCGGGCACTGCGTATGTCTGATGCTGAGTCTATTTCCCAGTTTATTGCCGACTCTTTAGGTAAGCCGGAGATCGCCAGACTGATTCGCCCGACCAAACGGAGCGAGAAGGTCAGAAGCTTGAAAGATTAAAGCTAAATTCCTGATGCCCGAGGCTTTCGCCTGCTTCAAAACAATGCTCTGAAACTACCACCTTGCCTGAGCTCGAGATAATAATGGCCGCAGAAGCTCTGGTGCCATAGCCATCGGCGACAATAAAGGGTGAGGACAGCAGCTCCTCCCACTGGGCGGGAACGCCAGTATTGGGCAGCAGTTCCGGTGCGTAGACCTTTTCTAAAGACAATGTAGCAATCAGATTTGGTAACTGTTCGGCACCCATCTTAACGGGGGAAATGGCCTGCTTTAATTGATCGCGCGCATGGTCAACCTTGGGCCAGGGGCTATCCAATAAATGATTGCTCAGGGCGTAGATTCCGGGGGGCAGCAGCTTTCTGCTGTTGTCATGGTTATTCAAATACAGCAGATTAAACCCATCGTAGAGCAACAGATTAAAGCCACTGTAGTCAGCCATGGTTGCTGTTAGAGAATCTGCCCATTCCTCAGCGCTTTGATCCGAGCTTAAAAAATCTGTTATCAGTTCACCTCGAGACAGGGTCTTGGCCGCCGGCATAACGCCGTTAACCATCTGACGAAAGTTAGTCACTGCGGCAAATCGCCCGTCTTGGGATAGCCCCATCCAGGTGCCGCCGGCTTGGGTATCTCTGCCCGCCAGAATAGGGGCATCTGACCACCAGTGCATAGGCAGCGTTGGGCGCGCATAGAATTCGTCACGGTTAGAGGTAACGATCAATGGCGCATCTGGGTGAGATTGAAAAGCGATAGCAAGTAAGCACATGGGCGGCAGTGTAACTTTTTATTGTTCAGGCCGTCATCCCATGTAGCAGGTGATCTAAGAACCCGTTATTATCAGCGCTCAAATATTCAGGGGTAAACGCTGTAATGATAAGTTATCCAGCCATCAATCCGGTGGCGCTGTCCCTCGGTCCATTACAAATTCACTGGTATGGCATTATGTATTTGCTGGCATTTGCCGGAGCCTATTTTTTGGCCACCCGCAACAGTCAGCGCCCCTGGTCGCCGATTAAAAAGACCCAGGTTGAAGATCTGATTGTCTACGGCGCCTGGGGTGTCATTCTTGGTGGTCGTCTCGGTTATATGTTTTTTTACAACGGCGATAAATGGCTCGCTGACCCCGCGATGCTGTTCCGGATATGGGAGGGCGGCATGTCTTTCCACGGCGGTTTGATTGGCGTTGCCACTGCGGTATTTATGTATGGGCGCAAAAATAAAGTGGCCTTTTTTGGGCTGACTGACTTTGTTGTCCCCTTAGTGCCCGCCGGCTTGTTTTTTGGTCGCATCGGTAATTTTATTGGCGGAGAGCTCTATGGTCGCGCGACTGACGTGCCCTGGGCCATGGTATTTCCCTCTGACCCCACTCAGCTGGCACGGCATCCCTCCCAGCTCTATGAGGCGCTGCTAGAAGGCCTAGTGCTGTTTTTGATTATTAATTGGTATGCCCGCAAGCCCCGCCTCTTTGGTGAAGTGACGGGTTTATTCTTGGTGCTCTATGGATTTTTCCGCTTTATGGTTGAGTTTGTGCGCCAGCCGGATGCGCAATTTATTGGTCAGTCAGGGCTGATTGAGTCACTCAATTGGATGACCCGCGGCCAGACTCTGTGTATTCCCATGATGTTGCTGGGCCTGTGGCTAATGCGGAAAAGCATTGTCGGCCTCGCCGGCAAAACAAACTAAGGCTGTTTTATGAAGCAATATTTAGAGCTGGTCCGCCATATTCGCGACCAGGGCGTTAAGAAAGAAGACCGAACGGGTACAGGGACACAGAGCGTTTTTGGCTATCAGATGCGCTTTGATCTGGCCGAGGGCTTTCCCCTGGTCACTAGTAAAAAAGTCCATCTAAAGTCTATTCTCCATGAGCTGCTGTGGTTTGTTCGTGGTGAAACCAATATTCGTTACCTGGTTGAGAATGGCGTTGGCATCTGGAATGACTGGCCCTATCAGAGCTGGTTGCGTCAGACCGGACAGGATGAAGGCCTACCTATGTATTCTCCAGAGTGGAAAGCGGGGATGAAGGTCTTTATCGAGCGCATTAAAACCGATGATGCTTTTTGCGAAGAATTTGGCGATCTGGGTCCTGTGTACGGCAAGCAGTGGCGAGATTTCGACGGGGTAGACCAGCTGGCTCAGCTAGTGGCAGACATAAAGTCCAATCCCGATTCTCGGCGCCTGATTGTCTCGGCCTGGAATCCAAAAGATATTCCCGTGATGGTTAAATCTGGCCTGCCACCCTGTCATAGTCTGTTTCAGTTCTACGTGAGCGAGGGGCGACTCTCCTGCCAGCTCTACCAGCGCAGTGCGGATGTGTTTTTGGGTGTGCCCTTTAATATTGCCTCTTACGCGATACTCACCATGATGATTGCTCAGGTCTGTGGGTTGGCGCCCGGTGATTTTGTGCATACCTTTGGCGACGCGCACCTTTATAGCAACCATATGGATCAGGTTGAGGAGCAGCTTTCACGCACAACTTATGCACTGCCGACCCTGGCGATTAATCCAGATGTCGATAATCTCTTTGATTTTGTATTCGATGATTTTGAATTACAAAACTACCAGTCACATGGACCGATCTCAGCACCGGTTGCGGTTTAATAAGGTTTTATTAATGAAGCTATCTCTAATAGTCGCGGTCAGCCGCAACGGTGTTATCGGTTTAAACAATCAGCTGCCCTGGCATCTGCCTGAAGATCTCAAGTATTTTAAGTCAGTGACTATGGGCAAGCCCATTGTGATGGGGCGTAAGACTTATGACTCCATTGGTCGCCCTCTCCCTGGTCGTGCCAATATTGTGATTACCCGCGACCTTGCGTGGTCTGCCCCGGGTGTAGAAGTGGCGCAGAGCCTGGATGCCGCGTTGGCACTGGGGAAAGCAGCCTGCGAGGCCGCGGGTGCAGAAGAGATTATGGTGATTGGCGGTGAGCAGATTTATCGCATGTGCATTGAAAATGCCGACCGTCTGTATCTGACTCAGGTTGATGCCGAGGTGGAGGGTGACGCTTTTTTCCCAGACATTGATCTCGATGCCTGGCATCAGGTCGATATGAAACTGCCCGAGACAACTGATACCCATCCCTACAAATTCCTTATTCTAGATCGGCACTGATAGGCACAAATTACAGTGCCTAAGTCACAGTTGTTACCCTAGGTAACACCGACTAACTTTCTCTCTTTTATCTAGTGAATTTCCCCCAACTCAAATTGATTGTTTAACTTGGGACTGTTACAAAGTCACCCCGAACAAAGCTTGTCTTTTGTCGGCAGGACTTTTGGTCGATTTTAGACAGTGAAAGATAATTAAACCGGTAGACCCAAATTGAGGGAACTATGAATAAGCAACCACTAAAAGCACTGGCACTTTTCGCCGTTCTTGCTGGTAGTTTGACTGTAAGTACAGTTCAGGCTGCAGAAGTAAGTGATGTGCTAAAAGCTGGAGCCGTTAAGGTTCAAGCCGCAAAATCCGCGCAAACTAAAGTAGATCGCATCGCTGATCAAACTGATGGTCTTTTGCAAGAATTCAAACAGGTCAATAAGCAGATCGAGTCACTGCGAGTTTATAACTCACAGCTTGAGCGCCAAATTGACAGCCAGAAGCAAATGATGGCTGAATTGAAAGAGTCGATTGAGAATGCAACCATCATCGAACGTGGTATTTCGCCACTGATGATCAGCATGCTTAACGCGCTTGAAGACTTCATTGCTTTGGATGTTCCTTTTAAGAAAGAGCAGCGTAGCGAAGCCATTGCGGCACTGTACGTGAATATGGACAGCGCCAAGTTCTCGGCCGCTGAAAAATTCCGTCAGATCCTCGAAGTCTATGACATCGAGTCTGAGTACAGCTTATCTCTAGAGTCTTACCGTGATCTGGTTGATATCAACGCAGACGGTTCTGAAGTAGAAGTAGAAATGCTTCGCGTCGGCCGTGTTGCTTTGATGTACCAAACTAAAGACAAATCTCAGACTGGTGCTTGGAATAAGAATACCGGTTCTTGGGAGACCTTAGGTTCTGAGTATCGCAGAGCTGTCGACCAGGGCATCCGTATAGCGAAGAAACTATCTCCGCAGGATGTTATGCAAATGCCAATCACTGCGCCGGAGACTGCACAATGAACATGAAATTCGTTAAAGTTTGTGTCGCTTTCATAGCCGCTGCTGCTTTCAGCATGTCGGTTTCGGCACAGGACCCAAAGACTCTTGATGAGCTTTTGCAGATGATCCAGAGTGCTAAAATCTCTGAATCAGCGGACTACCGCAAGCGCGAAGCCGATTTTAAATCGGACCAACGCAAGCAGGCTTCATTACTAAATAAGGCTCAGAACACTAAGACTGCTGAAGAGCGTCGTTCAGATCGTCTAGAGCAAGTTATCCGTGATAACGATGTGGTTCTAGCAGGTTTACGTGAGCAGCGCGATAAGCGTCTTGGCTCACTTAAAGAGCTGTTCGGACACCTGACTGGTGCCGCTGGTGATATTCGCGCCAACCTTAATCAGTCAATTGTTAGTGCACAGATTCCTGGTCGTACAGAGTTCCTTGATGAGCTGATTGCAAAAATGAGTAGTGATACTCGTCTGCCTTCGATCCAAGACATCGAGAAGCTATGGTACGAGCAGCAACGTGAAATGATTGAGAGCGCGCGTATTGTTAAGTTCAACAGAACTGTTCTGTTGGCTAACGGTGAGCAAGCTGAAATGGAAGTTGTTCGTGTTGGTACTTATAACCTGATGTCTGATGGCATGTACCTTGAGTACAGCCCTGAGAACGGTCTGGTTTCTGAGCTTGCTCGACAGCCTTCAAGCCACCAATCAAGTGCAGAAGATTTACAAGAAGCGATGACTGGCTTCACCAAGGTAGGACTGGATCCAACTGGTCCACTGGGTGGCGGTCTGTTAGCTGCTCTGATCAACGCACCTACTCTGATTGAGCGCTGGCACTTCGGTGGCATCGTAGGCTATGTGATTACCGCTGTATTTGTTGTGGCTATCTTGCTGGCTCTATGGCGCTTTGTTGTGCTGATGGGTATGTCTACCAAGGTAACTGCTCAGCTTAAAGCTAAGACTGCTGATGTGACTAACCCACTGGGTCGTGTACTGAAAGTTGCTGGTGATAATCCGGGTCTCGACCCAGAGTCACTGGAACTCAAGTTGCACGAAGCTGTGCTTAAAGAGCGTCCAGAAATCGAATCAGGTCTTAACCTGTTGAAGATTATTGCGATGGTTGCACCGCTGCTAGGTCTACTGGGAACAGTGACCGGTATGATTATTACCTTCCAGATGATTACTCTGTTTGGTGCTGGCGATCCTAAGGCAATGGCCGGTGGTATCTCTCAGGCATTGATCACGACTGTATTGGGTCTTGTTGTAGCCATTCCTACTGTTCTGATGCACACATTGGTCAACGGTAAGGCGCAACGTATCCTCCACGTTCTTGAAGAGCAGAGTGCTGGTATCGTAGCTGGTTCAGTAGAGGGTCGCTAAGATGTTCTTCGTTGATACGATGGCCGAAATTGGGAAGTTTATGGATTCAGGCGGCATGGTCCTTTGGGCTATTGTCGTCCTGCTGTTCGTCATGTGGACTCTCATCTTCGAACGTATGTGGTATCTCCGAACCAGTGTAGGCGTTGATGTACAACGTGCCCTCGATGTTTGGGAAGCGCGCAAAGAGCGCAAGTCCAAGCATGCTCACCAGGTCAGAGAAAAGCTGATTTCTGAAGTGAGCGTCGAGATTGACTCGAATATTATGATGATTAAAACCCTGGTTGCTCTGGCCCCGCTGTTTGGATTGCTGGGTACGGTAACTGGAATGATCACAGTATTTGATGTTATGGCATTTACTGGTGGCGGTGATGCGAAGGCGATGGCCGGTGGTGTATCACAGGCAACTGTACCGACAATGTCGGGCATGGTTGCTGCGCTGTCTGGCGTGTTTGGCATGACCTATGTCGAAGGCGAAGCAGAACGCGAGAAGCACCTGTTGGAAGACCATCTGACCATGGATCACTAATTGGAATTGCCTGTCCAACTATAAACAGTTAGACAGGCGTCCTACGAGAGACAACTATGCGCAATAGAACAAGAAAATCGCAAGGGCAGGGTGAGACAATCGATCTCACACCAATGCTCGACGTGGTTTTCATTATGCTGATCTTTTTTATTGTTACCGCTTCATTTATTAAGCTGCCCGGTGTTGAGGTCAACAAAGTTGACACCTCCACAGAAGACTCCTACAAGAAAGTAGGTATTTTGGTAGCCGTCAGCGAAAACAATGAATACTGGATTGATAAGAAACGTGTTGAAACTACCTCGTTGAAAATCAACCTCACAAGATTGTTTAATGAGAACCCTAAGGGTGGCATGGTAATCCAGGCCGATAATGAGTCCAACATTGAAGCAGTTGCCAAGGTAGCTGATATCGCTCGCGATATTGGTATTAGTCCAGTGGCTGTCTCCGTAGAAAACGACTGAGTTAATAGTATGGTTGCAATAAGAGTTGGTATTTCTGCTGCGCTTGGCATGCTGGTTACCTTTGCATTGATTATTTTAATGTATAAGTTAATCGACTCGGGTAGCAAAGAGCTGGATGAAAGAGATTCAATTAAGATTCCAGATTTCCTGCATATTGATAGACAGGTTTCAGAGAACGCTAATAAGTCCGCGGTTGAAAAACCTGAAGACCCTGAGACTCCTCCGCCAGATATTCCAGAAGAGAATATCGAATTTGAAGTGCCGGATAATGCAGTAAACATGGCGGCTCCAACGGCAGGTGGTAATCTGAGTATTGGTAATTCTGGTTTTGCCAGAGATTCTGACTACATTCCTGTGTATGTTCCGCAGCCTCAGTATCCCCGTCGTGCTCAAACACGAGGCAAAGAAGGTTATGCCGTGGTTGAAGTTATTATTACGACCACTGGTGGTGTACGTGATCCCGTTATGATCGAAGAATGGCCAGAGGGCTGGGGTTTTGGTCGCGCAGCTATCAAGGCAGCTAACAAGCTTAAGTACAACCCAAGGGTTGTCGATGGCGTAGGCCAAGAAGTGACCGGTGTGCTGTACAAATTTACGTTCCAGATGGCGAAATAAAGGGTATCTGATGTTTAGAAGCACTAAGACTTTAGCCGTATTCGGCGCTGCTTTTTTGCTGCCCCTGCTGGCGGCAATGGCAATTCCAGAGGCCGTCATTGGCGGCTCTGCATTTGCAGCAGAAGAAAAGAAACAGCCAAAGTATAAAGATGTAAAAACACGTCAACGTCAATCTGTTGGTGGTAAGTGTGCCAAGGCGTTAGAGAAAATTCAGGTTATTTTGGAAGAAGAGAACTGGCTTGAATCAATCAATTCTCTGAATAGCATCGAAAGTAATCCCAAGCTTTGCGACAGTGATTACGAGCAGACGCAAATTTGGAAGTTCCAGGGTTACGTGTATTACTCCCTAGACGATTTCGACGGCTCCATTCGCAGCTACAAGAAGGTGATCAACGGTGTTGGTACCCCGCCTGAGTTAGCACTGGATACGCGCTATACACTAGCCCAGCTCTACACGGTTGAAGAGCAGTACGCCAAAGCGGCTGTTGAACTCGAAATCTGGATGGATGCTGCGGTTATTATCGGCGGGGACGCCCGTTCGCTGCTGGCACAGATTTATTATCAGCTCGATCGCAAAACCGATGCGTTAAATATGCTGGAGTTGGCGATTAACGATTCTGAGTCGAAAGGCCTGTTACCTAAAGAAGGTTGGTGGGGACTGCAGCGCGTTCTGTATTACGAGAAAAATGACTATAAGCGTGTTACCAGCATCCTCGAGAAGCTTGTAACCCATTACCCGAAGTGGACTTACTGGAAACAGATAGGTGGCATGTACGGTGAGCTTGAGCGTGAAATGGATCGATTGGTTGCCACAGAAATCGTCTATCTCAATAACCAGCTCGATAAAGAGAGCCAGGTAATGAGCATGGCCTATATGTATCTTGGTGCAGAAGTGCCTTACCGCGCTGCCTTGATTATTGAGAAGGGCATGAAGGACGAGATTATTAAAAAGAACGCCAAGAATCTTGAGGTCCTAGGCACTGCCTGGTATCAGTCAAAAGATTTGAATCGTGCCCTGAAAGCACTCGAGAGTGCCTCCAAGGTTTCAGATACGGGTAACCTGCAATCTCGGTTAGCCGGCATCTACCTAGACTTGGGTCGTGATAAAGAAGCTTACCGAGCGGCTAAAAAAGCGGCTAAGAAAGGTGAAGTTAAACGTCCAGCGGGCAACTATCTGGTGATGGGTAATGCGCTGATTAATCTGCATTGCTACAAGGATGCCATCTCAGCATTCCAGAAGTCGCTGAAAGTCGCCAAAGATAAGAAGAGCAAGCGCTACCCACTGCAGTGGATTCGCTATGCTGATGTTGAAGGAACAAGACTGCAAAAGCTACGTGATGTCGGTGCTAAGGTACCAGGCTGTAGCAAGTAGGTTTCTATCAGCACAACAAAAAACCCGGTACTAGAAATAGTCCCGGGTTTTTTATGTCTGCTAACTTCATTGCCTTAGGGGCAAGGTCTAGTGCCAGCCTTTTAATCTAGCTGAGACAGATCCCTAACCGCACCCTTGTCGGCACTGGTTGCCAGTTTGGCAAAGGCCTTAAGAGCAGGGGTTACCTTGCGGGGACGCACTTCAACAGGCTTCCAGCCCAGCTTATCTTGCTCGGCGCGACGTGTTTCCAGCTCAGCATCCGAAATCATGATGTCGATGGTGCGGTTGGGAATGTCGATACGAATCATATCCCCCTGACGTACCAGACCAATATTGCCACCAGCTGCAGCCTCAGGTGAGACATGGCCAATAGATAGGCCGGAGGTGCCGCCAGAGAAGCGTCCATCGGTAATAAGAGCACAGGCTTTGCCAAGCTCTTTGGATTTTATATAGGTTGTGGGGTAAAGCATTTCCTGCATGCCTGGACCACCACGCGGGCCTTCGTAGCGCACAATAACCACATCGCCCGCTTTGACCCTGTCATCGAGAATACAGGCAACCGCTTCATCCTGACTTTCGGTAATAAAGGCGGGTCCTTCAAATACATGGATCGATTCGTCTACGCCTGAGGTTTTAACCACGCAGCCGTCTAGGGAGAGGTTACCCTTTAATACGGCTAATCCACCTTCGAGGCTAAAGGCATTTTCAATATTGCGCACACAGCCATTTTCACGATCAGCGTCTAGTGAGGGCCATCTTGTACTTTGGCTAAAGGCGGTTTGCGTCGGAATTCCCGCAGGCCCGGCCTTATAGAAGGTTTTTACTTCATCACTAACGTGACCACTTACAATATCCCACTTCTCTAGGGCCTCTTTTAGGGTCTTAGAATGCACCGTGGGCAGATCGCCATGGATTAAGCCCGCGCGCTCGAGTTCCGCTAAAATACCAAGAATACCACCGGCACGATGCACATCTTCAACATGGTATTCAGGGGTGCTGGGCGCCACTTTACACAGCTGCGGCACAAGGCGTGAGAGTCGGTCTATGTCGGTCAAATCGAAATCGACCTCACCTTCCTGGGCAGCCGCTAGAAGATGCAGAATAGTATTGGTTGAACCACCCATGCAAATATCTAATGTCATGGCATTTTCGAAGGCTTTGAAATTGGCAATCGATCGTGGCAGCACTGAATAGTCGTCCTGCTCATAATGTTTCCGAGCTAGGTTAACAATGGTACGGCCCGCTTCTTGGAAAAGGTTACGACGGTCAGAATGGGTGGCTAACACAGTGCCGTTACCCGGCAATGCAAGCCCCAACGCCTCCATTAGGCAGTTCATGCTGTTGGCGGTGAACATACCGGAACAGGATCCACAGGTTGGGCAGGCGGAACGTTCGTACTCAGCAACTTTCTCATCGCTGGCGGAATCGTCCACTCCGATAACCATAGCATCGACTAAATCTAGCTTATGATCGGCCAACTTGGTTTTGCCAGCTTCCATAGGGCCGCCGGAAACAAAGACAACCGGAATGTTTAGGCGCATAGCGGCCATAAACATGCCTGGGGTGATTTTGTCGCAGTTAGAGATACACACCAGCGCGTCGGCGCAGTGAGCATTGACCATATATTCAACCGAATCGGCAATCACATCTCGGGAAGGTAGAGAATAGAGCATTCCGTCGTGGCCCATGGCAATGCCGTCGTCGACAGCAATAGTATGAAACTCACGGGCAATACCGCCGGCCTCAGCAATCTCAGCGGCGACTAGATCACCCATATCTTTAAGATGCACATGACCGGGTACAAACTGCGTATAGCTGTTCGCGATGGCGATCATTGGCTTATCAAAATCGTCGTCTTTCATTCCCGTGGCACGCCAAAGCGCACGAGCGCCAGCCATGTTTCGACCTTGGGTGGTAGTGTGGGAGCGATATTTGGGCATTATTAATCTCTTGTGTTAAAAATTGACGAGAGCAGGATAACAGCTCGTTAAATAGCTTTGCTAAAAATTCGTGAATTACGCTGATAATTGTACAGTGACTGTTTTTGTGCAGGTAAATCAGCGATCTGTGCTTCTATAAAACCCTTCTCTAAGAACCAATGGGACGCCTGAGTGGTGAGAGCAAACAATGTGGACATGCCCTGACTTTTCCCGTCAGCCTCGATGTTCGCTAGCAGACGTCCAGCGATACCCTGATCGTGAAACTCGGGATGAGTTGCCACACAGGCTAGCTCGCCGCTTGACTGATCCATGGTTGGATACAGTGCCGCACAGCCAAGCAACAGGCCCTCAGGATGTACCACCACCATAAAGCGTGAGATCTCAGTCTCCAGAAGCTCCCTAGAGCGCTTAACCAGAACCTGCTGATCTTCAAGCGGTGAAATCAGATCAAGAATACCGCCCACATCATCAATGGTTGCAGGTCGAATAACCTCTGAATGATCCTTCATGATCAAGGTGCCGCTGCCCTCGCGGGTAAAGAGTTCAGATAAGAGTGCGCCATCTTCAGCACAGCTGACCAGATGCACACGATCGACGCCATTGCGACAGGCCTGATAGGCAGAGGCCAACAAGTTGCGTTCGGCATCATTGGTGCTCTTAGCTTTCAGGGTCGTTACTTCAGGTAAAGAGAGACTGCGCACCAGATTGCCATTATCCAAAATGCCTCGGGCCTCACTCACTAGAATCAGCTTTTCTGCATTTAGCGCAATCGCCACATGGGTGGCCACGTCTTGATAATTTAGATTAAAGGCTTCACCGGTAGGCGAAAATCCAATCGGCGACGTCAGTACGAGAGATCCCTGGGCAAGCTGTTGCTGAATGGCGTCGGAATCAACACGACGCACTTCCCCGGTACGCTGAAAATCAATACCATCACGCACGCCAACCGGCTTGGCGGTAATAAAGTTGCCGCCAATCACGCTGACTTGGGCGCCGTGCATGGGTGAATTAGGCAGGCCGGTGCTGAGTTCAGATTCGATAATCAGTCGCGTACTACCTACCGCCTCTTTAACACAGAGCATGGCGTCGCTATCTGTCACGCGCAACTGATGTGCAAAGCTCGTCTCGATACCAGACAGCGCAATACGTGTATCTATCTGTGGCCGCGCGCCATGCACCAGTACCAAACGAATGCCTAGGCTCTGTAAAAGCGCAATATCATGGATGGTGCGATGAAAGTTTCCATGGGCAACCGCATCACCGCCAAGGGCGATAACAAAGGTCTTGCCCCTATGAGCATGGATATAGGGCGAAGTCTGCCTGAAGAATTGTACGTAGCTGTCTGTAGTCATGGCGTGATTATAAGCAACCACAGCCAATAAGTTGAGTTAAAAATTATTTGATAGTTGTGGTTTGCCCGACTTGGCGTGTTAAATCGGACTACTATTTAGGAATGGATACCAGTGCAGGAGCAAAAGGATGAACCAGACTAGCGCAAAAGGCCGAGCCCTCGACCTTGGCAGTGCATTAAAAGCCTTAGTTAGTGATGGCTTACTTAACCAGGAAGACGCAAATAACATGGCTGCTGACCACCGTAGTCGGGAAGAAGCCCTCCTTCATCCCCTGCAGTACATTGCCAATAAACAGATTTGTCATGCCCAGACCAAAAATCCCCTTACCCTGGATACCCTAACCCAGTGGTTGGCAAAAAAATCGAAACTGGGATTGGCCAATATAGATCCCCTAAAAATTAATGTGCCCGCGGTGACAGGGGTTATGTCATTTGCCTATGCCCAGCGTTACGGCATTCTCTGTATCGAGGTGCGCCCCCAAGAAATTATTGTAGCCACCATGCAGCCCTTTGATCAGAGCTGGATAGAAAGTCTGGAGCAGACCAGCCGCAGAAGCGTCAGCACTGTGGTGGCGAATCCCGCTGATATCAAAAAATATACCCTAGAGTTTTACGCCTTAGCTAAATCTGTCTTTGGTGCCGGGTCTTCCTCTAGCGGCGGTGCCGGTATCTCAAACTTCGAGCAGCTGTTGGAAGTGGGTAAATTGAAAGACCCAGATGCCCAGGATCAGCATATTGTTAATATCGTCGACTGGTTATTGCAGTACGCCTTTGAACAGCGTGCCAGTGACATTCATCTCGAGCCGCGTCGGGATAAGGGCAAGGTACGTTTTCGTATCGACGGGGTTCTGCATCTGGTGTATGAGCTACCGGACAATGTGATGACCGCCATGACCAGCCGCCTAAAAATACTCGGTCGTATGGATGTGGCCGAGAAACGTCGCCCCCAAGATGGCCGCATTAAAACAGTGGCGCCCAATGCCAGTGAAGTGGAGCTGCGCCTGTCCACCATGCCCACCGCCTTTGGTGAAAAGCTGGTGATGCGAATATTCGATCCCGACGTATTGCTGCGCAATTTTACTCAGCTGGGGCTGGTGGCTGAAGACTTTGAGCGCTGGCAGGCCATGACCAAACGTGCCAATGGTATTGTGCTGGTCACTGGGCCCACGGGTTCAGGTAAAACCACTACCCTCTATTCCACCCTTAAACACCTCGCCGTGGAATCTGTAAACGTAAGCACCATCGAAGACCCGATCGAAATGGTGGTTGATGCCTTTAATCAGAGCCAGATTCAGTCCGCTATCGACTTTGATTTTGCCGCCGGTATTCGCACCCTTATGCGCCAGGACCCAGATATTATTATGGTGGGTGAGATTCGTGATCATGAGACGGCGGAGATGGCCGTGCAAGCAGCCCTCACTGGACATCTGGTGTTGTCCACTCTACATACCAATGATGCGCCCACGGCCATTAGTCGGCTACTGGACCTTGGCTTGCCGACCCATTTACTTAAGGCCACCTTAAACGGTGTTATGGCCCAGCGTTTAGTGCGAACCCTGTGCACAGCCTGCCGCAAAGAGACCGCACCAGATGCAGAAACCTGGACTGAACTCACTCGCCCCTTTACAGTGCCCATGCCAAAAACAATTTATCAGCCTGGGGGCTGTCTTGAATGCCGCAACACAGGTTATGCTGGGCGTCAGGGTGTCTACGAAATTATGCCCCTAACAAATGCACTGCTCAGCGAGATCAGTGCAGATACGGATATTCAACACATTCGCCAGGCAGCGGTTAAACAGGGAATGAAACCGTTGCGTCTTGCTGGTGCCGCAAAAGTCGCAGAAGGAATTACCTCAATAGAGGAGGTAATGCGCGTTACTCCAGAGCTTGGTCGCTAAAAAACCAACCTATGTCCCTGAAAAATGCCCCTGTTCCTCTGTCGTTAACGGCCATACCCCAGGCACCCTGGTTACAGCAACGCCTGGAAAAAGACGCGGTCTTTGCCGAGCAGTTTGCTCTGGTCTGGGGCTGCAGTGATTTTGTCGCCGAGCAATGCAGTGCCAACCCCGCGCTATTTCAGGGGCTTGTTGAAAGTGGCGATTTAGCCCTCAGCTATGACGCCGACACCTACCTTCAGCGCCTTCAGCAACAGCTTATTCAGGGCTCTTCTGAAGAGATCACTGAAGAACAGCTCAGCCATCAGCTCAGAGTATTCCGCCGTCGCGAAATGATTCGTATTGTGTGGCGAGATTTTACCCGCAGTGCGCCGATGCTCGAAACCACCAGAGATGCCACGCTTTTAGCCGAGGCCTGCATTGTTACCGCTCTGGATCTTCTCCACAGTATCAGCTGCGTTCAACTTGGCACCCCAGTGGCCAAATCTGGTGAAGAGCAGCGACTCGTTGTTATTGCCATGGGTAAAATGGGTGCCTATGAGCTGAATATATCTTCGGATATCGATCTGATTTTTGCTTACCCTGAAGCGGGAGAAACTCAGGGCGCTGCCCGCAGTATCTCCAATCAAGAATTCTTTATTCGCCTTGGACAAAAACTGATTGCCGCTCTGGATCGTCACACCGTGGATGGCTTTGTTTTTCGGGTTGATATGCGACTGCGGCCCTACGGTCAGAGTGGCGCCCTGGTGCTTAACTTCGCGGCCCTTGAAGAATATTACCTAACCCAGGGGCGCGACTGGGAGCGCTACGCCATGATTAAGGCGCGAGTGGTGGCTGGTGAGCCAGCCGATGCCCAGTATCTCCATGCCATGTTACGGCCCTTTATCTACCGTAAATACCTGGATTTCGGGTCCATCGAATCTCTGCGGGATTTAAAGCGTGCCATTAATCGTGAAGTGTCGCGAAAAGGTATGCAGGACAATATTAAACTCGGACCCGGCGGTATTCGCGAAGTCGAGTTTATTGCCCAGACATTGCAGCTGATTCGCGGCGGTCGCGATACCCGACTGCAAACCCAGTCTCTGCAGCAGGCTTTAGAATTACTGGCCGACGAGAAAATAATTGCACCGGACGAACAGCAGAGTCTTTGGCAGGCCTACGAATTTCTACGCAATACCGAGCATGCACTACAGGGTATTGCCGATAAACAGACCCAGGAATTACCTCAGGATGCGCTGGGTCAGCAGCGAGTTGCGTTGCTACTCGGCTGTGCAAGCTGGACGGACTTTTACCAGCAGCTGCAAACTCACCGCGATAATGTGCGCAGTAGCTTTGCCGACATTATTTCAGAGGGGCCGACACAGTCTGGTGAATCCAGTGCGAGTGGCGATAATATCTGGCAGCAGAACCCCGATGCCGAGGCTATCTTGGAGCATCTAGAAGAGCTCGGTTATCAGCAGCCCCAGGAAGTGGCCGCGCAGCTGGCGGGATTTTATCAGAGCCGGCTGGTGCAGAATCTTGATGCCTTACCCCGCACCCGTCTCGAAGGGTTGTTGCCCAAGCTGACTCAGGCCTGTGCAGCTCGCGCTGACAACAGCCTGACTCTGGGCAGAACCCTGGGTTTGATTCAGGGGGTTCTACGTCGCAGTGCCTACCTGGCGTTACTCGCCGAAAATCCTCAGGCTCTTGAACAGTTGACGGTGCTCTGTGAGCGTAGCAGTTGGATTGCCGATGAACTGGCGGCCTATCCCGCGTTGCTAGACGAATTACTGGACCCACGTTCCCTGTACACGGCGCCCAATAAGCAGGTGCTTCGGGATCAGCTCCGCCAGCAAATGCTGCGTGTTCCCGACGAAGATCAAGAGCAGCAGATGGAGGCCATCCGTTATTTTTGCCGCTCCTATACATTGCGTGTTGCCGCCTGCGAGCTGATGGATGTGCTGCCTCTGATGCAAGTAAGTGATTACTTAACCTGGATTGCCGACGTGGTTGTTGAGCATGTGGTTAATGTTGCCTGGCAGCAACTAACGGTCACCTATGGCCAGCCTCAGGTGGCTAAAAGCCTTGGTGAGGAGAGAGACAGTCACAATCTAGATACTCCTGCTTTAGATACCCAGACCCCGGGGTTTATTGTCGTGGCATACGGCAAAATGGGTGGTATTGAGCTGGGGTATAAGTCTGATTTGGATTTGGTATTTATCCATAACGCCCAAGCTAATCAGGTTACTGATGGCCCGCGCAGTATTGATAACAGCACATTTTTTATGCGTCTGGGTCAGCGTATTATTCATCTGCTATCCACGCCCACCCATTCCGGCATCGCCTACGAAATTGATATGCGTCTGCGACCCTCGGGGAATTCCGGCATGTTAGTCGCCTCATTAACCGCCTTTGAAAAATACCAGCATCAGGGCGCCTGGACCTGGGAGCATCAAGCCTTGGTTCGCTCTAGGGTGGTTGCCGGGGATCCTAATTTGGCGGCAGACTTCGATAAAGTCAGAGATCAGGTTCTTCGGCAGACAAGAGACACGCAATCTCTGGCCACTGAAGTACAGCAAATGCGCAAAAAAATGCGCAAACATCTAGGTCGGGGCACTAAAGATGGCAAATTCTCCCTCAAGCAAGGCACTGGAGGTATCGTCGATATTGAATTTATGGTTCAATTTGCAGTCTTGGCTTGGTCCCACGACCATCCCTCGCTTACTCGCTGGAGCGACAGCATCCGCATAATAGAGTCATTGGCTCAATGTGGCTTGTTGGAAGAGCAAAACGCCCTCCAGCTGATCGACGCTTACAAGAGCTTCCGCATTGCAGGCCATCGCTTACAGCTACACAATCAGCTGGTGGAAGTAGCTGTGTCGGAGTTTGTTGAGGAAAGGAAAATCGTGGTGGACCAGTGGCATACATTTTTTAGTAACCGATAATTAAAAAGAGGAATAGGTCGATGTCATTTTCGGACCGCGATGGTTTTATCTGGATGGACGGCAAGCTAATTGATTGGCGCGATGCGCAGGTGCATTTTTTAACCTCGTCTCTGCATTATGGCAATGCAGTTTTTGAAGGTATTCGTGCCTACGAAACCGAGCATTCAGGCACATGCATCTTTCGTCTAGAAGACCATATTAAACGTCTGTTTAATTCGGCAAAAATTCTGCATATGAGCCTGCCTTTTACCCAGCAGGAAATCTGCGACGCTCACCGGGAAGTGGTTCGCGCCAATAACCTGGATGCCGCATATATTCGCCCCCTCGTATTTCTGGGCTCCGAAGGTATGGGCCTGCGAGCCGAGGGCCTTAAGATTCATGTGGGTATCGCCGCATGGGACTGGCCTTCTTATATGTCGCCAGAAACCCTAGAGACCGGCCTCAAGGTTCGTACCTCGTCTTACACGAGACATCATGTGAATATCACCATGGTTAAAGCCAAGGCCAGCGGCAACTACATCAACTCGATGCTGGCCCTGCGTGAAGCATTGGATTCCGGTTGTGACGAAGCGATTATGCTCGACCCTGAGGGCTATGTCGCCGAGGGCAGTGCGGAAAATTTCTTTATGGTTCGCGACGGTGTTATTTACACACCAGATCTAACCTCCTGTCTCGACGGACTAACCCGGGACACAGTCTTTAAATTAGCAGCGGATCATGGCATCGAAGTGCGTGAAAAGCGCATCTCCCGCGATGAAGTCTACATCGCTGACGAAGCATTTTTCACCGGTACCGCGGCAGAGATTGTGCCCATCCGTGAATACGACAGTCGCATCATCGGCACCGGCAAACGCGGACCCATTGCGACCACATTGCAGGCAGCCTATTTTGATCTTGTGCGCGGTAAAAATGCTAAGTACCAAAAATGGTTAGCGCCAGTTGCCGAGTAGGTGCATGTTATAAGAAGCCAAGTAGCCTAGTATTAAAAAAGCTATCTAGCTCATTGTCAAAAAAGGCCAAATAGCGGCCTGTGAAAAAATGTAAGACCAACGGAATTATTGTTATGGCGAGTTCTACCTCTAGGGAAGTTGTGAATGTCCTGTGCATGAAATGGGGCACCAAATACTCAGGGGACTATGTGAATACACTGTATTCCATGGTTGCGCGGAATATGACCAGAGACTTTCGCTTTATCTGTTTGACCGAAGATGGATCCGGATTGAACGATAAAGTCGAAGTATTTCCCCTGCCTGAACTGTCCGTCGATCTGGGAGGCCCAGAGCGGGGCTGGAACAAGCTAGCAGTATTTGCAGAGACGCTGTACGACCTCAAAGGTAAGGTGCTCTGTCTCGATCTCGACCTCATTATTACTGGTAGTCTGGACGATCTATTTGATTACCCCGGCGAAGTCATGATTATTAAAGACTGGATTAAAAAAGACGGTACCGGTAATTCATCGGTCTATCGTTTTGAAGTGGGCGCCCATCCAGAGGTGCTTGCCGAGTTTGAAAAATCATTTGCCCAGATCAAAAAGACCCATCGCAACGAGCAGGAATATCTGTCTGCAGCGCTGATGGCAAAAAATGCACTGGTCTACTGGCCCGATCATTGGTGTCGCAGCTTTAAGCGCCACTGCATCAAACCCTTTTCGCTCTTTATTGCCCGTGAAACCGAAATGCCCGCAGACACTCGCGTCCTCGTATTTCACGGTAAGCCTGATCCCCACGAGGCGATTGCCGGTGTGAGCGGAAAATGGTATCGACGCTTCAAGCCTGCCACCTGGGTTAACGACCACTGGCATTGAACCGAAATTAACCCTCAACCGTCAGGAGACTTAGTTGAGTATTACAGGGAACGTAAAGCAGATAATCTGCATTAATTGGGGTACTAAATATGGCCCTAAATATATCAACCGCCTCTATGGCATGGTCGCGCGGAATATCAGTCCGCCCTTTACGCTGACCTGTTTCACCGATCATTCCTCGGGTATTCGCTCCGAGGTCAATGCCGTGCCATTGCCGCCTTTAGACTTTGATCTACCCCTTACCAAAAAAGGTATCTGGCCTAAGTGCCGTGTGTGGAATGAGCAGCTGGCAGACCTGACTGGGCCAGTCTTATTTTTAGATTTAGATCTGGTGATTACCAGTAATCTGGATAGCTTTTTTGAGTATGGCGATCCCGAGGATGTTATTCTCGCACGCAATCCAAGTAATCCCTTAGAGCGATTGGGGCAGACATCGGTGTATCGTTTTCCGGTTGGAAAATTACTGCCGTTACTGGAAAACTTCGCCAAGTCGCCATTAGACATTGCTGAGAAATATAAATACGAACAGCGTTATGTCACTAATTGTGCGCCAGGGGGTATTAAATTTTGGCCGAAGAATTGGGTGCTGCACTTTCGTCAAAAATGCCGCCGAAGTTTTCCGCTAAATTATTTCAAAGTGTCCAAGCTGCATAAAAATGCCAAGATAGTAATATTTCCCGGAGACCTTAATCCGCAGGATGCAATCGATGGGCGCTATCATGAAGAAGAGGCAGTAATGTCTCCCAAAGAACATATCTTGGCGGGACTTCGCGGTCAGCGGCCGCGATCATTATCAGCTCATCTGCGGCACTTTATTTTACCGACGCCCTGGGTTGAGCGTTTCTGGAAAGAATAGTCTGTCATTCATAACAAGACTTTGATAACTTGCTGTCAATCTTCACGGAGTTATCCTCACTCCTCTATTGAGACCCGAGATTTTGAGTCGAATTATTTACAGCGCTATTTTTTATCTGCTGACGCCGATCATCCTGCTACGTTTGCTGTATCGCGGATTAAAGGCGCCGGCCTATAGAAAACGCTGGGCAGAACGATTTGGATTTCCCGTTTATGCCGAGTCGACAACAGATTTTATTTGGTTGCATGCTGTATCGGTGGGAGAGACTCTGGCCGCAGTACCCCTCGTAAAAGCCCTGCAAGAAAAGTACCCCCAGCACCGACTGATGGTGACCTGCATGACCCCCACAGGCTCCGAACGCATTAAAGCGGCCTTTGGAGACTCCGTTGACCACAGCTATATGCCCTACGACACACCGGATGCGGTAGCGCGATTTTTGAATCGCCTGAAGCCCAAAATGTTAATTATTATGGAAACTGAGCTCTGGCCAAATACTATTGCTGCTTGCCAGAGCCGAGATATACCCGTGATATTGGCCAATGGCCGACTGTCCGCGCGCTCGGCGAAGGCTTATCACCGCATCAGCTCTCTGGTCCAGCCTATGCTCTCAGGAATATCGGCAGTTGCGGCCCAGCACAAAGATGATGGAGAGCGGTTTACTCAGCTAGGTCTCCCCCTGTCTGCCCTGGCGGTAACGGGTAACATTAAATTTGATTTGTCTCTAGATCAGGCTGTTCAAGATCGAGCCGCCGCGCTCTCTAAGCAATGGCATTGCGGGAGCAATCGACCTGTGTTTCTGGCAGCCAGCACCCATCGTGGTGAAGATGAAATCATTCTTCAGGCCTTCGGGCAGATTAAACAGCAGATAGACAATGCCTTGCTGGTGTTAGTGCCAAGGCATCCCGAGCGTTTTAATCAGGTGGGAGAGCTCTGTGCCGCAGCAGGATTTACCTTGGCCAGACGTAGTGCTGGCGATAAGGTTGAGGCTGCGGATGTGTTGCTCGGCGACACCATGGGCGAGTTAATGGTATTTTTTGGGGCCTGCGATGTTGCCTTTGTGGGGGGCAGTTTGGTTGCGACTGGCGGACATAATATGATTGAGCCAGCGGCCTGGGGCGTACCTGTATTAACGGGGCCCCACCTGTTTAATTTCACCGAAGCTTCGCAGCTACTGTTAGCGGCTGATGGCATGCTGGTCTGCAATGATGCGGCTGAGTTGGCAGAGCAATGTATAGCGCTACTGGGAAATAAAGAGCGTCGTCAGGAGATGGGAAATGCTGCGCGCCTTGTAGCCGAGGCTAATAGAGGCGCGCTAGATAAACTAATGTCTGTTATTGATCGATTTATTTAGCGCCTTCTGTCTCTCTTTCTGTGTCTCTCTTTCTAAATATCTAGCTCTCAATTTATTTAGCGATAACCAGCTGCGGATCCAACCAGCCATTTAACTGATAGATATCGTCTGGAGCTAGCTGACCGGCCACTTCTTTTAAGCGCATCATTGACAAAATATAGTCATAGCGAGCATTCGCATAGCTGCGGCGGGCCTGATACACAGAGCGTTGTGCTACCAGTACATCAACAATATTTCTTGTCCCTACCTCATAACCGGCCTGAGTCGCCTGGAGCGCACTGTCTGCAGAGGTGATTGACTGCTTGCGCGCTTTTACCCGAGCGGTGTTGGTCAGTACCAGCTGATGTAATGAGCGAGAGGCCTGGATAACATTGCGCTTAGTAGCTGTATAGCCTTCGTTAGAGGCAATAGAGCGCTGCTTAGCCTGACGGCGCTTGGCATCCACTGAACCACCCATCCAAATTGGCATGGTCACTGAAACAACGAATGAATGGCCGTCCTGCTGACTTTCAATAGGGCCGGCGGAACTAATGCCGTCCGTGTAGCTAATGCTATGCGCGTCAGTTTCATAGTAACTGGCCCGACCTGTAATCTTAGGTAGGCGAGCTGCGGCAGCGGCCTTGGCACTGTTATAGGCTGCATCTTTGCCCAGCTCAGCGACTTTTAGCTGAAAGTTATTGCCAATAGCGAAGTCTACCCATTCTTGATTACTGAGTGGCTCGGGATTAGTCGCCATAAAGGTCTCGGTGAGACCCGCTAATGCTTCGTGATCTCGGCCAGTGAGTACTTGCAGGCCTTCAAAGGCAATATTCAATGCACCGCGTGCTTCCAAGCTATTAACCGCAGCATCATCAAACACTGCTTGGGCTTCATGAACATCGGTGACCGGTAACAGGCCAACTTCAAAGCGCTCGCGAGTCTGCTCAAGTTGACGTTGAATCGCACGCTGTTCAGCGCTGCGAGTTTGCAAATTGTCATAGGCGCGCAACACATTAAAGTAGGCTTCGCTAACCCGAATAATTAATGACTGCTGATCGGCGGCAAACTGTGCCTGAGCACTGTCGCTGAGGGCCTTGCCACTTTTAAAGCTGTACCAAGAGGGCATGTCAAAGAAAGCCTGACTCAGGGAGACGCCATAAGTCGTGGTGTCTGTATCAATAAGCCCGGTGATAAGCGAGGGAGGGTTATTGTTAATTTCAGATTCTGTATAGTCGCCAGAAATCGCGAGCTGAGGCAACAGAGCGCCTCGGGCTATATTTTTAGTTTCCCGCTCAGCATTAAAACTGGCCCGTGCGGCGCGAAGAACAGGATCGTTTAGCAGGGCAGACTCATAGATATCATTGAGGGTATCGGCGGTGCTGATCTGAGCCACCAATAAAGCGGTACTGATAGCAAATAATCCTTGTTTGACCAAGCGCATAAAATCTCCGTTAGAATTCTTATTGTCAGTGACGCTCAGTAGTGAGCATCGGTTAAAATTGGCACGTAATCGCGGGACTATAGTCTAGCAGAATTGCCTCTATGTAAAAGTTAAAAGTAAATTTGCCCGACATCCCCCACCTCATTTCCACCAAGCATTACTGCGATGGGAAATCTAGATTTTTAACAAAGGTCCCTAGCACTTTCTCAAGATTAGCTCTTAGCATTGATGAAGCCTTAAAAAAATCCGAATTGTCCGACTTGTCGGCTCGTTGATTCATCTGCAGAATTGACAGCAACCCATGTGCATAGGCATGCAGAGAAATACTATTCAGTGGCGCTGATTCTACATTACCCTGGTGTAGATACTTCGACCTTTGTACCAGCATATCGAAGGCCTTGTTCGCGGATGCCAAGAGTTCAGGGTAATCGGTCTTCTTCATTGGGTAGCTGAACATCAGGTCTATGACATGCTCATTATTTAATCCAAATTCGATGTAAGTCACCCCAGATCTTACAAGGTCATTCGCTGGGTTGTCGGTAGCTTTATTTTTACTCATTTCTGAAGATAAATTGTCAAACCCCAGTGTGGCAACCTCCGCGAGAAGATGCTCCTTAGAATCAAAATGGCGGTAGGGCGCGGTCTGAGATACCTTGGCAATTTTGGCAATGATTCTAAGGCTAATGTTGCCGATACCATTTTCTGATATCCAGTCATAGGCACAAATAATCAATTGTTGTTTTAAATTGCCATGATGATATTGCATATTTTCGCCAGCTAGCCTTTATGTTGACAGTGTAAACTTTAACCTATAATGTGCTCACTGTAAACATCTTTAACCTGAACGCAAAGGGTCCTATGAAAAAAATAACAATAACATTACTCCTATGCTTAACGACGTCTGTTTTTGCGCAGAAATATGTTGATTTACATGTGGTTACTATCACCAAAGAATATGCGGTGAATAAGATGCTGCCTGCTAAGGTTGTCCCAAAAAGGCAATCTATACTGGCATTTGAGGTGCCGGGAAAAGTAAAAAACATTAAAGTTGATATTGGTGACAGAGTAAATAAAGGTCAACTACTGGCTGAAATAGAAGATGCTGAGGCATTGGCGCGCTTAAATGAAGCCCAGGCTAATTTCTTGATGGCTAAAAACACATTTAAGCGATCCCAGGTATTGGATGAAGCCAGTTATGTGTCAGAGCAGCGACTTGAGAATGAAGAGTTTAGAGTTCAAATCGCTAAAGCCCAGTATGAAATCGCAGCGACTAAATTTCAACAAACCAAAATTCTTGCCCCCTATGACGGCATTATTCAAAGCCGTCACTTGGACGAAGGGTCCATTGTCAATCCAAGTGTTCCAGTGTTGGAGATTTTAGATTCTAAAAATGTTGAAGCGAAAGTTTCCCTACCAAAATCTATCATTTCAGAGATGCGCCTAGATCAGAAATATTCTTTCCTTATTGACGATAAAACGTCTGACGCCAGATTAATGAGACTAGCGCCAATGTCATCCAAGGGCTCAAATAACCGATTGGGGATATTTGCATTTGATGAATTTTTCAGTCCCGGCGCTACAGCAAGATTGGTGTTAACCGTCAAAGAATCTAAACCGGGAGCATGGGTTCCTTTAAATGCTTTATCTCAAGCGGAGCAGGGCCTTTGGAATGTGTTTACTCTATCCGATGACAGTACTACCCAGAAAGATTATGTAGAGTTAATCCATATCGAAAAGGCCATGGCCTATGTATCTGGCACTTTAAAAACCGGTGACAGGGTGATTGTCGGCGGAGCATCGAAAGTCGCGGAAGGCCAGGCTGTGCGAGATAGCCAATGAAAAAAATTATCGATCTCTACCTCGACCGCCCGAGGCTATTTCTTCTTGCGATGCTATTTATTATTGCCGGTGGACTCCTGTCCTATGATTCACTGCCCCGCCAGGAAAATCCTCAACTAGCAGAGCGCTGGGGCGATATTACAGCTGTTTTACCCGGCGCTACGCCGCAGAGAATGGAAACTCAGGTAGCAGATGTTCTGGAGACACAGCTTCGAGAAGTTGACGAAATCAAAATCATTGAGTCTAACTCTTCAACTGGCATTGTCAGAGTGGGAATAGAGTTCAAAGAAGCCATAGGCAAAGGTGAAACAGATGAAGTTTGGGCCAAGATTCAGGATAAGTTGAATGAGAGCACTGCGTTAATTCCCCCTGGAACTGCTGTCCGTCTCAGTCATAGCGGCCCACCAACAACAGTACTGTTTGCTCTGCAGTGGCAGGGCAGTGGCGATCCCCAGCCGGTTATCCTGTCTCGGTTAGCCAATCAGTTTAAAAGAAAATTAGCCAATATTGTCAATTCAGAACAGACACTAGTTTTCGGCGATACTAAAGAAGAAATTTTTGTCGGAGCCGATCTGGATTTATTAACTGATGCCGGCATGAATATCCAGTCAATCGCCACGGCAATCGACCGCTATGACAGCAAGAGGGCCATAGGTAATATTGTTGGGCAGGGCTCTGAATTTAGAATAAAAGCCCAAGACAACATTACATTAGTTAACGACTTAAGAAAGCTACCCTTAAAAACACTGGATGCGTATCAAATTATCAGACTTGAGGATGTGGCAACGGTAGAAAAATTACCAATCGACCCGCCCATTGAGATTGTTAGCTATAACGGAAAACCCTCAGTATTTGTTGATGTGCGAGGCAAGTTTTCTCAAAGAACAGACCTGTATTCCGAAGCAGTGCTGCGCGTTGCTGATGCGTTTAAAGCGGGCCTGCCTGATGAAATCGGCCTAGAGGTCATCTATAACGAATCTGATTATGTCGAAGAAAAGTTTTCTTTTCTGATGCAAAGTATTCTGCTGGCCACTTTTATCGTGCTGTTTTTAAGTTATCTGCTACTGGGTCCTCGCTCTGCTGTTATCGTAAGCGCTGTGGTGCCACTCACTATTTTATTGGTTCTTATAGGCTGCACTATTTTAGATGTGCCACTGCATCAGACGTCTGTGACAGGCATTATTTTGTCGCTGGGCTTGTTAATCGATAATTCAATCATTGTTGTTGAAGATTACAGATATCGTAAATCTCTAAATTTAGTCAATAGACAGGCTATTTACGCCTCAATCAAGCACCTCTCACTGCCATTGTTAGCGGCTACGGTCACAACGGGATTAGCCTTTATGCCTATGGCGGCGGGTAAAGGCGCAAGTCCTGAATTTGTCGGTGATATGGCCATTACCATTATATTAGCGGTAACCTCATCGTTATTTTTGGCACTGACTGTGGTTCCTGTGTTGTTAAAAACAATGGAAGACTCCAATTTCTTGAATTTGAATAAGTCTAAAAATATTGGATTTAGCCATGCTGGAATGCGCACCAAATACAGAAACTTTTTGGCCTGGGCATTCTTTAAGCCAAGTCGAGCGTTGGCCCTGTCTTTAACTCTGCCAATACTGGGTTTTGTGTCAGCCGGCTTTTTAGACACAGATTTTTTCCCAAATCAGGGCAAGAATATGTTTAGGGTAGATGTGGAACTTGATGCCAATGCGTCTATTTATACCACTAATGAGAGGGTTAGCAGTATTCGAGATCAGGTCATGCTGGAAAGCTATATCGAAACTGATATGTGGTGGGTTGGGCGCCGTCTGCCGCGGCTCCTATATAACGTCATTGGCGGGTCTTCGGGTGAGGGTTCGGACAATCTGGCGACAGGCGTATTCTTCACGTCCTCGTACAGAGAAATGGAATCAAGTCTGACTGATTTGGCCAAGCGCCTGGAAAAGGATCATGCAGATGTAAGAGTTAGGGTCAGTAAGTTTACCAATGGCCCCCCGGTTGAGTTTCCAGTGGTTATCGCCATTTTTGGTGAGGACAACCAGATTTTAAAATCTCTGGGAGAAAAGTTGAAAGCCATTTTGGCTAAGTCTCCACAGGTGAGTGATGTATTGGCAGACCAGTCGGCCAGCGTCACTGGATTGCAAATTAACTTCGATGAAGTGAATTTGGCCTTTTCGTCTAAATCATCGAAGGAGATTATTGGTGAGATTTCATCATCGACAAGAGGGCTTTATGTTGGCTCTATGCTCGATGGCAATAAAGAGATTCCCATACGCATCAAAAATAAAAATCGTGAATCATCAGAAATCAATCAGGCGGCATTTATAGCCATCAATAGTGCTGAGGGGTTTGATTATGTGGAGAGTTTTTCTGATATTTCATACACCAGTGAAATTAACCAAATCAATCGCTATCAGGGGTCTAGAAATAACGCTGTAAAGGCATCGGTGTATCCCGGAACATTAGGGTCCAATGTGTTGACCGACGTGGCAGATGAGCTGCAAGCGTTCGAAGACTCGCTACCCACAGGTTACAGCCTTAGGCAATTCGGTGAGTCTGACGAAAGAGCGGAATCCTTTGGGCAAATATTTAGTAGCTTTTTCTTTTTTATGGGTTTAATCGTGGTCGCCCTGGTGATGATATTAAATAGTTTTCGCCAGGCGGGTATTATTTTACTCGTGGGTACCCTGTGTATTGGCCTTGGATTTTTAGGCATGTTTGTCGGCTTGCAAAACTTTGGCTTTATTGGTCTGGTGGGTATTGTTGGCCTGGCAGGATTAGCCATTAATGACTCTATCGTTGTTCTGTCACATCTCAATGAGGATGCTGGAGCGGGCCAGATTTCCAAAGATAATCTAATTGAGACAACCATTAGGTCAACTCGCCATATTTTGACCACCTCTGTGACAACGATGGGCGGCTTGCTGCCGCTGCTATTTGACAAGTTTTTTGAAAGCTTAGCCTGGGCGATGTGTTTTGGCGTGATGGGGTCTGCTCTACTTGCATTACTACTTATTCCCTCTATGTTTTGCTTTTTGGGCAAAGTTCGTCAATAAACTAACCCTCATTTTAGTTGCAGAATGACATTTCCTTTCTGTCATAAGCTTTGGTGGTTTAGGCGCTAAAGTTTATTGCTACTCGATTGCTGAAAAGACCCAGCGCCTCAAAAAGCCTTGATCTCTGTAAAATTAAATAACCCACTGACGCCTAATTCCAGATAAAATTCATAACATGATTAAACGACATCGCTTTGGTGCTCAGGATTACCGCATAGAATCTCGTGAAACGGTCTTTCAGGGCTTTTTCCGTATTACTCGCATGGTGGTCAGCCATCGCCTGTTTGGTGGTGGCTGGAGCGCGCCATTAAAACGAGAGTTGTTCCAGCGCGGCGATGCTGTGGGCGTGCTGCTCTATGACCCCAAAAATGGCTTAGTCGGTCTGGTGGAACAGTTTCGTCTGGGGGCCCTGAAAGATCAGTTTGGCCCCTGGCAGTATGAGGTAGTGGCAGGCATGATCGGGCCTGATGAGACCCCCGCTGAGGTTGGTATAAGAGAATGTCAGGAAGAAGCCGGGCTAAAGGTGGAAAATTTGATTCCCATCTGCGACTATCTGGTCAGCGCCGGTGGCAGCGATGAAAAAATGCATATGTACTGTGGTCTGGTTGATCTACAGGGCCGCGAGGGAGTCTTTGGCCTAGATACTGAGGGCGAAGATATTCTTTTGCAGGTATGGCCCTACAAAGAGACAATGCAGGCTCAATCTGAAGGTCTATTGAATAGCGCCGCATTGACCATAGCCCTGATGTGGCTTCAGTTAAACCACCAAAAATTGACTAACAGTACTCAAATTAAGAGCTAAGCTAAAAGTAGTCAATTGAAATAGTTAACCAGATCACGCAGAGGAAATAGACAGTTTGTCAGTATTCGAAACCCGCAAACGCAATCTCGATTTAATGCGCTTACATGAAGAATGTGAGCGCAACTACCAGCGCCTGCAGCTGGCTATGCCAGATTCAAGAATACTGGGCGCCTCTACTCGGCTGCACTACCGAGACCAGCCACAGAACGGGATGCGCGTAGAGATAATAGAGGTGACCAAATACACCAGTACATTGCTGATTGTGGCAGATAATACGGGCCCTGAATGGTTGCCCGAGATCGAGATAAAAGTGCGTGTGTATCGAGATGCCCGTATGGCAGAAGTCATTGAATGGTGCAGTGACAGGACAATCCCCTGGGCACTGTCTGAACAAAAGGGCATGCAGGCACGAGATGAAAAGTGGCAGTGGAACATGTTTTTAAGCGAGCTGCTGTCTCAGGGGCTGCGTCACGGCATCACAGAATTGGAAGTTTAATTAGTAATGACAGTGGTTCGACTCACACAGATTACAGACCTTCACCTTGGATCAGACAGTGACTCAATGTTGGGTGGTGTGCGTACATTAGAAAGCTTTCAATGCGTATTACAGGCAGTTGAGCAGCAGGGTCGCGGTACAGACCTACTGTTACTAACCGGAGATCTGGCCGGTGACTGTGAACCCGAAGCCTATCAATTACTTAATAAAACCCTTGTTGAGCATCATAAGCAGGCGATCTGGTTGCCGGGCAACCACGACGATTTCGATGTGATGGCCGCTAACTTGGTGGATTATCCTCCAGTGCAGAGCCATAAAATGGGTAGCTGGGCCGTACTGACTCTCGATAGCTCGCAGCCGAATAAACCCGGCGGACATATTTCAGATAAGCAGTTGGCGCAGGTTAAACAGGGCCTGGAAAGCCTGGCAGATAAGTATGTGCTGTTGGCCATGCACCACAGTCCGGTCAATGTCGGCTGCGCCTGGTTAGATCAGCAACAAATTGATAACCAGCAGCAGCTTTATACGCTATTACAGGTCCATGGTAAGGTTAAAGCTGTTATCACGGGTCATGTGCATCAGCAGTTCGATGGCGTCTGGGGCGATCTACCACTCTATTCTGCTCCCTCAAGTTGTGTTCAATTTAAGCAGTACAGCCATGATTTTGCCCTGTCCGACCAGCCTCCCGGTTATCGCTGGCTCGATCTTCATCAGGACGGCACTGTCGACACCGGGGTTGAATTTTTACATGAGTCCACGCAAATCCCCGACCTTGACTGCGCGCGCTATTAGAAGGCTGACAAGCGCTTATTCTTGGCTATAATAGGCCCTGATTTTCAGGTTAGCTCAGTATGCCTACACTGCTATATTTACACGGGTTTAACAGCTCACCCCAATCTAAAAAGGCACTGCAAACCCAGTCTTGGTTTGTCCAGCATGCCCCTGAAATAACATTTATCTGCCCGCCACTGCCACCCTATGCCAATAGCGCCATGGCGATGTTGGCCGGGTTGATAGAAGACTGCGCGGAGCAGCCGATTTATGTCATGGGCAGCTCTATGGGCGGTTTTTTTGCGACCTGTTTAAGCGAACGTTATAACCTGCGGGCGGTGCTTATTAATCCTGCGGTAAGCCCGGGCAGAGGGTTGGATAAGTGGCTTGGTGAAAACGAGAATTATAGTACCGGCGAGAAATGGACGTTTGCGCCTCGGCATATAGATGAGTACATAAAGTTAGATCCAGATAGCCTAGACATTAAAAATAATTATCATGTGCTATTGCAAAGCGGTGACCAAGTGCTTGATTATCGCGATGCACAGATACGCTATCAGGGATGCAGTATTGTTACCGAAGAGGGTGGCGATCACAGTTTTATACATTACGAGCAGCATCTGGCGGACATCCACCAGTTTCTGACGTCAACGCAGGTTTAATCACATTGAATAATAAGAGCGAATGAGCAACTACAACGCAAAAGATATTGAAGTCCTAACAGGCCTGGATCCAGTTCGAAAAAGACCGGGCATGTACACCGACACTACTCGGCCCAATCATTTGGCCCAGGAAGTGATTGATAACAGTGTCGATGAAGCGCTGGCCGGCCACGCCAGTCGTGTCGAAGTGACGCTGCACAAAGATGGCTCATTGTCGGTCTGTGATGATGGTCGCGGTATGCCGGTGGACATCCATCCCGAGCAGGGCATCCCCGGGGTCGAAGTCATACTCTCGACCCTCCATGCGGGCGGTAAGTTTTCCAATGACAACTACCAGTTTTCAGGGGGTTTGCACGGTGTGGGGGTGTCGGTAGTCAACGCGCTGTCGACCAAGATGGAAGTCACGGTCAAACGTGGCGGCCAGGTGCATCAAATTTTCTTTGCCGACGGCTATAAAACCTCTGACCTTCAGGTGATTGATACCTGCGGGCAGCGCAACACGGGTACCATTTTGCGCTTTTGGCCGAACGCCAGTTACTTTGATTCCAACAAATTTTCGGTGAGTCGACTGCGCCATGTGCTGCGGGCCAAAGCCGTGCTCTGCGGCGGCTTAACCGTCAGCTTCTACAATGAGAATACCAATGAAAATGAAGAATGGTATTACGAAGATGGCCTAAAAGATTATCTGGCCGGTGCGCTGCATGGCTGGGAAGTACTGCCAGCAGAACCCTTTATAGGCACATTTGCCTCCTCTAATGAGGCGGTGGACTGGGCTGTACAATGGATGCCCGAGGGCGGCGAGCTAGTTCAGGAGAGTTATGTAAACCTGATTCCGACCCCCCAGGGCGGCACCCATGCCAATGGTCTGCGTACGGGTCTTCTCGATGCCATGCGTGAGTTTTGTGAATTTAGAAATTTGCTGCCAAGAGGCATTAAATTAACTCCCGATGATATTTGGGATCGCTGTAGTTTTGTGCTGTCCTGTAAGCTTGCCGATCCACAGTTTTCTGGCCAGACCAAAGATCGCCTGTCCTCCAGAGAAGTGGCAGCCTTTGTTTCTGGAGTGGTCAAAGATTCCTTTAGCCTGTGGCTAAACCAGCACACAGAAGAGGCCGAGAAACTGGCCGACCTATGTATTTTTGCGGCTCAGCGTCGTATGCGCGCGAGCAAAAAAGTGGTGCGTAAAAAAATCACTCAGGGCCCGGCACTGCCAGGCAAACTGGCCGACTGTTCCAGCGGCGAACCTGAGCGCTGTGAGATATTCTTAGTAGAGGGTGACTCGGCAGGGGGCTCCGCCAAACAGGCGCGCAACCGCGAAAATCAGGCGATTATGCCCCTGCGAGGTAAGATTCTTAATACCTGGGAAGTGGATTCCCAAGAGATTCTCGGTTCCCAAGAAGTTCATGATATCTCTGTTGCTCTGGGTGTAGATCCGGCGTTGGAAGACGTCGACTCACTGCGTTATCACAAGGTTTGTATTCTTGCCGATGCGGATTCCGATGGACTGCATATTGCCACCTTGCTCTGTGCACTGTTTGTTCGTCATTTCCGCCCCTTAGTGGCCAAGGGTCATATCTATGTGGCCATGCCGCCGCTGTTTAGAATCGATGTGGGCAAAGATGTTTATTACGCCCTAGATGATGCCGAGCGCCAGGGTATTCTGGATCGAATTCAGGCCGAGGGTAAGCGCGGCAAGGTCAATGTCCAGCGCTTTAAAGGTCTGGGTGAGATGAATCCACTCCAACTGCGCGAAACCACCATGGATCCAGATACCAGACGCCTGGTTCAGCTAACCCTTGAACCCGGCGATGAAACCAACAGTATTATGGATATGTTACTGGCCAAAAAACGTGCCTCAGATCGACGCGCCTGGCTAGAGAGCAAAGGCAACTTAGCCGATTCAGCCAACCTATAAACCGTATTTAATACAGGAATCACGATGAGCGATATCATCACCTTTAATGACCAGGGCGTCGAGAGTAGACCACTCAGTGACTATGCCGAGCAGGCGTATCTGGATTACTCCATGTACGTTATCCTCGATCGCGCCCTGCCGCACATTGGCGATGGCCTCAAACCAGTGCAGCGACGCATTGTCTATGCCATGAGCGAGCTAGGTCTAAAAGCCAGCGCCAAATATAAAAAGTCTGCCCGTACTGTCGGCGATGTAATTGGTAAATTCCATCCCCATGGTGACAGTGCCGCCTACGAAGCCATGGTGTTGATGGCTCAGCCGTTTTCCTATCGCTATCCACTGGTTGATGGTCAGGGTAACTGGGGCTCGGCGGACGATCCAAAATCTTTCGCAGCCATGCGATACACCGAATCCAAGCTTTCCAAGTATGCCGATGTTCTGCTTTCAGAGCTGGGACAGGGCACCGCTAACTGGCGCCCCAACTTCGATGCCACCATGGACGAGCCAGAAATTCTGCCGGCACGGGTGCCCAATGTGCTGCTCAATGGCACCACCGGCATTGCGGTGGGCATGGCGACAGATATTCCGCCCCACAATCTCAATGAGGTGGTTAGCGCCTGTCTGCATTTGCTGGATAATCCAAAAGCCACAGTCCCTGACCTGATGAATTACATCAAAGCGCCGGACTTCCCCACTGAAGGGGAAATAATTACCAGTCAGGCGGATATTCTAAATACCTATGAGACGGGCCGTGGCTCGGTAAAAATGCGTGCCATCTGGAATAAAGAAGACGGTGATATTATTGTTACTGCCTTACCCTTCCAGGCTTCGGGTTCTAAAATTCTTGAGCAGATAGCCGCGCAGATGCGCAACAAAAAGCTGCCAATGGTTGAAGATTTGCGCGACGAATCCGACCATGAAAACCCAACGCGTCTGATTATCACCCCGCGCTCAAATCGCATTGATATCGAAGCCTTAATGGACCATCTGTTTGCGACCACAGATCTCGAGCGCAGCTACAGAATCAATATGAATATTATTGGTATTGATGGCCGGCCCTCAGTGATGAACCTGTTGCAGGTTCTAAAACAATGGTTGGTGTTCCGGACCGATGTGACCCGTCGTCGCCTCGACTACCGGTTACAGAAAGTCGAAAAACGATTGCACCTATTAGACGGTTTGTTGACCGCCTTTTTAAATATCGACGAAGTGATTCATATTATCCGCACCGAAGATGAACCCAAGCCAGCATTAATCGCACGCTTTGGTCTATCGGACACCCAAGCGGAATATATTCTCGACACAAAGCTGCGACAGTTAGCGCGCTTAGAAGAATTTAAAATCCGCAGCGAGCAGGATGAGCTAGCCAAAGAAAAAGCCGCACTGGAATTACTCTTGGGTTCCGAAGCGCGCCTTAAAACACTGGTTAAAAATGAACTAAAAGAGACCGCCGAAGAATATGGCGACGATCGCCGCTCGCCCCTAAGAGAGCGCGGGGAAGCTCAGGCCTTTAATGAAAAAGACTTGCTTACTGCAGAGCCCATTACTGCGGTGCTGTCTGACAAAGGTTGGTTGCGTGCAGCCAAGGGTCATGAGATTGACCCCACAAGTCTAAGCTATAAGTCGGGCGATAAGTTTCTCGCCGCGGCTCTTGGGCGCAGTAATCAAAATGTATTCTTACAGGATACCAGCGGACGTTTTTACGCATTGCCAGGCCACACATTGCCCTCGGCACGGGGTCAGGGCGAACCGGCTACCGGGCGCCTCAATCTACCCTCTGGAGCACTATTTACCGATGTTCTGATGGGCGAAGATGATCAGAAGATACTGCTTGGCACCGATGCGGGCTATGGCTTTATTGCCAAGATTGGCGATCTGTATACCAAGAACAAAGCGGGTAAAGCCGTGGTATCGATTCCCAAAGGCGGTCGAATTTTAAATCCGAAAATGGTCAATGATACCGAAGCTCTAATTGCTGCGGTGAGTAACGAGGGTCGCATGCTGGTGTTCCCGATTGCCGACCTGCCAGAACTGGCTAGGGGTAAAGGCAATAAGATTCTTAATATTCCGGGATCACGTTTGCAGAGTCGCGAAGAGTTTGTGATTGATTATGCGATTATTCCTCAAGGCAGCTCATTGGTGGTTCATTCGGGTAAACGCTATCTGGTAATGAAGGGCACAGACCTCGAGCATTATCGTGGTGAGCGCGGACGCCGTGGACACAAACTGCCTAGGGGCTTCCAGAAAGTCGACAAGCTGGAGATACAGGGGGCCTAGCATGGCTCTTGAGTAGGGCTCTTTAGTAGGGCTCTTAAGTAGAGACCGCTAGCACATACATCTGCAACAAATAAAAAAGGGCTCAGAGTTTTCTGGGCCCTTTTTTTATCAATTATCTAGGCTAAATTTCTGCCCTTCAACCTTAGAAAAACCGCCATTCATAGACTACGCTTAAGAGAATGCCTGAGGCCTTAATACATACTGCACTATCTATGGCCATCAGGCCCTACTTCAGCATATTAAAAGGAATTAACTATGGGTGAGAATTTAGAAGTAATACAGGAGCTGGTAATGCTCTACGGCATCAAAATACTAATGGCACTGTTGATATTTGTGATTGGTAAGTGGGTGGTTAAGAAAATTGCCAAGGTTGTTGAAAACCTAATGAGCAAAAACAATGTCGATCCGGCCATTCAGAATTTTGTCGGCAGTCTAGTGTACTGGGCGCTGTTGATCTTCGTGTCTATTGCCGCGTTGGGACAGCTGGGCATTCAAACTGCCTCCTTTGTCGCCATTGTAGGTGCCGCAGGTCTTGCTGTTGGTTTAGCACTTCAGGGGTCTCTGGCAAACTTTGCTGCCGGTGTACTGATTCTTATTTTTCGGCCTTTTAAAGTCGGAGACTTTATTGAGATTGCGGGTGTATCTGGTGTGGTACAAAATATTCAAATCTTTACCACTGAATTAAATTCTCCCGATAATAAAAAAATCATAGTGCCAAATGGCGGTGTCATCAGTGGCAACATTGTCAATTATTCAGCCAATGATACCCGTCGTGTCGATCTGGTATTTGGTGTGGGATATGGCGATGATATTGATGCCGCTAAAGCGGTACTGGAAAAAGTAGTGGCCAATAATGCTCAGGTATTAGAGTTTCCCGAAACCACCATTGCAGTGGTTGAACTTGCCGATAGCAGCGTAAATTTAGTCTGTCGTCCCTGGGTGAAAACTGCGGATTACTGGACCGCTTATTTTGAAATTACCGAGGCGGCGAAAAAAGCATTGGATAGCGCAGGTATTTCCATTCCCTACCCACAGCGCGACATACATGTTCACAACGTAGAAAACACAGCCACATAATTAACCAAGTAGGAGAAGTATTATGGGATTTTTATCATGGATCATATTGGGACTGCTGGCCGGCGTACTGGCTAAATATATTATGCCGGGTAAAGATGGCGGCGGACTGGTTATTACCGCATTACTGGGTATAGCCGGTGCCTTTGTCGGCGGCTGGCTGGGCTCGTTTGTTGGCCTGGGCAGTACCGGTGAATTCAGTATTGGCAGCTTGATCACTGCCGTTGTTGGTGCCCTAGCATTACTGTTTATCTATAACGCAGTTAGAAAATAAACATCGGCCCTGTTCACTGCTGGGTTCAAACTCAGCAGTGAACAGGTCCTATTTTAAATGACTAAACGGGTTTATTTATTGCCCAGTAAGTGAAAACCTTTTAATAAGTTAACGGCTTCATAAAGTTGATTGTCACCGCTGAGGTCTTCGGCGGGTAATTCGGTTTTGCTCTCTGTCCCTTCCTCAGAACTATCGACAGTATTCAGATGTCCTTCCAGATCAGCTTCACGGGTGGTATCGCGCACTTTATAGGGGCGTATTTCTGCACGGGGAACCAACATGTCTGGAACTATACCCTCGGCCTGAATAGAGCGGCCGTTGGGCGTAAAGTAACGTGCTGTGGTCAACTTAACGGCCCGGCCGTCACCCAGAGGAATAACGGTTTGCACCGAGCCCTTACCAAAGCTTTGGGTGCCGATAACGGCAGCCCGTTTATGGTCTTGAAGTGCACCGGCAACAATTTCTGAGGCAGAGGCACTGCCGCCATTAATGAGCACGACCATGGGCACTCCCTCGAGAATATCCCCAGCCTCAGCCTCAAAACTATGATTTGCGCTAGGTAGACGACCCTCGGTGTAGACCACTGTGCCGCCGTCAATTAGGGCACCGGCCATTTCAACGGATGCGGGGACTAGCCCGCCGGGATTATTGCGTAGATCAAGCACCAACCCCTTTATGGGGAACTCAGCTTCTGCCTTAAGCTTTTCGACGGTCTCAATAAAATCAGCGCCGGATTTACGCTGGAACTGAGATACGCGGACATAGCCATAACCTGGCTCAAGAAATCGGCTGCGCACCGAGCTGAGCTGAATGGTGTCGCGGACCACATCAAATTCTAAGGGGCCATCCTGACCTTCGCGGTAGACGGTTAACTTAATGCTGGTGCCTTTCTCGCCTCGGAGTTTGTCGATGGCTTTCTGTACACCCATACCACGCACAGGTGCGTCATTCATTTCAACGATAAGATCGCCCGCTTCGATGCCAGCGTTTGCCGCAGGAGTATCATCGATGGGAGAGATTACTTTTATCAAACCGTTCTCGCCCCCTACCTCAAGCCCAAGACCGCTGTACTCGCCGTTGGCACTTTCTTGGAGGTCGCTATAATGCTCTGTGTCTAGGTAGACCGAATGGGGGTCTAGCTCTAAGAGCAGGCCAGCAATAGCATTGTTTAAAAGTTCGCTGTCGCTCACTTCCTCTACATAGCCGAGGCGAATTTGCTCAAACACCTGAGTGAAAAGGCGTAATTCCCGAAGGGGTAAACGAGATTCGTCGCTGGACTGTTGTTCTGTGTCTAGACTGACAGTTTCATCGACTGGGTCGTCTGTAACCTCAGAGGCCAGCGATGAGACGGATACAAAGAGTGGGGCGACGAGGCAAAGAATGGGCAGACATGGGCTGAGTATGGTTCGTAACATAAAATAGTTTCCTTATTATTGTCCAAACTGCAGACCTTACTTGGAGTGTAAAAAGCCAGCTTGGTTGCACGCCTGTGCAGGCTATTATTGCTCTTAACGGAGAGTGACCTACGCTAATGGTTTAGCGTTTACCCAGCCAGACTTTGGGGTCAGCAGGCTTACCCTTTTTGCGAATTTCAAAGTACAGGGCGGGTTTGGCGAGTCCGCCAGTGTCTCCAGCGCGAGCCAGTATTTCACTGCTCTGCACCCAGTCACCGGTATCTTTTAACAGCTCCTGGTTATGGGCATAGAGGGTCATATAGCCATCGCCATGGTCCAGAATAATCAGCAGCCCAAAACCTCGCAAGTAGTTTGAAAACACCACGCGACCATTGTGAACTGCATTTACCGCTGTACCGGCACGGGCGCTAATTAACCAGCCTTCCCAGCGCAGTTCGCCACTGCGAGCACTGCCATAGCTATGGGCCACTTTTCCTTTGAGCGGCCACTTAAGCTTACCCTTGCGAGAGGCGAAGGGCTGGTAGTTTTCAGGAAGCTTCATATCGGCTATGGCTTCTTCTACGGCACTCAGTATTTCTTCTAGCTTGCCCCGTTCTTTTTGCAGGGTGCCGAGTTTCTTCTTATCGGTACGCAACGAGGCCTGAAGTTTTTTCAAGGTACCAGAGCGTTGCTTAACCCTGCTACCTAGCTTCTTTTGGCCGCCTTCTAATTCCGCTCGGGATTTGGACAGTTCTACTTTCTGACGGTTAATGCTTTCAATAACCTCAGAGAGAGCATCGACATCGGCCATGTAGTTTTGTATTTTTTCGGTGCGGGCCTGGAGAAAATAACCGTAGTATTTAAAGACTCGGGCCATTTTTTGAGGGTCTTCTTGATTGAGCAATAGTTTGATAGGTTCTTGATTGCCGAGCTTATAGGCGGCGGAGATCTGGTCGACAATAGCGCCGCTCTGCAGGGCAATATTTTCTTCCAAGGCGGTTTCTTGCTTGTTGAGTTTGGAGAGTTTACTCTCGAGACCAGAAATATTTTTACGTAGCTTACGCAGATCACGGCTGATTTTGCCGGCTTCGAGTTCAACTTTTTTTAGGGCGCTCTGTAGGTTACTTTTTTCTTTGTCTCGGGTGGCTAGGCGTTTTTCGAGACTGGTAATTGATTTTTCCAAATCCTTGAGTCGGGCCTGCTGTTTGTCATCAGCAATACTCAGGTTACTGAGGCATAGCAATAAACAGATTGCTACTACAGGCCGTGTCATCTTCATTAGGAAATCAGCGATCGACCAGTCATTTCGGCTGGCTGTGCTAAACCCATAAGGTCGAGCATGGTGGGGGCAATATCTGCCAGTGAGCCGCCATTATGCAGTGATACTTGGCGTGGGCCTGCATAAACCAACGGTACTGGCAGCGTGGTGTGCTGGGTATGTGGCTGGTTGTTAGCGCCATCAAACATTTCTTCTACGTTGCCATGGTCGGCGGTGATCAACACTTCGCCCCCCACTTTTTCTAGGGCGTCAATTATTTGACGGAGGCTGTGGTCTACCGCTTCAACGGCTTTAATTGAGGCCTCGTAATTACCTGTGTGGCCCACCTGATCGCAGTTGGCATAGTTACAGATAATAGTATCGAATTTTCCTGAACCAATGGCTTCCAATAATTTCTCGGTGACTTCTGGAGCGCTCATTTCTGGCATGGCGTCGTAGGTATCAACATTGGGAGAAGGAATTAATACCCGCTCTTCGCCAGGATAGAGTGACTCGCGGCCACCACTAAAGAAGAAAGTAACATGAGCATATTTTTCGGTTTCGGCAATACGCAGCTGCTGCTTGTTTTGGTTGGCCAGATATTCTCCCATGGAGTTAACCAGCTTTTCTGGGGGATAGGCGCAGGGCACATCAATATTGGCTTCGTATTCGGTGGTCATGACAAAGGTCGAAAATTTAACCACGGCCTGGCGCTCGAAACCGGTGAAGGTCTCGTCGACCAACGCATGGGTTATTTCACGGGCGCGATCTGGCCTGAAGTTCATGGAGATCAGTGCATCGCCATCTTCGAGTTTAATCGGCGTCTCGCCTGCAACACAGATACTGGTGCCATGGACAAATTCATCATTCTCGTCCCTGGCGTAAGCGGCCTCAAGGGCGCTGACAGGGTTTGTGGCGGTAAAGGGTGCCACGCCTTCGGTCATTAGCCGGTAAGCCTCCTGCACGCGATCCCAGCGGTTATCCCGGTCCATGGAATAGAAGCGACCAATCACCGAGACAATTTTAGCCACGCCGAGTTTTTCGCAGAGGGCCTGAGTTTTTTGCAACGAGGCTAGCGCGCTGCGCGGTGGGCAGTCACGGCCATCTAATGAGGCGTGGAGGTAAATTTTGCTGGCACCGCGCTTTGCGGCCAGCTCAATCATGGCATTGATATGATCTTCGTGACTGTGCACGCCACCGTCCGACAGCAGGCCCATAATATGAACGGCCTTGCCATTGGCAACGGCTTTATCTACCGCATCACAGAACACTGGATTGGTAAAAAAGTCGCCGTCGGTGATAGCTTTGTTAATACGAGTGAAGTTTTGATACACCACCCGTCCAGCACCCAATGTCATATGGCCCACTTCGGAATTGCCCATCTGACCTTCGGGCAGTCCGACTTCAAGGCCTGAAGTATGAATCAATGTTTTGGGGTTATTGGCCCAGAGTTTTTCCCAGGTTGGTGCATCGGCATTGGCAACAGCATTATGTTGATTGTCGTCGCTATAGCCGAAGCCATCCAGAATAAGCAGTACTAGAGGTTTTCTGAGATCCGTCATGGGTTATCTATGGCCCTGTGTGTAAGTTAATGATTCTAATGACAATGTGTTGCTGGCGCTATTGATTTTCCAATAGCTCCCAGCGCGCATAGCATTCTGCAAGCTGCTTCTGCTCGGCGGCTAACTGATTTTCTACGGCTTCAATGCTAGGTCTATCACCCTGATAGAACCCTGGTTTACTAATTAACTCGGACGTAGCGGCGATCTGGATTTCTATTTTCTCTATCTCTACCGGCAATCCATCGAGCTCACGCTGATCGTTGTAGCTGAGCTTTTTACTGGTCGTCGCGCTCTTGGCCTGGGCCTTCGGTGCTGCTACTTTGGTGGCCTTTTCTGTTTTGCGCTGGCGCAACCAGTCGTCGTATCCGCCGATGTATTGCTCAATGGTGCCAGAGCCGTCGAAGACCAATGTGCTGGTAACCACATTATTGAGAAAGGCTCGGTCGTGACTGACTAAAATAACCGTGCCCTTATAATCAATAAGCAGCTCTTCGAGCAGATCTAAGGTATCGATATCGAGATCGTTAGTGGGTTCGTCGAGTACCAAAATATTGGAGGGCTGAGTAAACAGTTTGGCCAATAAAAGGCGATTACGCTCTCCACCAGATAGGGCTTTTACCGGCTGTCGGCAGCGTTCCGGTGCAAACAAGAAGTCTTGTAGATAGCTGATAACATGACGTTGCTTGCCACCGATCTCGAGCATATCGCGACCGCCAGAGACATTGTCCTGTACGGTTTTTTCTTCATCCAGGGCCGAGCGATACTGATCAAAGTAAGCAATATTAAGGTTGGTGCCTGTCTTAATGCTGCCCTGCTGTGGCGTTAGTTCGCCGAGCAGTAGTTTGATCAATGTGGTTTTACCCACGCCGTTGCGACCAATAAATCCGACCTTATCGCCACGCTGAATCAGGGTAGAGAAATTTTTCACTACCTGTTTGCCGTTATCGAAGGCGAAGCTGACATTGTCGGCTTCGGCAACAATTTTGCCGGACTTTTCTGCTGCCTGAATATCCATACGCGCGGTGCCCAACTGCTTGCGGCGGTCGGCATGTTCTCTGCGCATAGATTCCAGTGCTCGCACACGACCTTCGTTACGGGTGCGGCGCGCCTTAATTCCCTGCCTGATCCAGACCTCTTCTTGAGAGAGGCGTTTATCGAAGAGTGCGTTTTGACGATCTTCAATTTCTAGATTTTCTTCTTTGCGCACCAGATAAGTGCTGTAGTCACAGTTGTAGTCTTGCAACTTGCCTCGATCAATCTCAATAAATCGGTTGGCCAAATTGTCCATAAACCGTCGATCGTGACTAATAAATAATAATGAACCTTCCCACTTGAGTAGGAACTGCTCAACCCACTGAATGGCTTCAATATCCAGGTGGTTGGTGGGCTCGTCTAATAGCAGCAGATCGGGATCACAGACCAACGCTCGGGCCAGTAGAACGCGACGCTTATAGCCACCAGAGAGGCTGGATATATCCACATCGGGGTCGAGTTCCATCTTGGTAATAATAGATTCAACGCGGCTATTAATGTCCCAGCCGTTAACCCGATCAAGTTCGGCCTGACACTCTTCGTAGGCGTTCATGACCTTGGGGCTAGGGTCTACATTGAGCTGCTGAATAAGATGGTGGAATGTTTTGACCAACTCACCCTCAGCGCCCATACCCTGTGCTATTACATCGAAAACAGTACCGCTGGTGTCATGGGGAACCGACTGCTCAAGCTGGGCAACCTTGACGCCGCTAGCGCGCTTGATTGAACCTTCGTCCGGGGTAATCTGTCCGGTGATTATCTTCATCAGGGTCGATTTACCCGCACCATTTCTACCAATCAGGCAGACGCGCTCATTGGGCTCAATAACGAGATCGAGATGATCAATCAGTGGCGGTTGGCCATAACTTAGAAAAACGTCTTGCAGTGTTACTAGGGGCATTTATTTACCTGGGCCAAATGGCTTGGACATAAGAATTAATTTGGGTAGCAAGGTCATTGAACCCAAGAGGGCTGCTGTCATGGCTAGACCAGTGAGCAGTCCGAAGTAAACCGACGGAATAAAGTTAGACAGAGCCAGAATCGAAAAGCCGATAATAATCGTCATGGCGGTATAGAACAGTGCCTGGCCAATACTGGCATGGGCGCGGTGCATAGAGGCGATATAATTTCCATCGGCCTTAAATTCTCGAGAAAATCGGGTGAGGTAATGAATTGCATGGTCAACCCCAATACCCACGGTAATCGCGGCAATAGTAATGGTCATCATATCCAGGGGAATTCCGCTAATACCCATTCCACCAAGAACAATTCCTGCGGCTAAAAAGTTAGGCAGTATCGCAATTATAGAGATTTTCAAGGAGCGGAATAGCACCAGAAACATCAGCATAATACCCACAAAAACGGCGCCGAGGGTCAGTATCTGTGAGCGATATAGGCTCTGTAGCATATTGTTGTACAGCACCAGTATGCCGGTAAAACGAATATCTTCCTGGGCGATGCCCACTTCATTCACGGCATAATCGTTGATCTTTTTAAGCAGGTCGGCGCGGCGCAACTCACCACCGGTCTCCATGGCGCGCAACTGAATTCGCGCCTCATCAAGGTCTTCAATCAGGTAGGGGGCCACCATCTGTCGGTAGATATCTGGACCCAGACTCTTGCGCATAAAGGCAATCTCAAAATCGTTGAGCTTGTGGCCGCTGAGATCGCTGGCGACATCGTAAATCTGTACCAGGGAGCTAACCTTGCCGACTTCTGGCTGGGCATCAATAAAGGTCTGCAACTTAGCCAGATCCGCAAGGCCAGTCGACGAGAACCAGTAAGTGTCTTTTAGGGCATCTTCGGCAGGGGCTTCTTCGAAGGATAGTTCATCGCCATAGCCACTATCTTCACCATAACTATCATCTTCGCCATAGCCATCGTAAGAATATTCATCGGCATCCTCGTAGCCAGAATCCTCATAACCATATTCAGCACTCGCTTCAGTGCCATCATCAAAAGCAGTGGTTTCTATGGCGGCAAAGGTGGGTGCCTGAATAATAATATCCAGCGGCGTCGTACCGCCCATAGCGGTGTCGATTATTTCCATGCCCTGATAGATTTCAGTGTCAGCGCGGAAGTAATCAATAAAGCGGTTCTCCACTTCCAATCGAGACACGCCGTAAATAGACAGGGCGGTGAGGGCCGTGGCGATAAGCAGCACGAGGGTGCCGTTATGCTCAGTAAACTGCGAAAATTTGGTGGTGATGGCGGCGGAATTGTCATTTTCACCGGCATTCTTGCCCTTGCCGAACAGCATCATGCCCGCAGGAATAACCACAAAGGTAACCACTAGGGCCAAGCTAATACCCATGGTCATCATCCAGCCGAAATCGATCACCGGGCGAATGTTACTGACCACGAGCGACATAAAGGCAACGATGGTAGTCAGTACGCTATACAGGCAGGGCTTGGCCATGGAAATAACGGTTTCGCTGACTAGCTGATGCTGGGTGGCATCGGGCTTTTGGCTCTGCAATTCCCGATAGCGCACGATCAGATGGATGGTCAGGGCCAGGGTAATGATTAGCAGCAGTGAGACAAAGTTAGATGAAATAACGGTGAGACGCCAATCGATCCAGCTAAGAAACCCAAGGATAGTAATCAGGCAAAAGGTGCAGGTTGCCAGTGGCAATACTACCCAGCGAATCTGGCGGAAAATCAGCGCTAATGTGGCGATAATAAACAGCAGTATGCCGGTGCCAAAAACCACCAGATCACTCTTGATAAAGTCGACCATATCCGCGGTGATCATATCTGGCCCACCGAGAAAGATTGTGGCGTTATCCCGGTAGCCGGTAATGAGCGCCCGCACCTCAGCCACACGCTGGTGATCCTGAGCCGCTTTAATGGTGCGATAATTAAGAAATTCTAAACTCACTGCTTCTAGCTGAACTTGCTGCTCTGGGGTTAAACCCTGGGTGTCACGGACTAGGCGCAGATCGTCCCTTGCGGTGACCAGCTGCAGATAGGTCTCGTCGAGCGCCAGAGTTGCCAGTAAGCCAGTGGTCTGGCCATCGGCGCTGAGAATTACGTCTTTGTAAATTGGGCTATTGAGAAATTCCTGCTTGGCCAACTGCTTATCAACACCCTCACTGAGTAAGGTGTTTAACTCGTCTTTGAGGTCGGCAACAGCAACCATAGGGCTGTAGAGCAACGGCACATCCAGCATGGATAAAATGCCTTCAACACCATCGATAGTAGCCAGGTCCTCACGGAGAGCTTTTAGGGTTTCAAGATTTGTATCATCGAACAGATCGCCGGATTTGGGCGAAAAAGTCACGATCAGAAAATTGTCGCTGCCATAGCGCTGCACCACTTCGCGGAAGAAGTTCAGATCATCGTCATGTTCTAGGGTCAGGGAGTCCGCAGAGGCATCCAACTTAAAGTTCGGTAGGCCAAACGCCATAGCAATGGTGAGGGCAATAACCGCGAATAGCGACGCCATGGGATGGCGCAGCACCGCCTTATCGTATAGATCAAATAATGATGATGTCATCTTAAATGTTGTCTCTGAGCATTATTATTAAACAGTGGGTTTGAGCAGGGCGCTATTATGCGGTTTTGCACGCAAAGTTTATAGGGTAACGCCGATTATTAGCTGAAGATAGATTCGGTGCCGAATGTCGGAAATAGTGGTCCTTAAGTGGCGAATAAGGCGACTAAAGATTGTTTAAATCTCCCCTATAGATGACCCGCCCTAGTGGTTTTCAACTACAATTCCCTCTCCAAACAACCAAGCAGTAAAAACCATGAATGGCGTAATTCTCGACTGTGACAGCCTTGGCCCAGATTCTCTTGATTTGAGTCCTCTCCATAACCTGCCGATTAACTGGACGCTCTACCCAGATTGTTCTGATCAGCAGGTCGCTGAACGCATCACTGATGCGGATATTGTGCTGACTAATAAGGCCATGGTGTCGGCGTTGGCCATCAATCAGGCGCCGCGCCTAAAGTTGATCGCGCTGATGGCGACCGGCACCAATCAGGTGGATCTCGAGGCGGCTCGATTGCAGGATGTTGTGGTGAGTAATGCCATTGGTTATGGCACGGGCTCGGTTGTTCAGCATTGCTGGGCGCTGATTCTTGCGCTGACGACCAAGCTGGAGTCTTACCATGAGACGGCCGTGGGTGGTCGCTGGCAGGAGAGCCGATTCTTTTGTTCGATGGATTTTCCTGTACGCGAGCTGAGCGGCAAGGTGATGGGCATTGTTGGGGCAGGTGAGTTGGGCATGGGTGTGGCCAAAATTGCCGAGGCTTTTGGGATGCAGGTTATTTTTGCTGGGTTGCCGGGTCGCACTCACAGTTCCGGGATTGAGCGTGTGGCCTTTGATACGTTTTTGAGCCGTGCAGATGTGGTCAGCATTCACTGCCCGTTGACGGCGGACACGACAGGTTTAATTGGCGATGCGCAGTTCGCGCTGATGAAAAATACGACTATTGTGATCAACAGTGCCCGTGGCGGTATTGTTAATGAGACGGCCTTGAAGCAGGCCTTGATCAATGGGGATATCGCCGGTGCAGCAACCGATGTATTGACGGTCGAGCCGCCGGTTGAGGGTAATGTACTCTTAGATAAAAGCATTCCCAATCTTATTGTCACGCCTCACTGCGCCTGGGTGGCGCAGGAAGCCAGACAGACATTGATTAATCAACTGGCTGATAATATTGCTGGCTTTCTGGATGGAAAGCCGCGCAATCAAGTCAACTAGCAAGCTATTTAAGACAGAGCCTTATAGCTCGAAATCAGTGCCGAGCTTTTTAGGTGTGAGGATTTTTTTCAGCTTAGGATAATAGGGTAATCCGTCTTTAAATGGCGGGTAGTCTTCCCCCGCAATTAGCGGCTGCAAATAGTCTCGCGCTTTCTGAGTAATGCCAAAGCCATCTTTGGTGATAAATGAGCGCGGCATTTTCTTTTCAATATTGGCCACTTTGCTCAGTGGCGCTTCACCCAGTGCCCAGCTGTATTTTTTGCCGGTACCACGTTCGATGGTCACCATAATGGCGCCTTTGCCTTCGATGGCTTTTTCTACTGCGGCGCGGCCAACGGCATAGGCTTGGTCGACATCAGTTTTCGAGGCTATGTGTCGCGCTGAACGCTGTAAATAATCGGCGAGGGCATAATGGTATTTGTAACCGAGAGAATGTTTGATCATGCTGGCTAAGGTGGGTGCAACGCCACCGAGCTGCTGGTGACCAAAGGCATCTTTATGCAATGAGCCAGAAATTAATGCGCCATCTGCATAGCTGGCGCCTTCTGATGCCACAACAACGCAGTAGCCTTTTTCTTTGATAGTCTCTTCAACTTTGGCGACAAACTGTTCGCGGTTAAAGGGAATTTCCGGAAATATAATAATATGGGGTGCATCCCCAGCTTCCTGTGCGGCGAGTCCGCCGGACGCTGCGATCCAACCTGCGTGACGACCCATGACTTCAAGAATAAATATCTTGGTCGACGAGGCGGCCATAGAGGCAATATCCAGGCTGGCTTCTTTGGTTGATACGGCAACATATTTCGCCACCGAACCAAAACCGGGAGAACAGTCGGTAAAGGGCAGGTCGTTGTCGATGGTTTTGGGAATATGGATGGCTTGAATGGGGTAGCCCATTTTCGCCGACACCTGTGACACCTTAAGGCAGGTATCTGCAGAATCGCCACCACCGTTATAAAAGAAATAACCGATATTGTGTGCTTTAAAAACCTCGACCAGGCGCTCGTATTCAGTGCTGCTCTCTTTGATATCTTTCATCTTGTAACGGCATGAACCGAAGGCGCCACCGGGAGTGTGCTTGAGCGCGGCTACCGCTGAGTTTAATTCTTTGCTGGTATCAATTAGATTTTCTTGCAGGGCGCCAATAATGCCATTTTGGCCGGCATAGAGCGTTCCGATTTTATCTTTATGCTCTCTGCAAGCTTGGATCACGCCGCAAGCTGAGGCATTGATTACGGCTGTAACACCGCCTGATTGTGCATAAAACGCGTTTTTCTTAGTCGCTGAATTCGCCATTATAAAATGCTTTCCTGTCAGTCCATTTTAGAAGACCGCATGGTACTGCTTTAAGGTCTTTGGTAACAGTGGGTTTTGCTAATCAATGGCAATTGAAATTCTTAGCCTCATTTCAAACTGACTGCTATCTAGAGTGCGATTGGTGACGGCGTTGGGCGCACTATGATTGGCCTCATGGGTATATTCTGCGCTGGCCGAAAACCATGCTTTGTGGTCGATTATTGTCCAGGGCCGGCGATAATTAATTTCTAGTTGCTGCTCACGCCCCTGGGGCTGCAAATCAAAAGCGATATTCTCATAGACGACTTGCCGATCTGGGGTGCGTCCGGTGGCTAGCTGTAATTCACCGCGACCACTTTCGATGCGCAATGGCTGTGACAGATAAACAGTGAATTGATCACCACCACGCCATAGGGACTGCGTTTTAAAACCCATTGCCCAGGAACTGCTGGTGATGTTATCGGGAAGCTGCAGTTGGCCAGTTTGGCTCAGTCCACTGTCCGTTTTTCCCGAGTATAGAGCCACCAATCCCTGCCACTGCGGGCTAAGTTGCACATGCCCATTTAGCCCGGCAAAAAAAGTGTCGCTCGAATCAATATTGCCTAGGGCTATGCCGATCTCTGTACCGAGAAAAGTGTCTTCTTCACGGACAAAACCAGTCTGTAGACTCAAACCACTGCGGTCAGATGACACCGCGTATTCCATAACAGCGCCACTGCCTCGATGGGCACTGACTGGCTGATCGTTATCCCAGCTTGCCGTGCCATTGCCATTAAATAGGCCAACACGCAGTTTTCCTGTTGAATCTCCTAAGGGAAGCGCGCCGCCACTGCTCCAGCCGTGGCGGGCAAAACCTAGCCAGGGTGCGGCAAAGCTACTGTCGTTATGGGTGGATGATGGGCTCAGTATTGAGTCCCCATAAACACCAAAGAACCAACCAGGATTGGCATTAATCCCTGCGAATCGCTCAATGCCCTTTGGGTTTTGAAACTGCAGCGCAATATAGTCAGGCTGAACCTGATGCTTGGGAGTGCCGTTATAGTGCTCATCTTGCTGCCAGAGGTCTGGTGCACTGCCGAGGCTGATTTTAGTGCCATTACTCGACTGCTGGCTACTATGACGCAGGGCAGGGACATTAGTCCGCTTGGCTGAAACGGTAACCAAATTATTGGCAGACTGATAAAACGGAAAGCCTAAATTATCAAACAGCGCGACAGTATTGCCGCTTAGAGCATTGGCTAAGCTAGTACCCAACGCGCCGCCGGAAATATTGCTCTGGGCAGCACTTTGCATGCCGCTATCGAGACTATTGCCCGTGGCGACACTTAGACCGCCGACAGGTCTGGTGGCTGCGTCTAAATCCAATAATCCCTGACCATAGATGCTGCTGTCTGCGTAAATACCTGCTTTATTGGCCGTGACTAGCAGGCGATTAGCTAGCTCATAATTGCCGACGCTAGGAAACAGTTCTTTGAGTAACGCCAGTGAGCCACTAACAATGGGCGCTGCGAAGGATGTGCCTATGGCACCCCCATAATAGTCGCGCCCCTCCTCGGCATCTTCTGGGGGCGAAGTCGCGGCCCAGATCACTTCATCGTCGTCATAGATGCCATCGTTATTGGCATCGCCACCGCCTGGTGCGACCAGACAAAAGTCTGCGGCTACGCCACAATGATTGGAATAAAAAGCAATCTCACCGGAGCTATCCACCGCTGCAACGGCTAGCATATGGTCCTGTAGCTCAGGAAATAAATAGGGTATGCCCGGCAGAATTTCGGGGCTGGTAGCATCGACTACAACATCAAATTCATCGACATCGCCCCAGGCATTGCCTGTAGAAATTACAAAGAGAGCGCGATTGCCTCGAGGGGTATTCTGCTGGCGCAGGGCGTCGACCATAGTGCCAAACGCATTTTCGATAGAAGCGGCACTGTAGGCCGTGACCACACCAGAAAAACCGAAACTCATATTAATGATATCAACCTGGCTGGTCATTTCGGTGAAGAGGTTGGCGAAGTAGTTGTCATCGTTAAAGCCGACGGTGGTTTCATCCAGAGGCCTGTAGGGACCAGCACCCGACCCCAGGGGGATTTCGTAGGCGACAATATCAGCGTTATAGGATACGCCATGCATCTTAAAGCCGGTGCCTATGTCACCATCTTTATTGGCGGCGATAACGCCGGCAACCTGGGTGCCATGTTTAACTGCACTGTCGGTACGCGGACTGCTAGTGTTGTAATTTGAACCGGCATATTCGACTTTGTCTCCCGAAGCAGTGGCGAACTCAAAGTGTTCTTCGTAGACGCCGGAATCAATCACACCGACGCTCACGCCCTCGCCCGTCGCACCTCTGGCATAGGCACTCGAGGCATTGATTAATGCCAGACCACCCATGCCGTTATATTCTTCCGTTTCAGCGCTGGAGACTAAACTAGAGAAATCATCGGGATCTTGATCTTGAGCGGCGAAGGATGCATAGGGCGGGCCCGGTTCAATTTCATTGGCTATAGGGGGGGTCACGGTCGGTGTGTTGGGGGATGGGCTGCTGCCACCTCCTCCACCGCAGGCAGAGAGCATAAACACCGTTGCCAGTATCATTATTATTGTGCCGTCGTAACGTCTTAACATCAGGGTGCTCATAATTTGCCTAAGATCGTTGTTATGCTTTTTACCTGTTAACTCTAGTCTATATTGGGGATAATCTCCGGTAAACAGGCGGGTATCAATCTCTCCGAAATTAAAAGGACCTTCATGCATATTCATATTCTCGGTATCTGCGGCACGTTTATGGGCAGTCTTGCTCAGCTGGCTAAGTCGGCCGGACATCAGGTATCCGGTTGTGATGCCAATGTATATCCGCCCATGAGTACTCAGCTTGAGCAGGCGGGCATAAGGCTTATTGAAGGTTTCGATCCACAGCAACTGCAGCCAGCGCCAGATTTAATTGTGGTGGGTAATGCACTGTCTCGGGGTAATCCCTGTGTTGAGTATATGCTCGATCAGCAGCTTCCTTACATTTCTGGCCCCCAGTGGCTGGGTGAACATATTTTGCGAAACAAGCATGTTCTGTCAGTTGCAGGCACCCATGGTAAAACCTCCACGAGTAGCATGCTGGCCAAAATTCTTGATGCTGCCGGATACAATCCTGGGTTTTTGATTGGCGGTGTCCCCCAAGACTTTGGGGTCTCTGCGCGGCTGAGCGAAAGCGATTACTTTGTGGTGGAGGCGGATGAATATGACAGCGCCTTTTTCGATAAGCGCTCAAAGTTTGTGCATTACTTTAGCAATACATTAATTATTAATAATTTGGAATTTGATCACGCCGATATTTTTGAAAACCTAGCGGCGATTCAAAAACAATTCCACCATGCGGTGCGCACCGTACCCAGCACCGGCACAGTTATTTATCCGTCGGCAGATGCCAATATTGCCAAGGTAATTGAGATGGGTTGCTGGAGTGCACAGCAAGCATTTGGATCTGCGTCATCGGACTGGCAGTATCGATTAATGGCCGAAGATGGCTCCAGCTTTGAGGTAATTCATGGTTCTGAGGTTGCCCAGGTAAACTGGCAGCAGAGCGGTCTGCATAATGTGTTAAATGGATTGTCGGCGATTATTGCCGCCCACCAGGTAGGCGTTAGTCTTGAGCAATCTGCTGTGGGCCTGAGTGAATTTGTTGGTGTTAAACGCCGCATGGAAGTGATTTATCAGGATCGAGGCGTGACTGTCTATGATGACTTTGCTCACCATCCAACTGCGATTAAAACCACGCTCCAAGGTCTGCGAGCCAAGGTTGGGCAGGCCAAAATTATTGCGGTGATTGAACCGCGCTCGGCGACCATGAAGTTGGGGATTCATAAAGAAATCCTCAGTGCCTCGGTGAGTCGTGCCGATCAAGTTTACTGGTATCAAAACCCCGGGATTGACTGGGATATTGATGCCGTTGCCAATGCCTGTTCAGTGCCAGCTACTGCCACCGCAGATATTGATCAGCTACTGCAGTTAGTGATCGGTGCGGCAACAGAAGAGTCCCATGTTGTGATCATGAGCAATGGTGGCTTTGAAGGATTTCATGGCTTGTTAACAGAGGGTTTGGCGGCGCGCTAACTTCTCAGCATAAAGGTCACTGGGCCGTCATTGCACAGGCTGACCTGCATGTTGGCCCCAAAGATTCCACTTTCTATATTGACGTCTGGGGCGTAATTGGCCTGAGCCTGGGCTAAAAAATAATCGTAGAGTACTCTGGCTTGTTCAGGGGGTGCGGCGGTTGAAAATCCCGGCCGCAATCCCTTGCTGGTATCTGCGGCTAGGGTGAACTGCGAAATCACCAGAAGACCGCCGCCGACATCATTAAGGGATAGATTCATTTTGCCATCGGCATCAGAAAATAGTCTGTAACTGAGTACCTTCTTTAATAATTGATCGGCTTTGCTCTCATCATCTTCTTTTTGGATACCGAGCAGTAGCATTATGCCCTGATCAATCTTGCCGTTAACCTGATTGTCTATCGCTACTGAGGCGCTAGAGACGCGCTGAATCAAACCCAACATATTAGTGGCTCTCGATACTTATCTGATGAGCAAGTTGCTCAGTGGCGCATAACAGGGCGTCTGTGGTGCCTGGCTCGCTAGAGGAGTGACCGGCATCGGCGATAATCTTTAATTTCGCTTCTGGCCAGGCATTGCTCAGAGCAAATGCCTGATTAACGGGACACACCATATCGTAGCGACCATGGACGATAGTCCCCGGGATATCTTTTAACCGGCGGGCATTATTGACTATCTGGTTGGGTTCGAGAAAGGCTTTGTTAACAAAGAAATGGGCTTCGATACGTGCCATGGCCATGGCCATATGAGGGTTGGCAAAGTGATCCACCAGGGCATCGTTAGCACGCAGTGTGGCGCAGCGACCCTCCCACACAGACCAGGCTTTGGCGGCAGACATGCGCTCAATTTCATTATCGCCGGTAAGTCGAGAATAGTAAGCCGAGAGCATATCGCCCCGTTCTGCTTCGGGAATGATCTGTATATATTGCTGCCAGTAGTCGGGAAAGATGTGGCTGGCGCCATGCTGATAAAACCAGTGAATATCTTCGTCACGGCAAAGAAAAATGCCGCGTAAAATTAGACCCAGTACCAACTCTGGATAAGTCTGGGCGTAGACTAGTCCGAGGGTCGATCCCCAGGACCCGCCAAAAATAACCCAGCGATCAATACCCAATGTTGCGCGAATGGTTTCAATGTCCTCGACCAGCGCCGCGGTATTGTTATCTTCTAAGCGGGCATGGGGTTTGGACTGTCCTGAGCCGCGTTGATCGAAAAGAATAATGCGGTATTTATCCGGATCAAAAAAACAGCGATCAGTCTGTCTTGTGCCGCCACCAGGACCACCGTGAACAAATAACACGGGAATACCCTCGGGGTTGCCCGACTCTTCGACATAGAGAACATGGGGTTCAGTCACCGCTATATTATGGGTGCTGTAGGGGCGAATCGCGGGGAACGCTTTTCTCATTGGTTGTGATTCCTGGGGAAGGTTCAGTCAAGTTAATATAGACAAGATTGCTCAGCGAGACTACTTTAAATCATAGGTAAAAGATTGCCTGCTATTTAATTAGGCTTTTACGTAAGGAATAACTGATGACCGAACAGATTCGCTGTACCTGGCCTGGAGACGACCTGCTATATCAGCAATACCATGACAGTGAATGGGGTGTGCCCTGTCGCGAGGATAAAAAGTTGTTTGAATTTGTGCTGCTGGAGGGTGCTCAGGCGGGGCTGTCATGGATTACGATTTTGCGTAAACGTGACGCCTATCGCAGTGCCTTTGCCGATTTCGATGTCGACAAGGTGGCGACCTTTACCGACCAGGATGTTGAACGCTGTGTGCAGGACGCGGGCATTGTGCGCAATCGATTGAAGATTAACAGCGCGGTTTCAAATGCCAAATTATTTATTGATATTCAAAAAGAGTTTGGTAGTTTTAGTGATTATTTCTGGGGCTATGTGGATCACCAGCCGATTGTTAATCACTGGGCTAGCCACGGAGAGATTCCTGCGACCACGGCGCTGTCTGATTTGATTGCTAAGGATATGAAGAAGCGCGGCTTTAAGTTTTTTGGCTCGACAATTTGCTATGCCTATATGCAGGCGATGGGTGTGGTGAACGATCACACGACCGACTGTTACCGGCACGCTTCCTGTTGCTAGCGAATCACGATTTAGTCAGCCGCCATTTTAGCCAACTACTACCATATCGCGGCCCATATGCTTGGCTTGGTACAGACCATTTTCGGCGGTAGAGAGCAGATCATCAATGCCGGTGCACTTATCAATCGACGCCACACCCACACTCAATGAAATTCTAAGTTTGTCCCCCTGAGCATCCATATCCAGCTCGCTGGCTGCGGCTCTTAGGCGTTCGGCAATATTTACCGCAGCTTCGCAATTGGCGGTTGGCAGTAACACCATAAATTCATTGCCACCCCAGCGGGCGACAATATCTTCACCTCGCAGTGGCTCGCTGAGTACCTGACCTATGGCATAGAGAATGTCGTCCCCTACATCATGACCATAGCGATCGTTAATAAATTTAAAGTTATCCAGGTCGGCCAGCAAGATTGAGAAGGGCTGGTTGATTAGGCGGTACTGCTGGTATTTTTTCTCCAGCCGACCTTCCATATTATTGCGGTTGGGCAGTTGGGTCAGCTGATCCTGATGGGCAATTTGGTCCACTCGCGAGGAGAGATCCTGGTACTTGCTGAGGCTGTCAAAGCGAGAATTGTCCATGGCAACAGCAAAGGCGGACAGAATGGCATAGGCGGATAAAAAGCGTACCACCACGATATCGCTGTAGTTGGGCACCGCAAAGGGCATGGATCCACCGGTCATTATCCAGGTGGACGCGGCAAAAATGCCAATCAACATAAATAGGCTTTGGCGATAGGCAAAGGAACCCACAATCACCGGCACAATTGTTAGGCACCACATCAGTGACGAGGCGTCGGATGCGCCCAGCAATAGAAAGAAGAAGCCAATAAGTAATGTGCCTGCTAGTAGCAAGCGGGCTAGGTTGTGACGATCAAAAATATAGAAGATGCCGAGAGCGACGAGAAGTACGCCGGCAATGGCGAGATAAAAGGTGGCTAGTGCCATCTCGCCCTGACGATAGGAATAAAAGGCGAACATGGTGGCGATTATTTCCTGTGCCATCAATGAGAAGGACAGAAATCCGCCAGTAACTAAATCCTTGTTATCCACTTTCGCCATACTGCGCCTTGGAGACATTATTCACTATTATATTAGATCAAATGTATCACTAAATCGAAGTTTCGCCAGATATTCCTTATCTGGCGATTACTGCCTGTTGCCTTACTTAGGTGCTCGTTTACGAGCGTTCTCTGTCAGATGCTTCTTGCGCAGACGAATACTAACGGGTGTTACTTCTACCAGCTCATCGTCTTCAATAAACTCTAACGCCTGTTCAAGCGTGTGCTTAATAGGCGGTACCAGTGTCAGTGCTTCGTCGGTTCCCGAGGCGCGAACGTTGGTCAGCTGCTTGCCTTTAATGGGGTTAACCACCAGGTCGTTAGACCGAGAGTGAATGCCGACAATCTGACCTTCGTAAACATCAACCGCATGGCCGAGGAACAAACGACCACGAGCCTGAATATTAAACAGTGCGAAAGCGGCAGTTTTACCTTTAACCATGCTCACTAGGGCGCCGTTTTGACGACTGTGTCGCTCGCCTTCTTTAATCGGGCCGTACCTGTCAAAGATGCTGGTCATAATGCCTGAACCGGAGGTCAGGGTCAGGAAAGTACCGCGGAAGCCGATCAGACCACGTGAAGGCATGCTGAACTGTAAACGCACACGTCCTTTGCCGTCTGGCTCCATATTGGTCAGCTCTGCTTTACGCTGGCCCAACTCTTCCATAACAGAACCCTGATGCTGGTCTTCAACATCAATAACAACCTGCTCGTAGGGTTCCTGTAACTTGCCATCAACCATCTTGGTCACAACTTCAGGGCGCGAAACACCCATTTCGAAGCCTTCGCGACGCATGGTTTCAATCAGTACCGACAGGTGAAGCTCACCACGGCCAGAGACAATAAACTTGTCCGGCGTATCACCTGGCTTAACGCGGAGAGCAACGTTGTGAATAAGCTCTTGGTCGAGACGGTCTTTAATATTTCTAGTGGTAACGTACTTGCCTTCCAGTCCTGCGAACGGCGAGTTGTTAACAATAAAGGTCATGCTTACTGTTGGCTCATCAACGCTAAGGGCTGGGAGCGCTTCCACATGATCTGGATCGCAGAGAGTATCTGAGATACCCAGGCCGTCAATGCCATTGATACAGACGATATCGCCCGCTTCGGCGAGTGCTGTCTCTACCTGCTCAAGACCTAAATAGCCTTTTACGTTAAGTACCTTGCCTTTACGTTCATTGTCGTCAGAAGACTTGATAACAACCTGCTGGCCTGGCTTAAGTGTGCCACGAGTAATTCGGCCAACACCGATAACGCCCACATAGGGGTCATAGGCCAGTGCTGAAATTTGCATTTGGAATGGACCGTCGCTGTCAACCTGAGGGGCGGGAACGTCTGCGACAATCATTTCATACAGCGGAGTCATATCCTCTGCCATATTGTCGAGATCGGTGCCAGCAATACCGTTTAGGGCCGAGGCATAGATAACAGGGAAGTCGAGCTGCTCATCGGTAGCACCAAGGCCATCAAAGAGTTCAAATACCTGATCCATAACCCAATCTGGGCGAGCACCTGGACGGTCAACCTTATTGATAACAACAATCGGACGCAAGCCCTGCTCAAACGCCTTAGAGGTTACAAAGCGAGTCTGGGGCATAGGGCCGTCAACGGCATCAACCAGCAGGAGTACGGAGTCAACCATGGATAGAACGCGTTCTACCTCACCACCGAAATCGGCGTGACCTGGGGTGTCCACGATATTGATGCGGTAGTCATTCCATTTGATGGCAGTGTTCTTCGCCAAAATGGTAATACCACGTTCTTTTTCCTGATCGTTGGAGTCCATTAGTCGCTCAGAACCAACGTCTTTACGGTCGAGAGTTCCTGATTGACTCAGAAGTTTATCAACTAACGTAGTCTTACCGTGGTCGACGTGGGCAATGATCGCGATGTTTCGCAAGTTTTCAATGGACATTAGAGATACCAGTAGGCGCAAAAAGCCGCGATTATACGAGAATCCGGCGAAACTACTACCGTTCATTTCACTGAGAGGAGACTTCTTCCTCAGTCGATGAATTCCGCTCGATCAGCATTCGAGTGATTGACGTCGGTGGCGAGGGGGGTGCAATCAGGTTTCCCTGCAGTAATTGGCAGCCGATATCCAGCAGTAAATGATGAATATGCGGGTCTTCGATGCAGGGTGCAATACAGTCCAAGCCCACGGATTTAGTGAGTTCTATCAGCCCTTTGACTAGATTCCATGAACTTTCAACTTCATCGGTCTCCGCCATTAGACGATGGGATATTCTTATGGTGTCTATCTGCAGTTCGCGCAGTTTTTGCAATGGCAGACTCTGATAACCGACATTATCGATTATTAGGCCGCAACCAATTTCATTGAGGCGATTGAGCTGTAATTGCAATGATGCGTTTAATTTGTCGAGATTTTCGGTGTGCAAGCCAAACATAAATACATTGGGCTTAATGTCATGGCGGCGCATAATTTCTTGTACCTGGGCCACAAATGAAGGGTGCTCTAGTTCACGCAGACTCAGGGTGAAGTAAATGCGTTGCTGATCCTGCCAAAGACCCTGACCGCGCCATAGGTTAACCTGCTTGCAGACCTGGTCGATCAGCGACAGGGAGATATCCACAATCATGGAGCCTGATTCCAGCACCTGAATAAATTCATGAGCGTCAACAATGTCGCCATTGGGTTTTTGCCAGCGCAGGAACACCTGCAGACCGTTAATTAAGTTGGTTTTGCTGTCGAGTATGGGCTGGTAAAAGGGCACAAAGGATTCTGCTCTTGATTCGTCTCTGAGTCTCTCGAGCAGCTCCATCTGTTTTTGCATGGCCGAAGAGAGTTTGCGGTCATGGAAGTAGTAGTTGGATTTGCCCTCCCGCTTGATGGTGTACAGGGCGTGATCTGCTTGCTCCAAAATAGTTTTGCCGTCGGCGGTGCCGTCGTTAAAAAAGACGATGCCGATACTGCAGCTAATCTGAAACTGTTCGCCCTTAATCACAAAGGGCTCGCTGGCAGCATCGATAATTTTTTCTGCGACCTGAGCGATTTGCAGGCGCGCTGCCTCCCCCTCGGTGCCGAGTCTTTCAAGGAGCACAACAAACTCGTCACCACCCAGCCGCGCCACAGTTTCCTGGGTACGAATAACCTTGCGCAGGCGCTGAGCAAATAGAGTGAGCGCCAGATCACCGTAATGATGGCCGCGGCTGTCATTGATCTCTTTAAAATGGTCTAGGTCGATAAATAGCAACGAGCAAAAGTTTTTGGTGCGCTGAGCCAGAGAAATAACCCGGTTTAATTCTTCCATCAGACGATGCCGATTGGGCAGGCCAGTAAGGGGATCAAAATACGCCTGCTGCTTAATCCTTGACTGCATTTTTACACGGTCGGTGACATCCTCCACAAACGACGCGGCCCCGATAACATTCATATTATCATCAAAGAGGGGTGTTTCATTCCATTCGCAGATAATGCGGGTACTGTCCTTAGTGATATTTTCGGCGGTGCCAGAAAAGTCCTTACCAAACAGAAATAGGTCATGTTCGGCCTGCTGCATTAGAAAGGTTTTTTTATCTTCAAACAGAAAGTCTGTGGTACGGCCCACAACCTCCGGTTTGGTGAAACCAAAAATAGCGGTGGCAGCGGGATTCCAGCCAATAATTTCCCGATGTTCATTCCATTCAATAAACCCCAGGGGGGTTTGTTCAATTAGGCTGGTGATTTTTTTGCTGGTGGTAACAACCTGCTGGCTGTCATCTTCGGCCCGTTTTTTGCTCAGGGCTCTGTCAATAAACCCGCGACGATAGGCCACGCAGGCTCTGTCGAAAGCGATATAAACAATGCTGAGCACCCCAAAAAAAGCCAGGCTCGAGGCAGGAAAATGAATGCATAGGCTGACTGTTAGAGGGATGTAGATCGCCAGTAAAAACAGATGTCTAAACAGATCGGTTTGGATATACAGGGTCGGCCATGCGGTGGTCAACGCAACAATAATAGTAGCCACAAGCAGAGCGTTTTCGAGTTGGTCGGGGACAATAAACAGGGGTCCAGCGAGACCCCAAAATAAGCCGCTTATAATCCCTGATGCGATGACCACAGGGCCTGCCTGCTGTCGGCTGAGCCATAACCAGAGCGCTAGGCTAGACAGGCAGAGACCAGACAGCCAGACCCATGCAAACTCAGCGGGAACGTGCTGGCGGGTAACTAACAGCAGCATAATCCCGCCAACCACAGAAATCGCCAACCCGGGCTTCAAGTTAACGATATTTTGTTGCTTCAGTTCAATGCTTAACGACGGATACGGAGAGACAAAACCGGTCGCCTTAGCGTCCATGCCTTCTACAGTATTCGCATCTACTTTGGTCATCGGCTGCGTCCCGCGGCTGATTTTTAACGTAACTCAATTCTCGATACCTAAATATAGTCGCTAATACCCAAAAATGGGCATGATTCAACATAATACTGTGATGAAGCACCCATTTAGCGCCCGATTTTAGGAGTTTACCTAGGTTTTGATGCTGAAAATGCCAACCAGATTGAAGCCCTTTTCCCGCATTAGCAGTGCCTGCAGGCGGCTCATAATGCCCTTTTCGCAATACAGCAAATAGCAGGTGTTTTTATCCAGCTGCCCCAGCTGCTGTTCCAGATTAAAAAACGGCAGTACGATAATTTTATTGTCTCCGCCGGCTAATGGTTTTGCATCTGCTTCCGCAGGGTGACGAATATCAATAATAATGTCGCCGGCCCCTGGCACGGACACAGTTTTAATTTCGGTGCTTGGACTGTTTGGCTTCGAGGGGCAGATAGGGGCTTCCTCCGTACAAAATAGTGGGAAAAGGTGACAGGCTCGCGTTAGGTGGGCATTATACTCGGCAGAATAAGAATAAACCTATTTCAACCCATATATGCACAAAAATGGTGCGATATTAATCGAGCAGCACCATTATGGTGCGCCTGTGATCTGCCATTTACATTGTGACATCTCATGTAGAGCAGCGAGCCCTGATATAACGGGGAAATGGCGGCATTTAGAATTGCCAGCTTTGCCTCAGATCATTGGCATGACAATTGCTATATTTCTGGGTGAAACAAAATAATTTTAGTTAGGTCAGACCGGTTTCGATGCGCCGACTGACTGTTTATCAAAGCATTAAATGATTCCTTAGTGGAGGATACAATGTCTGAGAAGACTCTTAATCTGATCAAAGATAGCGAAGCTCGTTGGGTTGACCTTCGATTTACTGACACAAAGGGCAAGGAACAGCACGTTTCTATTCCCATTGGTGAAGTTGGTGATGACTTTTTCACTGAAGGCAAAATGTTTGATGGCTCGTCTATCGCCGGTTGGAAGGGCATTAACGAATCCGACATGATCCTTATGCCTGACGACAGCACAGCGGTACTGGATCCCTTTACCGATGAGCCAACAATTATTGTTCGCTGTGGCATCGTTGAGCCATCTACTATGCAAGGTTATGAGCGCGATCCTCGCTCCATCGCTCTGCGTGCTGAGCAATATTTGAATACCACTGGTTTAGGCGATACTGCTTACTTTGGCCCAGAGCCAGAGTTTTTTGTATTTGACGACATCAAATGGGGTGTCGACATGAGCGGCGCTTTCTACAAAATTAATTCTGACGAAGCAGCATGGTCGTCTGGCAAGGACTTACCCGATGGCAACATGGGTCATCGTCCTGGCGTTAAAGGCGGATACTTTCCCGTACCACCCGTCGATAGCCTGCACGATCTGCGTGCTGCTATGTGTGGCGCGATGGAGCAGATGGGCTTAGATATCGAAGTTCATCACCACGAAGTGGGTACAGCTGGCCAGTGTGAAATCGGCGTACGTTTTGACACATTGGTTAAGAAAGCTGACCAGGTTCAGATCCTTAAGTACTGCGTACATAATGTTGCTCATGCCTATGGCAAGACTGCGACCTTTATGCCCAAGCCAATTGTTGGTGATAACGGTTCTGGTATGCACGTTCATATGTCTTTCGCTAAAGACGGCGAAAACCAGTTTGCTGGCGACGCCTATGCAGGCCTGAGCGAAACTGCTCTGTACTATATCGGTGGCATCATTAAGCACGCTAAGTCACTTAACGCCTTTGCCAACGCGGCTACTAACTCTTACAAGCGTTTGATACCAGGTTTTGAAGCGCCGGTAATGCTGGCTTATTCAGCCCGTAACCGTTCTGCTGCGATCCGTATCCCATACGTTGCTAGCCCACGTGGCAAGCGCGTAGAAGTGCGCTTTGGTGATCCAACGGCTAACCCATACCTAATGTTTGCCTCAATGTTGATGGCGGGTCTGGACGGTATTAAGCACAAGATGCACCCTGGCGATGCAGCGGACAAAGATCTTTATGATCTACCTGCTGAAGAAGCCGCGGCTATTCCTCAGGTTGCTGGCAGCCTGCGCGAAGCGCTGGATGCACTGGACTCTGATCGTGAATACCTGACGGCTGGTGGCGTATTTACAGACGATATGATCGATGCTTATATCGAACTTAAGATGGAAGAAGTTTACCGCGTTGAGCACACCACTCACCCGGTTGAGTTCGATTTGTACTACAGCTGCTAGAGCGCGTTACTGGCTAATTAGCTGCTAGCGTAAAATCGAACAGGCCCGTCATTCTTTGAATGGCGGGCTTTTTCTTTGCCGAAAAAACGTCTAGTCTTTAATTATGAGACTATTTCACCAGACTATTAATTGCCTGCTCTTAGTGGCTGTGGCCACCTTCGCTAGCACCGCCCCATTTGCCGATGTCTATAAAGTTGTCGACCAAGACGGCAACATCACGTATACCGACCGGCCAGGCGCTGACCCAGATACCGTTGCTTTTGAAAAGCTACCGCCGCTTAACAAGATGCCCGCATTAACCGCACCTATTGACGATGACTTGGTAGAGCCTGCACAGGAGCAGACCTTTGCAGGATACAGTCGTGGCATTATTGTCTCTCCAGAAAACGACTCGATTATTCCTCACAGTCAGACCAGTATTCTTATCCAGCTAGCGCTGAACCCACAGTTACAGCCGGGGCATACTATCCAGTTTTTACTAGATGGCGTGCCCCGGGGATCTGCAGTGGCGGCCATAGCCCACAAAATTGATAATATCGAGCGCGGCACCCACAGCCTAGCGGCCAGAGTTTTCGACGCCGATGGTCAGCCGCTAATCACGACTGCCCCCGTTAAGGTTCATGTAAAGCGTAACTTCAAGCGCAAATAATCCAGCGTTTTCAATGCTCATAACTCCGCGCCATTTACTGCTTAGATACAGGCGCACCATAATGGTGCATACTCCTCTGTCGTAATGCCTCTCTCAGGCCAAGATAGCCGTGAGTGCTGAAGTGCAGCGCTTTGTTTCATCCGCTGTCTTGGCCTGTTTATTGCAGGTATGGAGGGAAGGGTAAGCCGACAAAAGACCATTTACCGAATAAAGCGTTTATGACCTCGAATCAATTACACAGAATGTTACTCGACAATCTAAATACCGCAGTGTTGTTACTGGATGCGGAACTGTCGATCGACTATATAAATCCGGCCGCAGAGGCACTGTTGCAAACGAGCAGTCAAAAGTTACTTGGCACCATTGCCAGCGAACTGTTCTCAGAGAGCGATTTATCCTCGCAGACATTACGTAATGCTTTGGAAACCGGCCATCCCCATATTCGTCGTCACGAGTATCTGCGTCTGCCGCCGTCTGAGTCGGCCCAGGTTGATTACACGGTTACCCCAGTGGATATTAGTGCCAGCCCAATGTTGCTGATGGAAATGCAACCCATCGACCGTTTCTTGAAAATTAACCGCGACGAGGCGTTGCTATCGGTTCATGACACCTCGAAGAGTCTAATTCGTGGTTTGGCCCATGAGATTAAAAACCCTCTGGGTGGCATTCGTGGTGCAGCACAGTTATTAGGTCAAGAAATGGCCGAGAGCGGCATGGATGGAGAAACCCGTGAGCTGTGCCAAATTATAATCACCGAGACAGATCGTTTGCGCAATCTGGTGGACCGCCTGCTGGGCCCCAACCACCTGCCGCGACTTGAGCCTATCAATATTCATGAAGTCACCGAGCATGTCGCCGCGCTTGTCGAAGCAGAAGTGCAGGGCAGGCTACGTTTTGTTCGTGACTATGATCCCAGTATTCCGGAGTTCGAGGGTGATCGCGAACAGCTGGTTCAGGCCGTGTTAAATGTTGTTGGCAATGCCATGCAAGCATTGCTGGATTCAGATCAAGCCAACCCGGTAATTACACTCAAATCGCGCATTCAGCGAAGTTTCACCATAGCTGGCGTGCACCACAAGGTGGTTTGTCGGCTAGAAGTTATCGATAACGGCCCGGGTGTTTCTGAAGATATAAAAGAACGAATTTTTTTTCCCATGATCAGCGGGCGCAGCGAAGGTTCGGGGCTTGGTTTAACCATTGCCCAGACCGCTGTAAACGGCCATCAGGGCATTATTGAATGTGACTCGGAACCTGGTAACACCAGTTTCTCACTCTATTTACCAATAAAGGTTTAGCATGGAAATTACCGCCGAAATTTGGATAGCAGAAGACGACAGGTCATTGCGCTGGGTAATGGAAAAAGCCATTAGCCGCAATGGTATTCCTGTGCGCAGTTTTGAATCTGGCGATGAGCTGCTAAAAGCCCTTAAAACCTCCCAGCCAGAAATCATTATTTCTGATATTCGTATGCCCGGGATAGACGGCTTAGAGCTGCTGGCTGAGATTCATGGCAACTGGCCCCATATTCCAATGATTATTACCACGGCGCACTCGGATCTCGACAGTGCCGTGGCCGCCTATCAGGGTGGTGCCTTTGAATACCTGCCCAAGCCCTTTGACCTTGAAGAACTAGTGGATGTCGCGCGTCGCGCCATGTCATTTGCCAACGAGCAGAAATCGGTTGCCGCTCCCGTGGAGCGGTCGCGCGCGGTCCAAGAAATTATTGGCGAAGCGCCTGCCATGCAAGAGGTGTTTAGAGCTATTGGGCGCCTGTCCAACTCCAATATCACCGTGCTTATTAATGGCGAGTCTGGCACCGGCAAAGAACTTGTGGCTCAGGCGCTGCACAAACATAGCCCGCGTCGTAACAATAAATTTATTGCCCTCAATATGGCCGCCATTCCCAATGACCTGATTGAGTCCGAATTATTTGGCCATGAGAAAGGCGCCTTTACCGGCGCGGCTCAACGTCGTGAAGGGCGCTTTGAACAGTCTGATGGTGGCACGCTATTTTTAGATGAAATCGGTGATATGCCTCCAGAGGCACAGACCCGATTGCTCCGTGTATTGGCCGACGGTGAGTTCTATCGTGTGGGTGGCCACACGGCGGTCAAAGTCGATGTGCGTATTATTGCCGCGACACACCAAAATCTCGAAAATCTGGTTGCCGAAAATCGTTTCCGTGAGGATCTGTTTCACCGCCTCAATGTTATTCGCGTGCACCTGCCTCGACTGGCAGATCGTCGTGAAGATATTCCCCAGCTAATGGAGCACTTCTTTCATCGCGCCGCGAAAGAGCTGGAGATGGAGCCAAAAATTCTGTCTCAGCCGGCAGAAGATTTTTTCTTTAACTTACCCTGGCCGGGTAACGTTCGCCAGTTGGAGAATATCTGTCGCTGGCTAACAGTGATGGCCGCAGGCCGAGAGGTGCTGCTGTCTGATTTACCGCCTGAGTTGCAGTCTGAGGACGGGGAAAAAGAAGTGCGGGTTCAGGGGGATTGGCAGCAGATGCTGCGTCGCTGGAGTGAGAGGGAATTAAAAATTGGTCGTCGGGATATTCTTGCTCAGGCTATACCAGAGTTTGAGCGCACTATGATCGAAACTGCCATGGCCCATACCGGAGGGCGAAAAAAAGATGCCGCTCAGCTGTTGGGCTGGGGTCGCAACACGCTGACCAGAAAGCTGCAAGAATATGATATGGAAAGTCAGTCTGCAGATTAGAGCTGCGGCTTATCGCCATAAAGAACAGGCTGTCAAATACAGGTTATAAAACACAGGTTATAAAACACAAGCAATAAAACACAAGCAATAAAAAAACCCCGCTATAAGGGCGGGGTTTTTCGTTCAGACCAGAGCTCAAAACTAGTGAGTAGTGTCTTCGCTTGCTTCGGCACTGCCTTCAGCCTCTGCTGCTTTGTCTTGCGCTTGCTGAACTGCGGAAGCAAATAACGCATCAAAGTTAATCGGTGGAATCATCAGTGGCGGGAAAGAACCCTTGGTCAGCGTATTGTCGACAACTTCCCGTGCATAGGGGAACAGCATCGCTGGGCAAGTGGTGTTTAGAACCTGCGTCAGCTGCTGATCAGGGAAACCTGAAATTGTAAACAGGCCAGCCTGCTCAACTTCAACCAGGTAAATGGTCTCTTCGCCATCGCTTACTGTAATGGTTAGGCGCAGCGCCACTTCGTAGACGCCCTCTTCAATCTTAGTAGACTTAGTGTTCAGGTCTTGGTTGACCTTAGGCTTCCACTGCTTTTGAAAAGCTTCAGCACCCTGAGGCGTTTCAAAGGAAAGGTCCTTCAGGTAGATGCGCTGAACTGCAAATTTTGGTTCGGCTGGTGCTTCTGCCGCTGCTGTTTCAGGAGCAGTTGTTGTTTCTTCAGTCATGATAAAAACCTTCTAATATAATTTTTATGGGGGCCGCTACAAATCTATATATGGAGATAGTTTACGGTAATTCAACCCTATTGTTGGCCAGTGCTTCTAATTCGCCTTCTAGCTCTAATTCACGCAGGTCAGTGTAACCGCCCACATGCAACTCGCCTATCCAGATTTGAGGAACAGTGTTACGTGAACTCTTTGCCATCACTTTGGCTCTTAACTCGGGGTTACTGTCCAGGGCAATATCCTGGTAATTAATTCCCTTGGCGCTTAATAGGCGACGCGCTGCCGTGCAAAACGGGCAGAACCGCGTTCCGTATAGTACAACTTCAGACATGGTGTTTCCTTTTGTATGGGGCCGCAGCTAGGCAATGCAGCCTACTCTTTTAGTCCCTGAACCATTGGCATTTTTTGACCTTGCCATTCTGTCATCCCACCGCTTAGACGGCGGACATTGTACCCTTCTTTCGTTAGTGCTCTTCCTGCTCCACCGGCATGTTGGCCCATTTGATCAGCCAATAGAACGATTTTGCTACGGCACTTTTCCAGTTCGCTAATGCGACCGGTCAATTTTGTGTGGGGGATATTCATTGCGCCGTGAATATGCCCAGCTTGAAACTCATTAGAGGGACGAACATCAACCAGAACCGCCTGATCTGAATTCATCAACGATACGGCTTCACTCACAGTAATGGGCTTGCCACCCTTAGTACGCTCGGTAAATGCAAACACATATATCAGCATCAACAAGACACTGATTAAAATCCATTGCTCGCTGGCGAAGAGAAAAATATCCACTTAAATACACTCATGATTCATTGATAGCGGCCGACTAATGCGGCTGAGGGGCGCAAGTATACACAGGATTGCGGTGCTGTGGAATTGACGCCGCTATTTGTTGGCCGACTTGCTGATAGTTTTGACTGTGCTCGTTGTGAATAGAGACAATTAGGACCAACGGCTCCATACCGGTGTGCAGCTCTCCGGCAGCCGAGCTACTTTTCCCAGTGCAGCCCAAGGCTGGTCAGAAGAATGGAAGTCGGAACCGCAGGAGGCGAGCAGGCCGTTTTTATTGCAAAGAACCCCTAAATCTTTGGTGATATTGGGTACCTGCATGCCTGAGATAACCTCCATGCCTTCGCCTCCGGCCTCGGAAAAATCATCCAACATGGCAACTAGTTTAGTTCGGGTGAGCTTATATTTTAATGGATGGGCCAGCACAGCTACGCCACCAGAATCTTTAATCCAGCCAACCACTGTGGGTATATCTGCCCACTGCTCTTTAATATCTCCCGCCTTTCCAGCGCCGAGATACTTTTTAAACGCCTGAGCAATATTGGCTACAGCTCCAATGGCCACCAGATGTTGAGCAAAGTGCGGTCGACCCACCTGACCACCGGCGGTGTAACTGAGTGCACCTTCTAAGCAGTTGTCGAAACCTAGGCGCTGGAGTTTTTCAGCGATTTTTTCGCCGCGCTCGCTCCGCGCTCTGGACTGCTGAGTCACGCCCTGCAAAATAGCATCGCTGGTCATATCTAGGTTAAGACCCACAATATGTACCCCAGATTTCCGCCACTGGCTAGAAAACTCAATGCCTGGAATTATTCTCAAGCTGGTGGGGGTCTTCTCAATGGCTTGATAAGCAGCGAGAGTGTCATGGTCGGTTATTGATAGCATATCAATCTCACGTTCAATGGCGAGATCGATCAGGGCTTCTGGCGTCAGTGCGCCGTCCGAGACATTAGTGTGGCAGTGCAAATCTACATTCATAAAAGCGTGGTTTCCGATGATTACTTTATTGTACCAGCCTTCACAGGCTTTATAATCAGCCAATGAAAAGCAATGAAATAATCGACCCTATCTCCGAGCAGCAGCAGCGCGAAGTTATTACTGCGACCCATCGTTGTATTGATCAGGCGTCGGCACTCTATGGTCGAGAATTTAAAACAGTCCCTGTGGACTTTGATCTCAGCGGTCGCTGTGCCGGCATGTATCAGGTAAGAGGGCGCGCCCGCCGCATTCGCTTTAACCCTTGGTTATTTGCCAAATATTATCAAGACAGTATTGGCGACACGGTGATTCATGAGGTCGCCCATTATATTGTCGACAGCCTTTACGGGCTCAAGCGCGTGAAGCCACATGGTGCCGAATGGAAAAAGATCATGGTAGACCTGGGAGCGGTACCCAAGGCCACCGGCAGCTATGACCTAAGCGGAATTCCCACACGCCAGTATCAGCGCTTTACCTACGGTTGCGGCTGCAGAACCCATCAGCTTACTATTATGCGGCACCGTAAAATTCTCAAGGGTCGTGCCAAATACCTATGCCAGTTTTGTCATGGGGTACTGGTTGCCATGCAGCAGGACAGTGCATGAGCCAGTGGTATGTCTATATAGTTCGCGCCAGCGATCAGTCTCTGTATACCGGTATTACTACGGATCTTGAGCGGCGACTCGCAGAGCATCAGTCGGGTAAGGCCGGCGCCAAATACTTTCGTGGCCGCAGTGCCGTTGAAATGGTGTACAGCGAGCAGGCGGATGACCGCAGTGCGGCCAGTATTCGGGAGGCGGCCATTAAAAAGTTCACCAGAGCGAAGAAGCTGGCTCTAATCAAGAAATAACTATGGTTGTATATACAGGTACATTTATCTAAAAAATCAATATTTCAGAATAATTAGACGCTAAATTATCGATATTCTTTGATAAATATTGTATATACAGGTATAACTTGACTATACAATATGTAAGAGTCTTTTTATGCCAGCAGAAGCCGCTAAATTACCGCAGTTTGCACTGATTAAGCAGTATATTCAGAATCATATTGATTCTGGAGTCTGGCCTGCGGGGACTCGAACGCCATCAGAGAACGAGCTCTGCTCAATGTTCTCCGTGAGTCGCATGACTGCGCGACGTGCATTACAAGAACTCGCGGATCAGGGCCTACTGTTGCGCACACCGGGTTTGGGTACCTTTGTGGCAGAGATCGAGCCATTGGTGCCAAGCCTAGAAATCCCCAATATTGTCGATCAGGCAATAAATGCTGGCAGTTACAGCAACCGGGTTTTATTTCTAAGTGCTATTACCCCCTCCAGTGAGATTGCCGAGTTACTACATCGCGCTACTGATCGAGAGATCTACCAGGCGACTGTTGTGCACCTAGATAAAGAGCAGCCCATTCAGTGGCAGACCATCTATGTGAACCCCGACCTGGTGCCGGCTTTTCTAAAACAAAACTATGCCAAGGTAACACCGGATGCCTACATGGATTGGATCGCGCCGGTTACAGTGTCAGACCATCAGCTTGAAGCGGTATTACCCACCGCGGTTCAACGCCGAGAGCTTGGTCTTACCGCCGAAGGTTCGGCGGTCTGCATGCAGCTCAATCGTCGCTGCTGGAGCAAACAAACTGTGAGCAGTTATTCTCAGCTTATCCATCCCGCCAGTCATTTTCGTTTGGGCCCAGACCTAAGCCTAAGCCCGTACCGAGATTCCCAATGAAAAAAATAGCCATCTTTGTCGACGTACAAAATATTTATTACACGGTAAAAGAAGGCCATGGCTGCCATTTTAATTATCGTGAACTCTGGCGTCAGCTGAGCGAGGAGGGGGATATTGTTATTGCCAATGCCTACGCAATTGAACGCAACGATTCACAGCAAAAGAGCTTTCAGCAAATTCTGCGTGGCATAGGATTTGATATAAAGCTTAAGCCCTATATTCAGCGCAGTGACGGTTCTGCCAAAGGCGACTGGGATGTTGGGTTGACGATTGACGTGATGGATGCGGTTGCCAGCCCAGATCAAAAAATAGATCAGGTCGTGCTGTTATCGGGAGACGGGGATTTTGATCTGCTGCTAAAGCGCGTTAATCAGGGCTATGGCATTGACACCCTGGCCTATGGGGTTGAGGCGTTGACTGCGACATCGTTGATTGATGCCGCCGTTCAATTTCGTCCCATTGAGGGGCGTTTACTGCTGCGTTAGTAAGTGCATACTATTTCTTTATGCATCTAAATAACTGTAAATATTTTTCTCTAGGTAATAATTCCACCACCACCCATACCACCACCCATATTTCCACCGCCCTGACCGGGAACCACAATCTGTGAGGCCTGTTCGCGGCGCATCTTCTCAATCTCCCGCCCAGCTTCGTCGACAGCAACCTGTGCTTTAGCGGCAAAATCTTCTGCAGCTTCGCCAATATTACTGCCGTCTAATGCAAAGTTCAGGGGTATGGCACCCATAGGGGTCATTACCTGAGCCGAACCAAAAAAACTAATCTGGCGGTCTGGGTCATCGGAACCATCGGCTTTGACTGGGACCATCTTACGAATAGCGCCCATCTTTTGATCTGTGTAGTTCTCTTCGCGAAAAAGGCCGTTAGGGTCCATCGCGTTAGTGTTTGTGTCGCTCATAATATAAGTTTCAACGGTGATAAAAAGAAGACCCATACCCTAGCAGACAAGCCGCAGCAGTAAAAGTGCTCGGCCGCATAAAGAGCTCAGTCAGTTTGCGCCGGTAATTGTCTGGCAATAATCCCGCTAATGGCAATCATTATGGCCGACATTAACAGGCAGCTTATCAGTCCGTATTGCTGATAAATCAGGCCAGACAAGAGGGTCCCCAAAAGGCGACCGCCGGCATTGGCCATATAGTAAAAGCCCACATCTAGGGATACTGAATCATGCTGAGCATAGGCGATAATTAGGTAAGAGTGCAGACTTGAGTTAATTGCGAACAGCCCGCCAAATAGTATTAGCCCGGCAATAACAACCAGCGAGGGGTCGAGACCAAGAGTCAGGCCTAGTGCCATAACACAGGGCGCGATAAACAACGCGCCGGCCCATGTAGATAAAGCAGGCCCGTCGGCAGCGCTGCTGTTAGTGATGCGAGGGGCCAAAGCCTGAACGGCCCCATAGCCAATAACCCAGCTGGCCATCAATACGCCTACTTCTATGTGGCTCCAGCCAAGATGAGCCTGTAAAAAAACCGGTAACGCCACCACAAACCAGATATCTCGTGAACAGAATAAAAACATCCGCGCCGCCGACAGCCGGTTAATCCGAGCGCTCTTTATAAAGGAGTCGCGTAGTTTGTGTGTGGAGAGGGCCTTACCATTATTGGAATCGAGAACTAAAAGGCCCGAGGCCAATACTATTGCTAGCAGCGCAATCATGACTAGGAGCGTGGCCTCAAAGCCGAGCCAAGCGAGCAGTGCAGCACCCAGGAAAAACCCGAGACCTTTAAGCGCATTTTTAGAGCCTGTTAATAGGGCAATCCAGCGAAAGAGTGTGCCCTGAGCACTGTCCGGCACAAGAGCCTTAATGCTGCTTTTGGCACTCATTTTACTCAGGTCTTTGGCAATGCCCGAGAGTGCCTGAGCCACCATCACATAGGCCACCGTTAATAGGGACGGGTCTTTGAGGAGCATCACCAGAGAGATAATTTGTACGGCCAGGCCAAGTTGTAATGTACGGGTAAGGCCGATTCGAGTCGCTAGCCAGCCGCCATAAAGATTGGTGACCATACCAAAAAATTCATAGAGTAAAAACAGGCTGGCAATTTCCATTGGGCTGTAGCCCAAGCCATGAAAAAACAGCAGTACCAACATGCGCAGGGCGCCGTCGGTTAAGGTAAATGCCCAGTAACTTAGCGTGACACAGATATACTGTTTAACAGAGCTTTTCATTAAGAGATTTTCATAAAGGAGCTATTCATAAAGGAGCTGTTCATATAGTGCTTTTAACAAAGTGTATTTTTAATATAGTGCTTAGATCGACGCCGCAACTTTCGCGGCCAACTCCATCATGCGATTCACATAACCCGTCTCATTGTCATACCAGATCAGTACCTTCACCTGAGTGTTATTAACCACCATGGTCGAAAGCCCATCAACAATGCCTGAGCGCTTATCGTTGGTGTAATCGACGGAGACTAAAGGCAGGTCTTCATAACCCAAAATACCCTTAAGGCGGCCCTCAGAGGCCGTTTTTAACGCAGCATTCACCTCATCAGACGTTACCTGCTTTTGCAGTTCAAACACACAGTCTGTCAAAGAGGCATTGGCCAGAGGCACGCGCACAGCAACACCGTTTATTCGGCCCTTAAGCTCGGGGAAAATCTCGGTAATCGCAGTCGCGGAACCAGTACTTGTAGGAATAAGCGACATACTACTGGCACGGGCGCGACGCAGGTCGCTGTGGTATTCATCGAGAATGCTCTGGGTATTGGTGATGTCATGAATCGTAGTGATAGAGCCATGTTCAATGCCAAAGTTAGACTGCAACACATCAATAACAGGTGCGAGACAGTTAGTCGTGCAAGACGCTGCGGTAACAATATCTTGGCCCTTATACAGGTCGTCATTAACCCCCATCACAATATTTAGCGTGCCGTCTTTAATCGGTGCAGACACCACTACCCTGCTAACCCCATGATCAAAGTAGGGCGCTAAAATCTGCTTGGATTTAAAGGTTCCGGTGCACTCAACCACCAGATCCACCGCCCTCCAGGGGCCGTCTTCAATAGCCTTAGTAGAGGAATAACGAATAGCCTTGCCATCAATAATAATCTGGTCATTGGCTTGATTGGCCGAAATCTCTCGATCCCAGGTGCCGTGCACTGAATCAAAGCGTAATAGATGTGCCGCGGATTTGGCATCCCCTGCAATCTCATTGATATGAGTGATCTCAAAAGCGTCGGAATCCCAAGCTGCTCTCAGGGCCAAACGTCCAATGCGGCCAAAGCCGTTAATACCTACTTTTATGCTCATAGAGGGGTTCTATTCTCAGGTTAAAGACAGACAGCATTCAATTATTACAGGCTGCTATTACAAAAATATGACAGGCCCTGTCTACAAAAAATAATGAAGCTCATCACGTTATTGTATGCCAAGAGGCTAATTGAGAACTAGCTAACATCCGCTTTGCGACAGCCTCGAAAGAACAGTCCCATTTAAAAGCTTATAAATACAGCCTAGAGACAAAAATAGACAGAACAGCAGAGGCAACTGCCCGCTAAGAGACTAACTAATCGGCATGTTGACAAAGATTTAGATAAAGGAATATTGAGGATAGTACTTATGAATTTATTCAGCTTTACCTGTTTACTTACCGTGGCAATCGGAACACTTTTTGGTGCCTCAATTGGCTTATTTGCTTATGGCACCGATATTTGGACCAGTACCGGCATTGGTTGTGGAATCGGATCCTGTGTTGCAATCAGTGAACTCTTCCCCGTTTTCGACTGATTTCAGCACAGGTTTCAGTTCTCGGCCTTCAGAGACTAAATGCTAGGCACTATTTATTAGTATTTAAGGGCTATTAACGTTTAAGGGTTGTTAGTGCTTAAGGGCCCCTAGCGTTTAAGAGACTAATCACTATCAACAACATACTCTCCCTCTTGAGGGCCACCTAAACAATAGATGGCCCCTTTTTTTGGGCAGCTATCTAGTGCTCGTGACCGCCAACGCCATGGACATGGCCATGTTCAAGCTCTTCTTCAGTGGCATCTCGCACATCTTCAATAGACACATCAAAGTTAAGATTCTTGCCAGCCAACGGGTGGTTGCCATCCACAGTAACAATCTCGTCAGTCACAGCAGTAACAGTGACAGGAACAGTTCCGCCCTGACCAGTCTGTGCTTCAAACTGCATGCCAACTTCAATACTGTCTACGCCTTGAAACGCATCTCGAGGTACTTCTTGAATAAGCTCTTTTTGAACTTCGCCGTATCCTTCAGCAGCAGTAACAGCAACAACCATTGCATCGCCAACGCTTTTGCCTTCCAGGGCACTTTCGAGGCCAGGAATAATATTGCCAGCGCCATGCAAATAGGCTAACGGATCTTTGCCGGTAGAGCTATCTAGCGTCTGGCCGTCGTCGTCAGTTAAGGTGTAGTGAAAGCTAACAGCACTGTTTTCTTTGATGGTCATTGTATTTTTCCAGTCGGTGATAAAGCGGCATTATGCGATAACAGGCGCTAAATATCGAATGCATAAGTTATCCAGCATGAATTACTGGCGATCAACTCAGATTAAGGTAAAAAAAAGATGCATGCGCCTAATGGTTCTGTCATATTTCTGTCATGTAATGTGCCTTTAATGGAACTCTAATAAATGAAAGATGAGCTAAATGTTATGCCAAAGCATACGATTTTATTGGTCGATGACGAAGCGGCCATTCGCACAATGCTTGCTGTGGCCCTTGAGGCTGCCGACTATAACGTTCTACAGGCAGAAAATGCTCAGACGGCCCATGCTATCATCATTGATCGCGCACCGGATCTGGTGTTGCTGGACTGGATGATGCCTGGTACCACTGGGCTGGAGCTGCTGCGGCGCTTAAAGCGTGACGAACTTACGGCAAAAATCCCTATTATTATGCTCACAGCCAACGCCGAGGAAGACAGTAAAATTGCTGGTTTGGATGCGGGGGCTGACGACTATGTCAACAAGCCTTTTTCTCCTCGGGAGCTGATTTCAAGAGTCAAGGCTGTGCTGCGACGTATAGGTCGTGAAGAGTTGGCAGAGCCTATCTCCGTCGGAGATATGTTGTTTGACCCCATTGGTCATCGAGTCAGCATTGAAGGGCAGGCGATTAACCTTGGTCCCACAGAGTATCGCTTGTTGCAGTTCTTTCTTACTCACCAGGAGCGGGTTTATTCCCGTGATCAGATTCTGGACTATGTCTGGGGCGGCAATGTTTATCTTGATGAGCGCACCGTTGATGTCCATATTCGTCGGCTGCGCAAAGCAATTTCTATTGCAGGTCATGAAAACTATGTGCAGACTGTGCGAGGAGCTGGTTACCGCTTCTCAATCCAATTACAAAATGCTTAGAAAAGGAAACACAGCCGTTGCGACCAGGAATGCATACAGAAATATGGCGCATAATTTTGGTTGGACTATTGGCTTTCTTTTCCGGCTGGAATCTAGGCTATCCCCTTGAAATTGTTCTACTTGGTGTCGGTGTTTATATACTCTGGACCTTCCGCACCATATCCCTACTGTTTAAATGGATCGACAAAGGTATGCGCGGCATACCGCCAGAGACCGACGGTGTTTGGGGCGAAATAAGTGACACCTTAAATCGTCAGCGTCGCCGTCATCGTCGCACCCAAGAAAAAATGCGCAAAACCATCAAGCGGGTCACGGGCCTAACAGAAGCTCTCGACGAAGGCATCCTAGTACTGCGCAGGGATCTAACGATCGACTGGTGGAATAGTTCAGCGGCCAGCCTGCTTGGCTTGCGCTCCAGCGACCGCGGCAGCGCGGTAATTAATTTAATCCGCGATCCCGAATTTGTAGAATATATTCACCAAGACGAATTTATTGGCTCTATTGAACTGTCATCAATTATCCAGTCTGAGCGGCTTTTGAAATTATCCGCCTCACGCTTTGGTGCTAATGAGATAGCATTGGTTATCACTGATATCACCCGGATTAAAAGCCTTGAGCAGTTGCGCAAAGAGTTTGTTGGCAATGTCTCCCATGAGCTGCGCACACCATTGACCGTGATGCGCGGCTATATAGAAACATTACAGGATCTTCCCGCCAACCCCCCTTCAGTAAATGCCGCCTTTTCTCAGATGTCTGAGCAGGTCACCAGAATGCAAGCGCTGGCGGATGATTTGATTTTGATTTCGCGGCTCGAAGCGGACAACCAAGAGCCGGTGCTTGAAGCCGTCAATGTTGAGGGGCTATTGCTCAGTATACTGACTGAGGCCGAAGCGCTGAGTGGTGGCAAACATACCATCACCCTCGACTGTGCCGAGGCGATTAATATGCAGGCACAAGATAGCGATATTCGCAGCGCCCTAGGTAATATTGTCTTTAATGCGGTACGCCACAATCCCGAGGGCGCCAATATCGAGATTAAGGTTAGTGATTACCAAGACTTTACTGATATCGTTATTCGTGACGATGGTGTTGGTATAGATCCCGTTGAAATTCCGCGTTTAACCGAGCGGTTCTATCGTGGTGATAGCAGTCGCAATTCAGATACAGGCGGCACAGGCCTAGGATTAGCGATTGTTAAACACAGCATTAATCGCTGTGGTGGACGCTTGATTATTAATAGCCGACTGGGTCATGGGGCAGAGTTTATCTGTCGCTTACCCAAAGACAATACATCGTCTTAGCCTGCACAGATAAACCGGTAATGTAAAAAGTAATCCCCTTCCTGTTGTGGATCTGCCTCGCTCCACTGACCTTCGATCGACCAGCCCTGTGCGCAATGATGAGCCATCTCGATATATAAACGCTGAATAGCAAGGGTTACCGACTGCTCAAACTTTGCCCCAGGGCGCAATGAATAGGCCTGACGCGACGCAAAGGCTTTATTAGGGCTGTGATTCATTGATCCCGCAGCGACAATAGGGCGCTCGAAAATACCTGAGGCGCGGTCCAGGGTGCCATCACCATAAAGCTTGGTTGCCTGAGTGTCGGCCGCTTTCCGCTGGGACGGCTTATTCGTTGTTTTTATCGTCTCGTCGCACTCGATAATTTTATCGACAAAGTTGGGGGAGTCGGCATCATCGGTATCAAAGTCGCAGGCACTAAAAGCGCTCGACGAAAATAGCCAGATTATGCTGGCGATACTGAGGAGAGTGCAGGGTGATTTTGAGTTCATGATTACATCCTATGGATAGATTATGCAGGCAATTTTAGCATCAGGTTTGCTGTTGACTAGGTTTATGGCTACTTTTAATAAATGGACTGATAAATTTATAAATGGGTCCACTTACTGGAGGTCACAAAATGTACCGAAAGATACTGCAGTTTTGGTTTAAAGATATTAAGCCCTCTCAATGGTGGGTTAAAGATAACGACTTTGATCGACTTATTATAGATAGCTATGCTGCGCTGCATGCCAGCACGCATCAGTGCGAACTTTATCATTGGCGTGAAACCGCTCAGGGTCGCCTGGCCGAAATTATTGTGCTCGACCAGTTTTCGCGAAATATGTATCGCGATCAGCCTCAATCCTTTGCCTCTGACCCATTGGCTCTGGCGCTATCTCAGGAGGCTATTATTGCCGAGGCAGATCAAGAGCTAAGCCCCACAGAGAAAAGCTTTTTGTATATGCCTTTTATGCACAGTGAATCTGCTGCTATCCACAAGGTTGCTGTGGCACTCTATGAGGCCAACGGTATCGAGTCTAATTATCAGTTTGAATTAAAGCACAAAGAGATTATCGATCGGTTTGGTCGCTATCCTCATCGCAATAAGATTCTTGGTCGCACTTCAACAGCCGCCGAACTGGAATTTTTAAGTGGCCCAGGCTCAAGCTTCTAAAGCAATTTTTAAGCATAAAAAAGGCGAGCCCTAGAGCTCGCCGTTGTTATCATGACTTAAGACTAAAACTTGTGTTCCATGCCTAAACCAAATGCCGTGTCTTCATCATTGGCAACGCCCGTTGAGGAGTCTGTGTTGTCAGTATAAAACACATAAACCTTAGTGCTTTTAGCCAACTTGTAATCAGCACCTAGTGACAATGTCTCTTCTTCGTCGCCATCAACATCATCTTCGATAGAGCCGTACTGGGCTTTTAGCGTCGTTTTCTTGTCGAGCTGGTAGGCTGCGCTAACAAAGAAACCAGATTCATCTTTAGTTCCTAGGTTATCTTCGTTTTGCTGGTACATAACGCCAAGCTTTAAAGCGTCGAACTTGTACTGAGCAACAATGCGCATCAGATCCTGGCTATCCACATCCTGGTCACCAGCAATAGCGATATAAAGGTTATCCATGCTGTAGCTTACCGAGTAAGAAATACCGTCGGTCAGGCCAGTGTCATCTTGGCCGTCGCCATCTACGTCTGCGCCTTCGCCGGGCATCATGGCAACAGTACTAGAGAAGCCGTTGATGGTTGGAGAGGTATAGGCAACAATATTAGAAACGCGGTTCTCGCCTTCAAAGGTATTCTTAATATCGCCTTCGAGGTCATTAAATAGGTCGATCTTGTTTTGCGCCAGTTTAGTCGGAGAATCGTGTTTGCCGGCCCATACTGTACCGAAGCTACCTCTAATGCCGCCCATGATGTTGCGCTGAGTAAAGGTCTGACCTTTACAGTCGCCATCATCAACACACATCTCGAATTCTGCTTTATAGACGGCGTAAAGGCCGTCAGCAATTTCAGTCTTACCTTTAACGCCCAGGCGTGAAGCATTGCTATTAAGCTTCCATTCGTCGCTGGCACCGTCATCGGCATTAACAACAGAGACATTGACCTTGCCGTAAATGGTGCCGTCAATCGGTCCATCAGCATAGCCTAGAGAAGCAAAGCCTATGGTTGAAGCGATAGCCGCTGAAAGCATTAATTTGTTCATACTCAATCCCCAAAAATGTAGGTGGTTGGGCCGATGCCCGAAAATAATCACAACGTAATGTGACAGTTACATGTTAAATATATGTAAATAATGTGACAGTAATATGACAGCGCGCTAAGTTAATCGAAAATGAAGGATTTTTCACCCTGTCATATTTCTGTCACATAACTTTAATACAGTAGTCGGGTAGCAAAAAATGAGCATTAATTAATAGCATGCCAATGTGCATGAATTTTGGAGGTTCTTATGACCCAACGTACACTAATACCAGCCATTCTTTTTACCCTGGCTTCTGTTACTGCAACTTCTTCGGCAATGGCTCGTGACAGCATTGAAGTCGTAGGTTCTTCAACGGTATACCCTTTTTCAACAGTTGTTGCTGAGCGATATGGTCGCGCCAGCGGCAAGGCGACACCAAAAATCGAATCCACTGGTTCTGGCGGTGGTATGAAGCTGTTTTGTTCTGGTGTTGGCTCCAACTACCCAGATATCACGAACTCTTCACGCCGTATAAAAGCGTCTGAATTTAAAAAGTGCCAGACTAATGGCGTTACCGAGATTGTTGAAGTTCAAATCGGTTATGACGGCATCGTTATCGCTAACTCAGTTAAGGCTGAGCCAATGAAGCTAAGCCGCAAAGATATCTTTTTGGCCCTAGCTGCTCAGGTGCCTAGTGCTACTGAAGGCGAGCTGATTGATAATCCTTACACTACTTGGAATCAAGTAAACTCTGCACTGCCAAACGTTGCCATTGAAGTATTAGGTCCCCCGCCAACTTCAGGTACTCGAGATGCATTTGCTGAACTCGGCATGGAGGGTGGCTGTAAGAAAATAGCCTGGATCAAAGCAATGAAGAAGACTAATAAGAGTGCCTACAAAGCGATTTGTCACACTATCCGTGAAGATGGTCGTTATATTGAAGCCGGCGAGAACGATAACCTAATCGTCCAGAAGCTTGAAGCGAATCCAGCCGCGCTGGGCGTATTCGGCTTTAGCTTCCTCGATCAGAATGCCGACAAGGTGCAGGGCGCACAGATTGAATCTGTTGAACCAACCTTTGAATCAATCGCTGACAAGTCTTACCCAATCTCACGTCCATTGTTCTTCTACGTTAAGAAGGCCCATGTGGGTGTGGTTCCGGGCATTGAAGGTTACCTGCATGAATTCACCAGTGAAAAAGCTTGGAGTGAAGATGGTTACCTTGCCGAGAAGGGCATGATTCCGCTGCCAGATGATGAGCGTGCGGCTATGGCGGCTAGCACTAGAGGATTAGTGCCAATGACAGGCAATGAAGCATTGAATTAAGTCGCATAAGTTGTCAAAGTACAGCCCGGTTCTATGAGCCGGGCTGTTTTGTTATCTAAAGTTTTTACCCTGAGTATTTTTTAAGGATCCTGCCTGCCCTATGCAAGCGACAAACATACTGATTTTGATACTAGGCCTAGGGGTCTTGGCGTTCTTTTTAGGCCGTGGCCGGTCATTAGCACTGGCCAAGCCATTGGGAGGCATTCGCAAGCTCCACTCTCTACCCTCCTATTATGGAATGCATGTCGCACTCTGGTGTGCACTGCCTTCATTGTTTTTGCTCTGTATGTGGATGCTGTTCGACGATCCGCTGATCAACCGTCTGGTGCTGGATTCTGTTGCTGCCGAAATCGCACCCAAGGATACGGCGAGTTACAACCTGCTGATTAATAAAATATCCAACCTAGCCGACGGCATACTGCCGCGCAAAGGCGAGAGCGCGGCACTGATTGCTGCAGCAGATCATCTGGTGTCACTACGGGTTATCTCGCGCTGGTCATTAACCGCCTTGTTATTAACGCTTTCATCGCTTGGTTTGCTGTGGGGTTGGTCGCGAATCTCAGCGTCTTTCCGTGCTCGCCCAGTGGTTGAAAAGGTCATGCAAAATATCTTGCTTGGCTGCGCCTGTCTGGCCATCTTTACCACCCTTGGCATTGTGCTATCGGTATTATTTGAATCAATTCAGTTCTTCCGCTCCGTGCCCATCTTTGATTTTGTCTTTGGTCTAGAGTGGAGTCCGCAAACGGCTATCCGTGAAGACCAAGTTGGCTCTTCTGGTAGTTTTGGTGCTGTGCCCCTATTTGTAGGCACTCTGCTGGTATCAGCAGTCGCCATGGTAGTGGCTGTTCCCGTTGGCTTGATGTCGGCGATTTACCTGGCCGAATACGCGAGCAGGTCCGTGCGTACCTACGCTAAACCCGCGCTAGAAATCCTCGCCGGCATCCCCACCGTGGTGTACGGCTTCTTCGCCGCCTTAACAGTAGCGCCGTTCCTTCGTGATCTGGGTGCCAGTTTTGGCCTGTCGGTCTCGTCGGAAAGTGCTCTGGCTGCTGGTGGCGTTATGGGGGTGATGATTATTCCGTTTATCTCCTCCCTTGCGGATGATGTGATTACCGCGGTACCCCAGTCCATGCGCGATGGCTCGCTGGCTATGGGTGCTACAAAGTCGGAAACTGTACGTCGGGTGATTATTCCCGCCGCACTGCCCGGTATTGTGGGTGGCGTTATGTTGGCCATTTCCCGCGCTATTGGCGAAACCATGATTGTGGTTATGGCGGCGGGTATGGCGGCGAAACTAACCGCCAATCCATTAGAGTCAGTTACTACGGTAACAGTGCAAATTGTTACCCTGCTAACCGGTGACCAAGAATTTGATAGTCCCAAGACCCTGGCAGCCTTTGCGCTGGGCTTGATGCTCTTTACAGTGACCTTACTGTTAAATATTTTTGCCTTACATATCGTTAAGAAATATAGAGAACAATATGACTGAGTCAGCAAACCATCTAGAGAAAATCAAAAAGTCTCTGAGTCGACGCAACCGTGCCGAGAAGCGTTTTCGCTGGTATGGGCGTACGGCCATCTTGATTGGCCTAGCGGCAGTTTTGATACTGTTCACTGATATCGTCAGCAAGGGTCACGGAGCCTTTCGTATAGCCTATATCGAACTAGAAGTCACCTATGATCAGGATCGGATCGGCGTGGACAATCTCACCGATCCCGAGGAATTGACAAGGGGCAACTGGGAAGCTCTCTCAAAAACTGCCATGCGCACTGAATTTCCTGAAGTGTCTGGCCGCAGTGACAAACGCAGGCTCTATGGGCTTATTAGTAGTGGTGCTGGCTTCGACCTAAAGGATCGTCTGTTGGAGAACCCGCTATTACTGGGTGAGACTGAGAGAGTTTGGATACTGGCTGACGATGATATAGATACCTATTACAAGTCTTGGCTAGACGGAGAACCCTACGCTGCCAGAATGTCGGCCAAGCAACTTGAATGGATCGATGAGCTCCATCAGCAGGGCAAAATCCGCCTGCAATTTAACAGCAACCTATTTACGCGAGGTGATTCCCGGGAACCAGAACAGGCGGGTATCCGTGGTGCAGTGATGGGCTCGTTATTTACCCTGATACTGACTCTGGTACTGTCGTTCCCGATTGGTGTATCAGCGGCAATCTATCTTGAAGAGTTTGCCCCGCGCAATCGCTGGACAGACTTTATTGAGGTCAATATTAATAATCTAGCCGCCGTGCCATCTATTATTTTTGGCCTGTTGGGGCTGGCGATCTTTATTAACTTTTTCCATGTGCCGCGATCCGTGCCGATCGTCGGTGGTTTGGTTTTAACCTTGATGACCTTGCCGACTATTATTATCACCAGTCGCGCAGCGATTAAGTCCGTGCCACCTTCGATACGCGAAGCTGCTCTGGGCATGGGCGCCTCAAAGTACCAAACGGTATTGCACCATGTACTGCCGCTGTCACTTCCAGGCATGTTAACGGGCGCCATTATTGGTATGGCTCAGGCGCTGGGTGAATCGGCGCCACTGCTAATGATTGGTATGGTGGCCTTTATTGTAGATATTCCCGGTGGCTTTAGTGATCCCGCCACAGTGTTACCAGTGCAAATTTTTCTTTGGGCCGACAGCCCGGAGAGAGCCTTTATTGAAAAGACCTCAGCGGCAATTATGATTTTGCTGAGCTTTCTGATTGTTATGAACACAGTTGCCGTATGGCTGCGCAAGCGCTTAGAGCGCCGTTGGTAGAAAGGAAAAAACAATGACTCAACTCGCATCAGCGGATAAGAAAAAAAGGGCTACCAAAGCCAAACCTGCAGCCATGAAAAGCCTCGAAGTAGAAGGCCATGAGCCTACGGTTGGTAAGGTGTTTACCGAGAACCCAAAAATGACCATGCGCAACGTCAATGTTTATTATGACGACAAGCAGGCCATTCACGATGTCAGTATTGATATCGCCAAAAACGAAGTGATCGCCATGATTGGCCCATCGGGCTGTGGCAAGTCGACGTTTCTGCGCTCCTTGAATCGCATGAATGATACGGTCGATATCTGTCGCGTCGAAGGCGAGATTTGCATGGATGGCGAAAACCTCTATGCCCCAAAACTGGATGTTGTAGAACTGCGCGCCAGAGTGGGTATGGTATTTCAAAAGCCTAATCCATTCCCCAAATCAATTTATGAAAACGTTGCTTACGGCCCGAAGATACATGGCCTTGCTGATACGCGTGTAGACCTCGACGAAATTGTTGAAAACAGTCTGCGCAAAGCTAGCTTGTGGGAAGAGGTCAAAGAGCGACTGCACCAGGCGGGCACAGGATTATCAGGCGGTCAGCAGCAGCGCCTCTGTATTGCCAGAGCCATTGCCGTTAGCCCAGAAGTAATTCTTATGGATGAACCCTGCTCAGCACTAGATCCAATTGCCACGGCTAAAATTGAAGAGTTGATTGAAGAGTTGAGTGAAAACTTCACCATCGCCATTGTGACCCACTCAATGCAGCAAGCGGCTCGTGTATCACATCGCACCGCGTACTTCCATCTCGGACGATTGATTGAAGTTAATCCAACCGAACAGGTATTTACCATGCCGCAGCACCAGCTCACAGAAGCTTATATAACGGGCCGCTTCGGTTAACAGGGAGAATAATATGTCAAAAATGTCATTTGAAAATCACATCATGAAGCAGTTCGATGAAGAGCTAGAAGAAATCCGTACACGCCTGATGGAAATGGGTGGCAAGGTTGAGCAGCAGTTGCAAAATGCCGTGCGCGCAGTAAGTGAAGCGGACAGTGCCCTAGCCGAACTGGTGATAAAAGAAGAAAAACTTGTCGACGAAATGGAAGTGGATATCGATGAAGCCTGCATCTTAATTATCGCTCGTCGCCAGCCAGCAGCCAGCGATTTGCGTCTGGTGATGATGGTGACCAAAGCGGTCAACGATCTCGAACGTATTGGAGATGAAGCCAAGAAGATTGCTAACCATGCCGTTATGCTTGCCGGTGAGAGTACGACCTCAGAAGGCTATACCGAGGTGCGCCATATGGGAAAATCGGTAATTAGTATGCTCAACAATGCACTGGATGCCTTTGCGCGCTTTGATGTTGACGCGGCCATGCGCACCCTTGAAGAAGACAAACAAATCGATCTCGATTACAAAACGGCACTTCGCGAACTGGTTACCTACATGATGGAAGACCCGCGCAGTATTAGTCGCGTGATCAATATTCTCTGGGTTGTGCGTTCCCTAGAGCGCATTGGCGATCATGCTAAAAACCTCTGTGAACAGATTGTCTTTGTGGTTAAGGGTAAAGATATCAGACACCAGTAGGTGACTCTGTACTAACCCAATATTAAAGGAGGCTTCGCCCTCCTTTTTTTATGTTTCTCTTGTTGCCCCTCTCGTTATTTCCCAGCATTTATGCCTTCCTCTATTCTAGATTTCTCGATCCCGAATCTTATGTCTCAGCGTTAAATCAGGGTTCTTGCCCTGCATTGCAAAGAACATTCAGCGCTGTCATATATCTGTCATTTAATGTTCACACCACCGTCATTTAGCACTGTTAATTTGAACACTCATTGAAGAAATATTGGTGTTTCTTCACGCCAAATCTATTTGGCTTTAAACAGAAAATGACGTGAGGTTGAGTGGCAGATGACCAATAAATGGTTTTTTATAATAGCTTTGGTAGTTTCATCCATCGCACCCTGGGCATCAGCCGAGAACGCTTTTGTGCTGGTATTCCTTGAAGACGCCCCACTGCGTCATGTGAAAGTGGCGGTCGACGGTAAAATTGTTGGTGTAACCGATGGTAATGGCTTGGTTCAGGCTGCGTTAGAACCCGGCCCACATAAGCTTTACTTAATTGATGACGATGTGGCTATCCCCGTCAAATTTAACTTGCCCCTAGGCGGCGAAGTTGAAGTCTCTGCAGTCTTTAGTGAAGAGAAAAACGTAGAGCCCATTGTTACCAGTCAATCATTTACCCCCGACACAGATGCATCTGGCTACATAACTGGCGTAGTAACTTCGCCATCAGGCCTGCCTATCGCTGGTGCCTTGGTTGAGGTGGCTGATGCCAATGTATTGGCGATAACAGACGAAGAAGGTATCTATTCGTTAAAATTACGAAGGGGCACTCACCGTATTGACGTCTCTCAAACAGGTTACAGATCATCCAGCATTGCTGCCATCCGGGTCTTTGCTGACCTAGGCATCAACGCGCGCTTTAAGCTACTCAAGCGACCCCCGTTAGAGTCAAGAATTGCCATGCCAATCCCCCGGGTGGAAGAAGTCGTTATTGTTGGTGTATTCAATCCTACCGATGGCGCGGAAAATATTGAACGCTATGCAACCTCCATTGTCAGCGCCATGGATGCTGACCAGATAGCACGTTTTGGTGATAGCGATGTCGCCTTGGCCATTGGTCGTATCGCTGGTCTTAGTGTTACCGAAGGCAAGTATGCCAATGTTCGTGGTTTGGATGGCCGCTATATCGCCACCAACTTCAATGGGATTTTAATGCCCAGTACAGACCCCATGCGCAGGGATATTCAGTTAGATTTATTTCCTTCAAATATTGTTGAGTCCATCGCAGTACAAAAATCTTTTTCCGTTGATCAGCTGGCGTCGACCACTGGCGGCTCTATCGCGGTTAACACTAAAGGCCTGCCCGATGAGCGTATCGGCAGCCTGTCCGTTTCTACTGGGTTCAATTCTGGCTTCACCTTTGATGATGTGCAGGGCTATCGGGATTCAAAAACCGAGTGGGCGGGCTTTGATAGCGGGTTGCGCGATATTCACAGGGGTGTTTTAGAGGCTACCGATGGTGGCACCTCATTGACTATCTGCGATCCTAGTGTCGCTGATATCTGTACGCGCCCAGAAGTGGCGCTTGCCTACGCTCTGACATTTAAGCCTGATTACGATTTACAGACAGTGGAAGCTAAGCCCGATGTTGGCTTCGATGTTGATTTCGGTGATCGCATGGAAATGGCTGAAGGTGAGCTTGGCTACTTTGTGGCAGCGTCCTATGGCCGTTCAACGGGCTATCGAGGCGATGCGTCCCTTGATAATCCAATTGGTCTTAACGGAATGTATAACCGCACCCAAGATACCGTTTCAGTGAGTGGTTACGGCGTGGTGGGTTACGAATTCAATCAGGGTGAAATCCTTTCCAAGACCACCTTGTTACGTTCAACCGACGACACGACTAGAAACACCGTGGCGGTCAATGTTGAAGACGTAAATATAGATAAAGCAGTTTTAGAATATGTTCAGCGCCAACTTTTTTCACAGAGTTTTAATGGTCTTTATGAATTTGATACCGCGGCGTTCGAAAGCAAAATAGAGTGGCGAGTAGGTTATGCTGAAACAGATCGTCTTGAGCCAGATCGTCGTCAGTATTTTTTGCAGGGTGAGAGCCTGGCCACTTCATCGGTGGAGCGTCGCTGGTCTGATCTGAACGAAGTCAGCAATGATATTGGCCTTGATTACAGGGGCACCTTTGATTGGGGCGAAAGCAATACAACCGCCGTTGTGGTTGGTGCACTGCTGTCAGATAAAGAACGAGCGGTTGCTCTGTATCGCTTTGGTATTCGCATGGGCGATAGCCCGATGTCTCTGCTGGTCACCGAGGGTGGCATTGATGAATTACTCTCTGTGCAAAACTTTGCTGCTGACGCATTTAGACTGCGCCCAGCGACAGCATCTACTGACTCCTACAATTCATCCGAGCGTCTGGGAGGCTACTACATAAAGTTGGCCAATGACCTGGGTGATCAATGGTCTGCCGAATTGGGTGCCAGATTTGAAAGCTTTACTCAGGACATTGCCTACCCAAATGTCGCGCCGAGTAACAGCGGTGCGCTAGAGCACGAAGCCTGGTATCCGGCCGTTAACCTGTCATGGCGAGCCAGCGAAGAACTACAGTTCCGCCTAGGTTACAGTCAGACAGTTTCCTACCCAGGTCTCATCGAGCGATCAGCATCCCAGTCCTACGATCCAGCGACCGATGACGCTATCTTTGGCACACCAGAACTTACCGTATCTGAAATCAACAATATCGATTTTAGAGTTGAGTATTATTTTGACCAGAGTAACAGCGTCTCACTGGCACTGTTTAATAAAGAAATAAGCAACCCGGTTGAGCGCGCTATTCCAGATGCATCGGGTTCAGCAGCTGACGGCATTACCTTTAGAAATCAGCAAGAAGCTGTACTCGACGGTATCGAACTTGATTTCAATACCATTGTTTTTGATCAGGACGACCATTCTGTGTTCGTCAATGGCAACGTTTCCTACATTGATTCGTCGGTCACGTTCGGAGCCAAGTCACTGCAGTTGGAAGGCATGGGTTCAGACGGACGCCAGCTTCAGGGTCAGTCAGAGTACCTGGCTAACTTGCAGATTGGTTACGACCACTTCCCTTCGGGTCAGAAGCTCACGCTGCTGGTTAATTATTTCGATGATCGTATCTTCCGCACCGCGCGAGGAGCAGCGCTGGGGCCCATTGTTGAAATTGGCAGGACCCTTATGGACCTCAATTATGAAAAACAGTTTGGCGAGGAATGGGACCTAAAATTTCAGGTTAAGAATTTGACCGACGAACCAATTTCATACAGTCAGAACAACCGCATCATCGAGCTTTATGAGCTTGGCACATCAATCAGCCTGTCGCTTAGCTACAGGCTATAAGAAAAACTTTAGTAAAAAATTAAATACACTTTTATAAGGAATGGTAAGCATGAGAACTAATTTATATACGGGTATCCTTCTCGCATCAGCGGCGCTTGCAGGTTGCGACGGTAACAGCGAGAGCACGGGTGACATTACCGTAAATGTAGAAGGTACGACAACAGCTGTCGCGGTAACGACTGCTGCGAGCACCTGTGACAACGTAACTGAAGCGTCTTTTATCGCTTTTAATGATACCTGTTCACAGGGTACTGTCACCGGCACTATCAATACTGATTACAGCTTTATAGAGGACGTTGAATATATTCTTAGCGGTGTTGTTAAAGTGGGTAATGGCAATATCGCCATCGCTTCTACAGCAGAATATGAGGCAGTGGTTGCTGCAGGTGTTACCTTAACGGTTGCAGCCGGCACCAGCGTCAAAGGCACTGCAGATGGCGTTCTTTTAGTGACTCGCGGTTCCCAGCTGATTGCTGAAGGCACAGTCTTTGACCCGATTACCTTTAGTAGCCTAGATGACAACTACGACGGTATGGGTGAATGGGGTGGTGTTGTTATCCAAGGCTTCGCACCACAGTATGGCCAAGGCGACACCGGCGCCTGTTTCACCGTTGGTGAACAATGGTGCAACGTTTTAGGTGAAGGCGGAGACTTCGTTCAGGAATACGGCGGTAGTATGGGTGGCGACGACAGTGGCAGCCTACGTTATGTGCGTATTGCTGAGGGCGGCTTGATCGCTGGTCCAAACAACGAAATTAACGGCCTGACTCTGCAGGGCGTTGGCTACGGAACTTCTATCGACTATGTTCAGGTTCACGGCAATCAGGACGACGGTATTGAATGGTTTGGCGGTACGGTCAATGTTAAGCACGCTGTTTTAACCAACAACGATGATGACGATATTGATTTCGACGAAGGCTATCAGGGCAATATTCAGTATGCACTGATTATCAAAAACCAAACAGAAGGTGCTGTACCCGTAGGCTCAAATGATCCACGCGGTATTGAGCTCAACTCCTCTGATGCTGATTACACCCCACAGACTGCAGGTGTTATTGCTAACGTAACTATCGTTGGTGGTGATGCAGCAAACTCTGCTGGTGAATTTGGCATGCGCCTACGTGGATCGGTTACCGCGGCTATTCATAACTCAGCGGTAACTGGTTACGACGTAACCTGTGCGCGCATTGACGACTCTGACCATGATGCGGATGGGACTACTGCCAAGTTGGATACCCCAATCACATTGAACAACTTTCTTTGCGATACTGCAGGCGAAGCCTTTAATAAAGAGCTGCCAATTTCAACGGCAACCGTCACTGAAGAAGGCATTACCTTAGACGCCAAGATGGCTATAGTGAATAGTTCAGCGTTGCTGGCTACCACGCCTACTATCACCGCGCTAGATAATGGTTCTTCATTCCTCTTCGACCAAACCCGTTACATTGGTGCTGTTGATCCATCGGCTTCAGTTGCTTGGTGGGCTGACTGGACTATCCCTGGTTCAGTAGTCGCTGCAGAAGCAGTTCAGGAAGCGAGCTTTGTGTCATGTAACTCCTCGAACACAGAATGTACGGTAACTGGCACCATTGATACTGACTACACGATGGTTTCTGGTGTTGAGTATCGCTTGGACGGCGTCGTTAAAGTGGGCAACGGTAATATCGCCATCGCATCTGCGGCAGAGTACGACGCTGTAGTCGCTGCTGGTGTAACACTGACTATCCGCGCTGGTGTAGAGGTTAAAGCCTTTGATGACGGTGTATTGCTAGTTACTCGTGGCTCGAAGTTGATTGCTAACGGTTCGTCCGCTAGCCCAATCACCTTTAGTAGTATCGACCCTGGCTACGACGGCATGGGCGAATGGGGAGGCGTTATTGTTCAAGGCTTCGCACCACAGTATGGCCAAGGTGGCACAGGCGCATGTTTCGGCGCAGGTGAAACCTGGTGTAACGTGCTGGGTGAAGGCGGCGACTTTGTGCAGGAATATGGCGGCAGCATAACAGCTGACAACAGCGGCATTATCCGCTACGTTCGTATTGCTGAAGGTGGTTTGATCGCCGGTCCAAACAACGAAATTAACGGCCTGACTCTGCAGGGTGTTGGACATGGAACGCTAGTTGATTATGTTCAGGTACACGGCAATCAGGATGATGGTATTGAGTGGTTCGGCGGTACAGTAAACGTTACGCACGCACTGTTAACGGGTAACGATGATGATGATATCGATTTCGACGAAGGCTATCAGGGCAACATTCAGTACGCATTGATTATCAAGAACCAAACTGCTGGTGCAGTGCCTGTAGGTTCAAACGATCCACGTGGTATTGAGCTTAACTCTTCTGACGCTGATTACACACCAGAAACGGCAGGTGTTATTGCCAACGTGACTATTATCGGTGGTGATGCAGCAAACTCTGCTGGTGAATTTGGCATGCGCCTACGTGGATCGGTTACCGCGGCTATTTATAACTCAGCGGTGACTGGTTACGACGTAACCTGTGCACGCATTGATGATTCTAACCATGATGCCGATGGGACGACTGCCAAGTTGGATACCCCAATCACATTGAACAACTTCCTGTGTGATACAGCGGGTGTTGCATTCAACAAAGAGCTGCCAGTTTCAAGTGCTACGGTCATTGAAGAAACGATTGTTCTCGATAGCGATTATGCAATCACCAACGCGTCTGCCACTGTTGCCGCTACGGTAATCACTGCGCAGGATAATGGATCTGGCTTTGTGTTTGATTCAACCGATTATATCGGCGCAGTCAAAGAAGGAAGCACCCCTTGGTATGCAGAGTGGGCCATTCCCGGTTCTTTGTAAGCGTTAATTTACAAGCAGTTCGAAAAGGCCCCAGAAATGGGGCCTTTTTTTTGCCTATCGTATTGGTATAGGCGCATTTTATTTTTGATGAATATAATTATTAATGAGAGTAAGCAGTGGAATGGCTTAACTAAAGTTTGAAGGCTATAGCGTTAGGTATTCAGACACCGTTTGATTTCACCGTTTGGAAGAAAGAAGGGCGGAGAGCTGTTCAGGCTGCTGTCAGTGTTAGCCCTTTATGCTGGGGCGCGCACTCATCTGGTCAAACCAGCGTTGCAGATGTGTGTAGTCTTCAGGGATAGAGACCTTTACCCAGCCGGCGAAGTCCGTCGTCATAAAGCCCGTAATATCCACCACGGAGAAGTAGTCGCCCAGCACAAACTCATTGCTGGCAAAGTGCGTATTCATATCGGCAAAAAAATCATTCAGACGCGTTAGCCCCCGTGTGGCCAGTTCAGGAATTTGAGCGTACTGATGGGGCCCAGCAAGTGCGCGATCTTTAAAGCCGGGGGTGCTATTGCGAAAGGCTTCCGCTACAGCCATCAGGCCATTCATCTGCACAAAATGATTCCATGACTCAGCCTGAGCGCGCTCCAATGGGGTGCGACCATACAGCGGGTTATCCGGATAGATCTCATCCAGATAATGACAGATGGCATTCACCTGATTGAGGCAGCTGCCATCATCAAGTTCAAGCGCCGGTACATCTTGAAGCGGGTTAAAGGCAGTATATTCAGGACTCTTGTGCTCACCAGCGCGTAAATCTACCTGCACCGTTTCGATTTCAATGCCTTTTTCGGCAAGAAAAATAGCCACTCGGCGAGCGTTGGGTGCAGCGGCAAATTCATGGAGCTTCATCGCGGAGTATCCTTCTAATGGGACTGCTTTTTGGCCAGAGGGGTACTGAGAAGAGCTAGGCGATTGGTAATAGCCTCAAGAATACTGCCGGCATCCAATCCAGTATCGGCTAGCTGCTGGCTGTGATTACCATGATCAACGTAACGATCCGGCAAACCTAAATGCAGCACAGGCATCACAATACCTTGAGCCGCTAAGAATTCACTAACCGCCGATCCAGCACCGCCAGCAATACTATTTTCTTCCAAGGTAACCAGCAGCTGATGTGTCTCAGCAAGCTTGAGAATAAGTTGCTCATCGATAGGTTTTACAAAGCGCATGTCGGCCACAGTGGCATTAATGCTCTCGGCGGCTTCAAAGCCATAAGTCAGCAGAGTACCAAAGTTTAAAATGGCAACCTGTGAACCTTCGCGCCTAATAACCCCTTTGCCAATGGGCATTGCGGTCATGGTTTTTTCAATTACAGCGCCAGGGCCAGTGCCTCTGGGATAACGCACCGCAGCAGGGCCATTATGTGTGTAACCGGTATAGAGTAACTGTCGAGTTTCATTCTCGTCCGAGGGCGCCATTATCATCATGTTAGGAATACAGCGCAGATAACTAATGTCATAGGCGCCGGCATGAGTAGCACCGTCTTCGCCAACCATTCCAGCTCGATCCAGTGCAAACAACACATCCAGATTTTGCAGGGCAACATCGTGAATCAGCTGGTCGTAGGCGCGCTGTAAAAATGTAGAATAAATCGCCACCACAGGCTTCGAGCCTTCGCAGGCCATGCCCGCTGCGACCGTAACCGCATGCTGCTCAGCAATGGCCACATCTTCAAAGCGTTTCGGGAAGCGCTTGGCAAAGTCGTTCATGCCGGAGCCATCACACATGGCTGGGGTAATGCCAACCAGGCGGTTGTCTTGCTCTGCCATATCGCACAACCAGTCACCAAACACCTTCTGATACTTGGGTTTCACTGGCTCTTTGGGTGCAGGCGTAACAACGGCAGGTTGCACTGCTGGTTTGGGCTCAACTTTATTTAAGGCGTGATAACCCACAGGGTCATTTTCAGCGGGAGCAAAGCCCTTACCTTTGTGAGTAATAGTATGCAGTAATACAGGGCCTTTAATTTCTTTAAGCTTGCTCAGAGTCTCGATGAGTAGCGGCAGGTCGTGGCCATCAATGGGGCCAACATAATAAAAGCCTAGCTCTTCAAAGATAGTGGCCGGTGACACCATACTCTTCATATATTCTTCGGTGCGGCGCACAAAATTCGAGGCATGAGGCATAGAGCGCAACGCCTTTTTGCCGCCCTCACGAAACTGGGTATAAAACCGGCTCGACCAGAGTTTGGAAAAGTAGGTCGAAAGGCCGCCAACATTGTGGCCAATAGACATGCGATTGTCGTTCAGGACTACCAGCAGGTTTTTATCCACATGGCTGGCATGATTAATGGCCTCAAAAGCCATGCCCGCAGTCATAGCGCCATCGCCCATAACAGCCACAGTTCTGCGATCTTCACCCAACTGTGCCGAGGCCATCGCCATGCCTAAAGCGGCACTAATAGAGGTGCTTGAGTGGCCCACACCAAAGGTGTCGTAATCGCTTTCAGAGCGTTTAGGAAAACCAGACAGACCATCTTTTTGGCGCATGCTGAGCATCTGCTCGCGGCGGCCAGTAAGAATTTTATGGGGATAGGTCTGATGACCCACATCCCAGACTAGACGATCATCTGGGGTGTTAAAAACATAGTGCAGAGCAATAGTGAGCTCTGTGACGCCGAGTCCAGCACCAAAGTGACCGCCGGTTTTACCCACGCAATAGAGCATAAACGAACGTAATTCGTCAGCCACAGTCAGCAGCTGATTGTTATCCAAATCACGTAGATCAGCGGGGGCACTGATACGGTCCAGTAAAGGCGTATCTGGGCGGCTGAGTGGTATGTCGGTAAATGTTTTTGGCATCGGTCTTTATGTCTTAATTCGAAGAAGAATATTACACCAAATAGGCCTGTTAATATGCTCGATTAACAATAAAGCGAGCAATAAATCGTAGTGCATCTGCGCGCTCGCCAAAGAGTTCAAGGCAGTCCATGCTGTGCTGATAGAGTTCAGCCGCCTGACTGCGAGCCTGTTCGAGACCCAAAATCGACGTATAAGTAGATTTTCCATTGGCTATATCCGATCCCTGCTGCTTGCCCAGCTGCTGGGTAGAGCTTTCCACATCCAAAATATCGTCTTGAATCTGAAAGGCCAAACCTATGGCGCGGGCAAAGCCCGTCAAAGCATCGAGCTGTTGCTGAGTCGCAGCGTTGGTCGCTATAGCGCCCATCAAAACACTGGCTTCAATTAATGCCCCGGTTTTATGGGCATGCATATTTTTAAGCTGGTCTACATCAACTTGCTGGCCTGTTGCCGCTAAATCAATGGCCTGACCCGTCACCATGCCGCTGCAACCCGCATAGCGAGACAGCATAGAAACAAGCTGCAGCGCAGCAGGCGCAGGAAGGTCAGATAATTCAGTGAGTTGCTGAAAGGCCAGAGACTGTAGTGCATCGCCGGCCAAAATCGCCGTCGCCTCATCAAATTGGATATGGCAGGTAGGTTTGCCGCGACGCAAATCATCATCATCCATCGCCGGCAGATCATCGTGGATCAGCGAGTAGGCATGGATCATCTCCACAGCAGCAGCCACCTTGGCCGTATTGTTATCAGTGCTGGCAATAGCTTCAGCCGCCGCAAAACACAGCGCCGGACGAATACGCTTACCGCCATTAAAAATGGAATAGCGCATCGCCGCAAAAAGCCGTTCAGCAGGACCTTCAGCAATCGGCAATACCGACTCTAGCTGTGTATCGACCTGTGCGGTGCACTGTTTAAGATACTCTTTCATCCAGGAATGCTATTCGCTGTCAGTATCAAAGGGCTGGCTTACAAGCTCATCGCCCTGGCGCATCAGTAACTCAACCTTCTGCTCAGCCTGCTTTAAGGCCTGCTGACAATCCCGCGCAACCTTAATACCCTGTTCAAAAGACTTCAATGAATCTTCCAAGCTCAGGCCGCCACTTTCAAGGGATTCCACCAGAGCTTCAAGGCTCTCTAGCTGTTGCTCAAAGTCGATAGCTTTCTTCTCTTTAGTCACTAATTCTCACCTGTTATATTGATTTGAAGCGCCTGTCTGCGAGCCGTCACACTAACCAACCAAACAGGGCGGGTCAATGGACAGTTTGCCTCATAATAGAGTACGCCCAGCGAAGGTGTATACTTTATAGGTAAGAGGTATGGATTAACATTTTAAAGGTTTAATATTTAAGGGGTTACCGCCATTGAATATGAGAATTTTAAGATTAAATGTCGCAGGCCAACCCATAGAATGGCTTAACTGGGAACAGGCCGTGTGCATGTATGCCCGAGAGCTGGTGGTTTGGACCATGGGTGACACCGTTCGAGAAGTTTATGGTGGCACACAGAGGCTAAGCGGCAAGCGGTCGTATTTTGATATCCCCAGCATTATCGCCTGTGGTGGCGAGCGGTTAGGCCGGCCGCGCACCAATTACCCCCTGACTAATCCCGCCCTGTTTGCCCGCGACGGCTACCTCTGTATGTACTGCGCCCGGGAGTTTCCCACACAGAAACTCACCCGCGATCATATTTTCCCTAAATCGCGGGGTGGTAAAGATAAGTGGCAAAATGTTGTTGCAGCCTGCAAGCGCTGTAACCAGCACAAGGCAGACCTGACCTTGGACGAAGCGAATATGCAGCTGGTTGCCTTGCCTTACAAGCCCAATAATGCAGAGTATCTGGCGCTGATTAATAGCCGCCGTATATTAGGGGACCAGATGGAGTTTCTGCGCAGCCAGTTTTCGAAGAACAGCCGCTTTCTTTAGGTCTAGTTCATACTCTTTTAGCCCATACTCTTTAGGCCATAAAGCCTTGAGCAAAGGTCAGCAGAATAAGCGCCGGGCAGAAAAACTTCACATACACCGGCCATATCTTCCAAAACAGGCCCTGTTCCACATCTGGGCTACCACTCTTAAGTTCCTGAAGAATACTGTTGCGGTAGAAAATCCAGCCAGCAAAGATACACAGCATCATGCTTAACAGCGGCTGAGCACGCTCAGTTGTCATGGTAATTACAAAGCCAAACAGCGACTCAAAGTTAAGGCAGATGATGGTGCTAATACCAAACACCAGCAAGCCAACCAACCAGGTCGCTTTGTGGCGATTAATTTGGTGAGCCTCCACAGCATAGGACACCGGCACCTCAAGCATCGAGATAGAAGAGGTAACCGCCGCAATAGACATCAGCACAAAGAAGGCAAAACCCACCAACAGACCCGTGGCACCCATACCTTCAAATAAAGCCGGTAGCACCTGAAAGATTAGATCTGGCCCGGCAATCAACGCACCGCTCTCAGCATAAATAGTAACCCCAAGGTTCTGGGCCACAAAAATGGCCGGCAATACCAGCAAGCCAGCCAAAAATGCCACCGACGTATCGGTCAAGGTCACCAGAGCGCCGACCACCGGCAAGTTTTCATCCGCACGGATATAAGAGCCATACACCAACATAGTGCCCACACCCAGAGACATAGAGAAAAAGGCCTGCCCCATGGCGCTAACAATAAGTTTGGGGTTAGTGATCTGAGAAAAGTCCGGCACTAGGTAGTGACGTAAACCCTCCATCGCACCTTCCTGAGTCAGGACATAGAGAATAAGCCCGCCCATCAATAGAAACAGCGAAGGCATCAAGCGGCTCGACCACTTTTCAATGCCCTGTTCAACCCCGGCACTGATAATAAAAACGGTTAGCAACACAAACACCGCCGCAAAACCAATATTGCGAACCAAGCTAAAGTCTGTGAGCCACTGGCTAATATCCGCTAGGCCCAGCACAGTGGTTAATGGCTCCAGCATAAAGGCCAGCATCCAGCCCGCAACAATACTGTAGAAGCTGAGTATCAGCCCCGCAGTCACCATGCCGCCAATACCAACTAACTTACCAACCGTCTTAGCGGCCTGGCCAGGCGAGATAGATTGCAGCGCACTGACCATATTAGAGCGAGTGTGACGGCCAATAATCAGCTCGGCCATCATGGCAGGGTAGGCCAGCAAAAAGGCCAGAATTAAGTAGATCAACACAAAGGCAGCGCCGCCATTTTCCGCAGCATTAGTGGGGAAGCCCCAGATATTACCTAGCCCAACGGCCGAGCCAGATGCGGCAAAAATAAAGGCCAAGCGGGATGAAAACTCACCTCTTTGCATCACAGTGTTCCTGGAGTTATTTTTATTAGTAGCTGATTTTAGGTCAAAAGGCCCTTAAGTTCGATGGTTAAATTGTTTTGATTTTAGTCAGCATCAAAAGCGCAGGACTGTGCTAAAATCTCGCCTCATGGGGGCGTTTTGGATTCGACGACGGTTACAAAACCTCCGGTGCATGCCGAGATGGTGACCAATCTCGTTAATCCAAAGTCGCAAACTTATAGTTGCCAACGACGACAACTACGCACTAGCTGCTTAAACCCCAGTGTAGTGCCGTTTGACTGGAGCCGTGCTTATGCGTCCAGAGTTCTAAACCCTTAGGGGAGCGGAATGCTCAAATGTCATATCTCATGAGATCGTAATGAAGCTTGTTCGGGGCGGATTTATTAAAACTTTACCGAAATCGTTTGTTGTGCGCCCTGTCAGTCGGGTTGCAGCAGGCTAAATTTAAAGACTGAACTAAGCATGTAGAGCCGCAGGCAGCGGACAAGCGGACGCGGGTTCAATTCCCGCCGCCTCCACCAAATAATAGCCCCGCAAGGGGCTTTAAAGCACCATAAAGTATTGATTTAAATAGTTTTTATTGGGTTTTAAAGGCGCAAAAAGATTCATCAGATATTGTAAAAATCCACGTTTTATGTAACAATTTATGTAACAAAAAAGAGGAGAGCGCAGTCCTTTTGTTACATGCCCAAAGTTACTAAGCCACTGACTAATACAGAAATAAACAACGCACGAGGCAAAGCTAAAGAATACAACTTAGCTGATGGCCTCGGTCTCGCGTTGCGTGTTCGACCGGGTGGTGAAAAGTATTGGATATTTAATTACCAACGTCCGATCACTAAGGTCCGCGCCAACATAAGCCTGGGCATCTACCCCACAGTGTCATTGTCCTCCGCAAGAGTTATTCGTTCTGAATACCGAGATCTACTAGCCCAGGGTATCGACCCGAAATTTCATCGTAAAGAATATCTGGCTGCGGAAAAAGCAGCAGCTGCGAACACGTTACAAAAAGTGGCTGCAGACTGGTTGTGTGTGAAGAAGAGCAAGGTTAGCAGTGGTCATGCGGATGATATCTGGCGCTCACTAGCCCTGCATATATTTCCTTACATGGGACAGAAACCAATTAACTCGATTACTGCCCCCTCGGTTATTAGTGTGCTAAAACCGATAGAAGCCAAGGGTAGCTATGAGACAGTCAAACGGTTATGCCAACGGCTGAATGAGATCATCGTCTTTGCCGTGAATACTGGAATCATTCTTGGCGCCAATCCTCTTTCAGGTATTAAAGACGCCTTTATAGCACCGGCTAAAAAGCATTTACCTACCCTACTGCCAAGTCAGCTAGATGACCTGGTGAGGCGAATCTATGGTGCATCAATTCGTTTCACGACCCGTAATTTGATGCTGTGGCAACTACATACCATGGTAAGGCCAAGTGAAGCAGCCGCCGCCGAATGGGCTGAAATTGATCTTGATGCAAAACTTTGGACTATCCCTGCGTCACGAATGAAAAAGAAGCGCCAGCATATAGTACCGCTATCTTCTGAGATGATAGAGATCCTCGATGAAATGCGGGTTATAAGCAGTCTTAGTCAGTTTATCTTTCCCTCTGAGGTAAAACCTCTGGAGAGCATGAATTCTCAAACAGCCAATATGGCTTTAAAGCGAATGGGTTACGAGGGCCAGTTGGTCTCACATGGGATGAGGTCGTTGGCAAGTACAATTTTAAATGAACACGGCTTTGCGCCAGACATTGTTGAGTCAGCATTAGCACATACTGACAAAAACACTGTAAGAGCCGCATATAACCGCGCTGAGTATGTTGAGCGGCGCAGGGATATGATGGACTGGTGGTCTAAACGAGTTAGCCAATCACGCACCACAGACTTATCTGCTGGCGCACTTTCAATTAAGGAGCAAGAAGCTTCGCAGTAATAGGACAATGATATGGCTTTAAGAATAATGCGGTTAAGTGAGGTAAAGGCAGTAACAGGTCTTTCAAAGACGACGATTTACCGATTTGAGAAAGAGGGGCGATTTCCATCGAGGGTTAGTCTCGGCGAAAGGAGCGTGGGTTGGTTTGAAGATGATATCGAAGGTTTTTTAATGTCATTAAAAGCTCGGAGTTCGGGTGAATAGGTGAGCACGAACCGCGAATCATGGGTCGAGGTCAGCGATTCGCGGTCCTCGGTTCGCGCTCAAGGCGACGGGGAGTTGATCAAAAAATAACCAATTTATGGTAAGATACACACTGATTTTTGTGGCAACCCTGACCATGAGGAGAAGTAAAATGATAGAGCGCCAGAAGCGATTTGCGGCTCATTACGCAGAGACTGGTAACGGTGCAGAAGCCGCTAGAAGGGCAGGCTATTCTGAGGCGGCTGCAAGACAAACTGCTTATAAGCTTCGCCAGAAAGATAGTATTAAGCAAGCCGTTGAACGTGAACAGTGGTTCTCGGATCACGATTCGCGGTCCGCGAAACGCAAGGCGACAGATCTGCTAATTGAGACCTTTCATAAAGCGGATAACGCCACCGATATGAGAAAAGCGGTGGATGCCTTATGCAAGCTCCACCGCTTGGTGTAGATGGCCAGATAGGCCATCACTTTTACATTAAATTGAAAAATAAATTAAAAAAACATTTTAACAAATTCGGGTGGCC